>Ga0207848_100007_pt1 | contig 587727 bp, 538 predicted proteins | sample TtaePargueraPR_10_FD_187737 | JGI IMG/M metagenome (GOLD analysis project Ga0207848, IMG submission 187737) | Aerobic enrichment media microbial communities from Bioluminiscent Bay, La Parguera, Puerto Rico - Tt and M2 (3) (SPAdes) | ecosystem: Environmental > Aquatic > Marine > Unclassified ... | reverse complement strand
GGGCCCGCCAGCGTGTCGCGGGCCGCCGCCAGAAACCGCTCGCGCACGCCGGCCGCGAAGGGATTGTCCTCGGCGATCGTCCGGTAGAGGTCGTCGGAATCGTGGCGGACCGTCTCCGCCATGCGCATCAGATGGCCCCAGGTGCTGGTGGTCAGCGTCAGATCCGGCAGGTCCATCGCCGCGATCGCCCGGGCCAGGAAATGGGTCAGGCCCTGGACATAGGCCATCTGCCGGTCGTGTTCCTCGGCGCTGACCCGCAGCACGGTGAGGCCGAGCCTCAGGCCGAGGAACCGGGCCACGCGGTCGGCGTCGTCTCCGTCTGAACGCCGCGCCGCATCCCGGTCTTCGGGCGGCCGGCCCGGTGCCGCGCAGACGGCGATGTTGAGGCCGGTGATCCCGGTGCGTCCGCTCTGCGGCCCGAACAGGGGATGGGTGCCGACGAGGCGGACGTGGCCGGGGAGGACGTCCCGAAGCGTCTCCAGCGGCCGGACCTTGATCGAGCAGGTCTCGACGACGAGTGTGCCGGGTCTGAGATGCGGGGCGATCGCGGCGCCGACGCCTTCCAGCGCCCGCCAGGGGACGGCGAGCACCACGACGTCGCAACGCGCGGCCGCCTCCAGCGCGACGGCCGGCACGCCGAGACGGCCGGCGACCGTATCGATATCCGGCCGCGGGTCGGACACGACGGCGTCGAAATGCCGGGTCAGGTGGGGCAGGGCGAAGGCGCCGAAGGCACCGGCGCCGATCAGGCCGAGTGTCGGCCGCGCGCCGGCCGCGCTGGCCGGACAGTCGTCGGGAAAGTCGTCGGGGAAATCGTGTGGCATCGTCTATCTCCTTGCGGTGCGGGCGTCTGGCGCCGCAGGGAGGTCTCCGAAACGAAAATGCCGCCCTGCGGCGGCACTGTCGTGATCGGTGTCGATTGATCGGGAAGCGCCGCGCCTATGGGAGCGGGCGGTAATAGGTCCGGAGGGCGGGCGCGGTCGCGATCATGGCGGTGTTCATCGGCGACACCCGTGGCAATGTCAAGCGCCGGGCTCCGGGCCGGCGGCGGCGAGGGCGGCCAGCAGGTCCTCGATGGCCGCCAGATGCCGTTCGATCTCCAGCGTCTCGCGGTCGAACACCGCGCGGGCCGGCACACCGGTTCCCTTATCGGCGTCGCCTGGGCGATGCTCGCGCTTCGCCTGTTCGAAGCCGTCGCGAAGCCTGGTCAGCACGCTGCGTCCCCGTTCCGGCGCCGCCGTCTCGATGGCCGCGAGACCGGCAATCCAGTCCTCCGTGGTCGCGGCGGGAAACACGTGGGAGTAGCGCAGGGTGTAGATCAGGACCTGTCGCGACGTGTAGAGCCGCTCGTCCGGAACCTCGTCGGCGCCGCGCGCGCTTGCGGCGTCCGGCTCGTCCGGGAGGGCCGTATCGACCGCACGCAACGGCCGGATGGGCGAAGGGATGGTGTTCTGCACGCCGTGGCCTCCACTATCGGGGCAGGGCTGTATCGTTTGCCCGCCGGGGTCGCGCCGTCGAAATGGGCCCCGCCCCGCGCATTCCCGAACCTGCATGCTGTTTTGGGGCGCCGCCTGCCTCGGCCCCCTGAATAGCCGCCTATTTGAGGCGGCGATCGGGGCGGACCCTAGCCGATGACCGAAAGCCAGTCCACCGCGTGCCGGTCCCGTCCACGCCATAATTCGGGCCTATACCGTTTCGCGCAAGCAAACGCCCGGGAAACGGCTGGAAGAACCGCCATTCCTCTACGGCAGTGACGGCGGATTTTCTGACGGTTTTTCAGAGGTTTGACCTGGTATCGGCCCGCCGCCGGAGCGCGATGCGGTGACGGCGTCCGATTGCCACGCATGTCACGTTTTCAGCGATTGCCAGGAGGGACCACACCATGCCGAACGACATCCTGCAGCCCCGGCCCTACGACCTCGTCGGCAACCCGATCCTGATCGGGGGACTCGGCCAGGGATTCGAGGCGACCCTGCAATACCGTGTGCACGACGGCCACGACGAGCGCAGCGGCTTCTTCACCGTCGGCGGCGGCACCGGCGAGTTCGATCACTTCCAGCTCCGGGTCGACGTGACCGGCGCCGCCTTTCAGCTCGACCGCCTGTTCGTCGAGGTCTACGAGGAAAGCGCGCAGGACGGCTCGGAGATCAACAAGGTGACGGTGCCGGTGATCTACGGTCCGCGCATCGTGCCGGACTATATCGGCTACCGCCTCCACACCGTGGCCGCCGGCGACACCCTGTCGAAGATCGCGCAGGCGCACTACGGCGACCCGAACAAATTCCAGGCCATCGTCCGCGCCAATCCGCTGGTGATCGACAATCCCGACCTGATCTTTCCCGGCCAGACGCTGAAGATCCCGATCGGCGCGTGAGGGGGCCGGGGACGTCGGGGGCGCCGCCTCCCAGTCGAGCTGGCGCTGCGGTGTGCTGAAATCGGCGTCGCACTCCTCAAACGACCGGAGGCAACAGGCGTAAAGCGCCGCGGGACGAGTCCCGCCGCCCTCAATACCGGTTCGGCACGAACAGCGCCGTCAGGCTGACTTGCGAGACCGTAACCGAGAAGCCATCGAAGAGCCTCTCGTTGTTGCAGTTGAGGTAGATGGTCGTATCGCCCTCCTCGACGGCGAGGACCCGGGTCAGGGCGGCCGGCACGATCGCGTTGGTGCCGGCGGGCTCCTCGACATTCGCCGTGATGGCCGGGCCGTCCGTCCCGCCGTCTTCGGCCGACAGGTAGCAGTAGCCCGTTTCCTCGACGCTGGCGGAGAACAGCCATGTGGCGGTCGCCAGGATATAGCCGGTTGCCGGCGCGCTGACGGTTGCCGCGGCGACGGGTTCGGGATCGGGGTTGAGGTTGACGACGGCGGGTTCCTCGGAGGCCTCGACGCCGGCGGGCAGGGCGCTGTCGCCGAGATGGTCGGGCGTCACCGCCCCGTCGGCGATCTTGTCCGTCGTTACCGCCTTATCGGCGAGCTTGCCCGACGTGACGGCTTCGTCCGCGATCTTGCCCTGGGTCACCGCGCGGTTCGCGAGCTTGCCCGTTGTCACCGCCTTCGACTTGATATTGTCGGTGGTGACGGACTTCTTGCCGAGATCGGATTTTCCCACGCAGCCGTTGCATTTCAGGTTGGTCGCCGCGCCGGCCTGTGCCTGCGGGACGCCGGCAAGCAGCAGGGCCACGGCGATCCCGGCCACGGCGATCCCGGCCGAACCGACCCCGGCCGAACCGACCCCGGCCGAACCGACCCCGGCCGGCAGAACCCTTGGCCGGAAGATGCCGGGCAGGCGGATCGGGAATGCGCTGGAGGTCATGGTCATGGCGGGGCCCTGTCCTGTTTCCGTACAGTCTTCCACGGGCCGGATCGCGAGACGGCTCCCGAACCGCACGGAAACCGTAGGAAGGGCGTGTGTAGTGGCCGTTAAGAAATCATTGCAAATTATTGACATCTTCAGGAGTGCCGGCCGGACGCCGGCCGGCCCCGCGCCGACCTCTGCCATATCCGGCACCCCGATCCGGCCGCCCCACTCTGCCGCCCCGCTCTGCCCCCCGACCGGAGGACCGCGGGACCGGAGGCCAGGCGGGCCACCGCCGCATACATCGGATCGCGCGACCGGCCGCGCCGGTACGTCGGCCATGCCGGTACGTCGGTCATGCCGGCACGTCAGTCGCGGCGGTACTCGGGATACTCGCCCAGCGTCCGCGCGGCGTGCTCCATCAGCGCCTCGAGAAACGCCAGATGCCCGTCGATCGCCTGCATCTCGCTGTCGAAGCCCGTCTCGGCCGTGACGCTCGCCGGGATGTTCACGGAGACGACGTCCCGCGCCGGCCGGTAGCGCGCGCGGCCGGCCTCGAAGTCGTGGCGCAGGTCCGACAGCATGGCGAGTCCGGTCTCCGGCCGGTAGACGTCGAGGGCGCCGAGATCGGCCAGCCAGCGGCCGGCGACGTCGGGCGGGAGATGGGCGGAGGTCCGCAGCGCCGTCGTCAGCGCGATGCGCGTGTCGCGAAGCTGCGCCTCGGCACTCGGCGGCGGCGGGTCGTCCGGACGGCGGGCGCCGGAGGCCGTGTCGAACCGGGCGCCGGACCCGTTGCAGGCGCGGCAGTCCACGCCGGAGCCGGCATCGCTCGCATCCAGCCATCCGCCGCGCGCGCCGGGCCCGTGCGGCAGCGCCATGATCCCGGTTCCCTTGCACACGGGGCACGTCATGAAAACCTCCCGCGACGTCCCGGTCGATAAGCCGTCGAACCAAGCCTAGTGCGGAACGGCGGGACGGTCCAGCGCGGCGCCGGGCGCGCGCCGCCCCCTTCTCAATACCGGTTGGCTCAATACCGGTTGGGGAAGTACAGCGCGGTCACCACGGGATAGACCACGCCCATGTCCGTTCCGTCGTCGCTGCAGTTGAGATAGAAGGTCGTGTTGCCCTTGCCGATCTCGAACAGCCGGGTGATGGCCGCGTCCTCGCGAAAGGAGCCGCCGCCGTCCGCATCGGCAAAGACGAACGGCCCCTCGGTGGTGTCGGGCGTCGTGTTCAGATAGCAGCGGCCCGTGTCGCCGGCCGTGCCGCTGAAGTACCAGGTCGCGCTGACGACGGCGACGCCGGCGGCCGGTGCGCTGAGCGTCGTCGAGATCACGTCCGCGTGCGCCAGGGTCAACGCGGTGTAGGACGGCCCCTCGGTGCTGTCGGCGCCGCCCGGCTTCGCGGTCTCGGCGAGGTCCCTCGCGGAGACGGTCCCGTTGCGGATCGCGGTTGAGCGCACGGCGTTCTTGCCGAGGTGCTTCTTGCGGATTGCGCCCTTCCGGATGTTCTTCTTCGAGATGGCGTTCTTGCCGATATCCTTCTTTCCCACGCAGCCCTTGCATGTGAGGTTCGTCGCCGTCTGGGCGTGGGCGGAGGCGGCGAGGGGGCTGCCGGGCACGCCGGCGGACAGGACCAGCGCCAGCACGGCGGCCCAGAAGGAGGCGACCCTGAAGGAGGAGGCCCAGAAGGACGCAGACTGCGGGACGCACAGGCGGGGCGAAAGAGGCGAAAACATCATCATCTCAAAAATCCATCGTGTTGATACGGCGCAGGAAAGTAGCGGCCTTCGTAAACACGAATTATAACGCAACGTAAAGTCGCAGGCGGGGCGATGCACGCGTATCTGGGTGGCGCGGCCCTTGCGGCCGCCGGCAACGCCGGGATGCCCGAAACGCATCGAAGGCAAGCGCCTCGATCCATCGGCGGACGAACGACGCCGCGTTTGCGTCAGCAGAAGGTTGGGGCGTTCAGGCGGGGGCGTAGCCGCCAACGTTCGACACACCACAGCGCGTTGCCGTGTGTTGACGATGTGTATACAATCTCCCTATATCACGTCTGCTCTCGGATGAGACGGGAGCCATGGAAGGAGCGGAATCATGTCCGTCGCAGCCGCAAAAGACAGCACGGGCCCTGCCGGGAACAAAACGACCACAATAAATCTGCGCGCGCCGGAGAAAACAAAAGAACTAATAGACGCAGCGGCAGAGGTCGTCGGGAAATCCAGGACAGAGTTCATGCTGGAGTGCGCCAGAAAACACGCGCTTGATGTGCTTCTGGATCAGAGGCTCTTCCGTCTTGAGCCAGAGAAGTTCGAAAAGTTTGTCGAGATTCTGGATAATCCGCCGCCGGCAAATGAAGAACTCAAGGCCCTGATGCGGAAACAGCCGCTATGGGAGAAGTAACACCCTCAGCCGGGGCGCGCCGCGGCAGCCTCGTTGCACCTGCGCGCCTCGGCGCACACCATGACGTCAGCCGGTTCAGCTGCGGTCATGCCGCGTTAGACGACTGGCTGAAAGGTAAAGCCCATACGAGTGAAGGGAAAACCGCGCGCACATATGTCGTGTGTGAAGGCGACATTGTCGTCGGCTACTATTGCGTCGCGATGGGCAGCGTCGAGCGAAAGACCCTTCCATCCAGGGTTACAAGACCGCGCGGCACGCCAAATCAGATACCCGTTATAGTTCTGGGGAGGCTGGCAAGAGACGAACGATATGCCGGTACCGACCTGGGAAAAGATCTTCTCAAAGATGCGCTTTCTCGCATCGTCGCGGCATCGGAAACCGTCGGCGTCCGGGGCATTCTGGTGCATGCCATCGATGACAGGGCCGCGAGATTTTACAAGAGATTCGGATTCCTGGATTGCCCGGTAGACGATCGAACGTTCTTCTTGCCGATTGAAACAGCTATCGACGCTCTGTAATTGCCGGCGCGAACTGCCGTTACTTGTATCTCGAAGCCGTGTTGTTTCTATTATGTGTGTTCGCACGCGTTTTGATGTTTCTTGTTCTTTCGTCGGTGCATGAGGCATTAGAGTCGTATTCTACATGCGCCGCAATATTTCGTCGCGGCGCTGATCGTCGGATTTGGAGTCGTCAGTCATGGGTGAAACCGCGTCGGAAAAAGATAGCCGGTTAGGCCGGGAAGCACAGAATCGCTTTGAAGCACCTTACACGTACGCGATGCTCGGCTGGGCCAACATAGAAAACGCCCTCTGCTTCTGGTTCCAATACCTGTCCGGTCTCAGCGAGATAAAGGCGCGGGCCATCTTCTATTCTGCTAGAAGCTTCCAAGGGCGCATTGATATGATCAACGCACTTCTTGAAATCTCGAAAATTGACGCCGAACTCGCTGCGTACCTTAAAAAAGTCATCACGAAATCACGCACATATTCGAGCGCAAGGAACAAGATTGCGCATCGAATATCCACATTGAACACGAGTGACCCCGACTCCTACGCACTCGAACTAATTGAGGGCGGCCTCCATCCAGGAATTGGCGGTCCGCCAATTAACGAAGCCGATCTTTTGACCATCGCGCAAAACTTTAGCGCCCTAAACCAAGCCATCACCAGCGCTTGGCTTCACCAGACGAAGAAGGTTCCGCCTGAACGAATAAAGCCGCTTCAAGAACATCTAGAACGGCTCGCTCTACTTCCCAACGAGGCAGATTCCAAGGAACTTTCCCGGAAGCAGCAAGGGCGTCTGCGCCAGAAGAAATCATCTCCTCAGTGACTTCATTCCCGTCCACTGATTCATTTGGAGCGCCGGCCTGTCCCTCAAGCAGGGCGCGCGTGGATCGTGGGTTCTAATACGGTCCTAGGAAAAAAATCCTTGACAGCGTGACGCTGCTCCGCTAGGGTTTTGCCATGCTCGACAAATGCGCCTGAGGGTCTTTCCGAAAGGCGCCGCCCCTTGGGGCCCGGACGCACCCGCCGGAGACGGGACCCGCGTGCCGCGCAGGCTTGCCTGACGGCACCCGGTCGCATCGGCACCCGGTCGCATCGGGGGCCCGACCTGCCGGCGCGTCGTCTCACCAGCAGATCACCCGGAGGTCTCCATGCCGAAAGGGATACGGCTTTCCGCCGACCAGCGCGTGCTGATGCGCACGCTCTACGAGACCGACGCGGACAAGACCGTCGAGGAGATCGCGGCAACGCTCGGCGTCCACATCGCGACGGTCTTCGACCATGCCAGGGCCGGCGGCTGGGTGCGGGCGGACCGGGCGGCCGCGCCGGCGCCCGCCGATCCGTCCAACCGCCGCGCCATCCTCAACACCCTGTGGCTGGCCGCCACGCAGCAGGCCGCGGCGCTGTCGGCGAAGTCCGTCGCCGGCGGCCGCGACATCGATGCCCAGGCGCTGATGGCCTCGGTGCGCACGGTGGAAAAGCTGATGGACATGGACGACGGCGCCGGCGCGCCCGGCGCGTCCGCGCCGGATGCGGCGGCCTGTCGCGACGAGGGCCCGGAGGATATCGATGAATTCCGTGCCGAAATTGCGCGGCGTCTTGAGGGATTGCTGGGACGAGGGCCAGGAACCAAATGTTCCCCGGACGATCCGGCCGGCTGAACGCGCGCGGTTCCTGACCGACTGGCCGATCTGGGCGCGGGCCGCGCAACTGCCGCCGGATGTGCTGTCTGATGGACCGGACGATGCGGCCCGGGGCTTCGCCACCTGGCTGCTGCTCGGCGGCCGCGGCGCGGGCAAGACGCGCGCCGGCGCCGAATGGGTGCGCGGCCTGGCGCTGGGGCTGCCGCCGTTCGCCGCCGCCCCGGTCAGCCCGATCGCGCTGGTGGCCGAGACCTTCCAGGACGGCCGCGAGGTGATGGTCGAGGGCGTCTCGGGGCTGGTGTCGGTGCACCGCGCGCACGAGCGCCCGGCCTGGAGCCCGTCGCGGCGCCGGCTGGAATGGGGCAACGGCGCGGTGGCGCAGGTGTTTTCGGCCGAAGATCCGGATTCGCTGCGCGGGCCGCAATTCGCCGCCGCCTGGTCCGACGAGCTCGCCAAGTGGCGGCACGCCGAGGCGACCTGGGACATGCTGCAGTTCGGCCTCAGGCTCGGGAATCGTCCGCGCCAGCTCGTCACCACGACGCCGCGGCCGATCCCGCTCCTGAAGCGCCTGATCGCGGACGCCGGGAAGGAGGGGGCGACGACCATCGTCGCCCGCACCACGACCGGGGACAACCGCGGCAATCTGGCGCCGGCCTTCCTGGAAACCGTCGTCGGGCGCTATCGCGGCACCCGGCTCGGCCGCCAGGAACTCGACGCCGAGCTGATCGCCGACCGGCCCGACGCGCTGTTCCGGCGCGAGGCGATCGAGGACACCCGCGTCGAGACGGCCCCGGCGCTGAACCGCATCGTCGTCGCCGTCGATCCGCCGGCGGGCTCCGCCCGGGGCGGGGCGGCCTGCGGCATCGTCGCCGCGGGGATCGGCGAGACCGGCCGGCTGTACGTGCTGGCCGATGCGACGGTCGAGCGGGCCAAGCCCGTGCAATGGGCGGCCCGGGCCGTCGCGCTCTATCACAGCCTCGCCGCCGACCGGCTGGTCGCCGAGGCCAACCAGGGCGGCGAGATGGTCGCCGCCGTCCTGCGCGAGGTCGATCCGGCCGTCCCGGTGAAGCTGGTGCACGCGCGCCGCGGCAAGTGGCTGCGCGCGGAGCCGGTCGCCGCCCTCTACGAGCAGGGCCGCGTCGCCCATGTCGGCGCGCTCGCCGCGCTGGAGGACGAGATGTGCGATTTCGGCCTCGACGGTCTGTCGAACGGGCGCAGCCCGGACCGGCTCGATGCCCTGGTGTGGGCGCTGGGCGAACTCGCCCTGTCACCCAAAAGTGAACCAAGGGTAAGGAAACTATGAAGTAAATCTTACTTTAACCAAGATTTAACGCTGATCTTGGCGGCTTCTGGTCTTGAATGTGGTCAAATTGGGGCAAGTTGTTGCGGCGCGACAACAGGTGCCGGTCATCGTAAATGCGTCCCGTGATTTGTGTTGCGAAAGACCGCGGTTCGGCGTTCAGTGCCGCCATCTTGGAGTTCAGTTCAATAAGGGGACACCCAATGCTTTCTACGATGCGGACCGCAGCTCTCGCGACAGGCATGATCGTCGCGGCCGGTACTGCTTATGCGGCAGACATCTACAGCCCGCCCCCGGAGACGGTCGTGGCAGTCGTACCGACCATCGACTGGACCGGTTTCTACATCGGTGCCAACGCCGGCTACGGCTGGGGCTCGGGCGACGGGTCGACCAACTACACCCCGAGCGCGGCCGCCTTCGGCGCCAACCCGTTCTCCTCCTCGACGGACCTCGACGGGTTCATCGGCGGCGGCCAGATCGGTTACAACTGGCAGAGCGGCGCGTTCGTCGGCGGTATCGAGGCCGACCTCATGTATTCCGACATGAACGGCACGCACACGAAGAGCCCGCTTCAGTTCTTCGGCGGCGGCAACATCGCCAACTCGTATCAGCGTGGCTCCGGCAGCCTCGACTGGCTGGCCACGGTTCGTGGCCGCGCCGGTTACCTGGCGACGCCCGAGCTGCTGCTCTACGCGACCGGCGGTCTGGCCTTCGGTGACGTGAACTACCACACGACCACGCAGTTCGGCGCCTCGCCGGCCCTGCGCTTCGGCGCCTCGGGCTCCGACACGCTGACCGGCTGGACGGTCGGTGCCGGCACCGAGTGGAAGTTCGCGCCGAACTGGTCGGCCAAGCTCGAGTACATGTACTTCGACCTCGGCGACGTCGATTACCGGACCCTGGCCAACGCCCCGGTGGCGCCGTTCCGCGTCACCCAGGAGTTCGACACCTCGGGCTCCATCGTCCGCGCCGGTGTGAACTACCAGTTCTCGATGTTCTGATCGACGACGGCCGGCCGGCGGCGGACCTCGCCGCCGGAACGGCGCTTCCGACTGAAATCCGAAAGGCCGGCCTCACCGCCGGCCTTTTTGTTTGCGCCCATCCGATCGACACCGGGCCGGCTCCACGCTTTCAGGCGCGGGCGCCGGCCCCTTTCCTTGTGCCCTCCGGGCCGGCTCCACGCTTCCAGGCGCGGGCGCCGGCCCTTTTCATACACCCACCGGGCCGGCCCCATGCTTCCAGGCGCGGGCGCCGGCCCGCCCGTTTCAACAACTAAGGAGCCGCCCGTGCTCTCGATCGAGACGCTGATCACCCGGCTGTTCGCCGGGCGCGATCCCCTGCCTCAGCCGCCCGAGGCGAAGGCGTCGGCGACCGGCCGGCTGATCGCCTTCCACGCGCAGGGCGCGCCGGTCTGGACGCCGCGCGACTATGCCGCGCTGGCCCGCGAGGGCTTCCAGAAGAACCCGGTGGTCTACCGCTGCGCCCGGCTGGTCTCCGAGGCCGCCGCGTCCGTGCCCTGGCTTCTGCACGAGGGCGGGCGCGAACTCGACGACCATCCGCTGCTCGGGCTTCTCGCCCGGCCCAACGCGCGCCAGGCCGGGCCGGCGCTGATGGAGGCGGTCTACGGCTATCTCCAGGTCAGCGGCAACGCCTACCTGGAAGCCGCAAGCGTCGACGGCGAGATCCGCGAGCTGCATGCGCTCAGACCCGACCGGATGAAGGTGATCCCCGGCGCCGACGGCTGGCCGGAGGCCTACGAGTACACCGTGTCCGGCCGCTCGGTGCGCTTCGACCAGGCTGCCGGGCCCGGCGAGACGCCGCCGGTCCTGCATCTGTCGCTGTTCCATCCCGCCGACGACCATTACGGCATGGGGCCGCTGGAGGCGGCCGGGACGTCGCTCGACCTGCACAACGCCTATGGCGCGTGGAACAAGGCGCTGCTCGACAACGCCGCGCGGCCCTCCGGCGCGCTCGTCTACGAGGGCGAGGGCAGTCTCAGCCTCGACCAGTTCGAGCGTCTCAAGAGCGAACTCGAGGAGACCTACCAGGGCGCGGCCAATGCCGGCCGGCCGCTGCTGCTCGAAGGCGGTCTGTCCTGGCAGGCGATGGGCATCGCGCCCAGGGACATGGATTTCATCGAGGCGCGCCGCGAAGCGGCCCGCGACATCGCACTCGCCTTCGGCGTGCCGCCGATGCTGCTCGGCATTCCCGGCGACAACACCTATGCGAACTTCGCCGAGGCCAATCGCGCCCTGTGGCGCCACACCGTGCTGCCGCTGGTCAACCGCACCGCGCAGGCGCTGGCCCACTGGCTCGGCCCCGCCTTCGGCGAGACCCTCGCGCTGTCCTACGACGCCGACGCGATCGACGCCCTGTCGTCCGACCGCGAGGCCCTGTGGGCGCGGCTCGAGGCGGCGAGTTTCCTGACAGACGACGAGAAACGGATCGCGGTCGGCTACGGCGCGCGCGACCGGTAAGCCACCCCGACCGAAGAGGCCTCCGTGACCGACACGCTCGCATCGATCCTCGACTCAATCCTGCTCCGGGGGGATCTCGCCCACCTGGCGCTGTTCCTGTGGGCGACAGCCGCGACCGCCCTGTCGTGGTACGCCCTGAGGGAAATGTCGCGGTCGAACCGTCGTTTCGAGGACTTCATCGCCGCCATCGCCCGCGTCGATCGCCTCATCCGCCGGCAGGAATGACGTATCCGGCGCATAAGCGCGTGCGCCGTAACGTCATGTGCCGCCGACCGGCGGCGCCCGTAGCGCTTTGCCGGAACAGCCGGGTTCACCAGTGTTCTCACGATGGACGCGCTTTGTTCCACTATGTATAGCCGGTTTATATTATCGCATTCCGCAGCGTTAGAGAGAAGCGGAAGTTGTTCGGCTTACTTTGCAGGTTTTCCGCTAGGTCAAAACTTGGATCAAGTCCAATCTTACCTTTGCGTAAGATATAAAATGCCTTGTCGAATGACCATTCGATTGGGGCCCAAGTCACGAAATCTCGCCCACTGCGAGCATTTGGTTGGGAGATGCACATAATGCGGGCGCTCGATACCGGGGCCGCGAGCCGCCCACCCGGCGGGACCGGCTCGTGAGGACGGGCCACCCCGACACGCCGACACGAACATGCACATGAGGACAGCAATGACCGATGCTTTCGAGGGGCGTCCGGCCCGCGGCGGCGGATACGGGAAGAGCGCGATCCGCCAGGCCGGCAATCGCGCCGGGCGGTCGTCCGCCGACCATGACCATGAACGGCTGTTCGACGGTTTCGCCGAGCGCCTCGCCGGCCTGATCGCCGGCACCGGCCCGCGGCGGCGCCGCGGCGCAACGCAGGGGAGGCCCGCATGACGGACCGCGGACGCAGGATCGGCTCCGGGCGGACGGCTGACAATCGCGGGACGACCCGGCCCGACCCCCTCGAGCGGGAACGCAAGTTCGCCGCCCTCGACCTGAAGGCGCTGGAGGCGGACGGGGCCTTTGCGGGTTACGCCTCGATCTTCGGCAAGGCCGACCTTGGCGGCGATCTGGTCGAGCCCGGCGCCTTTGCGAAGAGCCTGGCGGCACGCGGGCCGGGCGGCGTGAAGATGCTGTTCCAGCACGATCCCGCCGAACCCATCGGCGTCTGGGAGACGCTGCGCGAGGACGGTGTCGGCCTTCACGTGCGCGGCCGGCTGATGACCGAGATCGCCCGCGGCCGCGAGGTGCTGAGCCTGATGCGCGCCGGCGCGCTCGACGGCCTGTCCATCGGCTTTCGCACGGTGAAGGGCCGCACCGATCCGCAGACCGGGATCCGCCGGCTGTCGGAGATCGACCTGTGGGAGATTTCCGTCGTCACCTTCCCGATGCTGCCCGACGCCCGCGTCGATGCGGTGAAGCGCTCGCCGTGGAGGCAGGGCGCCCCGGCCGCCGGGGCCGATGTCGCGGGCGCCATCCGCCGGGCGGCGGCGCGCATGCGGGCGTGACGGGCTGTCCCCTGTTCTCCGATCGTCCCCGCGCCAACGGGGACGAGGTCGCGACAGGGGCCGTGCAGTGTGCCGCGCGAGCCCCGTGTTCGCGGGAATGAGCGGACATGGAAGGGCCGTCAGCCCCGTCCCGGCCGCTCCACCATCGCCCACGCGATGAAGGCGCCGGCGAGCGTCATCGCGGCCGTGATCGCGAAGACGAGCCCGTAGGATTCCGTCACGATCAGCAGCGTCGAGCTCATGGCGATGGCCAGCGTGCCGCCGAGCATCTGGATCGACAGGTTGACGCCGCTCGCCTGGCCTTGCTTGTCCGACGAGACCGCGCCCATCAGGGCGGGGCGCGCGGTGACCGCGATGCCCGGCATGACGGCGCCCCAGACGACCATGATGGCGCCGATGAGCCACAGGCTCTCCACCTGGACGGCAAGGGCCAGCGCGGCGATGCAGGCCGCCGTGACGACCAGCGCGACCGCCAGCGGCAGCCGCGATCCGTAGGTGTCGCGCGCCTTGCCGGCAGAGCGCGACGTCAAAAGCGTCGGCAGGATCGCGATCGAGATCAGGATGCCCGCCTCGATCGGCGAGCGGTGCAGCACGTGCTGCAGGTAGAGCGCGACGAAGATGAACAGGATCATCTTCTCGGCCTGGAAGATCGCGAAGACGATGTTGCCGCCGGTGAAGGTCGGGATCGCCAGGAGGTCGAGTTCGATCAGCGGCGCGCGCCGCTTCAGCTCGATCGCGACGAACGCGATGAGCGCGGCGACGCCGACGGCCAGCGCCAGGAGGGTGGCCGGTGACGTCCAGCCCCAGTCCGTCGACTGCATCAGGCCGATGGTGATTGCCGTCAGCCCGGCAACCAGCGTGGCAAGGCCGGGATAGTCGAACCGGGTCAGGCCGAGCGCGCGGGCGTCCGGGTACGCGGGGGCGGGTTCGCGATAGGTGAGCCAGAGCGCGCCGACATTGAGGATCACGATCGGCAGGTTGATCAGGAAGATCCACCGCCAGGAGACGGTTTCCGAGAAGACCCCGCCGACCAGCGGGCCGGCCGCCATGAAGCAGCCGGCGATGGTCGTCATCGCGCCGAAGGCGAAGCCGCGTTTCTCGGGCGGGAAGGTGTGCGTGAGGATCGCCATCGAGGCGGGAAAGGTCACCGCCGCGCCGATGCCCTGCAGCGCACGCGCCGCGATCAGCCAGCCGCCGGACGGGGCCGCGCCGGCGAGAAGCGAGCCTGCCAGGAAGATCGCCGCGCCGATCGGGAACACGGTGCGCCGGCCGAACATGTCGCCGAGCTTGCCGCCGACGGCGAGGAAGCAGGTGAAGGTCAGCAGGTAGGCGTTGACCACCCAGTGGCTCTCGACGGCGGACATCGACAGGTCCGTGCGGATCGTCGGCAGTGCCACGCCGACGATGGTCTCGTCGAGGACCACCAGCCCCAGCACCGCGCTCGAGGCGGTGAGCACCCACATCGGGCGGTTCGTTTCGGAGATTCTCATCAAGGGCCCCCTCCCGTTCCGCGGGCGCCGGCACGAGGGCGGGCGCGGACCGGGAACGCCGGAGTATCGCAGCGGCAGCCGATTCTGGAAACGGACCGGGCGTGTCGGGACACCGGGCCCCGACGAATTGCCGCTCGGCGGCACACAAGCGGACTGCTGTCCCGGACACGACGTCCGGGCCTTACCGGGCGGCTGCCGACTTCCGCGGCCGTTACCCCTTTTCGTCACAGAACCGAAGGATCCCATCCCATGACACGACAGTTTTCGCCCGCCCGCCGCACCAAGGAGGGCGAGGCCGACGGCCCCACCAGCCTCGAGGTCGTCGAGGCCTTCGACGAGTTCATGATGGCCTTCGAGGCCTTCAAGGAGGCAAACGACGAGCGCCTGGCGCAGATCGAGAGCCGCGTCTCCGCCGACGTGGTGACGACGGAGAAGATGGAACGCATCAACCGCGCGCTCGACGAGCACAAGCGCCTCGTCGACGGGCTGGTGCTGAAGTCGCGCCGGCCGCACCTGTCGGGCGAGCGCGCCGAGGTGTCGGCGTCGTCCCTGCAGCACAAGGCGGCCTTCGAGGGCTATGTCCGCCACGGCGCCGAGAGCGGGCTGCGGTCGCTCGAGGCCAAGGCCATGTCGGTCGGCTCCGATCCCGACGGCGGCTATCTGGTGCCCGAGGAGACCGAGCGCGAGATTGGCCGGCTTCTCTCGCACGCCTCGCCGATCCGCGCGATCGCCGGGGTGCGCGAGATCTCCGGCTCCGTCTACAAGAAGCCCTTCGCGATCACCGGCCCGGCGACCGGCTGGGTGGCCGAGACGACGGCGCGTTCGACGCCCACGGACTCGTCCACCCTCGCCGAGCTGTCGTTCCCGGCGATGGAGCTCTACGCCATGCCGGCGGCGACGCAGACGCTGCTGGACGACAGCGCCGTCAACATCGACGAGTGGATCGCCCAGGAAGTGCAGGTCGCCTTCGCCGAGCAGGAGGGCGCGGCCTTCGTCTCCGGCGACGGGACAAACAAGCCGACCGGGTTCCTTGCCTACACGAGCGTCGCCGAGGCGTCCTGGGAGTGGGGCAAGCTCGGCTATGTCGCCACCGGCGTCGACGGGGCCTTCCCGGCCTCCGACCCCTCCGACGCGCTGATCGACCTGGTCTACGCGTTGAAGGCCGGCTACCGGCAGAACGCGACCTGGGTGATGAACCGGCGCGTGCAGGGCGAGATCCGCAAGATCAAGGACGCCGACGGCAACTACATCTGGCAGCCCGCCGCCCAGGCCGGCGGCGTCGCCTCGCTCCTGAACTTCCCCATCGCCGAGGCCGAGGACATGCCGGACATCGCCTCGGATACGACGTCGATCGCCTTCGGCGACTTCCGCCGCGGCTATCTGGTCGTCGACCGGCTCGGCGTCCGCGTCCTGCGCGATCCCTATTCCTCCAAGCCCTACGTGCTGTTCTACACCACCAAGCGCGTCGGCGGCGGGGTGCAGGATTTCGACGCCATCAAGCTGATGAAGTTCGGCACCGCCTGAGGCGGAAGCGGCGCCTTCGGCGGGGTGTGACGCTGGGTCCCGGATCACGTCCGGGACACACCGCTTGCCGTGTGGCGCGGCCGTGCGCCAAACCGCAGTCGTGTGCCCCGGACGTGATCCGGGACCCAGGGCGGCGGTTGCCGGAGCGGCCGAGCCACCCCTTCCCCGCTCATTCCCGCGAAAGCGGGAATCCGGGGCGAGAGGCTCTGGATCGACCTTCCGTCCGGGCCTCGGCTTCCCGGCGACGCGCTCGGGCGCGTCGCGTTTCCGCCCTGCGGAAGCGGTGCTTCCGCTACCGGCAAAGCCGGTACCGGGCTCCAACCCTCGGCCATTCGTCGCTCGAAACGCGATGCGTTTCGTCCGTGACAGACGATGTCTGCCACGGACCGCTCCTCCTTCTCCCCCACCTTCGACGGCCCCGGCGCTCGCGCCTCGGGGCCGTCGCCTTTTCGGGAGTGTTCAATGACCCTGATCCTCGTCACGCCGCCGGCGGCAGAGCCCGTCGCGCTCGGTGAGGCCAAGACGTTCCTGAAGGTCGACCACGACGACGAGGACGCCCTCATCGGCACGCTGATCGCCGCCGCCCGCCTGCATGTGGAGGCCGCGATCCGGCGCGTGCTGGTGACGCAATCCTGGCGGCTCGTCCTCGACGGCTGGCCCGCCGCGGCCTCCAGCGGCTATCGCGTCGAGATCCCGCTGTCGCCGGTCGCCTCCATCGACGCGGTCACGATCTATAACGCCGCCGGCGACCCGACGGTGCTGGAAGCATCGGCCTATATCACCGACGTCTCGTCGGTTCCCGCGCGGCTGCTGGTGCGCAATTCGCTCGCCCCGGGCGCCGCCTTCAACGGCATCGAGATCGACTTCACCGCCGGGTACGGCGACGCCGCCGACATACCCGCGCCGCTGAGCCAGGCGATCCTTCAGCTCGTCGCCCACTGGTACGAGACGCGCGAGCCCGTCGCCTTCGGCGGACCCGCGGGCGAGGTGCCCGAGACCGTGTCGGCGCTGATCGCGCCGTTCAAACTGGTGCGGCTGTGAGCGCGGTCACCCCCATCGGCCGGCTGCGCCACCGCGTCACGCTGCAACAGCCCGTCGACGCGGACGACGGCTCCGGCGGTACGACGCGGACCTGGAGCGACGTCGCGACGCTGTGGGCGCGTATCGAGCCGCTGTCGGCCGACGAGCGTGTCGCCGCCGGGCGCATCGAGGCGGCCGCCGACCATCGCATCGTCATCCGCTGGCGCGCCGGCGTCACCGCCGCCATGCGCTTTTCGTTCGGCACGCGGGTCTTCGAGATCCGCGGCGTGACCGATCGCGACGAACGCCATCGCTTTCTCGACTGCCTCTGCGAGGAGACCCCATGAAACCGAAAGCCCCAGACCGCCATGTCCGCCGGTCCGCAGACGCTCTGGACCACGCCCTGGACCACGCCCGTCCGCCGCGTCTCGAGGGCCGGTTCAAGGATACGCCCTTCGAAGATGCGTGCCTCACCGGCGGCCGCGGCAGACCGACCGTACCGGCCGGCGACCTGCGCGACACGCCGCGCGCGATCCGCGACGGCGAACCGCGCCGGGTGCGGAGACCGGGCCCGAGGTCCGAGCGATGAGCGCCGCGCTCGCCCTGCAGATGGCGCTGGTCACCGCGCTGCGTGCGGATACACCGCTCATCGCGCTGCTCGGCGGCGCGGCGATCCACGACGGCGCGCCGCAAGGCACCGCGTTTCCGCATGTCACGCTCGCGGACCTGTCGAGCCTCGACTACTCGGACAGCGCCGGCGAGCGCGAGGAGCACTTCGCGACGCTGCTTGTCTTCTCCCGCGCCGGCGGCCGCCGCGAGGCGCTGGAGATCCTCGCCGCGATGACCGCCGTCCTCGACAACGCGGCGCTGGCGGTGACCGGACACACGCTCGTCTCGCTCGTCGTCGAGCGCACCGAGGCCCGCCGCCAGCCCGACGGCAAGACCTGGCGCGGGCTCATGCGGGTTCGCGCGGTGACGGAGGCGGAGTAGCGGCGCCTTCGGCGGAGTCTCATGCTGGGTCCCGGATCGGGGTCCGGGACACCGGGCCCGTTGTGTGTCTGCGGCCGTGCCATACGAACGAAGGGACGCCCCGGACCTGATCCGGAGCCCGGTCGGCGGGTGAAAGCTGTATCGGCCTTCGCCTATCCGTTCATCCCCGCGTGGGCGGGAATGAGCGGGGTTTGCCATCCCCGTTTGAAACACACACCAACACCGGAGACACACACCATGGCTGCCCAGAAAGGCAGGGACCTGCTGTTGAAGATCGACTCCGACGGAGGCGGCACCTTCGTCACCGTCGCAGGGCTGCGCTCCCGCACGCTCGCGTTCAACGCCCAGGCCGTCGACATCACCGACATGGAATCCGCGGGCGAGTGGCGCGAACTGCTCGACGGCGGCGGCATCAAGCGTGCCGCGATCGCCGGCGCCGGCCTGTTCCGCGACGCCCAGTCCGACACGCTGATGCGCCAGCTCTTCTTCGACGGCACGATCCGCGCGTTCCAGGTGACGATCCCCGACTTCGGGGTGATCGAGGGGCCGTTCCAGATCACCGCGCTCGAATTCTCCGGCCGCCACGACGGCGAGCTGACCTTCGACATGGCGCTGGAATCGGCCGGGCTGTTGACGTTCGCGGCGGCGTAGACGCGCTGCGCCGCCGGGCGCCGGACGTGGTCCGGGCATCTCGTGCCACTGGCACCTTTACCTGGTGCCTGCGCGTGCCGGGTCAGGCCCGGCAATGACGTGGGAGAGGCGGGGAAGGCGTGAATTGGACCGCCGGTGTGTACCGCACGGCCGCATGGATCCCGGATCACGTTCGGGGCGTACGTCGGTTTGTGTGGCACGGCAGTGGCCAGAAAACGGGCCTATGTCCCGGACCTGGGTCCCAGGGCCCATGACGCGGTGACAACACACGACATCCTCTCTGTCGTCATCCCGGACGGCCGCAGGCCGAGCCGGGATCGGAGAGCCACACGAGGGGCAGGGGCTCTCCGGTCCCGGTTCTGCGCTCCGCTCCGGCCGGGATGACGGCGGCAAGGGTGAACACGTTTCTGCAACGCCGGAAGGACCCGCCGATGCCAGGCTCCCTACGCAACGCTCACCCCAACGCCGTCCGCGGCGAGGTCGCCGCCACGCTTGGCGGGCGCGACTACACGCTGTGTCTGACGCTCGGCGCGCTGGCGGAACTGGAATCGGCGCTTGCCGCCGGCGACCTGATGGCGCTCGCCGCCCGTTTCGAACAGGGGCGCCTGTCCGCGGCCGACGCCATAGCGGTGATCGGCGCGGGGCTGCGCGGGGCCGGTCACGAGGTTACCGATGCGGAGGTCGCGGGCCTGTCGATCGACGGCGGCGCGGCGGGCTACGTGCGCCTCGTCGCGGCGCTGCTCGAAGCGACCTTCGGCGGCGCGGACGAGGGCCATGCCGGCGCGGGGAGGGCGCCCGCAAACCCTCCCCAGGCGGGCTGAGCCCGCCGTCCCCATCGCCCCCAGGTGGCCGGCGGCCGAGCGGGCAGCCGCCAGGTGGCCAGGCCGCTTTCCCCTGGGAGGCGCTGCTCGGCTTTGCGCTCGCCGTCCTGCGCCTGTCGCCGCGCGAAGCCTGGGCTGCGACACCGCGCGAACTGGCGCTTGCCGCGGGCTGGCTCGCGGCGGGGCGCGAGGCGCCGGATCGTCCGGACCTCGCCGCCATGATGGCGCGCTATCCCGACTGAACCGGCGGTTTCGAGCCTCGCCGACGGCGGAACCGATCCCGGAAAATGGGAACGATCCGTACGCGCGCCCGTTGTGGGGGTGCCCGCAAAAACAGCCGCCGATCGGGCGCAGCCGATCGCATACACCGCGCCGCACCGGAGTGACGGATGTCAGAGTCAGCCGAACCGCATTCGCTGGAACAGGTCGTGGACCGCATCGACGATGCGGGAGGCGGCGGCGACCGCGTGGCGATGCGTGACGTTCTGGAGGAATTCGGGCAGCGATCCTTCGGGCCGCTGATGCTGGTGCCGGCGCTCGTCGTCGTCTCACCGGTCGGCGGGATCCCCGGGCTGCCCACCGTCGCCGCGGTGCTCATCGCGCTGGTGGCCGTCCAGCTCCTTGTCGGGCGCGACAGCATCTGGCTTCCCGCGGTGCTTTTGCGCCGGACGACGAAGCGCGACCGCCTCGAGACCGTCGTGGGCTTTGCGAAAGAGGTCGCCGCGCGCGTCGACGCGGTGATCGCGCCGCGCCTAACTGTCCTGGTTCAGTCGCCGTTCGACCGGATCATCGCGATCCTGATCCTGGCGCTGTGCAGCGTCATGCCGCCGCTGGAGGCCGTGCCGTTCGGCAACGCGGCCACCGGTGCCGCGATTTCCGCCTTCGCGCTGGCGCTCATCGCCCGCGACGGCGCCCTCGTCATCCTCGCCGGCGCGATCATGCTCGCCGTCGGCTGGTTCCTGACTTATGTGCTGCCGATCTGACAGGCGCGCCCGCCGCGCACCAGATCCCTGTGCCGTCCTGCACCCGTGCCTTTCTGTCCGTGGAGCCGTTCGCCATGCCCGACGAAGACGACATCCTGACCGTCCACATCGAAACCGACCTGACGTCCTTCCGCGCCGACATTGAAGACGCCAGCCGGCTGGCGCGCGGCTTCGGCGCGGCGCTGTCGACGGCGTTCGAGGGCGCGGCGCTGAAGGGCAAGGGCCTGAGCGACGTGTTGAAGGACATCCTCCGGCAGCTTTCCGGCTCGGCGCTGACGGCTGCCCTGAAGCCGCTCGAGCAGGGGCTGTCGGCGGCGCTGACCGGCGCCCTGACCGGCACCGTCCAGACCATCCTGCCGTTCGAGAAGGGCGGGGCCCTGAACGCCGGCGCGCTGACGCCGTTTGCGCGCGGTGGTGTCGTCTCGCGCCCCGGTCTGTTCGCGCTGAACGGCGGTCTCGGCCTGGTGGGAGAGGCCGGGCCGGAAGCGATCCTGCCGCTCCGGCGCGGCGCGGACGGCAGTCTCGGCGTGGCAGGCGGACACGCTCAGGCGATCAATGTGACGGTCAATATCCAGACACCCGACGTGGAGGGCTTTCGGCGCGCCCGCGGCCAGATCGCCGCCGACCTGTCGCGCACCGTCCAGCGCGGTGTCCGCAACCGCTGAACGGGTGACCGGGCCGGGATCGTGGTGACCGCGCCCCGGCGGCGAAGCGTTTCGCCCGGCGCGACCGGGGCATGATTTCAGCGATGAAACAGGGAGTGAAAAGTTTTCGGGAACATCTTCGTCGGGCTCCGCGTTGTCTGGCCAACGTTCACAACGAACGTACCAACCAACCCGGCGGCGGCGCGTCGATCGACGCGCCGGCCGGACCCAAAGCAGGAGATCAGCCATGAAACGCACCACACGCTTCCTGACGACCTCGGCCGTGATTCTGACGCTCGCCGCGCCGGCATTTGCCCAGTCCGGCGCCCAGTCCGGCACCGACACGCAGACCGACGAGCTGATGACGGCGCCGGAGATCAGCTCCGGGATGGACACGACCGCCAAGGACGGCACCTCCATGAACGGTACGTCCAGCGCCTACGACACCGAGGCGGCCGCCGACGAGCCGGCGCTGAAGGGCACCACGACCGAGACCACGGCGATGGACGCCACCCTGCCGAGCGAGCCGATCCTGACGGCCCAGACGCCTGACCAGATGGTCTCCGACGACCTGATCGGCATGGATGTGCGCAACCAGGAAGACGAGTCGATCGGCACCATCGACGCCCTGGTGATCGACGGCCAGAACCGCGTCGTCGCCGGCATCGTCTCGGTCGGCGGTTTCCTCGGCATCGGTGCCAAGGAAGTCGCGGTGAACTGGCAGCAGTTCCGCTTCCTCCCCGAAGAGGAGATCGCCGCGGTGAGCCTGAGCCGCGAGCAGCTCGAGAACGCGCCGGCCTTCCGCGAAAGCGACGAAAAGCAGGCGATGCTCAAGGTCGAGGAGAGCTTCGACAGCGTCAAGGAATCGCTCGGCATGACCGACGACGAGCCCGAGACGCCGGTCGAGGACACGGCCACGACCGACTGACGCGCTGGTTCCGGGGCCGCCGGCAGGCTGACATCCAGCCTTGATATCCGGCGGCGTCCGGCAACGGGCGGCGGCTCACCCTCTCCGGCTGCCGCCCGCCCTCCCTGAGGTCCGGGACCGATCCGGGCCGGTACTGCACTGAACCGGTCTCCTGCGCGGAGGCCGGTTTTTTTCGTGCGCGTCCGTCCGCGACGGGCGGCGCGCCGACGGAAAGGCAGACAGATGAGCTTCCACGAGATCCGGTTTCCGCCCGCCATTTCGCGCGGCGCCAGCGGCGGGCCCGAGCGGCGCACCCAGGTCGTCGCGCTGGCCTCGGGCTACGAGGAACGCAACCGGCAGTGGGCGAATTCCCGCCGCCGCTACGACGCCGGCACCGGCGTCAAGGATGCGGACGCCCTGCACGCGGTGATCGACTTCTTCGAGGAGCGCCGCGGCCGCGCCTACGGGTTCCGCTTCAAGGACTGGTCCGACTTCAAGTCCTGCCCGCCGCTGACCGATCCCGCCGCGACCGATCAGGATATCGGCACCGGAGACGGGGCGACGACCGTGTTCCAGCTCGCAAAGACCTACGGCGGGGGGTATCTGCCCTGGACGCGGACGATCGTGAAGCCGGTGGCCGGGACGGTGCTCGTCGCGGTCGACGGGGTTGCCCTGGATCCCGGCAGCGATTTCACCGTCGACGCGACGACGGGCGAGGTGACGGTCACGAGCCCGCCGGGCAACGGCCTGGCGGTCACGGCGGGCTTCGCGTTCGACGTGCCGGTGCGCTTCGACACCGATGTCATTTCGGCCGACATGGCGAGCTTCCGCCACGGCGCGGTGCCGCATGTGCCGGTGGTGGAGATCCGGGTTTAGGAAAGATCGGCGCCTTCGGCGATGTCGTTTCGCTGGGCCCCGGCTCGGGGGCCGGGGCACACTGCCGGGCGTGGGGCACGGCTGTGCCTCGAACCGCAGCCTGCTCCCCGGACCTGATCCGGGGACCCATACCCCCGGTGGTGGCTTTTGCGGCGCAGGTCTGTTGTGGCGCGGGGCTGTGGTCATGGATTGCCGGAACACGTCCGGCAATGACAGCCCTTTTCCCGGCGCGGCTCTGCCCCACGGCAACAACACAACAAAGGCCGGGGCACACCGCCGGGCGTGGGGCACGGCCGTGCCTCGAACCGCAGCCTGCTCCCCGGACCTGATCCGGGGTCCAGACGACGGCTGCGGATGGGGGACGCGGCCGGAGGTTTACTGCGCAGTTCCGCGCACGCGGAAATCGGCCGGCTGTCAGGTCCCTGGCTCCTCGCAACCCGGTCTCCGCTAACGCGGGGACGAGCGGTTTGGGCATCGCGCAACGTCCGTTACTTCGTTCACGACTTCGGGACATCCCATGAAAACCCTTTCGCCTGCCTTGCGGGCCCATCTGCTGGGCCCGGTGACGACGCTCGCCTGGTGCTGGACCGTGACGCGGACCGACGGCGTCGTGCTCGGCTTCACGGATCATGATCGGCCGATCTCCTTCGGCGGCGTCACCTGTGAGGCGGCGAGCGGCTTCGCCGCCACCCAGATCGCCTCGAGCCTCGGCCTGTCGGTCGACAATCTCGACGTCGAGGGCGCGCTGTCGTCGGGCGCGATCACGGAGGAGGACATCGCAGCCGGCCGTTACGACGGCGCCCGCATCGAAGTGTGGCGGGTGAACTGGACCGATCCGGACCAGCGCGTGCTGATGCGCGCCGGGGCGATCGGCGAGATCACCCGCGGCGAGCTCGCCTTCACCGCCGAGCTGCGCGGACTGGCGCACACGCTGGATCAGGTGTCGGGCCGTACCTACCAGCGCACCTGCGACGCGCTCGTCGGCGATACGCGCTGCACGGTCGATCTCGATCAGGCGGCGTATCGCGGCGCCGGCACGGTCGCGTCGGTCGCCGACGACCGGCTGGTGACGACGAACGATCTTTCCGCCTTCGAGGAGGGCTGGTTCACACACGGCCGGCTCGCCTGGACGTCGGGCGCGAATGCCGGCACGGCGATGGAGGTGCGCGGCCACACGGTCTCGGGATCGTCGGCGACGCTGGCGCTGTGGCAGCGCGCGCCGCTGGCGATCGTCGCCGGCGACGGATTCACCGTGACGGCCGGCTGCGACAAGACGCTTCCGACCTGCAAGGCGAAGTTCGACAACGTGGCGAACTTCCGCGGCTTTCCGCACATGCCCGGCACCGACAAGGCCTATTCCTACGTGGTGGGCGACACCGGAGAGAACGATGGCGGCAGCTTCTTCACCTAACCACTCCTCCAGACACGAGACCGCTGCCGAGGCCCCGATCCGGGACCGGGTCGTCGCAGAGGCGCGCGGCTGGATCGGCACACCCTACCGCCATCAGGCGAGTGTCAGGGGCGTCGGCTGCGACTGCTTCGGCCTGATCCGTGGCGTGTGGCGCGCGCTGTACGGACCTGAGCCGGACCCGGTGCCCGCCTACAGCCGCGACTGGGGCAGCGTCGCCGGCAAGGAGGAGATGCTGGCGTCGGCACGCCGCCACCTTGTCGAGATCGATGCCGCGGACATCGGGCCGGGCGATGTCGTGGTCTTCCGTATCAAACGGGGGCTGGTCGCCAAACATGCCGGGATCGTGTCGGCGCCCGGCCGCTTCATCCATGCGCTGGAGGGCGTGCCGGCGTGCGAGGTGACTCTGTCGGAGTGGTGGCGCCGGCGGATCGTCGGTGCCTTCGCGTTTCCCGCGCCCGACGTCAGCGCGGACGCTCCACAAGGTCGATTTCCCACAGGAACGGCCAGCATTTGCCGGTGACGATGAGCCGCTTCGTCGCCGTGTTGTAGGCGATGCCGTTCGGCACGAACGGATAGACCAGCGTCTTCGGGTCCGGATTGAGGCCGGTGAGGTTGATCCAGCCGATGACCTTGCCTGACTTCGGGTCGATGATGGCGATGAAATTCGTCTGCCAGACGTTCGCGTAGAGCTTGCCGTCGACATACTCGAGCTCGTTTAGGAACCCGACCGGGCCGACGTCGTCGGTGACGTAGATCGCGCGCGTCGTGTCCAGTGTATCGGGGTCGAGGAACCGGACGACGGAGGATCCGTCGCTCATCAGAAGGTGCGTGCCGTCGTGGGTCAGGCCCCACCCCTGGGTCAGGAAATCGAAGGTCTGCTCCAGCTCGAAGGTCTCGGCATCGTAGATGAACCCCTTGTTGGAAATGTAGGTGAGTTCGTAGATCCGGTCGCCGAACACGGTGAGACCTTCGCCGAAATAGGTCGGCCCGAGCGTGTAGCGCTTGATCGCCTTGCCGGTCTCGATGTCGTTGAGCCGCACTTCCGAAAACCCGTACCGACCGGTGCCCTCGTAGAGCTTGCCGTCCTGCATGACGAGGCCTTCCGTGTAGGAGCCGGTGTCGTGCGGATAGGTCCTGGCGATCTTGTAGTCGTAGACGGGGATTGCCGTCTGGTCGAGGATCCGTTCGATGCTGACCTGCCGGTGGCCGGCGTCGACGTCGCTGCGGATGTCCTCCTGTGACCATGCGGCCGTGCAGCCGGCAAGCACCGCGACGATCGTCGCGACGGGGCGGATCGTGAAATCCATGGGTACGCTCCTCTGTGTCCGCCGTCATTCGACGCGGGCCGGCAGTATGCCCTGCCAAATCCTGGCGTGTCATTTCATGCCGTAGCGGCTGGCGGGCCCTCTTACCAGAATCGGAGCCATCGCGATGGCGACACTTCTCCTTTCCACCGTCGGCGCGGTCGTCGGCGGCGCGCTCGGCGGTCCGGCCGGCGCGCTGATCGGGCGCGCGCTCGGCGGACTGGCCGGTGCGGCTGCCGACCAGGCGCTTCTGTCGTCCGTCGCATCGGGGGCGGACCGGCAGGGTCCGCGCCTGACCTCCGTCGACGTCACCGGCTCGGCGGAAGGCGCGCCGATCACGCGCGTCGCCGGTCGCTCGCGGCTTGCCGGCCAGATGATCTGGGCGACGCGCTTCAGGGAGGTCGCGACCACCACGGGCTCCGGCTCCGGCAAGGGGATCGGTGGCGGGGGCGGTGGCGGATCGCAGACGACCTATGCCTATTACGCCAATTTCGCCGTGGCCTTCTGCGAGGGTCCGGTCGACCGCATCGGCCGCATCTGGGCGGACGGACGCGAGATCGACCAGGAAAACGACGACGTCACGATCCGCAAGCATCTCGGCCGCGAGACCGCGCCGCAGAACCCCGACGACTGGATCGAGGCGAAGGAGGGGGCGGACGCGACGCCGGCCTATCGCGGCACCTGCTACGTCGTGTTTCAGAACATGGCGCTGGAAAGCTACGGCAACCGCATGCCGCTGATCACGGCGGAGGTCTACAGGGCGGTCGGCGATCTCGAGCCGCGGGTCGAGTCCGTGGCGCTGATCCCCGGCACGACGGAGTTCGGCTACGACCCCGATCCGGTCAGCCGCGTCAGCGGCCAGGCGACCTATGCGCCCGACAACCGGCACACGAAGGAGGCGGCCTCCGACCTCGCCGCCTCGCTGGATCTGCTGGAAGGCCTCGCGGAGAACTGCACCTCGGTGACGCTCGTCGTCGCCTGGTTTGGCACGGACCTGCGCTGCGGCCACTGCGAGATCAAACCGAAGGTCGAGAACAAGACGAAGCAGACGCTGAAGGACAACCTGACGTATCCGTGGACGGTTGCCGGCCTGACGCGCGCCAGCGCCGATCCGGTGTCGACGCTCGCCGACGGGACGCCGGCCTATGGCGGCGCACCGAACGACGCGTCGGTCATCGCCTGCATCCAGGACCTGAAGAGCCGCGGCATCGCCGTCACGCTCTATCCCTTCATCGTCATGGACATCGAGGACGGCAACACGCTGCCGGATCCCTATTCCGGCAACGCCGCCTCGACCGGGCAGGCGGCCTATCCCTGGCGCGGGCGGATCACCTGCTCGCCGGCCCCGGGCTACGCCGGTTCGCCCGACAAGACCGCCGCCGCCGCGACGCAGGTGGCGAGTTTCGTCGGCACCGCGTCGGCCGCCGATTTCGCCGGATCGTCCGGTACGACGGTCGCCTATTCCGGCCCGGCCGAATGGTCGTACCGGCGCTTCATCCTGCACATGGCCACGCTGGCCGATCTGGCAGGCGGCGTGGATGCCTTCGTCATCGGCTCGGAGATGGCCGGCCTCACCACGGTGCGTTCCGGCGCCTCGACCTATCCGTTCGTGTCCGAACTCGTCGACCTGCTCGGCGCGGCGCGCGCGATCCTGGGGCCCTCGACCGAGCTCGGCTATGCCGCCGACTGGTCGGAGTATCACAGCCACCGGCCCGACGACGGCTCGGGCGACGTGCACTTTCACCTCGACCCGCTGTGGGCCGACGACGACCTGGATTTCGTCGGCATCGACAACTACCTGCCGCTGTCCGACTGGCGCGACGGCACCGGCCATCTCGACTACGACAACGAAGGCCCGACGACGCTCTACGACCTCGATTATCTGAAGGCGAACATCGAGGGCGGCGAGTACTACGACTGGTACTATGCCAGCGCCGCCGACCGCGACAGCCAGACCCGCACGGCGATTGCCGACGGTGCCTACGGCAAGCCCTGGGTGTACCGCAACAAGGACATCCGCAACTGGTGGGCCAACGCGCATCACGACCGGCCGGGCGGCACGGAAGACGCCAGCCCGACAGGCTGGGTGCCGGAATCGAAACCCGTCTGGTTCACCGAACTCGGCTGCCCGGCGGTCGACAAGGGGCCGAACCAGCCGAACGTCTTCTACGATCCGAAGTCCTCGGAGAGTTTCCTGCCGCACTATTCGTCCGGCGCGCGCGACGACGCCGCGCAGCGGGCGTATCTGCAGGCCGTGCTCGACTACTGGGGCGACACCGACAACAACCCGTGGTCGGCGACCTACGGCGGGCGGATGATCCGCACCGGCAGGACGACGATCTGGGCCTGGGACGCACGCATGGGCCCGTCCTTTCCGCAGGACGAGACGACCTGGGCGGACGCGCCGAACTGGGAAACCGGACACTGGATCTCCGGCCGTCTCGGCGCGGCCCCGGCGCGCGAAACCGTCGCGCACCTGCTCGACCTCTACGGCGCCGAGGGCTCCGATGTCTCGGTCGGCGCGATGGCCGGCGTCGTCGACGCGGTGGTGATCGACCGGCCGATGTCGGCGCGCGCGGTGCTCGACGCCATAGCGCCGGCCTATCTGTTCCACGGCCTCGAGGCCGAGGGCCGGCTGCGCTTTTCGACCCGCGTCGGCGAGCCGGTCGTGCGCCAGCTCGTCCTGAACGATCTGGTGGATACGGGCACGACGGAGAATGGCACGGACCGCTACGTGAAGACGCGCGGGCAGGAAACCGAACTGCCGGATGTCCTGAAGATCGGCTATGGCGATCCGGTCAACGACGATCTCGCCGGCGCGGTGGAGGCGCGGCGCTCCGACAGCGGCTCGCGGCGCGTCGAGCAGGTCTCGCTGCCCGTCGTCATGGGCGAGGCGCGGGCGCTGTCGCTCGCCGACCGGCTCCTGCATGAGGCGTGGATTGGCCGCGAGCGGCTGGAACTGGCATTGCCCCCGTCCCAGATCGATCTCGATCCCGGCGACGTGATCCGCTTCACCCCGGGCGGCGGGCAGACATGGCGCGTGACGGAGATCGACGACGGCGATTTCCGCCGCCTGCGCGCGACACGGATCGAGGGCGACCTGTACGACAAGCCGGCACGGCGCCGGCGGCGCCGGCCGAAGGACAATGTCACCTCCCTCGGCGCCCCGTTGCCTGTCTTTCTCGACGGGCCGCTGCTGCAGGACAGCGACGACCCGTATGCCGGCTATCTCGCCGCGACCGTGTCGCCGTGGCCGGGCAGCGTCGCTTTCTACCGCAGCCCGGCGGAGAGCGGCTTCACGCTCGATACCACCGTCGTCACCCCGGCGGCGATCGGCGAGACGGCCTTCGATTTCTTCTCCGGGCCAACGTGGCGCTGGGACCGGGTCAACGCCCTCTATGTCGATCTCTATTCGGGAGAGCTGTCGTCGGCCGAAGAGCTGACCGTGCTCGCCGGCGCCAACGCGCTGGCGGTGGAGAATGCCGACGGCGAGTGGGAGATCGTCCAGTTCCGGACGGCCGACCTGATCGACACGAACCGCTACCGCCTGTCGATGCTGCTGCGCGGCCAGCGCGGCACGGAGCATGCCATGCGCGATCCCGTCGCCGCCGGCGCCCGCGTTCTCGTCCTGAACGGCGCCGTGATGCAGAGCGGTCTGGCGGATGCCGATATGGGGCTGCCCTACACCTGGCGCGTCGGACCGGCGCGGCGCGACGTCTCCGACAGCGCCTTCGGGGCGCACGACGTCACGATGTCCGGCAAGGGTAGACGTCCCCTCAGCCCCGTCCGTCTTCGCGGCAGGCGGGATCACGCCACCGGTGACTGGGCCCTGAGCTGGATCCGCCGCACGCGATCGGGCGGGGACTCCTGGAACCAGACGGAGGTGCCGCTGTCGGAAGAGGCGGAGGCCTACGATCTGGAAATCCTTGTGGCGCCTGCCGGCGATCCCGTTCGCACGGTGACGCTGTCGACGGCGCAGTACACCTACACCGCCGCCCAGCAGATCGCCGACTTCGGCGCGACGCAATCCACCGTTCCGATCCGAGTCGCCCAGCGCAGTGCCACCTTCGGCCGCGGCATTCCCGCCGAAGCGACCGTCTGGGATTACTAGAAAGGCCCAGCCATGACAGACACCGCTCGTCTTCGCCTGCCCGAACTCTCCGCCGCCCAGGCGCAGAAGCACGTGACCCACAACGAGGCGCTCGTCGCCCTCGATACGCTTGTCCAGCTCAGCGTCCTCGACAAGGATCTGACCGCGCCGCCGGGCAGCCCTGCGGAAGGCGACTGCTACATCGTGGCGGCGGCGGCGAGCGGCGAGTGGACGGGGTGGGAGAACCGCATCGCCCGCTACGAGGACGGCGCCTGGCGCTCCTACCTGCCCGGCGCCGGGGACGGCACCGGCTGGCTCGCCTACGTGCAGGACGAGGACACCTTCTATGTGCTGAAGCCCGGCGGCTGGACCGCCGTGACCGGTCTCAGCCTCGGAACGGCCGCCTTCAAGGACATCGGCGCGTCCGGCGATACGCTGGGCACGCTCGATGCCAACAAGACCGACAGCGGCAACAACACCTATACGGGCAATCTGACCTTCGAGGGGACGCTCACCTACGCGGGAACCGCGCGATGGGGCGACCCGCAGGTCGACGGCACCGGCGCCGGCGTGCAGGTGACCGAAGCCGGCGGACAATACATCACCCGCCTGTCGGCGACGTCGACGGGCACCGTGCAGCAGGCCGCCTTCTACAATCCCAACGGCAATGTCGGCAGCATCCGCACGTCGGGGTCGGGCACCAGCTTCAACACGTCCTCCGACGGGCGGCTGAAGATCAACCGGGTGCCGCTTGCCGAAGAGGTCGACATCCCCGCGCTGTTTTCGGCGCTGGAACCGTTCGCCTTCGACTGGCTTAACCCGGTGTCGCGTGTGCCGACCGGCGAGCGCGGCCACGGGTTCGTCCTGCAGGACGTGCGCAAGACCGCCGCGACGCGGCTGGCCCATGGCGGCGAGGGCGAGCCCGGCGATGAGGGGTTCGAATACGGCGCGCTCGATCTGGCCGGCTTTACCCCCTACCTGTGGGCGGGGGTCAGGTCGCTGCTGGCGGAGGTGTCGGACCTTCGCGCCAGGCACGACGATCTGGAGCACCGGATCGCGGTACTGGAGGGGGGGCTGGAGGGGTAACGTAAGGGAGTGTCACGGCACCGGGGATGCCCAGGGTTGCATGGACGTCAGACCTCCTATGCGGCTACCCGCAAATCGGGACGCCCGACAGCACCATGTCTATACTCGCCGGCGTGCCATCCGCCCGGCTGCAGTCCAGATGTGCCCGGCGACCGGCGGCGGATTTTACTGGAATCCGCGAAGCGCCGTCTCTCCCGTTGCGAAAAATTGACCGATTGATCAAAGAATAGGCGCTCTGCGTTGCATGGTTCTGTTCGCGTGGGGCGATAGTGATCGGGATCCCGGCACCTAGAATTACTTTGTAATTACGAAGAAACGGCCGATACGGCGCGTTCAGGCCGTATGACCGATGGTGTCGTTCTCAATGAAGTTAGCGCCAAACGTGAACGAATAACTCCTTATTTGCTTCAAAAAGTCGTCACATTTCACCAGCAAATGCCCCGCGCCCCGGCCGCAACGCCGGGGCTTTTGTGTTAACAGCCATGGAAATGTGAATGACTGGATTTACGCTGGGGCGCAAGACGACCCGCGCAGCCGCGTGCGCGGCGGCCCTGGTCGCGGTTGTTTCGGTTTCGGTGATGCCGGCATCCGCGCGTCTCGTCAACGACCCCTCCGTCCTCCGTCCCACGGGCGCCGCCGGCGCGGCAGGCACGAGCACGTCGGGCGGCTCCAACGCCCAGGCCATCAGTGTCGCCAGCCGCTATCTCGGCGGCAACCCGACCGGGCAGCGCTCCCGGTGGTGCGCTGATTTCATGAACCTGGTCGAAAAGAAGATGGGCCGCGACGGCACCGGATCGCGGACGGCCAAGTCGTATCTGGGATACGGCAAGCCCGTCTCGACTCCGAAGCCCGGCGACATCGTCGTCCTGTACCGTCCCGGCGGTGGCCATGTCGGCTACTTCATGGGCTACAAGGATGGCAAGATCGAACTGATTTCCGGCAATCACGGCCGCAAGGTCGGTGTCGGCACCTATCCGAAGTCGCGTGTACTCGGCTTCCGGCGCCCCTGATCGGCGCATCCTCTGCCGTTGACAGACAAGGCCGTCCCTCGGGGCGGCCTTTTCTTTTGCGCGACTTCCGCCAGTCCGTCGTCTCATATCCAGACAGGGAGGCTGCCATGAGCACCGCAACCTTCAAGGAGATCCTGCCGCACCTGTTCGGGCACGAGGGTGGCTATGCCGATCACCCGCGCGATCCCGGCGGGGCGACCAGATACGGGATCACCAGCGCGACGCTGTCGTCGTGGCGGGGCCGGACGGTGACGAAGACGGATGTGCGCCGCCTGACCCGCGACGAAGCCGCCGCGATCTACAAGGCCCGGTACTGGGACGCGATCCGGGGCGACGATCTGCCCGCCGGCGTCGACTATTGCGTATTCGATGCGGCGGTGAATTCCGGGCCGGCGCGCGCCGCGAAATGGCTGCAGGCAGCCGCCCGCGTCGCTCAGGACGGTGCCATCGGACCGCTGACCATCGCCGCGGCGTGCGCCCTCGATCCGGCCGGGCTGGTCGACGACCTCTGCGATGTGCGCCTCGCCTTCCTGCGGGGCCTGAGCACCTGGCCGGTCTTCGGCCGCGGCTGGGAACGCCGCGTCGAGGAGGTGCGTACCATCGCGCGCCGGCTGGCGGCATCCGGCCAGACCGTCACCGACCCGCCGCGACGAACGGCCGTGCCTGTCGCCGGGCCGGCAACGCGGCCGCGGGAGGAGGCCGGCTTTCTCTCCCGGCTCGCGGCGCTGGTGCGGATGATCCTGACGGGAGGCGTACGATGATCGGCGCCCTCACGCCCTTCCTCGGTCCGGTTCTGGAGATCGTCGAACGGGTGATCCCCGACCCGGCCGAACGGGCGCGGATCGAGGCGGAGCTGCGCCGTGCGGCCTCCGACGCCGAGGCGCGCATGGCCGAGGCGCAGGCCTCGATCGTCACGGCGGAGGCGCAGGGCTCCGCGCTTCAGCGCAACTGGCGGCCGGCCTTCATGGTCGTCTGCATGGCGCTGCTCGTCTGGCACGCGGTGGCCGTGCCTGTCCTGGCAGCGATGCTCGGCGTTCCGCTCGACCAGGTCGTCGGCCTGAAGGCCATTCCCGACGGCCTGTGGACGCTGCTTGTCATCGGCATGGGCGGATATATCGGCGGCAGGAGCCTCGAAAAAGTGTTTGCGAACAGAGGGGAGGGGTAAGAACCGCCAATTACGCAAGAAATTTTGCCGGATTGGACTATCGGACGCATTGCTACGCAGGGGGGATTGGTGTCAGACTATACAACCTGAAGTGGTTAATGCGCGTGAGGGCGCTGGCAGCGGCGTGCAGTATCGGGACGTCTTCCTCGACTTCATCGGCGATGCGGCGCTGTTCGAGCGCTGCTGCAGGGACGCGTGTGTGGACGATCCCGGCCCGCGCAGCCTGTCCGGCGCCGAACGCCTCGCGGTCTGGCTCTACTCCAGCGCCGATCCGCAATGGGCGGCCCGCATCAACGACGCGCTGTGGGACGGCAAGAGCGACGAGACGATCCGTGCCGTCGAAATCCTCCTGAATGCCGCCTTGCAGAAGCTGAAACCCGTGCGCGGGCTCGTCTGTCGCGGCTTCCAGGAGCCGGATCTGGACGACCTGTTGCCGGAATACGCGGTCGGCGTCCAGGTGCGCTGGTTCGAGTTCGCCAGCGCCGCCATCGATCCGGCCGCGGCCGGCGAAGGCAACGTGCTGTTCGTCGTTTCGTCGCGTACGGCCCGTCTGCTCGGCGCCTATGCCGAGGATCCCGATGCCGGGGAGGTGGTGTTTCCCAGCGGCAGCGTCTTTCGGGTCAGGGCGGTCGAGCGGCGGCAGGAAGCGGCTGTCATCGAGCTGGAAGAGGTGACCGCATGAACGGTGCGGCGGGGCAATATGGAAGGACGGGGGCTATGGAGACTGATCCGAGGCAACGGGCCCGGCCGGCCGATGGCGCGCCCGAAACGCCTGACTCTTACGTCAAGGGACGGTTTTCCGCCGGCGCTGTGGCCATACGCACGGCCTTCTTCGACCGCAATGCGGCGACCCCGCGCGCCGGGACGCTGACACCGCTGCAACGGCGCATGGAATCCGGCGGGGCCTGAGGCGGCGTATACGCCGTATGCGGCCAAAGCCTTGGCATCGCGCGCCGTGCCGGGATAGGTTGCCGCTCTTTGAGATCGACTTCCCGGAGCCCTGAGAGCCTTGAACGTCACCGAAGCCGTCCGCTCGCGCAAATCCTGCCGGGCCTTTCTCGACAAACCCGTCTCTGAAGCGACCGTCCGCGAGATCCTCGATGCCGCGCGCTGGGCGCCGTCGGGCGGCAATCTGCAGCCCTGGCTCGTCCATGTGCTGACGGGCGACGCCCTGCAGGACCTGTTCGACAGGATCACGCCGCGCTTCAATACGCTGCCAATGGCGGAGGGCGCCGAGTACCAGGTCTATCCGGTGCCGCTGACCGCGCCCTATACCGGCCGCCGCTTCAAGTGCGGCGCCGATCTCTACGAATCGCTCGGCATCCCGCGCAAGGACCGCGAGGGGCGCTACAAGCAGTTCGCCCGTAACTTCCTGCTGTTCGGCGCGCCCGTCGGCATCTTCATTTCGATCGACCGCCAAATGAACGCCCCGCAATGGGCCGATGTCGGCATGTTCTGCCAGAACATCATGCTGCTCGCCCGCGAGCACGGCCTCGACACCTGCCCGCAGGAGGCCTGGACCTACTGGCACAAGACCATGACCAAGGTGCTGGAGCTGCCCGAGAACGTCATGCTGTTCTGCGGCATCGCGCTCGGCTACGCCGACACCGGGCACCCGGTGAACAACTGGCGCACCGAACGGGCCGAGCTGGAGGACTTCGCGGTTCTGAAAGGGTTCTGATAGGGTCTGCGCCGGCTTGACGTTAACTGGCTCGACGATCATTGGGGGGATCATGACCGTGCGACCGGAAACACCCGGACAAGACCCTGAACAACCCATTCATGCGCGGTTCAGCCGGCGGCCCGTAGGGTCCCGCCTCATGAACAGGATATCTCTCATAGGCCTCTTCGCCGGCGCGCTTCTCGCGACTGCCACCCTGGCTTCGGCAACGCCGGGAAACGCGCTTGCGTGCTCCGGCGGGCTCGGCGAAAATTGTGCGCAAGGCGGCCAGCGCGGCAAGGCGCTGTTCGGCTTCGGCGCGTCGGTGCCCTTGCCGGGACCGGGTTCCGCGATGCAGGCCCCGCAGGCGGCGCCCCTTCAGGTGGCCGGCGGCGGCTGCGGTGCGGCGGCATCGCGGGCGGCGGCGTCGCAGGGCGGTAAGGTGATCGGGTCTCCGAAGGCGGTTCAGCGGGGCGGCAGGACGGTGTGCGTCGTCACCGTGCTGATCAAGGATCCGAAGGGCAAGAAGCCGCCGACGCGGCGTCAGGTCACGGTTCCGGCCAATTGACCGGCCAGACCGTACGCACAGCGCCGCAGGACGGCTTTGGTGCACATGGCGGCTTACGAGGACACAGACGATGCGACTTCTGGTCGTTGAGGACGACAAGGATCTGAACCGGCAGCTCGTCGCTGCGCTGACCGAGGCGGGCTACGCCGTCGACAGCGCCTTCGACGGCGAGGAAGGCCACTTTCTCGGCGACACCGAGCCTTACGATGCGGTAGTGCTCGATATCGGCCTGCCGCAGATGGACGGCATCCGGGTGCTGGAGCAGTGGCGCGAGGACGGCCGCAAGATGCCGGTGCTGATGCTGACCGCCCGCGACCGCTGGTCGGACAAGGTGGCCGGTATCGATGCCGGTGCCGACGACTATGTGGCGAAACCCTTCCACATGGAGGAGGTGCTGGCCCGCGTCCGCGCGCTGCTGCGCCGTTCCGCCGGCCATGCCTCCAGCGAGATCGAATGCGGCCCGGTGCGCCTCGACACCCGCTCGTCGCGCGTCACCGTCGACGGCAGCCACGTCAAGCTCACATCGCACGAGTTCCGCCTGCTGTCCTACCTGATGCATCACCAGGGCAGGGTGGTGTCGCGCACCGAGCTGGTCGAGCATCTGTACGATCAGGATTTCGACCGCGATTCCAATACCATCGAGGTCTTCGTCGGGCGTCTGCGCAAGAAGCTGGACACCGACATCATCGAGACGGTGCGCGGCCTCGGCTATTCCATCAACGCCCCGGCGTCGGCCGAGTGAGGCCTTGGCTTTCGAGCGCAGACCTGACGTGACTGTCGTCATCCCGGCCGCAGCGAAGCGAAGAGCCGGGATCGGGGAGCCAGCGGGCGCACGGGGGCTCTCCGATCCCGGATCGGCGAAATCGCCGTCCGGGATGACGATCGAAAGGTTTTTCGTGCAGTCCCGGTCCGGAAGCGCCGGGCCGCGAATGTCGCCGGCCGCCCGATGACCTCCCGCGCCGCCCGGTCCCCCTCCCTCGCCCTCCGGCTGTTCGTCATGGCGGCCATATGGAGCCTGCTGGCGCTGGCCGCGGCCTATGTGGTTCTGGTCTCCTACTACCGCGCGAACGTGGAGCGCGGCTTCGAGACGCTTCTCGACCTGCATCTGTTCAACGTCGTCGCCGCCATCCAGCAGGACGAGGACGGCCGGATCTACGGCGAGCCGCAGCTCGGCGACCCGCGCTTCGAAAGCTTCCATTCCGGCTTCTACTGGCAGGTGATCCGCCTCGGCGAGACCGACGAGGTGCTGACCTCGCCCTCGCTGGCCGGACAGCGGCTCGCCCTCAACAACATCGAGGAAGTGCCCTTCGACGAGAGTTTCCGTCGCGTGATGGATATCCAGGGGCCGGCCGGCGAACGCCTGCGCGCCATCGAACAGCTCATTCTCTTCGAGTCCTCCGGCGACCGCCTGTCCTTCACCGCCGCCGCCGATCTCGGCGTCGTCGAGCAGGACATCGGCCGCTTCGAGACCCTGCTGCTCATCGTCTTCGCGATTCTCGCCGCCGGCCTGCTGCTGATCACGATGCTGCAGATCGGCGTCGGCCTCATTCCGCTGCGAAATGTGCGGCGCGCGCTCGCCGCTATTCGCGAAGGCGGGGCGGAGCGGCTCACCGGCACCTATCCCCGCGAGATCACGCCGCTGACGACGGAAATCAACGCGCTGATCGAGTCGAACGCCAAGATCGTCGAGCGTGCCCGCACCCAGGTCGGCAACCTCGCCCACGCCCTGAAGACGCCGCTCTCGGTCATCACCAACGAGGCGCGGACAGAAAAGGGTGCACTGGGAGACAAGGTGGTCGAACAGGCGGGGCTGATGCGCCACCAGATCGATTATTACCTGGACCGTGCCCGGGTCGCGGCGTCCGCCGGCATCGTCAGCGCGGTGACCGAGGTCGGTCCGGTCGCCGACACCTTCGCCAGGGCGATGGGCAAGATCTACGCGGACCGGGGCATCGACCTCCGGGTCGATATCGAGGACGGCGCCCGCTTCCAGGGCGAGCGGCAGGATCTCGAGGAACTGTTCGGCAACCTCGTCGACAACGCCTGCAAATGGGCGAACGGGACGGTTCGGCTGGGCTGCCGCAAGGTCGCCTCCGGACAGGCGGCGAGCCGGGCGATGCTGGAAATCGTCGTGGAGGACGACGGCCCGGGGCTCAGCGACGAGGAGTGCCGGCAGGCCATGCGCCGCGGCAAGCGCCTCGACGAGACGCAGCCGGGCTCCGGCCTCGGCCTGTCCATCGTTCGCGACCTGGCGGATCTCTACGACGGGGCGTTCGAACTCGGCCGGTCGGAACTCGGCGGCCTGAAGGCCGTTCTCCGCCTGCCGGCGGCGTGACGGGGCGGGCAGTCATCGTTCCGCCCCAATTCGCCGCATGGTCCGGGGTGAGAAAACGATTGGGGCTTCACCTTTGCCTAACGGCCGGCGCCTAAAGCTGTCCGCGGGCACGTGATGAGAAAGACGTACGATATGCACCTGTTGAAATTCGCCGCCGTCGCCGCTCTGGGTCTGTCGGTCGCTGCCTGCAACACCGACCGTACCGGCGAAACGCTGGGGACCGTCGTGGGTGCGACGGCCGGCGGCGTCATCGGCAACCAGTTCGGATCGGGCAGCGGCAAGGCGCTGGCGACGGCCGCGGGCATCGTCGCAGGCGGCCTGATCGGCAACCGTATCGGCGCCGCCGCCGACGAGGATGCCCGGCGCCGCGCCATGGAAGCCGAGTACCAGGCACTCCAGTACGGGCCGCCGAACACGCCCGTGGTGTGGCGCGATCCCGACGACAACGTCTATGGCGAGGTCGTGCCCGGGGCGCCCTATCAGCGTGCCGGCCAGGATTGCCGCGACTACACCCACACGATCTATGTCGACGGCCGGCCGGAAGTGGGGCGCGGCACCGCCTGCAGGCTCCCGGACGGCACCTGGCAGACCGTGTCCTGAACGGGGGGCGGACCACGAAAGACCGGCCTCTGCCGGCTGTTTCGGCTGATCCACGGAAGGCCCGAGGTCAGACTGCTTAAGACCGCAATTGCTTTATGCGATTTCAGCATTTCTTAAGCCGGGTCGGAGATCATCGAACAGCACGGAATGAACCGCCGCACGCGCTCGACCGCGAACGGAACTATCTGCATGACCTCGGAAAACAAGGCCCTGGAGCAGGTCAAGTCCTATCTCGCCACGCTGTCCCCGGCCATCCGGGCGAAGCTGGTGAGCGAGATCGAATCCAAGCGACGCAGTGGGCAGGCCGATCCCGCCCACGACGTGGTGCTGCGTCTGATGCGCGACGTCGTCGGCGGCGCGGCCGGTGAGGCGCCGGCCACCGAGACGCCCGAAGAGCTGTTTTCCGCACCGATAGAGCCGTTCCTCGTCGACGAGCAGGGGGGCGGCAAACACGAAGGTTTTATCTCCCGCAAGGCCTTCGAGGCGGTGTGGCGCTGGATGCAGCGCGAACCGGCCACGGCCGATGCGATCACCGTCGCCCTGAACGAGGCCGACGCCGCGCTGAAGGCCGGCGACGAGGACCGGGCGGCCGCCGTGATGGCGAAGCTGCGCGCGGACATGGTGCCGTCGATCCAGCAGGCGGTCCGGTCGGCCGCCGAGGATCCGCGCCAGCAGATGAACCTTTCGATCCAGCTCGAGGGCGAGCGGCACGTAGAGGATCTCGGCGACATCGCGGCCGTCCTGCGGCTCGAGGCGCGGATCGCCAGGCTGACCGGCAAGCTTCCCTCGCCGATCGAGGAATTGGACGGGCCAACCGTCAACAAGATCACCCGGCGGCTGAAGGATGACCCCAGCGGCGACCTTATCTATCTGCTGATCGCGATCTACCGGCAGCTCGAATACCCGGCCCAGCTCATTCGCCTCCTCACCCTCTTCGAGGGAACCGACGACGGCGCGCGCCTGTGCAAGAGCCGGTACGCGGCATGTGCCGAAATTCTCCTCGCCGACATGGACTTCGCCGCCGAGCGCATCGCCCAGTACATCAGCCGGCCGACCGAGTTCGACGCACTGTTGACCGCGATCCGCAAGTTCTATGCGCTGGCCAACGGGCTCAGCGTCGCCGTCGAGCTCGAGGGCGCACCGGACTGGCGCAAACGGCTCGCGGCGATGCGCCGGCGTGCCTCCGAGATCCTGTCCTCCGAAGTCGAGACGATTCCCGGTGCCGTCCGCCGTGCGTTGCGGCCGCGCCGCCGCGACAACCAGCCGACGGCCGCGTCCGCGGAAGAAGTCGCCGAAGCCGAGTACTCCTTGCGGCTGATGGTCGGCCTGAAGCCCTATCGCGCCGAACTGGCGGTCAACGAACTTCTCGGCACCGTCGCCAGCCAGGTCGAGCAGTTCATGGAGGCCGCCAACACCTCCATCGTCCAGGAAATGCGCACGGCGTCCGGCGCGGCCCGCGATATCGCGCGCCGGAATCTCGACGCAGCCGTCCGGCTCAATACGGTGGTTTTCGGCGACCAGTATGCCGCGCTGCTGAAACGCTCCGGCGAAGTCGCGGCCCCTATGCCGACCCGAGCGGACGGCACGGCGGACGACGCCGACGCGGGCGCCGTAACGGCCGCCTGACGCTACGGCGGACGGGGGGTGCCGGCAGATGGCCGGGATCGTTATTCGTCCGGCTTGACTCTCCGTATCTGCGCCAGATCAACGACTCTCCGCAGCCGTTGAAGGCATTATTCCCAACGGTTGCGACAGTTTACCGTTTCGCCCCGGGCGGCAGACGCGCTATCTAGTCGCGTGAGGAGGGAGCGCCAATGTCTGGCGCTCGGAGTGTCGTTATGGGTCTTTGGGTTGCCTTCGCCGTTCTGACGGGCGTTGCCGTTCTGACCGTGCTCATGCCGTTGACGCGCCCGCGCAGCGAACGGCGTGACGGCACGGAGTCCGATATCGCCGTCTACAAGGACCAGCTTCGCGAGATCGAGGCGGATCTGGCGCGCGGCGTGATCGACGCCGGCGAGGCGGAGGCGGCGCGTACCGAAGTCGGCCGGCGTCTCCTGGCCGCCGACCGGGCCGGCCGGGTCACGGCTCCTTCCAGACCGGTCCCGCGCGCGCTGGTCGCCGCCGTCATCGTGCTCCTTCCCGCGGCAAGTCTCGGCCTGTACCTGGCGTTCGGGTCCCCGAACCTGCCCGGACAGCCGCTGTCGGCACGGCTGCAGGAGTCGCCTCAGGAGCAGAACGTCGACATGCTGGTGGCGCGTGTCGAGGACCATCTGGCCGCGGAACCGGAAGATGGCCGCGGCTGGGAGGTTCTTGCGCCGGTCTACATGCGCATCGGCCGCTACGACGATTCCGCTCAGGCCTGGGCCAACGCGATCCGTCTGCTCGGCTCGACCCCCGAGCGGGAGGCCAATCGCGGCGAGGCGCTGGTCGCCGCGCGCGACGGCCTGATATCGGACGAGGCGCGCCAGGCGTTCGCCCGGGCGTTGCGGCTCGATGCCGCCATGCCGAAGGCGCGGTACTTCGTCGCAATGTCTGCGGAACAGGACGGGGACACCGGCAAGGCGACACAGTTGTGGCGCCTTCTTCTGGCGGATTCGCCGCCAGATGCCCCGTGGCGGCCTGCCGTCGAGCAACGTCTTGCCGCGCTTGCCGAATCCGGCGCCGAACCGGCCGCACCCGGACCGAGCCGGGAGGAGGTGGCGGCCGCCAGCGAGATGAGCGAGGCCGAGCGGGCCGAGATGATCTCGGGTATGGTCGACCGGCTCGCCGGGCGGCTCGCCGAAAACGGCGCGGATCTTGACGGTTGGTTGCGGCTGGCGCGTGCTTATGTGGTGTTGGGAGACGAGGCGAAGGCGCGGCAGGCGCTGGCCTCGGCACGGGAGAACTTTCCCGACGATGAGACTGCGGAAAAGCGCATCGACGCGACGGCCGTCATGCTCGGTCTGGAACGGTCGTAAGCGTACTGGTGAATAGCGCCCGGGAAAAGGGAAGAGACGAAAATGACCCGTAAACAGCGTCGCCTGGTCCTGATCGGCGTGGCCGGAGCCATACTTTTCTCCGCCGTCGGCCTCATGCTGGTGGCCTTTCAGGACAACATCGTCTTCTTCAACAGTCCCAGCGATGTGATCGCCAACAAGACGGCGCCCGGCAAGCGCATCCGCCTCGGCGGTCTCGTCCAGGACGGCAGCGTGGAACGGCTTGACGGCACGACGGTCCGTTTCGTCGTCACCGATACCTCGAACGACCTGCCGGTCGTCTACACCGGTCTTCTGCCGGACCTGTTCCGCGAAGGGCAGGGCGTCGTCACGGAAGGAGCGATCGGCGCAGACGGCGTCTTCGTCGCCGATACCGTGCTGGCCAAGCACGACGAGACCTACATGCCCCGCGAGGTTGCGGACGCGCTCAAGAAGGACGGCCACTGGATGGGCGACGAGCCGCAGGAAGCTGCCGCCAACGACATGCCGGCCAAGGCCAACGGAGCGGTGACGCAGTGATCCCCGAACTCGGCCACTACGCGCTCGTCCTCGCGCTGGCGCTCGCGCTGGCCCAGTCGGTCATTCCGCTGTGGGGCGCGCGGCGCGGCGACCAGGCGATGATGTCGGTCGGTCCGGCGGTGGCGCTCGCCCAGTTCGCCTTCGTGCTGTTCGCATTCGCGATGCTGACGGTTGCCTACCTGCAGTCCGACTTCTCGGTGGTGAACGTCTGGGAGAACTCGCACTCCGCCAAGCCGCTGCTCTACAAGATCTCCGGCGTCTGGGGGAACCACGAGGGCTCGATGGTCCTGTGGGTGCTGATCCTCGCCTTCTTCGGCGGGCTCGTCGCCGTGTTCGGGAACAACCTGCCCGACACTCTGAAGGCGACGACCCTGTCCGTACAAGCTTGGATCTCCGCCGTGTTTCTCCTGTTCGTGCTCGGGACCTCCAATCCCTTCCTGCGGATCGCGAATGCCCCGGCGGAGGGGAGGGATCTCAACCCGATTCTGCAGGATGTCGGCCTGGCGGTGCATCCGCCGCTGCTCTACGCGGGCTACGTCGGCTTCTCGATCGCCTTTTCGTTCGCCGTCGCGGCGCTGATCGAAGGCCGCGTCGATGCCGCGTGGGCGCGCTGGGTGAGGCCATGGACGCTGGCCGCCTGGTGTTTCCTGACGCTTGGCATCGCGGTCGGCTCCTACTGGGCCTATTACGAACTCGGCTGGGGCGGCTGGTGGTTCTGGGATCCCGTCGAGAACGCCTCCTTCCTGCCATGGCTCGCCGGCACCGCCCTGCTGCATTCCGCGATTGTCATGGAGAAGCGCAACGCGCTGAAGGTCTGGACGATCCTGCTGGCGATCCTGACCTTCTCGCTCAGCCTGCTCGGCACCTTCCTGGTGCGCTCCGGCGTCCTGACGTCCGTCCATGCCTTCGCCTCCGATCCGACGCGGGGCGTGTTCATCCTGCTGATCCTCGTCCTGTCTGTCGGCGGGGCGCTGTCGCTGTTCGCCTGGCGGGCGGGCAGCCTGCGGTCGGGCGGCCTGTTCGCCCCGATCAGCCGCGAAGGGGCGCTCGTTCTCAACAACCTGCTTCTCACCGCGGCCTGCGGCGTCGTCCTTGTCGGAACGCTTTACCCGCTGGCGCTGGAAGCGCTCACCGGCGACAAGATCTCGGTCGGGGCGCCGTTCTTCGACGCCACCTTCGCGCCGATCATGGTGCCGCTGCTGATCGCCGTCCCCTTCGGCCCGATGCTGGCGTGGAAGCGCGGCGACCTGCTCGCCGCCGCCCAGCGCCTGATGGCCGCTGCCGGCCTCGCCCTCGTCGTTCTCATCGCCACCTATGCCCTTACCGTCGGCGGCCCCGTGCTGGCGCCCATCGGCATCGGCATCGGCGCCTGGCTGATCCTCGGCGCGATCTCCGAAGTGACCTTCCGGTCGAAGCTGTTTTCCAGCCCGCTTTCCACCGGCCTGCGCCGCGCCGCGGGCCTGCCGCGCTCCGCCTGGGGCACGGCGCTCGCGCATATGGGCCTCGGCGTCACCGTGATCGGCATTGTTGCCGTCACCGCCTACGAGACCGAGAAGATCGTCTCCATGACGCCAGGCAAGACGCTCGACGTCGCCGGCTACGAACTGACGCTGGAGGGCTTTTCGCCGCGCCAGGGGCCGAACTACCGCGACCAGGTCGGGCATTTCACCATTCGGAAGGGCGGCGCCGAAATCGGCACGCTGACGCCGGCCCGGCGCATCTACGCGGCCACCGGGATGCCGACCACGGAGACCGGTATCCGCACCATGTGGTTCAGCCAGCTCTACGTGTCTCTGGGCGAAGCGCAGGGTGACGGCGCCGTTGCGGTCAGGGCCTATTATAAGCCGCTGGTGACGCTGATCTGGCTCGGCGCTGTTGTGATGGTGATCGGCGGCGTGGTGTCGCTGTCCGACCGGCGGCTCAGGGTCGGCGCGCCCCGCCGCGCCCGTGCGCCGGCCGTCCAGGCGGCGGAGTAGTGGCATGCGCCGCGTCCTCGCCGCCCTGACCGTCTGTCTCGCCCTCGCCGTGTCGGCGCATGCGGTCCAGCCCGACGAAATCCTCGACGATCCGGCCCTCGAGGCGCGGGCCCGCGTGATCTCGGCGGAGTTGCGCTGCCTCGTCTGCCAGAACCAGTCGATCGACGATTCCAACGCGCCGCTTGCCCGCGACCTGCGCATTCTGGTGCGCGAACGGCTGGAAGCCGGCGACACGAACGAGGAAGTGCTCGACTATCTTGTCGACCGCTACGGCGAGTTCGTGCTGCTGAAGCCCCGGTTCGAGGGCAAGACGCTGATCCTCTGGGCGACGCCCGTCGTGCTGATCGTCGTCGGTGGCCTTGCGATTGTCCTCGCCTCCCGCCGCCGCCGGTCGGATCCGACCGCGTTGACGGACGAAGAGAAACGGCGCATCGACGAACTGCTCGACAGCGAAACGTGAGGTCCCCGGGTCGCCTTGGCGGCCGCCCGTCTCCATACTGCCGGAAAATGGAATCAGCGGCAGGAGACGACAGATGGCCCCCGGACAGCGTGTGACCTTCGAAGGAAGCCAGGGCGACGAGCTTGCCGCCCGCCTCGATTTGCCGGCGGGCGAGATCAGGGCATTCGCGCTGGTCGCCCATTGCTTCTCCTGCTCCAAGGAACAACTCGCGACCGCCCGTATCTCAACCGAACTGGCGAAACGCGGCGTCGCCGTGCTGCGGTTCGATTTCACGGGGCTCGGCTCGTCGGCGGGCGAGTTCTCGAATACGGACTTCTCCTCCAACGTTGCAGACCTGCTGAAGGCCGCCGACTGGCTCAGGCAGACTTACGAGGCGCCGGAGATCCTGATCGGGCACAGCCTCGGCGGCGCGGCCGTTCTGTCGGCCGCCGGCGACGTCCCCGAAGCGAAGGCTGTCGTGACCGTCGGCGCGCCCGCGTCGGCCGATCACGTGATCAAGAACTTCGAGGTCGAGGTCGGCGAGATCGAGGAGAAGGGCGAAGCGACCGTCAGCCTCGCCGGCCGTCCCTTCCTGATCCGCAAGGAGTTCCTGGACGACGTGCGCGGCCAGAACCTGCTCGACAAGGTGCACGCCATGCGAAAGCCGCTGCTGGTACTGCATTCGCCCACCGACGAAGTCGTCGGAATCGACAACGCCCGGCAGATCTATGAGGCGGCCCGGCATCCGAAGGGATTCGTCGCGCTCGACGGTGCCAATCACCTGCTGACCAACAGGGGCGATGCGGTGTTCGCCGCCGAGATCATCTCCGCCTGGGTGGCCCGCTATCTCGACCTCGGCGAGGCGGCGGAAGCCCCGTCGCACGAAAGCGGCATAACCGTCATGGAATCGGGCGAGGGCCGTTTCCAGCAGTATGTCCATGCCGGCCCGCACCGGTTGCTGGCCGACGAACCCGCCTCGGTCGGCGGCGACGATACCGGCCCCTCGCCATACGATTTCGTGTCGATGGGGCTGGCCGCCTGCACCTCGATGACCCTGCGCATGTATGCCGACCGCAAGCAGATGCCGCTCGGCAAGGTTACGGTGCGGGTGACGCACGACAAGATTCACGCCAAGGATTGCGAGAATTGCGCCGAAGGATTCGTCGGCAAGATCGACCGGTTCGTGCGCCACATCACGGTCGAGGGCGATTATGACGAGGCGACGCGGCAGAAGATCCTCGAAATCGCCGACAAGTGCCCGGTCCACCGGACGCTGGACGGGCGCAGCGCGATCGTGACGGAGTTCGACTGAGACCGGGCGAAACGTCGGGTTTCCGAGGGGGGCTCCCAACCTTACCGAAGTTTAATCCGCTCGACAGGCGACTGTAAGGCGACGCTCTCCATATTGGTTCGTGAAGGCGGGGGGACGATTGACCCGCTCCAAGATCTCACGAGGAGAGCTTTATGCCACACTTCAATCCCACCACCACGCCGCGGCGGGTGCGTTCGGTCCTGTTGGCCGGTACGGCGGCGTTCGCGGTCGCCGGCCTCGCTGCGGGCACCGGTATGCTGAACCCGGAACAGGCCGTTGCCGAGAATGTCAGCGCCAAGGTTCAGCCGGTCCAGGCCTACGACTTCGCCGACCTCGTCGAGGCGGTCAGCCCGGCCGTCGTCAGCGTCGTGGTCGAGGGGCACAGCCCGCAGATGGCCTCCGGCGGGCCGGGAATGCCCGATTTCGACGGCCTTCCCGATGAGTTCAAGAAGTTCTTCAAGGACTTCGAGGATCAGTTCGGCGGCCGCGGCGGCCCCGAGGGCAAGAAAGGTCCGCGCCAGGGTCCGAAGACGATGGGCCAGGGCTCCGGCTTCATCATCTCCGAGGACGGCTATGTGGTGACCAACAACCACGTTGCCGGCGAGGCGGACAAGATCACGGTCCGCACCAAGGACGGCACGGAATACGACGCCGAGCTGATCGGCTCCGACCCCAAGACCGACCTTGCCCTGCTCAAGATCGAGAGCGACGAGGATCTTCCCTATGTCGAATTCGCCGATCATGACGCACGCGTCGGCCAGTGGGTCGTCGCCGTCGGCAATCCGTTCGGCCTGCGCGGCACGGTGACCGCGGGCATCGTCTCGGCGGACGGCCGCGACATCGGCTCGGGCCCCTACGACGACTACATCCAGATCGACGCGCCGGTGAACCGCGGCAACTCGGGCGGCCCGACGTTCACGATCGACGGCAAGGTCCTCGGCGTGAACACGGCGATCTTCTCGCCGTCCGGCGGCAATGTCGGCATCGCCTTCGCGATCCCCGCCGATATCGCCACCAACGTGATCGAGGAGCTGAAGGAAAACGGTGCCGTCAGCCGCGGCTGGCTCGGTGTCCAGATTCAGCCCGTCAATCAGGATATCGCCGATAGCCTCGGCCTCGACGAACCGCACGGCGCGATCGTCGCCTCCATCCTCGGCACCGGCCCGGCCGGCGACTCCGGCATCGAGTCCGGCGACGTCATCCTGTCGGTGAATGGCGACAAGGTCGAGGACGCCCGCGACCTCGCCAAGAAGATCGGAAACCTCGATCCCGACGACAAGGCGGATCTCGCGATCTGGCGCGACGGCGATCTGGTCGATCTGTCGGTCAAGCTGGGCGCCCAGCCGACCGAGAAGAAGCAGGTCGCGATGGCCGACACCGAGACGCCGGCCGAGGCCGTTACCGTCGAGAACGCCAAGCTCGGTCTGGTCTTCGCGCCGTCCGATGATGGCGGTGTCGAGATCACCGAGGTCGACCCCGACGGCGAAGCCGCCCGCAAGGGCCTGCGCGAAGGCGACGTGATCGTCGAGGCCGGCGGCTCCGAGATCTCCAATCCTGCCGACCTCACCGAGGCGGTCGAAAAGGCCGAGGAGAAGGGCCGCAAGGCGGTTCTCCTGCGGGTCAAGACCGGTGATGCCGAGCGCTTCGTCGCCCTGTCGCTGCGCAAGGCCTGAGTCGGGTCGTAAGGAACGGGACGGTGCGGTCTCCTCTCGCCCCCGCCGCTATGCCGTCCCGGACGGCAGGCCAGTCTGACTGGCCTGCCGTTTCTCCCGCCGCTGCTGTAAACTGGCCGGCGATGAAGATTCTCGTGATAGAAGACGACCGCGAAGCGGCGCAGTACCTGGCCAAGGGCCTGCGCGAATCCGGTCACACGGTCGATCTCGCCGGCGATGGCGAGGAAGGCTACGAACTCGCCCAGGCCGGCAACTACGACGTGCTTGTCGTAGACCGGATGCTGCCGAAGCGCGATGGGCTCTCCGTCGTCATGGAACTGCGCGACAACGCCGATCCGACACCTGTCCTGATCCTTTCCGCCCTTGGCGAAGTGGATGACCGGGTGAAGGGCTTGCGAGCCGGCGGCGACGACTATCTCGCCAAGCCCTACGCCTTTTCCGAACTGGTCGCGCGCGTCGAGGCGCTAGGACGCCGGCGCGGCACCACCGAGGTCGAGACCGTCCTGAAGGTCGGTGACCTCGAGCTCGACAGGCTCGCGCATCGCGTCCAGCGTGGCGGCACGACCATCCCCGTCCAACCGCGCGAGTTCCGGCTGCTGGAGTATCTGATGCGCCACGCCGGACAGGTTGTGACGCGCACCATGCTTCTGGAAAACGTGTGGGACTATCATTTCGATCCGCAGACCAACGTGATCGACGTCCATATGTCGCGTCTGCGCTCCAAGATCGACAAGGGGTTCGCAACGCCGTTGCTGCATACCGTGCGCGGTGCCGGCTACATGATCCGCGAAGACGAAGCGTGATTGGCGTCGCCGGGCGGATTGCCCATCCGGGCTGGCCATGCTTCAACGGCCCGCGATGCTGAAGCTCCTCAAATCGACGGCCTTCCGCCTGTCTCTGATCTATCTGGCGGTCTTCGCGGTCTTCGCGGGGCTTCTGATCGCCTATCTGTCCTGGAACACCTGGGTCATCTTCTCCCGCCAGCTCGTCGACACGATCGACGCGGAGGTGCAGGGTCTTGCCGAACAGTACCGCATCGGCGGCGTGCTGCGCCTGATCCAGGTGATTGACCAGCGCACCGGCAATCCCTCCAGTTCGCTCTATCTGCTCGAGGATCCGCAGGGCAATCGCCTGACCGGCAACGTCGCCTCCGTGCCGGAGGACATCTGGACGGCCGAGGATGTCAGCCCGGTGAAGTACCAGCGGTTCAACGAAAGCGCGGCATCGCGTCACGAGGCACTTGTCATGGTGTTCAAGCTGCCCGGCGGATTCCGGCTGCTCGTCGGCCGTGACATCGAGGAGCGGCGGCGCCTGCAGGACATCGTCTGGCGCGCGACGCTGCTCGCCGTGGTGCTGATGGTCGTTCTCGGCGTCGGCGGCGGCTACTACGTCTCGCGGCGTATTCTCGCCCGCATCGACGCTGTGTCGGCAACCAGCCGCGAGATCATGGCCGGCGATCTGTCGCAGCGCATGGCGCAGTCGGGCTCCGACGACGAGTTCGACCGTCTCGCAGGCAGCCTCAACACCATGCTCGACCGCATCGAACGGCTGATGCACGGCATGAAGGAGGTCTCCGACAACATCGCCCACGACCTGAAGACGCCGCTCACGCGCCTGCGCGGCCGGGTCGAGGCGGCGCTCCGAGCAGAGCCGACGGAGGAGGGCTACCGCGAGGCGCTGGAAACCACGATCGAGGAATCCGACCGGCTGATCGCCGTCTTCAACGGACTTCTGATGATCGCCCGCGCGGAGGCGGGGGCGTCGGGCGCGAGTTTCGGCGGCGTGGAACTCTCCGATGTCGCCCGCGACGTTGCGGAACTCTACGAACCGGTTGCCGAGGAAGCCGGCATGACGCTCACGGTCGATGCGCCCGCCACGGCAATCGTTCACGGCAATCGCGAACTGATCGGCCAGGCGATCGCCAACCTCGTCGACAATGCCCTGAAATACGGCCGTTTGGCCGAGACGACGGAAGGCGGTGCGTTGACCGTCACCGTCCGGGTCGTCAACGACCATGCCGAGATCGCCGTGGCCGATCACGGTCCGGGTATCCCCGCCGCGTCGCGGCCGAAGGTGGTCGAACGCTTTGCCCGCCTGGAGGAGAGCCGCTCCGCCCCGGGTGCCGGACTGGGGCTGGCGCTGGTCGCCGCCGTCGCACGCCTTCACGGTGGCGAATTGCGCCTGGAAGACAACGCGCCGGGCCTCAGAGCCGTTCTGTCTCTGCCGGTCGGAGCAGCCAACGGTACGGCGGTGCAGGCGGCCAAGTAGGTTAGGCCACAGGCGTTTCTTGCCGGTATCTTGCATCCCACGCCGTCGCCCCGCATCGTAGCCGCCGAGGTGTCGATCGAGGCTGCGACGCATGGCAAGAACTGCAACGAACAAGAAAACGACAGGGACGAAGCGTACGCCGGCAGACAAGGGTGTGCTTGGCCGTCTGAAAGAGATTCCGCGCGCCGTCGACGAGACGGAAGCCGCCGAGTTTCTGGCCGACCTGCTCGACGCGGCGAAGGAGAGCGGCTGCAAGCGGCTGTCCAAGGTCCAGAAGAAGGGCAAGGCCGCCGATTTCCTCAAGGGCATGCTCGAAGGCTCGCCCTGGCTGCGCGGACTCCTGTCCGTCGAACCCGATATGGCCGAGCGGGTGCTGTTCGCCGATCCCGACGACTATCTCGCAGGTCTGGGCGCCGCCGTCACGGCGGACGTCAGGGACGCCGGGGACCGGCCCGCGGTGATGAAGATCTTGCGATGCTACAAGAACGAGGCGGCGTCGCTGGTGGCGCTGGCGGACCTGTCGGGCGTCTGGTCGGTCGACCGGGTGATTGCCGCCATGACCGAGATCGCCGATACCGCCGTCTCGGCCTCCGTGAACTGGCTGCTGGCCGACGCTGCCAGTCGCGGCAAGCTCGCCCTGGAAGACGAGACCGACCCGTCCCGAAACTCCGGCTACATCGTGCTCGCCATGGGCAAGCACGGTGCCGGCGAGCTCAATTTCTCCTCCGATATAGACCTGATCGTCTTCTACGATCCGCAGCGGTGCCACGCCGCCGATCCAGACGAGATCGAGGCGCTCTACGTCCGCATCACGCGCGACCTCGTGAAGCTGATGCAGGAATTCACCGCCGACGGTTACGTCTTCCGGACAGACCTCAGGCTCAGGCCCGATCCGGGCGCCACGTCCGTCGCCATCCCCCTCGATGCCGCACTCGAATACTACGAGAGCATGGGCCAGAACTGGGAGCGCGCGGCCCTGATCAAGGCGCGTCCCTGCGCCGGCGACATCGAGGCGGGCGATGCCTTCCTGCGCGAGATCGCGCCCTTCATCTGGCGCAAGTACATGGATTTTGCCGCCCTTGCCGACGTGCATGCCATGAAGCGGCAGATCCACGCCCACAAGGGCCACAGCACCGTCGCCGTGCGCGGCCACAACCTGAAGCTCGGCCGCGGCGGTATCCGAGAGATCGAGTTCTTCGTCCAGACCCAGCAGCTCGTCATCGGCGGTCGCCATCCCGAGCTGCGGACCCGGCGTACGCTGGACGCGCTCGACCTGCTGGCGGAGGGCAACTGGATCGAGGAAAAGGTGCGCGACGACCTCGCCGAGGCCTATCGCTTCCTGCGGCGTCTGGAACACCGCCTGCAGATCGTTGCCGACGAGCAGACGCAGACCATGCCCGACGACGAGCAGGGACTGGAGGAATTCGCTCGTTTCGCCGCCTTCTCCGGCGAGACGGAGATGGCCGAGGCGCTGGTCGCGCGGTTGCGCACGGTGCAGGGCCACTACGCCAACCTGTTCGAGGACGCGCCGACGCTGTCGTCGGGGACCGGCAGTCTCGTCTTCACCGGCGACGACGACGACCCCGAGACGCTGGAAACGCTGACGCGGATGGGCTTCCGGCAGCCAAAGGATGTCACCGCCGCCGTGCGTGCGTGGCACTACGGGCGCATTCCGGCCACACGATCGGGCCGCGCCCGCGAACGGCTGACCGAGATCACGCCCGCCCTGCTGGAGGCGCTCGGCACGACGGCCAATCCGGACGCCGCCTTCATTGCCTTCGACCGCTTCGTCTCAAGCCTTCCGGCCGGGATGCAGCTCTTCTCGCTGCTGTGGTCGAACCCCCATCTCCTGAGCCTGCTTGCCGAGATCCTCGGCACCGCGCCGCGTCTCGCCGACCTGCTGTCGCGGCGGCCGCGCGTCTTCGCCGCGGTGCTGGAACCGGATTTCTTCGACACCCTGCCGAGCCGCGAGATGCTGGAGCCGCGGCTGGAGGCGTCGCTGAAGGAGGCCCAGAGCTATGAGGACGCGCTCGACCGGGCGCGTATCTTCGGCCAGGAGCAGGTCTTCCTGATCGGCGTTCGGGTCCTGTCCGGCACGGTCTCGGCGGAGGATGCCGGCGGTGCCTTTGCCCGTCTGGCCGAGCTGCTCGTCGATCGCCTGCACCGGCTGGCCGCAGCGGAGCTGGAGCGGACGCACGGCCGGATTCCGAAGGGCTCGGTGGTCGTGCTGGCCATGGGCAAGCTCGGCGGCCGCGAGATGACGGCGACCTCGGACCTCGACCTGATCCTGCTTTACGATCATCCCGGCGAGGACGATCCGGTGTCGGACGGCGACCGCTCGATGCACGCCTCGCAGTATTACATCCGCCTGACCCAGCGCCTTGTTGCCGCGCTCTCCGCGCCGACGGGGGAGGGGACGCTCTACGAGGTCGACATGCGGCTGCGCCCGTCCGGCCGCGCCGGGCCGCTGGCGCTCCATATCGACGGGTTCGCCTCCTATCAGGCCGAGGAGGCCTGGACCTGGGAGCACATGGCGCTGACCCGGGCCCGCGTCATCAGCGGGCCTGAGAAGCTCGACCGCGCGACCGGCGAGGTGGTCCGCAAGGTGCTGACGGGCAAGCGCACGCTGAAGACGCTGCGCGCCGACATCGTCGACATGCGCGAGCGTATCCACAAGGAGAAGGGCAGCGACGACCTGTGGGAGCTGAAGGTCGTGCGCGGGGGGCTGGTCGATGTCGAATTCTGTGCCCAGTATCTGCAACTCGCCCACGCCCACAAGCATCCCGGTATCCTGAACCAGAACACCGCCGCCGCGCTCGCCGCCGCCCGCAAGGCCGGCGTCCTGAAGAAGGCCGACGCAGAGATCCTCGAGCCGGCCTGCGCGCTCTACCACGCGCTGACGCAGATCCTGCGCCTGTGCCTGACCGGCCCCTTCATTCCCGAGGAGGCGCCGCGCGGTCTCGCCGGCCTCCTGTGCCGCGCCGCCGACATGCCCGATATGGCGCGGCTCGAGCTGCACCTGAAGGACACGCAGGAGCAGGTGAGGGCGGTTTTCGACAGACTGCTGGCCGGCTGAACGCCCCGGGATTGCGGGCGGTTTCGGCCGTGGACAAGCCGTCCGGGGCGGCAAGTGGGGCTTGTCGGCCGCGTTGCAAGCCGAATAAAGTGTTCGAAATTCTATGTTTCCCCGCGCTTTCGGGGGCTTTTTTGAAGGTTCCCGTTTTGATGGAGCAGCAGGTTCGCAAGCGGCCCGCCCTGTTCAGGGCGCTAGGGAAGGACGATCCACCCGCCGAAGTGACGATCCGCGGCGTCCCCTACCGGCGCGAGGCGATCTACAAGCACGATTCCTGGGCCGCCACCTCGGTCTATATCAACGATGCCGGCGAACGGGCGATCTGCAAGTTCAACCGCAGGCAGCCGGTTTTCATCGTCCCCATGGGCTGGCTCGGGCGCGCCCTGGCGGCCCGCGAGGCCGCCTTCCTGAACCGGCTGGCGGATACCGGCTGTGTGCCCGAAGACCTGGGACCGGTGAGCGCGAATGGCAGGATGCTGCCCTACGCCATGGCGCGCGTCTTCATCGAGGGCGTTGCCTTCCGCTCGCCCGATCAGGTCGACGAGGCCTTCTTCGAGGCGCTGCGCGACGGCCTGACCCGGATCCACGAGCACGACGTCGCCTATGTCGACCTGCACAAGCGCGAGAACATCCTGATCGCTGCCGACGGCCGGCCGGTCTTTCTCGATTTCCAGGTCAGCTACGGGCTGCGCAAGAGCTGGCTCGGTGGCGGCCCGGTGTCCCGCTACGTCCTGCGGCAGCTCCAGGAACTCGACGACTACCACTACCTGAAGCACGTGTCGAAATGCTGTCCGGACATGATTCCGGACGCGGACCGCTACCTGCAGCGCACCGGCCTGGTCCGGCTGCACCGGCGGATCGCCAGGCCGTTCAAGTATCTGCGTAAGAAGCTCCTGATCGGCTTGCGTATCCGTGATGCCAGCGGCCGCGTGGAGACGGAATTGGAACCCGAGATCGCGTTCCGGCGGGAGGGCAGGGCGGCCGGACCCGAGCGTGACGACTCCGGAATCGGTTCGTCCGACCGGCCGACGGCCGGTGCGGCCTAGGATACAGCCCGCCGCGGACGAGGTCCGATTTACAGATCCAGTTCCGGCTGCTCGACCGGCGACAGCGGCAGGCGGACGGTAACGATGGTGCCTTTTCCGGCCGTCGAGCGGATGCGCAGGGCGCCGCCGTGCAGTTCGACCAGCGAGCGCGAGATCGCCAGTCCGAGGCCCGAGCCCTTGTGCGACCGGGTGAACTGGTTCTCGACCTGCTCGAACGGGCGCCCGAGCCGGCGCACGGAATGGCGCTCGATGCCGATGCCGGTATCCTCGATCGAGATGGTGATGCCGCCGGAGACCGACCGCGCCCGGACCTTGATCGAGCCATCCTCCTTGTTGAACTTCACCGCGTTCGACAGCAGGTTGAGCATCACCTGTTTCAGCGCGCGCCGGTCGCCGCGCAGGTTCAGGTCGTCGCCGATGACGACTTCGGTCTTGATGTTCTTCTCTTCCGCCCGCAGCGACATGATGCGCACACATTCCCCGGCGATTTCGCCGAGATCCAGGTTCTCGATGTCGAGCTGGTAGCGGCCCGCCTCGATCTTCGACATGTCGAGGATGTCGTTGATGACGTCGAGCAGGAACTCGCCGCTCATGCGGATGTCGCGGCAGTATTCGTTGTACTTGTCCGACCCCAGCGGGCCGAACGTGCCGCCTTCCATGATCTCGGAGAAGCCGATGATGGCGTTCAGCGGCGTCCGCAGCTCGTGGCTCATGTTGGCGAGGAACTCGGACTTCGACTTGTTGGCGAGCTCGGCGCGGGTCTTTTCCTGCGCATAGCGCTCGGCAAGGTCGACGAGCTGCTGGGCCTGAACCTCCAGGGTCTGGCGCGAACGCCGGAGGTCGGCGACGGTCGCGAGCAGGGCGCGCTCGCTTTCCAGCAGCCGCTCTTCCTGCTGTTTCAGCGCCGTGATGTCGGTGCCGACGCTGACGAAGCCGCCATCCTTGGTGCGCCGTTCGGAGATCTGCAGCCAGCGGCCGTCCTCGATCTGCGCCTCGTAAAGCCGGCCCGCGTCGCCGACGGGGCCGTCGATCTTCTCGTCGACCTGCACGATCGGTTGGTTGCTCTGGGCCATCACGGTCTCGTAGGCCGCGCCCGTCTTGACGACGGCGTCGGGCAGCCCGTGCAGCTCCTGGTACTTCTTGTTGCACAGCACCATGCGATTGCCGGAGTCCCACAGGACGAAGGCTTCCGAGGTAGCCTCGATGGCGTCGCGTAGCCGCATGTCCGCGGTGGCGCTGCGCTCGGCGAGCCGTTGCTGTTCGGTGATGTCGACGGCGATGCCCACCAGATGCCGTTCGCCGGTCCTGTGGTCGGGGACGATCTCGGCGCGCGCCCGCAGCCAGATCCAGGAGCCGTCCGCATGGCGCATGCGGAAGGTGCGGTCGATATGGCCGGTTTCCTGATCGGCCAGCGCGCTGGCGAGACTGTAGAAGCCCTCTTCGTCGGGGTGCAGCAATTGGCTGACGTCACCCATCGAAAGGACGTCGTCCTTGCCGTCGCGGCCGAGGATCTCGAACATCGAGCCGGACCAGAAGATGTGGCCGCGGGCGAGATCCCAGTCCCACATCCCGCAGCGCCCGCGTCGCAGCGCCGTATCGAGCCGGACCCTGCTGGTGTCGTGAACCTCCTCCATGCGCGACAGGTTGTTGCCCTGCCAGCGGAAGGCGAGGCCGATCATCAGCAGAAGAAGGGTCGTGGTGACCAGGACGCTGGTCGGCAGGGCCGCGGCGTCGCGCCAGCGTGCGGTGATGGTCGTGACCGGCTCGATCACCGCGACCTCGCCGAGCGGCGCCGCCAGGTGCCGCACGGTGATCAGCGCCTCGTTGCCGCCGGGAAGGGTCGCGTTGAAGACGCCGGCGCGGGCGCCGAAGGTGGTCAGCGGCTGCGCCGCGCCGAGAACGTCTACCAGGCCGGCGTTCTGGAATCCGTGGGTTTCGGGTAGGCCGGCGATGATCCGCCCGGACGCGCCCGTCACCAGGATCATCTGGCCGACGGGAGAGGCCCGGTTGAGAAGGGCCTCGGCAAGTGCGCTCTGGGTCTGGATCTCGCTGTCGTAGCCATCCTGCCCGGCCCGCTCCGCCGCGAGCGCCGCGTCGATGCGGGCGGCCACGATGTCGGCCGTCAGGCTGAGTTCACGCCGGACCGCGATTTCGGCGTCGTCGTGCGCGCGGATGTTCATCGCGATCGTGGCCGCAACGATGGCGATGACCAGGATGATGAGGAGCGGCGTGATCAGCCACCGGAAAACCGGTTCGGCTTTGACCAGCCCCGCATAGGTGGGAACCGCGATATCGCGCGCTATCCCCTGGAACGCAGATACACCTTCCCCGATGCGCCCAAGGCGCCGCACGGGCTCCGTCCGTAGCATTCTGTGACCCCCTTCGGAATGCTTCGACATTGCCTAAAGCCGAAGCGCCGCATCACTTCCGAATCATCCTATTCGAATCAAATGCAGGGTGATTTGGCAAGCACTTAGACGGGGTTGGTAAGCATTTATTAATTCCGTTTGGGCATGCCGCTACGGTTTTGCGAATCCCGCTGTCGGCGGTCATGGTCCCCCAAGGTTAGTTGGATCAGTAGTTTAGTCGAGGCTGCGCTGCACAATATCCGCGGTGTCGCGCGACAATCCCGCGTGTGCCGCGATGCGTTTCAGTTCGGCCTCCGCCACCGCCCGGCGACCGGGTTCCAGCACCCGCCAGCTGCGGAAGGCCGACAGGAGACGCGCTGCGACCTGCGGATTGGACTTGTCGATCTCCAGCGTGAAATCGGCAACGAAGCGGTAGCCCGCGCCGTCCGGCCGGTTGAACTGCGTCGGATTGGCCGCCGCGAAGGCGCCGATCAGCGACCGCACCCTGTTCGGGTTGCCGGTGGAGAAGGCCGGATGCTGCGTCAGCGTCTTCACGCGCTCGAGCGTCTCGGCGGCCGGCATCGTCGCCTGCAGGCCGAACCACTTGTCGAGCACCAGCGGATCCGTGTGGTAGCGCGCGAAGAAATCCTCCAGCGCGCCGTCGGCTTCGGGACCGCCCTGTTTGGTCAGCGCCGAAAGGCCGGCCATCCGGTCGGTCATGTTGTCGGCGTCGTGATAGTGACGCTCGGCCAGCGCGATGCCGTCCGGACCGGTGCCGGCGAGCAGGCTCAGCGCGATATTGCGCAGCGCGCGGCGGCCGGCGTCCTCGGCGTCCGGGCTGTAGGGCGCATTTGAGGCGAAGCCGCGATAGAGGTCGCGCAAGCTCTCGCCCAGCGCCGTGCCGATCAGGCCGCGCAGCCAGTCGTCGGCGGCGTGGATCGCATCGGGATCGACGTCGCGGCCGATCTCGCGGGCGATGTCGGCTTCCGACGGCAGCGCCAGAACCTGGGCGCGGAAGGCCGCGTCCAGCGCCGCGTTCCCGATCGAGGCGTGCAGGGACTCGACGAAGCGCGGATCGACGCTCGGCTCTCCGCCGCGCTTCAGTGCGGCCTGCGCATCCACCAGCGTGCGCGTGGCGAGCGTCTGGACGGCCTGCCAGCGATTGAACGGGTCGCTGTCATTGCCCGACGCGAACAGCATCTCGTCCGTCGACAGATTGGTCGTCAGGCGCACCGGCGCCGAGAAGCCGCGCAGCAGCGACGGCACCGGCTTGCCCGGCAGGTCGGTGAAGACGATCCGCTCGCGCGGTTGGGCGAGCTCGATGACGCCACCGTTGACGGCCTTGCTGTCGGTCTTCGGCGCGGCGATGTCGGCGCCGTCGGGACCGATCAGGCCGAACGCGACGGGGATCGGTACCGGCTGCTTCTGCGCCTGGCCCGGCGTCGGCGGGCAGGCCTGTTCCAACGTCAGTTCGTAGGACCGTGAGGCCGCGTCGTAGCGGCCTGTCGCGGTCACCTCTGGCGTTCCCGCCTGGCGATACCAGACGAGGAAGTCCGACAGGTCGCGCCCGGTGGCGTCGGTAAAGCAGGTCAGGAAATCCTCGATCGTGGCGGCCGTGCCGTCCTGCCGCTCGAAATAGAGGTCCATGCCCTTCCGGAAGCCGTCCGCCCCGAGCAGCATCTTCAGCATGCGGATCAGCTCGGCTCCCTTCTCGTATACTGTCGCCGTATAGAAGTTGTTGATTTCGCGATAGGATTCCGGCCGGACCGGATGCGCCAGCGGGCCGGCGTCCTCGACGAACTGGTGCGCCTTCAGCGTCCGCACGTCGCCGATCCGCTCGACGGGCCGCGAGCGCACGTCGGAGGAGAACTCCTGGTCGCGGAAGACGGTGAGGCCTTCCTTGAGGCAGAGCTGGAACCAGTCGCGGCAGGTGATGCGATTGCCGGTCCAGTTGTGGAAGTACTCGTGCGCGATGATCGCCTCGATATTGGCGTAGTCGGTATCGGTCGCCGTCTCCGGGCTCGCCAGCACGTACTTGTCGTTGAAGACGTTGAGGCCCTTGTTCTCCATCGCGCCCATGTTGAAGTCCGATACGGCGACGATGTTGAAAACATCCAGATCGTATTCGCGGCCGAAGGCCTCCTCGTCCCAGCGCATCGAGCGCTTCAGCGCTTCCATCGCGTAGTCGCAACGGTCTTCCTTGCCGCGTTCGACATAGATGCCGAGATCGACAGTCTTGCCCGATGCGGTGACGAAAGTATCGGAGACATGAGCGAGATCGCCGCCGACCAGGGCGAACAGGTAGGAGGGTTTGGGATGCGGATCGTGCCAGATGGCGAAATGCCGGTCGGTACCGGGAATGTCGCCGGCCTCCTTCGGATTGCCGTTCGACAACAGGACCGGCGCGTCGGACTTCCGCGCCTCGACACGCACCGTGTAGACGGCGAGCACGTCCGGGCGGTCCGGGAAATAGGTGATGCGGCGGAAGCCTTCGGCCTCGCACTGGGTGCAGTAGTTGCCGCTCGACCGGTAGAGCCCCATCAGCCGGGTATTGGCACTCGGGTCGATGGTGGTGCCGATCTCCAGCACGAAGGCGCGGTCGGGCGGATTGGCGATCGTCAGCCCGGTTTCCTCGACGCGGTAGGCGGAGCCGGGGAGGGGGACACCGTCGAGTTCCAGCGCGGTCAGGTCGAGGTCTTCGCCGTCCAGCTCCAGCTCGCCGCCGTTGGCCTGCGGATTCGGCCGCATGTGCATCCGGCTCTTCACCCGCGTTGACTGCGGGTCGAGGCGGAAATCGAGTTCGACGCGATCGACGAGATAGGCCGGCGGGGCGTATTCCTCAAGCCGCACGACCGGCGCCTGATCCTTTGCCATATGGCGTACTCCTGAAAGGCTGGACGGCGGAGATGTAAGGGTTTGCGGCAGCCGAGCCAAGCCCCGCAAATGCCTCTACCGGGCTGTCATGTCCTCACGGCAGCGCGGGGGACGACTAATAGGCGGAGGCGGTCTAATTAACTGCTCATTCCCGCGAATGCGGGAATCGCGAGCAGGTCTCGCCCTGCGTGAGCAGCAAACCGGTTCCCGCTTTTGCGGGAACGAGCGGATTGGTGCGTCTACCGCTCCAGCCGCCAGGTCTCGCCGGTAAGCGGCTGCTGGCGCGGCATGCCGTATTCGTATCCGGCCTCGGCCAGCAGACACCAGAGATAGTCGGCCATCGTGCGGCGCACGAACAGGCGGAAGACCGGCCCGCGCTCTGCATCGTCTGCGTCGACCTGCCACAGCGTCGCCTGAGCCGACGCGAACATCGAGCCGGCGACGTCGCCCTCGGTGAAGGCGGACTTGTCCAGATCGAGCGTCGACAGCTTCATCAGCATATCGCGGGCGCGCGTGCCGGAGAGTTCGATCGCCGTGTAATAGGACGAGACGTCGGCGATCTGGTGATGGACGCCGGCAAGCGCCGTCTCCAGGCCCCTGGCAAACGCCGCTTCCGCCCCATCCGGTGTAACGATCCAGAATTCGTCCGGCCCGATCCAGAGGATCGCGGTCTCGTCCTGCCGGGTCGCCTTGCAGGCCTCCGGCAGGGAGACGCCGACGGTCTGCGTCACGGCCTCGCCGATTTTCGCGCGGTCGCCGCGCAGGGCGAGCTTGCCGAGGAACCTGATTTCAGCGAGATGCGCCGCGCCTTCCATCGCATCGATGGCCGTGCGGTGGTGCAGGGCGGACTGGCGGCGATCGTCAGACATGTCCGTCCTCCCGCATCTTGAGGAAATCGGTTTCGGTGACCGTCACCGGGATCGTCGGGCCGCCCATCGTGGTGACCCAGAGCTTCTCGCCGATCCGCTGGCCGCCGGATTTCAGCACGGCGAGCGCGATCGAGCGGCCAAGCGTCGGGCTGCGATAGCTCGATGTCACGTGGCCGAGCATCGGCACGGGCGGCGGCGGCTCGGTTTCCGTCGCGATGATATGCGCGCCTTCCTCCAGCATCGCCTGGGGGTCCTCGGTCAGGAGGCCGACGAGCTGCTTGCGGTCGGGGCGGGCGGTGTCGGAACGGCTCAGAGAGCGCTTGCCGATGAAGTCGCCCTTCTTCTGCGAGACAATCCAGTCCATCCGCAGATCGCCAGGCGTCATCGTGCCGTCGGTCTCCTGGCCGACGATGATGAACCCCTTCTCGGCGCGCAGAAGGTGCATGGCCTCGGTGCCGTACGGCGCGATGCCGTACTTGGCGCCGGCCTCCATCACCTTGTCCCACATCCACGCGCCGTAATCGGCGGCGATGTTGATCTCGTAGGCGAGCGCGCCGGTGAACGAGATGCGGAAAACGCGCACGGGAACGCCGTCGATGGTCGCCTCCGCGTGGTCCATGAACGCGAAGGTCTCCGGGTCGGGATCGATGCCGTCGCACAGATCGGCGACCACCTTCCAGCTGTCCGGACCCGACAGGCTCGCCACCGCCCACTGCTCCGTGACGGAGGTGAGGTAGACCTCGAGGTCCCGCCATTCCGTCTGCAGATAGTCTTCCAGCCAGGTCAGCACGCGCGCGGCGCCGCCGGTCGTGGTGGTCATGTGGAAATGGTCGTCGGCAAGACACGCCGTCACGCCGTCGTCCATCACCATGCCGTCCTCGCCGAGCATCAGGCCATAGCGGGCCTTGCCCGGCGCCAGCTTCGACCAGGCGTTGGTATAGACGCGGTTGAGGAAGGTGCGGGCGTCCTTGCCGCGGATATCGATCTTGCCGAGCGTCGAGGCGTCGAGCACGGCGACGCCTTTGCGGGCGGCGAGGCTCTCGCGCTGGACGGCCGCGTCGAAGCTCTCGCCGGGTTTCAGGTAGGCGCGGGCGCGCAGCCAGTCTCCGACCGGCTCGAACACAGCGCCGTTGGCCTTGTGCCAGGCGTGCATCGGCGTCACGCGGCGCGGATGGAAGTGATCGCCGACGAACTGCCCGGCGAGCGCCCCGAAGGTCACCGGCTTCCACGGCTGGCGATAGGTGGTCGTGCCGACCTGCCAGATCGGCTGCTTAAGCGTTTCGGCCACCAGCGCGAAGGCGTTCATGTTGGCGACCTTGCCCTGGTCGGTGCCCATGCCGGTGGTGGTGTAGCGCTTGGCGTGCTCGATGGAATCGTAGCCTTCGGCGAGCGCCAGCCTGATATCCTTGGTCGTGACGTCGTCCTGCAGGTCGATCCAGGCGCGCACCTTGTGCTTCGGCCGGCCCGACGGGATCTCCGGGATGACCCGGATCGTGCCCTGCGGGCGCTCCGAGGTCTCGACCTTCGGCATCCGCCCGGCCTTCGCCGATACGCCGGCCTTCGTGGCCGCTTCGGCCCCGGCCTTCGCGCCTTCCTTCAGGCAGCCGTCGAGATCGAAGGTCGCCGCCGCGGCGCCCGCCGAGCGTTCGTTCTGCCAGGATTGCCCGGGCCGGAAGGCGCCAAGTGCCTCGTCGAACAGCAGCTTGCCGCGCGACTGCGAGAACAGCGCGATGTTCGGCATCCAGCCGCCGGAAACGGTCAGCATGTCGCACTCGATGGACGTGACCGGTCCCTCGACGTCGCCATTGTCCCCGAGGCGCCGGACGGTCGCGCCCGACACGCGCTGCGCGCCGGAGGTGCCGGTGATCGCCGCGCCGGGATGGATCGCGATGCCGCGCTCTGCGGCCGAGCGTAGCAGCGTGCCGTCGATCTCGCGCCTGAGGTCGACGATGCCGGCGATGCGGGCGCCGGAGGCCTGCAGGTCGAACGCCGCCTCCCAGGCGGAATCGTTGTTGGCGAACACAAGCACCCGCTTGCCCGGCAGTACGCCGTAGCGGTGCGCGAACGTCCGCGCCGCGCCGGCCAGCATAATGCCCGGCCGGTCGTTCTCGTGGAACACCAGCGGCCGCTCGACGGCACCCGTCGCCAGCACCACCTCCTTCGCGCGGATGCGCCACATGCGCTGGCGCGGCAGGGTGGGGGAGCGGTCGTTGGGCGATAGATGGTCCGATACGCGTTCCCACAGGCCGATGAAGTTCTGGGCGTAGTAGCCGAACGCCGCCGTGCGGGTGAGGACGATGACATTGTCCATCCCCGCGAGCTCGGCCGCGACGCTCTCGACCCAGTCGGTCGGCGCCTTGCCGCCGATGGTTGCGGCATCGGGTGCGACAGAGAGGAGCCGTCCGCCGAGTGCGGCGGATTCCTCGGCGAGGATCACCCGCGCGCCGGACTTTGCCGCTGTCAGCGCCGCCATCAACCCGGCCGGGCCGCCGCCGACGACCAGCACGTCGCAGTGCCGGTTGATCTTCTCGTAGGCGTCGGGGTCCGGGCCCGAAGGTGCGGCACCCATCCCGGCGGCCTTTCGGATGAACGGCTCGAACGTCATCCAGTTGCCGAGCGGGCCCATGAAGGTCTTGTAGTAGAAGCCGGCCGGCAGGAAGGCGGAGAACAGGTCGATTGCCGCGCCGACATCGAACTTCAGCGATGGCCAGACATTCTGCGCCTTCGCCTCGAGCCCCTCGAAGATTTCCTGTTCGGTGACCCGCGTGTTCGGGTCGGTGCGCAGGTTGTCGCTGCCCACTTGCACCAGCGCGGTAGGATCTTCCGAGCCTGCCCCGAAGATGCCGCGCGGGCGGTGATACTTGAAGCCGCGCGCCACCATGTGCTCGCCGTTGGCAAGCAGCGCGGAGGCGAGCGTATCGCCGGGATGGCCGGTGAAGTCGCGGCCGTCGAAGCGGAAGCGGACGACCCTGCTGCGATCGATGAGGCCGCCGGTCTCGCGGCGGTTCGGCTGCGACGTCATTTCGAGCCTTCCTCCGGCCGGATCACCTTTACCGCATCGTTGCCCGAGCCGATCGGCGCCTCGCCCGACGGCGTGGCCGGCCCGGCAGTCTTCACGTTCGGCGGTTTCTGGCCGATCTCGTAGACCGCCAGGATCTCGTCGGTCGCCGTGTTGCGCAGCATGTTGAAGTAGCGCCTGCAGCCGGCCGAATGGATCCAGCGTTCGGCGAACAGCCCTTTCGGGTTGTTGCGCAGGAACACGAAGTCGGCCCACTGCTCGTCGCTCAGGGCCTCTCCGTTCGCCGGCCGGGCGACATGCGCTTCGCCGGCGTTGGTGAATTCCGACTGGTCGCGCGCGCCGCAATAGGGGCAGGTGATCAGGAACATGGGCTTGGGCCTCTAGTGTGCCACGGCGGCAGCGCCGTGCTCGGCGACCAGCGCGCCGGAGTAGAAGCGGTCGATGGCGAAGGGGGCGGCGATCGGATGCGGGTCGTCCTTGGCAACCGTCCAGGCGAAGACGTGGCCCGAGCCCGGAGTTGCCTTCCAGCCGCCGGTTCCCCAGCCGCCGTTGACGTAGAAACCCTTCACCTTCGTCTTCGAGATGATCGGGCTGGCGTCCGGGCACGTGTCGACGATGCCGCCCCACTGGCGCATCATCCTGAGCCGGGAGACGGGCGGCAGCAGTTCGCACAGCGAGGCCATCTGGTGCTCGATGATGTCGAGCGAGCCGCGCTGCGTGTAGGACGTATGCGCGTCGATGCCGGCGCCGATCACCAGTTCGCCCTTGTCGGACTGGCTGCAGTAGACATGCACCGCGTTCGACATGATCACGCAGGGCACCAGCGGCTTCAGCGGTTCGGACACCAGCGCCTGCAGCGGATGGCTCTGGATCGGAAGCTTGATGTCGAGCATCGAGGCGATGACGGAGGTATGCCCGGCGGTGACGCAGGCGACCTTCGGTGTCTTGATGAAGCCGCGCGTCGTCTCCACGCCGGTCACCGCGCCATCCGCGGTCTTGATGCCGGTCACCTCGCATTGCTGGAGGATGTCGACGCCCATGGCGTCGGCGGCGCGCGCATACCCCCAGACCACCGCATCGTGGCGGTTGACGCCGCCGGTGCGCTGCAGGGTCGCGCCGAGCACGGGATAGCGGATGTCCTGCGAGATGTTGATGATCGGGCAGAACGCCTTCACCTGTTTCGCGTCGAGCCATTCCGCGTCGACGCCGTTCAGGCGGTTCGCCTCGACGCGGCGCTTGAGCTGGCGGCCCTCGTGCTCGTCGTGGGCGAGGTTGAGGACGCCGCGGTGGCTCATCATGATGTTGTAGTTGAGCTCGCGGCCGAGCGTCTTCCACAGGGTGAGCGCGTGATTGTAGATCGCCGCGCTCTCGTCGAAGAGGTAGTTCGATCGGATGATCGTCGTGTTGCGGCCGGAATTGCCGCCGCCGATCCAGCCCTTCTCGATGACCGCGATATTGGTCATCCCGTGTTCCTTGGCCAGATAATAGGCGGTTGCCAGTCCGTGGCCGCCGCCGCCGATGATGACGGCGTCATAGGACGGCTTCGGATCGGGATGGCGCCACACGCGCGGCCAGCCCTGATGGCCCTTCAGGCCCTCGCGGACCAGCGAGAAGACGGAGTATCGCAAGCCGGTTCAGCCCTGTTCGCAGTCGGCCCCGCGGGCCACCTCAACCGCCGCGCGGACGGCCGGTCGACGCGGTATGAGAACCACTCCTGTTGACCGAATGCGCGGCAGCACGATTTCGCGTTGCAATACAAGCCGTTCTTGAGGCCTAATCGCTTGTCATTCAGGAGCGATCAGTGGTCTGATTGCGACATGCGGCAATTCGGCTGGCGGCCGGTTGCCCTTAGGTTTGGGGAAGGGCCTTGCATGGACGCCAACGTGCAGCGTTCGCGCCGGATCGTGTTTTTTCTCGTGCCGAACTTCTCGATGATCGCGTTCGCCACCGCGATCGAGCCGCTTCGCCTCGCCAATCGGCAGATCGGACACCAGTTCTATCAATGGCGGCTGATCACCGAGGCCGGCCTGACCGGATATGCCTCGAACGGCGTGAAGGTCGAGGTCGACGGGTCGCTGGAGGACGAGAAGCGGAGATTCCACACCGACGAGCGGCCCGACATGGTCATCGTGTGTTCGGGCGTCTTCGTCGAGAAATACGAATCGAAGACCGTCAATTCCTGGCTGCGCCAGTTGCATCGCAGCGGCGTGACCGTCGGCGCCCTGTGCACCGGCGCCTGGGTGCTGGCCAAGGCGGGCCTGCTCGATGGGCGGCGCTGCGCCATCCACTGGGAGAACCTGCCCGGTTTCGCCGAGGCGTTTCCGGAGGCCGAGGTCTATACGGACCTCTTCGAGGTGGACAGGAACATCTACACCTGCGCCGGCGGCACGGCCTCGCTCGACATGATGCTGTCGATCATCGACACCGACCTGGGCGACACGGTCGTCACGCGCGTCTGCGAGCAGGCGCTGACCGACCGCGTCCGCAGCCCGCACGACCGCCAGCGGCTGCCGCTCAGGGCCAGGCTCGGCATCCACAACTCGAAGGTGCTCACCATCATCGAACTGATGGAAGCGAATATCTCCGAGCCGCTGTCGCTGGTGGAACTGGCGCGCTTCGCCGGCCTGTCGCGCCGTCAGATCGAGAGACTGTTCCGCCGCACGATGGGACGCTCGCCGGCGCGCTACTATCTCGAACTGCGTCTCGACCGCGCCCGTCATCTCCTGTTGCAGTCGAATCTGCCGGTGGTGGAGGTGGCGGTCGCCTGCGGCTTCGTGTCGGCCTCGCATTTCTCCAAGTGCTACCGCGAGTTCTACGGCCGCTCGCCGCTGATGGAACGTCGCGAACGCGAAGCGGTGGAGTAGGGGGCTCTCCTACTCTGCGAGCACCACCGCTGCGGCGACCAGGGTCGCCAGGTAATTCGTGAGGATGGTTACGTTCCCGTTCGGATCGCCGGCGTCGAGCTCCGGCGGCGTCAGGCAGGCATCCGCATTGGTCTTCAGGAACTGGCGGAAGTCCGGCGAAGCGATCTGTGCCTTCAGCGTGTCGTTGGTGCGGTAGGCGTACAGGACGTACCGCATGTAGACGCCGCTCCCGGTCATGTAGTTGCCGGTATCGCCGCCGGGAGCGCTGGCGTTTTTCCAATCGTACCAGTTGCGCAGGATCCCGTCGGGCCCCGTGAGGTAGGCCCGCGACCCCTCCAGCAGCTTCGATGCGGTGTCGATCAGGCTCTGGTCTGTTTTCGGAAGGCCGGCATAGTCGAGAAGCCCGGCGAGTATCAGGCCCTGGTCGCCGGCCCAGGCAAGCGGTGGCCGGTACTGATAGACCTGGTCTCCGTTGGCGTAGTAGCCGACACGCTCGCGAACGTAGACGCCGCTGTCGCCGACCGCGGCAAGAAGCCTCTCATCCCGGCTGGCCATGGAAAACCACGCCGCCAGGAACGCCATTTCGCGGTCTGCCGCATTGCGGTAGATCTGTGCCGCCGGACGAGCTTGGCTCAGCCGGGAGGCCAGTATGAGATAGAGGGCGTTCGTGACCGTGTTCTGGAACCCGCCCAGCGCATCCATCGCGTAGGGCTCGTAGGGGACGCAGTTGCACGAATTGTAGCCCCCGTATGGCGGCCAGTACCAGTCGCGATTCCAGACACCGCCCGCCACCCGCGGCTTCAACTGGGCGAACATCTTGTCGCCGGTTTCGGTGCCGCGCCATATCTCGAAGACATTCGGCGCCCCCTTTGGATGGATCGTGGCGCTACACTCCACGCCTTCGATGCCGGTCGCGTAGGTCATGAAATTCCAGCAATCAGCGGCGATGGAGTCGAACCCGTCCTTCGTGGTTCCGCGCACATAGGGGCGCTGCGACGCTTTCAGGGCCGAGACGGCCCACCATCCGAAGTCGTCGTACCAGAACCCGGCTGTTTTTCCGTATCGATCGAAGACGATCTTGATGAATGACTCGGCGTCGGATGTATCGATTTCGTCGAAATAGTCTATGACGGTATCGAACGTCTGCCCGGCCCGCCACATGATATCCGCTTTCTCGTATTCCGGCTTCAGAAGGAGGTATATTCCCGTGGCGGCTATTCTATATGCTTCGACGTCCGATTTCATCGCGACTTCCTCTGGGTTTTGATGTCTTGTGCCGTCCCGATGGTATTCTGAATACTATAATCGAGCGGAGTTGAGTCGTATGATACAGGTATGACTATTGATCGGGATGAATTGACGAATTTATATATTTTTTCGAAATGGCAAGTCGCAGCCTTGGATAGTACAGGCCGCCGCTCACAGGAGCGGATTGCCAGCCGGATGGGCCTCACCGGCGGGCGGAGGCCGACCCGCCGCCGAGCGTAACGTAAGGGATCGCGAATCTGCCGGTCTGCGCTAGTGTGGCGCCATGCCGGTCTGCATGATCCAAGGCGTGCGTAGGGACCGGTGCGACGGTTCGCGATCAGGTCCGTGGAGCCGGATCGCCAAATCCCGGGAGGCCGTTCTGGTCAAGGTCACCGTTTCCCTCCTGTCGCGTCGCGCGGGCCCCGCGTGGCCCGACTCTGCCCCGGCGAGCCTGTCGGTGTGGTGATGGCGATACCGCGCTGGTTTCTCTGGATCGTTGCCGCGGCGGTCATTCTATGGGCCCTGGTGGCGGGCCGCTCGTTCCTCGTGCCTGTTGCCATCGCGCTGGTCCTGTTCAGCCTCCTGTCCGCCCTGATCGACCGCATCACCCGGGTCCGCCTGGGCCACTGGTCCGTGCCGCGACCGGTCGCGACCGTCATCGGCCTGGTCATCATCGCCTGGGCGCTGTTCCTGATGGTTTCGGTGCTGTCCTCGCAGGTCGAGGCGGTGATCGCGGCGAGCCCGCGCTACGTCGCGCGGCTCGAGACGCTTCTGTCGCAGGCCGCCGAATTCTTCGGCCGCGACATCGCCGAGGATCTGCAGAAGGCGCTGTCCGAGATCAATCTGACGGCGCGGATTCCCGGCCTCGTCGGATCGGCCGGCGCCACGGTGACGACGATCACCCTGATCGTCCTCTACATGGGCTTCATGTTCGTCGAGCGCGGCGTGTTCCGCACCAAGCTCGACCGGCTGTTTCCCGATCCCGCCCACTCCGACCAGGTGCGCGGCGTCATCATCTCGATTTCCGACAGCGTGCAGCGCTATTTCTCGATCAAGCTCTTCGTCAGCGCGCTGACGGGGCTTGCGGCCTATGTCGTGATGAAGCCGATGGGCCTCGATTTCGCCGAGACCTGGGCGCTCCTCGCGGTTCTCCTGAACTTCATCCCGAACATCGGCTCGGCGCTCGCCACCATACTGCCCGCGCTCGTCGCCCTGGTTCAGTTCGACACGCTCGGGCCGTTTCTGGTGATCGCGATGGGCGTCAGCTCGATCCAGCTCCTGATCGGCAATTTCCTCGAGCCCGCCCTGATGGGCCGCTCCCTCAATCTCAGCCCGCTGGTGATCATCCTGTCGCTCACCTTCTGGGCCTTCGTCTGGGGCATCGTCGGCATGTTCCTGTCGGTGCCGATCATGGTGATCCTGCTGATCGTCTGCTCGCACATTCCCGCCTGGCGCCCCATCGCGGTGCTGCTGTCCCGCGACGGGCGGATCCCCGACAGTCAGGCGGTCGACCGGTAGCGGCCAGCGCTGTCAGTCTTTGCCGGGTGTCGGCACGATCCGGTCGAGCGAACCGTAGTGCGCCTTCAGCCTTTCGGAGAACAGGCGGCCGCCGGCAACCGTCCAGTGGCCGTAGTCCGGGTAGAGCACGTGGCCGTCGGCATCGAAGAGCGGGCATGTTCCGTCCGGGCACAGCAGGTCGACGGCGGAGACATAGGCGATGCCGCGCTCGGCGAATTTCTTCTTCAGCGCCGCGTCGACCCGGAACACGGACTTGTTGATCCGCCGGCCGATATAGTCCTCGAGGCTCGACGACCCGTCATAGGCCTCGGCGAGCCGCAGGACCGCGGACTTCAGTTCCGGGTGCGGCCCGACGACGATGGTCTCGACGCCGTCGCGTGCAAACGTCCCGGCGAGTTCGGACAGGCTCTCGACATACTTGTCGACGTCTTTCGGAGCGTTCATACGGCTCGTGAGGATCACGGCGGAAAACCGGTCCCTGTTCGCTGCGACGAGATCGCGGGCGTAGTCGCGCAGGGTCGTGCAGCGCTCGTTGGTGTTCCAGGCGCTGCACCCCGCGCCCGTGAGCTGCACGAAGGTGTATCCGTCGAAACGCCCGTTCAGCGCCAGCCAGACGTCGGCGGCGTGGCTGTCGCCAAGCACGGCGACGTTGCGCGCGCCGAGCGGATTGCAGGCGTCCAGGCGTGCGTCGATGTCTGCCGGTACAGGGCCGGAAAACTTCAGATGGCAGTCTTTGGAGCGGATCGCGACTTGCCGTTCCGTGTCCGCCTCCTTGATCTGCCGGACGAGATCGGCACTCGCTTCCGGCGACCGCCAGGCGAACCCGTTCGTCACTATCGCGATGCTTCCCGGCACGATGAGAATGACGGCCATCGCCGCCGACATCAGGCCGATCTGTCGGTTGGACAGGGCGAGGCCTTGCGGCCTGCGGACTCGGAACGGCGTCTCGACCCAGAAGTACATCGCGGTTGCGATCGCCACGGATGCGCCGAGCGCCACGACGCGCTCGACAGGGTCGAGCGGCCGCTCGGCGACATAGTGGAACAGCGAGATGATCGGCCAGTGCACGAGGTACAGGGAATAGGAGATGAGGCCGATCCCCACCATGATCCGGTTGCGCAGGACGATACCGAGCCGCCGGGCGCCGCCGGCGTAGATCACCAGTCCCGCGCCGAGGCATGGAACCATCGCCGTCAGGCCCGGAAACGGCGTCTCCTCGGTGTACCCGAAGACCGCCACGAGGATCAGCGCGAGGCCAAGCGCGAGGAGCCCGTCAAGCTGCCATTGGCTTTTCGGCGTCCAGCGCTCAAGCCAGACGAGGGCTGCGCCGATGGCGAACTCGGCGATGCGGAACGGCGCCAGGAAGAACACCGCCGCAGCGTCGTTCGGCAGCCAGATCTCGGCCGCCATTATGCTCAGGGCGCCGGCGACGAGCAGGAACCCCGGCACGATCCAATGGTCGGCCCCATGCTTGCCGGGCGCCAGCTCGCCGGCCTTGGCTCGCCTGTCGGCGATCCAGAGCAGCGCCGTCAGCACCGTCGGCCAGACCAGGTAGAACTGCTCCTCGACGCTGAGCGACCAGGTGTGCAGCAGCGGCTTGTAGATCGCCTCGGTGTCGAAATAGCCGCTTTCCCACCAGAAGCAGATGTTCGACACGAACACTGTCGTGCAGACCAGCGACTCGCTGAACTGCTCGAAGTCGCTCGGCGTCAGGATGAACAGGGCGGCGGCGAAGGTCGCGACCAGCACCACGAACAGGGCCGGGAACAGGCGCCGGGCGCGGCGCACGTAGAACACGACGTAGGAGAACCGGTCCGCCCGGTAATCGTCCCGGATCAACCGCGTGATCAGGTAGCCGCTGATGACGAAGAAAACGTCGACGCCGACATAGCCGCCGCCGAGTTCAGTGAACCCCAGGTGGAAAAGCACGACCGAGACGACAGCAATCGCCCTCAGGCCGTCGATCTCCGGACGGTACGCTGCCTTGCTCATGGTGTGTCGGAGTGCTCAGTACCGTTCCGGTGCCCAAACGCCGCGCCCCGCGGCAACCGAAATTTGCCGACAACATAAGGGCGTGCGGGAACCCGCGCAACTGCTCCGTGCGGGCGCGTCGCGGCCGCTGCGCGGATGCCGGTGCCGGGCCTGTTGCGACGGGCCCGCCGGGGGCCCGGTTCGGAACCTTTGGCCGCACGTCGCGTTGGTTTGTGGGACCATGAGATTTCGCAAGAGGTTGGACATGCGCAAGGTACTGATTGCGACCGCACTGTCGGTCATTCTCGTCCCCGTCACCGGGGTCGCCCAGGACTGCGCGGAGCAGTTCTCCGCAATCCAGGCGCAGATCGAAGGCGCCAGGCTGCAGGCCGCCTACAAGGGGCGGGAGGGGGAACACCCGCTGGTCCTGAACATGAAGGATGGCAGCCTCGTCGACCTGACCGGCGTCATCGTTACCGCCACGCCCTATGAAAGCTGGACCGGCGACAAGCCGGTCGTCGACAAGGTCGGCGGCTATCTCACCGAGGCCAAACCGCTGATCGAGGCCGGCAAGAACGAGGAGTGCGCAGCCCTCCTCGAAAAGACGCGGGCCGAAATAGACGCCTATTCCGGCCCGTCTGACGTCACGGAGAACTGACGCGCGGAAGCCTCAGGCCCTGAGCCGCGCGTTCTCCGGATCGTACGGGGATTCCTCGATCACCGTCGCCTTGTAGCGGTTGCCGAGGATCAGGATCTCCAGTTCCGTGCCGATCTCGCCGAGTTCCGGCTTGACCATGGCGAGCGCCAGCGATTTGCCCAGGCGCCAGCCGTAGCCCCCCGAGGTGGCGCGGCCGACAAGATCGTCGCCGCGCCAGATCGCCTCGTTGCCGCGCGCGTCCGCATCCTTGATGCCGTGGACTTCCATGGTCACGAAGCGGTTCTTGAAGCCCCTCTGCTGCCATTCCACCAGACCGTCGCGGCCGATGAAGTCGCCCTTGTTGGGATGCACGAAGCGGTCGAGGCCGGATTCCAGCGCCGAATATTCGATCGACAGTTCCCGCGGGATCAGGCGGTAGGACTTCTCCAGCCGCATGGAATCCATCGCGCGGATGCCGAACGGGCGGATGTCGAATTCCTGGCCCGCGTCCATGATGAGATCGAAGATCGTGTTCTGCATCTCGATGGGATGGTGCAGCTCCCAGCCGAGCTCGCCGACGAAGTTGACGCGCATCGCGTCCGCCATCGCGTGGCCGACGCTGATCCGCTTGCCCGACAGCCACGGGAAGGCGGCATTCGACAGGTCCGTATCGGTGAGCTTCTGCAGAACGTCGCGGGCGTGCGGGCCGGCGAGAACGAGAACGCCGTACTGGGTCGTCACGGGCTGGAACCGGACGGATCCATCGGCCGGCATCAGCTTTTGAAGAACGTCGTGGTCGTGCCGCTCGAACGCGCCGGCGGAGACCAGGTAGAAGCTCTGCGGGCCGGCCCGGTAGACGGTGAACTCCGAGCGCACGCCGCCGTACTGCGACAGCAGGTGGCAGAGCGTCAGCCGGCCGATCTTCTTCGGGATGCGATTGGCCAGGATCGAGTCGAGCCAGGCTTCGGCGCCGGGCCCCGCCACGATGCACTTGGCGAAGGCCGACATGTCGAGCAGGCCGACGCGCTCGTTCACCGCCTTGCACTCCTCGCCGACGAACGGGAAGTAGTTCGAGCGCCGGAACGACCAGCGTTCGCGCACCTTGCCGGTGTGGTCGGCGGGCGGGTGGTTGTGGTTCGTCAGCGTGTCGTCGACGTCGAGCTCCCCGGCCGGCACCTCGTAGCCCTCCGGCGCGAACCAGTTCGGCCGTTCCCAGCCGTAGACCGAGCCGAAGACGGCGCCGCGCTCGGCCATGCGGTCGTAGCAGGGCGCGCGCTTCAGCGGCCGGGCGGCGGCGCGCTCCTCGTCGGGATAGTGCATGGTGAAGACGTTGGCATAGGCCTCCTCGTTCTTCACCTTGAGATAGCCCCGCGAGGCATAGGGACCGAAGCGGCGCGGGTCGACGCCGGTCATGTCGATGGTCGGTTCGCCCTCGACGATCCATTCGGCAAGCTGCCAGCCGGCGCCGCCGGCCGCCGTGATGCCGAAGGAATGGCCCTCGTTCAGCCACAGGTTCTTCAGGTCCCAGGCCGGGCCGACGATCGGACTGCCATCGGGCGTGTAGCAGATCGCGCCGTTGTAGACCTTCTTGATGCCGACCTCGCCGAAATAGGGGACGCGCGCGATCGCCGTCTCGATATGCGGCTCGAGCCGTTCCAGGTCCTCCTGGAACAGTTCGTACTCGGCCTTCTCGTCGGGACCGTCGACATAGCAGACCGGGGCACCCTTCTCGTAGGGGCCGAGCAGCAGGCCGCCGGCTTCCTCGCGCATGTACCAGGAGGAATCGGATTCCCGCAGCACGCACAGCTCCGCGCCGCCGTTCTGCCGGTGCTCGCGGATGCCGGGAAGCGCATCGGTGACGATGTACTGGTGCTCGACGGGGATGACCGGGATGTCGAGGCCGACCATGTCGCCGGTCTGGCGCACGAAGTTGCCGGTCGCGGTGATGACGTGCTCGGCCGTTATGTCGCCCTTGTCGGTCTTCACCAGCCATTCGCCGTCGGGCTGCTGCTCGATCGCGGTGACCCGCGTGTTGCGGTGGATTTCCGCGCCGCGGTCGCGGGCGCCGCGGGCCAGCGCCTGCGTCAGGTCGGCGGGCTGGATGTAGCCGTCTTCGGGATGCTGGATCGCGCCGATGAGGTCGTCGGTCTCGACATAGGGCCACAGCGCCTTGATGTCGGCCGGCGTCAGGATCTTCACGTCGATTCCCAGCGTCTCGGCGATGCCCGCGTAATACATGTACTCGTCCCAGCGGTCCTTCGTCCGGGCAAGGCGGACGTTCGAGACCTTGCGGAAGCCGGTATCCATGCCCGTTTCCTCGGTAAGCTCCTGATAGAAGCGGACCGAGTACTTGTGGATCTGCCCGACCGAGTAGGACAGGTTGAACAGGGGCAGCAGGCCGGCGGCGTGCCAGGTCGACCCGGACGTCAGCTCGTTGCGTTCGACCAAAACGACGTCGCTCCACCCTTTTTTTGCCAGATGGTAAAGCGTCGAGACGCCGACCACTCCACCACCGATGACGACCGCGCGGGCATGTGACTTCATGTGCTGTTCCCCAAGGATGCGCTGGTGCCGGTTTTTCCGGCTTTTCGATATCCCGAATACGCCTCCTTTGCCGGTCGTGATGACCGACCGGCGACATTCAGTGTCGCCGATCCGTCAGCGTCGCAGGTGCCCGCCGATTAGGCGCGTCGGCTCAACATCGGTGCAAGGGGGGGCATTGCGAACGGTGGGGCTTTCTGAAATGTTCATTGCGAACGCCGTCGACTTGGCGCGTTCTGGACTGACAGGCCCAAGGTCGTTTTGAGAATAGACCATGCCGCCTGCCCGCCGGATCGCTGCAAGTCGCGGGGTATGATTTCAGGGACTTCCCGTCGTTTCGAAAAGATTCCGGGCATACGACACCGGGACAGGGCGAAAGAACTGGAAGTTCGAAACATAGCCGCCGGGGACCATGCACCTTTTCGGTCCGACGCGGTCATATCGTTCAACCTGAGGGGGGTTATGAACGAAACGAAGACACCTCGGCGCGCGGGGCGGGATATCCATGTGGAATTCCGCAACGTGCAGAAAAGCTACGACGGCGAAACGCTGGTCGTCAAAAACCTCAACCTCGACATCGCCAGGGGCGAATTCCTGACGATGCTCGGCCCCTCCGGTTCCGGCAAGACCACCTGCCTGATGATGCTGGCGGGCTTCGAGACCGCCACCCACGGCGACATTCTCCTCGACGGCAATCCGATCAACAACGTGCCCCCGCACAAGCGCGGGATCGGCATGGTGTTCCAGAACTACGCCCTGTTCCCGCACATGACGGTGGCGGAGAACCTTGCGTTTCCGCTGCAGGTGCGCGGGCTCGGCAAGGCGGAGATCGAGCAGAAGGTCCAGCGCGCTCTGGACATGGTCGAGCTGCCGCAGATGGGCGCCCGCCGGCCGGCGCAGCTCTCCGGCGGCCAGCAGCAGCGCGTTGCCGTCGCCCGGGCGCTCGTCTTCGAGCCGGATCTCGTGCTGATGGACGAGCCGCTGGGGGCGCTCGACAAGCAGCTGCGCGAGCAGATGCAGTTCGAGATCAAGCACATCCACGAGAATCTCGGCGTGACCGTCGTGTATGTGACGCACGATCAGTCCGAGGCGCTGACCATGTCGGACCGCATCGCCGTCTTCAATGACGGCGTGATCCAGCAGCTGTCGACGCCGGATGTGCTCTACGAAAAGCCGGAAAACAGTTTCGTCGCCCAGTTCATCGGCGAAAACAACCGGTTGCCCGGGAAGGTATCCGCGGTTGCGAACGGCGATTGTACCGTCGTCCTTGACGACGGCCGCGAGATCCGAGCCCTGCCGGTCAACGTCGACGGCGCCGGCGCGCGGACGACCCTGTCGATCCGCCCCGAGCGGATCGAGATCGATCCGGCCGGGACGCTGCCGAACGTTCTGGACGGCAAGATCGAGGAACTGATCTATCTCGGCGACCATATCCGCACCCGCCTTGCGGTCGCCGGGAATTCCGACTTCGTGGTGAAGCTTCCCAACACACAGAGCCGGCGTCCCCTCGCGGAGGGGCAGGCGGTGCAGGTTGGATGGCGCACCGAAGACTGCCGCGCCCTTGACCCCTTCGGGGCGTGACGCGCGGCGAAACCGCCGGCCGGTTCGATCCGGCCCGGCCAACCTTCCCGCCGGCCGAACGGCGGGGCAAACAGGGGAATACAGTATGAAGACAGTCCTTAAATCCGCTCTTCTGGCGACCGCGTTCGGCGTCGCCGCCGCGACCGCGGCGTCGGCGGGCGAACTCACCGTCGTGTCCTGGGGTGGGGCCTACACCAAGAGCCAGGTCGAGGCGTACCAGAAGCCCTGGATGGCCAAGACCGGCAACACGATCCGCTCGGAGGACTACAACGGCGGCATCGCCGAGATCAAAGCGCAGGTCGAGGCCGGCAACGTCACCTGGGACATCGTCGACGTCGAACTGTCCGACGCCGTGCGCGCCTGTGACGAGGGCCTCGTGATCCCGATCGATCCGGCGATCCTGGAGCCCGCGCCCGACGGCACGCCGGCGGTTGACGACTTCATTCCCGGCACCCTGTCGGAATGCGGCGTTGCCACCATCGTCTGGTCGACGATCTATGCCTACGACGCTGACAAGATCGACGGCGACACCCCCGCGACGATCGAGGACTTCTTCGATCTGGAGAAGTTCCCCGGCAAGCGCGGCATGCGCAAGACGCCGAAGGCCAACCTCGAGTTCGCGCTTCTGGCAGACGGCGTTCCCGCCGGCGACGTCTACGAGATCCTCGCCTCTCCGGAGGGGGTCGAGCGGGCCTTCAAGAAGCTCGACACGATCAAGGATTCGGTCGTGTGGTGGGAAGCCGGCGCCCAGCCGCCGCAGCTTCTGGCCGACGGCGAGGTCGTCATGACGACCGCCTATAACGGCCGCATCTTCAACGCCGCCGCCGGTGAGAACAAGCCGTTCGAGATCGTCTGGGACGGCCAGATCTGGGATATCGACCTCTGGGTCATCCTGGAAGGCGCTCCGAACAAGGAAGAGGCGCTCGACTTCCTGAAGTTCTCGACCTCCACCCAGGCGCTCGCCGACCAGGCCACGTGGATCTCCTACGGTCCCGCCCGCAAGTCCTCGGCGCCGCTCGTCGGCATGTACCAGGACGGCAAGACGGACATGGGCCCGCAGATGCCGACCGCGCCGGAGAACATGAAGAACGCCGTCCAGAACAACTTCGAGTTCTGGGCCGATCACCAGGACGAACTGAACGAGCGGTTCAACGCCTGGCTCGCCGGCTGATCCAGGCCTGACACACTTCGCAGGGGGCGGACCCGCCCCCTGCCTCCCCGCAGGCGCGGGACACGACAACGGGCGGGCGGATTTCCAGAAGCATGGCGACCATCAGCGATCACATAGCGGCCGGGACGGCGGACGACGGCGTCGGCCAGCCGCTCACCGCAGCCGACGGAACACCGCTCAAGAAGAAGCTGGCCCAGGCCAATCGCCGCGCCCGGCTGCGCGCCACGCTGCTCGTGGCGCCTCTGCTGCTCTTCGTGCTCATCACCTTCGTCGTGCCGATCGGGCAGATGCTGGTGCAGTCCTTCTACGAGCCGACCTTTTCCCAGGTCCTGCCGCGCACGACGGCGGCCCTGCAGTCCTGGGACGGCCGGGACCTTCCCGACGAGTCGGTCTACGCCGCTTTCGCCGAGGACCTCAAGGACGCCAGGGCGAACCGCACCATCGGCCAGGTCGCGACGCGGGTGAACTACGCCCATGCGGGCAGCCGCTCGGCGTTCACGTCGACGGCGCGCAAGGCGGAAAGGTTCGAGGCGCCGTTCAAGGAGGCGCTGATCGCCGCCGACGAGGACTGGGGCGACCGCGAACTGTGGTCGGCGATGAAATGGGCCTCGCAGGGCTATACGTCGGAATTCTATCTGGCCGCCGTCGATCGCACCCGCGACGTCGACGGCAACATCGTCATGGTGGAGGAATACCGCCAGATCTACGTCAAGATCCTGCTCCGCACCCTCTACCTCGCCGGCCTTATCACCGGCCTGTGCCTGCTGCTCGGCTATCCCGTCGCCTACCTGCTGGCGAGCCTGCCGACGCGCACGTCGAACCTCCTGATGATCCTGGTGCTGCTGCCCTTCTGGACCTCGCTGCTTGTGCGCACGACCGCCTGGATCGCGCTGCTCCAGAGCCAGGGCGTCGTCAATGACATCCTCGTCGCGCTGCGCTTCATCGACGACGACTCCCGCCTGCAGATGATCTACAACCAGACCGGCACGATCATCGCCATGACGCACATCCTGCTGCCCTTCGCGATCCTGCCGCTGTTCTCGGTGATGAAGACCATTCCGCCGAGCTACATGCGCGCAGCGCGCTCCCTGGGGGCGACGCCGTGGACCGCCTTCTGGCGGGTCTACGTGCCGCAGACGGTGCCCGGCATCGCCGCCGGCGTGCTGCTCGTCTTCATCCTGGCGGTGGGCTACTACATCACCCCGGCGCTGGTCGGCGGCCAGGACGGCCAGCTCATCTCGAACTTCATCGCGCTGCACATGCAGAAGACGCTGAACTGGAGCATGGCCGCGGCCCTCGGCGGCATCCTGCTGGCGACGATCCTCGTGCTCTACTGGCTGTTCAACAAGATGGTCGGCATCGACCGCCTGAAGCTCGGATAGGCCGCCATGTCGCTTCCCTCCTACGCCGGCCCGCTCGAACGCACCTGGTACTACGCGTTCCGCATCATCTGCGCGGCGATCCTGATCTTCCTGATCACGCCGATCCTGATCGTCATCCCGCTGTCCTTCAACGCCGAGCCGTATTTCACCTTCACGCCCGGCATGCTGCAGTTCGAGCCGGAGGCCTACTCGCTGCGCTGGTACGAGGACATCCTGCGCAACGGCATGGCCGACCCGGACGCGCCGAAAGGCTGGGCCTGGTTCACGGATCTCTGGCAGAACGCCCAGTGGATCCGCGCCATGCGCAATTCGTTCTTCATCGGCATCTCGGCGACGATCATCGCCACCGTGCTCGGTACGCTGGCGGCGCTGGGCCTGAGCCGCCGCGAGATGCCGTATCGCGCGCTGATCACGTCGCTGCTGATCTCGCCGATGATCGTGCCGGTGATCATCACCGCGACGGGCATGTTCTTCTTCTATGCGTCCGTCGGCCTTGCCTCGACCTATATCGGCGTCATCCTGGCCCACGCCGCGCTCGGCATTCCCTTCGTCATCATCACCGTGACGGCGACGCTGACCGGCTTCGACCAGAGCCTGATCCGGGCCGCCAACAGCCTGGGCGCCGACCAGACGACGACCTTCTTCAAGGTGATCATGCCGCTGATCCTGCCCGGCATGATTTCCGGCGCGCTGTTTGCCTTCGTCACGTCCTTCGACGAAGTGGTTGTCGTGCTGTTCCTCGCCGATATCGAGCAGCGCACGATCCCCAGGCAGATGTGGTCGGGCATCCGCGAGCAGATCAGCCCGACCATCCTCGCGGTCGCGACCATCCTCGTGCTGATCTCGATCGGCCTGCTGACCACCGTCGAACTGCTGCGCCGCCGCTCCGAGCGCCTGCGCGGCATGTCGCCGGGCTGAGCGCGTCGGGGAGGCGGCTCGGCCCGGGTTGGCCGGGCATGGTTCGAGCTAGCCGCGCATGGTTCGAGACGGGTTTCCGAGAAACCCTCTTCACCATGAGGGCCCGTTCTTAAGCGAACGCCATGGCTCCCGGCCTCATCCTGAGGAGGCCGCGTAGCGGCCGTCTCGAAGGATGTGCGTTTCGCGACGCCCCTGATCGGAAAAACCGATCCCTGAAACAGGCGCAGCCCTCAAAAGCACGGCGGCGACCGGGGCGGCGGGGTTAGCCGCGCATGGTTCGAGACGGGTTTCCGAGAAACCCTCCTCACCATGAGGCTCGTTCTTATGCGAACGCCATGGCTCCCGGCCTCATCCTGAGGAGGCCGCGTAGCGGCCGTCTCGAAGGATGTGCGTTTCGCGACGCCCCGGATCGAAAAACCGAACCCTGAAAACAGCACGGCGGCGACCGGGGGGGCCGGTCGCCGCCGCTGATCCGCAACCGCCGATGCACCACGGCGGTCTCGGAATTCGTGGATACCGGCGGTTACCGCCGCCGCATCCGCGTCTCGCGCGCCCGCCGGTCCGCGGCGATCTGCCGGACGGCCAGTGACGCGTTGATCTCCAGCGGCAGGCCGGCCGCCGTATCGACGTCGGTCCGCGCAAGGCCGATGTCGTCGAGGACACGGTCGTCCAGACCGGTAAGGTTGAGGAAGGCCTCGCGGTTGCGGCGAAGCTCCAGCCGGTGGCGGAAAGCCTCGAGAATCCGCGCGAACAGGCCGCCGAATCCGGCGTTGACGCCGTGCCGGGCAACCGGCGCGCAGCTGGGCGAAAGGGTGTCCCGATAGGTGCTCATCATCTGGTCTCCCGTTGTGAGCGAGCGCGGCCCGTCCTGACGGGGCCGCGCGGGGCGAAGGCGGTACGGAGCCACGTGAAAAGGTTCACGTAGTCGGGTGCGGTGGTGCCGATATGCAGCATCGATCCTCTCCTTGTCGCCGCGGGGTGCGAGGCCTGACGCCCGCTACCGGGTCCATCCTGTCTCGCTATCGAACCGGAATATGGCGGGGGAGGGGTGTTCAATCAAACGAATTGAATTTATCATTGCGTTCAATTTTGTTGAACGAAATGGGCGCGAGGACCCACGCAATGACCGCTCGGGACAATGCCGGCCTGCCGCTGCTTGAGAACGACATCCTGAGAACTTTCACGGCGATTGCCGAAACCGGCAGTTTCGCGAAGGCGGCAAAAGCCGTCTTTCGCACGCCTTCGGCCGTTTCCATGCAGATCCGCAAGCTGGAGGAAATGCTGGGCTGTGCCGTATTCGTGCGCGAGGGCCGCGCGGTGCGGCTCACCTCGGAGGGGGAGGCGCTGCTCGGCTACGCGCGCCGCATCCTGCGCCTGTCGGACGAGGCCGTCTCGTTGTTCCGCAAGCCGGAGATCGAGGGGACCGTCTGTATCGGTACGCCGGACGACTTCGGTACGCGGTTTCTTCCCAATATCCTGGCGCGGTTCGCCCGGACCCACCCCGCCGTCGATGTCGACGTCACGCTCGGCATGTCGGTCGACCTGATCGACAAGCTCGACAATGGCGAACTGGGCCTGACACTGGTGACATCGGCCTATGGTGCCGCCGCGCTGGAACGCGGCCAGATCGTGTACACCGAGCCGCTCGTCTGGGCGGGGCTGGAATGCGGCTGCGCCTACGAGCAGGAGCCGCTGCCGCTAGCGCTGTCGCCGCAGGAATGCGCCTGGCGGCTGACCGCGATGGCCGCCCTCGACAAGGCGGGCACTCCCTATCGCGTCGCCTATTCGAGCGCACACTTCGCCGGCCAGCTCGCCGCCATCCATGCCGATCTCGCCATCGCGCCGCTGCCCGAAAGCCTGATCGCACCGCCGCTGCAGCGTCTTGACGAGCGCCATGGCCTGCCGCCGCTCGGCGAGTATCACATCATCATGGCGCTGGCCCAGAATCTCGGCCCCTGCACCGAGGCCCTCGCCCGCCACGTCGTCGACAGCTTCCGCGATATCGCGCGCAGCAGCCACTCGGAGGCAGACGTCGACGCCCTGTGCCAGGTCGCGGCGGAGTAGGCGGGACGCATCGACCGGGCCGGCGCGAAGCCCGGACCGGTCGTGAACCCGTCAGCCGAGTGTGCCCGTCAGCCGAGTGTGCCCATCAGCCGAGTGTGTCAGACAGCCAGTCGTAGATAACGGCGTTCGACAGCGGCAGATTGCCGAGCTGGCAGTGCATGTCGGCGCCGTCGTCCACATCGAACGTGCGCAGCGTCACGGGTCCCGCTACCGAGGTGCGGAATACCTCCGCCTGGCGCAGGGCCTCGTCGCCCTCTCCGACACCCACCATCGCCAGCGACGGGCAGGTGATCCGGTGCAGGTCGTCGGTCACCGTGTAGGCAGCCAGCGCCTCGAACCAGCCGGAGAACGAGGTCACCGCGAACCGCCGGCAGGCGGATTTGAAGCCGAGCTTTACCGCGGGCGGCATGAGATCGTCGGGAACCTCGTCGACCTCGTCGAGGCTCACGTCCTGGTCTTCGTTGCTATCGTCCGCGTCGTCTCCGGCACTTACGAAAGCGCTCATGTAGGCCAAAAGGTCGACGATCGGCGAGTTGGCGATCAGCGCCTTCAGGCGGTCATCATGGGCGGCGCCGCGCGTGACGAAATAGCCGCCGAAGCTGATCCCGTAGAGGGCGAGCTTGTCGGCGTTGACGTCGCTGCGCGTCAGCGCGTAGTCGACGATCGCGCCGATCGGGGCTTCGTAGTCGGGCTGGAACGGCCGCTCTGGATACCGCCGCAGGGCCCCGACCTGTCCCGGGCCTTCCGCGACCAGAACATTGAAGCCGCGTGCCAGACCGTCGGCGGCGGTCTGGAAGTAGAGTTCCTCGCCGGTGCCGTCGAACCCGGTCATGGCGATCACCGTGCGTCCGTCCCGCGCGCCGCCTGCCGGCGCCATGAAGTAGCCGGGCAGCTCGAGGCCGTCGAAGGGGATGCCGATGGCTTCGATATGGTGGGGCAACAGCGGCGCGGCCTTCACGAACGTATTGCGGCTCTTGTTGCCGAACACGAGGCCTTCCGGCTTGAAGGGATCGGAGAAATACTCCGCCGACCGGTAGTAGCTCGAGGCCCGCAGCAGGTGCTGCGACGCGCTGACGGTGTGACCCGCCGCCAGCGCGGCGTCGGCCATCGTTTCCAGTCGCTCCGCCTGCGCCGCGAAGGCCGGGGGCCAGGCGTACGGATCGTCGCCGTCGATGCTGCCCCGCGCCGCGAAGATCTCGCCCGGCGCGCCGCCGCCGGCATTCGCCGCGCCGAGCTGGCGCATGAGCTGGAAATCCATCTCGGGTGAGGTGAAGCCAAGAATACGGGTTGCGGTGCGGTCTACGCCGGCCATGGTCGATCTCCCGGTACGATGTCCGGCCATGCCTTAACCCGAAACTCTGAGAAAACCGCTAACGCAGCGAGAGCAGGCCCGTCAGGTATCGTCCGTGCGGGGCCGCCGTCGCCGGTCGCCCCGGCGGCCGCGTCCCTCGCTCTCGGCGGCCGCCTTCGGGGCCGGCAGGGTCACGGCGGTGGCGAGATTGGGGAAGGCGTCCACCTTGTTGGGGATCGCCATCGCGGCGACGAAATGGTCCTGGAAGCGGGGTTCCAGCGCCGTCTCGATCTTCTCGATGCGCGTGACCAGAGTCTCGACCTGTTCCCGGTACCCCTGGTTCAGGAGGCACATGCGCGCCCCGGTGCCCGCCGCGTTGCCGACCGCCGACACCTTCGCCAGGTCGCAATCGGGGATCAGTCCGAGCAGCATCGCGTATTTCGTGTCGATATGCGCGCCGAACGCCCCGGCGAGCCGGATCCGGTCGACGTGATCGGTGCCGAACTTGTCCATCAGCAGCTTCACGCCGGCATAGAGCGCGGCCTTGGCGAGCTGGATCGCGCGCACGTCGTTCTGGGTAATGCGGATCTCCTGGTCGCCCGACCACAGCAGATAGGAGAAGGTCCGGCCGGTCGCCTCGATGCGCGGCGAGCGGGCGGCGAGCGTCCCGTCGATCACCCCGTCCTGCGTGATGATGCCGGCCAGATACATCTCGCCGATCACCTCGATGATCCCCGAGCCGCAGATGCCGGTGACGCCGACCTGATCGACCTTCTCGGCGAACTCCGGATCGTCCGACCAGGCGTCGAGGCCGATCACGCGGATCTTCGGTTCCAGCGTGTCCGGATCGATGCGCACCCGCTCGATGGCGCCGGGGGCGGCCCGCTGTCCCGACGAGATTTCCGCGCCCTCGAAGGCCGGGCCCGTCGGCGAACTGGCGGCGAGGATGCGGTCCTTGTTGCCCAGCACGATCTCGGCGTTGGTGCCGACATCGACCAGCAGCGTGATCTCCTCGCTCTCGCCCGGCCCCTCGGCCAGCGTCGCACCGGCCGCGTCCGCGCCGACATGGCCGGCGATGCACGGCAGCATGTAGACCCGCGCGCCCTGGTTTATCCCCAGCCCGATGTTGCGGGCCGGGAAGGTGAGGGCGCCGGAGACGGCCAGCGCGAACGGCGCGCCGCCGAGCTCGCGCGGATCGATGCCCAGGAACAGGTGGTGCATGATCGGATTGCCGACGAAGACCGCGTCGAGGATGTCGTCGCGGGTCGCCCCCGCGTCGTTCAGCACCTTCTCGATCAGCCCCTCGATGGCGCCGCGCACCGCCTTCGTCAGCGCCGGCAGGCCGTCGGGATTCATCATCAGATACGAGACCCGCGACATCAGGTCCTCGCCGAAGCGGATCTGCGGGTTGGCCGTACCCGTCGACGAGACGGTCCGCCCCGTCAGCATGTCGGAGAGATGGCAGGCGATGGTGGTCGAGCCGATGTCGACGGCGATGCCGTAGAGCGTCTCGTGGTACCCCGGCCAGACCGATACGACCGTCGGCGTGCCGGCGACGTGGACGGCGACCGTCACCTTCCAGTCGCCCCTGCGCAGCAGCTCCTGGAGCTGCCCCATGATCTGGAACTCGCAGCGCACGCCGATGAAGCCCCACTGGGCTTCCAGCGCACGCACCAGCCGGTCGGCGTCGCCCAGCGGCTGTTCCATGTCGGGCTCGTCGACCTCGACATAGCACAGCCGCATCGTCGGATCGCGCTCGATCGCGCGGGCCTCGGCGCGTTTGCGCACCAGCGCCCGGTTGGTCTGCGCCTCGATCGGCACGTCGATGACGAGATCGCCCTCGATCAGCGCCGAGCACGACAGCCGCCGCGCGTCGGCAAGCCCGCGCTTCGCCTTGTAGCGCGCCTCGGTGTCGGAGAAGGGCGACAGGTGGGTCGCGGAACTGGTGATCTGGTGCTTGGCGAAGACGCCCTCGGCGACGTCGACCTGGCAGCGCCCGCAGATGCCGCGCCCGCCGCAGACGGATTCGACGTAGACGCCGAGCTGGCGGGCGGCATCGAGCACCGGCGTGCCGATGGGAAACCGGCCGCGCCGCCCGGAGGGCATGAACAGGACGAGGGCGTCCTTTACCTGCGCGAGATCCTCGCTCATTCCGTCTCCGGCGGTTCGTACACCGACCGGCTCGTCCAGCAGCCGACCCATCCCGATGCGCTGCCCTCCTCAGCCTGTCCGTGCCGTCAGCTTGCCCGCGCCCGGCGCGCCTCGCGGCCGCCGCGCCGGCGTCCGCCCTCGGCGGCAGGGGCCGCGGAAGCCTCCGATCCGCCGGCTGCCGGTGCCGAAGCCGGGGCGTGATCGCGGTAGGTGCGGATCCAGGTGGCGCAGTTGGCATCCGTGCCGTTCAGCACGTTGGCGGCGCGCACCGCCTCCATTTCCTGCGGACGGCATGGGTTCATGATCGCCGACGTCATGCCCGCGCCGATCACCATCGGGATGAAGCCCGCGTTGATGCCATGGCGGTGCGGCAGGCCGAAGGAAATGTTCGACAGGCCGCAGGTGGTGTTGACCTGAAGCTCCTCGCGCAGGCGGCGCACCAGCCGGAACACCTGCTGGCCGGCCGTGCCCATCGCGCCGATCGGCATCACCAGCGGGTCGACGACGATGTCGTGCGCGGGAATGCCGAAGTCGGCGGCCCGCTGGACGATCTTCTTCGCCACCTCGAAGCGCACGTCGGGATCTTCCGAGATACCGGTCTCGTCGTTGGAGATGGCGACGACCGGCACGTCGTACTTCTTGATCAGCGGCAGGATCGCCTCGAGCTTCTCCTCCTCGCCGGTCACCGAATTGACCAGCGGGCGGCCCTTGGCGACCTGCAGGCCGGCCTCGATGGCAGCCGTCACCGACGAGTCGATCGACAGCGGCACGTCGACCAGTTCCTGCACGATCTCCAGCGTCTTGACGAGCAGCGGCGGCTCGGTCTCGTTCGGGTTGACGGCGGTCACGCCGGCATTGACGTCGAGCATCGTGGCGCCGGCGGCGACCTGCTCCAGCGCGTCCTTCTTCACGGTCTCGAAATTGCCCTCCACCATCTCGGCGGCGAGCTTCTTGCGGCCGGTCGGATTGATCCGCTCGCCGATGACGCAGAACGGGTGGTCGAAGCCGATGACGATGGTCTTGGTGGCGGACACGACGACGGTACGCGACATCAGATGCTCTCCACGGCAACGGTAGTTTCGGTGTCGGCAGGGGGTTCGACAGCGGCGAACCACGATCCGCGCTCGGCCAGCCATTCGGCGGTCTTGCGCAGGCCGCCGAAGGGGAAGACGTGAAGCTGCGCGATGGCGCCGGCCGGGTTCGCGGCGACATGCGCCTCGATCGGGGCGACGACGCCTTCCGGGCTGAAGCCGGCGGCGAGCGCCATGACGGAGCCCGCGCGCTTCTTCAGGAAGCCGAGCGAGGGGCCGACCCCGCACAGGGCGGCGTACTTCAGCAGCGTGGTGATCTTGGCCGGGCCCGACACGCCGATATGCACCGGCAGGCGGTTGCCGGTCGCCGCCAGTCCCTCGGCCCAGTCGATGAAGCGGGGCGCGTCGAAGCCGAACTGCGTCACGATCCGCATGTCCAGGCCATGCTCGGCGGCAAACGCGTTCTTCTCGTTGAGCGCCTGAACGACGGCCTCGGCCGATATGTCGGGGCTGCCTTCCGGGTGGCCGGCAACGCCCACCTTGGTGATGCCGAAGTCCGACAGAAGGCCGGTCCGCAGCACGTCCATGCTCGACCCGAACGGGCCGGCCGGCGCATCGACACTGCCGGCGATCACCAGCACGTCGTCGACGCCGGCCTCGCCGGTGAGCAGGCGCAGCCGCTCGCGCAGCTCGGCCTCGCCGCAGATGCGGCGGGCGGGAAGATGCGGAACCGGCGCGTAGCCGTTGTCGGCGAGGATCCGGGCCGCACGGGCAAAGTCCGGCATGGGCGCGGTGCCCACGTCGGTCAGATAGACCCGCGTGCCGCGCGGAAACAGCCCGTCGAGCTGTGCATTTTCGAGAACCTGCTTCGGTGTCGCCTCGATCGAGGCGGCAATCCGGAAAGGGGACGTCGTGCCGGTTGAAAACTGCGACATCATCAAAGCCCTCAGAGAGGCCGGATCCTGGCGCGCCAGCTATCCGGCGGTTACGTTTGGCGACTGGAAGTCGGTGCCGGCCAACGCCAAACGCGACCTCCGGCAGGTCCTGCTTCTCGACATAAAGTCTGCGGGACTCAGGGCGTCGGGAATCGCTCTCGCACGACGTGGTCCGTCTGTTTTGCGACCTGTTGGCGCAAAAACGGTGCGTTCGGAAAAAGGCTGTATTAACAGGAGGCTAACGCCCACTCAGTGGGCAGGCCGATGGCGACGGGGTGGGCAGGAGCCCGCCATCCGCGGCATGCGTCGCGTTTGGATATGGCGCGTGTCTAATCGCGCCACTTTATCGAGCAGCCGATCGACGGCTTCTGGCCCTCAGGCGTCTCGCCCGTCTCGGCGATCTGCGTCATCGCCTCGAGCAGTTCGCGCCGCGTATCCGGACCGGCCGGCGTGTTGGCGGCCGAATCGACTCGGCCCCGGTACCGGAGCACCAGATCCCGATCGAAGCCGAAGATGTCCGGTGTGCAGACCGCGCCGTAGGCCCGGGCGACCTCCTGGCTTTCGTCGACCAGATAGGGAAAGGGCAGGGCGTGCGCCTCGGCGAACGCCGCCATCCTGTCGGGCGCGTCGGCGGGATAGGCGGTCCAGTCGTTCGACATGATGGCGACGACGCCGTAGCCCTTGTCCTGAAGCGCTTTCGCATCGGTGACGAAGCGGTCGATGATGGCTTTCACATAGGGGCAGTGGTTGCAGAGGAAGGCGACCACCAGCCCGGCTTCGCCGCGCACGCCGTCGCGCGTCCAGATCGTTCCCTGCGGATCCGGCAGGCTGAAGTCGGAGGCTGTCGAGCCGATCTCGCCGGCCGGTGTCGATATCAGTACCATGGACGTCTCCGTTGCTTCATGCCCGTGCTTAATGTCCGTCGGACCGGACCGGCCTCGGTCCCGGCGCTTCTCTCGCCATGCGGAACAGTTCGCTTGGCGAACTTTTGTGCGTGAATCTCCTTCGACGCTGCCGTCGCGGTCACTTCGGTCTATATAGGCCGGTGACGAGAGCGGACCAATCCGCGCCGGGCCGTGCGAGTACGGCCCGGAGAAATCCCGACTGACGCGACACCAAGGAGACTTCCATGCGTGAGGCATTCATCTGCGAAGGCATTCGCACCCCGATCGGCCGCTATTCCGGTGCGCTGGCGCAGGTGCGCCCGGACGATCTCGCCGCCCACGTGATCCGGGAAGTGATGGCGATGGCGCCCGGTCTGCCGGGCGAGGCCGTCGAGGACGTGATCTTCGGCTGCGCCAACCAGGCCGGCGAGGACAACCGCAACGTCGCGCGCATGGCGGCCCTGCTGGCGGGCCTGCCGGACAGCGTTCCCGGCGCCACCATCAACCGCCTGTGCGGCTCCGGTCTCGATGCGGTCGGCACCGCGGCACGTGCCATCAAGGCCGGCGAGGCCGAGGTGATGATCGCCGGCGGCGTCGAATCCATGACTCGCGCCCCCTTCGTCATGGGCAAGGCCGAGACGGCCTTTTCCCGCGCGGCGGAAGTCTTCGACACCACCATCGGCTGGCGCTTCGTCAACAAGAAGATGAAGGCGGAGTACGGCATCGATTCCATGCCGGAGACGGCGGAGAACGTCGCCGAGGAATTCCAGGTCTCCCGTGAGGATCAGGATGCCTTCGCCCTGCGCAGCCAGGCCCGTGCGTCGGCCGCGCAGAAAAACGGCCGCCTCGCCAAGGAAATCGTCGCGGTCACGATCCCGCAGCGCAAGGGCGATCCGGTCGTCGTCGAGAACGACGAGCACCCGCGCGAGACCTCGATCGAGAAGCTTGCCGCGCTGAAGACCCCGTTCCGCGACGGCGGCTGCGTCACCGCCGGCAACGCATCCGGCGTCAACGACGGCGCCGCCGCGCTGATCGTCGCCTCCAAAGACGCCGTCGAGAAATACGGCCTGACCCCGATTGCCCGCGTCGCCGGCATGGCGACGGCCGGCGTGCCGCCGCGCATCATGGGCATCGGCCCGGCGCCGGCGTCGAAAAAGCTACTGGAGCGCCTCGGCCTGAAGGTCTCCGACATCGACGTCATCGAGCTGAACGAGGCCTTCGCCGCCCAGGCGCTCGCCGTCACCCGCCAGCTCGGCGTTGCCGACGATGCCGAGAACGTCAATCCGAACGGCGGCGCCATTGCGCTCGGCCATCCGCTTGGCATGTCGGGCGCCCGTCTGGCGCTGACGGCCGCCATCGAGCTTCGGGAACGCGACGCGAAGCGGGCGCTCTGCACCATGTGCATCGGCGTCGGCCAGGGCATCGCGGCGGTGATCGAGCGGGTCTAGCCGCGTCCCGACACGGCGGCCGCTTCGTTGACGAGGCGGTCGCCGCGCTTGCGGCCGCGATGCTGCCCCGTCTTGCGGCGGACGAGCGCGACGCCGGCCAGGACCAGCCCCGCCGCGCCGACCCACCAGCTCGGCCGGACCGTGTAGGAAAAGTCGAAATTCGCGAGGAACACCCGCGCCGGATCGATGCCCGTCGCGAGCGCGTACCACAGATATTCGATCCCCATGGTCATCGCGGTGGCGACGACGGCCGCGCCGGCGAGCGGCAACGGCGTCAGGCGTATTCCCGCCTTGTGCATAAGGCGGTAGAGCATCAGCAGAACGAAGACGCCGGTCATCAGGGTCGCCTGCGAGACGTCCGCTTTCGCCTGGAGGAAGTGGTGGAGAAGCGCCAGCACGGCGATGGCATAGACGATCCGGTGCAGAAGCGGCCAGCGTTTGCCGAGCCGCCGGATCGCCGCGTCCGTCGAGGTCGCGCCGAGCGCGATCAGCCCGATGAGCGCGACGAAGCCGATCGTCAGGTAGAACCGCAGCGCGATCTCGCTGGCGACCTTGGGCAGGTCGTAGTTCTGTTCGACGGCATAGAGCGCGAGGTGGATCACAACATAGCCGAGGGCGGCGAGGCCGAGCATGCGGCGCACCAGGATCAGCCGCGGCCAGTTGCCGATGCGCCTGAGCGGCGTCACGGCGAGCGACAGCAGCAGGAACCGCACCGCCCATTCGCCGGTGTAGTGGATCGCGGCGTTGACGGGCTTCGCGCCCATCGCGTCCGCCCACAGCCACCACGCCAGCACGAGACCCGGAAGCAGCGTTCCGGCGAAGGTGATGGCCTTCAGCGGCGAAAAACGGCCCGATCGTTCGGTCCATGGCGTCATGGATGGCTCCTTTCGCGCCATCTGTAGCGGCCGCGGCCGCGACTGTGGATCACGAACACGCGGGCGCCGATCATATCGGCGCGAGGCGATGTGAATTGTTACCGGGGCGAAGGGGCCCCCGGCAGCACGGTCCCGAGCGGCGCCACCGTGCGGTGCCGGTCCGGCCCCGGTCCTCGCTGTCCCCGGTCTGTAGAACTGCGATCCGCCCGTAAGCCCAATCTTTACATATCGCTGCCGACACTGCCGGGTGCGGGGAAGACGGCGATCCGTGCGTCGCCTGTCCTCGCGGTACCTGTCTCCGGCAAAAGGTGGGGAATTGCCGCATTCGCCAGGCCCGAAGAACGCGAGTTGGCTCACGTCGGAGAGCGTGATGCTGATCGTTGCGCTGACGGCGGTCGGCACCGTTGCCGATTATGGCGTCCGGGTTCTGCTCGCGCGGGTCGTCGATCCGACGGCCTATGGCGATTTCGCCATCGCCTATGCCGTGATGATGCTCGGCGGCATCGCCGCCATCCTGGGCGCCGACCGGACGATCATGCGGTTCCTGCCGCGCTATATCGCGGCAGCCGACCATGCCCGCGTTTCCGGCTTCGTCGCGATGTTTGCCAGCGCTGCGATCCTCGTCGCCGTGCTTCTGGGCCTGCTGGTCGTCTTGACGCACCTCTTTCTGGACTTCGAGGGCAACGTCTTCTTCCACACCGACCGGGGCCACCCGATGCTCTATGCGATCTGGATCGTCCCGTTTTATGCGCTGTCGCGCTTTTCGGGCGGACTGCTGAATTCCGCCAGGCGCCCGGTTCTGATGACGCTCGCGCGGTACTACCTTCTGCCCGTCGTCGTCACCGCGGCGATCCTCGCGCTGGTGGCAGCCGGCGTCGAGGTCGGACCGGTCGCGATACTGCTGGCCTATGCCGGCGCCTTCGCCCTGGCGATCGTCTTCAACCTTGCAGTCATGCCGGCCCATGTCCGCTACTGGCACGCCGACAGACGGGTGTCGCCCAAGATATGGCTCGGGCTGTCGCTGCCGGTCATGGGGAGCGAGATCGTCTGGAAGTTCGCCGGGTATACGGCACCGTTCATGCTCGAATGGCTGGGGCCCGAGGAGGCCGATGTCGGGATGTTCTCGGCCTCCTTTTCCGCCGGCAGCCTGATCCTGATTCCCTTCGTCGCGGTCTCCGCGATCGCGCTGCCGCGGCTCGGGCTCATCGCCGCCGGACCGGAGAGCAGGGCCGACCGGCAGGCGCTGTTCTGCCGGACGACGCGCCAGTTGCTGGCGCTCGCGATCCTGTTCGCCGCGCCGCTGATCCTGTTCTCCCGCGAGATCCTCTCCATGTTCGGCGAGGAATACAAAGCCGCCGACACGGCGCTGATCATGACCGCGGTCGCGTTGTGCGCGTCCGCCGCGTTCGGGATCGCGGCCTCGTTTCTCCAGTTCACCGGCCACGTCAAGCTTGTCCTGGCCGTCGTTGCCGGCGCGACGCTGCTCGATGTGGCGTTGTGCGCCGTTCTCATCCCCGGATACGGGCTGAACGGCGCCGCGCTGTCCTTCATGATCCGAAGCCTTGTCCTGCAGGCCGTGCTGATCCTCCTGCTGTGGCGGCTGGAGGGACTGGTGCCGTTCGTCAGGCCCGCCGCGCCTGCGCCGGTACGCTCCGATGTCCCGGGACTGGGCTGACCGGCCTCTCGCGACCGGCGGTCATCCCGACTGCGGCGCGTCCGCCGCCTCCGGCTCCGCGTCGAACTCGAACAGGAGCTGGTTCTCGTCGAACTCCGTGTCGAACGGCGTCAGCACCGGACTTGCCGCGAAGACGCCGCCGTCGGTGGTCGGCTCCGGTGCCTCGCGCCGCGCGACGCGGAAGATGGAGAACGAGCCGAAAATCAGCAGCGCGGTCCCGAAGAAGATGTAGAGCCCGCCCGCTCCGTAGGCGTCGATCGACCACGACGCGATCGGACCGGCGACGGCCGAGCCGATCGAGAAGGACAGGATCAGCGTCGCCGCCGCGGGCACGATCGACGTCTCCGGCAACCGGTCGTTCACGTGGGCGATCACCACCGAGTAGAGCGGCATCGCGGCCACTCCGCCGACCACCATGGCGAGGCCCGTGATCCACAGCGCGTTGCCGAACAGACCGACAAGGAAAGCGACGGCCAGCGCCCCCGAACCGACAACCAGGGAGGTCAGAGCGACAACGAAGCGACGGTCGAACCGATCCGAGATCCAGCCGAGCGGATACTGCGCCACGGCCCCGGCGAGCAGCGCTCCGGTCACGAACAGCGGGACCATGTCGTCGGACAGGCCGAGGCGCCCGGCAACGACGGCGCTCAGGCCCAGGAAGGCGCCCTGGATCAGCCCGGTGATGAGGCAGCCGACCAGGCCGAACGGCGTCTCGCGGAACAGCCGCAGCAGCGTATAGGGCTCGAAACCGTCGCCTTCTCCCGACACATAGGGCGCGCTGAACCGCGTCAGCGTGACCGGCACCAGGGCCACCGACATCAGGATCGAGGCGATGACGAACAGCACCAGCGTGTCGACCGATCCCAGCGCCACGAACAGGGGGCCGACGGCGTAGCCGGCAATCGCCGCGATGCTGGCGACGGCCAGCAATTGCCCGCGCACATCGCGGGTCGCCTTGGCGTTGATCCAGCTGTCCACGACGGTGGCGAGACCGGCGAAACACAGCCCCGTGACGAACCGCAGGGCGATCCAGAAATACGGCTCGACCCACAATCCGTGCGCCAGGACGACCGCGGAAATCAGCGAACTGAGGGCTGCGAAGGCGCGGATATGGCCGAACCGGTCGACAAAGGCCGGCGCCCGCAACGTCCCCAGCGCGTAGCCGAGATAATACGTCGTCGTCATCGCGCCGACGACGGTCAGCGAAAAGCCGGCCGATTCCGCGCGCAGCGCCAGCAGCACGAACTGCAGGCTGTTGCCCGCCAGCAGGATCGTCAGGCTGGTCAGCAGCGAGGTGATGGAAAGAAGAAGCGACCCCATGGAGACGGCCTCGTCGGTTCGACTCCAGACAGAAAAATCCCGGTTGCCGGCACCGCCTTGGCGGAACCGCGGGAACCGGGACGCGAACGCGGAAAAGCGGCCGTCAGCCGGCGGCCGCCGGCAGCTGGTTGTGCATCCGGTGGATCAGGTCCTTGGCGGTTTCCACCGTCACCGCCGCGTCGCGGCAATAGGCATCCGCCCCCACCGCCTTGCCGAATTCCTCGTTCAGCGGCGCCCCGCCGACCAGCACGATGTACTTGTCGCGCAGGCCCTTTTCCTTCAGGGCGTCGATGACGACCTTCATGTAGGGCATGGTGGTGGTCAGAAGCGCCGACATGCCGAGGATATCGGGCTGGTGTTCCTCCAGCGCGGCGAGGTACTCTTCGACGGGATTGTTGATGCCGATGTCGATCACCTCGAACCCGGCGCCTTCCATCATCATGCCGACGAGGTTCTTGCCGATGTCGTGGATGTCGCCCTTGACGGTGCCGATCACCATCTTGCCGACCTTCGGCGCGCCGGTTTCGGCCAGCAGCGGCCTGAGGATCGACATGCCCGCCTTCATGGCGTTGGCCGACAGCAGCACTTCCGGCACGAACAGGATGCCGTCGCGGAAATCCTCGCCGACGATGCGCATGCCCTCGACGAGCGCCTTGGTCAGCACGTCGTAGGGAATCCAGCCGCGTTCCAGCAGGATGTTGACGCCTTCTTCGATCTCTTCCTTGAGACCGTCATAGAGGTCGTCGTGCATCTGCTGGACGAGGTCGTCGTCCGAAAGGGAGGTCAGGTCGAGATCGTCGTCAGACATGCGCGAACACTCCGGCGCGAAGGCGGCGGCCCGTAAGGCCGATTACCCCGGATTATTCGGCACATTCGCGCAGAGTCGTTTTCTGGAACCGACCTCCCGGGTCGTAATTGCGACGGGGTGGCTCTGGGGGATGGCGTGGGGGGAGGGTAAATGAAAGGCAAAAGTCCGGAAATGTCCGGTTTGCGCCTCAACAATCTCATCGAGCCGGGCCGTCACCGTCCTTGAGCTCTGCCGAAATCCCGAGCCATGTCGACGAAGCCGCGGAAAGCGGCCGACGGATTTCTCCGGCCCGGGTAGTACAGGCTCAGTGGTGCGCCTGGCGGCGTCCAGTCCTGCAGGACGCGTTCCAGCCGCCCGGCAGCGATATCCTCGCGCACGTCGGCTTCCATGAAGAAACCGATCCCGATTCCGTCCAGAACGGCGATGCGGGCAAGCGTCGCCTCGTCGAGCGTAATCGGCCCTTCGACGTCGATGGGGACGGGATTGCCCTCTCTCTCGAAATGCCAGCGATAGAGTGTGCCGTTCGGCAGCCGGACGCGGATGCACGGGTGAACGAGAAGGTCCGGTGGCACCTGCGGCCTTCCATGAGCCTCGAAATACGACGGCGTTGCGACAACGGCGAAGCTTTGCGGCGGCCCGAGCGGAACCGCAATCATATCGCTCGGCACCAGGTCAGCAGAGCGGATACCCATGTCGAAACCCCGCGCGACGATATCAACGATCCGGCCCTCTGTGACGAGATCGACATGGACCTGTGGGTATCGCCGCAGGAAGGCCAGGACTAGCGGTGCCAGGATTGTGCGGGCGCCGGTGGCGAAAGCGTTGATCCGCAATGTCCCCGACGGCGTGGTCTGCTGCGATCGAGCCGCGGCCACCGCGTCTCGGATGTCGCGCAGCGCAGGCTCCACCTGCTCGACGAAGGTTCTTCCGGCATCTGTCAGAGAAACGCTGCGCGTGGTCCGGTTGAACAGGCGAACGCCGAGGTGCCGCTCCAGCTTGCCGATCAGATTGCTGAGCGCCGTCGTCGACAGACCGAGCTCCAGGGCCGCGGCGCGGAAGGAGCCTCGCGCCGCGATGGCAAGCACCGCTTCGAACTCGATCAGGGCCTGTCGTGGCATTATCCTGCTTTTCGTGATGTTACATCCATTTTTATCTCATTTATCAAGACAATGGTCCAGCCTTAGATTGCTGCTGTCGATGCCGGATCACCCCGATGATCTCGCGCACACCATTATCTGCCATGGAGATGTAGAATGAAAATTCAGCTACCCAGGCCCATCGCTGCCTACTTCGAAGCCGACCGGAGCTGTAATTCCGACGCCGTCGCGGAGTGTTTCCGCCCCGACGCGGTGGTGAAGGACGAGCGGAAAGTTCACGCAGGGCGCGCATCGATCCGCCGCTGGAAGGCGGATGCCGCGACCAGGTTTACCTATACGGTCGACCCCTTTGCGGTTGAAACGGACGAGCACGGCACGACGGTGACGAGTCACGTTACGGGCAATTTCCCCGGCAGCCCGGTCGACCTTCGATACGTTTTCGTCCTCGACGGTGACAGTATCGCCGAGCTGGAGATCGTTCCTTGACCCAGTTTGTATCTCTGGAAGGCAAACGCGCGCTCGTCACCGCCGGCACACGGGGGACAGGGGCCGCGACGGCCGGGCTGTTCCGCGATCTCGGAGCCGAGGTGCTGACCAGCGCACGCGAGAGGCCGGCAACGATCGACCATGACGTTTCGTTCGTCGCCGCGGACCTCACCTCGGCGAAGGGCTGCGACATTCTGGCGGCTGCCGTCCGCGATCGTCTCGGCGGCGTGGATGTCGTCGTTCACATGCTCGGCGGTTCGTCTGCACCGCCCGGCGGTTCCCTGGCACTGACCGATGCCGACTGGGAGCGGGAACTAGCCCTCAATCTCATGCCCGCGGTTCGGCTCGACCGCGCTCTCGTGCCGGACATGGTCGCCCGCGGCAGCGGCGTCATCATCCACGTCACATCCATTCAGCGGATCATGCCGCTGCCGGAAGCGACCACGGCCTACGCAGCCGCAAAAGCGGCTCTTTCAGCCTATAGCAAGGCACTGTCGAAGGACATCTCGCCGCGAGGCGTTCGCGTCGTTCGGGTCTCGCCTGGCTGGATCGAGACCGAGGCGGCGGTGCGGCTCGCAGAACGTCTAGGCGCGGAGTCGGGGGCCGGTATCGAAGAGGGAAAACGCCAGATCATGGCCGCGCTGGGCGGCATCCCGATCGGGCGGCCGTCGTCGCCTGAGGAGGTCGCCAGCCTGATCGCCTTCCTCGCCTCGGATCGCGCAACCAGCATTACCGGCTCGGAATTCGTTATTGACGGCGGTACGGTGCCGACGGTCTGAGCCGCCGCTGCCCCGGCGGCCGTCCCGCCGCTTCCGCGTTCGTCCCCATCCCCCAATGTCCCCCCCGCGGCGCACCCATGCCGCTGGCGGGACAAACCCGCGCCGCAAGCGGCGCTAGGATTCTCCCAAATCAACGATGATGGCCGGCGCGCGGCGCCGGGGTTGCAAGAGGATCCCATGAGCGACGTCCAGGAAGATGCGCGGAGCCGCCGGCGCGGTGGCGGTGCGGGGGCGCGGCGCGAGCGCCGCCGGGGCGGTGGAATGGAGGCGCTGCGCTTCATTTCGCGCAAGGTGCCGACCTTCGACGTGCTGGACGAGGAGGGCCTGGCGCTGATCGAGGCAAATGCCGACCTCGTGCTGCAGGAGATCGGCATCGAGTTCCGCGAGGACGAGGAGGCCCTGAAGCTCTGGAAGGAGGCCGGCGCCGACGTCCAGGGCGAACGGGTCCGCTTCCCCAAGGGCCTGTGCCGCGAACTGATCAGGACGGCGCCGTCCGTCTTCACGCAGGTGGCGCGCAATCCCGAGCGCTCGGTGGAGATCGGCGGCAAGGCCACCGTCTTCGCCCCGGTCTACGGCCCGCCCTTCATCCGCAATCTCGACGAGGGCCGCCGCTACGCGACCATCGAGGACTTCCGCAATTTCGTGAAGCTCGCCTATGTGGCGCCGGCGATCCACCACTCCGGCGGCACCGTCTGCGAGCCGGTCGACATCCCGGTCAACAAGCGCCACCTGGACATGGTCTACAGCCATATCCGCTACTCCGACAAACCTTTCATGGGCTCGGTGACGCATCCCGACCGCGCCGCCGATTCCGTCGCCATGGCGAAGCTCGTCTTCGGCGACGATTTCGTCGATCAGAACTGCGTGATGATCAACCTGATCAACGCCAACTCGCCGATGGTCTTCGACTCGACCATGCTCGGCGCGCTGAAGGTCTATGCCCGCGCCGGACAAGCCTGCATCGTCACGCCGTTCATCCTCGCCGGCGCCATGTCGCCGGTCACCGTCGCCGGCACGCTGACACAGGTGCTGGCCGAGGTGCTGGCCGGCGCCGCCTTCGCACAGCTCGTGCGGCCCGGCGCGCCGGTCGTCATGGGCTGCTTCGCCTCGTCGATCTCGATGCAGTCTGGCGCGCCGACCTTCGGCACGCCGGAGCCCGCGCTCGTCTCCTACGGCGCGGCCCAGCTCGCCCGGCGTCTCGGCCTGCCGTTCCGCACCGGCGGGTCGCTGTGCGGCGCCAAGATCCCGGACGCGCAGGCGGCCTACGAGAGCGCCAACACGCTGAACTCCACCGTGATGGCGGGCACCAACTTCGTTCTGCATTCGGCCGGCTGGCTGGAGGGCGGGCTCGCGTCCGGCTACGAGAAATTCGTCATGGACTGCGACCAGCTCGCCATGCAGCAGCGGGTGTGCGAGGGGGTGGACCTGAGCGAGAACGGCCAGGCGCTCGACGCCATCCGCGAGGTAGGGCCGGGCAGCCACTATCTTGGCTGCGCCCACACGCAGGCGAATTTCGAGACGGCCTTCTACCGCTCGACGGTGGCCGACAACAATTCCTTCGAGCAGTGGCAGGCGGAGGGCGAGAGCCGCACCGACGAGCGCGCCAACACGCTGTGGAAGAAGTGGCTCGCCGACTACCAGCCCCCCGAGATCGATCCCGGCATCGACGAGGCGCTGCAGGAGTTCATCCGTAAGAAGAAAGACTCGATGCCCGACGCGTTTGCGTGAGGGCGAAGGCCGGCGGGTCCACGCGTCGTCCCGGCCGCACCCGCACGATTCGTCGTCGCGGATGGCCGCAGGCCGAGCCGGAACCGGGGCGCCACGCGAGGTTCGGAACTCTCCGATCCCGGCTCTTCGCTGCGCTGTGGCCGGGATGACGACTGAGGGGGTGCCGGGCATCGGGCCCCGGGATGGAGCCATTGCCTGCCCGGTTGCGGCAGACGGTTCCGCAATGACACTCTGACCCGCATGCCGACTCCCCGCTACGTCGAAATCGCCGATACCCTTTCCGCTCACGGCCTCGCCCTGCGCGGCGGGTTCCATCCGGCCGCGGACGAGGATTTCCTCGACGCGGGAGTGGGCAGGGTGACGCGTACCGTCCTGCTCGTCGGCAACACCGGGCCGGACCTCTGGCCGCATTTCGCCCCGCATGCGGAGGGCCCCAACGCGCTCGACCGCTGGACGGTCGAGACCGTCACGCCGATCGCCGAGCGGGTCGGCGCGCGGCCGGTCTATCCCTTCGACAAGCCGTTCCAGCCGTTCCAGCGCTGGGCCATGCGGGCGGAAGCCGTGTCGCCGTCGCCCGTCGGCGTCCTCATGCATCCCGATAACGGCCTGTGGCACGCCTATCGCGCCGCGCTGCTGTTTGCCGAGACGATCGACCTGCCGCCCGCCGATACGCGGGCGAGCCCGTGCGCGACCTGTTCGGAGAAGCCGTGCCTGTCGGGCTGCCCCGTGCGCGCGTTCTCGGGCGACGGCTACGACGTTCCCGCCTGCGCGGCCTGGCTCGCCTCGCCGGCGGGAGACGCGTGCATGGAGTACGGCTGCCGGGCGCGCGATGCCTGTCCGGTCGCCGCCGACCGGCGCTATTCGCCCGAGCAGATCCGCTTTCACATGCGCTCGTTCAAGCGCGCGGTGGTTGGCTAACCGGGACTAACCGCGAGCACGCCGGCGGCGCGGCCGGGGCGCGCGTTGGTCTTCGCTGCCGGCCTGCTTCATCATCAGCGGCCCCAGCCGGCTGACGATGGCATCGGTGTCCGGCCGCTGCCCGCGCGTATGGCCGTCGAGGGCTGAACGCATGGCGGCGATGTGCTGGGGCGTGGTGCCGCAGCAGCCCCCGACGATACGGGCGCCGCAATCCACCGCGAGCCGCGCGTAGTCCGCCATCAGCTCCGGCGTGCCGGTGTAGTGGACGTGTTCGCCCGTCACCTGCGGGATGCCGCAATTGCCCTTGGCGATCAGCACGTCGTCACCGGCGACCTCCGACATGGCGAGGATCGCAAGCAGGAGATCCGGCGCGCCGACCCCGCAATTGGCGCCGTAGGCGAGCGGTGTCACGGACAGGCCGGCCGCAAGAGCCGGCAGCTCCGCGGGAGCGAGCCCCATCATGGTGCGCCCGGCGGTATCGAAGCTCGCGGTGAACACGATCGGCAGGCCACACCTTGCCGCACCGTCGGCCGCTGCCCGGACCTCGTCGGCCGCCGACATCGTCTCGATCCAGAGAATGTCCGCGCCGCCGGCCTTCAGGCCCTCGGCCTGCTCGGCGAAGGCCTCGACCGCGTCGTCGTAAGTCAGTTCGCCGAGCGGCTCGAACAGGTCGCCGGTCGGTCCCACGGAGCCCGCGACGACGACGCGCCGGCCCGAGCGCTCGACGGTCCAGCGGGCGATCTCGGCGGCGCGGCGGTTGATCTCGTGCACGTTGCCCTCGGCGCCGTGCAGGCGCAGCCGGCGGCGGTTCGCGCCGAAGGAGTTCGTCAGGATGATGTCGGAGCCGGCCTCGATGAACTCGCGATGCAGTTCGGCGACGCGTTCGCCGGTCTGCACGTTCCACAGTTCGGGCGCGTCGCCGGAGGTCAGGCCGCGATCGAAGAAATTGGTTCCGGTGGCGCCGTCTGCGAGAAGGACGCCGCGTTCGGCAAGAAGGTCGCTGAGCAAGGGGCAACTCCGTTCTGGATGTCGATCCGGCTCTAGCAAGGACGTTTGATGGGCGATAGCCCATTCGCGGCGTCATGTGTCAATTCGTCGACCTCCAGGGCAGGGGCGAACGCCGCTATTCCTCGAAGTCGGCCGGCCCGCGGCCTTTCACGGCGTCGATATAGCGCGCCGCGGATTGCGCGACCGCGCGGCGGGCATTTTCCCGGATAACCCGGCCCCAGAACCCGCCGTAGATCCGGTCGAAGCGGAACGGCTCGATCCGCTCGACGAGCCGGCCGACCACATAGGCCGAGAGCGGAACGCCATTTGGATAGCTGCGCATGAAGCTGACGTGGCGCTGGTCCGGCGCCACCTGGACCGTGTCTCCGGTCAGAAGCGCGCCATTGCCCCCGGCACCGTCGGTCCAGTGCAGCACGGAACTGCCCGCGAAGTGCCCGCCGGCGCGGATCGCGGTGAGGCCGGGCAGCACCTCGGTCGTGTCGCCCGACCAGAAGCGGATTGCCTTGCTCGGCCGCATCACCCAGTCGCGGTCGGCTTCGTGCAGCAGGATCGGTACGTCTCCGAAGGCTTCGCTCCACGACACCATCGCCGAATAGAAGTGCGGGTGCGAGATCGCGATGGCCGTGATCCCGCCCAGTGCCTCGATGATTGTCCGTGTCGCCGCGTCGATCATCGGGACACAGTCCCACAGCACGTTGCCCTCGGGCGTCATGACCAGCAACGCGCGCTGGCCGATGCAGAAGGTCGGCTCGACGCTGATGCCGATCAGGCCGGGTTCTTCCTGCTTGAAGGCATTGCGGTGCGAGCGGCGCAACGCCTCCTGGCTCGTCCATTCCTGCCCGCCGGCACCAACGAACTGCCGTTCGTCCTCGCAGATCGGGCAGGTCGACGGGTAGGCCCCTTGCGGAAATTCCGTTCCACAGGTCGCGCATATCGGGATGGGCATGGACGACTCCTGGCGTTCACGGCATGTCGCCGTATAAACGTTTGTTTCCGCTGGGAGAAGGGCATCCGAACGCAAGGTGTGCGAGGCGGTCCTAAAGAGGAGCGGATGCGTCACCGTTGGCTGCAGTCCGAAGGGCCGGACGTTTCTTCCGGATGTATATGCCGCTACCGGGGTCCGGGATGCTGGAAAGAACCGTCCCCTCGAGAAGATCGGGCATGTTTTTCCAGACATGGTGGTTGAAGTACAGGATCTCGAAGTCGTTGTTGTACATCAGGAACGATCGCAGGGCGTAGATCTCGTTCCAGGAGCGATTGTCCCGGTAGAGCCAGATATTCGGATACTCCCAGTCGGCAAAAATATCGTGGAAATGAATGATTACACCCGGCTTCAGGCGCGGGAGTATGTGAAAAAGCTCGAAGTTCAAATCCGATCCGGTCTTCAGGACATGCGTCGTGTCGAGGAAAAGAATGTCGTTTTCCTCAAGCAAGTCGAAGACGCCCGGATCGATGTCCTGAACAGGCGACGGATGAACCCGGCACGATGCCCGGTCCCGGTCGAAGAGTATGCCGTTCAGGCGTTCGGGATTGGGGTCGATGAAGGTGAAGTTCGTCCCGATATCCAGCATCTCGCTGGTGTCGACCGCGCAGGCAGATGAGTATCCCGAACCGACCTCGATGAAGGTCTTCGGGCGGAACTCGGCTATGAAGGCCGAAAGGATGAATGCCTCGCCGAAGTTGAAGTAGGTCCTGGACTCCCGGTAGCGGAGGGTCTCCGTCACGCCGAGAAACGATTTGATTTCAGGAAGGTGTCGGGACAAGCGGGAGAATGTTCCAGCGATCACATCCCGGTCTATGCGGGGCAGGCTGGTACCGTCCGACAAGACCGAGGCGTTCAGGACAAATCGCCTGGCTTCCGCCGGTTCCACGACCGGGGAATAGAAATGACCTGGGGGCTCGAAGAGGGGCGATCCGCCAAGAAGGCGGAAGATAATATTCGCGGCCCGTTTCGACAGTTTCTTGCTGACCTCGGTGTCCATGCGATCGACTTGTGAGCGGCTGGCACTTCGCGGCCAAACCGTACGCGTCGACCTATTGATAGTCCAAGATGATCATCCGTCGAACGAGCCTACCCAATCCGGTTCCCGCGGCCGCGAAGCCGCGTGACCGGCTTCGCGGACCCGGAAAGTTCCGGTCAGGCGCGCATTTTTGCGCCTTGCGGATCGAACAGCGGCTCGGCCTGGATCGTTGCCGGGCGGCGATCTCCGATGATCTCGATCTCGAAAGTGCCACCGCCGCCGTCGGCGAGCTTTGCCGGGATATAGCCCTGTGCGAGCGACGCCTCCACGTAGTGTCCGTAGCCGCCCGACGTCACCCAGCCGACGACCTCTCCGTCGTGCCAGATCGGCTCGTCGCCAATGACGTCGGCGTCATCCGCGTCGACGACGAAGGTGACGCGCTTGAGGGGCGGCTCGTCCTTTTCCTTCGCCGCGCCGTCACGACCGATGAAGTCGTTCTTGGTAAGGTCGACGAAGCGCTCCAGCCCGGCCTCGAACGGTCCGTAGATCGGGCGCAACTCGCGGAACCAGGTCGGGAAATTCTTTTCAAGCCGCATGGAGAGGAGCGCCCGCATGCCGAAATTGACGATGCCGAACTCCTCGCCGGCCTCCATGATCTTCTCGTAGAGCCGACGCTCGTACTCCGGCGACACCCAGATCTCGTAGCCGAGGTCGCCTGTATAGGTGATACGACCGATCATGGCGGGTACGGAGGCGAGGTCCATCTCGCGGAACGCCATGAACGGGAAGGCGGTGGACGACACGTCCTCGGGGGTCAGCTTCGTCAGAACGTCGCGCGCCTTCGGCCCGGCGATCGACAGGCCGACGAGGCCCATGCCAAGCGGGCGGATCGAAACCGACGCATCCGCTGGCAGATGCGTCTCGAACCAGCGCATGTGATAGACCTGAGCCTGGCTCGACCCGAACATCATGAAACGGTCTTCGGCGAGTTTGGAGATGGTGAAGTCGCCGATCAGCTTGCCGGCCTCGTTCAACATCGGCGTCAGGATGATGCGGCCGGTACGCGGCATCTTGTTGGTCATCAGCCGCGACAGCCAGGCTTCCGCACCGGGACCGGTGATCTCGTACTTGGCGAAGTTGGCGATCTCGGTGACGCCGACCGTCTCGCGCACCGCCTTCACTTCGGCCTTTACGTGTTCAAAGTCGTTGGAACGGCGGAACGAGACGATGTCCTTCGGTTCGACGCCCTGCGGCGCGAACCAGAGCGGCGTCTCGAGGCCCCATGAATCGCCCATCACGGCGCCCTGCGCGACCATCGTGTCGTAGAGCGCGGTGGTCTGCATCGGGCGCGATGCCGGCAGTTCCTCGTTCGGGAAGCGGATCGAGAAGCGCCGCGAATAGTTCTCCTTTACCTTGGCGTTGGTGTAGCCGAGCGTCGCCCAGTCGCCGAAGCGCGACACGTCCATCGCCCAGACATCGAAGCCCGGGTCGCCGTGCACCATCCAGTTCGACAGGGCGAGGCCGACGCCGCCGCCCTGGCTGAAGCCGGCCATCACCGCACAGGCGCACCAGAAATTCCTCAGGCCCTGGACGGGGCCGACCAGCGGATTGCCGTCGGGCGCGAAGGTGAAGGGGCCGTTGACGATCTGCTTGATGCCCGCCTTCTCGAAGGCGGGGAAGTGCGAAAAGCCGACTTCCAGCGACGGCGCGATGCGGTCGAGGTCGGGTGTCAGCAGTTCCTGCGCGAAATCCCAAGGGGTCTCTCGCGGCGACCACGGGCGGCAGTCCTGCTCGTAGATGCCGATCAGCATGCCGCCGCGTTCCTGGCGCGTGTAGATCTCGCCATCGAAGTCGATGGAATGCACCACCTCCTTGCCTGTCGACCGGTTGATCTCCGCGACCTCCGGCATGTCCTCGGTCAACAGGTACATGTGCTCCATGGCGAGGACGGGGAGTTCGAGGCCGACCATGCGGCCGACCTCGCGCGCCCACAGGCCGCCCGCATTGACGACATGCTCGGCGTGGATGGTTCCCTGTTCGGTGACGACGTTCCAGGTGCCGTCCTCGTTCTGGGTAAGATCGGTGACGCGGTTCCTGAGGACGATCTCCGCGCCGCCGATACGCGCCGACTTGGCATAGGCATGCGTCGTGCCGGAGGGATCGAGATGGCCTTCGATCGGATCCCACAGGGCACCGATGAAGTGCTTCTCGTCGATCAGCGGCAGCAGATCCTTCGCTTCGGAGGGCGAGATAATGTCCAGGTCCATGCCGAGATAGCGGCCACGCGCCTTGGCCATCTTCAGCCATTCCATCCGCTGCGGATCGCCGGCAAGCTGGAGGCCGCCGGTCAGGTGCAGCGAGCACGACTGGCCGGAGATTTCCTCCAGCTCCTTGTAGAGCCCGATCGTGTAGGATTGCAGTTTGGCGACGTTCGGGTCGCCGTTGAGCGTGTGAAAACCCCCGGCGGCGTGCCAGGTCGAGCCCGCTGTCAGTTCTGATCGCTCTATCAGCACCACGTCTTTCCAGCCGGCCTTGGTGAGGTGGTACAGTACGCTGCACCCGACGACTCCGCCGCCGATCACGACGGCCTGTGCGTGGCTTTTCATTCGCTCGTGTTCCTTCCTGAAAAAGTTGTCCCCAACCACGTCATGCCAAGGCTCGATCCGGGCATCTCATCCCGTAGCCCGTCGCCCGAGGTTGCCGGGTAAGTCCCGGCAATGACGTGTTCTGAATCAACGTCACAGCACCGGCACCATATCCGTTGGGAAGGTGTCGAGGACCTCGACGCCGGTCTCGGTAATCGTCGCCTGCCGTTCCAGCTTGACACCCTCGTGCCCGCCGAGCGCGCCGATATAGCTTTCGAAACAGACGCACATGCCCGGCTCGAAGACCCCGTCGTAGCCGCCGAGCTTCGAGTCCTGCGGATAGCTCACGCTCGGATACTCGTCGCACAGGCCGACGCCGTGGACGATGCAGCTATACCGGTTCGGCATGTACTCGTCCGCCAGCCGATAGCTCTTGCCGGCGAATTCCCTGAAGCTCATGCCGGGCTTCAGCAGGTCGATATTGTGGGCGATCTGGTCGAGCGCGATGGCGTGCAGGGTGGCCTGCGCGTTCGTCGGCCGCTCGACCCCCGCCACCCAGGCCCGGGAAATGTCGGCGCAATAGCCGTAGGGGCCGATCAGATCGGTGTCGTAGGAAACGATGTCGCCGGCCTCGATGACGCGGTCCGAACACTCGTGGAACCAGGGATTGGTACGCGGTCCGCTCGACAGCAGCCGCGTCTCGATCCACTCGCCGCCACGCGCGATGTTCTCCTTGTGCAGGATCGACCAGAGCTGGTTCTCGGTGATGCCGGGCGTAAGGGCCTTCCACATTCCGGACATTCCCGCCTCGCAGGCGTGAATCGCGCGGCGCATCGCCTTGATCTCTTCGGCATGCTTGATCTTGCGGGCTTCCTCGGTGAAGGCCTGGCTCGTGTACGGCGCGAGCCCTTCTGACTTGAGCGCCTCGATGCCGAGCTGCTCGCAGCGGTCGAGGGCGATGCGTGTGTTGCCGCCGCCGTGGGCGCGCATCAGGTCGGCGATCTCGGCCGCCCAGTCCCTGACGCGCTCGCGCTCGTCCGGTCCGGCGCCCATGTAGCCCCAGGAAATCGCGCCGCGGGTCTCCGTGACCGTGGTGAACCCCGCCGACAGGTGGCCGCTGCCGTGGAAGTCGAAAAGCACGACGGGCCCCTCTGTCGCGATGAACGCGTAGCGCACGCAATTGTGCATGCACCAGACCTGCATGTTCGAGGTGTCGGTCGCGTACCGGATATTGAGCGGATCGTAGAGAAGCGCGCCGCCGAAGTCCCGCTTCGCCAATTCGGCCCGGATCCGGCCAAGGCGATAGTGCCGGATGATCTCCAGATCCGGCTCGACCAGCCCGGCCGAAGCCCATTCGAACAGCGCCGGATTGCCCGGGCGGTCAATCTGCATCGTCGCGATCATGGCATCGGGACGCCGGTCGGGGTGGATCTTCGGGGTGTACTCTTCCGTCATCGCTGTCGCCCCAACTGATCTGTCTCAGAAATCCGTCGGCGCGCCGCCTTCCGCGATCCGGCGGTCGACGAACGCGTCGAGTTCCTCGCGGATTGCCGGATCCATGGCGGGCTGTTCGTAACCCTCCAGAGCCTGTTTCCAGAGACGGTTGGCCTTTTCGAACGCGGTCGGCGACCCGGCTTCCACCCAGCTCTCGTAGTTGCGCCAGTCGGAAATCAGCGGCGCGTAGAACGCATCGCGGTAACGGGCCTGGGTGTGCGGCGTGCCGAAGAAATGCCCTCCCGGACCGACATCGCGCACGGCCTCCAGGGCAAGCGTGTCCTCGTCGACGACGAGCGGTTCCAGATACTCGGTGACCATCTGCAGGAGGTCGATGTCGAGAATGAACTTCTCGTAGGAAAACGTGAGGCCGCCTTCCATCCAGCCGGCGGCGTGCTTGATCAGGTTCCCGCCGCCGGTGATCGCGCCCCACAGAGAGAAGACGGATTCATAGGCCGCCTGTGCGTCGACGGTATTCGCGGCGCAGGTGTTCGATGTGCGGTAGGGCAGATTGTAACGGCGCGCCAACTGCCCGCCGATATTGGCGGCCTTCATGTATTCCGGCGTCCCGAACGCAGGGGCGCCGGATTTCATGTCGACGTTCGAGGTGAAGCCGCCGTAGACGACCGGCGACCCCGGCCGCACGAGTTGGGTAAACAGGATACCGGCAAGCGCCTCCGCGTTCTGCTGGGACAATGCGCCGGCGATCGTCACCGGTGCCATGGCGCCGGCCAACGTGAACGGCGTGACGACGATCACCTGGTTGCGCCGCGACATTTCGATGATGCCCTGCAGCATCGGCGTATCGAGACGAAGCGGCGAGGATGTGTTGATGATCGACAGGGTCGAGGGTTCCGTGTCGAACTGCTCCTGACTGATGCCACGCGCGATTCGGGCGATCTCCATGCCGTCGAGGTTGCGCTCTTTGCCCAGCGAATAGATGTGGAAGACCTTGTCGGTCAGGGTGGCGAAGTCGCGTCCGCATTCGAGATGGCGGATTGAGGCGTGCAGGTCGACGGGTTCGACCGGATAGCCGCCGCTGATATGGATTGTGTTGAAGACCTGGCTCAGCCGCACGAGGTTGCGGAAGTCGACCTGGTTGCCGGGGCGCCGCCCGCCCTCCATGTCGGAGCAGTTCGGCGCGCTTGCCATCTCCGCGAACGTGATCCAGTTGCCGCCGAACCTCACATTGTGCGCCGGATTGCGCGCATGCAGGGTGAATTCGCTAGGACAGGTTTTGATCGTCTCCTCGACGAGGCCGCGATCGAACCGGACCCGATCGGAGCCCGGATCGACGTCCGCGCCGGCCTTCTTCAGGATCGCCTTGGCCTCCTCGTGAAGAAAGTCGATGCCGACCTCTTCGAGAATCCGCAAGGACGCAGTGTGGATCGCCTCGACGGCGTCGGCGCTGATGATCTCGGCCGGTCGGTACGTCATGCGCGGCTGACGGAACGGTTTCTGCGAGATCGGCGCTCCACCGCTCGCCCCACCACTGCCACGGCGACCGCTGCGGCCCCCGCGGCCGGCTCTGCGTTGCCCTCTTTCCGCGTCGGAGGAGCTGATCTGGGAGTCCATAAGTACCGTGCTCCGCTACCGTGTAGTCCTTGGCGAGAAGGCAACGCTGCAGCGATTTTTCCGATTAGCCAAGACCTTCTCCCGCGCGCGCGATTGTGAAGTCGCGGAACCGTCCGGACAGGTCGCAATCGGAGCATTAATTGTCTCCGCCGTCTTGCGGAGTGAAGGGGGCTGCGTGTTAGGGTGACGCAGCCTCGTTCGAGGAAAGTTCGTTCTCGGCCGGAAAACGAACGGTTTGTCGTCATGTGGAGCGCCGCGGTCCAGACTGCGGGCTTTCGACGTGACGGCGGGACGTGAGGGGAATTGTAGTCGGCCGCAACGGGAGGTTTGGATATATGACGAAAAGTGACAAGCCGCGTCGCTTGCACCCGAAGGTGCGCGAGGCTCGGAATCTCATGGACGGCGGTCGGATGGACCGTCGCGAGTTCGTACGGATCGCCGCTCTTCTAGGCGTTTCGGCAACTGCAGCTTACTCGATGGCCGGCATCAAGCCGGCTTTTGCACAACAGGCGGACCTGCCTTTCCCGCAGGTTGACGACAATGCCACCGAAGGCGGCATCCTGCGCGTCGCCATGCAGGTGCAGAAGATGGAAGACCCGGCGACCTATTCGTGGGTCGAGATGTCCAACCAGACGCGTCACATGCTCGAGCATCTGACGTTCACGACACCGGACAACGTCACGCAGCCGATGCTCGCCGAAAGCTGGGAGGCGTCCGACGATCTGAAGACGTGGACCTTCAAGCTTCGCAAGGGCATCATGTGGCACAACGGCGATGAATTCACCGCCGACGACGTCATCTTCAACATGACCCGCTGGATGGACCCGGATGTCGGTTCCTCCAACATCGGTCTGTCCACCTTTGCCTCGATGGTCGAGGAGAAGGACGGCAAGAAGGAGATGGTCGCAGGGGCGCTGGAGAAGGTGGACGACTACACCGTTCGCCTCAACCTGTCGAAGCCGGTCCTATCGGTTCCGGAAGACCTGTACAATTACCCGACCGCGATCGTGCACCGCAGCTTCAAGCCGCCGCTGTCCGACAATCCGATCGGTACCGGCGCCTACACGCTGACCAACCTCAAGGTCGGCGAGCGCTGCGAGCTCAAGAAGGTCACCGAGACCACCGACGGCAAGCCGTTCGAGTACTGGGGTGGCAAGGTCTATCTCGACGAAATCCACTACTACAATTTCGACGAGGACAATCAGCTGACCGCTTTCGCGTCGGGCGACGTGGATGCCATCTACGAGTTCGGTATCGAGCAGTTCGAGCTTGCCGAGGCACTCGACGGCGACATCATCGAGGCACGCACCGCGCAGACCCTGTGCTGCCGCATGCAGGTCACGCAGAAGCCGTTCGACGACATCAAGGTGCGTCAGGCGGTTGTTGCGGCATGCGACAACACCGTCTATCGCGATCTCGTCTTCCAGGGCCGCGGCGATGTCGGCGAGAACCATCACGTCTCGCCGATCCACCCGGAGTACTACGAGTTGCCTCCGCTGAAGCGCGACGTCGAGAAGGCGAAACAGCTTCTCTCTGAGGCCGGTTATCCCGACGGCATCGAACTGACGATCGACGTCGGCAACACCGACGGCCCGTGGCATCAGACGGTCTGCGAGATCATGCGCGACCAGATGAAGGACGCCGGCATCAAGCTGAACATCAACGTGATGCCGCCGTCCAAGTACTGGGAAGTGTGGGACAAGACTCCGTTCGGGGCGACCGCGTGGACGCACCGTCCGCTCGGCACCATGGTGCTCTCGCTCGGCTACCGCACCGGTGTGCCGTGGAACGAGACGGCCTTCGCCAGCGAGGAGTTCGACAATGCGCTGAACGATGCGGAAGCGACGCTCGAGACCGAGTCGCGCCGCGAGAAGATGAAGAAGGTCGAGCAGATCCTTCAGGACGCCGCTGTCATGATCCAGCCGGTCTGGCGTCCGGTCTTCACGATCACCGCAAAGAAGGTGGTCGGCTACCCGCCGCACCCCACGCAGTACCATCAGTTCAACAAGGTCTGGCTGAAGAGCTGACCTGGACTGTGTTATCGGCCGCGCCCGCCCCCCGGCGGGCGCGGTTCAACTGCCGTAGAAGCTGGCGGGCGCTCTACAGGAGCATGCGAATTCCTGGGCAGCGGGCCGTCCGGCACAGTGGAGGGGACGGCAGCTTATGCTCAAGTTGATACTCCGCCGATTGGGCCAGATGGTCCTGATTATGGCGGTCGTTTCGTTCGTCCTGTTTCTTGTTTTCGACAGCGACAAGTTCAAGAAGCAGATCGCCGTAAACGAACTCGGTGGATTTGGCGTCCAGACGCTGACCGAGCAGGAATACGACGACTGGTTGACCTCGAAGGGGCTCAACGTCCCCTTCTACGTGCGCTATGTCGAATGGGTCGGCAACGTCCTGCACGGCGATTTCGGCTTCTCCTTCGAAAAGAACACCGAGGTCGGCCCGTTGTTGGCCGAACGCCTGGTGGCGACCGGCATACTCGGGTTCTGGGTCTTCGCGCTGATGATACCCATCGCCCTGATAACGGGCGTGGTCGCGGGCATGAAGGAGGGCTCGGTCCAGGACCGGGCGGTCTCCTTCGTATCGGTGTTCACGACATCGATACCCGAAATCGCGACCGCGATCATCCTGACGGTCATCTTCGCGCTCGGCCTCGGCTGGCTGCCGACGAAATCGGCCATGACGCAGGGCTTTGACTGGACCCAGCTCGTGCTGCCGGTGATGACCCTTGTCCTCTACGATTTCGGATATGTCGCCCGCATGACGCGCGCCTCGATGGCCGAGGTTATGACGTCGCAATACATCCGCACCGCGATCCTCAAGGGTATCCCGTATCACCGGGTCATCATGAAACACGCGCTGCGCAATGCCCTGATCGCGCCATTCACGGTCATCGTCCTGCAGCTCAACTGGCTGCTCTCCGGCGTCGTCGTGGTGGAGGTGTTCTTCCAGTACAACGGCTTCGGCAAGATGCTGCTCGATGCCGCCCTGTTCGGCGACATCTACGTGATCCAGGCCGGAACGCTCGCGGCCGTCTTCGTCGCGGTCTTCTCGCAGATCATTTCGGACGTCGGGTACACGCTCTTGAACCCGCGTATCAGGTTCAGTTGAGGAGGGCACGGACATGAGTGCGACGACAGAAAGCCCGCTGCCCGCCCCGTCGATCCTGGCGCGCCTGACCCAGGCGAAGCCGCTGATCGTCCTGTTGCTGCTGATGTGGGTGCCGCTGATCATCTACGTGATGTTCGGCGAGGCGATCGGCGACGGAGCCCGCCTGGTGCTGCTCCCGGCGATCCCCGCGACGATCCTGCTCTATATTCTGGCAATGCGCGCGTGGTGGGAGTCCAAGATTGCCATCATCGGTGCCAGCCTCGTGTTCTTCTGGCTCCTGATGGCGGTGTCGGCGCCGTACCTGCCGCTGATGGATCCCAACCAGCCGATCGCACCCTTCACGCTGCCGTTCTCGGAGAAGAAGGATATCTTCTTCTGGCTGGGGACCGACTACAAAGGCCGCGACATGCTGTCCCGCGACATCTGGGGCTGCCAGCGGGTGATTGTCTGGGGCGTCTCGGCGACGCTCGTCGCCTATGTCGTCGGCACGGCCTTCGGCCTGCTCGCCGGTTATCTCGGCGGCTGGTGGGACGAGGTCATCTCGTTCATCGCCAATATCCTGCTGTCCTTCCCGGTGATGGTGCTGTTCATCCTGATTCTGAACTATCTCGGACAGTCCGGCTTCAACATCGTCATCGCCGTGACCTTCGCCTCGGCGCCGGCGATCATGCGTATCGTTCGCGGCCTGGCCCTCGACATCAAGTCGCGCGACTACGTCTACGCCGCCCAGACCCGCGGCGAGCATCCGATCTGGATCATGGTGGTCGAGCTCCTGCCCAACGTGCGCGGGCCGATCATCGTGGATGCCTGCCTGCGCCTTGGCTACACCACGGTCGCCATCACCACGCTGACCTTCCTGGGGCTCGGCCTGCAGCCGCCGGATCCCGACTGGGGCCTGATGATCAAGGAAGCGGCCAACACGGCGATGATCTTCAAGTTCTCCTACATGCTGATCATCCCGGCCCTGTCCGTCTCGTCGCTGATCCTCGGCTTCAACCTGATGGCCGACGGTCTGCGCGAAATGAGCCTCAGGGACTGAGGAGGCCCGATCATGACAGACCAGACCCCCGTACTCGAATGCCGCAACCTGTCGATCTCCTATTTCACCCGGGCAGGTGAGATCCCGGCCGTCGTCGACTTCAACCTGAAGCTCATGCCCGGCGAGGCGCACGGCATCGTCGGCGAGTCCGGTTGCGGCAAGTCGACGGTCGCTTTGGCGATCATGCAGTATCTCGGCCAGAATGGCCGGATCGTCGGCGGCGAGCTGTTCTTCAACGGGCGCGATATGCGCGAGATGAGCGAGGAGGAACTCCGCCATCTGCGCGGTTCCAAGATCGCCATGGTCTACCAGGAGCCGATGGCGTCGCTGAACCCGGCGATGAAGATCGGCGACCAGCTTGCCGAGGTGCCAATTTATCACGACAACGCCACGCGCGAGGAGGCGCACCGCCTCTCCGCCGAGATGCTGGCCAACGTCAACCTGCCCGATCCCCAGCGGATCATGGACTCCTTCCCGCACCAGATCTCCGGCGGCCAGCAGCAGCGTGTGGTCATCGCCATGGCGCTCCTGTCCAATCCGCAGCTCCTCTTGCTCGACGAGCCAACGACTGCGCTGGACGTCACGGTCGAGGCGGGCATCGTCGAACTGATCAAGGAGATCTCGGACAAGTTCGGCACGTCGATGATCTACATTTCGCACAATCTCGGGCTGATCCTCGAGACGTGCGACCGGATCACCGTGATGTACTCCGGTGAGGCCGTAGAGGTCGGCGACATCGAGACCGTCTTCAACAACATGCGCCACCCCTACACGCGCGGTCTGTTCGCCTCGATCCCGCTGCCCGGCGCCGACAAGAACGAGCATCCGCTGGTCGCCATCCCCGGCCAGTTGCCGCTGCCGCACGAGCGTCCCGATGGCTGCTTTTTCGGCCCGCGCTGCCAGTTCTTCGAGGGCGGCCGGTGCGATAACGGGTTGATCTCGATGCGGCAGGTCGACACCGGTTCGGAACACTTCGTGCGCTGTGTGCGCTGGGACGAGATCGACTGGGACGCGACGAAGCCGAAGGCCGACGAGCGACCGCCCGTCGAGGCCGGCGATGTCGTGCTGAAGGTCGACGACCTGACCAAGCACTACGAGATCGAGGACTCCGCCCTGTTCGTGCTTGGCGGCGGAGAGTCGAAGACCGTCAAGGCCAACGAGGAGATCAGCTTCGTCGCCCGCGAGGCGGAGACGGTCGCGATCGTCGGTGAGTCCGGCTGCGGCAAGTCGACCTTCGCCAAGGTGCTTATGGGGCTGGAGGAGGCGACCGACGGCGAGGTGATGCTCGGCAATCTGGATCTCGCGCACCTGTCCGTCGACAAGCGCGATGCCAAGACCATCTCGAAGCTGCAGATGGTCTTCCAGAATCCGTTCGACACGCTCAATCCGAGCCATACGGTCGGCGGCCAGATCGCCCGCGTGATCAAGAAGTTCGGTGTCGAGTCAGACAAGGACAAGATCCAGGAGCGCGTCTACGAACTGCTCGACATCGTCAAGCTGCCGCGCGATTTCGCCAAACGCCGGCCGCGCCAGCTGTCGGGCGGCCAGAAGCAGCGCGTCGGCATCGCGCGCGCCTTCGCCGGCAACCCGGAGGTAGTGATCGCCGACGAGCCGGTCTCCGCCCTCGACGTGTCCGTGCAGGCCGCGGTGACCGAGCTCTTGATGGACATCCAGCGCGACCATCGCACGACGCTGCTGTTCATCAGTCACGACCTCTCGGTCGTCCGCTACCTCGCCGACCGCATCGTCGTCATGTATCTCGGCCAGATCATGGAGCAGGGCACGACGGACGAGATCTTCGCGCCGCCCTACCATCCCTACACCGAGGCGCTGCTGTCGGCCGTGCCGATCGCAGACACGCATATCCAGAAGCGCAAGGTGCTGATCTCCGGCGAATTGCCGTCGCCGACCAATCCGCCGGAAGGCTGTCCGTTCTGCACGCGATGCCCCTATGTCATCGAGGGACTCTGCGAGACACGCCAGCCGCCGGTGCGGCGTATGGGGGCCGGCCATACGATTGCCTGCCATCTCGACGAGATCACGCTCAACGACATGGAGCCGGTGATCCAGATGGCGGACGAAGGGAAAAGCGAGCCGGAACCGGCCTGAGCGTCCGACGGCGTCGCATCTCTGCGCATTCTGGTCGGTAAAACGTCCCGCGCCGTATCGCGGCCATTGTAGCGTGACCGCCGACAGCAACGATGCCGGCGCCTCTTTCGCGTCGGATGGTCCAGCATAAGGCGCCGAAATGGCAGGTTTTTCCTTGAACCGGGTGCCGGGTATCGCGGTCGGCGCCGGGCGTGCGGCCGGTCTTGGCGGCGATGTCACGTCCCACGCGGGTGAAGCCTCCACCGTCCTGCTCGTCGCCGATCCGGGTCTGGCCGCGATCGGAGTGACGGACACCGTCGAGGCCGGGCTGACCTCGGGCGGGCAACGGGTCGTCCGCTTCGAGGATTTCACCAGCGATCCGCAGGAACGCCAGGTGGCGGCAGGCGCGCGTGCTGCGGAAGAGTCCGGTGCGGCGCTGGTCGTCGGACTCGGCGGCGGCTCGGCGCTCGATGCCGCCAAGATGATCGCCGCGATGGCCGGCAGCCCGCGCCCGGTCGAAGCGTTCCGCATGGCGGCTGCGCCCCTCCCTGACCGCGGAGTCCGGCTCTTCTGCCTGCCGACGACGGCGGGAACGGGATCGGAGACGACGTCTGTCTCGATCCTGTCGGATGCCGATCACCGCAAGGTCTGGTTCTGGGGCGAGACCCTGAAGCCGGATCTCGTCGTGCTCGATCCCATGCTGACCGTCGGCCTGCCGCCGGCGCTGACGGCGGCGACGGGACTCGATGCGCTGGTCCATGCCATCGAGGCGGCGACCAACAAAAACGCCAGTCCGGGCAGTGACTTGTATGCCTTCGCGGCAATCGCGATGGCACTCGAATTCCTGCCGCGCGCAGTGTCCCGGCCCGACGATCTGGAGGCGCGGGAGCGGATGCTGCTATCGGCTGCCTTTGCCGGGATCGCCATCGACAATGCCGGTACGGCGCTCGCCCACAATATCGGTCACGCGCTCGGCAGCCTGATGCCGATCCACCACGGCCGCGCCGTTGCCATCGGTATGGCCGCCTCCCTGCCGTGGGTGATCGAGGGAAACCGAGCAGCATTCGATCGTGTCGCGGCCGCGTTCGGGCTCGACAGCGCCGACGCCCTGCCGGAGCGGTTCGGCGCGCTGATTGACGAGCTCAAGATCGACCGGAGTCTGCCGCAAGAGCTTGACGCAGCGACGCTTTCTGCCCGCATGGCGGCGCCGGAAAACGCCGCGATGCTGCTGTCTACAGCCCGCGCGGCATCGCCGGCAGACCTCGACAATCTGGCCGCGGCCGTCATCGCCCAGACCACGCAATCCTCGGAAGCGGCATGAAGATCACGTCCATCGAGATCAGTCATCACCGGCTTCCGCTCGACCCGCCGTTCCGCGCGAGCTGGGACACGCGCCCGCGCACGGAGTTCGACGCAACCATCGTCCGGGTGATGACCGACGAGGGGTCGGTTGGTATCGGTTCGGGCGACCTGATGGTCGGTTTCGGGGGGCATGAAACTCTATTCGTGGGTCGGTCCCCGATGGAGGTGGAACGACACGTCCGCGTCCTCGACAACATCGCGTTCCACTACGGCCGGTGCTGGCCGCTCGACCTCGCGCTGTGGGACCTCGCCGGCAAGATCACCGGCCAGCCCGTCTGGCGTCTGCTGGGCGGACGATCCGACCGCGTGCCGGCCTATGCCTCGTCGGGCACCCTGCGTGGTCCCGAGGCGCTGGCCGATACGGCCGAGCGCTATCTGGAGCGCGGTTTCAGGGCGATGAAGATCCGCTTCCATCGCGGCGACTGGCGTGACGACATCGCGGCCCTTGCCGCTGTCCGCGACCGGGTGGGCGACAAGCTGCAGTTGATGGTCGACTGCAATCAGGGCTGGCGCATGCCCTGGGACACCGCCGCGCCGTGGACGCTGAAGGACGCGGTGACCGTCGCCCGCGAGCTGGAACGCCTCGGCGTCTACTGGATGGAGGAGCCGCTGCACCGCGGCGACCGCGAGGGCATGAAGGCGCTGCGCGGCATGACGGACGTGCGCATCGCCGCCGGCGAGATGACGCGCGAGCTTTACGAGTTCCGCGACCTGATCGTCGACGGTGCCGTCGATATCGTCCAGCCGGATGCGGCCCTGGTCGGCGGCATCACCGGGCTGCGCCGCATCGCCGCGTTGGCCGAGGCGCACGGCATCGTGTTTACCCCGCACACGTGGACGAACGGGCTCGGCGTCGTCGCCAACGCGCACCTCACCGCCGGCGTCGGCGCGGCGCCGTTCATCGAGTTCCCGTACGATCCGCCGGAATGGTCGCTGGACCGGCGCGATTTCTTTCTGGAAACGCCGCTCGATGTCGACGAGAACGGCGACCTGGTGCTGTCCGACGCGCCCGGACTGGGGATCACGCTGGACGAGGCGCGGCTTGCCGCGACACGGGTCGGGTAGGGGCGTCTGGTGTGCCTGTGTGGCTTGGTCGCTGCGGCATCGTCTGATGTCATGGCCGGACTTGTTCCGGCGATCCATGACCAATAGGGCTGGCGGTGGTGTTCATGGATGCCCGGAGATCGGGTGTTCCCGGTTTCCGTGTGTCGGGCTGACGACATCGCGAACAGGAGATGACGTGGACAAGTCCGGGCACGACATCTGAGTTGGAAGGCAAGGCGAGGGACATGACGAAAACCTACGACGCGGTTGTGATTGGCGCCGGCGTGATCGGCGCGGCGATCGGGCTGGAACTGGCGCGCAAGGGGATGAAGACCCTGAACGTCGACATGGCGCCGACGGCGGGCTACGGCTCGACGGCTGGCTCCTGCGCCATCATCCGCACCCACTATTCGACGCTCGAGGGCTCCGCCTTCGCCTACGAGGGGTATTATTACTGGAAGGACTGGGCCGGCTATCTCGGCGTACCCGACGAGAGCGGCCTGGCCGAGTTCCGCCAGACCGGCTGCATCGTCATGAAGACCGAGGCGAACGGCTATCTCGCCAACGTCATGGCGCACATGGACGCCCTCGGCGTGCCTTACGAGAACCTCGACACCGCCGGCCTGAAGGCGAAGGCGCCCTATTACGACGTGTCGCTGTTCTTCCCGCCCAAGCGCCCCGAGGACGAGGGCTTCGGCGAGCCGACCGGCGGGGAACTGTCCGGCTGCGTCTACTTCCCGCTCGCCGGCTACATCACCGATCCGCAGCTTAGCGCCCACAACCTGCAGCGCGCGGCCGAAGCCGCCGGCGGCGACTTCCTCTACAACAAGCGCGTCGTCGGGATCGCCAAGGACGGGACCGGCCGCGTGTCGGGGATCAAGCTCGACGACGGCGAGACGATCGCGACCCGCGTCGTCGTCAATGTCGCCGGGCCGCACTCCAGCAAGGTCAACGAGATGGCCGGCGCGACCGCCGACATGAAGATTTCCACCCGTGCCCTGAAGCAGGAAGTGGTGCACGTGCCGATGCCGGTCGAGGACTACGACGAGACCGGCATGGTGACGTCGGATTCCGATATCGCCTGCTACACGCGGCCCGAGAAGGGCGGTTTCCTGCTCATCGGCTCGGAGGATCCGCCCTGCGATCCGCGCGAATGGGTCGATCCCGACGACTGGGACCGGAACTTCTCCGAACAGTGGAAGGTGCAGGCCTTGCGCGCCGCCCAGCGCATCGAGGGGCTCGGCATCCCGAGCCAGATGAAGGGCGTCACCGAGCTCTACGACGTCACCGACGACTGGATCCCGATCTACGACAAATCCTGCGTGCCGGGCTTCTACATGGCCTGCGGATCGAGCGGCAACCAGTTCAAGAACGCCCCGGTCGCCGGCGCCATGATGGCCGACCTGATCGACAAGGTGGAGGCCGGCCACGACCACGACGCCGATCCCGTCCAGTTCGGCCTGAAGCATATCGGCCGCTCGACCAATGTCGGCTTCTACTCGCGCCTGCGCGTCATCAACCCGGAATCGAGCTTCTCGGTCCTGGGCTGACCGCCCGAGCGTGCCTCGATCCGCGTGCCTCGATCCGTGCGGCGCGATCGCCGTGACGCCTTGTCGCGTGAACGCTAACGGGCGGCGATCCGCTCGATGATCTTCACCGCCGCGGCCGTGCCGGGGTCTTTCCGGATCCCCGCGCCGAGCGCCTCGGCGCGGGCGATCATCGCGGGATCGCGCATCGCCTGAAGAGCGTCCGCAAGCAGTTCGGCACCGAGCGCCTTTTGCGGGATGGGTTTCGGGCCTGCGCCCAGCGCCGCGACGCGCCGCCCCCAGAAGGGCTGGTCGAAGGCGACGGGGCAGATCAGCGACGGCTTGCCGGCCCTGAGACCCGCATGGGTGGTGCCGGCGCCGCCGTGGTGGACGACGGCCGAACAGCGCGGAAACAGCCAGGCGTGCGGGGCCGCGTCGAGGATATGAACCGTGTCGGGCACCCTCACGGTGTCGAGCCCGCCCCAGCCGGTCGCCAGGATCGCCCGCTGGCCGGTGCGTTCCAGCGCGCCGAGGACGGCCGCCGTGTTCTGCCCGGCATTGATGCCGGGCATCGAGCCGAAACCGATATAGACCGGCGGCTCGCCGGCCTTGAGGAACCGGATCAGATCGTCGGGCGCAGTCCAGCCCGTCTCCTCGTCGAGGAACCACGCGCCGGTCACCTGGTCGCGCGCGCCCCAGTCCTTCGGCTTGGGCACGATGTGTTCGCTGTAGGCGTGCAGCCGTGTCGCCGGGCGGCCGGAAGGATCGTATCCGCCGAAGATGTCCCCGGGGCCGGAGAGGCCGGGCAGGCGCTCGCGCTGCCATTTGCCTACCAGCCCCGTCGTCAGCCGCCCGGACAGCCCGAGGAAGGCCTTGTGACTGATCAGGTTGCCGAGCCTGCCGAGGCTCGGAACCGGCAGCAGCGGGCTCGGATAGGCCGATGTCGCCACCAGGCCGGGCATCAGGAAGGAGGGAAGGGCGGGGATGCCCAGCGTCTCGGCGAAGGCCGGCGCCCCGCTCATCTTGATGTGGTAGACGATGATATCGGGCCGCACGGACCGCGTGATCGCCCAGCTCTCGTCGAGTTGACGCAGCACCTCGCCCTTGAAGTGCCGGAACGCGCGGATCTTTCCGGAAAGGCTGTTCATCGCCTCCTGGACGAGAGGGTCCTCGATCATCTGGCGCACGTCGTCGGAGATCGCCGTCGCCTTCAGGCCGTGTCCCTCGATCAGCGCTTCGAAGCCCCGCCCGGTGGTAACGGTGACGTCGTGGCCACGGCTCTTGAGCGCGGCGCCGAGCGCCACATAGGGCTGCACATCGCCGTGTGAGCCGAGGGTCATGAGCTGAATACGCATCGCGCGGAAAGCTATCACGTTGATTCGAACCGGGGCGCGATAAAGACCGCAGGTTTGCGGCGGCGCCGTGACGCGGATAAAAGGCGTCTCCCCTCCGTGGCAATCAGCCGGAACGAAAGACGATGTCCGAGACCGCAACCGCCTCGCGCTTTCCCATCGCGCCGATCAGCGCCGGGCTGATCGCGGCCGTCGTCGGCTTTGGCAGTTCCTTTCCCGTGGTGGTTCAGGGCTTCCAGTCGGTCGGCGCGAGCGAACAGGAGGCGGCCTCCGGGCTGATGGCGCTCGCCATCCTGATGGGCCTGTCCGCGATGATCCTGAGCTGGCGGTCGCGCACGCCGGTCTCGGTTGCGTGGTCGACGCCGGGCGCCGCGCTGCTGATCTCGACGGGCGCGGTGGACGGCGGCTTTCCCGCCGCCGTCGGCGCCTTTCTGCTGACCGGGCTCCTGATCGTGATTGCCGGCGTGGTGAAGCCGTTCCGCGATATCGTCTCGTCGATCCCCTCGTCGATCGCCAATGCCATGCTGATCGGCATCCTGCTGAAGCTCTGCCTCGCGCCCGTCGAGGCGATGGGCGTGATCCCGCAATATGCATTGCCGGTCGTGCTGGTCTGGGCGGTTATGATGCGGTTTGCGCGCCTCTACGCGGTGCCGGTCTCGGTGGCGCTGACGGCGGCGATCATCGTCGCCACCGCCGACTTCACCGGCAGCGGCGCGTCGATCGCGCCCGATCCGGTGCTGGTCACGCCGCAGTTCAACTGGCAGGCGATGGTGTCGCTGGCGATCCCGCTGTTCGTCGTCACCATGGCCTCGCAGAACATTCCCGGCATCGCCGTGCTGCAGGCCTACGGCTACAAGCCACGGGTGCGCGAAACCTTCCTGGTGACCGGCGTCGGCACCATGATCGGTGCGCCCTTCGGGGCGCAGGCGATCAACTATGCGGCGATCACCGCGGTGATCTGCGCCGGCGACGAGGCGGGACCCGACAAGGACCGCCGCTGGATCGCGGCCTTCACGTCCGGCGTGTTCTACGTGCTGTTCGGCTTCGCGGCGACGTTCGCCACGGTGCTGATCGCCGCCTCGCCGCCGCTGCTGATCCAGGCGGTGGCCGGTCTGGCGCTGATGGGGGCGCTCGGCAATGCGCTGCTCGGGGCCGTGCGCGAGCCGCAGGACCGGGACGCGGCGACCATCACCTTCGTCGTCGCCGCCTCGGGCATGACGTTCCTGGGGATCGGCGCGGCCTTCTGGGGCCTGATCGCCGGCGGCGCGATCCTCCTGCTGCACCGGTTCCGCCGCAAGGAGACCTGAGCGGCAGGGGGTGTCAGGAGCGTTCGCGTTTCGGGTGGCGGGAACCGGCTGAAGTCCGCTAGCGTTGCGGCACCCGCCCACGTCCGGATGTTCCCGCCGCAATGCCCGCCACCGATATCACGCCCGTCGACCGCCTGACGCTCAAGAAGGCCCGCCGAATCGCACTCGCCGCCCAGGGCTTTGCCGACCGGCGTCCGAGTGCGGCGAAGATTACGCCGAAGCACATGGACCGGGTGTTCGACCGGGTCGGGCTGGTGCAGATCGATTCCGTCAACGTGCTGGCGCGCTCGCACTATCTGCCGTTCTTCTCCCGCCTCGGCCCCTACGACCAGGCCCTGCTGGCGCGGCAGGCCTACCGGCGGCGGAAGTATTTCGAATACTGGGGGCACGAGGCGTCGTTCATCCCGATGGAGCTGCAGCCGGCGATGCGCTGGCGCATGGAGCGCGCGCGCAACGGCGAGGGCATCTACAGCGGGCTCGCGAAATTCGGCCGGGAGAACCGCGCCTTTCTCGACAAGGTGCTGAAGGAGATTGGCGAGCATGGCCCGATGGGGGCTTCTGCGCTGTCGGATTCCGGCGCGTCGCGGCCGGGCTGGTGGGAATGGAGCGAGGGCAAGCGCGCCGTCGAATGGCTGTTCTGGGCCGGCTTCGTGACGACGGCGACCAGGCGCAACTTCGAGCGCGTCTACGACCTGACCGAGCGGGTGATCCCCGAGGATATCCTCGCCCGCCCGACACCCGACGAGGCCGAGGCGCACCGGATGCTCCTGAAGGTCGCGGCGCGCGCGCACGGCATCGCGACGGAGCGGGATCTGCGCGACTATTTCCGGCTTCCCGCCAAGGAGACGTCGGAGCGCATTCCCGAACTGGTCGAGGCCGGCGACCTGATCCCCGTCGCGGTGAAGGGCTGGAAGCAGGTCGCCTATCTCGATCCCGCCGCGCGCACGCCGCGCAAGATCGAGGCCCGGGCGCTGCTGTCGCCCTTCGATTCGCTCGTCTGGGAGCGTGACCGCGACGAGCGCTTGTTCGGCTTCCGATATCGCCTGGAGATCTACACCCCGGCCGAGAAGCGCGTGCACGGCTACTACGTGCTGCCGTTCCTGATGGGCGAGGATCTCGTCGGCCGCGTCTGCCTGAAGGCGGACAGGGCGGCGGGCGTGCTGCGCGCCAATGCCTGCCACGCCGAGGCGGGCACGGACGCGCAGGCGGTGGCGGCGGGGCTCGCGCAGGAACTGCACCTGATGGCGGGCTGGCTTGGCCTCGGCGATGTCGTGGTCGGGGAGGCCGGCGATCTCGCGCCGGCGCTGAACCAGGCGGTGGCCCGCGCGTAGGCCCCTTGCAGGGAGACGCAATCACCACCTCTGCACGACTATGTGAACGCCCGCGACCTCTTTGTTTCCTGCGGAGCGGCGCCTCACTCCCTATGTTTTCCGGGTGATTGGAGGTTGGCCATGCTGACAAGACGACACTTCGGATCGATCTCGCTGGGTGCGATCGCCACGGCGGCCGCTGCCGGGACGGTGGGGCTCATCGGGCCGGCGCCGCGCGCGGCGCATGCCTTCGCGGTGAACAAGTCGAACGCCGAATGGAAGAAGATCCTGACGCCCGCCCAGTATCGCGTGTTGCGCGAGGAAGGGACCGAGCGCGCCTATTCGAGCCCGCTCGACTCGGAAAAGCGCGCCGGAACCTTCCACTGCGCCGGCTGTCAGCAGGCGCTGTTTTCCTCGAAGACCAAGTATGACAGCGGCACCGGCTGGCCGAGCTTCTACAAGCCGCTGCCCGGCGCGGTCGGCACGAAGCCCGATCCGGGCTTGTTCGGCACCCGCACAGAGGTGCACTGCTCGAACTGCGGCGGCCATCTCGGCCACGTCTTCAACGACGGCCCGGCGCCGACCGGCAAGCGCTACTGCATGAACGGCGTGGCGATGACGTTCAAACCGGCCTGAACGCCGGACGGGAGGACCGAATGAGACGGATGTTTTTGAAGAGCCTGTTCGCGGCGATGGCGCTGAGTGTCCTGGCGCCGTCGCTCTATACCGCGCCGGCGCAGGCCGCGCAGGCCACCGCGATTTTCGCCGGCGGCTGCTTCTGGTGCATGGAGCCGCCCTTCGACAAGACCGGCGGCGTGATTTCCACGACCTCCGGCTATATCGGCGGGAGCGTCGCCAACCCCACCTACAAGCAGGTTTCGGCCGGCGGCACGGGCCACATCGAGGCGGTCAAGGTCGTCTACGACCCGAACCGCGTGTCCTATGACAGGCTTCTCGACATCTTCTGGCGCAACGTCGATCCCTTCGACGGCGGCGGCCAGTTCTGCGATCGCGGCAGCCAGTACAAGAGCGCGATCTTCTATACCGATACCGCCCAGAAGACGGCCGCGACGGCCTCCAAGGCGGCGGTGCAGAAGCGTTTCGGCAAGGCGGTCGCGACCTCCATACGCCGCGCCGGGACGTTCTATCCCGCCGAGGACTATCACCAGAACTATTACAAGAAGAACTCCCTGAAATATAAGTTCTACCGCTCCCGCTGCGGCCGCGATTCCAGGCTCTCCGCCGTCTGGGGCTAGGGGAAGCGTGCGTTCGCCGGCGCATGACGCGGCCGGATGGCTTGAAGGGGGCGGAGAGCCCCCTTTTCGCGTTGCCAGGCCGCCGGTGCCGCGCGTCACGTCGGGCTGCGACATCACGGGGGTCGATAACATTCACAAAGTCGAATATATTGTCCGGAGCCTCTGTTCCGCCCCGGCCCGCGAACATCCGGATCACGCCCTTGCGACCAGACATCACGGCACCCGACACGCCCCATTCAGCCGACACCGGCCCCGAATCCCCGGTGACGGCGACGGCCGACCTGACTGGCCGAGAGGGCGCGGAGCTTGCGGGAACGGCCCAGGCGGCGTCGGATTTCCTCAAGACGCTGGCCCATGAGGGGCGGCTGATGATCCTCTGCCACCTGGTGGAGCGCGAGCGGTCCGTGGCGGAGCTGGAACGGCTGCTCAACGTCCGTCAGGCGACTGTCTCCCAGATGCTCGCCCGCCTGCGCCAGGAAGGCTTCGTCGAGACCCGCCGCGACGGCAAGGCCGTCTATTACCGGCTCACCGACGCGCGCACCCGGCCGATCCTCGAACTCATCCACGAATTGTTCTGCGAGCTGCCGCCGGACGGCACACCGGAGGCGCCGGCGCCGTAACGCGGATTTGCCGGCAAACGCCGACGATACGGTGCGTCGGTGCCGGGGGGGTGGCGGATTTTGCGCCGATTTCGGTTTCCGTGGAAATCGGCCTTCGAACACCCCGGGCCGGGCTAGAAAAATTTGACCTTTTGCCGGGCTTTCCTTAAGCCGCTCCGATCTGTACACGTTCCTGCGGCAGCGGTCGGCAGACAGCTTTCTGCAGGCACGGGTAACCGTGTCGGGCGGTGGGGCCATTCGGACCCGCCGGTTCCGGACCGCCAGTTCACAGCCCCGGTTCAGGGCCAACGTCACAATAATGGCTCATTTCGAGATGAAGAGGCCCGAATTCTTGGCAACGCGCGCGGAGGGTCCGTCAGGGAACTGACGTCGACTCGCCGACAGGGCGCCCGTGCCGGGTCATCGCCCCAGACATCCATCTCTACAAACGATGTGAGGAAGTTGAGTGGGAAGTTCGTTCGACAATGACGGCCGCCTCGTGGACGCGGGGCGCCTGACCCACCTGCAGCGGCTGGAAGCCGAGAGCATCCACATCATGCGCGAAGTCGCGGCCGAGGCCGAAAACCCGGTGATGCTCTATTCCATCGGCAAGGACAGCGCCGTGATGCTGCACCTGGCGATGAAGGCCTTCTATCCCTCGCTGCCGCCGTTCCCGCTGCTGCACGTCGATACCACCTGGAAATTCCGCGAGATGATCGAGTTCCGCGACTCGACCGTCGCCAACCTCGGTCTGAAGCTGCTGGTGCACGTGAACCAGGAGGGCGTTGCCAAGGGCATCAATCCGTTCACCCACGGCTCGGCGATGCATACCGACGTGATGAAGACGGAAGCGCTGAAGCAGGCGCTCAACCAGTACAAGTTCGACGTCGCCTTCGGCGGCGCCCGGCGCGACGAGGAAAAGTCCCGCGCCAAGGAGCGGATCTTCTCCTTCCGCACCGCCGATCATCGCTGGGACCCGAAGAACCAGCGTCCCGAGCTGTGGAACATCTTCAACACCCGCAAGATGCCCGGCGAGTCGATCCGCGTATTCCCGCTGTCGAACTGGACCGAGCTGGATATCTGGCAGTACATCTATCTGGAGAAGATCCCGATCGTCCCGCTCTATTACGCCGCCGAGCGTCCGGTGGTGGAGCGCGACGGCACGCTGATCATGGTCGATGACGACCGCCTGCCGCTCAATCCCGGCGAAACGCCGATGATGCGCTCCGTGCGCTTCCGCACGCTGGGCTGCTACCCGCTGACCGGCGCGGTCGAGAGCGCGGCCGACACGCTCGAGGCCATCATCCAGGAAATGCTGCTCACCACGACGTCGGAACGTCAGGGCCGGATGATCGACCATGACCAGTCCGCCTCGATGGAAAAGAAGAAGCAGGAAGGCTATTTCTGATGGCCCACAAGTCCGATCTCATCGCCTCCGACATCCTCGCCTATCTGAAGAGCCACGAGGAGAAGTCGCTGCTGCGGTTCATCACCTGCGGCAGCGTCGACGACGGCAAGTCCACCCTCATCGGCCGGATGCTCTATGAATCGAAGATGATCTTCGAGGATCAGCTCGCATCTCTCGAGCGCGATTCCGCCAAGCTCGGCACCCAGGGGCAGGATCTCGATTTCGCGCTGCTCGTCGACGGCCTCGCCTCGGAACGCGAGCAGGGCATCACCATCGACGTCGCCTACCGGTTCTTCTCCACCGACAAGCGCAAGTTCATCGTCGCCGACACGCCCGGCCACGAGCAGTACACGCGCAACATGGCGACGGGCGCCTCCACGGCGGACCTGGCGATCATCCTGATCGACGCGCGCAAGGGCGTGCTGACCCAGACCCGCCGCCATTCCTTCATCGTCTCGCTGCTCGGCATCCGCCGCGTGGTTCTGGCGGTGAACAAGATGGACATGATGGACTACGACCGCACGGTCTACGACCGGATCGCGGCCGACTACGCGGGCTTCGCCGCCGGCCTCGGCCACGACGGCCGCCCGCCCTTCGAGATCACCGCGATTCCGATGTCGGCGCTGAAAGGCGACAACATCGTCGAACACAGCGCGAACATGGACTGGTACGAGGGGCCGACGCTGCTCGACTTCCTCGAAACGGTTCCCGTCGGCGACGACGCGCACGAGAAGCCGTTCCGCTATCCCGTGCAGTGGGTGAACCGGCCGAACTCGAACTTCCGCGGCTTTTCGGGCCAGATCTGTTCGGGCACCGTCAAGCCGGGCGATCGCATCCGCGTGCAGCCGTCGGGCCGCGAGAGCACCGTCGACAAGATCGTCACCTATGACGGCGACCTCGACGAGGGCGTCGCCGGGCAGTCGGTGACGCTGACGCTCGCAGACGAGATCGACATTTCGCGCGGCGATCTGATCTCGACGGCCGAAGCGCCGGCGGAAGTCGCCGACCAGTTCGAGACGACCATCCTGTGGATGGCCGACGAACCGATGCTGCCCGGCCGCTCGTACATCATGAAGGCCGGCCCGCGCACCGCGCAGGCGACCGTCACGGCGCCGAAGTACCGCATCGACGTCAACCATTTCGAGCATCTGGCCGCCAACAAGCTGGAGCTCAACGAGATCGGCGTCTGCAATATCGTGCTCGACCGCCGTATCGCCTTCGATCCCTACGAGGACAACCGCCACACCGGCGGTTTCATCCTGATCGACCGCCTTACCAACGTGACGGTGGGCATGGGGCTCATCCACTTCGCGCTGCGCCGGTCCGCCAACATCCACTGGCAGGCGACCGACATCGGCAAGGAAGTGCGCGCCAGCGCCAAGGGCCAGAAGCCGGCCGTGCTGTGGTTCACCGGCCTGTCGGGCTCCGGCAAGTCGACGATCGCGAATATCCTCGACAAGAAGCTGACGGCCGCCGGCCGCCACGCCTATCTGCTCGACGGCGACAATGTCCGCCACGGTCTCAACAAGGATCTCGGCTTCACCGACGCCGACCGGGTGGAGAACATCCGCCGCGTCGCCGAGGTGGCCAGGCTGATGGCCGACGCCGGCCTCGTCACGCTCGTCTCGTTCATCTCGCCGTTCCGCTCCGAGCGTCGCATGGCGCGCGAGATGCTGGACGAGGGAGAGTTCTTCGAGATTCACGTCGACACCCCGCTGGAAGTGGCGGAGCAGCGCGACGTGAAGGGGCTCTACGCCAAGGCGCGGGCCGGCCAGATCAAGAACTTCACCGGCATTGATTCGCCCTACGAGCCGCCGCGCAATCCGGAGATCCGGATCGACACGGTTTCGATGGACGCCGAAGCCGCGGCCGACCACATCTACGAGACGCTGGTCGAGAAGGGCATCATTCCCGGCTGACGCCGATATCCGGGCGCAGGCCCGTAAGCCCATCGTATTTCGGGAGCCCCGTTTCGGGGCTCCTGTCATTTGGCCTGGTGCGTCCGCCAGTATTCGTCCTTCAGCTTGCGCTTCATCAGCTTGCCGGTCGGCGTGCGCGGCAGGGCGTCGCGGAAGTCGATGCTTCTGGGGACCTTCAGGTGTGACAGCCGCTCGCGGCTCCAGGCGATCAACTCTTCCGCTTTCCGCAGGGTGGCCTGGCCGGGGTCGCGAAGCTGCACCACGGCCTTCACCTCTTCGCCCATCTCGGCGTTGGGCACGCCGAAGACGGCCACATCCGCCACGTCCGGATGGCAGATCAGCAGGTCCTCGGTCTCCTGCGGATAGATGTTCACGCCGCCGGAGATGATCGTGTAGGCGGCGCGGTCGGTCAGGTAGAGATACCCCTCGTCGTCGAGATAGCCGACGTCGCCGAGCGTCGAGCAGCCCGCGCGCAGGAAGGCTTTCGACGTCTTCTCGGGGTCGTTGTTGTACTGGAATGTCAGGCCGCTCTCGAAATAGACGTCGCCGATCTCGCCGACGGGCAGCTCTTCGCCGTTCGGACCGACGATGCGGATCGGCCCGAGGAACGATTTTCCGACCGAGCCGCGATGCGACAGCCATTCGTCCGACGTGATGATGGTGACGCCGTTGGCCTCCGACCCCGCGTAGTACTCGATCAGGATCGGGCCCCACCAGTCGATCATCTGCTGCTTCACGTCTGGCGGGCAGGGGGCCGCGGCATGGATCGCCGATTGCAGGGTCGAGACGTCGTACCGGGCCCGCACCTCTTGCGGCAGCTTCAGCATGCGCACGAACATGGTCGGCACGAGCTGCGTGTGCGTCACCGCGTACTCCCCGATATGGCGCAGGAAGGCTTCCGGCTCGAACCGCTCCTCGATGACGCAGGTTCCCCCCAGCGTTCCGACCATCATGCAGAAGCGCAGCGGTGCGGCGTGATAGACCGGCGCGGGCGACAGGTAGACGCTGTCCGACGTCATCTTCCCCATCTGCACGCACAGCACCGTCATCAGCGGCGGGAAGATCGTGTCGATCGGCATCGGCTCGAAGGTGCGGAGGATGCCCTTCGGCCGGCCGGTGGTTCCCGACGAATAGAGCAAGTCGGTACCCAGCACCTCGTCGGCGATCGGCGTGTCCGGCTGGTCGGCTGTCAGGTCCGTCCAGCGTTCCTCGCCGGCCGGCGGCTCGCCGACGAACAGGATGCGCACGTCCGGGCCTATTCCCGCGCGCAGCCGGCCGACCAGATCGGTGTACCTGTCGGAGAGGATCAGCAGTTTCGCCCGGCAGTCCTTGACGATGTAGACGATCTCGTCGGGTGACAGATAGCGGCTGATGGCGGCGTAGTAGACGCCGCTGCGCTGCGCCGCCCAGCAGATCTCCATGAACTCGAGCCTGTTCTCCATCAGGATGGCGAGCCGGTCGCCCTGCTGAAGCCCCGCCGCGCGCAGGGCATGGGCGCCCTTGTTCGACACGCGGTCGAGCGCGGCATAGGTGATCGCCTTGTCGGTATCGGCGATCCGGTAGGCGATCTTATCGGGCGTGACGGTGGCGTGATAGCATGGATGCTGCATCCGGTTGGTCCTCCCCAGGGCCGCCGTGTCGGCTGTCTTGTTGCCGTCAGGGTGGACGAGCCGAAATTTTAATTCAATGCATTAATCGGATCGCCGGGTGCGGACGGGCACGCCGGGAGCAGCGGTCCGGCGCAGGGAGCCCCGTGCCGCGCTTACCGCGGGGCGAACACCTTCGCCGCGTCCACCGCCATCAGCCGGACGATCTCGACCAGCATCAGGCCGAAGGACAGCGGCGCCATGATGGCGACCGGCCAGGACGGCCAGTAGCCGGTGCCGATCTGCAACTGCCGGCCGGCGTCGAAGGCGGTCCAGGCGAACCGCGCCGAGTACCACAGCACGATGGCGTAGATCGCGGCTTCCACGAGCAGGACGAGCGCCGAGATCAGGCGCCCGGTCCTGCCCGGCGCCATCGACTGGACGAGTTCGAGCTTCGGGAACGAGCCCTCGCGGTGGGCCAGCGGCAGGCCCCAGAATACCATCAGCGGGAACAGCGCGCCCTCGATCATGTTGTAGCCACCCGGGATCAGGTCGGTCTCCAGCACGTAGCGGCCGTAGACGGTGGCGACCGTCAGCAGCAGGATGGTGAGGAGGCAGAGCCCGCCGCCGATTGCGGCAAGCGCCCAGTTGAAACGGTCGATCAGACGGAACATGGGGCTGTCCTCCTACTGGATCTGCTCGGGAAGCCAGGTGACGATCGCCGGCACCTCGATCATGACGAGGGTGACGATCACCGCGGCGATCAGCGCGAACAGGCCGGTGCGGTTGAAGATCGGCGCCACGGGATGGCGCGCGGCGGCGCAGGCGGCGTAGGTCGACAGCCCCACCGGCGGCGTCAGCAGGCCGAGCGAGATCATGAAACAGGCCATCACCCCGAACCACAGGAGGTCGACCTGCGCGGCGTCCAGCACCGGCATGATGATCGGGATCAGCAGCACCATGACGGCGGCCGATTCCAGGAACAGGCCGAACAGGAAGAAGGTGAGCAGCAGCAGCGCCGCGAGCGGGCTCGGCTGGGCCAGCAGCGGCTCGACGAAAGCGAGCAGCTCGCGCGGTGCCCGCGACAGCGACAGGAAGCGGCCGAAGATCTGCGCGCCGATGACGATGATCATCAGCATCGACGTGACCTTGACGGCGTCGACGAGGGCGGCTGCGATGTCCTTCAGGCCGATGCGGCGCATGGCGAGCATCCCGACCAGCGCCACGAAGGCGCCGATGGCGCCGGCTTCCGCTGCCGTGATGATGCCGCCGTAGATGCCGCCGAAGACGACCAGCATCAGCGCCACGACGAAGATGAAGGCCGCGATGCTGCGCGCCGACAGGCTGGCATCCTCCATCGTCGAGACGTGGGAGTCCTCGGTCTCGGCAAGGAAATGCAGGCAGCCGATATAGACCGCGACGCACAGCGCGCCGGGCAGCAATGCGCCGATGAACAGGTGGCCGACGGGAACGAGGGTCAGCGAGCCGTAGATGATCATGATGATCGACGGCGGGATGACGGCCGACAGCGAGCCGGCGACGGCGGCGAGCGCAATGGAGAAACGGCGGGTGTAGCCGACCGCCTGGAGCTGCGGCGAGGCCATGGTGGCGAGGGCGGCCGCGGTGGCCGCGCCCGAGCCTGAGACGGCGCCGAGCAAGCCGCCGGAGACGATCGTCGCCGCCCCGAGCGGGAAGCGGCGTCTGCCGGCAAGCCGGTAGCCCACCTTGAACAGGTCCTCGACCACCTGGCCGCGCAGCAGGAACTGCGCCATGACGAGGTAGAGCGGGATGATGGACAGCGAATAGGACGACGCCGTGCCGACGATGTCGGGGGCGAGCAGCCCGTCGAACAGGCGGGTCCCCTTGAGCAGCCACATCCCAAGGATGCCGCTGCCCAGCAGCACGGTCGCGACGTTCTGGCCGAGCACCAGGAACAGCGCGAACCAGGCGGTGACGAAAAACAGCGCCTCGTGGGTCGTCATGACGGTCCTTTCGCGACAAGAAAGCCGGAGCAGCCGTGTGCCGCTCCGGCAGTCGGGAGGAATCAGTTCTTGAGCAGGTCCTCGACGCCCTCGGGCAGGACGCCGCCCTCTTCCTGGATGAGCTGGGCCCACAGCCTCGCGGCGGCCTTGGCCGGATGGCCGTTGGCTTCCGTCTGCTCGATCCACTGCGCCCAGGTATCGCGCGCGGCCGTCGCGATGTGCTCCTGCATTTCCGGCGACATGTCGCCGACCATCACGAATTCGGCACCGTTCTTCTCGGTTTCCGCGCGGACCTCCTCGCCCTGCTCCTCGATGAACTCGGCGTTCCTGATCGCCGTCTCGCGGGCGATCTTGTCGAACGCGGCCTTCTGCTCGTCGGTCAGCTTGTCCCACGCTTCCTTGGAGATTGCGTGGTAGGACTCCCAATGGCCGAGCGCGACACCGTCGATGGTGTATTTCAGCGTGTCCATCAGCGAGTAGGATTTCCAGTCGCCGACCGACAGCAGGATGCCCTCGATGGTCTTGCGCGATAGCGCCTCGTAGGCCTGGGCGGCCGGCATCGTCACCGGGTTCACGCCGAGGCGTTCTAGCGTCATGGTCTGCAGCGCGGCGCCGGCGCGGACCGGCAGGCCCTGCAGGTCGGCGGGTTCCTTGACTTCCTTGCCCGACGTCGAGATGGCATAGGCGCCGGTCGCGCCGAGGCCCCAGGCGACGATGTCCTTGTCGCCGATCTCGTAGTCGTAGAACGTCTTGCCGTCGGTCAGCTCGACGTCGCTGTCGAGCAGCTTCTGGAAGGCCCGCGTGATGGCCGGAGAGTCGGTGTTGTAGACGGGCAGCTGCGAGATGTCCGACAGCGGGAAGATGCCCGGATGATACGGCGCGAGCAGCGGCGAGACGACGTCGACGGTGCCGCCCTGCAGGGCGTCGAGGCCGCGGCCGACGCCGGTCAGCTCGCCGGCGTAGAAGCGGGTGAAGGTAACGTCGGAGTCGGCTTCCATCGCATCCGCGAAGGGATCCATGTACTGGCCGGTCCAGAAATGAACCTGCGGCAGCGAGGACGAGATCATCAGGTCCTGTGCGCCGGCGGCCGGCGTGAACGCGACCGCCGCGGCCAGCGCGGCGAGGGCGGTTAGCCCGGTCCTTGCAGTCGAAAACATCGGCGAATTCTCCCTTGGTTGATTGCCGGTTGAGTGCGTCGCGCCCGCCGTCGTTGCGGCGGGTCGTTGTTGGTCAGCACGCGCTGACGAATCCGAGCTCCTCGCGAATGTGCCGCTTGATGATCTTGCCGTTGGCGTTGCGCGGCAGCGGCTCGGTGAGGAAGGTGAAGCTTTCGGGACGCTGGTAGTCGGCGAGCTCTGCCGCGCAGTGTGCGGCAAGCGCGGCCTCGTCGATGCGTGCGCCGTCGGCGAGCGACACGACCGCATGCACCCGCTCGCCCAGGATCGGGCAGGGCTTGGCGATCACCGCCGCCTCGCCGATGCCGGGATAGGCCAGCAGGACGCTTTCGACCTGGGCGGTGTAGATCTTGTAGCCGCCGCGGTTGATCATGTCCTTCTTGCGGTCGTGGACGTAGACGAAGCCGTCTGAGTCCCGCGAGCCGAAGTCGCCGGATTTCCAGAAGCCGTTGACGAACTCCTTCGACGTCGCTTCCGGGTTCCGCCAGTATCCCGGCGCGACCATCGGACCGCGATGCCAGAGCTCGCCGGGCTCGCCGGCCGGCACTTCCCGGCCGGTCTCGTCCATGACGAGAATCTCCGCGCCGGGAACGGGTCTGCCGACGCTGAGGCGGTGCGATGCGGTAAAGGCCGGCGGCATGATGGTGACGGGGGAGGTGGTTTCCGTCGCGCCGTAGCAGTTCATCAGGCCGAGTTGCGGCAGGTCCTCCGCCAGCTTCGAGATCGTCGGCTCCGGCATCGGCGCGCCGCCATAGGCGCCGACCCGCCACGCCGACAGGTCGTAATCGCTCAGGTCGGCGCGGTGAAGGCAGAGATTGTACATGGCGGGAACCAGGATCGTGAAGCTCATGCGTTCCCGGGCGGCGAGATCGAGAAAGGCGAAAACATCGAAGGCGCGCTGGATGACGATGGTGCCGCCCGCGCGAATGGCGGTGTGGATGCCGGCGACGAGGCCGGTGACATGGCTCATCGGCACCACGACGATCGTCCGGTCGTCGGGGCCAAGGCCCATGGCGTGGGTGTAGGTCGTTGCCGAATGGACGATGCCGAGACCGGTCAGCGTCGCGCCCTTCGGCCGTCCCGTGGTACCGGACGTGTAGAGGATCGCGGCGATCTCATCCTCGCCGAGGGCGACCGCCTCGGTAACCGGATCGGCCCCGCGCAGGTTTTCGAAGTCGGTGAAGCCGTCCGCCGCGCCGACCGAGACGCGGACCTTCAGGTGCGGGGTTTCATCGGCCGGCGGCACGATCCCGGTGAACCCGGCCTCCGCCACCAGCACCGCCGCGCCGGAATCGGTGAGGGCATGGAGGATGCCCGGCATCTGGTCGCGGATCGAGAGCGGCACCATGATCGCGCCGATCCGGGCAATCGCGTAGGTCATCGCCACGAATGGAATGCCGTTCCCGAGCAGCAGGGCGACGCGGTCCCCCTTGCCGATCCCGTTGGCCCGGAGGCCGCCGGCGAGCCGGCCGACTTCGGCGTCGAAGTCGCGATAGGTGAGGCGGATGTCCTCGAAGACCACCGCCTCGTGAGCCGGCCTCGTCGCGACCGCCTCGGTCAGCATGGCGTGTACATTGGCCGGCCGGTCCGCAAAGCAGGTCACGACCCGGTCGCCGAAATGGCGTTCGGCGCGCATCCTCGGCTTGTCTGCCGCCATCTCTGTTTCCTCCGTCGGCCCGTATTCTTGTTGTCCGGGCCGTGTCCCTTTCGGGAACTGGTTCCTCGGTTGCCTCAGTGGGGTTTCACGTAGTGGGCGAGGTTGCGGCCGGTCGCGGCCTTCGCCTTCTTCAGTTCGTCGCGGGCGATCACCATCAGATGCACCTCGTCCGGGCCGTCGATGAAGCGCAGCGCCCGGCCCCAGGTCCACAGGAAGCTGAGCGGCGTGTCCGGCGTGATGCCGGCGGCGCCGAACACCTGCATGGCCCGGTCGACGACGCGGGTCTGCAGCCGCGCGGCCACCACCTTGATGGCCGAGACATCGATTCGGGCGGCCTTCGGGCCCTCGCGGTCCATCTTCCAGGCGGCCTGCAGCATCAGCAGGCGGGCCTGGTCGATCTCGAAGCGGGATTCGGCGATCCAGTCCTGGATGTTGGCGCGGTCGGCCAGCGGCTTGCCGAAAGTCCCGCGCTCCAGCGCCCGGTCGCACATCAGCTCCAGCGCCAGCTCGCACTGTCCGATGGTCCGCATGCAGTGATGGATGCGGCCCGGGCCCAGGCGCGCCTGCGCCAGCATGAAGCCGTCGCCTTCGTTGCCGAGCATGTTCTCGGCCGGCACGCGCACGTCGCGGTAGACGACCTCGCAATGCCCCTCGGGCGCGTGATGATGCATGATCGGCACGTCGCGCACGACCTCGACGCCGGGTGTATCCATCGGCACCAGGATGAAGGAGTGCTTGCGGTGCCGGTCGGCGTTCGGGCTGTCGTCGGAGACGCCGAAGACGATGGAGAGCCTGGCGTTCGGATGCTTGGCTCCGGTCGAAAACCACTTGCGGCCGTTGACGACGTAGTGGTCGCCGTCGCGGCGGATCGTCGTCGTCAGGTTGGTGAGGTCGGAGGAGGCCGTGTCGGGCTCGGTCAGGCCGACGATGGAGCGGATTTCGCCGTTCAGAAGCGGCTCCAGCCAGGTCTTCTTCTGCTCCGGCGTACCGAACCGGTGCAGGATCTCCATGTTGCCGGTGTCGGGCGCCGAGCAGTTGAACACTTCCGATGCCCACGGCACCCGGCCCATGACCTCGGCGAGCGGGGCGTATTCGAGGTTCGACAGCCGGGTGCCCGGCTGGTCGTCCTCGAGTTCCGGCATGAAGAGGTTCCACAAGCCCTCCTCGAAGGCGCGGGCCTTGAGCGGCTCAAGGATCGCCAGGGGGTATTCGCCTTTCCCGGCGATCTCGTGGAACGCCTGGTTCGAGGGCAGGACGTGCGTTACCATGAAGGCCTCGAGCCTTCCGATCATGTCCTTGGTCCTGGCGCTGTACTCGAAATCCATGGAAGTCTCTCCAGTTCAGGCGCTGTCACGCGACAGCGCGTCGATGGCCTTTGCCGCGCAGCTTGCAGCCAGCCCGCCGACGGCCTCGGCGTCCTCGCCGGCGGCATTGCCCGACTGGTGCCGCGCGGCGATCCCCTCGAAGATGATCGCGAAGCGGAACAGCGCGAAGGCGCGGTGGAAGGTGGAGAGCGGCGCGTCGCAGCCGCCGGCGGCGACGTATTCTTCGGTGAAGGCATCGCGGGTCGGCAGGCCGAGGGCGGCCAGATCGAGACCGGCGATGCCGCCGAGCTGGTCCGGCTCGAAGTCCCAGAACGTGCCGAGATGGGCGAGGTCGGCGAGCGGATGGCCGAGCGTCGACAGTTCCCAGTCGAGCACCCCGACGATCCTCGGCGCGTCGGGCGCGAACATCAGGTTGCCGATCCGGTAGTCGCCGTGGACGATGGTCGTGCGGTCATCGGCGGGCACGTTGTCGGCGAGCCACGTGCAGAGCTGATCGATGTTGTCGTCGTCTCGCGTCTTCGACAGGTGCCACTGCTTCGTCCAGCGCGCGACCTGGCGCGCGAAGTAGCCGCCGGGCCGGCCGAAGCCGGTGAGCCCGATCTCCTCCCAGTCGAGAGCGTGCAGCCGGGCCAGCGTGCGGGCCATGTCGCGATAGGCCGCGCCGCGATCCTCGGCGCTCATCTCGGGCAGGGCGCTGTCGGGGAAGACACGGCCGTCGAGCCGCTCCATCAGGTAGAAGGACGTGCCGATCGGGCCGGGATCCTCCTCCAGCAGGATCATCTCGGGCACCGGAAAGCCGGTCGATCCGACGGCGGCCATCACGCGGTGCTCGCGGTCGACGGCATGGGCGGACGGCAACGTGTTGCCTGCGGGCTGCTTGCGCAGCACCATGCGGCGGCCGCCATGCTCGATGAAATAGGTCGGATTGGACTGGCCGCCGGAGATGCGCTGGATCTCGACGGTCCCGCCGCCGAGCCGCGCCGAGAGGCGCTCGGGATTGAAGTCGATCGCCTGGCCGAATTTGTCCTGATAGGTGCTCATGATGTCGCTTTGTTGGCCGCCAGCGGCACGATCGGCGCGTCGAGGGGCAGATTGGCGATTTCGTAGCCGCGCCGGAAATCGACGAGATGGCGGTGCATCCAGTCGCGCGCGGTGTCGGCGTCGCCGAGCCGGATGGCGTCGATGACCTTCTGGTGAGCGACGAGCTGGCGGCCCGGCGCCTGCGGCAGGTGCGGGATCAGCGCCTCGAGGCCGGGAAACAGCAGGAACGCGATCGGCTCGTGGGCGAGCTTCAGCACGCGGTTGCGGGTGCAGTCGGCGACGAGGATGTGGAAGGCGGTGTCGAGCTCGACCGGGCTTTCGCCGGTCTCGACCACATGCGCCATCCGGCGCTGGTTCTCGTCGAGGCGGGCAACGTCTTCCTCCGTCGCGGACCGGGCGGCGAGTTCTGCGGCCAGCGGTTCGGTCGCGACGGCGACCTGCCACAGCTCGCGGAAGGTGATCTCCATCAGCTTCAGCGCGCGGGTGTGGCGGGAGGCGAGATCCTTGGAGCGCGGCAGGGAGACGACGAGACGGCGCGGCGAGGCGCGGCGCACGAGGCCCTCGCTCTCCAGCCGGCGGATGCCCTCGCGCACCGTCGAGCGGTTGACGCCGAACATCTCCGCCATCTCGACCTCGCCGGGAAGCTGGTCGCCGGGGCGCAGCGTGCCTTCCACGATCTGGCGCTCGACCTCCGCCGAGACCTGTTCGTAGGCGTGCGCGACCTGAAGCTGCTTTCCCCTGAGGGTCACAGGCGGTTTCCTCCGAAGTGCCCCGGCCGTCGTCCCGACATCGGTTCGTCAGGCGCGGCCGGTTGATTGTGGTACCGGCAATTAGTGTCCGTTTGTCGGACACTAATTTCGGGGTCTCCGTTTTGTCAATCGGGCTTCGAAGCGAAACCGGACTGTGTACTTTGCCCATCCGGCGGGGCGTCGCAGATCTCCTATGCCGCGACAAAACCTTTCATTTCAGGGATTTCCGTGCATATAGGGAGGCGAATGGGGTAAAACCCCGGCCAATGCCCCGGATGGGCTTTCGATAACCGCCTGCGCCTGAACCGATGTCCGAGACGCCGCTGAAAAACTTAGAGAAAACCGTCTCCGTCGCGCCCATGATGGAGTGGACGGACCGGCACTGCCGGTATTTCCACCGGCTGCTGAGCCGCCGGGCGGTTCTCTACACGGAAATGGTGACGTCGGCGGCGATCAAGCACGGCGACCGGGAGCGGTTGCTGGGCTTCGACCCGTCGGAACACCCCGTCGTCGTCCAGCTCGGCGGCTCCGACCCGGCTGAACTGGCCGAGGCGGCCGGGATCTCGGCGGCGTTCGGCTACGACGAGATCAACCTGAATGTCGGCTGTCCCTCCGACCGGGTGCAGTCGGGCCGGTTCGGCGCCTGCCTGATGGCCGAGCCGGACCTGGTCGCGGCCTGCGTCCGCGCGATGAAGGATGCGGTCGACATCCCGGTCACGGTGAAGTGCCGGCTCGGCATCGACGACCAGGATACCGGTGCGCCGCTCGACCGCTTCGTCGAGGCGCAGGTGGCCGCCGGCGTCGACGGGCTGGTCGTGCATGCCCGCAAGGCGTGGCTGAAGGGTCTGAGCCCGAAGGAGAACCGGGATATCCCGCCGCTCGATTACGATCGCGTCCATCGCCTGAAGCGGGACTTCCCCGATCTGCCAATCGCGCTCAACGGCGGTCTGCAGACGCTGGAAGACGGTCTGCCGCATCTGGGCGACCTCGACGGAATCATGATCGGCCGGGCCACCTGGCACCGGCCGGCGCTGTTGCGCGATATCGACCGGACGATCTACGGCGATACAAGCGCGCCGATATCCGATGCGGCGCTCGTCGAGAGAATGCACGCCTACGCGGTGCGCGAAACGGCGAAGGGCGTTCCCCTGCATCACATCACCCAGCCGATGCTCGGCCTGTTCCACGGCGAGGCGGGAGCCCGCACCTGGCGCCGCCGGCTGACCGTCGAGGCGCAGAAGGACGGGCACCCGGATCTGCTGCTCAGCGCCTGGGCCGAGGTCGCCGAGGCCGCCGCGCGGCGTGCCGCCGCCTGACCCCGTCCCCGTCCCGAACAGTCCCGACGCAAACTCAAGAAGGCCCGCCCGTGATCCTCGATGTCTCAACCAGCGAGGTGTTCACGCTGATCCTCGCCGTGCTCGCCACCGGCGTCGTCGCCGGCATCATGGCCGGCACCTTCGGTATCGGCGGCGGTGCGGTCATCGTCCCGGTTTTCTATCAGTTCCTGATCTTCCTGAAGGTCGATCCCGCCCTGTGCATGCATATCGCCATCGGCACGTCGCTGGGGATCATCATCCCGACCTCGATACGCTCGTTCCTGAGCCACCGGAAACGCGGCGCCGTGGACATGGACATCCTGCGGGCGTGGGCCGTGCCGGTGGTGGTCGGCGTGATCGTCGGCGCGCTCGTCGCCAATCATCTTTCCAACGCCGGGCTGAAAGGCGTCTTCGCCGTGCTGGCCCTGCTGGTGGGACTGCGGCTGGTGTTCGGAACGGGCGGCGCGACGCTCGGCACCACGATGCCCGGACAGCCGGGCCTGTCGGTCATCGGCGGCGCCATCGGATTCCTGTCGACGCTGATGGGAATCGGCGGCGGGACGTTCTGCAATACGGTGATGACGCTCTACGGCCGGCCGATCCATCAGGCGGTGGCGACCTCGTCGGGCCTTGGCGTGCTGATTTCCATTCCCGGCGCGATCGGATTCGTGTGGTCGGGCTGGGGCCACGCGGGTCTGCCGCCGTTTTCGCTCGGCTACGTCAACGCGCTCGGTGTCCTGCTCGTCATCCCCGTCTCGACACTCGCCGCGCCGCTCGGCGTCCGGATCGCCCACGCGATGAAGAAACGCCAGCTCGAGATGGCGTTCGGGATCTTTCTGCTGATTGTCGCCGGTCGCTTCGGCTTCAGTCTGCTCTGAACAAAAAAAGCCCCCGGGAACAGCTCAGATTGGGGGTCGCGAGCTGCGCCACGGGGGCTTTGGAGTTTCCGAACGTCGACGTCAGACGACCGATGCGGCCTTCTCCGTCAGCTTCTTGTTCAGGCTCTCGATCAGCGTCAGCGCCTCGCGCGTATACTGCTCGATCCGGGCCTTTTCTTCCTCCAGGGCGTCGAGCCGGGCGATGGCCTTCTCGAGCGCGACGCGCGTCAGGGAGGTATCGTCGTTGCCGCCTTCGGCCTGCAGGATGATCCGGATGTCCTCGAGCGGCATGCCGACTTTCTTGCAGTCGGCAATGATCTCGAGGCGCTTGCGGTCATCCTGGGAGTACAACCGGCGATTGCCGCTGCGGCGCGGCGAAACAAGCCCTTTTTCCTCGTAGAAGCGGAGTGCGCGCAGGGTAAATTCGAACTCGCGAGCGATTTCTCCGATGGTGAAAAGGTTCCTGGCGGACCCCACCTCGGCTTCCCGCTGAGGGGCGGCCTCGGACTCATCGGTCGAGTAGTTCATTGCAAGTAGTACACCAGTCTGGTTAGTCACTTTGTCTGCCTCCAAAGATGTCAAACGGACACAAAGTCGAGGCAGGCTGAATTGATCGCCCCTCAGATCGTCGCCAGCCCGTCGACTCTACTGATACGACGCTCCCGGACGTGTGCTGAAATCACCTCCGGAATATGCATGTACGCTCGGCCACTACGCGGAACCTCACGGTAATACCGGCACTGAAACCCGGCCGAACCGACCATGCACGTCTGTCGTCGCGGCAGGTTATGGCATGTCACGAATCCGAATCATTTAACCCTACGCGCCATTAAATTCACCGTAAGGCGTCTAATAAAAAATTTCAATCACCGGTTTGTCACCGTGCGGAACTGCCGTTACGTAACGCGCGCCGGACGTGGCTCGGCTGCTGGCCGAACCACCGATAACATGCGCGCGTGAACGCGCTCGGGGCCGAGAATCCGAGTTGATAAGAGATCTGGGAAAAGCTCATCTGCTGATCTTGCAGATACCGTTGCGCGAGTGCCTTTCTGGATTCGTTCACAAGTTGCTGAAACGAGGTGTCGTGCTCGGATAAATGGCGCTGGAGGCTGCGCGGACTCATGGCCAGACGCCGGGCCACCCGCTGGAGCTGAGCGCCGTCCTCGGTGGGCAGCGCCATGATGATTTCTTCGCGGGCGTTGGTAATCAGGTCAGAGGCTTTCTTGCGGTCGGCCAGCAGCTTTTCGAGCAGCCGGCAGGACATGTCGTAGAGGGCCTGGTTATGCGGCGCGCCGGGAACCGAGAGGATCGCGGCGGGAAAAACCACGGAGTTCGTCGCCTGCGAAAATGCGAGAGAACGGCCGAGAATCCGCCTGTAAGGCTCGAGATTCCGGGGTTCCGGGCGGTTCAGGCGTATCTCGAGCGGTTTCCAGTCAGACTGGAGGATAAGCGAAACCCGTCGCACCGTCGTCGCCACGGAGTAGTCGCAGAACTGCCACCGCCGGATCAGGAGCGGGGAGAACCCCCAATCCATGGTGACGCCGTCGCCGTCGATGATCATCTCCGCATGGGAGACATCGAGGCGGGTGGGAATAAACTTCGCGAGTGTCGAAAGCGCCGTGCGCACGTCCGGCGCGTTGCCGAGAGCGAAGGACAGCGGGCCGGTCGGCTCGGAGGGACGCGCCAAGGCGAACCGGAGACCGAAGGATTCGTCGCCGGAGATCAGCGACGCGATTTCGAGGTACTGCGCAAACGCATCCAGGCTGACGAATTCGAAATCGTCGTCCGTGTTGATTCCCGACAATCCGACAGTCCGGGCGATGCTCTCGTGGTTCAGACCCGCAGCCGAAGTGAAATCCTGCAGCCCCTTGAGCATGCTTGCCGAAACCTGCAGCCGGTCGATGCTGATCCCGCGCATGACATTCCCTTACGTGTCAGGTCAAGATTTTGGCGCGTCAGGTTAAAAACTGCAATCCATATCGACGCTTCGCCGCAGTAGCATTCGGGCGGCTGCTGCACGGGAGCACATCACCGCTGCCCGCAATTGCCTTTGGGGAAAGGTTTTTTGATGACTGGAAAGAAACCGGCGCCACCGCCAGATGGTGCTGCACCGGAACTGTTCGACCTGTACGGCCGGTGGATAAAGCATGCGGATGGCTGCCGGCTGCCGACGTCGACCGATATCGACGTGGACGATCTGTTCTCGCGCTACCAGGGCGCGGGAATCATCACGGTCGGCGAACGCAAGGATGGCTCGCCACGCTACTTCAACGAGCGCGTCAACGACACGCACGAAAAGCTCCTGGGTCGGGCCGTGCAGGGCTATTGGGTCGACGAGATCGTGCCCGTCGATCACATCCAGAGTTACGAGCGCGTCTATAGCACGATCATCAGCGAACGACGCCCGCATTACTGGATGCGGATGAATACGCCGCTTGGCACGGAGGTAATCGACTTCGAACGCTTGCTCGTTCCCGTCTCGGACGACGGCGCCGAGGTGACGGCTCTCGTCGGGGTCTGGGTCGTCTACGGACCGGACGGCAAGCCGAGGTCGTGAGGCCGGGCCGGGAACCGGCGCCCCGGTTCCCGATGTCCTGGTTCCCGATGCCCCGTTTCCCGATGCTGCCGGCCCGATCCGCCGGATCGGCGGCCCTCAGATTTTCTGATTGTACTCGCCGACTTCCGGCTGCGACGACAGGTAGCCGTCGATGTCGGCGAAGATCGCTCGCATGTTGGCTTCCGAAACCGGGCTCTCGACGACGACGACAAGTTCCGGCTTGTTGGACGAAGCCCTCACCAGGCCCCAGGTGCCATCTTCCAGCACGATCCGGATGCCGTTCACCGTGATCACCTCGCGCACCGCCTGACCCGCAATCGGCTTACCCGAATCCGCCAGCCCCTGGAAATGGGCGATGGCGCGGTCGACGACGTCGTACTTCACCTCGTCGGCGCAATGCGGCGACATGGTCGGAGACTGCCATGTCTGCGGCAGGTCGGCCCTCAGCGCCGAAAGCGGCGTGCCGGCATTGTGATCCAGCATCTCGCAGACGGCGATGGCGGCAATGAGGCCGTCGTCGTAGCCGCGGCCGACGGGCGCGTTGAAGAAGAAGTGCCCCGATTTTTCGAAACCGGCCCGTGCGTCGAGCTCGTTGACGCGGCGCTTGATGTAGGAATGGCCGGTTTTCCAGTAGTCGACCTTGACGCCATTCTCGATCAGCACCGGATCGGTGTTGAACAGCCCGGTCGACTTGACGTCGACGACGAACTGCGAGTTCGGATGGCGGCTTGAGATATCGCGGGCCAGCAGCACGCCGACCTTGTCGGCGAAGATTTCCTCTCCGGTATCGTCGACGACGCCGCAGCGGTCGCCATCGCCGTCGAAGGCAAGCCCGACGGCGGCACCGTGCTCCTTCACCGCGTCTGCCACGGCGTGCAGCATCTTCATGTCTTCCGGGTTCGGATTGTACCGGGGGAAGGTGTAGTCGAGCGCGCAGTCGAGCTCCACGACCTCGCAGCCGATCGCCCGCAGCACCATCGGCGCGAACAGGCCGGCCGTGCCGTTGCCGCAGGCGGCCACCACCTTGAGCGGGTTCTTCAGCTTCTTGTCGCCGATCAGGTCGGCGGCATAGCGGGCGCCGAAATCCTCGACATAGGTGTAGGCCCCGCCCTCGCGCGGCACGCCCGTGCCCGACAGCACGATCTCCTTCAGCCGGCCGATCTCATCGGGACCGAAGGTCAGCGGCCGGTCGGCACCCATCTTCACGCCGGTCCAGCCGTTGTCGTTGTGGCTCGCCGTCACCATCGCCACGGCCGGCACGTCGAGTGCGAACTGGGCGAAGTAGGCCATCGGCGACACCGCCAGGCCGACGTCGTGGACCCGGCAGCCCGCCGACATCAGGCCGGCGACCATCGACAGCTTGATGGACTGCGAATAGGACCGGTAGTCGTGGCCGACGACGATATCGGGCCGTACGCCGCGCTCGTGCAGCAGCGTGCCGATCCCCAGCCCCAGCGCCTGTGCGCCCATCAGGTTCAGCTCGCTGCCGATCAGCCAGCGGGCGTCGTATTCGCGGAAGCCGGTCGGCTTGACCAGCGGTGTCGTTTCGTAGGCCGCAGAATTGACGGCCACCTCGGCTATCGGCTTCGGAAGCATGAACCCGTCCTGTCAGGTGCTTATCAGGGTGGAACGCCCGGTATCGTACAATCGACGCAGGGGTAAGTGTATTACTTGACGAGTTCCAGCGTATCGCCTGTCAATTTGACGCTGGCAAGGCGGTTGAGGAAAGTCATCCCCAAAAGGCTGGCGCCGAGCGTCCCGTCCTGCGCCACCACGGCGCGGACGTCCGACAGCGCCAGCCCTTCGACCTCCATCCGGTCCAGAAGCACGAAAGCCACCCTGGTTTCGCCGTTCGCCGTCTGCACGGGGATGGAGTAGTCGAGATCCTGCGTCCTGATGCCCGCCCGCTTCGCGTCGTCGTGGGTCAGCACCACCGACGTCGCCCCCGTATCGGCCAGCATCTCGAGCCGGCGCCCGTTGACCCGCGCGTCGACGGTGAAATGCCCGCGCCGGTCCGCCTTCAGGCGCACCGTCCGGCCGTCCGGCCGCTCGGTGCGATCGCGCGCGAGGTCTTCGCGCAGCTCGGCGCGGACGGCGGGATCGCTGGTGAAATCGTCAAGCCGCTGCACCGCGAAGACGGTGACACCGAGCAGGCCGAGCAGAATGAGGCCCCGTAGCATGCGGTTTCCCCGCTTGTTCCGACCGTCGTGAATATGTCGCGGCGAAGTATGCCATCGCAGGGTAAGGCGAGGGTGAAACGGGCGCGCCGACTGTCGGGATGGTAAACCAACGGTAAACGGCAGGGGCGCAGGCCCGTCAGCCGCCGGTCAGCACCATCTCGTTGCCGCGCACGGCATAGGAGTCGAGGCGGTCGAGAACGTTCACGCCGAGAAGATTCTCCGACAGCGCGCCGGGCGGCGCGACGGTGGCGCGCAGGCCGGTGAAGGCGAGGGGGCCGATTTCCAGGCGTCCGATCCGGACCGGCGCCACCATGGTTTGTCCGTTGGCCGTCTGTACCGGCAGCGTGTAGGACAGCCCGCTCATATCGATGCCGGCCGCCTGCGCCGTGCCCGGCGTCAGGGTCAGCGTCGTCGCGCCGGTGTCGACCAGAAAGCGGGCAGAGGCGCCGTTGACGCTGCCGCGGGCGACGAAATGGCCGCTGGCGTCGCGGCGCAGCGTGACCACCGTCCGGCCCGAGGCGTCCGTCGAGGCCATCGGCATGCCGGGAACGAGTTCCCCGAAGACACGGTTCCCGAGGACGGCGAACTCGTACCGGAAGCTGTAGACGGTGATGAGGATGAGGGCGATCCCCATCCACGTGACGGCCTGGCGCACCGCCGTACCGAGCCGGAACTGACGGCTTGCGATCACCGACCCGCCGATCACGATCAGCAGCGCGACGCCGTAGACGATCGACGCGAAGTCGGAATTGCTGAAGCCTCCCACCGTGCCCTCGGAATGGCGCACCATCAGCACGATGGCGCCTAGCACGAGGACGCCGATTCCGATCCAGGCCAGACTGTCGCGGCGCATAAAGGCACACTCCTGTGGCGCGCGGCCGCGAAACGGCCCCGCATGGGCACGACCGGGATATGAGGTCGCCGGGACCGGGCGTCAATCTCGGGCTGGCGCGACGCGACTCAGGCCGCCTTGCGCCGGCGGCGCGCCGTGCTGTCGTCGTCCATCGGCGGCAGGGCCTTCATCACCCGGTCGTGCGGGAAAATGACGACCGCCTCCGTGCCCTCGCGCAGCCTCGAGCGGAAGTCGAACCGGCCACCGTGCAGTTCGACGAGCTTGATCACGATCGGCAGGCCGAGGCCGGAGCCCTCTTCGGCGTTCTTGGCGGCCAGCGACCCGCGCCCGAAGGTCTGCAGCACGGTCGGGATCTCGTCCTCCGGAACGCCGGGGCCGCTGTCCCGGACGCTGAGATACTGGCCGCCGCCGGCCGTCCAGCCGACCGTCAGCGTCACATGGCTGCCGTTCGGAGAAAACTTGATGGCGTTGGTCAGCAGATTGAGGACGATCTGGCGGACGGCGCGCTCGTCGACCCAGATCTTGGGCAGGTCCTCCTCGAAGAGCTCCTCGATCTCGATACCGCGCTGGTCGGCCCTGAGCTTGAGCAGGTGATGGCAGTCCTGAACGGTTTCGGTCAGCGACACCGCTTCCTCGTGCAGGGCGTAGCGACCCGCTTCGATGCGCGACAGGTCGAGGATCTCGTTGATCAGGTCGAGCAGGTGCTGGCCGCTTTTATGGATGTCGCCGGAGTATTCCTTGTAGGCGGCGACGGCGTGCTTGCCGAGCAACTCGTCCTTGAGCACTTCGGAGAAGCCGAGAATGGCGTTCAGCGGCGTGCGCAGTTCGTGGCTCATGGTTGCCAGGAAGCGGGACTTGGCGAGGTTGGCCTCCTCGGCGCGGCGGCGGGCTTCCTCGGACAGGGCCGTGGCCTGCTCCAGTTCGCCGATCAGCGCGTCCTTTTCCTTCCTCAGGCCCAGCATGGCGAGCACGGTCGACTGCATCTGCCGGGCGACGATCATGAAGAAGACCTGCGCACCCACGGCAAGCCCCGCCATGGCGAAGTAGATCGGCTCGTTCAGCATCGTGAACCGCAGCACGATGGCCGCCGTGATCGGCAGCGTGCCGGCCAGCGAGGCGATCGGCAGGTTGCCCGCGCTCAGCGTTCGCATCGCCAGGATGACGATCAGGGCGGCGAACATGAAGATCGTCGGTTCGATTTGGCCGCCGGGCACCGACAGGAACGCCATCGTCGCCCAGGTCACGCCGTTCAGGAACTCGGCGGCGAAGAACCGCCGTTCCCACAGGTGCGCGCTCATCTTGTACGAGTCGCCGTACTGATAGCGGCGGCACAGGTAGGTGAGGATGCCGTTGCTGACCAGCACGGAGGCAAGCCAGACGGCCGTTTCCGCCAACGGCACCCATACGGTGGTCATCGCCGCGATGATGATCGCCAGCAGCGGCACGACCAGCGCGATGCCCGTCTGGTTCTGGGCGTAGGCACGCATGAGATCGCGGTCGAAGGCGGGGGTCGTCCCGGTCTGCGACGTCAGCCGCTCGCGAACCTGGCGGACCCGGCCGGTCACCGAGCGGCGCCTTTGCTCGGTCTCCTGCCTTTCCGTTGCGGTAGTGGACTCGCCTTGCTCGGTCATCGCGGAACTGCAAACTTATACGCCGCCGCAGCGAGGCCGCGGCGATGGACATGTCTCGGTTCTGCGGCAAATTTCTTAAGATCGTCGTAAGAATCGATTCATCAATTTTCGAGGTTTCCCTTGCCAGCCCGCCCCCGCAGCCGTGCCCGCACCGCACTCGTCCGGTTCGACGAACTGTTGACCGCCGGGCTGGTCGTCGCATTGCTGTTGCTGGTCGCCGTGTATCTGCCCTCGAACGCGCGGCGCAGCTATTCGGGCCTGGCGCACGTCATCGACGGGGATTCGCTGGTGGTCGGCACGGTGGAAACGCGCCTGAAGGGCATCGATGCGCCGGAGCTGAAACAGACCTGTCTCCTGGACCGCAAGCCGTGGGAATGCGGAAAGGCCGCGAAATCCGCCCTGCACGGGGCGATCGCCGGGCGCAACGTGACGTGCGACGGGGCCGGGCGGGACAAGTACGACCGGGTTCTCGCAACCTGCCGGGTGGGCGACCGGAACCTGAACGCGGAAATGGTCGAGAACGGCTGGGCGGTCGCCTATGGTGGGTATCTGGCCGAGGAAAAGAAGGCCAAGGCGGAAGAAAAGGGGCTGTGGGTCAGCGAGTTCGACCGGCCCGAGAGCTGGCGGGAGATCTTCAGGGGAACCTGAACGAGACGGCGCTTTCCCGCGCTTTCCCGCCCGAGATTCACTGAGGCGTTACCAAAGGCGATCGATTCCATGAAACTTTACACGGCAACCCGGGCCCCCAATCCCCGCCGCGTCGATATCTTTCTGGCGGAGAAGGGCATCGACATTGCCCGCGTCGAGGTCGACATCAACAAGCTGGAACAGAAGACCCCGGACTTCGCCGCGATGAACCCGCTGATGCGGGTGCCGGTGTTGGAGCTGGACGACGGGACGCTGATCAGCGAGTCGATCGCGATCTGCCGGTATTTCGAGGAAACCCATCCCGAACCGCCGCTGTTCGGTATGGATCCGGTGGACAAGGCGCTCGTCGAGATGTGGCAGCGCCGCATCGAGCTCAACCTGATGGGGCCGGTCGCCACGGTGTTTCGCCACCTCCATCCCGGCGCCGCGGTGCTGGAGAACCCGCAGCTTGCCGAGTGGGGGGAACTGAACAAGCCGCGCATCTTCGAGGCGCTGGACTGGCTGGACGCGGCGCTGGCCGACCGGCCCTTCGTCGCCGGCGACCGCTACACCGTCGCGGACATCTCGGCGCTCGTCGCGATCGACTTCATGCGTCCGTCCAGACTGAGAGTTCCCGAAAGCTGCGCGAACGTCCTGCGCTGGCACGGCGAGGTCTCCGCGCGGCCGAGCGCTGCGGCATGAGCCTGACCGTCACGATCGTCGGATGCGGCGATGCGTTCGGCAGCGGCGGACGGCGCAACACCTGCTTCCATCTGCAGGCCGGGGACTGCCGTTTCTTCGTCGATTTCGGCGCCTCCTCGATGACCGGTGTCAACGCCCTCGGCATCGATACCAATGCGGTCGACGCGATCATCCTGTCGCATCTGCATGGCGATCACTTCGGCGGGATCCCGTTCCTGATCCTGCATGCCCATTTCGTCACCGGCCGAACGGCGCCGCTGACCATCGCCGGCCCGCCGGGCACCGAGGCGCGCATACGGGCCGCCCAGGAAGTCCTGTTCCCGGAGTCCACGACAATCGATCTCGGGTTCGACCTGCGCTTCCTGGAGATGCAGCCGGGCGGTACGGCGACGGTGTGCGGCGCGGAGGTCGAACCCGTCGAGGTCTCGCATCCCAGCGGCGCGCCGCCGTTTGCCCTGCGAATCCGCGCGGGAGACCGGCTCTTCGCCTTTTCGGGCGACACCGAGTGGCTCGATCTGTTGCCGGACGTCGCCCGGAATGCCGACCTGTTCATCTGCGAGTGCTATGCATTCGAGGAGGATATCCCCTATCACGTCCGCTATCGGGACATCGAGGCGAACCTGCCGCGGATCGAGGCCCGCAGGATCCTGCTATCCCATCTCGGACCTGAATCGCTTGGTCGGCGCGCCGAGATGGACGCTAAGATCGGCATCGCCGAGGACGGCATGGTCATCGAGCTATGAGCGCTCCCGCGCCTGAGACATGACGAAGATCGACAGGCTGGGCGCGGCGATAGCCGGCTGCCGCGTCTGTGTCGAAGAGCCGGTTGGCAGGCCCCTGCCGCACGAGCCGCGGCCCGTCGCCTGGCTGTCGCCAACGGCGCGGCTTGCAATCTGCGGCCAGGCACCGGGGACCCGGGTGCACGCCACCGGCATCCCCTTCAACGATCCCTCCGGCGACCGGTTGCGCGACTGGATGGGGATCGACCGCGAGACGTTCTACGACCGGTCCCGCCTGGCGATCGTCCCGATGGGCTTCTGCTTTCCCGGCCTCGATGCCAAGGGCGGCGACCTGCCGCCGCGCCGCGAATGCCGGCAGACGTGGCACGACCGCGTCTTCGCGGCCATGCCGCAGATCGAGCTCATTCTGACCATCGGGCAGTACGCGCAGGCCTATCATCTTGGCCGCGATCGCAAGGGGTCGCTGACGGAAACAGTCGCTGCCTGGCGCGAGATATGGGAGAGCGAACGGACGCCGCGCATCCTGCCGATGCCGCACCCCTCCTGGCGCAATACCGCGTGGCTCAAACGCAACCCGTGGTTCGAGGCGGACGTGCTGCCGGTCCTGCGCGCCGAGGTGCGGCGGCTGATCGGTTAGGCGATCTGCCTGTTCCCGCCGGGCCGGGAATCAGTGGATCGGCGCGTCGGTCGGATCTGGATAGCGGGACGCGGCGAGGAAGCACACGAGGGCCAGTGCCGCGGCGAGCAACACCATCGCCGTCGTCGGCAGGGACGTCCCGTCGTGCATCGCCCCGACGAGGATCGTCGTGACGGCGCCGGTGCCGATCTGGATCGTGCCGCTGAGACCGGCCGCGGCGCCGGCGAGGTCGGGCCGCACGCTGACGGCGCTGGAGACGGCGCTCGCCATCACCAGTCCGTTCGAGAAGGTGACGATCATCATCGGGGCGAACAGCGCGAGGGGAACCGCCGGTCCGTACACCGCGAAGCCGACGACGATGATACCGCCAATGACGCCGATCACCGTGCCGAGCCGCATCATCCGTCGTGTGCCGAGCGCCGTCGCGTAGCGGCCGGTGACGTAATTACCGGCGATATAGCCGACCGCCATCGTCATCGCCCACAGACCGAACTCGCCGGGACCGCGGCCCATCAGTTCGATCGTGATGTAGGGCGCGCCGCCGAGGAACGCGAAGAACGTCGCCGACGTGAACGCCATGATACCGCAATAGAACAGGAACAGCGGATTGCTCAGGAGATGCCCGGCGGCGCGAAGCAGGTGGGTGAAGCCGGAGGACTCGCCGCGGTTCAGGTGCGTCTCCGGCAGCCGCAGGAAGACAAGCACCAGCACCGCGGCGCCGGTGACGACGAGCAGCAGCATGCCGGCGCGCCAGCCGACCGTTTCCTGGAACAGTCCGCCGAGCGCCGGGCCCACCATCGGCGCGACGACCATCGACATCGTCACGAAGGCGAGCATGCTCGCCGATTTGTCGCGGTCGAACAGGTCGCGCAGGATCGCCCGGCCGAGAACCAGTCCGCAACAGCCGCCCGCGCCCTGGATGACGCGCCCGATCAGCAGCATGGGCAGGTTCCAGGCAAATGCGTTGATCAGGCTTCCGGCGACGAAGATCACCAACCCGACGATCATGACCGGCCGCCGCCCGAACCGGTCCGATAGCGATCCGTAGACGAGCTGGCCGAACGCCTGGGCGAACAGGAACATCGTCAGCACGTACTGGACGGCCCCGTAGGTGGCGTCGAACTCCCGCGCCATCGTCGGCAGCGACGGCAGGACCATGTTCATGGCCAGGATGCCGACGCCGGTGGTAACGATGAGGATCGCCAGCAACTGGCCGCGACGGATCCCACCGGCCTCGGCGGCAGTCGTTGCCTGGGTCATTGCGTATTGCTTTCCGATGCGGTGGCAGGGGCGGAGTGGTGCACCTGGCGCTCCCGGTAGAAGACATAGAGGCCGCTGGCGACAATCAGCACGATACCGGCAGTGCCGAGCGCATCCGGCAACTGGTCCCAGACCATGTATCCCGCCGCGATGCCGCCGAGGATGATCGAGTAGCGGAACGGCGTGACGACCGACACCTCACCGTGCCGCATCGCTTCGGTGATGAAATAGAATGCTCCCGACAGGAGCGCCGCTGCGACGCCCAGCGAAAGCAGGTCGGCCGGCGTCACCGGCTGCCACGGAACGGCGAGCGACCACACGCCGCCGGCCAGCGTGGTCGCCGACATGGCGACGAGGGCGACGATCAGCGAGGGGACCTCGGCCGGCAGGTAGCGGCTTGAAATGTCGCGCAGCGACGCGAAGGCGAGGCTCGCAAGACCGATCAGGGCGTAGGCATCGAAGCTGGCGGTGCCCGGCTGGACCACGAGCAGAACGCCGATGAACCCGAACAGCACGGCCGCCCAGCGCCGCCAGCGGACGATTTCGCCGAGGATGACGGCCGAAAACACCGTGAGGACAAGCGGCATGGTCTGCATGATCGAGACGATGCTGGCGATCGGCATGTGAAACAGGGCCGTCAGGTAGAGCAGGGTCGACCCGACCTCGCCGATGCTGCGCAGGCCGATCGTTCTCCATCCGGTTCGCGGCCAGCGCCGGAAGACGCCCGTGGCCGCCGCGAACAGGCACACCAGGACGACGGCGATCGCGCCGCGGATCACGATGATCTGCGGTGTCGGCAGCGTTTCGCTGGTGATCTTGATCAGCGTGTCGTTGGTGACGAAGAAAAACATGGCCGCCAGCATGGACAGGATGCCGCGCAGGTTGCCGCTCGAACGGGCGTCAGGCGGTGTCATGGCGAAGGGCGGCGCAGGGTCCATGGTCGAAGGGCGGCAAACGAGGTGGCGAACGGAGCAGGGGCCGTCGCCCCGGCTGGACAGTAGATCCCGGTTACGATGTGCAAAACGGCCGGTCCGCGCGTTCAGGCCGCGCCGCGGAGCCAGAGTGGATATCACGCGGGGGCGAAGCCGACCAGCGGCGGAACCGGTCAGCGGCCATGCCCCAGGGGCAGGGCTGAAGAACCGGAGGCGACGCCGGTATTACTTGCGCAGCATCGTCGACCGGGACAGAACTGGTTGGCGAAACTCGATCGAATGTGGTCATTTTTCTTGCCAAACGCGCCGGATAGGCTCGCGCGACTGGATCAGGGAGGGTCGCCATGTCGTCCACAACTGCCGAGAAACGCGCCGCATTCCGGCAGCTCCACGAATCGGGCTGCTTCGTCATGCCGAATCCCTGGGACGTCGGGTCGGCCATTCTTCTGCAGGAGATCGGCTTCCAGGCCGTTGCCTCCACCAGTTCCGGCTTCGCCTGGACGATGGGCCGGCCGGATTACGGGCTCAAGCGAGACGAGGTGCTTCGCCACCTGTCGATGCTGGCGGAGGCAATCGACATCCCGCTCAATGCGGATTTCGAGAACGCCTTCGCCGACGATCCGAGAGACGTCGAGCGCAATGTGGCGATGGCGGTCGATACCGGCGTGTCCGGCCTGTCGGTCGAGGATTCGACGCCCGGCGCCGACGCGCCCCTCTATCCCGTCTCGCTTGCCGCCGAGCGCATCGCGGCCGCGCGCGCGGCCATCGATGCGAAGGGCGGGGATGTCGTCCTGACCGGTCGTGCGGAGGGCTTCCTCTGGGGGCGCAAGGACCTCGGCGAAACGATCGACCGCCTCCGGGCCTATGCCGAAGCCGGGGCGGATTGCCTCTATGCGCCGGGACTGCCGGGGGAGGCGGAAATCGCCGAGGTGGTGAAGGCGGTTGCCCCGAAGCCGGTGAACGTCCTGCCTGCCGGCCTGCCGGTTGCAACGCTGGCGGGCCTCGGCGTGCGGCGGATCAGTACGGGCGGCGCGCTGGCGCGGACCGGCTGGGCGGCGGTTGCCGCCGCGGCGAAACAGATCGCGGAGGAGGGACGTTTCGATGCCTTCGCCCAGGCTGCGAGCGGCGACATGCTCGACAGCCTGTTCGACAAGCGGGGCAACGGCTGAGCCGCCCTATCCGCCCGTCACGCTCATGTGGCGGGCGACGCTCGGGCGGCTGTTCTGCCGGTCGATGACGAAATCGTGCCCCTTGGGCTTGCGTCCGATCGCCTCGTCGATCGTCGCGTGCAGCAGGTCGTCGCTCTCCGAGGAGCGGATCGCCGCGCGCAGATCGGCAGCGTCGTCCTGCCCCAGGCACATGAACAGCGTGCCTGTGCAGGTGAGGCGCACCCGGTTGCACGATTCGCAGAAATTGTGGGTCATTGGCGTGATGAAGCCGATCTTGCCGCCGGTTTCGGCGGACTGGACGTAGCGCGCCGGGCCGCCGGTCTTGTAGGGGATGTCCGTCAGCGTCCAGCGCTGTTCCAGCCGCGCGCGCAGCAGGCTGAGCGGCAGGTAGTTGTCGGTCCGGTCGAACTCGATCTCGCCCATCGGCATGGTTTCGATAAACGTGATGTCCATGCCAGCGCCATGCGCCCAGCGCACGAGATCCTCGATCTCCTCCTCGTTGCCGTCCCCGCTCGGTCCGTCCTTCAGCGCAACGGCATTGATCTTGATCTTCAGGCCGGCCTTCTGCGCCGCCTCGATACCGCCGAGCACCTTGTCGAGGCTGCCCCAGCGCGTGATCTTGCGGAACTTGTCGGGATCGAGCGTATCGAGCGAGACGTTGACGCGGCGCACGCCGCAGTCGGTGAGCTCGCCGGCGAAGCGCTCGAGTTGCGAGCCGTTGGTGGTCAGCGTCAGTTCGTCCATCGCGCCTGTTTCCAGATGGCGCGACAGCGAGCGAATCAGCGACATGATGTTCCGGCGCACCAGCGGCTCGCCGCCGGTCAGCCTCAGCTTGCGCACGCCCCGCGCGACGAAGGCGGAGGCCACCCGGTCGATCTCCTCCAGCGTCAGCAGGTCCTTCTTGGGCAGGAACGTCATGTGCTCCGCCATGCAATAGGTGCAGCGGAAGTCGCACCGGTCCGTCACCGAGATGCGCAGGTAGGTGACCTGGCGCGCGAACGGGTCGATGAGGGGCGCACGCGTTTCGCCGTGCGTCGGAATGCCTGTCATGTCTTCGTTCCCTCCCGGACGGGCCTGTCGATACCGCCGGGCGTGCGGTTCAGCGTTTCCATCGTGCGTATGCTGCCACAACTGGAGCACCGGTCTTTTGTGGCAAGTCAATCGGAAACCGGACGCCGGCGCAACTGCCTGTGTTCTGACCCGGGGGGCCCCGCGTCCGGCGCGAACCGTTTGCGACTTCGCGCTATTCGCGACGATTTGTTCCGCAACGCACAAGATCAAGTTCTTGCATCGAGGCGGTAATGCATACACTGTGAAGGGGGAGAAGGAGAAGCGGTCTATGGCCGCGGTAACGCAAGCAAAAGAACGCCAGAAGGCAGTCGCTCAGGAAGACGAGATGCGCGCGCAGCTCTACCGGCTGCTTGCGGGTTTGCTCGCGCGCCCTGCGACCGAGGCCGATATCGAGGCCGTCACCGCGATCGGCGGCGACGACAGCGATCTGGGCCGCGCCTTGAGCGCCCTTTCAGCGGCAGCGTCCGAAACGGACGCGGACCGGCTGCAACGCGACTATCACGATCTGTTCATCGGGCTCGGCCGCGGCCTCCTGGTCCCCTACGGCTCCTACTATCTCACGGGCTTTCTGCATGAAAAGCCGCTCGCCCGCCTGCGCGAGGACATGGCGCGGTTCGGCATCGAGCGCGATCCCGCCGTCAAGGATCCCGAAGACCATGTCGCCGCCGAACTCGACATGATGGCCGGCCTGATCCTCGGTGAATACGGAGCGCCGGCCGGATTGCCCGAGCAGAAGCAGTTCTTCGAACGCCATGTCGGATCGTGGGCCGGTCATTTTTTCCGCGATCTCGAAAAGGCCGGCACCTCCGCGTTCTACACCGCGGTGGGATCCGTCGGGCGTGTCTATCTGGATATCGAGGAGGCCGCCTTCTACATGGAATGACGTCGCGGGGGCGGACGGTCGACACGGCGTCGGCGGTCCGGACGTTAAAACGGTCCCCGGCAGTAACCGATGCGTAGAAACCGCGAGCGTTTTTCGGATCGAACGCCGAAGCGCTCGGACAAAGGAGAGAAGAAATGGCTGAGAGGAAAGACGCCAAGGCGACGGCCCGCCGCGAATTTCTGAAGCTTGCCAGTCTTGGAACCGTCGTCGGCGGTGCGGGCCTGCTCCTGCAGGACACGAAGGCCGAAGCGGTCGAGGCAAAGTCGCCGAACGGCTCGAAAGGATACCGTGAAACGCCGCATGTGAAGGCGTTCTACGACTCCGCGAGGTTCTGACACGAAACGGACTGCCAGAGGAAACCCCGAGGGATAGCGGCACCCCCGACGCCGCAGATATCCCAGGAGGAGAAAAAACATGCTCAGGAAGAAAACAGACGGCGTTACGAAAGGCGTGCGGCTTGCACATGTCCTTTCCGATGTCGCCGGTGCGACGATCGACCGCCGCACGTTCTTGCGCCGCTCCGGCTTGACCGCGGGCGGCCTCGCCGCCGCCGCGACGGTGGGCAGCGGAATGGTCCGCAAGGCCGAGGCGCAGTCCGCGACGCCTGGAAACGTCGAGATCCGGAAATCCGTCTGCACGCATTGCTCGGTCGGCTGCACCGTCCTTGCCGAAGTGCAGGGCGGCGTCTGGATCGGCCAGGAGCCGGGCTTTGACTCGCCCTTCAATCTCGGGTCGCACTGCGCCAAGGGCGCCTCGGTGCGCGAGCACGCCCATGGCGAGCGCCGGCTGAAGTATCCCACCAAGCTCGTCGACGGGAAGTGGACGCGGATCAGCTGGGACGAGGCGATCAACGAGATCGGCGACAAGATGCTCGAGATCCGCGAGCAGTCGGGTCCCGACTCCGTCTACTGGCTCGGCTCGGCCAAGCACAGTAACGAGCAGGCCTATCTGATGCGCAAGTTCGCCGCCTTCTGGGGCACGAACAACATCGACCATCAGGCGCGCATCTGCCATTCGACGACCGTTGCCGGCGTGGCCAACACGTGGGGCTACGGCGCGATGACCAACTCCTACAACGACATCCACAATTCGCGCGCGATCTTCCTGATCGGCGGCAATCCGGCCGAGGCGCATCCGGTGTCGCTGCTTCACCTGCTCAAGGCGAAGGAGGAGAACAACGCGCCGCTGATCGTCTGCGACCCGCGCTTCACGCGCACCGCCGCGCATGCCTCTGAATACGTCCGGTTCCGTCCCGGCACCGACGTCGCCCTGATCTGGGGCATCCTCTGGCACGTTTTCGACAACGGCTGGGAGGACAAGGAGTTCATCCGCACGCGCGTGTGGGGCATGGACCAGGTGCGCGAGGAAGTCGCGAAGTGGACTCCCGAGGAAGTCGAGCGCGTCACGGGCGTGCCCGGATCGCAGGTACGCCGCGTCGCCCGGACGCTCGCCAACAACCGGCCCTTCACCATCATCTGGTGCATGGGCGGCACGCAGCACACCAACGGCAACAACAACACCCGTGCCTATTGTGCACTGGGCCTGGCGCTCGGCTCGATCGGTACCGCCGGCGGCGGCGCCAACATCTTCCGCGGCCATGACAACGTCCAGGGTGCGACCGATCTCGGCGTCCTGATGGACACCCTGCCGGGCTACTACGGCCTGGCCGAAGGCTCGTGGAAACACTGGGCCCGTGTCTGGGATGTCGATCACGACTATCTCGTCGGCCGCTTCCACGACCCCGAGATCATGACCAAGGCCGGCATGCCGGTGAGCCGCTGGTTCGACGGCGTGCTCGAGCCCGCCGACAACCTCGACCAGCCCGACTCCATCAAGGCCATGGTGTTCTGGGGGCACGCGCCCAACTCGCAGACCCGCCTGCCGGATATGAAGAAGGCGATGGAGAAGCTCGATCTTCTCGTCGTCATCGACCCCTATCCGACGATGAGCGCGGTGATGCAGGACCGCACCGACGGCGTCTACCTGCTGCCGGCTTCGACGCAGTTCGAGACCTACGGTTCGGTGACCGCCTCCAACCGCTCCCTGCAATGGCGCGAGACAGTCGTGGAGCCGCTCTTCGAGAGCCGGCCCGATCACACCATCATGTACCAGTTCGCGGAGAAGTTCGGCTTCGCCGAGCCGATGTTCAAGAACATCGAGGTTGTCGACGGCGAGCCCCTCGTCGAGGATATCACCCGCGAATTCAACCGCGGCATGTGGACCATCGGTTACACGGGCCAGTCGCCGGAACGGCTGAAAAAGCACATGGAGAACCAGCACACCTTCGACCGCACGACGCTGCGGGCGAACGGGGGTCCGTGCGACGGCGACTATTACGGTCTGCCGTGGCCGAGCTGGGGCACCGCCGAGATCAATCATCCCGGCTCGCCGAACCTCTACGATGTTTCCAAGCCGGTCGCCGAGGGCGGCATGGGCTTCCGCGCCCGGTTCGGTGTCGAGCGCGACGGAGACAACCTGCTGGCCGAAGGCGTGTATCCGGTCGGCTCGGAGATCGAGGACGGCTATCCCGAGTTCACGTACGGGATGCTCAAGAAGCTCGGCTGGGACGCGGACCTCACCGATGAGGAACGCGCGACGATCGAGGGCATCGGCGGCGACAACGCCGATGGCGTCAACTGGAAGGTCGACCTGTCGGGCGGCATCCAGCGCGTCGCGATCGCCCACGGCTGCGCCCCCTACGGCAACGCCAAGGCGCGCGTCGTGGTCTGGCAGTTCCCGGATCCGGTGCCGCTGCACCGCGAGCCGCTCTATACGCCGCGGCGCGACCTCGTGGCCGACTATCCGACCTACGACGACAAGCGCATGCACCGTCTGCCGGTCCTCTACAAGTCGATCCAGGAGAAGGATTACTCGGAAGACTTCCCGGTCATCCTGACGTCTGGCCGACTGGTCGAGTACGAAGGCGGCGGCGACGAGACGCGGTCCAACCCGTGGCTCGCCGAGCTGCAGCAGGACATGTTCATCGAGATCAACCCGTTCAATGCCAACGACCTCGGCATCAAGGACGGCGACAGGGTCTGGGTGAACGGTCCCGACGGCGCGAAGATTAACGTCATGGCGCTGGTCACCGAGCGTGTCGGACGGAACGTGGCGTTCATGCCGTTCCACTTCGGCGGCTGGTGGCAGGGCGAGGACCAGAGATCGAAGTACCCGGAAGGGGCCGATCCCTATGTGCTCGGCGAGGCCACCAACACCGTGCAGACCTACGGCTACGACTCGGTCACGCAGATGCAGGAAACCAAGGTCACGCTCTGCCGGATCGAGCGGGCATAAGGGAGGAGTTTGAAAAATGGCACGTATGAAATTCCTCTGCGACGCCGAGCGCTGCATCGAGTGCAACGCCTGCGTCACGGCCTGCAAGAACGAGAACGAGGTGCCCTGGGGCATCAACCGCCGCCGTGTCGTCACCATCAATGACGGCAAGCCCGGCGAGCGGTCGATCTCGGTCGCCTGCATGCACTGTTCCGATGCGCCCTGCATGGCTGTCTGCCCGGTCGACTGCTTCTACCAGACCGACGAGGGCGTGGTGCTGCATTCCAAGGACCTGTGCATCGGCTGCGGCTATTGCTTCTACGCGTGCCCGTTCGGCGCGCCGCAATATCCGCAGGTCGGCAACTTCGGGTCGCGCGGCAAGATGGACAAGTGCACCTTCTGCAACGGCGGTCCCGAGGAGGACAACTCCGAGGCCGAGTTCCAGAAATACGGCCGCAACCGCCTGGCCGAGGGCAAGCTGCCGCTGTGTGCGGAAATGTGCTCGACCAAGGCCCTGCTCGCTGGCGACGGCGACGTGGTGTCTGGCATCTATCGCGAGCGCGTCGTCGCCCGCGGTTTCGGTGCCGGCGCCTGGGGCTGGGGCACGGCCTACGAGCAGAAGACCGGCGGCTGACCGGTCGACACGGGTCGGGGCGGTCCGCCGTCGAATGCGTCCGCCCCGCCGGCGAATTCCGACGCCGCCGCGTCGCTTGGCTTTCTGAGGAAGCGAAGTGGACGCGCGCGGCGTCGCGCTATCGGTAGATCGGGACGAGGCGACAAGCGTCCGGCCGAATTGCATCTGGGCGAACGGACTGGCGAAACGAACCGGGGCGGCAGGAGATGACACAAGCGACGAAAGCGGTCGGTATCGGGGTTCTCCTCGCGGGCCTGGCGCTGGGGCTCGGGGCCTGCCGGGAGAACGAGCAGAATCGGCCGCTCCATCTCGAAAAGGGAACCTATTCGGGACAGCCCGACACGGAGTTGACCGAAGATCAACGCCGCGCGCTGCAGCAGCGCGGCCAGTTGCAGAAATTCTGATCGGGAGGATCGAGATGAACGGCTTTATGTCCGTCCTGCGGCAAACCGGCCTCGGACCCGTCAGCCGGGTTTCGCTGGCCGTACTGTTTGCGTTGGGGCTCGCGATCGCCGCCATGACCGTCGTCGATACGCCCGCCGCCGCCCAGAGCGGTGCCGTGCCGCCGACGACGGCGCAGGGCCTTCAACAGGATCCGACCGGCGGCCGGGTGCCGGGCGATGCGCTCGGCGGGACATCCGATTCCGATTTCTGGCGCGCCATCCGCGGCGGCGTGCAGGGCACCGTCTCGATCCCCGACAAGAAAGCCGGCACGCTGGTCCAGTCCGAGGGCGAGACCTGGCGGGCGATCCGCAACGGTCCTTTGTCGACGTGGGGCGCCTGGGCGCTGCTCGGTATCGTCGTCGTGCTGGCGTTGTTCTTCCTGGTCCGCGGCCGTATCCGTATCGAGCACGGCTGGGCCGGCCGCACCATCACCCGCTTCGCCGGCTACGAGCGGCTCGGGCACTGGCTGCTCGCCGTCTCCTTCGTCATCCTTGCGCTGACGGGGCTGAACATCCTGTACGGGCGCTACGTCTTGCTGCCGGTCCTCGGGCCGGATGTCTTCGGCGCCATCACGCACTGGGGCAAACTCGCCCACAACTACATCTCGTTCGCCTTCATGGTGGGGCTCGCCTACGTCTTCCTCATCTGGGTCGCCAACAACATCCCCAACCGCTACGACGTCATCTGGCTCCTGAAGGGCGGCGGCATGTTTTCCAAGCATTCGCATCCCCCGGCCAGGAAGTTCAACGCGGGCCAGAAGATCCTGTTCTGGCTGGTGATCCTCGGCGGCGTCTCCATCAGCCTGTCTGGCATCGCGCTGCTGTTTCCCTTCCAGACCCATCTCTTCGCCACGACATTCGAGGTCCTGAACATCTTCGGCGCCGGCCTGCCGACGGATCTGACGGCCCTGCAGGAGATGCAGCTCGCCCAGCTCTGGCACGCCATCATCGGGCTGGTGCTGGTCGTCGCGATCATCGGCCACATCTACATCGGCACGATCGGCATGGAAGGGGCGTTCGACGCCATGGGAAGTGGCGAAGTCGACCTCAACTGGGCGAAGGAGCACCACGGGCTCTGGGTGGACGAGGTCATGGCCCGCGAGCGGTCCGTGGACGGCGGCGCCGCGCCGCCGCAGCCGGCGGAATAGACCGCAGGCCTCCATGGTTCGCGTCGGATCACGTGTGCGGGGGCTGACCGCGTTGGCCGCGGCCCTTGCGCTGGCCCTGTCTGCGCCCGCTGCCCGGGCTTGGCCGGACCGTCTCGAAGGGCACGGCGGCCCCGTCCAGGGACTTGCGGTCTCGGCGGAACGATCCGAACTGCTCTCCGCCTCCTTCGATTACGCGATCCTGCATCGAACGCTTGCCGATGACGGCTCTGACATCCTGCATCGGCTGATCGGCCACGAGGCCGCCGTCAACGATGTCGTCTTCGTGCCGGGCCGTGCGCTGGCGGTCTCCGCCAGCGACGACGGCACGGTCGGGGTGTGGGACCTCGAGGAGGGCGTGCTCCTGACGCGTTTCGAGGGGACCGGCGACAAGGTGCTGGATGTGACGGTGAGCGATGACGGCCGGTTCGCCGCGGCCGCCCTGTGGGACCGCACGGCGCGCGTCTACGATCTGGAGACGATGACCGAACGTGCCCGGATGGAAGGCCATCGCGGCAACGTCAATACGGTCGACCTGGCGGTGGGGGGCAACGTCCTCTACTCGGGCTCCTATGACGGCTCGATCCGCCAGTGGAACGCGGCAACCGGGGCGTTCCTTCGGGTTGTCCTCGACCACGGCTGGGGCGTGAACGTCATCCGCGTGCTGCCCGACGAAACCCACCTTCTGTTCGGGACGACCGACGGGACCGCCGGCATTGTCGACATCGCCTCCGGCGAGGTGGTCGCCGAGTTCGAGCCCTATGGCGGTCCGGTCCTGGCGGCGGCACTCGATGCGGAGCACGGGTTGGCGGCCATTGGCAGCGCCAACGGGCACCTGCGAGTCTACCGGATGGACGACTGGTCGCTCGTCAGCGACTACGCCACCGCCTACGGGCCGGTCTGGGCGCTGGCCTTCGCGCCGGACGGCACGGCCATCTATCGGGGCGGCCTCGACGATTTCGTCTCACGGGTCAGCCTCGAGCCCGGCGCGCCGCTGGACGTCGCGCAAACGGACTTCCCGCGCCGCTTCCAGCTCACCGGCGACATGGATCCCGGCGAGCGCCAGTTCGCCCGCAAATGCAGCGTCTGCCACACGCTGACGCCCGACGACGCCAATCGGGCGGGGCCGACGCTCTATGGCGTCTTCGGCCGCCGCGTCGGCACGCTGCCGGACTATCCCTATTCCGATGCCCTGAAGTCCGCGGATATCGTGTGGACCGAAGAGACGATCGCGCTGCTGTTCGATCACGGGCCGGACGTGGTGCTGCCGGGAACGAAGATGCCCGTTCAGCGGCTGAAGAATCCGGACGAACTGGCGGCATTGGTGCGCTATCTGAAACGGTCGACCGGCCCGGCAACGGGAGCCGAATAGTCCGTGGAACCTGGCAGGAGAAAAAGCGATGAAAGCGTTTTGGGGTGGAGTGATCGTCATGGTGATTATCTCGGTCGGCGCCTGGGCGGTACTCGGTACCGTCGGCATGTCGGCGAGCGACGTCTACGCCTCGGACCGGTCCGTCAGGCTTTAGGAAGGCCGCTTTTCGGCCTGGCCGTCCTGATTGCGGGGCTGATGCCCGCGCAGGCGTTCGAGGCGAGGGTGCTGGAGACGGCGTTGGCGGCCACCGTCAGCGTCCTGCCGGTCATGCCGCCCGGGGCCGCGCGGACGGAGGAACCCGAAGCCAGCGGGGTCGCATACGGCGCGGGCGGCCATGTCGTCACCGCCCTGCATGTGGTGAAGGGCGCGGCGGCGATCCTGGTCCGCAACGCCGACGCCGAGATTGTCGAGGCCGAACTCGTCGGCGCCGATCCGCTGACAGACATAGCGGTGCTGGAGGTCGCCGGTCCGCTGCCGGTGCTTCCGCTGCCGGTGCTTCCGCTGGCCGGCGATGCGTCGCTCGGCGAGCCGGTCTGCGCCATCGGCAACGCCTTCGGGCTCGGCCTGACGGCATCCTGCGGCGTGGTGTCCGGCGTCCACATGGCCGGAATCGGCTTCAACCCGGTCGAGGATTTCGTCCAGACCGATGCCGCGATCAATCCGGGTGTCTCGGGCGGTGCGCTGGTCGACAGGGAGGGGCGGCTCGTCGGGCTCGTCTCCGCGATCTTCACCAAGACCTCGGACGCCAATATCGGCGTCAACTTCGCCGTCGCAGCGCCGCTCATGAAGCGGGTCGCGGACGCGATCATCGAGACAGGCGGTTTTCGCCCGCCGCGTACCGGTGTACGTCTCGGACCGTGGCCGCCGCGAGGCGAGACCGGCCGCATGGCGGCGAAAGTCCTCGCCGTCGAACCGGGGTCGCCGGCGGCGGCTGCGGGACTGCAATCAGACGACCGGATACTATCGGCCGCCGGGCGGCGCATTCGCTCGCCCAAGGACTATATCAGTGCGGTGGCGCGGCTGACGCCGGGCGACACGATCGATCTCGAGGCCGTTCGCGGCGGCGAGACGGTAACGACGACGCTGCGTCTGCCCGACGCCAGCGCCAGGTAAGACCAACCGGAGGAAAAGATGGACGAAGAACGCTTCAACATGTCGCTCAGGAAGTTCCTGAAGCAGGTCGGTGTGACGTCGCAGCGCGAGATCGAGACGGTCGTGCGCGAGGGCAAGGCGGGTGGCGACACGCTCAAGGTCCGGGTCGTGCTGACGGCCGAGGGCACCGATCTCAACCATGTCGTCGACGGTGAGATCGACCTGACCTGAGCCCGGCCGTGAGCCTTCCCGATCCCGAGTTTCCGCCGCTGTTGACCGGGCATCCGGTGACGGCGCCGGACCGTCCGTTTCAGACGGCCGTCGACGGTGTCCGGCGCGGGACGCTCGGCGCCGGCGATCTTGTCTGGGCGCGCGATGCCGATCGTCTGGATTGCGCCCTCGTGCTGGAACCGGATGTCGACCGGGTCCGCGCCGCCGAAATGGTGTTCGTGGCCATGGTCGCCTTTGGCGACAGCTTCGGTGCCGTCGCCCCGCCGGAGGTGGGGCTGACCTGCCGCTGGCCGATGACGCTGTGCGTCAACGGCGCCCGGGTCGGTGGTTTCCGCGCGGCGATGGCCGCCGAGGACGATGCCGACGGCAATCCGCGCTGGATGGTGGTCGGCCTGACGGTCGATATCAGGCGGCGCCGGGCGGCCGCCGAACCGGGAAACGCGCCCGACGTGACCGATCTCGCCGAGGAAGGCTGCGGCGACCTGACCCGCACCGGGATGCTCGACTCCTATGCCCGCCACCTGCTGGCCTGGATCCACACGTGGCAGACCGAGGGTTTCCGTCCGGTCCACGACCTTCTAGTGTTCCGTGCGGAGGGCTATCGCGAACACGTCATGATCGAATTCGACGGGACAACCCACGAAGGCCGGTTCGCCGGGCTGGACGAACACGGCAACCTGATCCTCGAAACAGCGGACGGACCCCGTTGCCTTTTTGTGTCGGAGGCAATCGAGACATCCGACATGGCCGGAACCGACGCATGACCGAAACGCCGAAACACGATTTCTGGCGCTCGTCGGGCTTTCACCTGCTGAAGCTCGATGCGCGCGGCTGGCTGCGCGTGACGCCAGATTTCCTGCGCGCCTATCTCGCCAGGCCGGAGATCCGCCCGATCGAGGACTCCTGTCCGGCCGAGAACGCACTCTATGACGCTCTTCTCGAGAACCCGGTGCGCGACGTATCGGAGGCCGAACTCGACGCGCTCGCAGATGCGGACGCGCGCGACAACTACGAGATCTTCCTGGCGTTCCGCGACCTGCTGGTGGAGCAGGGCACCCTGGAGGCCGCCTATCTGGCGATCGTCGCACCGGGGGCGAACGAACGGCGCACGGATGTTCCGCCGCTGTTTGTCGAACAGCTCGTCCATGCGATCCTCCGCAACGTCCTTGCCGACTGCAAGGACCCGATGCGGATGCGCGCCGCCGAGCTGTTCTTCCGCGAGCAGAACGTCAGCTTCGATCAGGGGCGCGTCATGTTTGCCGACGAGGAGGTCGTCGACATGCACGCCCAGACCGGTGGTCTCGGCGGGCTCGGGCAGCTTCTGGTCGACTCGATGACGCCGATGCGCGAGGTCGAGCTCGACGTGCTCCACGACGACAACAAGAATATCTACTGGGCGCGCTGCGAACGCTTCGATACGGTGATCGACTTCCGCTTCACGCAACCCGCGCTCGATGCCTTCGCCCGCGTCATGGAAGCCTGGATCGTGCACTTTCTGGGCGTCAGGACCCGCATCCAGCCTCTGCAGGAGATACGCGACGAGCACTGGACCTGGCACATCGGCCTCGACGCCGACGCTACCGAGATTCTCAACGCGCTCTACGAGGGAGAGGAACTGCCGCTTGAGGACCTGGAACGTATCGTAGGCCTCTTCCGAATGGAGATTCGCGACGATCGCGGCGTGATCGCCTCGATGCGCGGCAAGCCGGTCTATCTCGGGCTCGCCATCACGCGCGACGGGCACCTGCGGATGAAACCGCAGAACCTGCTCGTCAACCTGCCGTTCGGAGAGGGGGCGTGACGTGCCTGCCGGGCGGAAATCCTTCCTCGACACGGTCTGGGCGCGGCTGATCGCGGGTCTCGTCGCCGCGACCTTCGCCGCGTTGCTCGTCTGGATCAATCGCGACGCGCTGATGGAGACGGCCGGGGGCGGTTTGCAGGATACGTGCCTCGCCCAGCGGATGGCCGATATCGACAAGCTGGTCGCCGACGGCACGATTTCCGGCGGACAGGCGAAGGAGTTCCAGATCCGCGCACGCCAGCTTTGCGCGCAGTCCGCGCCGCAGTAGCCTCAGTCGTCCAGGAAGTCCTCTACGCTCAGGTCGCCGCGTTCGCGGGCGTCGAGATAATCCTGGGTGGTGCGCACCTTCGGCCGCTCGCCCATCCTGAATGGATCGTCGTGCATCTCCGCCTGGGCGACCACCCGGCAATCCTCGCACATGCGGATCAGGTCGACGGTTTCGGATGACTGGAACATCCAGTGCTTGTCCTGCAGCCGCTCGATGACACGGTCCACCGTCTTCTTCGTGCCGAATGGCTTGCCGCAGCGGATACACGCGAACGGCTCTTCCTCGTAGAGCACGATCTGCGACAGCGCCGCCGGCGTGAAGTCGAAGCGCGCGTCGAGTGAAATCGCGCCTTCGGGACAGGTGTTGCGGCAGATGCCGCACTGGACGCAGGCGTTTTCCTGAAACCTGAGTTGCGGCAGATCCGGATTGTCGAGCAGCGCCCCCGTGGGGCAGGCCCCGACGCAGGACAGGCACAGGGTGCATTTGTCCTGGTCGACCACGATGCGCCCGTAGGGCGATCCGTCCGGCAGCGCCAGAACGTCGGGCCGCTCCGGGGCGGTCTCGTGCAGGCGGCCGATTGCGGCGCGGGCGATGTCGCGCTTGCCGCCCACGGCCGAAAAGCCGGAGGTGGGCAGGGCGGCCATCTCCGGAAGGTCGTAGAGCCGCGCCTCGACGATATCGGGATCGCTCTCGACCAGGATCGAGATCCGGTCGCTGCCGTAGCCGAGACCGCCGAGTATGGTGTCGACGAGGCCGCTCTGGCGTTCCAGCGGCAGGACCTCGTCGGCGCGTTCGGGATCTGCCAGGACGACGATCTGCTCGGCGCCGGCAACGAAGGCCGCAGCGAGGGAATCGTGGCCGAGTTCCGTCGCCGCATGCAGCGATACCGGCAGGACATTGACCGGCAGGCCGCGACCGAAACGGGCCATTGCGGCAATCAGCTCGCCACCGCGGCTGCCGTCGTGGAACAGTAGGACGGGCCGCGTCCCGCCGGCGCCCAGATAGGTGGATACCAGCGTCTGGATTCGCGCGATCAGGTTCTCGCGTTGCGGGTACCGGTAGCTGACGGCACCCGTCGGGCATGAGGCGCTGCACGAGCCGCAGCCCCCGCAGATGCCCGGATCGATGTAGACGGTATCGCCCTGGTCGAAAATCGCGCCCGCCGGGCAGGCGTCCAGACAATTGGTACAGCCGGTGATCTTGTTGCGCGAATGGGCGCAGATATCGGCATCGTAGGAGACATAGACGGGCTTCTCGAATTCGCCGACATAGTCGGAGATCTCGAACAGTGCCCTGGCGACGCCGGCGGGATGGTCCGGATCGACCCGGAAGTAGCCGTCGCGGTGGCCGGGCGCCGGAAACAGGGCGGTTTCCCCGCTAAGGTCGAGGATCACGTCGCAGCGCGACTGTGCTCCGTCGCGCGGCATCACGAATTGCGCGCTGTCGCGCGACGACGGCAAGAGTGGCGCATAGCCGTCGACCGTTATCTCGAACGCGCCGAAAGATCCCGCCGCCGCGACGACGCGGCCCCGGTAGACCGGCAGGTCGGCGACGGAGGGGGGCACGATGTCTTCGGCGTCCGTCAGCACGAGACTGACCGCGAGCCGGCCGTTCAGCGCCCGCGCGGCGTCGAGGGCCGTCCGGCCGCGGCCGTAGACGAGGCACGTCCCCTCCGACACGGAGGTGTGAACGGGCGCCGGTCGCGGCGTCAGCATCGCCTCTGCGAGGAGCGCCGCCATCTTCGGCGATGCCCGATCGCCCTCTGAGCACCAGCCGGCCTTTTCACGGATGTTGACGAAGCGGAGGTCTGCCGGCGCCGCGGTTTCCTCTGCCAGCTCGCGAAACAGGGGGGCTTCCTGCGTGCAGGCGACGATGAGATCTCCCTCCGCCTTCAGGGCGGCGAGATAGGCGTCGGTCTCGCCGCGGCACAGAGCCGTGTGGACTCGGCCGATCCCGGCGCCGGGAAGCGCCGTCCGGATCGTCTCCGCGTCGACCGCCATGCTGCGTGCGCAATCGCAGAGAAGGACCGTTTTGCGGCCCTCTGTCATCGATGCCTCCTCCAAACCGCCGGTCGGGGAATGGCGGTTTTTTCTGTATACTTTAAAGTCTATTGTGGAGGCGGTGGCGAAGCAAATGCCCATTTCGACGGGCAGGGCCGACCTTGGGAGGAGCTGTTTGGAAAAGGCGGAAACAATGCCCGTCGGCATCGTCGTCGAGAAGCGGCCGTCGCAAAGCCGTTGGGTCGATGCGGTCTGGAAGCCGGTCGCCATCATCCCCGGCGCGCCGGAGACGGATGCGTGGCGCGTCCTCACCGCCGGCGAAGGGTGGACGCAGTATCACGCCGCGACGCTGCCGCTCGAGTTGCATCGCACGGATTGCGAATCCTACAAGTACAACCTTTCCACCCGCAGCCCCTCCGTCTTCGTCGTGATGGAACCGGTTACCGGCGAAATCCCGTGGCGTGTCCATCTGGCCACCGCGTCCGCCTACGAGGGCGAATCGTACCTCACCTCCGACGAGATGCTGGTCGAAGCCGTTCCCATGCCGGAGGAAATCCAGGCTTGGGTGCAGGCCTTCGCCGATGCGCACTTCGACCCGGAGCCGTTCCGCAAGCGCAAGCGCGACAAGACGCCGGCGCTTGAGGAGCACAAGTTCGGCAAGGAGCCGATCTTTGCCCGCCGTCCGCGCGAGGGCGGCCATGGCTGAGAGCGACGGGTTCCTGACGCGCTGGTCGCGCCGAAAGTTATCGGTGAAGGAGGCTGAGGACGCCGAGGCGTCCCTCGACGAGACGATTGTCGGGATCGAGACGGTGCCTGCTGACGTCTCCACGGAACCTGTCCCGGAAGGCGAGGGCGAGTATTCCGAAACCGGAGGGGCCGATGAGGATGAGGATCACCCCGCCGCCGGCATCGATATCGACAGCCTGACGAAGGATTCCGACTTCACGGTTTTCATGCAGAAGGCCGTTCCGGCCGCCGTGCGCCGCAAGGCGTTGCGCAAACTGTGGACCAGCGATCCGCTGCTCGCCAACCTCGACGGTCTCAACGACTACGAGGACATGGAATTCACCTACGGCATTTCCAACGTCGCCAACACCGAGTGGAAGCTCGGCCGTGGTTTCCTGACCGACAAGGATCTGGGCCTCACGCCGGAGGAACCCGGAGACGACGAGAACGCCGTTGCCGAGGCGGAGCCGGGTACCGGTGAAGCCGAGTCGCCTGGCGCCGAGCAGGGCGAACCGGACACGCCGCACGATCCGGATCAGACGGTTGCCGATATCCCGATGGAACCTCTTCCCGACGTCGACCCGCACAAGGCGTAGCGCGGTTCCCGGAGTCTAGCCCGCGGGGGATTCCAGCGACTCGTCGGCCAGGTGCTGTCGCAGCATGTCCTGATACTGGCCCGTCATGTGAGCGACGAACTCCTCGTGATCGGCGACATTCAGGATTGCCTTGGCCACATAGGCATTGTAGCGCGCCGCCGCATAGAGAAACGCCATGTGCAGATCGGTGGCGTTGACCGTCTGGTTTTCGCGGTTGGCGAGTTCGATGAACTTGTTGGCCTCCTTCAGGAAGGCCGTCGTGTCGAGTTCGCCTTCCTTGCGCGCGGCGCGTCTTTCGTTGCGGCTCATCGGGGGCACTCCTTTCGTGGATTGGGCCGGGGCGCCATGTCTTGCCGGCTCGCGGTTACACACCTAACGTGCGATCGCGATCACAGCGAGGCAGCATGACGGACGAACCCAAGGTCTGGCCCACCGAACTGCGCTTGTCAAAGGACAAGCGTATCCTGACGGTGACCTTCGACAGCGGCGAGAGCTTCGAACTGTCCGCCGAGTATCTGCGGGTGCTCAGCCCGAGCGCCGAGGTTCAGGGGCACAGTCCCGACCAGCGCAAGACCGTCGGCGGCAAGATCGACGTCGGAATCATGAAGATCCATCCGATCGGGAACTACGCGATCCGGCTGGAGTTCGACGACCTGCATTCGACCGGCATCTACTCCTGGCCCTATCTGTACCGGCTGGGGACCGAGAAGGACACGTTGTGGGCGGCCTATCTCGAGGAACTGGCCGAAAAGGGTCTCGAGCGGCAACCGAAACGGATAGGATGACGGCTCAGTCTTTCCGCAGCGTGCCGGCGAAGGCGCGGATTGCGGCGATGTCGTCCAGATCGATGACCACCGGAGTAGCATTCGGCGGAAAGACCTTCGGGTCCGGGTAGGGATAGCCCGTAACGCGCACGAACGAAGGGTGCGGCCGGCGGGCCTGAAACGTCTCGAAGCGGTCTGCCCAGTCGTCGAAGGCATTGACGAGAAGCTGGAACGAGGGCGTCGAGCCGATGCCGCCCGTCGGGTTGAAGTCGCCAATCACATGGCAGCGGGAGCAGTATTGCTCGGAAAGCGACCGTCCTGCGGCGACCTGATCCGTGCTGCCGGCCGCCGCTGTTCCGGTCAATCCGCAGACGAACATGGCGGCGACGGCAAACCGCAGCGGGGTTTCTGTGGTTCGATATGACGGCATGCTCTCTTCCTCCCCTGAGAGATGCCGGCAAACTATAGCATGATCGTGAGCCGTTTCCGGGCAGCGTTTGCTGGTCCGGACCGGATCACTCCGCGCACGAAAAAGGGGGCTTGCGCCCCCCTGAAATAGGACCGGGCCGGAGCCCCCGGCTCCGGCCCGTCTGTCCCCGCGTTGCCTCGGGGCCCGATTACTGCAGCACGACGATACGCGCGCCGACGTTAACCCGGTTGTAGAGATCGATGACGTCCTCGTTGATCATGCGAATGCAGCCCGAGGAGAAGTCGCGACCGATGCTCCAGTTCTGATTGGTGCCGTGGATGCGATACAGGGTCGACCCGACATAGAGCGCGCGCGCGCCCAGCGGATTGCCCGGACCGCCCGGCATGTGGGTCGGCAGGCCAGGCTGGCGGGCGCGCATTTCCGGCGGCGGGGTCCAGCCCGGCCACTCGGCCTTGCGGCTCAGATTGTAAGTTCCGGAGAACTGGAAGCCCTCGCGGCCGACACCGATGCCGTACCGGATCGCCTTGCCGTCGTCTAGGACGAGGTACAGGCGCCGCTCCGGCGTGTTCACGACAATCGTGCCGGGCGAATAGTCGCCGGGCGCGCTGACCACCTTGCGGGGGATGGGCGTATAGGCCCAAACGCCGCCGCTCTGAAGCTGACGACCGGTCAGCGGATCGATTTCGGCACGGCTGTTGTCAGCCGATCCCATCACCAGCGACGCGGCGATACCGAGAAGAGCGAGAAAACGCCAGTTCATGGTTCGAATCCCTGGAAGTATGACTAAACCTACATGCCTCAGCGCCGATTCTGCGCGCCGAAGTAATGGGGATTTTTGTCTGCCACTCAGCCGTAAAAATCAAGCTGAACAGCGCCGACGGAGGGGAAGTTGATGCAGGAATGTGCCACCTGTGGCGGTTCTGCAACTGTTTGATTGTCTGCCGGCTTGGTTCCGGCCGGGTCCGGTTTCTGGCCAATCGCTTTGCGGGGCGGGTTAACGCACGCGCCAAGGCCGTGTATGGGAAGGCGGATGACGACTCCCGGCCTGCCCCACCCGCGCGCTGACTGGTGCCTGTTCCTCGATTTCGATGGGACCCTGGTCGAAATCGCCGATTCGCCCGAGGCGGTCCGCGCCGAATGCCACCTGGCGACGACTCTGTCGGCCATCGCCGTCCGGCTCGATGGCGCGCTCGCCATCGTCAGCGGACGGCCCGTGTCCGAGATCGACCGTCACCTGGATCACGAAGGCTTTCTCGCCGCCGGATTGCATGGCCTGGAGATGCGACGTGGCATCGGCCAGCCCGTAGCCCGCGTCGATGTCGATCCGCCGGCCCCGGAGATTCGAAAAAACCTCTCCGCCTTCGCCGAGGGCCACCCTGGTCTCCGGCTCGAGAACAAGGGAATCGCGTTGGCGCTGCACTATCGCGCGCGGCCGGAGCTCGAGGCCGATTGCCGGGCCGCGGTCCTGGCTGCGATCACCGGCCACGACACCCTGCAGGTCCTCGATGGCAAGATGGTCATCGAGGTGAAGCCGGCCGCGGCCGACAAGGGCCGCGCCGTTCAGCGGTTCATGCAGGACAGCCCCTTCGCGGGGAGAATCCCCGTCTTCGTCGGCGACGACGTCACGGATGAAGATGGCTTCCGTGCCGCGCGTGCGCTTGGCGGCTTTGGAATTAAGATAGGCGAGGGCGACACCGCGGCGCAGTGGCGCATCGGTACGGTGTCGGAATTCCTGCGCTGGCTGGACGCCATGCCCGGCCGGCTTGATCACGCGTCGAAGGAGATGGCTGCACCGTGAGTGGACTTGATCTCGGGGTCATCGGCAATTGCGCGATCGGCGCCCTCGTAGACCGCAATGCGCGGATCGTCTGGTCGTGCCTGCCGCGTTTCGACGGCGACCCCGTCTTTCACGCGTTGCTCGGGGCCGCGGACGGCGAAGACGCCTACGCGGGTGCCTTCAGCATAGAGCTTGAAGGCTTTTCACATTCTGAACAGGCCTACGACCCTAATACGGCCGTCCTCAGGACTCGCCTCTACGGCAGCGATGGAGATGTTCTGGAAGTTACCGACTTCGTGCCGCGCTTCCGCGCCCGGGGGCGCATGTTCCGCCCGACGATGATCGTCCGCCGCGTCCGGCCGCTCGCCGGCCGGCCGCGCGTCACATTCCGCATCCGTCCCCGGTTCGACTGGGGGGCGGCGTCTCCTGCTGTCACCCACGGGTCGAACCACATCCGTTACGTCGGCTCCGGACTCGTCCTGCGGCTGACCACCAACGCACCCGTCACCTACGTCCTGAACGAGACCCCCTTCGTCGTAGCCGAGCCGATCAGCTTCCTGCTCGGCCCCGACGAGACGGCAAGCGACGGTGTCGACACCCTGGCGCGCTCCTTCGAGGAGCAGACCGCAATCTACTGGCGCGAATGGTCCCGCCGCCTCGCCGTACCGCTGGAATGGCAGGATGCGGTGATCCGTGCCGCTATTACCTTGAAGCTCTGCACCTTCGAGGAAACCGGTGCGATCATCGCCGCCATGACCACCAGCGTCCCTGAAGCCGCCGATACCGGCCGCAACTGGGATTACCGCTACTGCTGGCTCCGCGATGCCTTCTTCGTCGTGCGCGCCCTCAACAGCCTTGCCGAAGTGGAGACGATGGAGACCTATCTCCGCTATCTCTCCAATATCGTGCGGGAGGTGGACGGCAACCACATGCAGCCGGTCTACGGGATCGGCCGAGAGGCGGCCCTGGTCGAGCGCATCGAGGAACAGCTTCCCGGTTATCGCGGCATGGGGCCGGTCCGCGTCGGCAACCAGGCCTACGAACACTTCCAGCATGACGTTTACGGAAACGTTATCCTCGGAGCGGCGCAGGCTTTCTTCGACGACCGGCTGTTCCGTAAGGCCACGCTCGACGACTTCGTTCTGCTCGAAAAGGTCGGCGAGCGCGCCTATGCCCTTCACGCCGAACCGGACGCCGGCATGTGGGAACTGCGGACCCGAGCCCGCGTCCACACGTCCTCGTCGCTGATGTGCTGGGCGGCCTGCGACCGGCTCGCCAAGATCGCACGCCGCTTCGAGCAGGCCGATCGCGCAGAGCTCTGGGCGGAGCGCGCCGCGACGATCCACGCCACGATTCTGGAGCGGGCATGGAACCCGGAGCTCAACTCCTTCGTTGAGAGCTTCGAGGGATCCGATATCGATGCAAGTCTTCTCCTGATGGCGGAGGTCGGTTTTGTCGCGCCGGACGATCAGCGCTTCGTCGCGACCGTCGATCGCATCGGCCGCGAGCTGAAGCGCGGCAATCACCTGCATCGCTATGCGGCGGCCGACGACTTCGGCCGCCCGCACACGGCCTTCAACATCTGTACCTTCTGGTACATCGACGCTTTGGCCCGGATCGGCCGCACGGAAGAGGCACGAGAGATCTTCGAAAGCATGCTGGCGACACGCAATCATCTCGGTCTGCTCTCCGAAGACACCGATCACGATACCGGAGAGTTGTGGGGGAATTATCCTCAAACCTATTCGATGGTCGGCATCATCAATGGTGCCATGAGGCTAAGCAGGAGGTGGGACAGCGTGATATGAGCCGGCTGGTCGTCGTTTCAAACCGCGTCGGGCCGATCCGTGAATCCGCGAAGGCCGGTGGCCTGGCAGTGGCTATCGTCGACGCGCTGAAAAGCGGCCCGGGCGGTCTGTGGTTCGGATGGTCGGGCGAGGTCAGCCCGGAAGGGACGCACGGCAGCCTCAAGACAGAGAATGCCGGCAAGATCTCGATGGTCACGCTGGATATCGACCAGGCCGACTACGACGCCTTCTACGACTGGTATTCGAACCGCACCCTTTGGCCGATTTTCCACTACCGTCTCGATCTTGCCGAATTCGATCGCGAGCCGGAGCGCGGCTACTGGACCGTGAACGAGCGTTTCGCCGCGCGGCTTCATCCCCATCTGCAGGACGACGACGTCGTCTGGGTGCACGACTATCACTTCCTGGCGCTGGGCTCGAAGCTCCGGTCGATGGGAGCGAAGCAGCCAATCGGCTTCTTCCTGCATATTCCCTTCCCGGTCCCCGAGATCCTTGCGGCACTGCCTGGTCACGGCGCGCTCATCCGCGCCATGCTGGCCTACGATGTCGTCGGCTTCCAGACGAAGCGCGACGCGCGCGCCTTCGTGCGCTACTTCGTCGAGGAATTCGGCGGCACCTGCACCGCCGACGGCCTGCTGACCGTTCAGGGGCGTACGGTCAAGGTCGGTGCCTATCCGATCGGCATCGACGCGGACACGTTCCGCAAGTTCTCGATCTCGCCCGACGCCCATCGCATGGGCAAGCGACTGAAATCCTACGCGCCCGAGCGCAGCCATGTCATCGGCGTCGACCGGATCGACTACACCAAAGGCCTGGTCGAGCGGTTCAGGGCCTTTTCCCGGCTGCTCGAGAATTATCCGGAGAACCGCGGCAATGTCAGCCTGTTGCAGGTGGCTCCGCCCTCGCGCGGCGATGTCGACGCCTATGTGGATATCCGCGAGGAACTCGAGCGTATCACCGGCAACGTCAACGGCCGTTTTTCCGATCTCGACTGGACCCCGATCCGGCTGATTACCCGCGCCCTGAAGCGCCGCTCGCTGGCAGGTCTCTATCGCGCCAGCCAGGTCGGTCTCGTTACGGCGCTGCGCGATGGCATGAATCTCGTCGCCAAGGAATTCGTCGCCGCCCAGTCCGAGGAGGATCCGGGCGTCCTCGTCCTGTCGCGTTTTGCCGGCGCCGCAGAGGCGCTGGATGCCGCGATCATCGTCAATCCCTACGACGTCGACGATCTGGCCGAAGGGATACAGCGCGCCGTCGGCATGCCGCTAGACGAGCGGCTCGACCGCTGGCGCCAGCTCTACGACAAGGTTCAGACCGAGGACATCACGGCCTGGTACACGACGTTCCTTTCCGATCTCCGCCGGATGGGCGGGCAGAACCGGTAAGGTCCCCGATCAGCGGCCGAGCGCCAGGCAGACGGCCTTGACCTGCGCGCGGCGCAGCGCGGGGATCAGGTCGGGGGTCGCCTGCGTATTGATCGAAAAGGCGACGCTTCGGCTGCCGTCTCGCGTGGCGGCGATGAACTGGGTGTAGCCGAGGATCGATCCGGTGTGCCCGAAGACCGTTCCGCAGCGCGTCTTGTAGCGGAAGAGCGCGAGGCCCGCGGCGTTCTTGCCCGGTCCGGGCGGGCTCGATTCCGCGCCTTTTCGGAACGTGAACTGGGCCTTGCGCGCGGTGCCGCCGAAAAGGTCGCCACCGACATAGGCCCCGACGAATGTGGAGAGATCCGATGGCGTCGAAACGATGCCGCCGGAGGCCCACGCCCAGCCACCGAAGGCGATCGCGGTGCTGACGTCCCCGTAGCTGCCGTCCGACGCGATGGAATAGCCGTGTAGATAGGGCCGCGGCAGCGCGGCCTTGTTCTTCAGTTCCGTCCGTGACAGCCGGAGCGGGCGATACACGCGTTTCTTGAGATAGCGGGCGTAGCGCTGGCCCGTCACGGCCTCGACCATCAGGCCGACGACGATATTGTCTGAGTTCGAATAGGCGTACTGGGAGCCGGGCTCAAACACCAGCGGGTCGTCCTCGACGAACGACAACAGCGTGCGCGGCGACGGGGCCTTGTCGGGCGAGGCGAGGACGGACGGGCCGAAAACAGGGCTTTGCGCGAAATCAGGCATGCCACTGGTGTGGTTGAGGAGTTGGCTCAGCGTCACCGCGTGCCAATCGGTCGGCAGGTCGGGCAGGATATCGCCGATAGTGCTGTCGAGCGACAGCTTGCCGCGCTCGACAAGTTTCAGCGCGGCGGCACCCGAGAACGTCTTCGACACGCTGGCGATCCGCATCGCGTCGCGGGGGCGCAGCCGGGGAGATCGCCCGCACGACTGTCCGAACGGGCGGTCGCAGACCATCGCCGCGCCGGCCGTGAAGACCCGTCGTTTCCCCGGGGTGCGGACGATCGCAATGACACCGGGCGGGCCGTCCTGGCGGTCGACCAGAGCATCGAGAGCGCGTTGCAACTGCGCGGCCATCACCGGGCGCTCGGCTCCCGTCGCAGAGGCCGCGATGACGAGTGTGGAGAGGCAAGCGGCGGCGGTGACGGCGAATGGCCGGAGGGCGCGGTGCATTGGCATCCCGGTATCTGGTTTCCTTGCCTTCAGGTTAGGGCCATCGGCTTAGCAAGATGTCAACATGAGAATGGTGTCCCGACGCACGCCGGCCATGCCGAAGCGTCACCCGGATACCGGGTTTGAACGGCCCGTCGAATCGCGGAACAGTGTTTCGTCCAATGGGTTGGAGTGGTTCGACGTGAATGCGCGCAGACGCAACTGGATCCTGATCATCATCGCGCTGGCGTTTCTTCTGGTCTACGGCGCCTCGATCCGAAACGGGGATCCGGATATCGACGCGCCGGCCGGCGACACGGTCGGACAGCAGTGACCTAATCGTCGGCAGAGCCGACGATGCGCAGGCCCCGGTCCATCGTCGACCAGCGGTTCGCGCCTTCCTTCACCCGTTCCATCTTCATGCGGTACTGGAACCGGTCGGGACGATAGAGCCCGCGCAGGTACTCCACCGGTTTGCCATCGCGATCCGACAGCGTGCGTGTCAGGGCGAGCAGCGGCGATCCGACCGGAACGTCGAGCGCGGCGGCGACCTGCGGGTCGGCGAGGGCGGCACCGAAACTCTGGTCGGCGCTGCCGATGGTGACGCCGTTCCTTTCCAGGAGACTCATCAGCGAGGTGACGGCGAGGTCGTCCTCGCCGAATGCCTCGCCGATGCAGCCGGGTATGAAGCTTGTCAAAAAGGAGAACGGCCGGCCGCCGTTGCTGCGGACGCGGACGGCCCGCTGCACCCGGTCGTCGGGGCCGACCTGAAGCTCGGTCTGCACGTCGTGAGAGGGCAGGACGAAACCGAACTCCAGCACCTCCACATCCGTGCTCTTGCCGAGCGCGGCGATGCTTTCCATCAGATTGTCGATGTCGCCCGACACCGGGCTCGGAATATCGCGCGGCACGACCCGCGTACCGGTTCCCCGGCGGCGCCGGACGAGGCCTTCGGCCGCCAGTTCGTTGATGGCGCGGCCGACGGTGATACGCGAGACGTCGAACTCCCGGCACAGTTCCAGTTCGCTGGGAAGAGCCCCGTCGCGGCCATAAAAGCCCTGCTCGATGCGTTCGCGCAGGACCAACTGCACCTGATGGTACAGTGGCATCGGCACCTCGTGCAGGAGTGTCCGGGACGGAGCGCCGTCACGCGTTCGATCGGTCATGCTGTCCCTCGGGAAGTCCGATGCGGCCAGAAACGCCGCATCATGCGCCGATTCGCGGCGCAGGGCCTGTTTCAGGTAGCGTCCTTGATGTCGAGGCCGAGGATCCGCGCGGCATTCCCCCCGATCAGGCCGTCGAGAACGTCCGGCTCCAGTCCAAGATCGCGGACCTGCTGAAGCGACGCCGTCAGGTTCTGGACGGGCCAGTCGGTGCCCCACATGACCTTCAGATGGCCGTCCTTGTTCACCAGCGAGCGCTTGGAGATGTAGTCGATCAGCGTCTGCGACCATTCGACCGGCGGATGCGCGTCGGCGATGATGAAGACGTTCTCGTGCGACATGGCGGCGCTCGTCATCTCCCAGTCGAAGGGAACGCCGATGTGCAGGCCGATCAGCTTCAGCTCCGGGAAGTCGAAGGCGGCGTCCTCCAGCCATTCCGGCTTAGCCGACAGTTTCGCGCCCGAGCGGGGCGATTGGCGGCCGACCTGTAGCGTGATCGGAATCTCCAGCTCACAGCACTTGGCGTAGATCGGCCAGTAGGTGCGGTCGTTGACCGGCACGCCGAACCAGTGTGGGTAGACGTGGACGCCCTTGAAGCCGAGCTCCTTCACCGCGTACTCGATGTAGCGCAGCGTCTCCATGCCGCCGAGCGGATTGATGCCGCACCAGCCGAAGAACCGGTCCGGATGCTTCTGCAGCACCGGGTAGACCTCGTCGACATGCGTCGCCAGCAGTTCGCCCCTGACGCCGTTCTGGGCGACGTTGGCGACGATCCCCGTCATCGCCACGCCGTTGGCATCCATCTCCCCGATATAGGCTTCCGGATCGAAGGGCTTCATCGTCGCGCGGTCGATGCCGAGCACGTCGTAGAGCTTGAGTTCCTTGTGCGGCTTGAAATTCACGCTGACGTCGATGATGGGGGCCATACGCCGAGATTCCTCTTGCGGATGTGGACTTACTTGTTGATCTGCACCGCCTCGTGCCACGGCGTCACGAAGCGGCGCAGGAACACGACGAGAAAGTAGAGGACGAGCCCGAGCGCCGTCAGGATCAGGATCACGGCGAACATGCCGTTGACGTCGAAGGCATTCAGCGTGGCCACCGCCATGTAGCCGAGGCCCTCGCTGCCGCCGAGATACTCGCCGACGATGGCGCCGATGGTCGCCAGCACGATGCCGACCTCCATGCCGGTCAGGATGAAGGGCAGGGCGTTCGGAAGCTCCACCTCCCAGAAGGTCGACCAGCGGCTTGCGTTCAGTGCCAGCATCACGTCGCAGTGGCCGCGCTCGACCGATTTGATGCCGAGGATCGTGTTGGTCATGATCGGGAAGAAGGCGAGGACTGCGGCCAGCACGATCTTCGAGGTCATGCCGAAGCCGAACCAGACGATGAACAGCGGGATCAGCGCCACCTTCGGCATCACCTGGAGGCCGACGATCAGCGGGTTAAGCGTGCGCTCCAACCAGCGGATCTTGCCGAGAAACGCGCCGAGCAGGATGCCGATGAATACGGCGATGACGAAGCCCGCCACCGTCTCGTACAGGGTGACCCACAGGTTCCAGTAGGTCTTCTGCTCGGACAGCAGGATAACGATCGAGTCCCAGACGGCGCCGGGCGGCGGCAGCACGAAGGGCGAGACGTCGAAGACACGGACATAAGCTTCCCAGATCGCGACGATCGCGATCAAAATCAGCGGTGTGGCGATCCAGCTTGCGTGCTTGTTCATGTCGGCTCACTCCGCGTCGGTTGTCTTGAAGGAATCGAGCTTGTGCCGGAGTTCGGCCTCGATCTCCTGGAAGGCCGGTGTCGTCTGCACATAGATGTCGCGCGGCCGCTCGATCGCGATGTCCTTCAGCGTATCCATGCGGCCCGGTCGCGGCGACAGCAGCAGCACGCGATCGGCCAGGAACACGGCCTCTCGGATCGAGTGGGTGACGAGCACCACGGTGCAGCCGCTTTCCATCCAGATGCGTTGCAGTTCGATGTTCATCTGGTCGCGCGTCATCGCGTCGAGCGCCCCGAAGGGCTCGTCCATGAGCAGGATCTTCGGCTTGCAGGCGAGCGCCCGGGCGATCGCCGCGCGCTGGCGCATGCCGCCGGAGAGTTCGCGCGGCCACCGTTTCTCAAAACCCTTGATGCCGACCAACTCGCACAATTCGTGCGCGCGGTCGCGGCGTTGGGTCTTCTTCATTCCGCGCAGCTTCAGCGGCAGCGCGATGTTTTCCTCGATGGTCTTCCACGGGAACAGGTTGGCGTCCTGGAACACGACGCCGAGTTCCTCCATCACGTGGTCGTTGCGCTTGTTGCCTTCCCACAGCGACAGACCGCCGATCTTGACGTCGCCCGATGTCGGCTTCAGCAGCCCGGCGATGATGCGCAGCAGGGTGGTCTTGCCGCAGCCCGACGGGCCGAGCAGCACGAGGAATTCGCCCAGATCGATCTCCAGATCGATGCCGGTGAGCGCGAGCACGTCCTCGCCGCGCGTCTTGTAGCGCTGCTCGATCCCCGACAGCAGGATCTCGCGCACCGTCTCCGCACCGGGTTTGCCGGTCATCGCGGTCTCAGTCATTGCTCCCGCCTCCGGCGAAGAGGCGACGCGTATCTTCTGAACTGACGATCCTGGCAAATCCGAACTCCATGGCGGCAATCGAGGCGTCGTGGCGCTCGCGCGAGAACTCCGCGCAGGCGTCCTCCACGACGGTGGTCTTGTAGTCGCGCTGGGATATATCGCGCACGGTGCTCTCCACGCACATCTGGGTGGTGATACCGGCGACGATCACATGGTCGATGCCGCGGGAGCGGAGGATCACCTCCAGCGGCGTCCCGTAAAGCGAAGAGTAGCGCGGCTTGTCGATGACTATATCGGTGTCGGCCGGCGCCACCAGGGATGACAGCTCCTCGTCGCCGCTGCCGGCGCGCAGGGCGCCGACCGTGACGAGGTTCGGGCGCAGGTCTGTGGTGAGCCATCCCCCGTCCGAGTAGTCGGGCCGGAACACCATGCGGGTCCAGACCACGGGAATGGTCGCCTCCCGGGCCGCGACGGCAAGGGCGTCGCAGCGCCGGGCGGCGGTCTGCAGGGCGGTGATATCCCGCCCCTGCCGGGCCATCGACCCGGTCTCGTCGCAGAACGAGACCTGGAGGTCGATCAGCAGGAGCAGGGACGAGACGCCGGCCATCAGGAGAACGCGAGCGCCCGGGCGCTGTCGTCGTAGAAGTCCTTGGTGTCCAGCTCTGGGATGAGACCGGCCTTGACCATCAGAGAATACGCGGACTCCCACGACGCCGGATCGGACGCGAACTTGTCCTGATAGGGCGCGTTGTAGTTTTCCAGCGAGTGCTTGAGCGTCGAGAGGCCCTTGTCGGGGCGCTTGGATTCGAAGATCTCGTACTGCTCGGACATCGATGCGACCACCGGTTCCAGGTCCTTCATCTCCAGCATAGCGCCCAGCGCGTCGTGGACCGAGGCCATGAACTTGGCGATCGTCTCCTTGGACTCTTCGAGGCCCTTCTTCGAGGCCATGTAGACCTGGCCGGGGCACAGGGCGACGTCGTCCGTCGACCAGGCGAGGACCGGCTGTCCGTCGCTCTCGAGCTGGAAGCGGGTGTCGTCGGTGGCGATGTAGGCGTCGACCCGGCCCTGCTTGACGAGTTCGAAGGCGGCCGGCGCGTTGCCGACGACTTCGCGCTTGACGCTGTCCTTGTCGATGTCGCGGGCCGCCAGCATCATGTCGAGGATGTTCTCGGTGGCGCCCCCGGCCGAGACGATGCCGATGGTCTTGCCGGCGAGATCGTCGGCGCTTTCAAGCGGCTTCTCCTGGCTGCTGATCACGTAGAACAGGTCGCGCTGGAAGATGACGCCGACGGCGACGACGGACGGGTCCTTCGCATAGGCCTTGATCAGGTCGGTGCCGCCGGTGCGCGACAGCAGGGCGTTGCCGGCCGTCACCTGCTGGACGGCCATCGCCGAACCGCGTCCGCCCTCGATCGTCACGTCGAGGCCGTGCTTTTTGAAGAAGCCGCCGGTGTTCGCATACATCGTCTCGGAGAAGGCGATGAGATAGCCGAACGGCGTCAGGTAGGTCATCTTCGTCATGTCCTGCGCCAGCGCCTTGCCGGCGAAGCCTGGCAGGGTGCCTGCGAGCGCGGCTGCCTGTGCGCCGACGACGAATGAGCGACGGTTGAGTTCGAACTTGGCCATGGATCCCTCTTTTCTCTGGTGTGTAGTGGCAGTTCATCTGCGCCGGCTGCGGAGTTATCGGTCTGCCGGCGAAACCTCAGGGTGCGAATAGTCGTGAAGCAGGCGGGCGGTCTTCGCAGTCGTCCAGCCGCGCTGGTAGGAATAGCCGCCGGTCACTGTGACATCGCCGAGCGCGGCGACTTCCTCGTCCGCCGCCTCGCCGAAGGTGACCGACCCGATGCCGCTGACGATGTCTTTCGTGACGAGATTCTCCAGTCCGAGTTCGAAGAGCTGTTCGAGATCGGGGACGTCCGGGCTCGGGCTCGCGACATAGCGGTAGAGGAATGTCGAGCCGCCGTGGCCGGGGAGGGCGTCGAGGCTTTCGCTGGTTTCGTCGAAGGAGACGGCCATGCGGACGATGGTCGAACCGTACCGCGTCACCGTGCCGCCGAGCGTGTAGGGTCCGGTCTTCGCGAAATGCGGGTTGGAGGTCTGGTGCCGGGTCAGGTCCACCTGCGCCAGCCGCTTGCTCCAGCCGAAGATCGGCCCCATGCCCATCGACCAGTCGCGGTCGACCCAGACCAGCGCACTGTAGCGCCCGATCCGGTCGCCGAACCGGCAGTAAAATCCCAGAACGCACTCGTTGTAGGAGGACCGGGCCGGGGCCTGCCAGCCGTTGTCCGGGTTGGCAGTGGAAAACTTCGCCATCTCGGCCATCATCACCCAGCCGTCGCCGGTTTCCAGCGGCTCGAGGCCGGGCGGAAGCAGCGGCGCGATGGCGGCGGGATCGGCCTTGAAGGTCACATGCAGCGCGTCGCAGCTGATGTGATGCGGCAACGGCTCGACGAGCGAACTGCGCCCCGTCGCGGTGCGCGGCCAGGACTCCCCTTTCCAGGGTCTCGTTTGAGGCGCAATGTCCCGATCAGACATCGTAGTCCATAGGGTGTAGCGGACGGACCATCGTGGAATGTCCAAATGTTATATTCTTATAACATTATCCACACCGGTGCCGGCTATGCAAGGCGCAATCGTGTGCATGCCTGCGTAATCGGCAGGGTGTGAAGGAGTGGGAATGCGCGGTTTTTCGCGTTGATGCATGGGTCGCGTCACCGCGGATCGAGCCGCGCGACAAGATCCGTCTTCAGCGTCTTGCCGGAGCTGTTTCGGGGGAACTGGTCCACGACGAGGATCTCGCGCGGCACCTTGTAAGGGGCGAGGCGCTCCTTGCACCACGCGATAAGGTCCGCTGGCTCGATAGCTGCGCGGAGGATCACGAAGGCCGCGACGTCCTCGCCGAGATCCTGCGATGGCCGGCCGACGACCGCGGCTTCCGAGACAGCGGGATGGGCGGTCAGCGTGGTCTCGATCTCCAGCGGATAGACGTTGACGCCACCGCGGATGATCATGTCCTTCAGCCGCCCGCGCAGGAAGACGCAGCCTTCCTCGTTGATCTCGGCGAGATCGCCCGGATAGAACCAGCCGTCCCTGAAAGCGTCCGCCGAGGCTTCGTCGTCGAGATAGAAGCCGTCCGCGACGCCGGGACCGCGATAGCGCAGCCGCCCGACACTGCCGGCGGGCAGGGAGCGGTGCTCGTCGTCGACCACCTCGATGTCGACGGCAAAGACCGGCCAGCCGACGGAATCGGGATAGCGCTTCTGTATTTCGGGTGCGGAATAGGAGATTCCGCCGCCTTCGGTCGAACCGTAGTATTCAACGAACTGTCCGCACAGGCCCTCGCGGATCGCGTTGCGCTCGTCGGCGGTTAGCGGTGCGCCGCTCGACATCAGCACGTTCAGGCGCCGGAACGGGGTCTTCAGGTCATCGGAAAGCTCGAGCAGACGGCGAAGCTGCGTCGGCACAAGGAACGTGCCTGTGGCGTCGACACGGTCGAGTTCGGCGCTGAGGTCTTCCGGCTTGAACGGTGGCGGAAACAGGATCACCGTGCCGCCACAGAACAGCATCGACATTGCGAACGCCCGACCGCCGCCGAAATACAGCGGTGTCGCCGAGACGTAGCGGTCGGCGCTGTTGAGGCGGAGATTGATCCAGTGGGTCCAGAACCGCCTGAGCATGTGCGCATGCGTGATGCGCGGCCCCTTCGGCCGGCCGGTCGTGCCCGACGAGATCGACAGGAGCAGCGGCAGGTCCGGCTCGGACACGACGGCGCAGTCGGCCGCACTGCCCGGTGCCACGGCATCGAGGGCTGAGGCCGGTTTGCAGTCGATCCCGGGGATCGGCTCGGCGTCGGGCTCGGCGAAGACGAGCGTCGCGCCGAAATGCCCGGCGACCCGTTCCTTCTCCGGCGTCGACCAGCGCCAGTCCATCGGCAGCGTGACGATGCCGCGCCGCGCCAACGCATAGATGAGAACGAGATGGTCGATGGAATCGCGCAGGCACAGGCCGACGAGATCGCCCTTGCCCAGGCCACGCCCGGCGAGCTTGCCCGCCGCCGTTCTCACCCGCTCGGCGAACTCGGCATGGGTCAGCGTGACGTCGCCGCTGATCACGGCCGGATGGTGCGGCCGCGCGCGGGCATGCATGTCCAGCGCTTCGGCGAGGTTCATGCCGTGTCGTCCAGCTTGTAGATGCGCACCGCGTTGTCGCGCAGGAACTTGCGCTTCGGCCCCTCGCGCAGCTCCAGCGCGTCGATCTGTTGCATCGTCCTGCCGAAGTCGAGCACCGGAAAATCGGTCCCGAAGATCACCTTGTCCTGGCCGAACGTGTTGATGTAGTGGACGAAATTCTGCGGCCAGTAGGCCGGTGCGTGGGCGTCCGAGCCGATGAAGACATTCTCGTGCTTCCACGCCATGGCAATCATCTCGTCGGTCCACGGGATGCCGACATGGATGCCGATCAGCTTCAGTTCCGGGAAGTCGCAGGCAACCGAGTCGAAGGTAATCGGCCGGCCGACGCTGCGGCGCGGATAGCGCTTGTCGTAGACGAGCGACTGGCCGACCTGGAGCTGGATCGGAATATCGAGCTCCACGCACTTGGCATAGAACGGGTAGTAGCGGGCGTGATCGGGCGCCAGCTCGAACCAATGCGGATAGGAGTGGGCGCCGATGAAGCCGTATTCGCGCACGATGTGCTCGAGTTCGCGCACGCCGGGCATGCCCTCCGTCGGGTCGACTCCGGCGAGCCCCAGGAACCGGTCCGGATGTTTCTGCACCGCGTCGACGACCAGCTTGTAGGGAACGTGATAGCAGGCGGGATGGCCGAGCGTGCCGACCTTGGCGGCGATCAGCATCGACTTCTCGATGCCGGCCTCGTCCATGCGCGCGATCATCTCTTCCAGCGAGACGCCTTCGAAGGAGCCTCGGTCGACCTTGACCTTGCGGGTGTAGAAGTCCTCGCGGTCCGGTCGGCCGGCAAGGGCCTCCGGCGTCCAGATGTTCACGACGGCGTCGATGGCGCCCTTGAATGCTTCGCTCATGTCATCTTCGCTCGATACTCGGTTACGGTGTCGGAAAATCCGGTCAGGCGGGCCGCCGCCGTGCCGGCGATGGATCCCAGCGCGACCGCTGTCAGCAGGCCGTTACCGGAGAGATAGCCTTCGATGCGGCGGCCCGAGACGCCGCAAGCGGCCCCGCCGCCGGCAAAGAGATTGGGGAAGGGGGACCCGTCGGTGTGCAGGACACGCGCCGCGGTGTCGACGGCGAGCCCGCCCTGCGTATGGAAAAGGGCGCCTGTGACCTTCACCGCATGGAACGGCGCTTCGAGCGCCGGTTGTCCGGTGAAATCGCGTCCGAACGGGTCCGCTTCTCCTCCGGTCCGATATCGCTCGACGGCATCAAGCGTTTCGGCCAGCGCATCGGCGGGGACCTTCATCTTCGCGGCAAGCTCCGCGACCGTATCGGCGCTGACGATCGCTCCAGCAGCTTCGGCCTCGCGATAGTCCGGGAAGGTCTGGCCCAGCCGATGCAGGCGGGCGTCGTAGACGTCCCAGGCGATCCGGTCGGGTTGGGCCAGTACGTCGACGGCCTGTTCGGAATAGCCGCGATGCTCGTTCGAGAATCGTTCGCCGTTCGCGTTGACCTGAATGCCGCCTTCCATCATCAGCGCCCAGGTGATCAGCACACCGTGCGGATGGGCGAGCGACCCGTGCCCCTGGCAGGCGCTGAGGTGGTCTGCCCGCGCGCCGAGCGCGGCGGCCCAGAGCACCGCGTCGCCCTCGTTGCCGGGATGCCCATGGTAAAGGGCCTCGGCCATCTCGGGGATATTGGCGCGGACAAGGTCGCGGTTCGCGCCATAGCCATTGCAGGCGAGGATCAGCGCGCCGCAGCCGATGTCCTCGTTGGCGCCGTCGGGCCGTTCGATCCGGACGCCGTCGACCGTGCCGTCCCGGGCGGTGAAGAGCGTCGTCGCGCGGGCGTCCGTCACGACCGGTATGCCGGCGGATTCGGCCGCCGCCAACAGGCGCGCCATCAGGCCGGCGCCGGTCTTTTCGGGGACAGCGTGCATGCGCTGCACGGAATGGCCGGGATAGCGGAAGTCGGTCAGCACCTGCCAGTCCAGTCCGTGGGCGTCCGCGAGCCATTCGAGCGCCGGGCCGATCTCGCGCGTCACCACATCGACGATCGCCGGGTTTGCCTCGTCGTGTGCCTTCTTCTGGATATCGGCGGCGAAGGTCTCCGGGCTGTCGGCGATGCCGAGCGCGTCCTGGAAACGGGTTGCCGGCGCCGGTACGAATCCCGACGACATCGACGTGGAGCCCGACGGGCTGGGGTCGCGCTCGACGACGATGACCGAGGACCCTGCGTCGGCGGCCCTGAGTGCCGCGACAAGGCCGCAGGCGCCGGCGCCGACGATCAGCACGTCGCAGCGGGTCTCGAAGGAGACACCATTCGACGAAGCGGTACGCGGTACCATTTCTACGCGGCCTGGATCGTCTTCAGGGCGTCCGCGCAGGTTTGCACGATCACGATGCTCGACAGGTCCGCGATGGACGCCTCGTGCACCTCCGTCCGGAAGGCCGCGCAGCCGTCGGACAGGACGGTCACGTGGAAGTCGCGCACATGCGCATCCCGCACCGTCGAGGCGACGCCGCCATTGGTGACGATGCCGCAGACGAACAGCGTGTCGATCCCGGCCTTCTTCAGCACGTAGTCCAGCCGGCTCATGTAGAAGGCGGAATAGGCGACCTTCTCCACCGACAGGTCGGCGGGCTGCAGGGTGTCGACGAGCTGGTGCCCCCACCCGCCCGGCGTGAAATCACCCTTGGCCAGGAACGGCCTGAGCGTTTTCAGGTGCGGCGAGATGAGCGGCTCGCCGCCCTTGCCGGGCACCAGCGTGAACTGGGTCGAGACGATCCAGCCGCCCTTCGCCCGAAGCGCGTCTGCGACGGGCTTGATCCGGTCGGGCAGGGCGGCGATCGCGTCGGACTTTTGCCCGGCGCGCCCGTAGGCGCCGTCGGGATGCAGGAAGTCGTTCTGCAGGTCGACGATCAGCAGACCGGTGCGGGAGAAGTCGAGGCCGCCCTCACGCATCGCTTGTCACCGACTGCCGGGTGATCACGACGTTGCCGAAGCCGTCGACGCGCCCGACGAGACCCGGATCGACGAAGATCGTCGTGTCCGCCTGTTCGAGCAGGGCCGGACCGGCGATCTCGGCGCCTTCGGGCAGGTTTAGACGCTCATAAACCGGCGCATCCATGTCCTTGCCGTCAGCGCGCACGCGGCGCGATCCGATCACGCAGTCCTCGACGCTCTTGCCCGACGGCGGCGCGAAGACGGCCATGTCGAAGGCTGGCCGGCGGCCGATCACGGCGACGCGGTAGTTCATGACGCGCACCGGGATGCCGTCGAGCAGCCGCCCGAATGCCTGCGTATAGGCAGCATCGAAGGCCGCCTGGATAGCCTCGGCGGTCAGGCCGCCGTCGGGGACCTCGACGGGCGCGGCCACCGTGTGGGTCTGGCCGAGATAGAGCATATCGAACTCGAACTGCCGGTCGATCCGTTCGAAGGCGACACCGGCGCGGCCAAGCAACTCCTGGGTCTCGTCGGCGACCTCGATCATCTCGGCGCCCAGCGCGGCCGCATCCACCTCGCTCAGGAGCCGGTTCACGGTCTGAACCCGGTCGTGCCGCATGTCGGCGACGACGCAGCCGAGCGCCGATGTGACGCCGGGATAGCGCGGCACCAGCGCCGAACGCAGGCCGACATCCTTGATCAGCGCGCCGGTATGCAGCGCGCCGCCGCCGCCGAACGGCATCGCGGCGAACTTGTCGGGATCGTAGCCGCGTTCGATGGAGACGAGCCGGATCGCGCCGGCCATCTTGGCGTTGGCCACCTTCAGGACCGCTTCCGCCGCTTCCATCACGCCGATGCCCAGCGGCCCGGCGATCTCGCGGTCGATGGCCGCCTTCGCCGCCTCGACGTCGAGAGCGTCCAGCTTGCCTCCGATCGGCCGCGCAGCATTGATACGGCCGAGCACCAGGTTGGCGTCCGTCACCGTCGGGCGGTCGTTGCCGAGCCCGTAGCAGACCGGGCCGGGGTTCGAGCCCGCGGATTCCGGGCCGACCTGCAGGATACCGCCATGATCGACATGGGCGATGGAGCCGCCGCCCGCGCCGATCGTAGTGATCTCGATCATCGGCGTACGTACTACCATGCCGAAGTCGATGGCCGTCTGCGCGGCCAGCGCCGCCTCGCCGTCGGCGATCAGGGAGACGTCGAAGGACGTGCCGCCCATGTCGCAGGTGATGACGTTCGGAAAGCCCGCCGCCGTGGAGATCGCCTTAGCCGCGATCACGCCCGCCGCCGGGCCGGAGAGCGCGGTGCGGACGGGATAGGCCTTGGCCGTCTCCACTGACATGACGCCGCCGTTCGACTGGACGATCAGCACGTCGCCGGCGAAGCCGCGTTCCTTCAGCGAGCGCTCCAGCCGGTCGATGTAGCTCGCGACGGCCGGCTGCAGGTAGGCGTTCAGCGTCGCGGTCGACAGCCGCTCGAATTCGCGGATCTCCGGAACGATCTCCGTTGCCGCGGTCACATAGGCGTTCGGCCAGACCGAGCGCACGGCGTCCACCGCGATCGCCTCGTTGTCGTTGTTGGCGAAGCCGTTGATGAAGAAGACGCAGACGGATTCGCAGCCAGCCTCCTGCAGGGCCTTCGCCTGGCCGGTCACTTCCGCCGGATCGACCGTCTGCAGCACCTTGCCGTCCGCCAACACGCGTTCGCCGACCTCAAGGCGCAGGTCGCGCGGCACGACGGGCGTGAACGTGCCCCACAGCCCCCATGTCGTCGGCCGGTCGCGGCGGCGCATTTCCAGCACGTCGCGGAAGCCCTCGGTGGTGATGATGCCGGTCCGCGCGCCCTTGCGCTCCAGCAGGGCGTTGGTGCCGACCGTCGTGCCGTGCACCACGGTGGCGATATCCGCGAAGTCGGCGGCGACCGAGGAAATACCCTCGACGAAGCCGATCGACTGGTCACCCCGCGTGGAGGGAACCTTGCCGGTGGTGACGCGGCCGGACTCTTCTTCCCACAGGAAGATGTCGGTGAAGGTCCCGCCGACATCCACCCCGATTACGCAACGCTTGCTGCTCATGCCGCGGCCGCCTCCCGGCGGAGCTCGGCCGTCGCGGCGGCATCGACTGCACCGGTATCGTCGAGGACGACGCCGTAGTCGGCCTTCGCTGCCTCGCGGCTGACGAAGCCAAGGCGGACATCGCGGGCGACCGCTTCCGGGTCGCGCGTCAGCGCCTTGCCATAGCCGCCGCCGCCCGGCGTCTCCAGCCGCACACGTTGTCCGCGCGCCAGTTTCACTCCAACCATTTTCGATGTCATGGGCGGCGACTTCTTTCCTTCGTTACTGTCGTACTCGAAACGGTTCAGCGCCGCGGGACCGCCGCCGACCACGCCGGGCGGGGCGAAGCGTCCGCGTTCGCCGAACAGGAAGACGTCGGCCTGCTCCTCCAGCAGTTCGATCTCGTAGATCGCGCCAAGCCCGCCGCGGTGGTTGCCGGCGCCGGCAGAATCGGGGCGCAGCGCCCACTGCGTGAAGCGCACGGGATAGGCCGCCTCCAGGATCTCCAGCGGCGGGATGGTGGCCGTGGAGATCGGCGCATTGCCGTGGTTCAGACCGTCGGCCACCGGGTTGCCGCCGTGGCCGCCGCCGAAGAACGAGAACATTACCCAGCGCCGCCCGTCCTTGCGGTGGCCGGCGAGCGAGAGGGCGTTGATCGTGCCGTAGGCGCAACCGTTGGAGCGCTCCGGCGCGATCTCGGCGATCGCCTGGAACACAACGTCGATCAGCCGGAGGATCGTCTCGGTGTAGCCGCCAACCGGCTTCGGCGCGTTGGCCGCGAGGATGGAGCCTTCCGGCACGACGAAATCGACGGGTTCAAGCACGCCGGCATTGGCCGGGACATCGCCGAAGACGTGCTTCAGCGCCACGTAGCAGGCCGCGACCGTGGTCGCCCGCGAGATGTTCAGCGGTCCGGCGCAGGCGGGCGACGAGCGCGAGAAGTCCATCGTCATCCCGTCGCCGTCGATCTTCAGGTCGAGTGCGATCTTCAGGGGCTCGTCGACGATGCCGTCATTGTCCAGAAAATCCTCCGCCGAGACAGTCCCGTCCGGCAACTCGCGGATCTGCGCGCGCATCATCAGGGCGGCGCGGGATTTCAGCTCGCCCAGCGCCTCGGCGACGGTCTCGGCGCCATATTCGTCGAGCAGTTCCTGCATGCGCTTCGCGCCGAGGTTCAGCGCGTTTATCTGGCCGTTCAGGTCGCCGTAGAGCGAGGTCGGCAGGCGCGAGTTCGACGACAGGATGTCGATCACGTCCTCGCGCAGCTCGCCCTTGTCGAACAGCTTCACCGGCGGGATCAGCATGCCTTCCTGGAAGCATTCGGTCGCGACCGGATTGTAGTTGCCCGGAACGTTGCCGCCGACGTCGTGCCAGTGGCCGACGGAAGCGAGGTAGCAGAACACCTCGCCGTTGGCGAAGAAGGGGCGAACCAGCCGGAAATCGGAGAGGTGCGTGCCGCCGGCATAGGGGTCGTTGAAAATCCAGACGTCGCCGTCGTTGGCGCCGCCGCGTTTCGCCGCCTTCTCGATGACCGCCTGCACCGCGAAGGCCATGACGCCGACGAAGATCGGCAGGCCCGACTTGCCCTGGATCAGGGTATCGCCCGAGGTCGCGTCATAGATGCCGTGCGACGCGTCATGCGCCTCGGCGATGATCGGGTTGAAGGCCGAGCGGAACAGGGTCGCGTCCATCTCGTCGGCGATCTGCTCCAGCCGGCCCTTGAGGATCGCCAGCGTGATCGGATCGATCGCCATCAGGCCTGCTCCTCGTCGTAGCCGCGAGCTTCGGCCAGCAGCGCCGGTGTGCCGACGATCTCGTTGATGCCGGCGAAATCGACCATCTGGTCGCGGAACGGCTCGTTGGTGCCGTTGAGGACGAGGCTCGCATAGTAGGCCTGCAGGGTCGCGGCGATGGCGCGCACGGCCCCGCCCGGGAAGATCACCAGCGAGAAGCCCAGATCCTGCAGGTCTGCTGCGGTCATCGACGGCGTCTTGCCGCCTTCCACCATGTTGGCCATCAGCGGGGCGGCGCCGCCGAGCGTCGCGACGATGGTCTTCATGTCGTCGATGCTTTTCGGCGCCTCGACGAACAGCGCGTCCGCTCCGGCCTCCGCGTAGGCGGCCGCGCGATCGAGGCCGGCCTGCAGGCCTTCGACGGCGACGGCGTCGGTGCGGGCGATGATCAGCGTATCGTCGGTGGCGCGGGCGTCGATCGCCGCGCGGATCTTGCCGGTCATCTCGCCGATGGAGACCAGTGTCTTGCCGTCGAGATGGCCGCAGCGCTTCGGCAGCGTCTGGTCCTCGAGCTGGATCGCGTTTGCCCCCGCCCGTTCGAACTGGCGCACGGTGCGCTTGACGTTCAAGGCGTTGCCGAAGCCGGTATCGGCGTCGACGACGATCGGGATCGAGATCCGGTCGCGAATGACCGCGATCGTTTCCGCCACCTCGGACATCGAGACGAGACCGAAGTCCGGCCGGCCGAAGCGGGTATAGGCGAGGCTCGCCCCGGACAGGTAGACAGCCTCCGCTCCGCAGGTTTCGGCGACATGGCCGGAGAGGCCGTCGTAGATGCCGGGCGCAAGCAGGATCTTGCCATTGCCGAGGCGCGTCTTGAGACGCGTCATACGCGTGACTCCTTTTCAGTACTGGTCGTGTCCGCCGCTTTCGCGAACCGTTTCTCGAGATGCGGGACGAGCCCGCCGTCGTCGATGAGTTGAAGCAGGAAGGGGGGCAGGGGCTCCAGATCGATCGTCAGGCCCTGCGTCTCGTTGACGAGCCGCGCGGCCTTGACGTCGAGCGCCACACGGTCGCCTGCCGCGACCCTCTCGCCGACATCGGCGATGAAGACCGGCAGGCCGATATTGATGGCGTTGCGATAGAAGATGCCGGCGAACGAGCGCGCGACGATGCCGGCAAGCCCCAGCGTCCTCAGCGCGATGGCCGCCTGTTCACGCGACGAACCCATACCGAAGTTCTTGCCCGCGACGAGAACGTCGCCGGATGCAACGGACGACGCGAAGGCCGGATCGACGGCCTCCAGGCAATGGGCCGCGAGTTCCTCGATGGGCTTGGCCATGTACTGGCCCGGCGCGAGCTGGTCGGTGTCGATGTCGTCGCCGAAGACGAAGGCGCGGCCGCTGGTCATGACGAGCCTCCCTCCGCCAGCATCGGGCGCGGATCGGTGATCCGGCCGGTCACCGCCGAGGCGGCCACCGTATAGGGCGAGGCGAGATAGACCCGCGACGAGGCCGCGCCCATGCGGCCCTTGAAATTGCGCGCCGTCGACGAGATGCAGGTCACGTCCTCGCCGAGCCGGGCGGTGCCGTAGCCCGCGCAGATACCGCAGGCGTTCGGGAGGACTCGGGCGCCGGCCTCTTCGAGCACGCCCATGATGCCGGCCTCGGCGGCGCGGTCCTGATCCTGCCGGGAGGCGGGCGCCACCAGCAGCTCGACGCCCGAGGCGACTTTCTTGCCCTTCAGCACCATCGCGGCGCGTTCGAGGTCGATGTACTTCGCGCCGGTACAGGCGCCGATATAGGCGACATCGAGCGCGGTTCCCGGATAGGCGCTCACATCGTCGGCGTTCGCCGGCGAGTGCGGGGCGGCCACCTGCGGTTCCAGCGCGGCGGCGTCGAAGACGTGATGTTCCGCGACGCTCGCCTCGGGGTCCGGCTGCCAGATGGAGATATCGCCCGGATCGCCGCCGGCCTCGCGGATGAAGGCAGCCGTCGTCTCGTCGGGGGCGATCAGGCCCGTCTGGCCGCCGAGTTCGGCCGCCATGTTGGAGAGCGTCATCCGCTCCTGCATGGAGAGCGCCGCGATCGCCTCGCCGGTATACTGGACCGCCTGATACTTGCCGCCGTCCATGCCGAGCCGGCCGCACAGCGCAAGCATGATGTCCTTGGCCGTGACGCCGGGCTGGAGCGTGCCCTGCCAGTCGATCAGGATCGTGTCGGGCACCTTGATCCAGATCTCGCCGGTGGCGAGCACACCGGCCATCTCGGTCGCGCCGATGCCGAACATGTAGGCCCCGAACGCGCCGCCGGTCGGCGAATGGCTGTCGCCGCCGACCACGAACATGCCGGGCTTCAGGTGACCGCGCTCCGGCAGCACGACGTGGCAGATGCCCTGGCCGTCGTAGAAGGTGACCTTGCGCTCCTTCGCCCACTGGCGGGTGAGTTCAAGGATTTTCGCGCCGGCCTCGTCGTCGCCGGGCACGAAATGGTCTGAGATCAGCACCACCTTCTCCCGGTCGAACAGGCCGACGCCGAGCGTCTGCAGGATCGGCTCGACGCGGCGCGGACCGCCGGAATCGTGGATCATCGCCAGATCGACATTGGCGATGACGATCTCGCCGGGTGTGACGCTGTCGCGTCCGCACGCCCCGGCAATGATCTTCTCGGCTAGCGTCATCGACACTCGTGTCGTCGGCATGTCTCAGAGTCCCAGATAGGAGCGCTGAAGGTCGGGATCGCGCATCAGGTCTCCGGCTGCCCCCGACAGGCCGATGGTGCCGTTTTCCATGACGAAGGCGCGGCTCGCGATTTCCAGCGACTGCCGCACGTTCTGCTCGACCAGCAGGATCGTCAGGCCCTCCTCGTTGAGCTTGCCGATCAGCGCGAACATCTCTTCCACCAGCAGCGGCGACAGTCCGAGCGACGGCTCGTCGAGCACCAGCAGCACCGGCTCCGACATCATGCCGCGGCCGATGGCGAGCATCTGCTGCTCGCCGCCCGACAGCGTGCCGGCCTTCTGGCTGAGCCGCTCGCGCAGGCGCGGGAAGGTCGTGAGCACGCGCTCGAGATTCGCGGGCCGCCGTTCGCGACCGCGCCGGTAGCCGCCGAGGACGAGGTTCTCGTGCACCGTCAGGTTCGGAAAGACATGCCGTCCCTCCGGCACCTGGATCAGCCCGGCCTCGACGATCTCGGACGACCCGAGTCCGACGATGGCCGTGCCGCCGAACAATATGGTGCCCGCCGTCGGCTGTAGCAGGCCGGACAGGACGGCGTTGAACGTCGTCTTGCCGGCGCCGTTGGAGCCGAGCAGGGCGACGATCTCGGCGGAGTCGATCGACAGGTCGAGCCCGCGCAGCACTTCCGTCTCGCCATAGCCGGCGCGTAGGCCCTTGACCTGAAGGATCGGTGTCGCCTCAGGCATCGGCGGCCCCCTTCGCGACCTGTTCCGCCATGCCGTGGCCGAGATAGGCCTCGATCACGGCCGGATCGCGCGTCACCTCTTCCGGCGAACCGCTCGCGATGATCTGGCCCTGGTTCAGCACGTAGGTGAATTCGGACAGGCTCATGACCGCCTGCATGACGTGCTCGATCAGCACGATGGTGATGCCGGAGTCGCGGATCGCGCGGATGATCGGGATGACGTCGCGCACCTCGCTCGGATTGAGGCCGGCCATCACCTCGTCGAGCAGGATCAGCTTCGGTTCGGTGGCGAGCGCCTTGGCGACTTCCAGCCGCTTGCGGCCGGCGACCGTCAGCGAGGCGGCGTCCATGTCGAGCCGGTCGCCGAGGCCGACGCGGGTCGCGACCTCTTCGGCCTTGGCGAGTGCCTCGCGGCGCCCGGCGTGATGCAGGTGGGCGCCGACGGCGATGTTGTCGCGCACCGTCTGGCCGGCGAAGGGCTGGACGATCTGGAAGGTGCGCACCATGCCGAGCCTGGCGATCTCCTCCGGAGCACGGCCGGTGATGTCGGCGCCGTCGAAGGTCACTGTTCCGGCGTCCGGCAAATGGAAACCGGTGATCAGCGCGAACAGCGTGGTCTTGCCGGCGCCGTTCGGACCGATCAGCGAGACGATCCGGCCCGGCTCCACGTCCAGGCTCGCGTCGCGCACGGCCTGCAGGCCGCCGAAGGACTTCGAGACGCCGCTGGCGGAGAGGATCATGCCGACCTCCGGCTCAGCAGGCGGCGCGCGGAGATCCGGCCGAGGCCCGCCAGGCCGCGCGGCAGGAACAGCACGATGACGATCAGCACCGCGCCGTAGATGGCCAGCGATATCCCCGGCGCGTCGCCGAAGATGTCGCGGGTGATCTCCGACAGGATATGCAGCGTCACGGCGCCGAGCAGCGGTCCGAACAGCGTGCCGATGCCGCCGACGATCGGCACCAGCAGCGATTCCACCGAGATCGCCGGGCCATAGGCGATGCCGGGATCGAGATAGAGGTAGTACTGGGCGTAGAAGACGCCGGCGAGCCCGGAGAAGCAGCCAGACAGGACGATGCCGCCGAGCTTGATCCGGAAGGCGGAGACACCGAGCGCGCGGGCCGCGTCCTCGTTGTCGCGCACCGCCATCAACCGGGCGCCGAAGCGCGAGTTGTTGAGCCACCAGGCCGCCAGGAACGCGGCGAGCGCCATCGCCCAGATCAGCCAGTAGTAGCCGGCCTTGCTGGTGAACTGCAGATGCGCGAGGCCCGGCTCCAGCGGGATCAGGATGCCGACGCCGGCGCCGGTGAAGGGCACGGAATTCGACAGGATACGCAGCACCTCGGCGAAGGCCAGCGTGACGAGCGCGAAGTACGACCCACGCAGGCCATAGCGGAAGCTGACAGCGCCGATGAAGGCCGCCACCAGCCCGGCCGCGGCGACCCCCACGACGAGGCCGATCCAGGGGCTCAGGCCGAGCTGCACCTGCAGCACGGCGACCCCGTAGGCGCCGGTGCCGAAGAACGCCGCATGGCCGAAGGAGAACTGGCCGCCATAGCCCGCGAGGATGTTCCACGCCTGGCCGAGCAGGGCGACGAACAGGATCATGATCAGGCTGTTGAGCCAGACGTCCGACTGGATGAAGACGGGCAGGGCGCCGAGAACGACGAACAGGCCGACGAGGATCGCGAGGTTCCGCATGCCGCTCAGACCTTGTGCCCGAGCAGGCCGGTCGGCCGGAACAGCAGGATCAGGATGAAGATCGCGAAGATGCCGATCTGTCCGAGACTTTCGCCGAGGAACAGGCCGCCGAGCGACTCGACGACGCCGATGATCAGCCCGCCGATCAGCGCGCCGACGAAGGAGCCCATGCCGCCGAGCACGACGATGGTGAAGGCGATCAGCACGAAGCCGTGGCCGACCTGCGGCGTCACGTAGTAGCTCGGCATCAGCAGGCAGGCGGCGATGCCGAGGCAGCCGATGCCGATGCCGAAGCTCATGGCGTAGACATGCTCCACGTCGATGCCGACGAGGCGCGCGCCCTTGCGCTCCTTGGCAACCGCACGGATCGCCCGGCCGAGCTCGGTGCGCGTCATCAGCACCCACAGCGCGGCGGCGGTGGCGAGCGCGCCGAAGAAGGCGATCACCTTCGGCAGCGGCAGGAACGCGCCGAGGAATTCGACCACCTCGAACGACCACGGCGTGTCGACGATGCGCGTGTCGGAGCGGAAGAAGTAGACCGCGAGATTCTCGATGACGATCGACAGGCCGAGCGTCACCAGCAGGATGTTCTCGTCGCGCGCATGGCTCGCCTTACCGATGACGAAGCGCTGCAGCAGATAGCCGACGGCGAACATCGCGATCGGCATCAGGACAAGCGCCTGATAGGGCCCGACGCCGAGCCCGACCGCCAGGAAGTAGACGCCGTACAGCGCCAGCATCAGCAGGCTGCCGTGGGCGAAATTGATGATGTGCAGCACCCCGTAGATGAGCGTCAGCCCCAGCGCCACCAGCGCGTAGAGGGCGCCCGTGGTGATGCCGTTCAGGACGGACGGCAGGAGGATGGCGATGTCCGGCATGGAGCAGGGTCTGCGTCAGGGTGAAAGGAGGTGGCGGGCCGGTCGGCCCGCCGTTTTGGCTGTGTGGCCGGGGCGCGTCAGGACGGCATCGGGAAGACCGGGCTCGCCGAGGCGAACTCTTCGGGGAAGATCACCTCGATGTCGCCCTTCAGCACCTGGGTATCGACCGGCTGCGCCCCGGTGTTCTGGCCGTCGACGATCTTGGTCGGGCCGTAGGGCATGCCGTGCTTGTCCCAGGTCGAGTCGGCGAGCGCCGCGATCACCGCGTCCTTGTCGGTCGATCCCGCCCGCTCGATCGCGTCGGCGAGGTAGGCGACGGCGTTGTAGGTCAGGAACACCTCGTAGGTGTAGAACAGCCCCTTCGCCTCGGCCTCCTTCTTGCGCTGCAACGCGATGTCCGACTTCGGATTGAACCAGTGATTGCAGTCCATGATGTATTCGGCCGCGTCCGGGAATTCCTTGACGAACTTGTAGTTCGACGCAGCCCCTCCGAGCACCGAGTAGATGCCCTTCGGCTGCACCTTCTGCTGGCGCAGGGTGCGGGCCAGAAGCACGTACTCGTTGAAGTACTGGGCCGGAATGATCAGGTCCGGGTTCTTCGACTTGATCTGCAGCGCGATGTTGGTGAAGTCGCGCGTCGGGTTGGCGTGCTTGATGACGTCCACCACCTCGATGCCGATGTTCGGCAGTTCCTTCTGCAGAAGGCCGGCGGTGCCGGTGCCGAACAGCGATTCCTCGTGGATGATCATCGCGGTCTTCGCCGGCGATCCGGCCGCCTTGTTGATCTTGTCGAGGTTGTCGACGGCGAATTTGGCGATGACGCCGTAGCCCGGGCCGAAGCGGAAGGTGTTCTTCAGGCCGCGCTGGACGATCTGGTCGGAGACGCCGACGTCGACCACGTGCGGCGTGTTGCTCTTGGCGGCTTCCTGCGAGGTGGCCAGCGAGATGGCGGAGGAATAGCCGGCGACGATGCCGTCGATGCCGCCCTCGACCATCTTCGCGACTTCGGCCGCGCCGATATCGGGCTTGCCCTGGCTGTCGGCCAGCACCGCCTCGAGCTTGGCGCCGCCCAGCGACTTGATGCCGCCGGCCTTGTTGATGTCCTCGATCGCCATCAGGCCGCCCTCGCGGCACTGGGTGCCGGAAAAGGCGATGAAACCCGTGACCGGGTGGATCAGGCCGATCTTGACCGTCTTCTCCTGAGCGCGAAGCACCGAGGGAAATCCGGTGACGCCCGTTGCCGCGCCGAGTGCGGTGGCGCCGGCGGCGGTGAGAAACGTCCGTTTGGTAAGGCCGTCAGTCTTTCGGTTGTCTGCCATGTCTCAGTCCCTTCTGGTTGGCTGCCCTGTTTCCGGGCCGGTTTATTGATCTTCTGCGCGTTCCGTATCGTTATCGCGGGCCTGTTGCGTCGCCCATCGGTTGCCGCCATCGCTCCGGACGCGCTGCAGGTTCATGTTGAAGCTGTAGCGATCCGGCCGATAGAGAACGCGGATGTATTCGACGGGCCGGCCGTCCACGTCGAGGACGCGGCGGCGTACCTCCAGCAGCGGCGCACCCGGATCGACACCGAGCCCCGCCGCCACGGCGGGCTCGGCCATCGACGCGGTGACCGTCTGCTGCGCCGAGGCGATCTGAACGCCGGCGCGTTCGAGAAGCGTCAGCAGGGCCGTGCGGCCCAGGTCGTCGGGTTCGATGCCGCGGCCGATATCCTCGGGCAGCCAGGTCGTCAGGTACGACATGGTCTCGCCGTCCAGCAGGCGGACGCGGACCGACCGCTGCACCGGCGACCCCGGCGCGACGCCGAGCGCCTCGGCGACGTCGTCGTCGGCCGGCACGTAGCCGAATTCCAGCACGCGGGCCTCGGTCTCGATCCCCATCGCCGAGATATTCTCGAGCCAGCCCTCCAGTGAAGCGGTGACCGGCGGGGTCGACGGGCGCTGCACCACGCGTGTGCCGCGTCCGCGCTCGCGCACCACGAGGCCGGCGGCGGCCATCTCGTTCAGCGCGCGCTTCGCCGTGATCCGCGAGACGTCGAAGATCTCGGCAAGCTCCTGTTCGCCGGGCACCCGGTCGCCGGTGCCGAGCTGGCCGGAGGTGATCTGGTTCCTCAGGACGATGTAGATCTGGTGGTAGAGCGGCACCCGGGACGACGGGTCGAGCGCGCCGTAGCCGGCCCGCTGGCCTGCCGTCGCCATCCCTTCCGCCTGAACCGTCGATGCCGTCACCGCATCCCCCGGACGGTCGCAACCGTCGCGCGCTTCAATAATGATATATTATTATACTATTAGCGCATGATCTGGTTTGGCAAGGGGCATTTCATCCTGTGGAACACGGGGGGGGTGGAGACAGGCTTCGGGCTGCCCGGCGGCCGAAGACAGGACCCGGTATCCGGGCCGTCGATGGAAAAAACGGACGGGGTTGGCCGTGGCGCTCTTGACCCAGCGGCAGGTGTCGTTGAAATAACGTCTTCGTACCCTTGCGCAGCGGTGCGGGCTGGCATCGTGCCGCTGTCATTTCAGGATACTACGCTGTCGCGAGACAGGCGAAATTTGTTGCCGAAGCACTCGTCGATCATTTCAAGAGCTGGCTGTTCGCCGGCGTCAAATTGCAAAGAGCAGAGATTCTGATGTTCGGATCACAAGGTGCTTGGGACAGTTTCCAGAACTCACCGTACTTTTGGGACTGGATAACGCTGGCGTGTCTCGCTATCAGCGTTCTCGGGTTTCTGATCTTCCTTGTCTGGCTGCTCGGCCTGCCGGGACGCATCGCGTTTTCGCGCAACCATCCGGATGCGGAAGCCATCTACACGATGGGATGGGTCGGATTCCTGGCGATCGTGCCCTGGATTCAAGCCTTGATCTGGGCCTTCAAGCCGACGGACAAGATCGATATTCGGCGCTTTCCGGAAGAAGAGCGAGCAGCGGAACGGGAGGAGCTCCAGCGGTTTGCCGCCCACGCCTACGGCCGGAAGGCGGCTGCGAAGAAACAGGAAGAGGCTGTCGTGGAAGCCCGGACCGCGGAGCCCGACCGGCGAACGCAGGCGGCGGCCAATCCCGAGGACGGCGTCGACGGCACGGCGGATGGGATGACCGGCCCGCGGGACGAGACCCCTGGCGCGAACGAGACGAGGTCCTGATCCATGATCGCCGTCTTCGTTATCACGATCGTCTATATCCTTTTCATCTGGCTCGTATTCTTCAAACTCAAGTGGCTGCGCCTGACGCCGACCTGGGGCGTGGTGTCGGGATTCTTTCTTCTCCACCTGATTTTCGTGCCGCTCGTGGGTATGCGGTTCGTCGCACCGGTCTCGGAAGACGTTCGCGTCGTGCGCAACACCGTTCAGATCATCCCCCGGTTGCCCGAGCCGACCGTGGTCGAGGAGGTGCTGGTCAAGGAAGGGCAGGCCGTGAAGAAGGGGGATCCCCTCTTCGTCTTCGACAAGCACCTGTACCAGTACAAGGTGAACGAGGCGCAGGCGGAACTGGAAGCGGCCAGGCAGAATGTGAAGGTGCTGCAGGCCGACATCGACGTGGCTCAGGCGTCGCTGGAGTCGGCCAAGGCCGACTTCACCTACAAGGACGGGCAGGCGAAGAATTTCGCCGAACTTGTCAGCAAGGGCGTGGGGCGCAAGGAGGATGCCGACCGCTGGCAGGCCGACGCCGTCTCCGCGCAGGCGAATGTTTCGGAGGCCCAGGAGCGGCTCAAACGGGCGCAGATCGCCTTCGATTCACAGATCGACGGGGTCAATACCCAGGTCGTGCGGGCCGAGGCCCAGCTTGCGCAAGCCCAGTACTATCTCGCCCATACGACGATTTCCGCGCCCGAGGACGGAACGATCGTCAATCTTCAGGTCCAGCCGGGAATGGTCGCCGGCATCGTGCGCGTCGGTGCGATAGCGTCCTTTATCGTCGACCGCGATCCCTACATTCTTGCCATGTACCGGCAGGAGAATCTCCAGTTCGTGAAGCCCGGTCAGAAGGTTCTGGTCGCGCTCAACCTGTATCCGGGAAAGCACTTCGAGGCGGAGGTCCGGAGCATCTGGTGGGCCAGCGGCCGGGGTCAGCTGCTCCCGTCGGGCCAGCTTCCGACATTTCCCGACGGTCCGCCCGATCCCGAGGTGCGGCTGCCGGTGCAACTCGTCCTGAAGGATCCAAGCGTCCGGCTGCCGATCGGCGCCGAAGGGGCGTCGCTGATCCTGACCAACGAATCCAGCCCGTTCACCTGGATGGGGCAGATTGCGTTGCGGACCTATACCTGGAGCCGCTGGCTTTATCCGCTGCCGTTCTGATCTAGCGATTGCCGACGCAGTCGCCGCGCGACAACACCCGGCCCGGGCGCACGCAAGGGAGGCGCTCGCGAAGTGTGGTCAACGGACCGGTGATCCGGCTCCTGCCGGCCGCCTTGCCTTTCTGATTGTCATCGGAAAAAGTGGTGGGCGATACTGGACTTGAACCAGTGACCCCAGCGATGTGAACACTGTGCTCTACCAACTGAGCTAATCGCCCGACGCGTCGCGATATAAGGACCGGGGTCTGCCTAAGTCAAGCGCGGAACGGCGGACGTCCCCGCTTAACTGCCCGGACCGGGCGCCAACGCCGGCGAGGGGGGCGGCGGCAGGCGCCGCCGTCGGCGGTCGGCACGTCCGGGTCAGTTCCCGACCTTGACCGTCTTCTTGCCGGCGCTCTTCTTCCAGTTCATGCTGCCCTTGTAGGCCGTCTTCAGCGTGTGCTTCCCGTTGGACGTGAACGTCGTGCCGAAAGAGGACTTCCCCTTCCGCACCTTGAAGGTCCCCAGCGTCTTGCCGCCGTCCTTCACCTTCAGCCTGCCCGCGGGCTTGCCGCTCGAAGGCGCCTTCGCGGCGAGACGGACCTTGACCTGGACCTTCTGTCCGACGGCCGGCTTCTTCGGCGTGACGGTGATCGATCTGATCTTCGTCTTGCCCTTCTTGACCGTGAAGGTCGTGTTGGCCGAACTGCTGGCGGCGTTGTTGGAATCGCCGCCGTAGCGGGCCTTCAGGGTATGTTCGCCGGCCGGCAGCGCAGCGGTCTTGATCGTCTTTGTCGACGGAACCAGCGCGGTCCGGACGCCGAACCCGACGGGCGTCACCCAGTTCGGGCGGTCGGTGATGGTGCCGTCGCCAAGCTGGGCGCCGCCGTTGTAGCCCCAGCATGCGATCGCGCCGGTCCGCCGTGTCGCACAGGTATGCGCATAGGACGTGTCGATCTCGATCGCATTGCTCAGCCCGGCGACCGCGACGGCGGTCAGGCTGTCGGTGGTCGAGCCGTCGCCGAGTTCGCTGAAACCGTTGTGCCCCCAGCAGCGGACGTTGCCGGAGGCTGTCCGGGCGCAGCTATGCGCAAATCCGGCACTGATATCGGTCACGTCCGACGGCAGGTTCTTGACCTTGGCGGGCGCCAGCCGGTTGGTCGTCGTGCCGTCGCCGAGGCGGCCGGTATCGTTGCTTCCCCAGCATTTGGCCGTGCCGTTCTTCAACAGGGCGCAGGAGTGATAGGCGCCGGTGTCGATCGTGACGACGTTCGACTGGACACCGAGGACCTGCGCCGGCGTGTGCTTGTCGACCGTCGAACCGTCTCCGAGCTGGCCGTCGCCGTTGTAGCCCCAGCACACCACCTTGCCCGCAGTGGTTCTGACGCAGTTGTGAACGGCGCCGACGGCGAGTTCGGCGGCGCCTGTGGGAAGGCTCACCACCTGCACGGGCGTCAGCCGGTCTGTCGTCGTGCCGTCGCCGAGCTGACCATAGCTGTTGTCGCCCCAGCACAGGGCCTTTCCGGCCTCGGTGATGGCGCAGGTGTGGTCGCCGCCGATCCCGATTTCCTTGATGCCGGACGGAAGCCCCGTGACCGGGACCGGTTTGCTCCTGTCCACCAGCGTTCCGTCGCCGAGCTGACCATGATCGTTGCCGCCCCAGCAGTAGGCGGCGCCTGCAGAGGACAGGGCGCAGGTGTGGTAGTACCCGACCGCTATCGCCTTGATGCGGGCGGGCAGCCCGATGACGGGGACCGGTGTCGGCCGGACCGTCATGGTGCCGTCTCCGACCTGTCCGTCGTCGTTCGCGCCCCAGCACCTGGCAATGCCGGATCCGGTGATGGCGCAGGTATGGGCAATACCGGCGCCGATTACGTTCGAATCCACCTCGGGCACCGACAGCGTGTCCGTCTCGAGGGTCTTGGAGCCCTTCTTGAGCTTCACGGCGCCACCGGCGCCGCTGCCGTAGACGGTCGCCTTGAATTTCGCCTGCTCGCCGTAGAAGGCCTTCTTGCCGGACGCGGACAACTCCGTCCATGTCGATCCCGCGGCGTACGCGGGGCCTGCGGAAATGGCGATCGTGACGGCGGCGGCACCGATCCCTGCAGCGAGTGCGCGAACGCGCGACCGGGGACGAAAACAAATCGAAGTCAGAGGCATTCGGATGCTCCTGATAATAATCGTGTGAAATAACCTTACGGAAAAGAGCGGGGAAGATAGCCGGCTTCTGGGCCCCCCTCAAGATGTATAGCTTATCAAACAGGTTTTGTTGGCCGGTGTGGGCACCCGGCCACAGGACCCGGCCACAGGACCCGGCCACAGGACCCGGCCACAGGAATCGAGCCGCACGCTAGCGCGCGTCGAGCCCGAGCAGCGGCGCGGCAAGGGGATAGATTTCCCTGTAATGCGAGACGACGTGATCCGGGCCGAGCTCGCGCACCGGCACGTCGGTATAGCCGAAATCCACCGCGATCACCGGGATTTCGGCCGCCTTTGCCGTATCGATATCGGTCCGGCTGTCGCCGACCATGATGGCGCGCTCCGGGTTGCCGCCGGCCCGCGAAATCGTGCTCAGCAGGTGGCGCGGATGCGGCTTGCGCACATCCAGCGTGTCGGCCCCGATGATCGCCGCGAACCGGTCGGCCAGGCCGAGGTCTGTCAGCAGGCGCACGGACAGGCCCTCGAGCTTGTTCGTGCAGACGGCGAGCGTCACGTCGTCGGCCGCCAGTCTGTCGAGCAGGTCCGTCACGCCCTCGAAGGGGCGGGAATGGTCGGAAATGTTGTCGGCATAATAGTCGAGGAAATGCTCGTGCATCCGCTGGATTGCCGACTTGTCGACGGTGATTCCCTGGAATGCCAGGGCCTTCTCGATCATCGCCTTCGACCCGTGGCCGATGGCATTGAACGTATCCTCGATGGCGACCGGCGCGTATCCCGCCTCCCGGAGCACGGCGTTCAGCGTGGCGATCAGGTCCGGTGCGGTGTCGACGAGGGTGCCGTCGAGGTCGAAGACGGCGATGGGTGCCGGCATGGAAGGCTCCGATTAAACGAGGATTTCCCGGCATTTCCGGAGGCGGGGCCCGGAGACGGGGTGTTCGCACGCCCTATAGCACAGGATTTCCGAAAGCGTATGGAGCCGGTGCGCGACAGTATGCTACCCCTCTCGGCGATTCGGGGGCGGCGAGAGCGGGATGCGGTCGCGATGGTTCTGTCGGAGACTCCGGCATGGAACCTGGTGGACCCCGTCACGCCCTGAAAAGGAGATCGGGTCGATGAAGGGCATCGTGCTCGGATACAGCGCCGAGGCCGAGGCGATCGTTGTGCGGGCCGACGACGGCCGGCGCTATCGCTTCCAGGCGGGTGACTGGCGCGAGCGCGCCGCGCCGCGCAAGGGCGATGCCGTCGATTTCGAACCGGAAGGCGAACGCGCGCGCGACGTCTACCGGCTGGAGTCGAACCGGCCTGTCGAAAAGGAGACGCCGGCGGCGCCGCTTGCCATTGTCAGCGGCTGGGCGCCCGCCCGCTTCTTCCTGCTGCGGCCCGTCTTCAGCTTCGCGCTGCTGGTGCTGATTGCCTGCTTTTTCGGAACCTATGGCGTCGGCGATGCGCGCATCTCGCTGTATCAGGTACCGGACCTGATCCGCTACATGACGGATGCGCTCGATTCGCTGATTGCCGTCTCGGGGACGGATCCCGCCCCGCGGCTCGGTGCGGCCGTCGTCCACATCCTCCTCGTTTTCCTGTTAGCCCTCTACGCGGTACCGGTGCTCGCCGGCCTGACGGCCTGGCGAGAATTCGTCGGCCGCCCGAGCCGGCGTCTGGCGCGCTGGGCCGGCATCGCGGCGATCGTCCTGCCGATCGGGCTGCCGCTGCTGATCGCCATCGTCGTGCAGGCCTGGGTGTTGCCCGGGATACCGGACGCCGGGGCCCGGCTCGGGCGGGCAGGGGTCACCACGCCGCAACAGGTGTTCGAGGTGCTGCGGCTTTATGCGACCGGCACCGTCGTGCTGGTCTTCACCGGCGCCGGCCTGTGGGCCTCGGCCACCGGCCGGTTCAGCGTTCCCCTCGGTACCCGCACCGCCGACGAGCCGCCGCTGGAGGTGAAGCGCGAGCGCAAGACCTCGCCGCTCGATATCTTCGCGCCGTTGCGCAAACGCCGCGACCCGGCCAGGACGCCCGCGGCGAGGCCGACGGCCCCCGAGCCGACGGCGTCTTCGCGTCAGGCACCGCCGCCACCGATGCATTCCGGTCCGGTCGCCGAGATGCAGCCGATGGCCGACCGGCCGCATCCCGCGCCCCAGCCCCCGCAACCGCCCCAGCCCGCGCAACCGCACCAGCCGCGCCAGAGCGAGCCCCGCACACCCGAGCCTGCCGCGGCACGGTACCAGAGTCCCGAGCCGGAACGGCCGGCGGCGGTCAACCCGCCCGTGTCGCCGGGCGACGTGCCCGATTTCGTGAAACTGGACTCCCGCCGTCCCCCCGCGCCCGCGCAATCCGGGCCGGTGTCGGCACCGCCCGTATCCGCGCCGCCCGTATCCGCGCCGCCCGTATCTGCACCGCCCGCCTCGGTCGCAGGGCCCGCCGATATACCGGCCGCGGCATCACCGGAACCGCGTCCCGCACAGCCGGTGCGCGCAACGGAGCCGGTGGTCGACGACCGCGACGGCACGGGTGATTTCGACACGGGGGCGCTTGCCGACGACATCAAGACGGTGCTGGAATCGAACCAGACCGGTCCCGCACCCGAACCCGAGGCAGAGGCTGACCTGCCGCCGCGTGGTGGCTCGGTCTGGCCGGAACCGGCAGGTCTTGTGGGGCGGCCGCCCGCCGAAGGGGCTCCGGAGTCCCCGGGCGGCGCTGCCGCGTCAGACCAGCCAGCACCGAAGCGTTAGGGCGGTCAGAAGCGGTAGGCCATCCGCAGGCCGCCCCAGTGCCTGCCGAAGACGGAGATCGGCGCGTCGACCTCCTTCATTATCACCACCTGACCGTTGCCCATGTCGCGGGCGTAGGACTGGACGAGGAAGGGCCGGGTGTTGCGGGCCGCGTTCAGGCCGGCCCGATCATCGAAGATGCGTCTGTTGCGGCTGTTTCCGGCGTTCCAGACCGGATCGTCGGGCCGTTGCGGTTTTGAGTACGCAAGGTTGTGGACCGGCAGGTAGCCGTTCCGGTCGACGGCCGCGCAGAACACCATCTGCGGATCGTCCTTGGTCGGCGGTTCCTGGATGTCGGGCAGGATCGCGTCGAAGACCTCCAGGTAGCGCGTCGAGAACTGCTGCGGGTTGGTGCCCGCGATCGGCTTGTAGTCGAGGTCGAAGACATCGTCTTCGGCAAGCCTCCCGGCGGTGACGGCGGCCTCGATCGCCGCGGAAACCGCGTTCGCGGTCGATACGGCCAGCGCGATCGGTCCATCGTGCTCGGCGCGGATTGCGTCGACACGCGCGCGCAGCGTTTCCTCCGCGGGCGTTCCCTCGGGATGCAGGGCGAAATTCAGGCCGAACTTGCTGGCGCCCGTCAGTACGGCGGGCACGCGGCCGATACCTTCGATTTCCAGCGTACACTGCTCGCCGGGGCGGGGCAGCCAGCCCTCTATCGGGTTGAGCGTCGCGGCGACCTCCGAAAGGTCGACGGTGGTGCCGGCGTGGGTGTCTGTCCCGGCATGCACGGTGACGGCGATGGCTGCCGGCAGCCGGTCGAGAGCCCCGCTGTCGCCCTGGTCCGACTGTCGCAGCAGCATGACCACGCGATGGTCCAGCATATCGATCAGCCCGCCGAGCACGCCGCACTCCTCCTGCGCCGCTGCCCCCAGATCGACCACACGGGCGGACGCACCGTCGATGGCCGACACCCGTTCGCCGACATGTTCGACGAACTCGGACGTCCGCCCGGCGGCCTCGTCGAGCGTGCCGGATGTCACGGACTGGGCCTCGACGGCGCTCGCCACCGCCTCGAATACGGGGCCGAACTCCGAGATGATGTCGGCGATGCGGCTCACCGCGGTGATGCTCGCCTCGGCGGTCTGTTGCAGCACCGAAATCTTCTCGGCGATTTCTTCGGTCGCCCGCCTGGTCTCGTCCGACAGCGACTTCACCTCGCCGGCAACGACGGCGAAGCCGCGCCCGGCATCGCCGGCGCGCGCCGCTTCGATCGTCGCGTTGAGGGCGAGCAGGTTCGTCTGCTTGGCGATCGTGGCGATGAGCTGGACGACTTCGTCGATTTCCGACGACGAATGCTTGAGGTCCGCAACCCGCGCGGTGGCATCCTGCGCCAGATCGGCCGCCCGGGTCGTCATGCTGGTCGATTCGTCGACGCGCCGGCGGATCTCCCCGCTCGACTGGCTGAGGTCGTTGATCGCGGCGGACAGGGCGCGGCCCTGATCGCGCGCGCTCTCCGCCATCTGCGCCAGCGAGGAAGTCTGCTGCCGGACGTCGGCGGCCAGGCGCATCTTCTGTTCGATGCTGCCGGTCAGCGATGCCGCATGGTCGACCACGTCGCGCAGCGTCTTCATGATTTCGGATTCGAGGAGCGCGGCGGTCTGCGTAATGTCCATCCGCGGCGCGTCCGCGGCGGACGTATCCTCGCTGCCCGTATCCGGTTCGGCCCTGACGTCGGCGGGTGCCGCATCGTCCCGGTCGGACCGTATGATCCTCAAAGCGCTGTTGAGCATTGGTGATCCCCCGAAGTGTAATCGTTGTTCTGAGGTCTTCAGACCAGATGGGGCAGTTTTTAGTGTTCAGGTATAAGAAGTGTTAGCCAATACAGTTTTGAGTTGAAAAAAGACAGGTTGTTTGCGAAGTCAAATACAATAAGGGTTTCATTAAGACTGCGCGGCGGCGGGCCGGAACAAACCCGCCGGAATGGTGGCGGAGCAAATGCAGTCTATTGAACAGAAATCCCGGGGCAGCGACCGTTCGACTAAAATTTTACCGGAGTTTGGAGGCGAATTTTCACGTCGGCTCCCTATGGGTAGGGCGGTAAGCAGGACACGGTCCCGTGACGGGACAAAGAACAGGACTTGGAAGGGGCGTTCCATGCAGTCGGTCATGATCGAGGATCTCGTTGCTCTCTCGTATGACCCTGCCCCGGAGAAGCGGCGGGAGCTGCTGCGGGGCGTCGCGGACCTTTTTATCGAGGATTCCGATGCCTACACCGACCGCTCGCTGGTCCTCTTCACCGATGTTCTGACGGGCCTGCTGAAACAGGTGGACGACAGCACCCGCGCCGAAATCGCGGAACGGCTGTCCGAAGCGCCGAATGCCGGCGAGGCCCTGCACCTCTTCCTTGCCTATGGCGAGGCCGACGTCGCGGCGCCGGTGCTTCGCAACTCACGGCACCTGACCGACGAAGCGCTCGTCGACATCGCCGCGAGCAAGGGGCAGGCGCACCGGCTGGCGATCGCCATGCGCGAACACCTCACCGAAACGGTCACCGACGCCCTGATAGACAAGGGGGAAACCCCCGTTCTGCAAGCGGTGACGGAAAACTTCGGCGCGCTCATTTCCGATGACGCCTTCGCCAAGCTGGCCGACCACGCCAAATCCGACGAGAAACTGCTGGACGCGATGTCGTTCCGGGCTGACATGCCGCGCGACGTTGCCGACAGCGTGCTGAACCTGATGCCGGAGGATGCCCGTATCCGCCTGGGGGCGCTTCTCGCCGCCGATCGCGACGCGGTGCGGCCGCTGATGGAGAAGGCCGCCGAACTGACCCGCCAGAAGAAGATGGGGCGGGCGCTCGAGCGGCTCGAGACCAAGGGCCTCATCCGCCAGGTGCGCGAAGAGGAGATCTCGCTCGACGAGGTGCTGATCTGGCTCGCCGAACGCGAACGCATTCTCGATCTGGCGCTGGCGCTGAGCGAATTCTCCAAGATTGAGGAGTCGCTGGCCACGGGCACGATCCTCAAGGTCAATGCGACGCCGATCGTGGTCCTGCTGCGGTCGCTGGGAGTCGGCGAGGGGGCGGTCCGGTCGATCGCCAACCTGCGCTGCCGGCGCCTCAACCTGCCGCGCTCGATGGCCGAGCATCTGCTGGCGCGCTGGTCCGAACTGGATGTCGATACCGCGAAACGCGCCATGCGCTTCACGGTGGCGCGGATGGCGGCCCAGCTCGACGCCGCATAGCGGCAGGCAATCGTTCTTCTCAGGTGGACCGCGGCGGGCGACGGCCGCCTTGTGGCCGTGCGCCGACGGCTGAATGTGCCGTCGTGAGACAAGCGGCGACTGCATTTACTGCGAGACCGCGCCGCCTTTGTTGCCTTAACGGCACCTAATTCGATGAAAACATTGGGGAATTGGATTCTGGTTAGTGCTTAGTAATTGAAATACATAGCCAATTTACTGAACCTTAAGCGGAATAGTGTCCAATACTCGGCGAAATGGATCGAGGAGCGTTGGGCATGATGGCGTCCTTGCTGGTGCTCGCCAGGGAAACGACCGGAGACAAGCGGCGCGAGCTGCTCCGGTCGATGGCGGACCTGTTTGTCGATCGCGAGCAGGACTACTCGGATCGCGAGGTCGTGCTCTTCGGCGAGGTCATCGGCGACCTGCTCGATCAGGTCGACCGCGAAGGCCGCATCGAACTGTCCCAGAAGATCGCCGATTGCGAGCGGCCGGCAGGCGATCTTCATCTCCGTCTCGCCGAGGACGAGATCGCTGTCGCCGAGCCCGTCCTGCGCGATTGCACCCTGTTCGACGACGACACGCTCGCCGGGATCGCCAGCCGCCAGACGCAGGATCATCTCTACGCGATCTCGCGGCGCGCAAGCCTGGGGACGAAGGTGACCGACGTGCTGGTCGAACGCGGCGAGGACCGGGTGGTCTGTGCCGTGACCGGCAATCTCGGCGCCGACATCTCCGACACGTCCTTCGCCCGGATCCTGGACAGGGCCGAGAACAATCCGGATATCCAGTCGGCGGTGTCCTATCGCGCCGACATGCCGCTGGAGATCGCGGAGCGGGCATTGAAGATCCTGCCGCCCGAAAAGCGCGACCGGCTGATGGAACTGATGGCCGAAGAACCCGAAACGGTCTCCAGCCTGGTCGGCCAGGCCGATGCAAAGACCAGGGAAATGAAGCTCACCCAGTCCCGCCGCCGGCTGCAGACGAAGGGTTTGATCGTCCAGATCCGGGAAGGCGAGATGGATCTGGACTCCGTCCTTATCCTGCTGGCGCGGGAAAATCGACACCAGAACCTGGCGCTGGTCATGAGCGAGATCGGGCGCCTGAAGGAAAGTGCCGTCCTGGGCGCGCTGTTCAAGGTCGACGATGGGCCGCTTATTGTGCTCCTGAAGGCGCTCGGGGTCGGCGAACCGGCCGTGCGCGCGGTGGCCCAGGCGCGTGGGCGCCGCATGAACCTGCCGACCTCGATGACCGACAGGATGGTCGAGGCGTGGCGGGACGCGGATCTCCAGACCGCCGACAAGATCATGACGCTGACCCGTTTGCGGGCGGCAAGCTGAGGACCCGGTACGACCGGAAGTGAGGAGAATGGGGCAGCGGCGGCCGTAACAACGCCGCGTTGGATTAGGGACGAAACGGCAATGGAAACGTCACAGCGAAAGCGGGAACCGCTGAACGTCTTTCTCGTCGGAGCCGACGAGTATCAGGTAGGGGTGTTCAAGAACGCCGTCGGACTGGCGGGGATCAGCACGGTGCGCGCGTTCGAGGGCGCCAAGAAGGCGCTGGCGATCATGCACCAGAACGGCGCGCCGGATATTCTGTTCGTCTGGTTCGGCGAGGAAAACCGCGACGCGCTCGGTCTGTGCCGGGTCGTCCGCAATCCGGAGACCTTCGCAGCGCCGTTCCTGCCGATTGTCGCTGTCATGGAAACGGCGACGCTTCCCGCGGTCCGCAGCGTCCGCGATGTCGGCGTCGACGAGTTCCTCGCCTGCCCGTTCTCGCCGAAGGCACTGGCCGAACGTGTCCAGGCGATCACGCAGGACCGGCGGGGCTTCGTTCACGTTCCGGGCTATTTCGGACCCGACCGGCGTCGCGGCGCCATGGCCCGCTATCTCGGCTCCGACCGACGCTCGACGCCGAGCCAGCTTATCGATCCGCTCACCGAGCAGCGCTACACGGCCTGATGGGCCGCCCGGCCGGCGAGAACCGCGCCGGACTCCCCGCCCGATTCCGCCGTCTCGTCGGTGGTGTGTCCGCGCGTGGTGGAAGTCACGCCTGATACGGCGGGGCACAATCAACGTGGCAGCGATCCCGTGACCGTGTTAGGTAGCGGCCCGACGTCCTGTCCAGGACGCCCGGATTCTTCCGTTTTCCGAGAAACGCTATCACGAACGAAGCTACCGCTGACCATTCGGAGGCCCAAATGCAGCTCAAGGATCCCACGCTTTTAAAAAATCAGTGCTACGTCAACGGCGAGTGGATCGGATCGGGCGAGACGCCGGTCACCAATCCGGCGACCGGCGAGGAACTGACGAAGGTTCCCCATCTCGGTGCCGACGAGACCAGGGCAGCGATTGCCCACGCCAGTGCGGCCTTCAAGCCGTGGGCGGCGAAGACCGGCAAGGAGCGGGCCAAGATCCTGCGCCGCTGGTACGACCTGATGATCGAGAACAAGGACGACCTGGCGCTGATCATGACCAGCGAGCAGGGCAAGCCGCTGGCCGAGGCCGCCGGCGAGGTGGAGTACGCGGCCGGCTTCATCGAGTTCTTCGCCGAGGAGGCCAAGCGCATCTACGGCGACACCATCCCGACCCACCGCCCCGACTCGCGTATCGTCGTCGCCAAGCAGCCGGTCGGCGTCATCGCCGCGATCACGCCGTGGAACTTCCCGGCCGCGATGATCACCCGCAAGCTGGGTCCGGCGCTGGCGGTGGGCTGCACGGCCGTCTGCAAGCCGGCCGGCGAGACCCCGCTCACCGCGCTGGCGCTGGTCGAACTGGCGGAGCGCGCCGGCATCCCGGCCGGCGTGATCAACATGGTCACCGGCAAGGCCTCGGCAATCGGCGGCGAGATGACCTCCAACCCGACCGTCAAGATGGTGACCTTCACCGGCTCGACCGAGATCGGCAAGCTGCTGATGGAGCAGTGCGCGTCTACCGTGAAGCGCGTCGGCATGGAACTCGGCGGCAACGCGCCGTTCATCGTTTTCGACGACGCCCATCTCGACAAGGCGGTCGAGGGCGCCATCGCCTCGAAGTACCGGAACGCCGGCCAGACCTGCGTCTGCGCCAACCGGCTCTACGTCCAGTCCGGCGTTTACGATGCCTTCGCCGAGAAGCTCGCCGAGGCGGTGTCGAAGATGAAGGTCGGTAACGGCGTCGAGGCCGGTGTCGTGCAGGGGCCGCTGATCAACGAGGCGGCGGTCGAGAAGGTCGAGGAGCACATCAAGGACGCCGTCGACAAGGGCGCCGAGATCGTGCTCGGCGGCAAGCGCCACGACCTGGGCGGCACCTTCTTCCAGCCCACTATCCTCAAGAACGTCACCTCCGACATGAAGGTCACCCGCGAGGAGACGTTCGGGCCGCTCGCCCCGCTCTACAGGTTCGAGACCGAGGACGACGTCATCCGGATGGCCAACGATACCGAGTTCGGCCTGGCCGCATACTTCTACAGCCGCGACATCGGCCGCGTCTGGCGGGTCGCCGAACAGCTCGAGTACGGCATCATCGGCATCAACGAGGGCATCATCTCCACCGAGGTCGCGCCCTTCGGCGGCGTCAAGGAATCGGGCATCGGCCGCGAGGGCTCGCACTACGGCGTCGATGAGTTCATCGACATCAAGTACATGCTGATGGGCGGCGTCGACCGCTAAAAAAGCGCGCCATTTGCGGGCGCGCCTTCAAAGATCTGCGCGGACGGGCGCCGGGATCATCCCGGCGCCCGTTTTGCGTCTTACTTCTTGCCCATGCAGTTGGCGTAGTAGCTGACGGTCGCCGGCCAGTCGGAGAACAGGCCGATAATCTTGGCGTCGCGCGCCAGCACGTCGACGATGGTCATGATGTCACCGTCGTTCGTCAGGCCGTCGACGATGGGCGTGTAGTAGCCCGGGCTTCCGGCCAGGACCTCTTCGACGATCCGGCCCGAACGCTCGTGCGACCACGTGATGATCTTCATACCCGCCGCGTTTGCGTTGTCGGCGTAGTCGGAGGCGACGATGGCGTTGTCGTCGTCGAGCGTCAGCAGGTAGGCGTAGTTCGGAGCGACGACGTTGACGCCCTGATCCCGCAGCGCTTCAAAATCGCTGACGGACGGCGGGAAGGTACCGGTCGTCGCCGAGCCGTTGCCGTCGAGATAGACGGCCTGCTTGCCGAAGGCGCGGTATTCGTCGATCCAGAACAGAACGTCGTCGATCGAAAAGGACTGGGCCCATACGCGTTTCGGCGAGACGCGGGCGTGGATGTACTCCTCGATCATCTTCGCGGCATAGGTTTCCTGGGTCAGGCCGGAGTCGCCGAAGCCGACGCGGCTGTCGACGGACTTCAGTTCCGGCGTCATGTCGACGCCGAGTTCCTTGAACAGCGCGATGCTTTCCTTGTGCGACATGAGCGTGCCGCCGGTCGAATAGAGGTCGGTGCGCCAGCCGGCCGTGCCATCCATGTACTCTTCGACGGTGGTGGCGTTGGTGTTGCGGCCGTCCATCTTGCCTTTCAGCGACTTGAACTCGGCCAGCGTCAGGCCGCTGGTGCAGCACTTGGCCGTCGCCGACTTGATCTTGTTGCCGTTGGCATCGAACTCGGCCGGCTGAAAGCCCGTCTCGCAGGTCGATGCCAGGTCGGTCGAAAGGATGTTCGTCGTCTGGTGCAGGTCACACTGCGAGTGACGGCAGACCAACTCGGCGTCCTTGGTGAAGGTCACGTCGCATTCGATGATGCCGGCGCCCATCCGCGCGGCGGCACGGTAGCCTTCCTCGGTGTGCTCGGGAAACTGCATCGGCGCCCCGCGGTGGGCGATCGAGAACTTGCGCGCGGTGAACGTATCGTTCGAGCACTGCTCCAGCTTCCGCTTGAGCCGCCCGTCCGACATCTTGTCGATGAGATAGTACGGACGCGGGCCGAGCTGGGCCGTGGTCTTGGTGCGGCTGACATGGTGGCCGTAGTGCGACGAATGTCCGTGGTGGTTCTTGCCGCCGGCATGCGCCGTCGGGGCCATCATCGCGGCGCTGATCAGCGCGCAGGCGATGACGATGGACCTCAGCAATGACGTCATCTGCAGTTTCCTTCTGTTGATGGTGTCTCGGGTGGCCGTGACGGACAGACCGGAAACGGCTCTCGCCCCCGTTTCAGCCCGGGTCGAAGTCGACCGGTGTTCGGTCTAGCGGGCTTGCGTGAGAGTGCGGTGATGCTTTTGTTGCCTTGGCGTCACCGTGATGTGACGACCTGCGCCGGGGAGGGCCGGCGAGCCGCCCGGCTCCTGCAGTCCAGCCTTGCGCGCCGATCCCGACCGCGGCGCTGGATTTCCACGGCAAAATACTCCACATGATAGGGGCGGCTTGTGTCGGTACGATCAGGCCGTGTCCCTGACCACCCGACGAACCGAGGCGGATCATGTCGGCTGACCAGCAAAAACGCCTCGCCGCCGAGCGGGCCCTGACCTTCGTGACCTCGGGCATGAAGCTCGGTCTCGGCACCGGGTCGACCGCGGCGCATTTCGTGATCGGCCTCGGCGAGCGGGTCCGCAAGGGCCATCTCGACGTGGTCGGCGTGCCGACCTCGGAAGCGACCCACAGGCTCGCCGTCGAGCACGGCGTGCCGCTGACGACGCTGGACGAGACGCCCGAGCTCGACCTGACCGTCGACGGCGCCGACGAGCTCGACCACGGGCTCAGGCTGATCAAGGGCGGCGGCGGTGCGCTGTTGCGCGAGAAGATCGTCGCGGCCGCGTCGGGCCGAATGGTCGTCATCGCCGACGAGAGCAAGCTCGTCGCCCGGCTCGGCACGTTTCCGTTGCCCATCGAGGTGATCGCGTTCGGCGACCGCGCGACCGCAATCCATATCGTCCGGGTGTCTCGGGAACTCGGCCTCGATCCGGTTCTGAAATTGCGCATGGGCCCCGCCACCGAGCCGTTTCGCACAGATAGCGGCAATCTGATCTATGACTGCGATTTCCGGGCGATCCCCGATCCGCAGGCGTTGGCCGACGCCCTGGCGGCGATCCCGGGCGTCGTCGAGCACGGCCTGTTTCTCGGCCTGTGCACGTCGGCCGTCATCGCCGGACCCGACGGCGCACGGGTGCTGGACGCCCCTGAGTGAACGGCCCCCGGCTAGACGTTCCGATACTGGACAAAAGCACCTGGCAGACAAGATAAGCGGCTCATGACCACATACGACTACGATCTCTTCGTCATCGGCGCCGGCTCCGGCGGCGTCCGCGCCGCCCGCATCGCCTCCCAGCACGGCGCCAGGGTGGCCGTCGCCGAGGAATATCGCGTCGGCGGCACCTGCGTGATCCGCGGCTGCGTGCCCAAGAAGCTGTTCGTCTACGCCAGCCGCTTCCCCGACGAGTTCGAGGACGCCGCCGCCTTCGGCTGGACGGTGCCCGAGGCGACGTTCGACTGGCCGACGCTGCTGGCCAACAAGGACAAGGAGATCGCCCGGCTCGAGGGGATCTACCGTCGCAATCTGGGCAATGCGAAGGTCGAGATCATCGACAGCCGCGCCACCCTGCGCGGTCCCAATACGGTGCATCTGGTCAAGGAAGGGCGAGACGTCACCGCCCGATACATCCTGATCGCCACCGGCGGGCGTCCGAACTACGACCGGAGCCTGGAGGGTATCGAGCACGTCATCTCGTCGAACGAGGCCTTCCATCTCGAGACGCTTCCCGAAAGCATCGTGATCGCCGGCGGCGGCTACATCGCCGTCGAGTTTGCCGGCATCTTCCACGGCCTTGGCGTCAAGACCACGCTGCTCTATCGCGGCGAGGAGATCCTGCGCGGTTTCGACGACGACCTGCGCGCCGGTCTGCACGTGGAGATGCGCAAGCGCGGCATCGATATCGTCTGCGGCGACGTCTTCTCGAAGATCGAGAAGTCCGGGACGGGCCTGATCGGCCACACGACGGGCGGCCGCACGTTCGCCGTCGACCAGATCATGTTCGCCATCGGCCGCCAGCCGAATGTCGAGGGCCTCGGGCTCGAGGACGTCGGCGTCAAGCAGGGCTGGAACGGCCATGTGGTCGTCGACGAGTACAGCAAGACGTCCGTCGATTCGATCTATGCCATCGGCGATGTCACGGATCGCATCCAGCTTACCCCGGTGGCGATCCGCGAGGGCCAGGCCTTCGCCGAGACGGTGTTCAACGCCAATCCGGTTTCCGTCGATCACAAGTCCATCGCCACCGCCGTGTTCTCCACGCCGGAGCTCGGCACGGTCGGCCTGACGGAGGCCGAGGCCCGCGAGCAGTGCCGCGCCCTCGACGTCTACATGGCCAGCTTCCGGCCGATGAAGCTGACCCTGACCGACCGCGACGAGAAGATGCTGATCAAGCTGATCGTCGACGCCGATACCGACGTCGTCGTCGGCTGCCACCTGATGGGCCCGGATTCCGGAGAGCTCATCCAGATCCTCGGTATCCTCATCAAGATGGGCGCCACGAAGGCCCAGTTCGACGCCACCGTCGCCGTTCACCCCAGCGCGGCGGAGGAACTCGTCACCATGCGCGAGCCGTCCTACCGCTGGTCGTCGGAAGAGGCGGCGGAGTAGGGGGAAGTCCGGCGGCGGCCGGCCCGGCTCAGCCGTCGTCCCGCCGCCCCCTGAGCAGCAGCGCGCACACCGTCGCGATGGCCCCGCCGATCCCCAGCAAGATGAAAGCCGGACCCCAGACGGTCGGAGCCGATCCGGGCGCGTTGGTGGCATCGAGGACGGCGCCGAAGGCGATCGGGGAAATCGCGCCGGCCCCGAACCCGAGCAGGGACCGCCACGCCAGCACCGCGCCGAGATAGCCCGGCCGCACCGCCTCCGAAACCGCCGTCGACAGCACCGGGGAATCGCCGAGACAGACGAACGCGTAGGCGAGCGCCACCGGGATCAGCAGGGCCGGCGGCGCGCTTACCAGCCAGCCGATGGTAAAGGAGAGCGCCATACCCGCCGCCGCGAGCCCGATCAGCACCGGCTTGCGGCCGGCCCGGTCGGACAGGCGTCCCATGGTGAAGGCGGCGACGGCGCCGAACAGGTGCAGGAAGGCCGAGAGATAGGCGCCCGAGACCGTCGCGCTCAGGGCCGCCGTACCCGCCAGGGTGAAGCTTGCCGCGAGAAAGGCCGGGATCCAGGCCCACATGCCCAGCAGTTCCCAGGTATGGGCCGTATAGCCGGTGACCAGCAGGCCGGCCTCGCGGTTGCGCAGAAGCTGGTCGCGCGCCCGCATGTCGACGTGCCGTTCGTGGACGCGGTTCCCGACGGGGCGCAGGAAGACGACCAGCAGCACCGCGCCGATCAGCGGCAGGATACCCGACAGGATGAAACCGGCCTTCCAGCCGCCGAGCGCGATGCCCAGGCCGACGGCGCCGAGCGACGTGGCATAGCCGACTGAGGTCGAGCCGATCAGCCAGCCCATCGCGTTGCCGCGCTGGCCGGGCGGCGCCTCGTCGGCGAACAGAACGACCAGCGGTGTGTAGACCCCGCCCTGCGCCAGCCCGACGAGCCCGTAGAGCACGAACGCGCTCCACCAGTCCCGCGCCAGCAATCCGAAGACCAGGCTCGTCGCAGCGGCCGCGACGGCCGAGAGGACCGCCATCCGCTTGGCGCCGTAGTGGTCGGTCGCCCAGGCGAAGACGAAGAGCGACACCGCGTAGCAGAGGGTGAAACTGGTCACCAGCGCGCCGGCGGCAGCGGCCGACAGGCCCCATTCGGATTTGAGCAGCGGAATGGCGGCGGCCACCGACATGAAGGTCGCGAACAGGAACACGCGCGCCACGCACAGCGCGACGATGCGGGACGTGGTCAGGGTCGGGGAGGGCGAGGTGGCGGCGGTCATGTTCTATTCTCAGGGCCACGCCGGGGAGTGCGCCAGATCAGGCGGTCACATGCCCGATATGCGGGGTTCCGATCCCCTCCACCGTCTCGGCGATCAGGTGGTCGACCACCCGCTGCTGCGCCTCGTGCGGGTCGATGCCGTCGGCGATCGCCGCCTTCCAGACGGCGAGCTGACGGTCGGCCGAGGTGCCGTCGGCGGCGATGGCGCGGGCGTGCTCGACAGCGGCGATACAGCCGAAATGCGCGGCATCCTCGCGGATCAGGTCGAGGATCTCCTCCAGAAGCTCGTGGAACGGCACCGTCTGGCCGCGGCCGAAATCCACCATCCGGCCGTCCGCACCGTGGCGCTGGGCCAGCCAGCGGTTTTCCTCGATCAGGAAGCGCGAATAGTGCCGCCAGCGCTGGTTGTCGCGCCTGAGCCTCCACAGCATGCGGGCAAGACAGCGATACAGCGCGGCGATCGCGATGGCGTCGTCGAGCCGCGTGCAGACGTCGGCGATGCGCATCTCCAGCGTCGGGAACCGCGCCGAGGGCCTGAGGTCCCACCACACCTTGGTGGCGTCCTCGATCATGCCGGCCCGCACCAGCACGTCGATGGTGCGCCGGTATTCGTCCTCGCTGTCGAAGCTCTCGGGCAGGCCGGTGCGCGGCATCTCGTTGAACACCGACAACCGGTACGATTTCAGACCCGTGTCGAGGCCCTGCCAGAACGGCGACGACGTCGACAGCGCCAGCAGGTGGGGCAGGAAATAGGGGAGCTGGTTGAACAGGTCGTTCCTGAGCGCCTCGTCCTCGACGGCGACGTGCACGTGCATGCCGCAGACCACCATGCGCCGGATCACCATCTGGATGTCGCGCGCCAGCACGTGATAGCGGTCCTTGTCGGTGTGCTGCTGGTTCTGCCAGGTGGCGAAGGGGTGCGTCGACGCGGCGATCGGCGCGAGATCGTAGTCGGCCGATATCCGCGCGATGGTGCCGCGCAGGTGGGCGATCTGGTCGCGCGCCTCGTGCAGCGTCTCGCAGACCGGGGTGCCGACCTCGATCTGGCAGCGCAGGAACTCCGGCGTCACCCGCTTCGGCAGCTCCGCCTCGCAGCGTTCCATCAGCTCCTTCGGCGGATCGGCCGCGAGATCGCGCGTAGTGCGGTCGACGAGGAGATATTCCTCCTCGATCCCGATGGTGAAGGTCGGTTCGTCGGCGCTCATATGGCGAATAGTGCATACCCGTGCGCCGGAACGCCAGTCGAAAGCGGTCCGGCGGGGAACAGCGGCCTGCACCGGTCGCGTGTCAGGCCGGGTTTTCCTCCACGGGCGTATCCGTCAGCTCGCCGGAGCCGGAATCCTCGACATACTCCACCTCCCCCTCCTGCGGCTCGACACGCGGGTCGAGATCGGTGACGCCCGGCGAGGTGCGCGGCATCGCGACGAAGGGCTCGCGCTCCTCCGCGGGAATGGCGGCCCGCTGCGACAGGCGGTAGATGGTCAGTGCGGCCATGGCGATGTGGGTCGCCGCGGTCAGACCGAACAGGGAGCCGGGGCCCACGACCTGCATCAGCGAGGCTGCGAGCGTCGGGCCGATGATCGCGCCGACCGTGTAGATCAGCAGGAGGCCGGTCGAGACCTGCACCATGTCGGAGGGCTGGGCGAAGTCGGCGGCATGCGCCGAGCTCAGCGAATAGACGGGAATGGCGCCGACGCCGAACAGGAAGCCGAAGCCGTAGATCGCCAGCGGCATGCCGGAGGGGACGAACGCCAGCCCGAGGCCGGCGATCGCCGCGATGATGCAGCAGCCGACGATCACCAGACGCCGGTCCATGCGGTCGGACAGGCGCCCGGCCGGCCACAGGACGAGCACAGCGCCGAGGATCGAGGCCGTGACGAAGTCGCCGGCGCCGCCGGCGCCGAGGCCCTTGAGGCTGGCGTAGACCGGTCCCACGGTCCAGAACGCGCCGTTGGCCAGCCCGACCGTCACCGCGCCCGCGACACCGACCGGCGACAGCTTGATCAGCCAGCGCAGGCGAAGTTGCGGCGAATCCGGCACGGGCGGCGATTGCGAGCGGGTCAGGGCCACCGGAATGGCGGCCAGCGAGATCAGCAGCGCGCTCATCGAGAAGAGCTGGAAGCCGGCAGGCGGGAACATCCGAAGGAACTGCTGGCCGGCTGCCATGCCGCCGAAATTGATCACGTTGTAGAACGCCAGAACGCTGCCGCGGTTGGTGTTGTCGGACTTGTCGTTCAGCCAGCTCTCGATCACCGCGTAGAGGACCGCGAAACAGACGCCAGACAGGCAGCGCAGCAGGTTCCAGGTGATCGGCTCGACCATCAGCGCATGCAGGATCGCGCCGCCGGTGGCCAGCGCCGTGCAGGCGCCGAAGGCACGAATATGGCCGGTGCGCCGGATCAGCCATGGCGCGGCGAAGCAGCCGATCATCATACCCACGAAGTAGGATGAACCGATCAGACCGATGGCGAAGTCGCTGAATCCGAATCCCTTGCCGGCGAGCGGCACCAGGGTCGTCTGCAACCCCGATCCGGCGAGCAGGATGAAGACCGAGATCAGTAGGGCGGCAATAGCTGCTAGGGCAGATCTCATGGTATCGGCTTCCGGTTTTCCCGATGCCTACCAAGATTCGCGGGCTCAGACCGCCATTATCGCATTCCGCTCCGTCGTCGTGCGGTCATATCCCCAGCATCGCCGTCGTGATCATGAAGTACATCAGCAGTCCCGTGACATCGACGATGGTGGTCAGCGCCGGGCCGGCCATGACGGCGGGATCCTGCTTCACCATCAGCGCGGCAAGCGGCAGAACGGCGCCGATCAGTGCGGAGACGATCACCTGAACCGCGATCGCGACGCCGATCGCCAGCGCGATCATGTCGAGGGTCAGGTTGAACGGCACGTCGGCGTTGTTGGAGATGAAGAGGACCTTCAATACCGCGAAGGCGAACAGCATCGCCGCCAGCATCAGGCTGATCACGATTTCGCGGCGCAGCACCGCGCTCCAGGTTCTCAGCGACACCTCGCCCGTGGCGATGGCGCGGATCAGCAGGCCGGAGGTCTGCGTGCCGACATTGCCGCCGGTATCGGCGACCATCGGCATGTAGAGGGCCAGGATGACCAGCGCGTCGAGGGCGTCCTCGTAGACGTGCACCACATAGCCGGCCATCAGCCCGGCGATGGCCAGGCTCAGGATCCAGGGCGCCCGGCGCAGGAAGTCGCGCCACAGCGAGGTGTCGAAGTAGCCGGCCTCCGTCTCGCCGCTGATCGCGGTGAAACGCTGCATGTCCTGCGCCGTCTCTACCTCGAGCCGGGCGAAGGCGTCGCCATAGGAGAGGATGCCGAGCAGCACGCCGGTTGCGTCGACCACCGGCAGGAAGGCATGGCCGCTGGCGGACAGCGCCCGCGCCGCCTCTTCGGCCGGCATGTCGACCCGGACCGACTGGACATCGCGGGTCATCACGTTGCCGACGCTCGAGCCTTTCGGCGCGCGCAGCAGGTCGCGCAGGCTGACCGTGCCGAGCAGGCGGCGCTCGTCGTCGACGACGAAGGCGACGTAGATCGTCTCGGCCTCGTCTTCCGCCGAAAGCTGGCCGATCGCCTCCTCGCAGGGGGTGGCGGCGCTGAGATCCGCGTAATGGGCGTTCATCAGCCCGCCGGCGACATCCTCCGGATAGTCGGAAAGCGTCAGGATCTCGTCGCGATGCGCATTGGCGATCTGCGCCTTGATCGCCCCGCGCCGGCGCGCGGGCAGCTTGCGCAGCAGCCGCGCGGCATCATCGGGCTCCAGATGGTCGATGAGGGCGATGACGCCCTCGTCGGTCATGCGGTCGAGGGCGTGTTTCTTCGGCAGGGTGGTGACGGTCATGGCGATGCGGGAAAATGATGGAGACGGACGGGTACCGTAGCGGAGGATGTCCGCTATCAGGCCTTCATGACAAGGGCGCAATGGCGCCGGTCGCTCAGACGATCTGCTCGAGCAGCCGCCCGACGAGATAGGCCAGCAGGGCCGCCGCCAGGCCGATGATCAGCGTTTCCGCGCCGGAGCGCCACCAGGACGCGGTCGACCAGTGGCTCTTGACCGAGCCGATACCGAAGAACACGAGCGCCGTCACGACCGTCGCCGACAGGGCGGCGTCCGGCATCGCGAAGACGAAGGGCAGCAGCGGGATCGCGCCGCACAGCACGAAGGCGGCGAAGGTCGACAGCGCTGCGATCACCGGCGAACGCTTGACCAGGGCAAGGCCGTGCTCCTCCGTCAGCATCGTGTCGACCCACGGTTCCTTGCGCGAGGTGATCAGCCCGACGAGCTCTTCCAGGCTGCGGCCGGTAAAGCCCTTGTTGCGGTAGATCTGGCGGATTTCCTGCTTCTCGCCGTCGGGATAGAGCCTGATGTGGCGCTCCTCCATGGCCTTCAGGCGGTCGTAGTCGTCGATCTCGGAGCGGGTGCCGGAGAAATTCGCGGCCGCCATGGAGAAGCCGTCGGCCAGCAAATTGGCGATGCCCAGGATCAGCACCACCCGGGTCGACAGGTCCGCGCCGACGGCGCCGGCGACGATCGCGAAGGTGGTCACGGCGCCGTCGATCCCGCCGTAGACCCAGTCGCGCAGGTAGTTCACCTTCGGCCCTTCGGCCAGCCGCTTTTCGATCGCCTCGGCCGAATGCTGGTGCTCGGTCTTCATCGGCATTGGCTCCGGGTCGGGGGACGGACACTCTGGCCACGGTGGTACAGGGGGTGTATAACCCGCCCGCGCCGGCCGGAAAAACTGCATTTTGCCGGCAGATATTCAACAGCCAGACTGGTGTGCGTTATGTCGAAAGCATGGACCCCCGACTCCTGGCGGTCGAAGCCGATCGTTCAGGTTCCCGAATACCCTGACCCGAAGGCCCTTTCGGATGTCGAGTTTCAGCTTTCGCAGTTTCCCCCGCTGGTTTTTGCAGGCGAGGCGCGCAAGCTGAAGGAGCAGCTTGGTCGCGTCGCAGGCGGTGAAGGATTTCTCCTCCAGGGCGGTGATTGCGCCGAGAGTTTCGCCGAGCATCACGCCGACAACATCCGCGATTTCTTCCGCGTCTTCCTGCAGATGGCGGTGGTGCTGACCTATGCCGCGGCGATGCCGGTGGTGAAGGTCGGCCGCATCGGCGGGCAGTTCGCCAAGCCGCGGTCCTCAGACGTGGAGAAGCAGGGCGACGTCGAGCTGCCGAGCTATCGCGGCGACATCATCAACGGCCCCGACTTCACGCCGGAATCGCGCATTCCCGATCCCGAGCGCATGCTCAAGGCCTATCGCCAGGCCGCGGCGACGCAGAACCTGCTGCGCGCCTTCGCCCAGGGCGGCTACGCCAATCTCGAGCACGTCCACAACTGGACGCTCGGCTTCGTCTCGGATTCCCCGCAGGGCCATCACTACAAGGAGATCGCCGACCGGATTTCCGAGGCGCTCGACTTCATGCGCGCCTGCGGCGTCGATGCGAACGCGACCCCGCAGTTCCGCTCGACCGATTTCTTCACCAGCCACGAGGCGCTGCTGCTCGGCTACGAGCAGGCGTTCACCCGCGTCGATTCCACCAGCGGCGACTGGTACGACACGTCGGGCCACATGCTGTGGATCGGCGACCGGACGCGCCAGCCCGATCACGCCCACGTGGAATTCTTCCGCGGCATCAAGAACCCGATCGGCCTGAAGTGCGGACCGAGTCTCGAAGCCGATGAATTGGTGCGGCTGATCGATATTCTGAACCCCGAGAACGACCCGGGCCGACTGACCCTGGTCTGCCGTTTCGGCGCCGACAAGGTGTTCGATCACCTGCCGGAGCTGGTCCGCAAGGTCGAGCAGGAAGGCCGCACCGTGGTGTGGTCCTGCGATCCCATGCACGGCAACACGATCTCGGCCGGCGGCTACAAGACCCGCCCCTTCGACCGGGTTCTGCAGGAAGTGCGCAACTTCTTCGCTGTCCATCAGGCGGAAGGCACGCACGCCGGCGGCATCCATATCGAGATGACCGGCCAGAATGTTACCGAGTGCACCGGCGGCGCCCGGGCGATCTCGGAAGCCGATCTGAAGGCGCGCTACCACACGCATTGCGACCCGCGCCTCAACGCCGACCAGTCGCTGGAACTCGCCTTCCTCATCGCCGAGTCGCTGAAGCAGGAGCGTTCCTCGCGCAGCCGTCCGCTGATCCCGGACGCCGGCGCCGCCGTCGGGTTCTAGGCACGGCCTCATGCCCGCTGCGGCAGACGAAAGACGCACCGGGCGTTGCGCCTGCGGAGCCGTTTCCTACGAGATCCGCGGGCCCGTGCGCCCGGTGTCGTTCTGTCATTGCGAGAGCTGCCGCCGCCAGTCGAGCCACTATGTCGCCGCCACGGCGGCACCGGTTGCCAACATCACGATTTCCGGTTCCGGCAATCTCACCGACTGGCGTGCGACGCCGCACGCCGTCCGTCAGTTCTGCAAGACCTGCGGTTCGCTGATGTTCTGGCGCTGGGACGGCTCGGGGCAGATCTCGGTCATGGCCGGGTCGCTCGATCTGCCCTCGGGACTGGAGCCGGAGATGCACATCTACATCGCGGAGAAAGGCGATTATTACGAGATCGCCGACGGTCTGCCGCAGTACGAGACACGTGCGGACGACGATCCGTTCTTCGACTGATTGTTATAATTTTCGCAACAATATTTCCAGTATTCCGCTGCTTTATTTCCGGTTTCGGAACAGTACATCGTTGGCACCGAAGTCTGTAGCGGAGACCGGCCATGTCCCGGATGCCAGCCCTGTTCGTATCGCACGGCGCGCCGAACCTGATCCTGTACGACACCCCCGCGACGCGGTTTCTGTCAGACTACGCGAAGACGATCGACAGGCCGCGGGCGATCCTGTCGGTCTCCGCCCATTTCGAGACGGACCGCCCCGTCGTCGTCGCCGACCCGAAACCGGAGATGATCTACGATTTCGGCGGCTTCGAGTCCGAGCTCTATACGCTGAACTATCCCGCACCCGGCGATCCGGCGCTGGCCGAACGTGCGGCTGCACGTCTGGCAGAGGCCGGGCTTGGTCCGGCAATTGCGCCGAAACGCGGCTTCGACCACGGCACCTGGGTTCCGTTGATGCTGCTTTATCCGGATGCAGACATTCCGGTGGCACAGATGTCCGTCCAGCCTGGACTGTCCGCCGCGCATCACTACAAGCTCGGCGAAGCCCTGATGAGCCTGCGCGACGACGGCGTTCTGATCGTCGGTTCGGGATCCTTCACCCATAATCTGGGCGAGGCGTTCCAACGCCTGCGCACCGGAGACGTTGGGGCCGATCGTCCGGAATGGGTCGGGAGCTTCGTCGATTGGATGGTCGATCGTATCGAGGCCGGTGATACCGGCGATCTTCTCGCCTATCGGGAGGAGGCGCCGTACGCGGTCGAGAACCACCCGACCGACGAGCACCTGATGCCGCTCTATGTGGCGTTGGGGGCGGCAGGCGACCATGCCAAAGGCGAGCGTGTTCACGACAGCCACCAATTCGGCGTGCTCCAGCTCGACGCCTTCGCGTTCCGATAGGGCGCTCGTCTTCCTGCGAGTCGGTTTGATGTTCCCGGGGCCTGTCGCACCGGATAAAAAAGTTTGTCCGCCCCATGTTCCCTTACGGAAAGTGCCCTATACCCTCTGCGTCGACTGATCGTGCCGCGGGTCCAGCAGGCCTCCGGCGCGAGGCTTTCTGAAACTGCGTTCGCCTCCAGTATCCCTGGCCGGACGGAAGTCTTCCGTCGGCCGGGACGGGTGGCACGGCGGCGCTCCTCGGGAGCGACAGCCTGCCTGCGGCCGGCCCGGCCAGTTCATCCAGCGCACGTACCGGCGCGATTTCATAAGGACGGAAATCATGAGTTCGGTAATGACGAAAGATGGGGTCAACATCTACTTCAAGGATTGGGGTCCGAAGGACGCGCAGCCGGTCATGTTCCATCACGGCTGGCCGCTCACCGCAGACGACTGGGACAGCCAGATGCTGTTCTTCCTTGCCAATGGCTATCGCGTCATCGCCCACGACCGGCGCGGCCACGGCCGCTCCAGCCAGGTTTCCGACGGCCACGGCATGGACCACTATGCCGCCGATGCGGCCGCGGTGGTCGAACATCTTGATCTGAAGAACGCCGTCCATATCGGCCATTCCACCGGCGGTGGCGAGGTGACGCGCTACACCGCGATCTACGGTCAGCCGCAGGGCCGAGTCGCGAAGATCGTCCTGATTGGTGCCGTACCGCCGATCATGTTGAAGACCGACGCTTATCCCGACGGTCTGCCGATCGAGGTCTTCGACGGCTTTCGCGCTGCGCTGGCCGCAAACCGGGCGCAGTTCTTTCGCGACGTCCCGTCCGGCCCCTTCTATGGCTTCAATCGCGATGGGGCAAAGGTGGACGAGGGGGTAATCCAGAACTGGTGGCGGCAGGGCATGATGGGCGGCGCCAAGGCACACTACGAGGGCATCAAGGCCTTCTCCGAAACCGATTTTACCGAAGACTTGAAGTCCATCTCGGTGCCTGCGCTCGTCATGCACGGCGACGACGACCAGATCGTGCCGCTCGTCAACTCGGCGCCACTTTCGGCCAAGCTGCTGCAGAACGCCGAACTGAAGGTCTACGAGGGGCTTCCCCACGGCCTCTGCACCACGCATGCTGAACGTGTGAACTCGGATCTGCTCGCCTTCGTAAGGGCCTGACGGGTCGGGCGGCCGCTCCGTCAGGCGCGGTCGCCTGCCGCCGTCGCCTGCCGCCGTCGCTGGCGTGATGCTTGCGCTGCCGGCTGTTGGCACTAAAACCGTTTCCTCAAATGGAGGAAACGATGCCCGACACTTCCCCGACACCGCACGTCCTGATCGCTGGCGGTGGTATCGGCGGACTTGCCGTCGCCCTGACGCTGCACCAGATCGGCGTGCCCTGTACCGTCTTCGAATCCGTCCGCGACCTGAAGCCGCTCGGTGTCGGCATCAACCTGCAGCCGAACGCCGTGCGCGAGCTCTACGACCTCGATATCGGCGCAGACGCACTCGACACGGTCGGCGTACCGGTGAAGGAGTGGGCGCTGGTCGGGCTCAACGGCAACGATATCTATTCCGAGCCGCGCGGTCTCCTGGCCGGCTACGACTGGCCGCAATACGCCGTCCACCGCGGCCGGTTTCACGTCCTGCTCTATGACCTGGTGCGGGAACGGATCGGCGCCGACGCCGTACGCCTCGGTGCACGCGTCACCGGATACGAAAACGGTTCCGACGGCACAGTGACTGCCGTCGTCGAACATGCCGACGGGTCGACGTCGCGCGAGACGGGCACGCTGCTGATCGGCGCCGACGGTATTCATTCGGCGATCCGCGCGCAGATGCACCCCGACCAGCCGCCGATTCATTGGGGCGGCGCTATCATGTGGCGCGGCACGACGCAGGCGAAACCGATCCGCACGGGTTCTTCCTTCGTTGGGCTTGGAACCCACAAGCACCGGATGGTGATCTATCCGATCTCGCGACCCGACCCCGAAACCGGCCTTGCGACGGTCAACTGGATCGCCGAGGTAACCGTCGACAACTCCGAGGGGTGGCGCGACAGCGGTTGGTTCAAACCGGTCGGGATCGACGCCTTCGCCCACCATTTCGACGGTTGGACCTGGGACTGGCTTGACGTGCCGGGCCTGATTCGCGGAGCCGATATCGCCTATCAGAACCCGATGATCGACCGCGATCCCGTACCGACCTGGCGTGATGGCCCGGTGGCACTGATGGGGGACGCGGCGCACGCCATGTATCCGACCGGCTCGAACGGAGCCAGCCAGGCGGTGGTCGACGCCCGGGCTCTTGGCGCGGCCTTTATCGAGCATGGCGTCACGCCGGCCGCGCTGAAGGCCTATGACGATGCGCTGTGCGGACCGGTCTCCGAGGTGGTTCTGCGCAACCGCGGGGCGGGACCCTTCGGTCTGCTCAACCTGGTCGACGAGCGCTGTGGCGGCGCGTTCGACGATATCGATGCCGTCATCCCGCCCGAGGACCGGGCCGCTTTCATGGAGCGCTACCAGTCCGCCGCCGGCTTCGCCAAGGAGAAACTGAACGCCGCGCCGCCGACAATCCCGCCCGGCGTGCGGGTCTCGTCGACGGCCGTGGACTGAGGACACCGGCGGGCGCCCGCCCGTCGCGGTATCGACACGATTGGCGCGGATTGTTGCGCCACCTCTAACGCAAGGTTAGGGGGTGAGTCGTTATAAGCGCGCCAGCCGGCCGGGCCGGTTATCGGCGCCACCGCGCAGCAGTGCCGCCGGTGTACTACCTGACAGGAGGAATTGATGAAGACGCTTGCTAGCCTGGGTTTCGCCGCCGTTGTTTCGATGGGCCTGATGTCTGCCGTCCCGGCCCATGCCGAAGACTGCGACTACATGATCGGGCAGATCAACGAGGCGCTGAAGACGACGGACATCAGCCAGGAGAAGAAGAACGAGGTCATGCAGCTTCGCGACCAGGGCATGGCCCAGGCCGGCGCAGCGGGCGGCGACTGCACGACGACGCTGGAACAGGCAATGGCCATCCTCGCCGGCGAGGAATAGGCCACAGCGTCCGCCCGGACGCTTGCCGCATTCTAAAAAGGGCCGCCTGTCGCGGCCCTTTTGTCTTCTGGTCAGCCGATCACACCGTCAGCCGGTCCGCCGCGTCAAGGCGAACTGCTGGCCCTCCGCGCCGGTGCAGGCCAGATTGTCCGGCGTCACGAGGTTGCAGTTGACGAGGCTGGTGGTCTGACGGATCGCCGAGCGCATGGTGATCTGCACCGTGCGACCGTCCACCATCCTGTAGGAGCCGTCCGACACCGTTTCGCCGGTTGCCAGCACCTTGGTCTGGAAGCCGCCGCCCCGGAAGGTCGTGGCCGTGACGCCGTCGGCGCTGCGCCATTCCCCGTCGATCGACGAGCCGGAGCTGAAGCTGCTGCCGCCGTTGCACGAGGCGACGGCGAGGCCTGCGGCCACAAGCGCCGCCGAAGTCCAGTATTTCCGTGTAGTCCGCATGACGAAATCTCCTCGTTGCTTGCCCCTTCCTACAGCCAAACACGGGATTCGGGGAGTGTGACGCGAGTTTGAATGCCCGCGTTTCGCAATCCGCCGGGCAGGTGTGGCGGTAGGGCAACCTGTCGCATGGCCACCGTGCCATGCGCGCCCCAGTTTCCCCCCTCTGACGGAGTGCCGGCCAACGGCGCCCGGTGAAACCATGCGCTGCAAGAAATGCCCCCGATCCCCGTGACACCGGGAGGGGCAGAGCAAGAGGTGAGTTTTCAGGATGCTGTTGCGTCTACTTTTCGCGATTCCGGTGATCGGTTGGATGCTGCGCGACGCCGTGCGCGGCGAAAGCGACTCCAAGGCCTGGTTTCTGGCCAACATTGTGATGATCTGGCTCCTGGCCGTGGTCTTCTTCGGCTATCCCGCGATCATCATTCCGGCGCTTGTCGCCACCGCATCGATCATCGTAACGCTCGTGGCGATGACCGCGCACGGGCTCGTGCGGCGCAGTTAGGCCGGACGTCTCGGCCGCGATGTGAGCCGTCAGGCATTCCCGGTGCCGAAGGCATCGGCGGCATGGGTGTCGATTCCAAGTCCCCGGATTCTGTCGATCCAGGGGCTGCCGTCCGTGCCCGTTCCCTGGCGCGGGATCCGGAAATAGGCGGCCGAGAACCGGCCTGGGTGCCGCTCGATGGCCTCGTGATAGATTTCTGGGTCATGCTGTCCGGTGTCGCCGATCAGGACGAAAGGCAGCCCGGGGTTGGCTGCCAGGATCTTGTCGATCATCCGGCCCTTGTGAACCCCGTGGCCGCTTTTTATGAATTTGCGTTCGGAGATCCCCAGATCGCGCAGGAACATCGGTCCCGGCACGAGGCCGTTGCGCTCGAACAGCCGCACCAGGAACGCGTGCAGGTTCCATGGAGACGAACTGACGTAGAAAACCGGGTTCACCCCGCCGTGGAGGCTTTCCACGAGGGCCTTGGAGTCCGGAAACACCTGCCGGCTGGCGACATTGCCGGTCATGGTGTTGAAGATGTTCCGCCAGAGCGACCAGGCATCCGTGCGAATCAGCGTGTCGTCGATGTCTGAAATGATGCCGAAGCGCGCCGCCGGATCTGTCTCGACGATCGAAATGGGCGTGACGCCCTCGAACGCGACGAAGCGGGCGTCGAGCGACGGCGTCGGGATGCCCGTTCGGGGCAGATGGACGGAGAAATAGCCTTCCTCGTCCGACACGGTCCGCGTCCCGGCGATCTCGATCTCGATACCGGGCACCTCATGCGTGACGAACCGCTTCACCATGTTGCGGAAGTTGGACCACGGCGAGCTGTCGGCCGGCAGATCGGCGACCGGCTTTCCGTCGAGCACCCGACCCCGGACGATGATGTGCTCGGGCGTCGAATAGCCGATGAACGGATCGATATAGGGAGACCGCGGCCCGTGTCGGGTGGGCAGCTTGTCCCAAAGGGTCTCGGCGAGGATGGCGGTTCGGTGGAGGAAGCGTTTCATCTCGGTCTGAAGCAGATTCTTGACCGGGTAAGAAATACCCGGAATGCCATCGGGTCAAATGGCCGTGTCGTTGCGCTCGCGGCAATGACCCCCCTTGCCCCCGGCCCCCATCCCCGTTACCCCAAGGCCTCTCGCCTCCGGAGGCCCCGATGGCCGATCCTGCCGATCTTTCCCGCGACCCCGCGCCAACTGAACCCGCACCCGCCCGCATCCTCGCCGAGGAACCGGTCTATTCCGGCTTCGCGACGCTGACGCGCGTCACCTTCGAGGTGCCGTGGAAGGGCGAGACGCGACGCATCGTCCGGGAGATCGAGCATCACGGCCATGGCGCGTCCGTGTTGCCGGTCGATCCGGCGCGCAAGGTCGGCGTGCTGCTGCGCCAGTTCCGCATGCCGCCGGTCATGGACGGGCGCAGCGGCTGGTTGTGGGAGGTCCCCGCCGGCCTGCTGGAGGGTGACGCGCCGGAGATCTGTGCGGCGAAGGAAGCCGAAGAAGAGGCCGGTTTGGCGATGCGAAGCCTTGAATCGCTCGGCGATTTGCTGTCCTCTCCCGGAATCATCCGTGAATGCGTGCACATGTTCTGGGGGACATACGCCGGTCCCCCGCCCGCAGCCACGGGTGGCCTCGATCACGAAGGGGAAATGATCGAGGTCCACGAAATGCCAATGGCCGACATTGCCCGTATGGCTGAAGACGGCGAGATCCTCGACGCGAAGTCGGCGGTCTCCGTCCTCCGTCTGAAGGCGCGCCGGCCCGACCTTTTCGAAGCCTGAAGGCCGGGGGGCCTCGAGGCTGGTGCGGCAGGGTGTCGTCTGGTGCCGCGGATTGAGGATTGAGCCGCCGACATGGTCAACGAACTCGCGATAGCCTGCGCGCAACTGAACCCGATCGTCGGCGATATCGACGGCAATCTGGCGATGGCGCGGAAAGCACGTGCCGAAGCCGCCGCCATGGGCGCCGACCTCATCGTCTTCGCCGAACTCTTCATCTCCGGCTATCCGCCGGAGGACCTCGTGCTCAAGCCGTCTTTCCAGCAGGCCTGCCATTCTGCTGTGGCGGCGCTTGCCGCCGACACCGCGGACGGCGGCCCCGCGGTCATCGTCGGCACGCCGTGGCACGAGGACGTGAAGACCTACAACGCCTGCTGCCTGCTCGACGAGGGCCGGGTCGTGGCCACCCGGTTCAAGGTGGATCTGCCCAACTACGGGCCCTTTGACGAGAAGCGCGTTTTCGCCCAGGGGCCCATGCCGGGGCCCATTCTGTTCCGCGGTGTACGCCTCGGCGTGCCGATCTGCGAGGACATCTGGGAGGACGAGGTCGTCGAGTGCCTCGAAGAGAGCGGTGCCGAACTGCTGATCGTGCCCAACGGTTCTCCCTGGTGGAAATACAAGCACGACCTGAGGCTCAACGTCGTCGTCCAGCGGGTGACGGAATCGAGCCTGCCGCTGATCTACGTGAACCAGCTCGGCGGCCAGGACGAGCTGATCTTCGACGGCGCCTCCTTCGGCCTGCACGCCGACCGTACGCTCGCCTTCCAGATGCCGGCCTTCGAGGAATGCGTGACGCTCACCCGGTGGGCGCGCGACGAAGGCGGGGCCTGGCGCTGCACCGAGGGGCCGATGGCGACGCTCGAGGACAACGAGGAGCTGATGTGGCTCGCCTGCGTCCACGGCCTGCGCGACTACGTGTCGAAGACCGGCTTTCCGGGTGTCGTGCTCGGCCTGTCGGGCGGCATCGACTCGGCGATCTGCGCCGCGATGGCGGTCGATGCGCTCGGCCCGGAGCGGGTCCATTGCGTCATGCTTCCATACCGCTACACCTCGGACGCCTCGCTGGTAGATGCGGCAGCCTGCGCCGAGGCGCTCGGCGTGCGCTACGACACGGTGTCGGTGGTCGAGCCGGTCGACGGCTTCACGCATGCCCTGAAGCCCCTGTTCGATGACATGCCGGCCGACACGACCGAAGAGAACCTCCAGTCGCGTGCCCGCGGCACGACGCTGATGGCGATCTCCAACAAGTTTGGCCCAATGGTCGTGACCACCGGCAACAAATCCGAGATGTCGGTCGGCTACTCGACGCTCTACGGCGACATGAACGGCGGCTTCAACCCGATCAAGGACCTCTACAAGACGGAGGTCTACCGGCTTGCGGCCTGGCGTAACCGGAACGTCCCCAAGGGCTGCCTGGGGCCGAGCGGCGAGGTGATCCCCGACAACATCATCACCAAGGCGCCGTCGGCGGAACTGAAGCCGGACCAGACCGATCAGGACACCCTGCCGCCCTACGACGTGCTGGACGACATTCTCGAATGCCTCGTGGAGAACGAGATGTCGGTCGCCGAGATCGTCTCGCGCGGCCACGACGTCGCGACGGTGAAGCGGATCGAGAACATGCTCTACATTGCCGAGTACAAGCGCCGCCAGGCGCCGCCCGGCGTCAAGATCACCCGCCGCAACTTCGGACGCGACCGGCGCTATCCGATCGTCAACCGCTTTCGCGACACCTCGCTTTGAGGCCGGCGGGCCGGCAGGGAGGCGTCTCCATCCTTCGAGACGGCCGCTGGCGCGGCCTCCTCAGGAGGAGGAGCGCGGGTGGGCTGAGTACGGGAAACCTCACGGTGAGGCCCCGTGCGCAGCAAGGCGTCTCGAACCGTGAAGCGGCATTGCACAGCCGCGTTGCCGCGGACTATGAAGCGACCCCATGACCGATCCAACGCCCGTCACCGTCCGCTTCGCTCCGTCGCCGACCGGCTACATCCATATCGGCAATGCCCGAACGGCGCTGCTGAACTGGCTGTTCGCCCGCAAGGCCGGCGGCCGGTTCATCCTGCGCCTCGACGACACCGATACCGAGCGCAGCAGGCCCGAATATGCCGAGGCGATCGTCGAGGATCTTGCTTGGCTCGGTATCGAGCCGGACCTGATCGTGCGCCAGTCCGACCGGAGCGCGTTGCACGACGCCGGCGCCGACCGGTTGCGCGCCGCCGGCCGGCTGTATGCCTGCTACGAAACGCCCGACGAACTCGACCGCCGCCGCAAGCGCCAGCTCGCCCGGCATATGCCGCCGGTCTATGACCGGGCCGCGCTGAAGCTCACCGACGACGAGAAGGCTGCCCTTGAGGCCGAGGGACGCCGGCCCCACTGGCGATTCCTGCTGGAAGACCGGGACGTCGCCTGGGACGACCTGTGCCGCGGAGCCCAGCATTTCGCCGCCGGGTCGCTGTCGGATCCGGTGCTGATCCGCGAGGACGGCAGCTATCTCTACACGCTCCCGAGTGTCATCGATGACGCCGATCTCGGGGTCACCCATGTGATCCGCGGCGAGGACCACGTCACCAACACCGCCGTGCAGATCGAGATCTTCGAGGCTTTGGGGGCAAAACCGCCGGTCTTCGCCCATCACAATCTGCTCGTCGCCGCGGGTGGGGAGGGGCTGTCGAAGCGCACTGGAGCCCTGTCGCTGCGGTCGCTGCGCAAGCAGGGGCTGGAGCCTATGGCGGTGGCGAGCCTTGCTGTCCTGATCGGCTCGGCGGAATCGGTGCAGGCCGTCGGCTCTCTCGACGATCTGGCGGCGTTGACTGACCTCGGCAAACTCTCCCGCGCGCCGGCAACCTTCGATCCCGCCGAACTGCAGCGGCTCAATCACCTGATCGTCACTGAGCTGCCCTACACCGCCGTCGCCGAACGGCTGGCGGCGCTCGGGCTCGGCGGTGGCGAGGCGTTCTGGCTTGCCGTGCGGCCGAACCTGAACAGCGTTTCCGATGCGCTCGACTGGTGGAAACGGATCGAGGGGCCGGTTTCGGCCGAAATCGATCCGGAAGACACCGGCTTCCTGACGGCCGCTGCCGGTCTGCTCCCGCCCGAGCCCTGGGACGAGGAGACCTACCACGCCTGGATCGCGGACCTGAAGACGGAAACCGGCCGCAAGGGAAAGGGCCTGTTCAAGCCACTGCGCCTGGCGCTCACCGGTGTCGATCACGGTCCCGAACTGAAGGCGCTCCTGCCGCTGATCGGCCGGGAAAAGGCTACTCGTCGACTGACCGGTACAGCGTAGAGGCAGGCCCGACGACCCGGACGTCGGTACCGGCTATCTGACGTGCAGCCGGGGCGGGGACGGCGTTGAAGTCTTCAAGGCCCGTCAGGGTCGCTATGCTGCCGGCGACCGGCGGCTCGTTGCCCGGCCGCGTCCGCGGGATCGGGATGGGCATCGTTGCGGTATCGGAGACCATTTCCCGCTGCCTGATCCTTTCCCGCTCCTGCACCTGGTTTGGTGGCAGCATCCCGTTGCGCGACGCGAGATCGACCACGACCCGGTCTCCGAGGGAGGCGGTCCGGACCGTGGCCTGGCAGGTGCAGTCCTCCACCACCTCATTGCGGTAGCGAAACGCGTTCGGCAGGGACGAGATCGGCTGACCGACGAGGGAGATCGCGTCTTCCGGCGTTCCGCCCGGGTTGCGGTGGACGAACAGCTCGACGTCGCCGGTCGGGCAGCTCTGCTGGCACAGCTGCTCGTCGTAGCGGAAATGGTTCTGGACGGTCGAGAAGCTGATCGGCCAGAAGAACCCGTCGCACTTGCGCACGCACAGCGTCCGGAACGTGCCGTAGTAGAAGCTCGGCCCGCCGTTCCGGTCGGTCATGTAGGGATCACGCGTACCGGGATCGGGCGCGAAGGGATCGCGCGTATAGTCGCGCAGAAACATGCTGCGCCGCTGGGACGTGTTGCCGTATCCACCGGAACCGTAGCGATTACGGGTCGCGTAACGTTCGTATTGCGGGCCACACAGGTTGTCGCCGAGCATCGTCAGGATCCGGCGCCGCTCGCCTGCGGTGGCCGTGACGTTGACGGGCATGATTTCGCGGCGCCGGGCCTGCAGCCGTTGAACGTTCGTCTCGATCCGCTTGATGATCGCATCGTGTTCCTGGCAGCTTGCCGGCCGGGGCGGCTGGAACAGCAGGAAGCCGCTTCGCTGCAGGCAGCCGGCGCCGGCCGCCTGCCGTCGCGCCGCCGACAGCATGCGCTGCTGTTGCATGATCTCGGCGTTGTAGCGACGAACCGAATCCGGATTGCCGCGGCCCTGGCCCTGTTCGAGCTCGACGAGCCGGCGTTCCAGCTTGACGCACAGGGCGTAGTCCTGTGCGCCCGCGGTTCCGACGGTGGCGACAAATGCCGCAGCGGCAGCCAGGATCGAAACCGTGTGGCGAACACTCATGGACTGTGCCTGTTTCCGAACCCGGTCTGATTTCGGCGGTTTGGCTATTGGTCGAATCGGGTCGACGATGAAGCGATGCGGCGGCGCAGTATGGGAAATCGGCCGGACAGGGTCAAACGGCCGGGGCGGCCGGAACTCACTCCGCGTCGGGCTGTGCTTCCGGTGCCGCGCTGGCAAAGGCGGGCAGCGCGAGACAAGCCGTTTCGGCTGCGCAGATCTTCGGAAATGCATCGAGCGGCACCTTGAAGCGCCGCGCGTTGAACACCTGCGGAACGAGAAAGACATCGGCGAGCGTGACCGTATCGCCGAAGGCGTAGGGGCCCGGCGCGACGAGCTGTTCGATCGCTTCGAAACCGCTCGTGATCCAGCGCGCGTACCAGTCGTCGACGCCGGCCTGATCCTGGCCGTATTCGGACTTGAGAAGCCCGAGCACCGGCAGGTTGTTCAGCGGATGGATATCGCAGGCGACGATGTCCGAAACCGCGCGGATCCTGGCGCGCCGGACCGGGTCGGCGGGCAGCAGGGCCGGGACCGGGAAAACCTCCTCCAGATACTCGAGGATTGCCGGCGATTGGGTGAGAATCGTCCCGTCGTCGAGCTCAAGCGACGGGACCTTCATTTGCGGATTGATCGCCCGGTAGGCCGGCATCTTCTGCTCGCCGCCGTCGCGCACGAGATGAACCGGGACCGGCTCACAGGCGATGCCTTTCAGGTTCAGGGCGATGCGAACGCGATAGGCCGCGGACGACCGGAAGTAGGTGTAGAGCTTCACGGCGTCTTGTTCCCGGTACTGGATCCGTTCCCCGCTCCGTTGCCGGCGCTTTCGCTGATCTCGCTGGCGATCTCGTCGGAGTGCCGCATGAGCGAGGCGAGGGCGCTTTCGAACCCCGCCAGCTCCTCCGCCGACAGGCCGCCGACCAGCCGGTCGCCGAACGTCAGCGCCAGCGGGACGAGCTTGCGGTAGGTCTCCTTACCCGCATCGGTCAGCGTCAGATAGGCAACGCGCATGTCCGCGTCGCTGGTCCGGCGGACAATCAGGTTCTTCTTCTCCAGCTCGGCGACGGCCCGGCTGACCTTGGTCTTGTGCATCTGGCTGTGGCGGCCGATTTCCGTCGAGGTCATCTGTCCGAACTGACCGAGCGCGGCAAGCGTGCGCCACTCGGGATTGGTCAGCCCGTACCGGTCGGAATAGAGCCGCGACAAGGACTGACTGACCTGCTCGGCGAGCATCACCAGCCGGTACGGAAGGAATTCCTCGAGGCGGAGCTGGCGCCGGTCGTCACCGGCCTGCCCGCCAATGTCCTCGTCCTCCGGAGCAGCGTCGTCGGCCCCTGTATTTGTTGACATTGGTTTCATCTGAAACTAATAATGAATGCGACACAATGACCCGGAAGACACGGTACGCGAACCATCGAAATCGCGGGAACTTCCGGACAATAGGGACCCTCAAGGGAGGAGGCAATGGCAAGCGATTACATCCCCGTCAGCCGCGTCGAAGGCAAGGCTTCGCGTCAGGCACACGCCGATCTGCCGGAAGGTACGTTCGAGCGGGAACTCGGCAAGGAAGGCTTCTTCGGCCCCGCCGCGATGATGTACCACAAGCACCCGCCGACGGCCTGGAACAGCTGGTCCGGCCCGCTGCGGCCCCGCGCGTTCGACCTCAACCAGCTGGAATCCGGCTCTCCGTCTTTCTGGGATGCGCCGGTCGTGCTGCAGAACGCGTCGGTCAAGGTGCGTTACTGGCAGGTCGATGCGCCGATGGACTATCTCGCCCGCAACGGCGACGGTGACGAACTGCTGTTCATCCATCGCGGCGCCGGCGAACTGTTCTGCGACTACGGCCGCCTCGAATACGCCAAGGGCGACTATCTGGTGCTGCCGCGCTCGACCATGTGGCGGTTGACCCCGAGCGAGCCGACGCTGGTGCTCGCCATCGAGTCGACCAACGGCTCCTACAAGCTTCCCGACCGCGGCATGGTCGGCAAGCACGCCCAGTTCGATCCGGCGATGCTCGATGCGCCGAAGATCGATGAGGCCTTCCTCGCCCAGCAGGACGAGAACGAATGGAAGGTGCTGATCAAGCGCAACGGCGCGATATCGACCGTCACCTATCCGTTCAATCCGCTCGACGCGCAGGGCTGGCAGGGCGACCTGTCGGTGGTGCGACTGAACGTCAAGGACATCAGGCCGCTGGCAAGCCACCGCTACCACCTGCCGCCGTCCGCCCACACGACGTTTGTCGGCAACCGCTTCGTGATCTGCACCTTCGTGCCGCGTCCGTTCGAGGAAGACGAGGGGGCTCTGAAGATCCCGTTCTTCCACAACAACGACGACTACGACGAGGTCATCTTCTACCACGACGGCGACTTCTTCTCGCGCGACAACATCGACGCGGGCATGGTCACCTGGCACCCCTGCGGCTTCACCCACGGGCCGCATCCCAAAGCGCTGCAGCGCATGTTCGTCCAGCCCAACAAGGCGACCGACGAATACGCGGTCATGCTGGACACGCGCGACGCGCTGGAGATGGGGCCGGGTGCCCAGGCCGTGGAGAACCCGGACTACGCCGAGAGCTGGAAGGTCGATGGCGAGGCCGTGACCAATCCGGTGGTGCCGCGCCACGCCGCAGAGTAGCCTGCGACGCAGGGACGGCATGGCGCTCGCGTCCTTCTCCGGGATTGCCGGGCCAGGCCCGGCAGTGACGGGGACGGGAAACACCGCCCCGCCGGCCCACACGACCTATGCCCGGGCTCGACCCGGGCATCTCGCCCTGTCCATAGAAACGCGCTTCGGGAGCCCGCCCCTTGAAACTCGCGACCCTTCGTGACGGCAGCCGCGACGGCCGGCTGGTCGTCGTCTCTGCCGATCTGACCCGTTGCACGCCGGCCGGCACCGTCGCCGGAACGCTGCAGGCAGCCCTCGACAACTGGGCGGCCGCGGAGCCCGGCCTTCGGAAGATCGCCGAGGAACTCGGCCTCGGCATCGTCGCCGGCGAGCCCTTCGATCCGGCCGACTGCATGGCGCCGTTGCCGCGCGCCTACCAGTGGGCGGACGGTTCGGCCTACGTCAATCACGTCGAACTCGTGCGCAAGGCGCGCCGTGCCGAGATGCCCGAAACCTTCTGGACGGACCCGCTGATGTATCAGGGCGGGTCGGATTCCTTCATCGGCCCGCGCGATCCCGTCCTCGTCGCCGACGAATCCTACGGTATCGACATGGAGGCGGAAATCGCCGTCATCGTCGACGACGTGCCGATGGGGGCGAGCCCGGATCTCGCCGCCAGCAGGATCCGCCTGATCATGCTCGTCAACGACGTCAGCCTGCGCAATCTCATTCCCGCGGAACTTGCCAAGGGCTTCGGATTCTTCCACGCCAAGCCGTCGACGGCGTTCTCGCCGGCTGCCGTCACCCCCGACGAACTGGGCGATGCCTGGGACGGCCGCAAGGTGTCACTGCCGCTGGAGACCTGGCTCAACGGCGATCTGTTCGGCAAACCGGCCGCCGATGTCGACATGACCTTCGATTTCGCCACGCTCGTGGCCCATGCGGCGAAGACCCGGCCGCTGTGTGCGGGCACGATCGTAGGCTCGGGCACCGTGTCCAACAAGCTCGACGGCGGCCCCGGCAAGCCTGTGAACGAGGGGGGCGCGGGCTACTCCTGCGTCGCCGAGATCCGCATGGTCGAGACGATCAACGACGGTGCCCCGACGACAGAGTTCCTGCGCTTCGGCGACCAGGTGAAGATCGAGATGAAGGACGAGAAGGGCCAGTCGATCTTCGGCGCAATTGATCAGAAAATCGCAAAATATTCGGCTCCGGATGCGAATTGATGCTGCAAGGGGAATTGCCTACTTCCCTGTCGGGCTCGAATAACGGGCCGTGACACTTCGACGGATCGGCACAGGCTGATTCGCAGAGAAAGGGAAAAGTATGTCGGACTCGAGTCAGAAACTGATCTTGCCGTTCCTGGGGCCTCTGTACCGGGGGTTGTCGCCGCTGGCGGAACTCCTGTTGCGGCTCGTGGTGGGGGGATTCCTGATCCCGCACGGCCTGCAGAAGGCGTTCGGCGCCTTCGGCGGTTATGGATTTTCCGGAACGGCAGGCTGGATGGACAGCATCGGGATGTCGCCCGGCTGGTTGTTCGTGTCGATCGCGATTTTCGTCGAGGTTGTCTGCGGTGCGCTGATCCTGGTTGGCTTCCTGACGCGCCCCGCGGCGCTGCTCGCCGCCGGATTCCTCTTCGTGGCGGGCGCTTCGGTGCACTTCGCCAACGGCTTCTTCATGACCAATGGCGGCTACGAGTACTCGATCCTGTGGTGCGTCGCCGCCCTGTTCTTCGCCATCCGCGGCGCCGGACCGATCTCGATCGACCGGATGCTCGGACGCGAATTCTAAGAAACACAGAGAGGAGACCCCAGGGATGGCCAAGACCTTCGCTTCCACCGGAGACACCGCCGAGAAAACAATAACGTTCTCTGAGATCGGCGAGGGTCTGTATGCCTTCACGGCCGAGGGCGACCCGAATACGGGCGTCATCGTCGGCGATGACTCGGTGATGATCGTCGACGCTCAGGCGACGCCTGTCATGGCAGAGAAAGTCATCGAGCGGGTCCGGTCGGTCACCGACAAGCCGATCCGCTACGTGGTGCTGTCGCACTACCACGCCGTGCGCGTACTGGGCGCCTCGGCCTACCAGGCAGACGAGATTTTGGCGTCCGAAGCGACCCGCGCACTGGTCGTCGAGCGCGGACAGGAGGACTGGGACTCGGAGCTCGGCCGTTTCCCGCGCCTGTTCCAGGCCGCCGAATCCGTGCCGGGCCTCACCTGGCCGACCATGACCTTCCCGACCAAGATGACCGTCTGGCTCGGCAAGCGCCGTGTCGACCTGATGCATCTCGGCCGCGGCCATACCGCCGGCGACACGGTCGCCTGGGTGCCGGACGAGAAGGTCATGTTCTCCGGCGATCTCGTCGAGTACCACTCCGCCTGCTATTGCGGGGACGCACATTTCGCCGACTGGCCGTCCACGCTGGACGCTGTCGCGCGCTTCGACCCGCGCGCGGTCGTTCCCGGCCGTGGCGATGCGCTCGACACGCCCGAGATGGTTGCCGAGGGTATCGCGCTGACCCGCGACTTCCTGACGACGCTCTACGGCTCCGTCTCCGAAAGCGTTGCGCGCGGACTCTCGCTTAAGGACGCTTTCGATCGCTCGAAGGAAGCGATGGACCCGAAGTTCGGCGACTTCGCGATCTACGAGCACTGTCAGCCGTTCAATGTGGCACGCGCCTATGACGAGGCGCGCGGTCTCGACCATCCGCGCATCTGGACGGCCGAGCGTGACCGCGAGATGTGGGAAGCCCTGCAGGGGTGATCGACCCGACCGGACAATACGACAGACCCGAAAAGAGCGACCAAGGCACGAAAACATCAGGCCTCATCCTCGGGAGCCCGCGCCAGCGGCCATCCCGACGGATGGAAAAGAAATAAAACGGAACGGAAACCGCACCCTTTCAGATGCTGTCAGCCGGCGGCTTCCCGGGGCAAGGTTTGCGGCAGAGGCCGGAAAAGGGAGGAGACCATGGGCGAACCGCAGCAGCGCCACGCCAAGTTCAGCTTCGGCTACAGCCGTCACCCCGATCAGGATGCCGCGTCCCCCGTACGCCATCCGGTGATCATCGTCGGCGCCGGGCCGGTCGGGCTCGCCGCCGGGATCGATCTCGGCCAGCGCGGCATTCCCGTCGTCATCCTCGACGACGCCGACCGCATCGGCGAGGGCTCCCGCGGGCTGTGTTACTCCAAACGATGCCTTGAGGTTCTCGATACGCTGGGCGCCGGAGACGCCGTCGCCGGGAAGGGCGTCGACTGGAAGGTCGGCAAGGTCTACTTCCATGACCACGAGGTCTACGAGTTCGATCTGTTGCCCGAACCCGGGCACAAGATGCCGGCCTTCGTGAACCTGCAGCAGTACTACCTCGAGAAGTATCTGGTCGAACGCATCGAGCAGCTCGACACCGTCACCGTGCGCTGGCGCAACAAGGTGTCCGCCATCTCCCAGGATGCGGAGACCGTCACGATCGACATTGAGACGCCGGACGGCCCGTACAAGCTTCAGGCCGACTGGCTGATCGCCGCCGACGGCGCCAACTCGACCCTGCGCAAGCTGATGGACATCGAGTTCGTCGGCGAGACCTTCCGCGACCAGTTCCTGATCGCCGACATCAAGATGGAGGCCGATTTCCCGGCTGTGCGCCGGTTCTGGTTCGAGCCGCCCTTCCACGACGGCCAGTCGACGCTCCTGCACAAGCAGCCCGACAACGTCTGGCGCGTCGACTTCCAGATCGGCTGGGACGCCGATCCCAAGGAGGAGACGAAGCCGGAGAAGGTCCGTGCCCGCCTCGACAAGATGATGGAGGGCCGGCCCTACGAGCTGGAATGGCTGTCGGTCTATACGTTCCAGTGCCGGCGCAACGAGCGCTTCCTCTACGACCGGGTGATCTTTGCCGGCGACGCCGCGCATCAGGTCTCGCCGTTCGGCGCGCGGGGGGCGAATTCCGGCATCGAGGACAGCCATAACCTCGCCTGGAAGCTGGCCCTGGTCATCAAGGGCGAGGCACCGGCCTCGCTGCTCGAAAGCTACGACGCCGAGCGCATCCAGGCTGCCGATGTGAACATCGGCCACTCGACCCGGTCGACCGACTTCCTGGTGCCGAAGAGCCCCGGCGACAAGCGCCTGCGCGATGCCGCGCTCGATCTCGCCGTCGAGTTTCCGTTCGCCCGCCGGATGGTCAATTCCGGCCGGCTGCACACCGCCGCCCACTACGACAGCGCGCTGACAACGCCGGACGCGGACCCCTTCGGCGGCACGGCGCGGCTCGGCGATCCCGCCCCCGACGCGCCGATGACGGACGCCGCCGGCAACCCGGTCTGGCTCCTGAATGCCCTGTCGCGCGACTTCACGCTGCTGCATGTCGCCAATGGTGCCGCGCCGAACGTGCCCGAAGGACTCCAGCTCCTCACCGTCGGCGAGGACCTGAAGGATCGCGAGGGTCTGTTCGCCGAACGCTACGACGCCACGCCGGGCGCTTGCTATCTGATGCGGCCCGACCAGTATCTGACCGCGCGCTTCCGCCATTTCGACCGCGACCGGGTCGAGGCGGCGCTCGCCCGTGCCAGGGGAGGCCTGAATGGCTGATCTCGACACCTCGTCCCGCTTCGACAACCCCGACGCGGCCTTCCAGCTCGTCGTCGATGCGCACCGCACGCTCGATGCCGAGGAGAGCGCCCGGTTCAACGCCCGCCTTGTCCTGCTGCTCGCCAACCACATCGGCGACATGGACGTGCTCAAGCAGGCAGTGGAGGCGGCGGCCCGGAGCGGGCGATAGGGGCAACGAGGGGCGGCAGCCGAACCAACGGCCTCGCAATTCGTTCCTCCTGCGCCTATCTCAGGGTGACCGAGGATTGCAGGAGCCGATCATGCGTGCCGCCGCCGCCTTTTTTGCCGTTTTCACCGCCATAATGCTGGCTGCGCCGCTCGCCTCGCCGGCAAGCGCGCAGGAACCGGAGCTGATCTTCAAGAAATCGACGGTCTGGAAGTTTCTGACACCCGACCACAAACTGGCGACCTATGCGATCGACGATCCGAAGGTCGAAGGGGTCGCCTGCCACTTTACCGTGCCCGAGAAGGGCGGCATCAGCGGCATGTTCGGCGTGGCCGAGGAAACCTCCGACGTTTCGCTCGCCTGTCGCCAGGTCGGGCCGATATCCTTCAAGGAGAAATTCGAGCAGGGCGACGAGATGTTCACCGAGCGCCGGTCCGTCTTTTTCAAGAAAATGCGGATCGTCCGCGGCTGCGATGCCAAACGAAACGTACTCGTCTATCTCGTCTACACAGACAAACTGATCGAAGGCAGCCCCAAGAATTCGACCTCTACCGTCCCGATAATGCCGTGGGGCGATTCTGTTCCGCAAAAATGCGGAGATTTTCTCGAAGAATAGATGGAATTTCGCAGAAATACTTATTACGTTGCGGAAATCGCACGGTTTTGTAAGGAATACCTGCTATCTGCACGGGCGGCTATGGCCGCGCCGGGCGGTGTGCTATGCACACGCCATCCCGCAGTGCAGCGTAAGAGGATATCCGTGTTGCAGATCGTTCGTCCCAAGGCCGTCGTCTTCGATGTCGGCAATGTCCTGCTCGACTGGAATCCCGCTGCTCTCTACGAGAAGCTGATCCCGAGCGCCGAGGAACGCACCTGGTTCCTCACCCATGTGGTGACGCCGGGATGGCATGCCGCGCAGGATCGCGGCCGCAGTTGCGCCGACGGTGTCGCCGAACTGACCAAGCGCTTTCCCGGTTCATCCAAGCTGATCGAGGCCTTCTACGATCGCTGGCTGGAGACGATCCCCGGCTCGATCGACGGGTCCGTCGCCCTCATGGGCGAGCTTAAGGCGGCGGGTGTCCCGCTCTACGCGATCACCAATTTCTCCGCCGAATTGTGGACGATCACGATCGAGGCCTATCCCTTCCTCAAGGATTTCGATGAGGTCGTCGTGTCGGGCGAGGTCGGTTTCATCAAGCCCGACCCGCGCATCTACGACGTTCTCGTCAACCGCACCGGCGTCGAGCCCGCCGATATGGTGTTCATCGACGACCGGGCCGACAATGTCGACGCAGCGCAGCAGCTCGGCTTCCGGGCCATCCGGTTCACCACGCCCGAGGCGCTCGGTGAAGACCTCGCCGGCCTCGGCCTGCCGGTGTCACTGGCCGCAGCCAACGCCACGGCTTAGGCACAGATCCGCTTTCGTCATCGTCGACGCGTAGTCGGATTTCAGCAGGACCGGTGCTGCAAACAGGAATGCGGTGCCGGCCAGCATCGTGACCATAGCCAGAGACATGACGACCTTGCCCATCGGATAACCCTCTCCGTACGCGGGAAAACTGAACATGGGCGGACAGTAGGAAATCGCGGCTGAGCCGATGCTGAAGCCGGCGTTCATCTGGCGTTCAAATGCGTTAACGCGGGGCTTGGCGCGCGGTCCGCACTCGAGCGCCGCTTAGGTCCAGAGGTTACGGCCTTGGACTCCCGTTTTCGCGGGAATGAGCGGTGTTGGTCGGGTCGTGCCTTTTACGTCGACCGTCATCCCCGGGCTCGTCCGGGGGATCCATACGCCCGGAGGTCGTTCCATAAGCTCGGCCGGTGTTCATGGATTGCCGGAACACGTCCGGCAATGACAGCCGTCTACCGAGTCCAGACTGTGCTCCATCCGCTCATTCCCGCGAAAACGGGAATCCAGAGCGTCACGACGCGGACCGGCTACGTGCCCCGCCAAACGCCTCTCGCCGCATTCGGGCTTGACGTTGCGGTCTACATAGGCCCATATCCCGCCCCATGACGGCTTCACGCGATTTTATCATTCGCACGATCATTATTTGTGGCTAGCGCTTAACGCTGGCCGCGGCCGTTCCTTATTGCCCACCATCTAAGGACACTCGGACGCCCCGGCCGGCCGGCAGGTGAGGGGATGCTGTGGCTTTGAAGCTCTACAACACGCTGACGCGGGAGAAGGAAGACTTCCGTCCGCTCGATCCGGACAACGTGCGCATGTACGTCTGCGGGCCGACGGTCTACGACTTCGCCCATATCGGCAACGCGCGCCCCGCCATCGTCTTCGACGTGCTGTTCCGCCTGCTGCGCCAGGTCTACGGCGAAGACCACGTCACCTATGTCCGCAACATCACGGACGTCGACGACAAGATCAACGCGCGGGCCGCCCGCGACTATCCAGACCTGCCGCTGAACGAGGCGATCCGCGAGGTCACGGAGCTCACCGAACGCCAGTATCACGAGGACGTCGACGCGCTCGGCTGCCTGCGTCCGACCGTCGAGCCGCGGGCGACCGAGCATATCGATGCGATGAAGGCGATCATCGAGAAACTGGTCGAGCGCGGCCACGCCTATGCGGCCGAGGGCCACGTGCTGTTCGACGTACCCTCGATGCCGAACTACGGCGAACTGGCCCGCCGTTCCCTGGATGAAATGCAGGCCGGCGCCCGCGTCGAGGTCGCGCCCTACAAGAAGGACGCGATGGACTTCGTCCTGTGGAAGCCTTCCAAGCCCGGCGAGCCGGCCTGGCCGAGCCCCGCCGGCATCGAGACGCCGGGCCGGCCGGGCTGGCACATCGAGTGCTCGGCCATGGCCTGGAAGCATCTCGGCGAACAGTTCGACATCCACGGCGGCGGCATCGACCTGGTCTTCCCGCACCACGAGAACGAGGTTGCCCAGAGCTGCTGCGCCTTCCACGAGGACCGTATGGCGCAGGTGTGGATGCACAACGGCTTCCTGCAGGTCGAGGGCGAGAAGATGTCGAAGAGCCTCGGCAACTTCATCACGATTCGGCAGCTTCTGGAGGAGTGGCCCGGTCCGGCGTTGCGCCTGACCATGCTGCAGACCCACTATCGCCAGCCGATCAACTGGACGAAGAAGGGCGTGGAGCAATCGGTCGCCATGCTCGAAGACTGGTTCGCGGTGGCCGGCAGTGCCAATGCTGCCGCGCCGACCGATGCGGTGGTCGAGGCACTGTCCGACGACCTCAATACGCCGAAGGCGATTGCCGAACTGCATGCATTGCGGGCGAAGGCAGGCAGCGACGCCGCTGCGGCCGACGACCTCGCCGCCAATCTGGCCTTCCTCGGGTTCGACGGGGAGGCGCTTGCCGAATGGCGGGTGAAGGCGGACGCTGCGGCGATGGGCAAACTCGATGGCGTCGACGTCGATGCCCTGATCTCTGCCAGGATCGAGGCCCGCAATGCCAAGAACTGGGCCGAGGCCGACCGCATTCGCGACGAACTCGTCGCAATGGGTGTCGTGCTGATGGACGGCAAGGACCCCGCGACTGGCGAACTGGTCACCACATGGGAAATCGCGCGATGACGGAAGATCCCCAAAAACCCTCCGATCCGGCCGATCCGAAGCACACCTGGCACGACGACACGCCGTTCCCGAAGCACTGGATCGGCTACGTTGCGATCAAGGTCGTGGTTCTCGTCGGCGCGGTGCTGCTGGCGCTGTGGTGGTACGACCTGCTGTGAGGACGCCATGACCCAGCGAACGCCCGTGATGACCGGCGGCTGCCAGTGCGGCGCGGTGCGCTATGCCGTCTATGCCGAACCCTACGGCCATCACATCTGCCATTGCCGGATGTGCCAGAAAGCCGCCGGGAATCTCTTCGCCGCCCTCGTCAACGTAAAGATCGACGACTTCGAGCTGACCCGCGGCGAGATCGCGACCTTCAACTCCTCGCGCGATGTCGCCCGCGGTTTCTGCGCGACGTGCGGCACGCCGCTGACGTTGCTCGACGACGGATCGGACCACTTCAACGTCACGATCGGCAGTTTCGACGATCCTGCCGGTCTGAAACCCGAGATCCAGATCGGCATCGAGGCGCGCATGCCCTGGTTCGCCGAACTGGCCGGTTTGCCGGAATCCACGACGGATGCGGCAGCGGCGGACTACGACTTTCAGGAAGAACTCGCCGTGATCGCGGCGACCAACCGCCAGCACCCCGACCACGATACCCAAACCTGGCCGCCCGCCGAATGGGCGCAGGAGAGCAAGTGATGACACGCGAACGCCTCTACCTCTTCGATACCACCCTGCGCGACGGCGCGCAGACGCCCGGAATCGATTTCTCGGTGGAGGACAAGATCGTGATTGCCGGCCTCGTCGAGCGCCTCGGCGTCGACTACGTCGAGGGCGGATGGCCGGGCGCCAACCCGACCGATACGGACTTCTTCGCTCAGAAACGTACCAAGACCGCGAAGTTCACCGCCTTTGGCATGACCAAGCGGGCCGGTCGCTCCCTGTCGAACGATCCCGGCCTGTCGCTGGTGCTGGAGTGTGCCTCGGACGCCGCCTGCCTCGTCGCCAAGACATGGGATTTCCACGTCACTGTCGCGCTCGGCACCACGCTGGACGAGAACCTCGAGGCGATCGGCGAATCCGTCGAGGCCGTGATCGCGTCCGGCAAGGAGGCGATGCTCGATTGCGAGCACTTCTTCGATGGATACAAGGCCAACCGCGACTACGCACTGGCCTGCGCGAAAACGGCCTATGAGGCCGGTGCGCGGTGGGTGGTCCTCTGCGATACCAACGGCGGCACGCTGCCGCAGGAGATCGAGGAGATCGTCCGCGACGTGATGACCGTGGTCCCAGGCGACCGCCTCGGCATCCACGCGCATGACGACACCGGCAACGCGATCGCCAATTCGCTCGCCGCCGTGCGGGCGGGTGCCCGGCAGATCCAGGGCACGATGAACGGCATCGGCGAGCGCTGCGGCAACGCCAATCTGGTCTCGCTGATCCCCACGCTGAAGCTGAAACCCGTCTACGCCGAGGCGTTCGAGACCGGCGTCAGCGACGACGCGCTGGCGCAGATCACCGCCACCTCGCGCGCCTTCGACGAGCTGCTGAACCGCGCGCCGTCCCGGCAGGCGCCCTATGTCGGCGAGGCGGCGTTCGCCACCAAGGCCGGCCTGCATGCCTCCGCGATCCTCAAGGATCCGGCGACCTACGAGCATGTCGCGCCCGAAACGGTCGGCAACCGCCGCCGCGTCCTGGTGTCCGATCAGGCGGGCCGCTCGAACCTGCTGGCCGAACTGGAACGCCTCGGCGTTAAGGCGGATCGTGACGATCCCCGCGTCGGGGAACTCCTGGACAAGGTCAAGCAGCGCGAGGCGGAAGGCTGGGCCTACGAGGCCGCCGACGCGTCTTTCGAGCTGCTCGCCCGCCGCACGCTCGGCACCGTGCCGGAGTTCTTCCGTATCGAGAGCTTCCGGGTGATGGTCGAGCGCCGCTACAACGCCGTCGGCGAACTCGTCACGATCTCCGAGGCGACTGTGAAGATCACCGTCGACGGCGTGTCGTTGATGTCGGTGGGCGAGGGCAACGGTCCGGTCAACGCACTCGACCAGGCACTGCGCAAGGATCTCGGCCGTTTCCAGCGGTTCATCGACGATCTGGCGCTGTCGGACTACAAGGTGCGTATCCTCAACGGCGGCACCGGCGCCACCACGCGCGTGCTGATCGAGAGCCGCGACTCGAAGGGCAACCGCTGGTCCACCGTCGGCGTCTCGCCGAACATCGTCGACGCCTCGTTCCAGGCGCTGGTGGATTCGATCACATGGAAGCTGCTGAAGTCCGACGCCACGCCGGCGAAGGTGCCGGACGTTTCGCTGGTCGGCTAGGCGCCTATCGAGGGGCTGAGGCTACTCCGCAGCCTCTTTTGCGGACTTGCGGCGGGCGGTGTGGTCGGCACCCCACTGCGCCATCGCATCGAGGATCGGCTCGAGACTGCGCCCGAGGTCGGTCAGCCTGTATTCGACCCGCGGCGGCACCTCGGCGTACACCGTCCGGCTGACGAGCCCGTCGGACTCCAGCTCCCGCAGCTGCAGGGTGAGCATGCGCTGCGTGACGCCCGGCACGAGCCGACGCAACTCGTTGAACCGCCGCATCCCTCCGGAGAGCTGGTAGATGATCAGCGGCTTCCACTTGCCGCCGATCGCCGCGACGCAGGCCGTGACCGGGCATACCTCGGCGCCCGTGCCGACTGCCTTCTCGCGCCTCTTTTCGTTTGCCTGATCGCCCATGGTATATTTTTTGTATCTATATGCGAAATTTGTATCTATATGCGAAAAATGTGCGTACTTACGGCGATTACTCTTATCGCCTATCTCGGACGGGTCAATCCCGGACAAGGAGATCAGGGCATGAAAGTTGTACTCATCGGCGCCACCGGCAATGTCGGGCCGAGCATTCTCGACGAGTTGCTGAACCGCGGCCACGCGGTCACCGCGATGGCGCGCAGTCCCGAGAAAATCGGGCCAAGGGACGGTCTGACCGTCGTGAAGGGCGATGCCTACGAGTCAGGCGACGTCGCGGCGGTCGCCGCGGGGCACGACGCGGTGATCAGCGCCTTCAACCCCGGCTGGGGCAATCCGGACATCCGGGCCCTGTTCGTCGCCGGCACGATGTCCATCCTGGACGGTATCCGGCAGTCGGGCGTGACGCGGGTGATTGTCGTCGGCGGCGCCGGCAGCCTCGAAATCGCGCCGGGTGTCCAGCTCGTCGATACGCCGGAATTTCCGGCGGAATGGAAGGAAGGCGCGCTCGGTGCGCGCGACGCCCTTACCCGGATTCGCCAGGATACGACGCTCGACTGGACGTTCGTGTCGCCCGCGATCCTGCTGGAGCCTGGCGAACGGACCGGCGCCTACCGTCTCGGGACGGACCAGCCCGTCTTCGATTCCGAGGGACAGAGCCGGATCTCGATCCCCGACCTCGCGGTTGCGATCGTCGATGAGCTGGAGCAGCCGAAGCACATCCGCAAGCGCTTCACGTCCGCTTACTGAGGCCCTCACATACGGCGGGCGACATCGGCCTCGGGCTCGAGGGGTTCGGCTTCCGTTGCCGCTGCGTCGCGTAGCCGCGGCAACAGGTCCTCGACGTCGTCGACGACGATGTAGCCGACCTCCATGCCCTCGCGGATGAAGGTTTCCGAGCGCATATGCTCGAACAGTTCGCACAGCGGGTCCCAGTAGCCGGCGATATTGGCGAGCGCGACGGGCTTGGCGTGCTGGCCGAGCTGCGACCACGTCAGCATCTCGACGGTTTCCTCCAGCGTGCCGATGCCGCCGGGAAGCGCCACGAAGGCGTCCGCGGTCTGGAACATCAGTTGCTTGCGCTCGTGCATGTCCTCGGTGACGGTGAGCGTCTGCACGTCACGCAGCATCTTCTCACGGTCGACGAGGAACTTCGGAATGATTCCGGTCACCGTTCCGCCGTTGCGCAGCACCGCGCGGGCGACCGCGCCCATCAGTCCGATGCTGCCGCCGCCATAGACGAGGCCGATGCCGTTTTCCGCGAGAATCTCGCCAAAACGGTTCGCTGCAGCCATGAACGCGGGGTTGCGACCCTCGCCGGTCCCGCAATATACGCAAATCGACTTGATTTCACTCATTTCAGCATGAGGCCCTGTGGCCGCGGTTTCGTCAAGCGGCCGCGGACTTGTCCTTTGGCCTCGCACACTATAGGGGAGATATGAACAAGTTTCGTGCGACAGCCGCCTGTATTGCGTGACCGAGCGGCAGTATCGGCCGGATTCGGGGGACGCCGGCCGCGCGACACGACGTCCACCCGCGGAGAGCCGGGGCATATGAGTCAGCAGGTCAAAATCGCCGTCGGCATTCTCGTGGCGCTCGTCGTCGCCGGGGCGGCCGGCTATGGCATCCACATCGCCAACAAGGATCAGGCCTCCTCCGGGGTGGCCGAGAAGCAGGACAAGGACCCGTCCGCCGAAACGCCCAAGTCAAACGATCAGGTCGCGGCCGGTACCGACGAGACGCAAGCCGGCGGCGAAACCGTGCTGACCAAGGCCGTCGCGCCGAGCTTCGACATTCTTCGCGTCGAGCCGTCCGGCGATATCGTCGCCGCCGGTCTGGCCTCTCCGGCCGCCAGGGTCGAGATGCTGGCGGGCGACGAGGTATTGTCGAAGGCCGAGGCGAATGCGGCTGGCGAATGGGCGCTCGTCTTCGACGAGCCGCTGGCGCCGGGCAGCTACGACCTTCTGCTGCGCGCCACCGGCCCGGAGGGCAAGGGCGACTGGGTCGAGGGCGACCGCGTGACCGTCGTCATCGAGGGCGAGAAGACGCCGCTCGTCGCCGTTATGCGGCCCGGCGAGCCGACGGAAGTGCTGCAGGCGCCCGAAGTTGCCGAGGAGGCAAGCGAGCCGGCAGCCGAGGAAACGGTTGTCGCCGCCGTCGATGCCGATCGGGCGGACGCCGCGTCCGGCGAGCCTGTGGCAAACGAAGAACCCGCCGCGTCCGCGGAAACCGAATCGATGTCTCCGGACGAAGAGCCCGTGGCGCAGAACGAGCCGTCCGCAACAGCCGAAACCGCGGCCACCGAAGCCGCCGCCTCCGAAACGGCTGCAGCGGAAACCTCGGCGTCGTCGGACACGCAAGAGCCTACGGCGGATGCGCAGGCCGGGCAGGTGACCGGCGAACAGCAGGTCGCCGCTGTCAGTTCGGCGTCCGGCAAAGCCTCCACAGACAGCCAGGCGGCGTCGCAGGACACCGCGTCCCGGGACGCGGAGCCTCAGGCCGAGTCTGAGGCTCAACCCGAGGCTCCGGTCGCGATCGAGACGGTCGAGGTCGAGGATCCCGGCCGTCTGATGCTGAGTGGCACGGCCGATGCCGGCGAGGCGATCCGGATCTACGTGAACAATGAGCCCCTGATCGACACGAAGGCCGATGCCAACGGGCGCTGGGAACTGTCGTCCGAGCGGCCGATGCCGCCGGGCCGCTATGCCGTACGCGCCGATGTGGTCGACGGCGAGGGGAAGGTAAAGGGCCGCGCTGAGGTGAAGTTCGACCGGGTGCAGGTCGTCGCGGAGGCGCCGGCAGAGGGCACGGAACAGGCCGCGGCGGATTCAAGCAAAACCGGCGCAGGCCAGGGTTCCGCGATCGGCGGGGCCGAGGCCGGATCTTCGGAGCCGTCGGGTGAGGTCACCATCGTGTCGCGTACCGCCGGCGGCAGCGGATCGTCGAGCGGCGAGGCGATCGGCGAGGGCGCCGGAACCTCGGTGATCGTCATCGCGCGCGGCGACAGCCTGTGGCGGATCGCCCGCAAGATCTACGGGCAGGGCGTTCGCCATACCGTGATCTTCGAGGCCAACAAGAAGCAGATCCGCGACAAGCATCTGATCTATCCGGGGCAGGTCTTCACGATCCCGGTGCTCGAGGACGACGACAATCCCAACGGATAGGCCAGGAACCGCGGGGCGGTAAGGCCTGCGCGTCTGACATTGGCTGCGCGGCGCCCTATATAATCGGCTCCGATACCCGCACATCCCCGACCGGCGGACAAGAACACTGTGACAACATCCCCGACGCCCCGTCCCAAGGGTCGGCCGGTGCGTGCCGACGCTTCGACATTTGAAGTCCTTCGCGATCTCTGGCCGTACATCTGGCCGTCCGACCGGCCGGACCTGAAGCTGCGCGCGACGCTGGCGCTGATGGCGCTCGTGCTGGCCAAGATCATCACCGTCCTGGTGCCGTATACCTACAAATGGGCCGTGGACGCGCTGACGGAGCCGTCGACATTCGCAGCCGAAGTGCCCGAATGGCTGACCTTCCTCGCGGTGCCGGCGGCCCTGGTGATCGCCTACGGCGTGGCGCGCATCACGATGGCCGGGTTCACCCAGGCCCGCGACGCGATCTTCGCCAAGGTCGGGCAGAACGCCGTCCGCACGCTCGCCTTCAAGACGTTTGCGCACATGCATGCGCTGTCGCTGCGGTTTCATCTGCAGCGGCGGACCGGGGGCCTGAGCCGTGTCATCGAACGCGGTACCAAGGGCATCGAGGAGATCGTCCGCCTGGCGATCCTGTCGCTGATCCCGACGATCCTCGAATTCGTGCTGGTTGCCGTCGTCGTCGCATTCCAGTTCGATCTTGCCTATGTCGGCGTCCTCGTCGCCATGGTGACGCTCTACCTCGCCTTCACCGTGTGGGCCTCGAACCGGCGCATCGCCATCCGCCGGACGATGAACGAGTCCGACAACGACGCCAGCTCGAAGGCCGTCGACAGCCTGCTGAACTACGAGACGGTGAAGTATTTCGGCAACGAGGCGATGGAGACAAAGCGCTTCGACGGGGCGATGGCGCGCTACGAGACGGCGGCGGTTCGCACCTGGACGTCCCTGGCTGTCCTCAACGGCGGCCAGGCGGTGATTTTCACCGTCGGCATGACGATCTGCATGGTGATGTCGGCCCGCGCCGTCATGGCCGGCACCCAGAGCGCCGGCGACTTCGTCATGATCAACGCGCTGCTGATCCAGCTCTACATGCCGCTGAACTTCCTCGGCACGCTCTATCGGGAAATGAAGCAGGGCCTCGTCGACATCGAGACCATGTTCGATCTGCTCGAGCAGGATCCCGAAATCGAGGATGCGCCCGGCGCGAAGCCTTTGGACGTCTCGGCGGGGGCGATCCGCTTCGACGATGTCAGCTTCCACTACGATCCCGACCGGCCGATCCTGAAGGGCGTCAGCTTCGACGTGCCGGCCGGCCACACGGTGGCGATCGTGGGGCCGAGCGGGGCGGGCAAGTCGACCATTTCCCGCATCCTGTTCCGCTTCTACGACATCACCGGCGGTCGTGTGACCATCGACGGCCAGGACATCCGCGACGTTCAGCAGACGAGCCTGCGTAAGGCCATCGGCATGGTCCCGCAGGATACCGTGCTGTTCAACGACACGATTTTCTACAATATCGCCTACGGCCGGCCGGATGCGAACCGGGCCGAGGTCGAGGAGGCGGCGAGGCTCGCGCAGATCGACGGCTTCATCGAAACGCTGCCCGAAGGCTATGACACCGAGGTCGGTGAGCGCGGCCTGAAACTGTCGGGCGGGGAGAAGCAGCGCGTCGCCATCGCCCGCACGATCCTGAAAGGGCCGCCGATCCTGATCCTCGACGAGGCAACGTCGGCGCTCGATACGCATACGGAGAAGGAAATCCAGACCGCGCTCGGCGCGGTCTCGCGGGGGCGCACGGCGCTGGTCATCGCGCACCGCCTGTCGACCATCGTCGATGCCGACGAAATCATCGTGCTTGAGAAGGGCCGCATCGTCGAGAAGGGCACGCATCAGGTTCTTCTGGCGAAAAATGGCGTCTATGCCGGCATGTGGAACCGCCAGCGCGAGGCGGCCGAGGCGGCAGAACGCTTGAAGGAAACCGTCGAGGGCGATACCGAGGGGTATCTCGACATCAACCGACACGCCAGGGTCGACTATGTGACGCCGGGCGGAGAAGATGAGCCATGATCGATTCCGTCATATCCGCCATTCGGAATGCCTTCGTGCCGGTCCACCGCGAGGGCTATCCCTTCATCGCGATCTGCGCCGTCGCCGCGCTGATCCTGTTTGCTCTGTCCTCCGGACTCGCCTGGGTCGCCGTCCTGCTCGGCTGCTGGGTCGCCTATTTCTTCCGCGATCCGCCGCGGGTGACGCCGGTTGCGCCGAATCTCGTCGTGTCCGGCGCCGACGGCCGCATTTCCTCTGTGGGCGAAGCCGTGCCCCCGCCGGAGCTGGGCCTCGGCGACAAGCCGCTGCAGCGCATTTCGGTGTTCATGAACGTCTTCAACGTTCACGTGAACCGCGCCCCTGTTGCCGGCAAGGTGGAGAAGATCGCCTACAAACCCGGCGTCTTTCTGAATGCCGAGCTCGACAAGGCGAGCGAGGACAACGAGCGTAACGGTCTGATCATCGCGATGGACGACGGCACCCGCATTGGCGTGGTCCAGATCGCCGGTCTCGTCGCCCGCCGCATTGTCAGCTTCGTCGCCGAGGGCGACAACCTGCACGCCGGCGACCGTTTCGGCCTGATCCGCTTCGGCAGCCGGGTCGATATCTACCTGCCGCACGGGGCCCGTCCGCTCGTCACGGTCGGCCAGACGGCGATCGCCGGCGAGACGGTGATGGCGGAGTTGGGCGCGGCGAAGGGGGCGAAGGCCGCCTCCGCCGACCGCACCTACCGCGTGACGTGACGCCCGTGTCCGAAGCGTCAGCTGCCGTCTCGCAGGGCGTGGTCTGCGTGGACGAGGCGACACCGCGCCTCGGGACGCGCCTGCACGGCGCGCCTCAGGACGAGGTTTCGGTTTGTCGCGGGACGATGACCGGCGTCGCCGGGTAGGGTAAGGTCGCGCGCCATGTCGATGCCGTTCCCGCCCTACGAGCCCGACGACAAGCCGGGAAAGACAAAGCGCGCCTCCCTGCGCCGTGTGCCGGTGCGCATGCTGCTGCCCAGCATGATCACGTTGCTGGCGCTGTGCTCCGGCCTGACCTCGATCCGCATGAGCTACGAGGACCGGTTCGACATCGCGATCGCCGCGATCGTGCTGGCGGCCGTGCTCGACGCCCTCGACGGCCGGGTGGCACGGGCGCTGAAGTCGACCTCGCGGTTCGGCGCGGAACTGGATTCGCTTGCCGATTTCGTCAATTTCGGCGTCGCCCCGTCGATCCTGCTCTATGCCTGGGCGCTCGACGGTCTGGGCAATATCGGCTGGATTTCCGGGCTCGTCTTCGCCGTTTGCGCGGCGCTGAGGCTGGCGCGTTTCAACGTCGCCCTGGACGACGACGACAAGCCCGCCTGGGCGGGACGGTTCTTCACCGGCGTTCCCGCGCCGGCGGGCGCGCTGACGGTTCTCCTGCCGGTCTACCTGCAGCTCGCCGGCCTGCCGCAGTTCGAGGCCGGTGCGCCGGCCGTGCTGATCTACGAACTCGCGATCGGGTTCCTGATGGTCTCCCGCCTGCCGACCTATTCGGGCAAGCGGGTCGGCGAACGGGTCCGCCGCGACGTCGTGCTGCCCGTCTTCATGGGGGTGGTGCTGGTGGCGGCCCTGCTGATCGCGTTTCCCTGGCAGGTGCTGTCCGTCGGCTCCGTCTGCTATCTCGCCTCGCTGCCGATGGCCTACAACGCGCGCCGCCGGCTGATCGCCCGGTCCGCCGGGCAAACGAAGGCCGCGACGCCGGAACCCGAACCGGCCGAGAACCCGAAATCATCACAAAACGAAAACGGCGCCTGAACGGCGCCGTCTCCTAAGTCCCGGTTTGTAGCAGCTATTCCGCCGCCTCCGGCAGGGCCGGCTTGACGTCCGGGACGGGCTGTTCGTCCTGCTGCACCAGACCGCCCGTGCGCCGTTCGCGCCAGTTTCGCCACTTCTCCGCCCAGACCGACGGCATTGCCAGCATGGTCGGGATGAGGATCAGCGTCAGCAGCGTGGAGAAGCCGAGGCCGAAGATCACCGCCGTCGACAGCTGCACCCACCAGATCGAGGTGATGCCGCCGACCTGAATGATGCGGCTGAAGAAGTCGAAGTTGATCTGCAGCGCCATCGGCACCAGCCCCATGATCGTGGTGATCGTGGTCAGCAGGATCGGCCGCAGCCGCTGTGCGCAGGTCTTCAGCACGGCATCCAGCCCCGGCAGCTTCAGGTCCCGGTGCATGTGGTTGTAGGTGTCGATCAGCACGATCGCGTTGTTGACGACGATACCCGCCAGCGCGACCACACCGGTCCCCGTCATGATCACCGAGAACTTCTGGCCCGTCACCAGCATGCCGATCAGCACGCCGACAATCGACAGGATCACCGTCGAGAGGGTCAGGATCGTCTGGTAGAACGAATTGAACTGCGTCACCAGGATGACGAACATGATGAACATGGCAGCCAGCGCCGCCTTGCCGAGGAAGTCCTGGGCCTCCTTCTGCTCCTCGTCCGCGCCACGGAAGCGGTAGGAAACACCGGCCGGGAACTCCTGAGCGTCGAGCCAGCGCTCCAGTTCGCGCACCTTGTCGTCGGGCAGGATGCCGTCTTCCGACAGGACGTTGGCCTTCACCTCCATCGAGAAGCGGCCGTTCTGCCGGGTGATGCTGGACACCTTCGGCTGCGCGGCGCGCTCGACGAAATTGCGGATCGGCACGAGGCCCTGCGGGGTCTGGATGCGCAGGTTGTCGAGCCGGTCGATGGTGCGCTCGTCCTCGGGCAGGCGCACGCGGATCTCGATCTCGTCGTCGGAATCGTTGGGCCGGTAGTTGCCGACCAGGATGCCATTGGTGACGAGCTGGATCATCGCCCCGACCGAGGCGACGTCGGCCCCGAAACGGCCGGCTTCAGACCGGTCGACGTCGAGTTCCCACTCGATGCCGGGCAGCGAGCGGCTGTCCTCGATGTCGCGCAGGCCGGTCATGTCGTTCTCGACGTGTTGGCGCACGATGCCGGCCAGCTCCTTGACGGTGTCGTAGTCGCCACCCGTCAGCTCGAGGCGGATGTCCTTGCCGGTCGGCGGCCCGCCCTCGATCTTGCGGATCTCGACGATCAGGCCAGAGATCGGCCCCGTTCGCTCGCGGATCTCGGCGAAGATGTCGGCGGCCTTGCGGCGGCAGCAATAATCCTCGAGCTCGATCATCAGCTCGCCGATGACGTCGTTCGGCTTGTCCTGCACACCGCCGAGGGCGTCGTTGCCGCCGGTGGACTTGCCGATCGTCGAGAACAGCGATTCGATCCCCTCGACCTGGAGGATCTCGTCTTCGACCTCGGTCACCAGCGCCCGCTGCTCGTCGGCAGACAGGTTGCCGCGGCCGCGCACCAGGACGACGACCTGCTCGGGCTCCTCGTCGACGAAGAACTCGACGCCGGCGCTGTGTTCGCCGAAATAGCCGAACACCATGACCGTGACGCCGATGGCGCCCGCGAGCACGGCGATGTGGCCGATGATCGTGCCGGCCACCCGCTTCAGGAAGCGGACATAGACGCCGGTGAAGCCGCGGATCTCCGAATAATCGACATGGGAATCGCCGGACAGCTTCTGCGCTTCCTCGAGATCCTCCGGCCGGGCGTCGGTCTTGCCGAACAGGCCGCCGAGCACGGGCAGGAAGACCATTGCCGTCAGCAGCGCCGCCGACAGCACGATGATCACCATCACCGGCAGGTAGCTCATGAATTCGCCGGAGACGCCGGGCCACAGCAGCATCGGCAGGAAGGCGGCCAGCGTCGTCGCCGTCGACGAGAAGATCGGCCAGAACATGCGCTGGGCGGCCCGCGTGTAGGCCTCCTTGCGGTGCATGCCCTCGGCCATTTTCCGGTCGGCGTATTCGACGATGACGATCGCCCCGTCCACGAGCATGCCGACGGTCAGCACAAGGCCGAACATGACCATCATGTTGACGGTCATACCCAGCAGGCCGACGATCAGGAAGCCGATGAGGAACGAGGTGGGAATGGCGAGACCGATGAGGATCGCCGAGCGCATGCCGAGCGCCGCCACCACCACGATCATGACCAGCGCGATAGCCGTCAGGATCGACGACTGGAGCGAGCTCTGCACCTCCGTGATGAACGACGACTGGTCGAGCGTGAAGTCGACCTTGATCGTCTCCGGCCAGTTGGCGGTCGCCTCGGCGACGATCTCGCGCACCTGCGTGTTGTTGTCGATGATGTTGGTGCCCAGCCGCTTCACCACCTGGATGGCGATCGCCGGCTTGCCGTTGAAGCGGCTGTAGGTGGTCGCGTCGACGAAGGTGCGCCGCACGCTGGCGATGTCGCCCATGGTGACGACGGCATCGCCGTCCACCTTGATCGGCAGCGTGAAGACGTCTTCGGCGCTCTGGACGAGACCGGGCACCTTGACGTTGAACTTGCCCGCGCCGTCATCGAGGAAGCCGGCGGGGACGAGCTGGTTGTTGGCGGTGACCGTATTGATCAGTTCCCGCTGCGTGACCCCGTAGGACTCCATCCGCGTGGCGTCGATGACGACCTCGAGCAGTTCCTCGCGGTGCCCGGCGAGATTGGCTTCCAGAACGGTCGGGATGCCCTCGATCTCGTCCTGCAGGCGACGCGCGTGGCGCAGCAGCGTGCGCTCCGGTACGTTGCCCGACAGCGTCACGATGATCGTCGGCACCAGCGAGAAGTTGGTCTCGAAGACCTGCGGTTCGTCGGCGTCGGCCGGCAGATCCGCCTTCGCCTGATCGACTTTCGCGCGCACGTCGGCCAGCGCCGCGTCCTTGTCGAAGTCGACGTTGAACTCCAGCACGATGGCGCCGTGGCCTTCGCTGGCGATGCCGGAAATCTCCTTCAGGCCGTCGAGGCCGCGGAGCTGGTTCTCCAGCGGCCGCACCAGCAGGCGCTCGGAGTCCTCCGGCGAGATCCCCTGCTGGCTCACCGAGACGTAGAAGACCGGAACGTCGATGTCCGGATTGGCTTCCTTCGGCAGGCTGACATAGGCGATCGAACCGGCAACCACCATGGCGACCAGCAGCGTCAGGACGGTCCTGGTGTGGCCCAGGATCGCGGCGAGGGCATTCATCATTGGGTGACGGTCCCCGATGCGGCGGCGCCGGCCGCCGTTTCAAATACAGGTTCGACGATCTCGCCGGTTTTCACGAAGTCCTGGCCAACGGTGATGACGGTCACCGTCTCGGGCAGGCCGGCGACCCAGACGCCGCCGTTTTCGGTGCCGAGGATCTTGACCGGACTAAAGACGACGCGGTTGTTAGCGTCGACAAGGCGGACGCCGATCTCGCCGTTGTCGTCGAGTGCCAGGATGGCGGGCGAGAACCGGTGCGCCTGCGTCGTTTCCAGAGGGATGGTGATTTCCGAGGTGACGCCATCGCGCAGCTTTCCGTCCGGATTGGGAACGGACAGCTCGATCCGGAAGGTCCGCGTGGATTCCTCGGCCGAAGGCGCGATGAAACGGATTTGTCCCTCCGCGACGTCGCCGGTGACGAGTTCCGCGGAGCCGGTCATCCCGGTCTCGATCCGGCCGACATCCCGCTCGGAGACCTGCGCGACGACGAGCATCGGGTCGCTGTCGATGATCTCGGCGCAGACGTCGCCGACATTGAGCAGGGTGCCGATCTTGGCGGGCAGGGTGTCGACAATGCCGTGGAACGGTGCTTCCAGCGCGGTCCGGTCCATATCGAGCCGGGCCTCGTCGAGAACCGCCTGGGCCGCGTGCAGCGCTGCTTTGGTCGAGCGCACGCGCGTCTCCGCCGCGAAGCCCTTCTCGCTCAGGCTGCTGGTCGCTTCGTGGTCGAGTTCGGCCTGGGCCAGACCGGCCTCGGCCTTCAGGATGTTGGAGGTCCGGCTGCCGGCCTCGAGCCTGCAGATCAGGTCGCCCGCCTCGACCGTATCGCCCTTTTTCACGGCGATCTCCTCGACGAGCCCGGGCGTCTGCGCGCGAAGCACCACGCGTTGCGCAGCCTCGGTCCGGCCGCGCACCTTGAGTTCGGCGCGCCGGTCGCCGGCCGTTATCGTCGCCACCCGGACGCGAAAGGGCTTCGCTTCTCCCGTGGCCGCCGGCGTGTCTGCCCCGACGGAGAGGGCGCCATCGGCGGGCGCGTTTTCGGTGCCAGCGTCGGCGATCCCGGACGGAGTCGTCTCGCCCTGTCCGCCGATGATCACGCGGCCGGAGGCGAGCCAGCCGCCGATCGCGATGCAGATGATGAAGGCCCAGAGATAGGACTTGCGCATGATGAAACTCCCCGCCTACTCGGCGGCCTCGGTGGCGTCGGCCGCCAGTGCCGTGCCGGCACTTGCGATCAGAGCGTCACGGTTCTTGATCAGATAGTCGCGGCTGGCCTCATGCATGTAGAGGCCGTACTCGATGGTCCATTTCGACCCGGGATCGTGGCAGTCCTCGTAGCTGGCCCGAAGTTTCGCCAGTTTCTCGTCGTTTTCCTTCAGCCGCTTCTCGATCAGATCGGCCATGTGCGCCGGCTTGACATAGGCGACGCACATCGAAACCAGAAGGAACTGGGATTTGTAGGCATCCGGCTCCGGCTGCTGGTGCAGGGCTTCGACGAACGCGATCCGGCCTGCCGGTGTGATGGAATAGACCTTCCGGGCCGGCTTGCCCGGCTGCACCTCGTCGCGGCACTCGACCAGACCTTCTTCGGTCAGCCGCGTGAGCGCCGGATAGATGGCGCCGAAGCTTGCGTCGAAGAAGTAGGCGAAGTCGCCTTCGGTGGACTGCTTGCGGATCTCGTAGCCCGTCGCCTCTCCGTAGTTCAGGATGGCGAGGCACAGGGTGCTGACGTTCATTTGCGGGCCTTTCGCCATGTGATGGCGGTCATTGTTCGGCGTTCATGTCAAACGAGCATATGCTCGTCGAGGATATGTCTATCCGCTATATAGTTGGTGACCATAGTCCGTCAACGTTTCTGCAGTGCAGCATCGATGTTTCAGGCGTGTAACAGGGTGCGACCAGCGGCCGCCTTTTGTTCCGCCGCGCCGAACGGCACAATGACCTGGCTAACCGAAAACGGAGCAAGATGGCCCCGATGATCAGGAAGTCCAGCCCCCGGTCGGGCAACCGACGGCAGTCGCCGTCGCTGCTGCGCTTTCTCGCGCTTCACCTCGCGATCGGCTCGTCCGTCGCGGTCGTGGTGGTGGTGTCCCTGATCCTGACCGATGCGCACGCGCTCGGCCGGCTCATCCTGCAGGATCGCGATCCTGTCGTGGCGATTGCCATGCTGATGATCGGTTTCGTCATCACGCTCGGCAGCGCTGCCATGGGAGCGGCCATCATGGGCCTTCCCTACGGCGACAACGGCAAGGCCCGCGGCCGCAAGGTTGAAGTGCGGTCCGCCGGGGAACCGGTTTTGGCACGCGCAGGCGCGCCGGCCCCCCGTCGCTGAGCCGAGTCTGTAGTCGCAATCAACACAGCGCCGCTAGGATCGCGGCGCCGTTTATCTGTACGGGGTCGGGAGGAGGGCCTACTGGCCTTCGGAGAACTGATCGAGATAGGCGATCACGTTCTGCACGTCCTCGTCCTTCTTCAGGCCGGCGAACGCCATCTTGTTCTTCGGGACGAATCCGCGCGGATCGGTGAGATACTGCGCGATCGTCTCGTTGGACCATACGAGACCGTTCTCGCCCGCCTCGACCATGGCCTTCGAGTATTTGTAGTCGGGCAGGGTGCCTGCGGTCCGGCCGACCACGTCGTTGAGCATCGGGCCGACCTTGTTCTTCGCGTTTTCGCCCACCGCGTGACAGGCGAAGCACTTCTTGAAGACCTTTTCGCCGGCGGCGGGGTCACCGTCAGCGAATGCCGGCATGGCAAGTGCGGCAACGGCTGCGGTGGCGAGTACAATACGCCTGATCATGGAGTCCTCCTCATTCGTGTCGGGGGCCGCGACAATGGATGATTCACCCTGCGCGGGAAATATGAGCCACGATGTAACCGGCCATCTAGTATGGCTGTACCGCGTAAGAAATACGACATATCCGCGCAGTTCGGCTCTGTCTGCGCCGGGACGACGTTACGACTCTGTCGGTCCGTGTCCTTCGGGGGGCGCGCAATAGATGTCGTACAGAACCGAAATCACCCGTTCTACCTCGTTGCTGGCAAGCCGGTAGAAGATGGTCTTGCCTTCGCGACGGGTCTCGACCAGTCCGTCGATGCGCAGGCGGGCGAGCTGCTGCGAGATGTTCGGCTGGCGCAGGGCGAGCTTCTCCTCCAGCTCGGTCACCGACTTCTCGCCTGTCGACAGGAGGCAGAGGATCAGCAGGCGGTTCTCGTGCGCGAGCGATTTGAGAAGTCCGGTTGCCTGCTTGGCGCTGGTGAACATTTTCTCCAGGCCGTCGGTAAACATGTCTTCTTTGTTTGCTGGAAGGGCCATGAGCCTGTCCGTACTTGAATTCGGGGTTGTCAGGTTGGTTCGGGCCGTGACGGCGAAGCGTTTGCCGAATCCAGGTCCGGGGCGGCGTTATCATCGCTGTCGAGGCGTCCCAGCAGGTCGTCCAGAAGCCGCCAGAACGCGAGTTTTCCCGGATATCCCATGATCCGGCCGACCTCGCGGTTGTCCTCGACCAGAACGAAGGTCGGCGTATAGCGGACGCGGCCCTTCAGTTCCAGTGCGTCGGGCAGCGGGTCGCGCTTCAGGTCGTAGCGCACCAGCGGCGCCTGGCGCCCGAGCGCGCTGTCGGCGTAGTCCGGTCCGATCTCCGCATTCCAGCGGGCACACCACATGCAGCCGGGGTCCTCGAACATCAACAGTTCGGCGGCGACAAGCGGTTGGGCGATCACGAGCCCGAGATAAAACGTGACGATGCGTAGCAACATTGCCGGTTGAGGCGGTAGCCCGCCCTCCAGTATTCGGTTCGGGGACAGTATATAGCACTGACGCAAATGGGTGCGACCGCATTCGGCGACAATGGCAGGAGGTAGTAAATGGGGCTCGACGTAACGGTCTGGGGGGCATTCCTGGCGGGTTTGCTGTCTTTCATCTCCCCCTGCGTCCTGCCGCTGGTTCCGCCCTACCTGTGCTTTCTGGCCGGTGTCACCCTCGACCAGCTCACCGGCGACGATGCCGGGACGCGGGTGCCCCGGCTGCAGGTTTTCCTGTCGTCGCTGGCCTTCGTCCTTGGATTCACGACAGTTTTCGTGATTCTCGGCGCCAGCGCCTCGGCGATCGGCCGGGTCGTGATGAGCTATCTCGATATTTTCGGATACATCGCCGGCGCCATCATCATCGTCATGGGCCTGCATTTCCTCGGCGTCTTCCGCATCGGCGTCCTGTACCGGGAGGCCCGTGTCCATGTCGAGAAGAAGCCTGCCGGTCTGGTCGGCGCCTATTTCATCGGCATCGCCTTCGCCTTCGGCTGGACACCCTGCGTCGGGCCGGTGCTCGCCGCGATCCTCTTCGTCGCCGGCACCGAGGACACGGTCGCCTCCGGCGCTATGCTGCTGGCGGTCTATTCGCTGGGGATCGGCCTGCCGTTCCTCGCCGCCTCCCTGTTCGCCGGGCCGTTCATGGCGCTGATGCGCCGCTTCCGGTCCCACATGGACAAGGTCGAGAAAGCGATGGGCGCGTTGCTGGTCCTGACCGGCGTGATGTTCCTCACCGGCCAGATGCAATCGCTGTCGTACTGGCTGCTCGAGACATTCCCGGGCCTCGCCCAGTTCGGGTGAGACCGCAAGACGCCGTCGAGGCCGTCCGGAACGCCTACTGCGCCTTCAGGCTCTGGATATAGGCGACCACGTCGTTCACCTCGGCCGTGGTCAGCGACATGTTCGGCATCGGCGGATGCGGCATGCGGATGAAGCTCGCCAGCCGCTCCGGCGTCGCCGCGGGGTCGTCGGCGAGCATGGGGAAGGGCGGCGGCCCGGCGGGAACGGGCGTCGTCTGTTCGCGGTCGATGACGTGGCAGGTGATGCACCAGGTCTCCGCCAGCGCGCGACCGCGCTTCAGGTCGATCGGCTGGGCGGTGGCGGCGAACGTGCCGGCGAGAAAGATGGCGGCAGCGGCGGTCGGGACGTGTTTCATGGAGGTCCGGGAAGCTCCGGTTGGTCAGGGGGATGACTGGTGCCGATCATGACCCATTCGAGGCCCCGGATAAACCGTCGCGTCGACCCGGAGGCGGGATGCGTCAGTCTGTCTCCCCGGCCGTGCCGGCGGTTTTGCGCGTCCCGGCGCCCGTCTTCCCGGCGCCCGTCTTCCCGGCAGACCCCGTCTTCTTCGCCGAGGCGGCTTTCTTCGTCGTGACGGCCTTCTTCTGAGGCGCGGCCTTTTTTGCCGGCACGGCCTTCTTCGCCGGCGCGCCCTTGCTGGCGGCTGTCGCTTTCGTCTTCGGCGCCCCCGGGTTTTTGGGCACCGCCGGTTTCTTGCGCGCGGACCCGGCGGGTTTGACTGATGCCGGCGGCGCCGCGGGTACCGGAGGCGGCGGTGGAGGCACGGCGGGCGCGGCCGCGGTGTCCGCAACCGGTTCGGCCGTGTCAGGCTTTTCGGGCTGCGCGACCGGGGCCGGATCCTGCGCGGCGGCGCCGTGCACGGCCGTGTCCTTCTCTGCCTGCTTCACCGCCATGCGCCACATCCGCCAGCGGGCGAAGCGTTCGCGCAGGCCCGTTTCGATCTCGTCGATATTCTGGAACAGCGGCACCCGCCAGCGCTTCGTCTCCGCCGGCGTCAGGCTGAGACCGACCGTCCGGATCCCCTGCTGATCCTCGCCGCCGACATCGCGCACGATCAGCTCGACGAGCCCGAGCGTCAGCCGGTCGCCGCGGTGCGGCTCGCCGCCGAGCCGGTCGACGAGGAAGTCCGACAGGGTCTGCTCGCCCGGATCGAAGGGCAGGTCTATCCCGTATTCGCGGGCGACATCGGCCAGCCTCGCGTTGCCGTCCAGGGAGAAGTCGCCGAAATAGTCGCGGTCCGTCTCCTCCAGCGCGACCGTGCTGGCGAACAGCCGGTCGAGCAGGTGGATGTAGCGCGGCTGCGTGAAGATGTAGACGTAATCGTCGACCAGCGGCGGGCCCGCCTCGTGCGGCTTCATCGAACGGCCGCGGCGCACCACCAGCGACGGCCGCGCCCAGCGCGGGATCCGCTCGCCGCGGGCCACGGGGCTGTCCGCGACGATGTGATAGGAAACGAGTTCGTGCGTCGCCCGGCCGGGCAGTTCGAGCTCGACCTTTTCCACCGGCCCGATCGCCGGCGGCACCACCAGGCCGAGTTTTCGCGCCACCGGCCGGATCGTCCACCCCTGCAGGATCATCGAGGTCAGCACCACGATGAAGGCGACGTTGAAGAACGCCTGGCCGGCGGGAATGGCCGCCATCATCGGCAGGATCGCCAGCATGATCGACACCGCGCCGCGCAGGCCGACCCAGGAGATGAACGCCGTTTCCTCGCGCGTGAACCGGTAGGGCAGCAGGCACAGCCACACGGCGACGGGCCTCGCGACGAAGATCAGGAACAGCGCGACGACGATCCCCTGCACCCAGATGCGGCCGAACTCGGACGGCGTCGCCAGCAGCCCGAGGATCAGGAACATGCCGATCTGCGACAGCCACGTCATGCCGTCCTGGAACTTGCGCAACAGCGGCATGCCCTGGCGGCCCAGGTTGCCGGTCATCATGCCGGCCAGATAGACCGTCAGGAAACCGCTGCCGCCCATCAGGCTGACCAGCGCGAACAGGAGCAGCGCAAGGCCGAGCACGATGACGGGATAGAGGCCGGGCTCGAGCTGCAGCCGGTTGATGGTGGTGGCGATCAGCCAGCCCCCGGCGATTCCGGCGAGCGTTCCGAGGCCGATCTGCAGCGCGAAGGCCTGCAGGAAAGCCAGCACCGGCGCGCCGACCTCCGGGCCCGCGACGATCATGTCGACCAGCGTTGCCGTCAGGAACACCGCCATCGGGTCGTTCGAGCCGGATTCGACCTCCAGCGTCGCGCGCACCCGCTCGCGGATCGATATTCCCCCGACGCGTAGCAGGAAGAACACGGCGGCCGCGTCCGTCGAGCTGACGATCGCGCCGAGCAGCAGCGACGCGCGCCACGACAGCCCGGCCAGATAGTGGACGACGACCCCGACCAGCGCGGTGGTCAGCAGCACGCCGACCGTCGCCAGTGTCAACGATGGCCAGGCCGCCCGGTTGGCGGTCTCGAAGCGCGTGTTGAAGCCGGAGTCGAACAGGATCACGGCGAGCGCCACCGAGCCGATGAAATAGGCGACCGGCGCGTTGTCGAAGCTGAGGCCGAGCCCGTCCTCGCCGACCAGCAGTCCGATCCCCAGGAAGAGCAGCAGCAGTGGCGCGCCGACGCGGAACGCGATCAGGCTGGTGAGAACGGCAAGCACCAGCAGCGTCGAACTGATAAGGATCAGCAGCAGGGGGAGGTCGGACATGTCGGAAGTATGTCACTTTCCGGGTTTACGTGTTCTATATTTGCCGGGGAAAGACTTTCCGGTGTCTTATTTCGGGTGAACAAACCCCATATGTGAGGGGAGACGGCCGTCCGGGCCGAAGATTGAGGGAGCGAGCGATGAGCGACACGACGCCAGTGACGGGGCTGAGCCCCATGCAGTATCTCGACCGCGCGATGGGCGCGCTGCGCGACATCGGCCTTGCGCCGAAGGAAGGCGAGGAGGCACCCATTGTCTCTCTCCTCAACAAGATCTCCGATCTGGCGCCGGAAAAGACGGTCGTCATCGCCCGAACCCTGCAGCAGGCCACCTTCTTCAACGAGGTGGTGCGCGAGCAGATCTCGGCGATGAACATCGGCGAGCGCTACGACGACATCACCAGCTCCTTCGATTCCATTCGCGACGACGCCAAGGGCATGGTCGATCAACTGGCGGACGGCAAGATCAGTTCCTGGGAAAGGATGCAGAACGTCTGGATGAAGGTCAGCCGCGGCGACATCGCCCAGCGCTTCGACGAGATCCGCGAGACCTATCTCGACGTTGCCCGCGACACGAAGGACCAGATCGAGCGCGAGCACGTCATCCAGGAGGCCTACAGCGACTTCCGCGGCGCCATGAAGAACGCCGAGGTGCTGGCGCTCGAGGTGCTGGAAACCGCCGGTGACCGGCTCGATGCCGCCAAGAAGAAGCTCGAGGAGGCGAATGCCGCCGTGCAGGCGGCCGTCGATGCCGAGCCGGCCGACCGCGCCCGCCTCGAGCTCGCCCGCGACGAGCAATTGCGCGCCATGCAGGACGAGGACAAGCGCTATCAGGTCGCCAAGGACCTCTCCGACAATCTGACGATCGGCTACAACACGTCGGAAGTGGTGATGGCCCGTCTGATGCAGACGACCAACGCCAAGGAGCGCGTCTACCAGCAGGCGATCGCGTTCTTCTCCACCAACGAGACGGTGCTGACCGCCCTGAAGGCGTCCTTCACCGGCCTGTTTGGCCTTAACGAGTCGACGAAGACGCTGGACGCCATGAAGGAGGGCGTGTCGAAGAGCCTCGAGACGCTCGGCGAGATCGGCAACCAGGTGCAGGAAGCCGCGCTGAAGTCCGGCTACGGCCCGACGGTGCGCGCCGACGCGGTGAAGAGCCTCGTCGACTCCGTCGTCGGCTTCCAGGAACGCTCCGGCGAGATCATCGAGGAGATGCGCACGCTGGCGACGAAGAACTCCAACGAGATCCGCGACGCGGTGGAAGAGGGCAAGCGCCGCATGGCGCGTCTGGCCTCCGAGGCCCAGGCCCTGCCGGAACGGCAGTGACGTCTGTCTGCGGTAGGTTGACAGAGAGACCCTAGAGCACCTGGCCCGGCGGAATGGCAGAAGCGACGGCGACCCAGACGACGGCGGCGAAGGGAACGGCGCCACTCAAGCGGCCTCTCGAGGAGGTCATGCTCGCGATGGACGTGGTGGATACGCTACGCCATCGCGAGAACCTCGTCGCGCGCGAACTCAACGAGGAGGATCGCGACCGCCAGCTCATCGAGCGCCTGCGCGAGATCTACGCCTCGCAGGGCATCGAGGTCACCGACCAGGTTCTCGCCGAGGGCGTGAAGGCGCTGAAGGAACAGCGCTTCGTCTACACGCCGCCGGAGTCGAGCTTTCAGGTGACCCTGGCGAAGCTCTATGTCCGCCGCCACGCCTGGGGCAAGGCGGTGCTGGCGATTATCGCTGCCGTCCTGATTGTCTGGGGCGGCTGGCACTTCCTGGTCACCGTGCCGGCGCAGAACCGGGCGGAGGCCTTGCAGGTCGAACTGACGCAGACGCTGCCGAAAGAGCTCAACGAATTGCGCGACCGCATCGATGCCATGACGGACGTTGCCAAGGCGAAGGATGTCGCCGCGTCGATCCATGCCGACGGCGTCGCCGCGCTCGCCGACGAGAACGCGGAGCGCGCCCGTGCCGCCGTTGCGCAGCTTCAGGACCTGCGCCGCAGGCTGGCGCAGGAATACGTCCTGCGCATCGTCTCGCGTCCCGGCGCGACGTCCGGCATCTGGCGCATTCCCGACGCCAATCCGGACGCCCGCAACTACTACCTGATCGTCGAGGCCCTGAACCGCGACGGTCAGCCGGTGACCGTCTCCGTCACCAACGAGGAGACGGGCGACGCCGAGACCGTCAGCGAATGGGGCGTTCGGGTGCCGACCGACACGTTCAACGACGTGCGTGCCGACAAGGAGGACGACGGCATCATCCAGAACGACATCCTGGGGGTGAAGCGCAAGGGTATGCTCGATCCCGAATACGCCATGCCGGTCAACGGCGGCGCGGTCACCGAGTGGTAGGGACGAGAGCATGTCCAGGGGCCGCAAGACATTGCAGCGCATCGACGCCGAGATCGGCTCGCTGCTGAAGGAAGAGCAGCGGGTCTCGCGCGAGGTTGCCGACCTGAGCGATCGCATTGACGGGCACCGCGAACAGGTGCTCGCCGCCTTCCGGGAACTCGCGGTGATGCGGCTGGGCGAGGATACCGCCGAAGCGCTGGGTGGCCGTCTGACGCGCGCTGCCGCCGAGATCGAGCGCGTCCGGCAGGTACGGCGCACGGCGATCGGGGATCTTCAGAAGGAAATCGAGGCCAACGACGCAGAGATCAGGCGTCAGGAGGCCGAACGGGCGCGCCTGTCGCGCGAAATCGCCAGCCTGCACGCCAGAATCGATGCAGGGGACGCCGAGCTTCTCGAGACGCTTGCCGAAGACCCTGATTACAAGGCCCGGATCGACGCCGTCGAGACCGCCGAGGCCGTCGCCGTCGAGGCGGAACGCAAGGCGGAACTCGCCCGCGACGACCGTGTCGAGAAGGGCGCCCCCTACGAGGCCGATCCGCTGTTCATGTATCTGTGGGAGCGCGGCTACGGCACGCAGGACTACCGCGGGCGCGGTCTGACCCGCATGCTCGACGGCTGGGTGGCGCGGCTCATCCGCTATCACGACGCCCGGCCGAACTACTACATGCTGCTGGAGATCCCGGAACGCCTGGGCGAACATGCCAGGCGCGCGCGCGAGGCGGCGGAGGAAGAGGCCGCCGCCCTGATCGCCTTCGAGGCGGAGAAGCGCAGCGCCGCCGGTCTTCGCGACCTCGACGAGCAGGCCGACGCCGACGAGGCGGCGCTCGCCAAGGCGACCGGCACCCTGAACGAACTCATCGCCAATCGCACCGCCCTGCAGGCGAAGCAGGCGATCGTCAACCGTGGCGAGGACGAGGGATCGAAGGCCGCGATCGGGTCGATCGTCGAAATCCTGCAGGACACCAGCCTGAAACACCTGCATCGCGAGGCGCTCCTGACGCCCGATCCGCGCGATGAGCAACTGGTCGAGCGCATCGACGACCTGCGCGACGACATCGAGGACCTGGAGCACGACTTCGAGCGCCGCCGCAAGGTCGAGCGCGATCTGGAGAACAAGCTCGCCGAGTTGCAGGAGGTCCGTGGCCGTTTCGTCGGCGAGCGGTTCGACGACGACCGGTGGGAATTCGACGACGACATGGTCGAGGATTTCCTGAAGGAACTGGTCCGTGGCGTCGTCACCGGCGCTGCCGTCTGGGCCGAACTGCGCCGCCGCGGCCACTATACGCCGGGTCCGACCCGGCCCCGCACGACGACGCGGCGCGGCGCCCCGTGGGGCTTGCCGCAATCGGGCGGCGGTTCGATCTTCCGGCCGCGCGGCGGCTCGTCCCGTGGCGGATTCGGCGGAGGCGGCTTCCGGACGGGCGGCGGATTCGGCGGCGGCGGCGGCTTCAGGACCGGCGGCGGGTTCTAGGAGGGCCGGCTACGTCTCCCGGCCGGAAATGTGCCGCCAGATGGCGGGCATCATCCCGACCGACAGCCCGATCCGGGCGATATGGTGCGCCGTCACGAAGGCGACGCCGACATTCAGCGACAGCGCGATCAGGCTCATCTCGGTCACCCCGCCCGGCGCATAGGCCAGGATCAGCGCCACCAGCGGTTCGTCGGTCACCGTCGACAGGGACAGCGCCACGGCGAACGTTACGCAGAGCATCAGGACGGTTCCCGCCAGCGACGCCAGCATGATCTTGCCCGCGGCCCGGAACGAGACGCCGGCGAAGCGCGAGGCGAGCGAGGCCCCGGCGATCACCTGGGCGGCCGCGATCAGGATGAACGGCGGGCTCGCCGTCGTCAGGCCGGTGGCATGGACGAGGGCGCTGAGCAGCAGGGGACCGGAGATCTGCGCGCCGGGCAGCTTCACGGCGCGGCCGAGGAAATATCCGGCGATGGCGCAGCCGCCGAGCAGCGCGACGTCGATCAGCTCCATCTCGAGGCCGAGCGAGAAACTCTGGCCTCCCGTGCCGCCGCCGCCGACGTGATACAGCCAGCGCATCAGGAAGGGCAGGGTGAGCACCGAGAACAGGATGCGGCAGAAATGGACGAGCGAGATCGTTCGCGCGTCGCCCCCGGAGCCCTCGCCGATGATCGCCATTTCCACCAGCCCGCCGGGGATCGCGCAGAAATAGGCGGTCGGCGCGTCGAAGCCGGCCACGCGCCGGTAGAACTGGTAGACGACCGCCGTCGCCAGCATGATGAAGCCGACAAGCGCCAGCAGCGTGATCCACCAGTCGACCATGCCGGAGACCACCTGCGGCGTGAAGCCGGAGCCGAGCATGACGCCGAGCACGGGGATCATTGTGGACCGCAGCCACACCGGTACGTAGACGCTGTGCCCGCCAATGCTGATGCCGGCGATCCCCGCCGCCCCGACCACCAGGATCGAGCCCAGCATCCACGGCAGCGGCATGTCGATGGCGTAGCCGGCATAGCCGCCCGCCGCGCCGATGGCGACAGTGGCGAGCGTCTTGAGCGTGGCGGTCAGCAGATTTGCCGCGGACATCGGGCGGGTTACCGGCGGGTGCCGTTGCACGGGATCATGCGGTCTCGTTTACCCGCACGGCGCGCGTGCGGCAATCGGACGCGCAAGCAGGGCTGCCATGCGGCCGCCGGGCCAACCGCCCCGGTGTCACTCAGTCCAGCTTCGGCGTGTCGTCGCCCTCGACGGTCGGCGTTTCCTCCGTTGCCGCCTCGCCGTCGGGCACCGCGCCCCTGATCGGCGGGAAGTCGTCGGAGGTGATCGTCTCGCGGTCGAGCAACAGTCTTGCCCCGGATTCCAGGTCGTCGCGCCGGTCGGAGAGGATCTGCACGGCGTTCTCGAATGCCTTGTCGACGAGCCGGCGCACCGCGATGTCGATCTCGCGCGCCGTCGCCTCGGAATAGTCGCGGGTCTGGTAGGTGCCGTAGGCCTCGGCGAGGAAGGCGTGACGCTCCTCCTCGTAGACCACCTGGCCGATCTCCCCGACCATGCCGAAGCGCGTCACCATGCGCCGGGCGATGTCGGTGACCTTGGCGAGGTCGTCGGCCGCCCCCGTCGAGATCTCGCCGAAAATGATGTGCTCGGCGGCGCGCCCGCCCATCAGCACGGCCATGCGGCTTTCCAGATCCTGCGTCGTCTGCAGGAAGCGCTCTTCCGTCGGCCGCTGGATCGTGTAGCCGAGCGCGCCGACGCCGCGCGGGATGATCGACACCTTGTGGACCGGGTCCATGCCCGGCAGCGTCGCCGCCACCAGCGCGTGGCCCATCTCGTGGTGCGCGACGACCTTGCGCTCGTGGTCGTTGAGGATGCGGCTCTTCTTCTCCAGACCGGCGATGATCCGCTCGATGGCGTTGGTGAAATCGGCCATCGTCACCCGGTCGCCGCCGCGCCGGGTGGCCAGCAGCGCCGCCTCGTTGACGAGATTGGCGAGGTCGGCGCCGGTGAAGCCCGGCGTCAGCGCCGCGACCTGCTCCAGCGACACGTCGTCGGCCAGCGCGGTGATCTTGGTGATATGCACCTTCAGGATCGCCAGCCGCCCCGATTTCTCCGGCCGGTCGACCAGGACCTGCCGGTCGAAGCGCCCGGCGCGCAGCAGCGCGGGATCGAGGATCTCCGGCCGGTTCGTCGCCGACAGCAGCACGATGCCCTCGGACGGGTCGAAGCCGTCGAGTTCGGCGAGGAGCTGGTTCAGCGTCTGCTCCTTCTCGTCGTGCCCGCCCATCGGCCCGCCGGCGGTGCGGGCGCGGCCGAGCGCGTCGAGCTCGTCGATGAAGATGATGCACGGCTTCGCCTGGCGCGCCTGCTCGAACAGGTCGCGCACCCGCGCCGCGCCGACGCCGACGAACATCTCGACGAACTCCGAGCCCGAGATCGAGAAGAACGGCACGCCCGCCTCGCCGGCGACCGCGCGCGCCAGCAGCGTCTTGCCGGTGCCGGGCGGGCCGACGAGGAGGATGCCCTTGGGGATGCGCGCGCCGAGACGGCCGTAGGTCGCGGGGTCGCGCAGGAAGGCGACGATCTCCTTCAGCTCGTCCTTCGCCTCGTCGACGCCGGCGACGTCCTTGAACGTCACCTTGGTGTCGCGCTCGACATAGACCTTGGCCTTCGACTTGCCGACGCTCATCAGTCCGCCGAAGCCCTGCTTCTCGGCGAAGCGGCGGATGAAGAACATCCACAGCCCGAACAGCAGCAGCACCGGCAGCACCCACGACAGCAGGTTCGACAGGAAGGTGTCCTGGACGGTCCCGTCGAATTTGACGTTGTACTTTTCCAGGGTCTCGGCAATCGCCGGATCGACCCGGTTGGTGATGAAGTAGGTGCGGCCCTTGTCCTGCGGCTCCTTGAACCGGCCGTAGAGCTGTTCCTTGCGGACCTCGACTTCGGCGATCTTGCCGTCCTTGAGGTAGGTCTCGAACTCGGAATAGGGGATCGGCTCGACCGTCTTCCAGGTCGTGTACCAGCCCTGGAAGAGCATCAGGATGGCGAACGCGATGAACGCGTACCAAAGATTGATCTGGTGCTTCCTGTCGAGCTGCGCCATGCCGAAATCCGTCCGTTAAGACTGACCGTCCCGTGCCGGGCCGACCCCGACTTAGCCTATGCCGGCGGCATCGTCACCCCGGCGCATTGGCACAGCCTGGGCGCAAAAGTTGAATCGGAACTTTAAGACCGGATCACGGGACATGCGGGCGGAATCGGCACGTTAAGGCCCGCCGCTATCCGATTCATCGGACTCGCGGATTCCGGTTCGCGCCAACGTCCGCCTGAATCGAAACGTCAGCGCCCCGTGTCCGGCTGCGCGCGGCCTGAATCGGCACTTCAAGTCGTTGAACCGCTCCGTGAACCGGACCCGATCAGCGCCGTTGCCCCGCACCCGCGCCTTGCATACCGTGGCGAGACGACAAGGGGAGGAAATCGCATGTCAGCGGTTACCGATTTGACAACAGCCTACGATGCGCTCATCGACATCGTCCGCCGCCGTCGCAGCGTCCGCCGGTTCGAGAAGGGCCGGCGCATCGACCGCAGCACATTGACGCAGATCGCCGAGGCCGCGCGCTGGGCGCCCACGGGCGCCAACACCCAGTGCTTCGACCTCGTGATGGTCGACGACCCCGAGATGCGGGACAAGGTCCTGGAGATCTTCCTGCGCCAGTCGAACCGGCTGATCGCGCACGTGAAGGGCTTCCCGGCGGTCAAGAAGACCTACATGGCCAACACCGTGGCGATCGCCATCGTGCTCGGCGACCCGCGCTGGAAGGCCTCGTTCCCGCGCGCTACGGATTCGGACTGGGAGGCCGAGTACGAGGCCAACAACGACAACATCCTGCTCGCCTCGATCGGGGCGGTCATCCAGAACATCCAGCTCGCCGTCACCGCTTGCGGCCTGACCTCGGCGTGGCTGTCGGGCGGCGGCGAGGCGACGACCAACCGCGAGCTCGCCGATCTGCTCGGCTACCCCGAGCCGCTTGTCGCCTACGGCACCATCCCTATCGGCTATCCCGAAAAGGACGTGTCGCGCCGCTGGCGCCGGCCGGTCGAGCAGCTCGTCCACTGGAACGGCTACGACCGGACGAAATTCCGGCCCCAGGGCCTGATAGACTTCTACGTCGGCAAGCTGCGCCCCTTCGCGATGTATCGCGGCGACGAGGACATGCGCGACTGGGAAGACTTCGAGGAAAAGGCGGGCGACTGGGCGGAGGCGCTTACCGGTCCGGCTCCGGCGTCGGATGCGCCCGGACCGGAATCCGCCGATCCGAAAGGAACCACCGCGTAATGCCCCGCCCGTCCGAAGACCTGTCCGGCTGGACCGCGCGCCGGCGGCCCTCCCGCGAGGCGATGGAAGGCCGGTACGTCCGCATCGCCCCTTTCGAGGCGGACAGGCACACCGCCGACCTGTTCGAGGCCTACCGGCTCGATACGGACGGGTCCTTGTGGACCTATCTGCCCTACGGCCCTTTCGCCGACCTCGACGCCTACCGCGCCAATGCGGACAAGGTCATGGCGGGCGAGGATCCGTTCTTCCACGCCATCGTCGACGTGACGACCGGCAAGGCGGTCGGGGTGGCGAGCCTCATGCGCATCGTGCCCGAGCACGGCGTCATCGAGGTCGGCCACATCTGCTACTCGCCGCTCCTGCAGCGGACGCCCGGCGCGACCGAGGCGCAGTACCTGCTCGGCCGCCGCGTCTTCGATGACCTCGGCTACCGGCGCTTCGAATGGAAGTGCGACAACGCCAACGCTCCCTCGCGCCGGGCCGCGGCCCGTCTCGGCTTCCGCTTCGAGGGGGTGTTCGCGAAGCACCTGATCGTCAAGGGCCGAAACCGCGATACGGCCTGGTTCTCGATCACCGACGACGAATGGCCGCGCATCCGCACGGCTTACGAGCGCTGGCTCGATCCGGCAAACTTCGATGCTGACGGCAGGCAGCACCTCAGCCTGCTGGCCCTGAACGCCGGGACGCTGGAAACCGGCCGCCACACGCTGCGCCGTGCCGATCTGGGCGATCTCGATGCGGTCGAGGCGCTCAAACGTGCCACTTACGCCAAGAACCGCGAGATTCTCGGTGTCGAGCCGATACCGCTGCAATGGGATTACGCGGCCGTGCTTGCCGACCGGGAGGTCTGGCTCCTGGAGGATGACGGGGCGCTCGCCGGTGTGCTGGTCGACACCCCGGCCATTGATCACCTCTACATCGACAGTATCGGCGTCGCGCCGGACTTCGAGGGGCGCGGCGACGGCAACATCCTGCTGGCGGCCGCCGAAACACGGGCGCGGGCGCTGGGTCTGAGCGAAGCGCGCCTGATCACCGGCGAGCTGCTGGCGAGCAATGTCGAGTGGTACAAGCGCAAGGGCTACAAGATAACACAGGTCGAGCAGACACCCGACCGCCGGATCGTCCATATGGCGAAGACGCTCGCCTGAGGGGCCGGGGCGTGCGGCCATCCTTCGAGACGCCGCCTGAGGCGGCTCCTCAGGATGAGGTCGGAGTATATGGCAAGGCCTCATCCTGAGGAGGCCGCGGCAAGTGCGCCTGGTCACCGGCGAACTGCTGGCGAGCAATGTCGAGTGGTACAAGCGCAAGGGCTACAAGATAACACAGGTCGAGCAGACGCCCGACCGCCGGATCGTCCACATGGCGAAGACGCTCGCCTGAGGGGCCCGGGGCGTGCGGCCATCCTTCGAGACGCCGCCTGAGGCGGCTCCTCAGGATGAGGTCGGAGTATATGGCAAGGCCTCATCCTGAGGAGGCCGCGGCAGCGGCCGTCTCGAAGGATGCGCGGCGAACACTCCGGTCCCGCTAAAGCTGATCGCGAAGGTCCTCGGCCTCCGCGTCCCACATCGCCTTCACCAGCTTCCAGATGCCCCACAGGTTGAAGATGGCGATCAGCAGGCCGGCGACCAGGTCGGGCCAGCGCTGGGCGAAGTCCGAAATGGCCATCGCCGCGATAATCACGCCGATATCGGCGACGAAGTCCCAGCGGGTCTGCTTCCAGGTCCAGCGGATGTCGTCGTCGCCGACATCGAGCACCCTCAGGCGCAGCGCGGTGATCACGTTGACGGCGAGCGACAGCACCGCGACGGCGATCATCAGCCACGGATTGGGTACGCGGCCGACGCCGAAGCGGGTGAAGCCGACCCACAGGATCCACAGGAAGGCGATGGCCGTCAGCGCGGCGACAATGACGGCCGCGAGCCGGTAGAGCCGCCGGTTGCGGCCGGCGAGCACCAGCGCGGTGCCGGCGCTCAGCCCGTCGCGGAACGAATCGATGGCGATCGCCATCACCGCGACCGAGCCGATCATCAGGGCGACCACGGCTTCGAAGGCGGCGAGCACGAGGCTGGCGACCGCCGAGAACTTCAGGGCGTTCGCCTCTTCCACGGTCGCCGGCGCCAGCAGATCGTCGCCGTGCCCCGCGCCGGGAACTGGTTCCTGTCGAAGGGGATCGAAACTGTCGCTCACGATTTGAGGGTCTCCCGAAGCATGCGGTCTTGCCGAGTCGCGGTGTTCATTGCTCTGTTGTCACCGACACAGTAACGCTTCATCGGTGTCGGCAGGAAGACCGGTCGGCCCGACGTCGCCAAGACATCGGAAACGCAGGGGGCAAGACATGAAGATACTGATCACCGGGGGCGGCGGCATGATCGGCCGCAAGCTCGTCGAACGGCTGGCGCGCGAGGGATCGCTGAACGGCCGTACGATCGGGCAGGTCACGCTGCACGATGTCGTCGAACCGGCCGTACCGGCGGACGCGCCGTTCGCCGTGACGACCGTCGTCGGCGACATCTCCGCGCCCGGCGCCGCCGACGCGCTGGTGGAGAACCGGCCCGACGTGATCTTCCATCTCGCCGCCATCGTCTCCGGCGAGGCGGAGGAGGAGTTCGACAAGGGCTACCGCGTCAACCTGATGGGAACCCTGAACCTGCTGGAGGCGGCCCGCAGCGCCGGAAACGTGCCGCGTATCGTCTTCACCAGCTCGATCGCCGCCTACGGCGCGCCGTTCCCCGAGCCGATCCCCGACGACTACATCCTGCAGCCTCTGACCTCCTACGGCACGCAGAAGGTGTGCGGCGAACTGCTGCTGGCCGACTACACCCGCAAGGGCTTCGTCGACGGTATCGGGATCAGGTTGCCGTCGATCTGCATCCGCCCCGGCAAGCCCAACAAGGCGGCGTCGGGCTTCTTTTCCGGTATCCTGCGCGAGCCGCTGGCCGGCCACGAGGCGATCTGTCCGGTCGACGACACGGTGCGACACTGGATGGCGAGCCCGCAGGCGGCGACGGGATTCCTGGTCCACGCCGCCGAAATCGACGGCGCCGCCGTCGGTCCGCGCCGGACGCTGGCGATGCCGGGCCTGTGCGTGACGATCCGCGAGATGCTGGACGGGTTGCGGCGCATCGCGGGCGACAGGGTCGCGGACCGGGTGAAATTCGAGCCCGATCCGTTCATCCGCACGATCGTCGCGGGCTGGCCGGAGAACTTCGCCCCGGACCGGGCGCTGGCGCTCGGCTTCCGGGCCGACCCGGATTTCGAGACGATCGTCCGCCTGCACATCGACGAGGAGCTTGGCGGCAAAATAGCCGATTGATCCCGCCACGCCTGACGCTACGCTACCGATACCCCTGCCACACGACCGGAGACCCCGACATGGCCATTATCCTGCAGTTCGACTTTCCCTTTTCCGGACCGTGGGGCGCCGATGCCGCCGCCGCGATGAAGGACCTGGCGGAGAGCATCGCCGCCGAGCAGGGCCTGATCTGGAAGGTCTGGACGGAGAACGAGGCCGAGGGCACGGCCGGCGGTATCTACTGCTTCTCGGACCGGGACAGCGCGCTGGCCTACAAGGACATGCATGCCGCCCGCCTTGGCGCCTTCGGCATCACCGGCATTCGCGCCAAGGTGTTCGACGTCAACGAGGGGCTTTCGGCAATCACACGCGCGCCGCTCGACTGAGGGACGGGGACGTCCGCGTGACCCCTGCCGTCGACCCGGCCGATGCCGCGGCAATCCGCGCGCGGCATGGAATTCCGGCCGGCTACGCCGTGCACGGCCATGCCATCGTCTCGGCCGACGGCTTCATCGCCGGTACCGACGGCCAGACGCCGCCGGCGTTGCGCAACGAGGCCGATTGGCGGCGGTTCCAGACCGCGCTCGACGCCGCCGCGGTCTGCGTCCTCGGGCGGCTCGGCCACGAGGCCAATCCGAACTATGCCCGCCGCAACCGGCTGGTCCTGACGCGCGGCGTTGCGGCACTGGAGCGCGGCGAGGGCGCCTGGTTCTGGAATCCCGGCGGCATGACGCTCGCCGACGCCCTGGCCGAAGCCGCGCCCGGCGGCGGCACGATCGCCGTGCCGGGCGGTCAGCCGGTCTTCGATTTCTTCCTGGCGCTCGGCTACGACATCTTCGACCTGGCGCGCGCCGAAACCGTCACGATCGGCGCGGGGACGACGCTGTTCGCCAGCGTCGGCCCGGGGCGGACGGCAGCCGACATCCTGGCGGACGCCGGCATGGTCGCCGATCCGACCGAACAGCTCGATGCAAGCGCCGCCGTCACCCTGACGGTGTGGTGGAGGCGCTGAGGCGATGCCGCAACGACCGGACTACTGGGCCGGCGCCAGGATCAGGGCGGGATCGCGGTCCTCGGAGGTGCGGAACGTCTCGTCGGCGGAAACGAAGCGCATCTTCAGGAGCGGCTTGCCGGAGCCGTTGACGATGACCAGTTCGGTCGGCGTGTCGATGCGCCAGCCCGCCGCATTTTCGAACAGCACATCGAGGCGGCGGCAGTCCGGCCCGCCGTCGAGATGGCGGCCGCCGTTCACCGGCTCGTCGCCGAGCGTCAGCGCGCACTGGCCGCCATCGTCGGCGGTCAGCGTGTAGGGGCCCTGCAGCAGGTCCATCTGGCCGGTGTTCATCCCGGCCAGCGCGGGGCCGGCTAGTCCTGCGACAACCGCAACCGTCAGCAACGCACGCATACCCATATCCTCAGTCCTTCAGCGGGGTTTCGGCAACCGGCGTAAGCGGTCTGCCTGTCTCGAAATAGCTTGTCAGGTTGTCGACCACGAGCTGGCCCATCTGGTTGCGCGTGAACACCGAGGCCGAGCCGACATGCGGCAGCAGCACGACGTTCTCCATCGCGATCAGCTCTGCGGGCACGCGCGGCTCGTCCTCGAACACGTCGAGCCCGGCCGACAGGATGGTCCCGTCCTGCAGCGCCTCGATCAGCGCCGGCTCGTCGACGCTGGTGCCGCGGCCGATATTGATGAGGATGCCGTCGGGGCCGAGCTCCTCGAGCACCCTGGCGTCGATCAGCCGCTCGGTCTCCGGTCCGCCCGGCGCGATGTTCACCAGGATGTCGACGTTACGCGCCATGTCCGTCAGCGAGGCGTAATAGCCGTAGGTGACGCCGCTCTGCTCGGAGCGGCCGTGATAGGCGACCGGCACCTTGAAGGCGTCCAGCCGGCGGGCGACGGCCTTGCCGATGCGGCCGAGCCCGATGATGCCGACGCGGCGGTCGCGCAGCGTCGCCTTGGTCAGCGGGAACGGACCGTCCTTTTCCCAGCGCCCGGCCCGCAGATAGCGCTCGGATTCCGGCAGCTGGCGGACCGTCATCAGGATCAGCGCCAGCGTCGTGTCGGCGACCTCCTCGGTCAGCACGTCCGGGGTGTTGGTGACGATGATCCCGTGCGCGCCGGCCCATTTGGCGTCGACGGAATCGTAGCCGACGCCGAAGTTGGACACGATCTTCAGGTTCGGCAGGCGCGCCATCAACGCGGCGTCGACGGCTGCCCCGACGACGGCGATCCCCTCGATCTTGTCGCCGACCTCGGCGATCAGCGCGTCCTTGTCGTCCGCTTCCCAGAGCTTGTGGACGGTGAAGGCGGCATCGATCTGCTGCATCGCCGCCGGCATCATCGGGCGCATCATCAGGAGATGGTGCTTGGTCATCGTCAGGCCTCGTGCTTGCGCTGCTCCCGTGAGGGAACGTCATGGAGTATGAGGCGGCACCCTAGTGGGTTCCGGCCGGTATTTGAATTCTCCGGAACGAGGAAACTGTTGGTCCCGGTCGACGGGCCGTCCGGTACGCTCACGCCTCCTTCACCGTCCGTTCGCGGAACAGAAGGTAAAGGCCGGAGGCGATGACGATGCCCGCGCCCAGGATATTGGCCGCCGTCGGCACGTCGCCGAACACGAGGAAGCCGTACAGCGTCATCCAGACGATCTGCACGTAGACGAAGGGCGACAGGATCGCGGCGGGCGCATAGCGGTGGGCGCTGATCAGGAATCCGTGGCCGACGAAGCCGATGATGCCGATCGCGCCCATCAGCGCGACCTGCAGGAGGTCCTGCGGCCAGATCCAGACGAACGGCATCACCGGCAGGAACGCCACCGTCCCGACGAGGGCCGCATAGAATTGCTGGGCGCTGTCGGATTCGCTTGCTGTCAGGATGCGGGTGATGATGGCGTAGAAGGCGTAGGTGATCGCCGCGCAGACCGAAAACAGCGCCGCCCACTGGAAACCGTCCGTACCCGGCTGCGTCACGACGATCACGCCGGCGAACCCGACCATGACGGCGGCCCAGCGCCGCGGCCCGATCCATTCCCCCAGCAGCGGTCCGGCGATCACCGCCACCAGGAACGGCGAGGAGAACAGGATCGAGACGGTCTCGGAGAGCTGCAGGTAGCGCAGCGCCAGGAAGTTGCACAGCGTCGAGGCGAACAGCACGACGCCGCGCACGACGATCAGCACCGGCCGTTTCGTCCGCCACACCCGCGGCAGGCCGCGCGGTCCCACGCTGCCGACGGTGAGCACCAGGTGGCCCAGATAGCGGACGAAAACCACCTGCATCGCGGTGAAGTCGACGACGAGCGTCTTCGCGCAGGCATCCAGCGTGGAAAAGCAGAATCCCGCCAGGCAGATCAGGAAGATGCCGCGAACCCGCAGCGAGGCGTCGTCCGCGCCGGGCAGCACCGTCATGCGCGCCCCCGTCCGGGACTGGCGTCATGGGCGGCTGACGGGGAATGGGGCAAGGCGGCTCCGGTCGGGTCTGGCGGCGATCGCGCGATAGGTCACGGGTCCTGACCGTAATCGGCCGTCTGCGGGACGAGGTCAATTGCCTCAACTGCATTGTTAGGGCGCGAACAATGCATAGGGTTTCGGTTACCCTAAGACCGACAAACGCGGTTTATCGCCGTTGCTGCCTTGTTTGACGGGCAGAGTACCGGCATTAAACGCGGGTCTGAATTACCTAAGGGAAATCAGTATGGCATGGGGCGCTGCGCGGCTACGGGCCCGACAAGGTGGAGGCGGCGACAGGAACGGCGAGGCACGGGAAGAGGAGCTGTCCCAGCGGGATCGGGCCTACCTGGAAATCCGGCGCCGTATCCTCGAAAACGAACTGCCGGCCGGCTCGCAGATGCTGGAAACCGAGGTGGCCGATCTGTTGCAGATGAGCCGGACACCGGTCCGCGAGGCGCTGATCCGGCTGCACGAGGAAGGCCTTATCGAGGTGCGCCCGCGCCACGGCATGCGCGTCCGGACGGTCTCTCCCGACGACATGGCCGAGATCTACGACCTGCTCACCGCGCTGGAGGCGACGGCGGCGGAGCTGGCGGCGCGGCGTGGCCTCTCCAAAGCCGAGATCGCCATGTTCGAGACGGCCGCCGACGATATGGACACGGCGCTGGAGGCCGGCGATCTCAGGGCCTGGGCGCTCGCCGACCAGCGGTTCCACGATCACCTCGTGGCGATGTCCGGCAACAAACGTCTGGAGACCGTCGTAGCCACCATGTGCGACCAGGCCCACCGGGTGCGCATGGCGACGCTGACTCTGCGCCCGGTCCCCACCGACTCGAATGACGACCATCGCGCGCTGATCGCCGCGATCCGCCAGAACGATGCGGACACGGCGCGCGAAATCCATCATGCGCACCGCCGCAAGAGCGGCGAGGCGATCGTCGGTCTGCTCGAACGGCTCGGGCTCAGCGCCCTGTAAGGGACGGTCCCGGGCCGGCGCGCGGTCAACGGCCGAAGAGCCGCCCGATCCACCGTTTCAGCCGCTCCGGCGTGGTCTCGATCCGCGGCGCGCGCAGTCCCGTTCCGCCAGACGAATTCCGGCCGGCTGCGGCCTCTTCCGCGAGCGCCTGCGACCGGCGCAGGCTCGTTTCCAGAACATCGAACAGGATATCGGGATCGAGCGGCGGCTCCGCCGGCGCCTCCTCCGTGACGGAGGCCTTCAGCCGGTCCGAGATCGCCAGAAGCCGCGAGGGCGGTGTCAGCCGCTTGTTGACGGCCTTCAGCACGCGGGCGTTGTTGCGCTCGATCGCCTCGAGCGCCGCCTTTGGAATGTCCGGCGTGCGCCGCCCGCGGGCGGGATGCGTGAAGGTGTAGTCCTGCACCAGCTTGGAGACATGGACGCGCGGAAATCCCTTCGCGTTGAGGGCGCGGAACACCGCGATCTCGTCGGCCGACAGCGACCGGTTCACCGCCGGCGGCATCTCCATGCCGTCGGCCGGGAGGCCGACCGACTCGAGAAACGCCTCGAACACGCGGTCGCGCACGTCGTCATAGAGGATGCAGGTGACGGCCTCGGGGCCGAAGGCGGTCTCGTAGGCTTTCAGCGTGGCCTTGAAGCGCGCCTTGTAGTTGGCCGCGAACGCCGCGAACGGCTTCTTCATGCGCCGACGCTTCACGTATTCGCCGTATTGCGACACCGCGTGATCGGCCAGGTGGCGGACGAAATAGACGATCCGGTACTCGTCGAAATAGCGGTCGAGCACCGGCTTGAGCTTGCCCAGTGTGGTCGCGTCGTAGCGGCCCATCGCCTCGCCGGAGAGGATCACGGTATGGCAGTCGCCGGTCGACGAGATGTCGCCGAGCCAGGACGAGAGCTGCCGCAACGAGCCCTTCGGCTGGGAATCGATGAGGTGCTTGTGGCTGTGCAGCATCCAGCTGTTGCCGGCGACGGTCCGTCCCTCTTCGGCCTTGCTGTCCTGGCGGCCTTCGGGGAACAGCACGCCATGGGCGCGCAATGTCGCGCGGTTGCGCACCAGCGCCGACTGGATCGCCGACGTGCCTGTCTTCGTTGCGCCGATATGAAGGACGAGTTTCCCGGCCATGATGTCTCTGACCCGATGTGGGGGCGAGACCTATAGCACCGCCCTTCGCCTGCCGCCACACGCTGTCCGCGCCGGGCGGCTTACGGTTCGCCGTTCATGAACTGGCGCCACTGCTCTTCGCCGATAGTGCACGGAACGCGGGGCGCTTCGGCCGATATGCGGATCAGGCGCGGGCGCTGGATTCCGGCGATTTCGAGAACCAGCTTGTTGCGGATCGCCTCGGCGAACTCCTGCGGCGAATGGACCGGCAGGGAAAAGGCCCCGGGGCCGCCGATGACGCAGTCCTCGTAATAGTCGTCGAGCTGCGGCAGTTCGAACAGCGACAGCGGGCCGCCGCCGCCTTCGGGCACGAAGGGCAGGCCATTGATGGTGATCCCCTCGGCAATCACCGCGTCGCGCACGATATCCACGCGTTCGCCCTGATTGTTGGCCCCGTCGCCGGAGACGTCGATCACCCGTCGCAGGCCCCGATAGCCGTTGTTCTCGAACAGCGCGGTGGAATAGAGCAGGGCGCCGCTGATCGAGGTGCGCCGCCGGCGTGCGATGGGGGCTTCCGCCAGCAGGGCCGACATCTCGGCGGCGGCCTGGCGGCTGTCGATCAGCACCCAGTCGATGGTCAGGAACTGGGAGATGGCGCCGGCCCATTCGACATAGGCGACCGCGATCTTGCCGTGCAGGCCCTGTTCGATGGCGTTGATCACGAGCGGATCGAGGAACGCCTTGACGTAGCCTTCGCGCTGCAGGGTCTGCTCGTCGATATCCATGCTGAGCGACACGTCGACGGCGATGACGAGTTCCAGATCCACGGTGGTCTCGCCACCGGACTGGGCGCTGGCCGCTGTGCCGAACGCCGAAACGGCGCCCAACAGCGCAATGGACGCCAGAACTGTCGTGAACAGGCCTCTCGATCGCATCGTCGACCAGATTAGGCGAAACTTCCCGGTTTGACACGCACGAATTGGCGAGCGGTGGACCGCAGCCTTCCTTTGCTGTGCGGGCTCTTGCCGTTTTACCTGCCGCGGAGAAAACTGGGGCGGACTAAGAGGGATGAAAGGGAGATTCTCAATGCGCGACGAGCTGTTTGCCCGGATCGAGGCGAAAACCGACGAGCTCGTCGCCCTGACCCGCGATCTCATACAGATCCCGACCGTCAATCCGCCCGGCGAGGTCTACGGCGAATGTGCCGAGCTGATCGGCGAGCGGATGCGCCGCCGCGGTTTCGACATCGCCTATGTGCGCGGCGAGGGGACTCCGGGCGATTCCGAGCGCTATCCGCGCATGAACGTCGTCGCCCGCAAGCAGGGCGCGTCGCCGGGCGCGTGCGTGCACTTCAACGGCCATACCGACGTGGTCGAGGTCGGGCACGGCTGGACGGTCGATCCCTTCGGCGGCGCGGTGAAGGACGGCAAGGTCTACGGCCGCGGCGCCTGCGACATGAAGGGTGGCATCGCCGCCTCCATCATCGCGGTGGAGGCGCTGATCGAGATGCGGCCGGACTTCCCCGGCGCCCTGGAGGTGTCGGGCACCGTCGACGAGGAATCCGGCGGCTACGGCGGTGTCGCCTACCTGGCGAAGGAGGGCTACTTCTCCAGGCCGCGCGTCGATCACGTCATCATTCCCGAGCCGCTCAACGTCGACCGGGTCTGCCTCGGCCATCGCGGCGTCTGGTGGGCGGAGATCGAGACGCACGGGCACATTGCCCACGGCTCCATGCCGTTCCTCGGCGACAGCGCCATCCGCCACATGTCCGCGGTGCTGGAGCGCTTCGAGCACGATCTCTATCCGCATCTCGCCACCAAGCGCACGGACATGCCGGTGGTGCCGGAGGGCGCGCGGCAGTCGACCATGAACATCAACTCGATCCACGGCGGCCTGTCGGAGGGCTTCGAGGGGCTGCCTTCCGCGGTGGTCGCCGATTCCTGTCGCGTCGTCGTCGACCGGCGCTACCTGATCGAGGAAACCTACGACGAGGTGCGCGGCGAGGTCGTCGAGGTGCTCGAGACGCTGAAGCGGGATCGCGCCAATTTCAGCTATGACCTGAGGGAGATGTGGTCGGTGCCGCCGACGATGACCGACAGGGAGGCCGCCGTCGTGCGCGCGGTGGCGTCCGAAATCGAGACGGTGCTGGGCAAGCCGGCCGACTATGTCATCTCGCCGGGCACCTACGACCAGAAGCACATCGCCCGCCTCGGCCACCTGCACGACTGCATCGCCTACGGGCCGGGCATCCTCGATCTCGCCCACCAGCCCGACGAATATGTCGGCATCGACGACCTCGTCGCCTCCGCCAAGGTGATGGCCGCGTCGGCCTGGGCGCTGTTGACGGGCGAGGTGGCCTGAGCCGCACCCGCCGGCAGAGACCGGGCCGACATCATTTTGTCGCGTCTTCGTCTTAGTCCCCGGATCGTCGTCAGGGCGCCGCATCCGGACGCGATCGCAATGCCCTCCCACCCTGTCCGCCAGAATCCCGCCGCAGTCCCGAAGAGCCAGACATGTCCATCACACTATCCAGCGTTGCCAAGTCCTTCGGGGCGGACCGGGCGCTCGACGGGGTCTCCCTCGACATCGGCGACGGCGCGTTCTTCGCGGTGCTGGGGCCGTCGGGCTGCGGGAAGTCGACGCTGCTGCGGCTCACCGCCGGCCTCGAGACGCTCGACGCGGGCGAGATCCGTATCGGCGGGCGGCTGGTGGCGGGCGACGGCCTGCACGTTCCCCCCGAGACGCGCAACGTCGGCGTCGTCTTCCAGTCCTATGCGCTGTGGCCGCACATGAGCGTCGAGGCGAACGTGGCGTTCCCGCTCGGCAGCGCGGGGACGAAACGGGGCGCGGCGGCCGCGCGTGCCCGCGAGCATCTGTCGACCGTCGAACTGCAGGCCTTCGCCGATCGCAAGCCGGCCCAGCTCTCCGGCGGTCAGCGCCAGCGCGTCGCGCTCGCCCGCTGTCTGGCGCAGAACGCCGGCACGATCCTGATGGACGAGCCGCTTGCCAATCTCGACCCGCACCTGCGCGCGTCGATGGAGGAGGAGATCCAGCGCTTCCACGCCAGGGCCGGGGCCACCGTCCTCTACATCACCCACGACCAGCGCGAGGCGATGGCGCTCGCCGACCGGCTGGCGGTGATGTGGGACGGCCGCATCCTGCAGGTCGGCGAGCCGGATGCCGTCTACCACCGCCCGGTCAACGAGCGGGTGGCGCGGTTCATCGGCCGCGGCGCGGTCCTGGAGGGCGCCGTGCTGCGGTCGGAGGCGGGCCGAGCGCGGGTCCGGATCGCCGGATTCGAAGCCGACGCGCGCTGTTTGGACGAAACGACAGCCGGACCGACGAAACTGATGGTCCGGCCCGATGATATCGCGGTCGGAAACGACCCCGGATCGATGACCGGAACGATAGAGCGCGTCGCCTATCGCGGCGGCTTCTGGGAGGCCGCCGCCCGTGTCGAGGGCCTGGGCGAACCGCTCGCCCTCGATCTGCCCCGCCGCGTCGGCGTCGGCGACACGGTGCCGGTGACGCTCCGCTCGGCCTGGGTCCTGCCGGAGATCTGAAACCTCAGTCCCGCCAGGGGATTACGCCGGCCGGCAGCTTCGGCGCGAAGGCGTTCATCGCGATCATGATGACGACCGTGACGACGACGGTCACCGCCGACATCGCGGCGGCCAGCGTGGTGTAGCCGCCGTCCTCGTAGTTGAAGATCACCGTGCCGATCGTCTCGCTGCCGCTCGACCACAGCAGCGCCGACACCGTCACCTCGTTATAGGCGGTCAGAAACACCAGAATCGCCCCCGAAACCGCCGCCGGCGCCATCAAAGGCGCGAAAATGTGGCGCATTCTTCGCCCGAATCCTGCGCCCGAGACCCGGGCGGCATCGTCGAGGCTGCCGTCGAGCTGGTTGTAGGCGGCGGCAACGGGTTTCAGACCGACGACGAAGAACGCCGCGATGTAGGCGATCAGGATGATCCAGATCGTTCCGTAGAGCGAAAACCCGAGTACCGGCAACGGCTTGAGGAAGGCGAGGATGAACGCGATCGAGATCACCAGTCCGGGAACCGCGAAGCCGAGCTCGGCCTGGCCGGCCGAGAACACCGCCGCCCGCCGGGGCGTTCCCTTCGCATGGGTCAGGAAGTAGCCGAGGCCGATCGCGAGCACGCCGATCAGCGCCGCCGCTGCCGTCGCCATGAAGGTCGAATTGAGGAAGGCGCGCGCGGTCACGGCCTGCCGGCCGAGGACCTCCCGGAAGTTCCCGAAGGTCAGCGTTTCCGCCGAAAGCGGCACGCCGTAGGTCGGCACCAGCGCGGTCGCCGCCAGCGACACCACCGGCAGCCCCAGCGTGGCCAGGACGATGAACCACAGCGCGCCCTCGGCCGCCGGACGCAGGCGGCCGAGATCGATGGCCAGCGGCGGCTGCGGCAGGCCGATCAGCTCGCGCCGCATGAAACGCTGCAGGATCAATTGCAGGCTGAGCGCGACGATGGTGACGAGCGCCAGGATGATGGCGATGACGGCGACGTTGGGCAGGACATCGGGGCCGAAGCTGGCAAGCCGCTGCCACATGAGGACGGGCAGGGTGGTGTAGCGCGCCGGGATTCCGAGCAGCGCGTTGATGCCGAAATTCCCCAGCGCCGCGACGAAGGACAGCGCGAAGGCCGCCAGCAGCGTCGGCGCGAGCGAGGGGACGATGACCCGCGCCAGCAGGCGGACGGGGCCGGCGCCGCAGACCCGGGCGGCATCGCTCAGCTCCCGCGGAAATCCGCGCAAGGCCGCCCGGACGATCAGGAACACCAGCGGCGTGTGCTGGATGGTCAGCAGCGTGACGATTCCCGCCCGCGAATAGATCGGATGCGTCGAACCGGGTTCCGGTGCGATGCCAAGCCATTGCAGGACCGGGCTGGCCGGCCCGAGCGCCTGGATCCACGCGATCGCCGTGACGTGCGGCGGGATCATCATCGGCAGCAGCAGGAAGAAGACGAGCGCCGCCTTGGCACGGACATTGGTCAGGCCGATCGTGAGGGCGAGCGCCGTTCCGGCGATCGTCCCGAAGAAGGCCGCCAGCAGGCTGCTCTCGAGGCTGTTCCACAGCGCCCTGAGCACGGACCGGCTCGCCAGGGCATCGGCGAGCGGCGCGAGGCTGAGACTGCCCTCGGCGAAAAGCCCCATCCTCACAAGCAGCAGCAGCGGGTAGCCGCAGAACAGGAAAACGGCCAGAACGATGGCGGCGAGGGTCAGACCCTCGCCGCCGAAACGCAGATGTCGGTCGGAATCGCGCAAGAACGATCAGCCGCCGAAGATCTCGGTGAACTTCATCTTATTGGCCTGGTCGTTGGCCAGCGCGTCCGACGGGTCGAACGTCATCAGCTTGATCGTGTCGCGCGAGGGGAAGCCTTCCGGCGGCGCGACATCGGGATGGGCGGCCAGGTAGCCCTGGTCGGCGGCAAGCTGCTGGCCTTCCGGCGACAGCAGGAAGTCGACGAACGCCTTGGCGGCCGGCACGTTCTTCGCGGTCTTGAGGATCGCGACCGGCTCCGTCACGGCCGAGACGCCTTCTTCGGGGAAGACGAATTCGACCGGCGCGCCGTCCTTCTTGGCGCGGATCGGCAGGAAGTCGACGACGAAGCCGTACAGCTTCTCGCCGCCGGCGACCGCCTTGTAGGTGCCGCCGTTGCCGCCCTCGGGAATGGCGCCCTGCTGGGCGAGGCCTTCATACAGCTCCCAGCCGAGGTCCGGGTTCGAGGTCAGCGTCGCCATGTGGATCGTCGCCGCGCCCGACGTCAGGGGCGAGGGCATGGCGATCTTGTCCTTTGCGTCCGGCTTCAGCAGATCCTTGTAAGAGGTCGGCTTCATCCCGGCATTGGTGTTGTAGACGATGCCGGTGGTGATCAGCTTGGTGGAGAAGTACGTCTTGTCCTTGTCCATGATCCCGGCGTCGTAGGCCGACACGTCCGCGTCTTCGTGGGACAAGAGATGGCCTTCCTGCTTCAGACCTTCCATCGTCACCGTGTCGGCGATGAGCAGGACGTCGGGCTTCGGATCGCCGGCGGCCAGTTCGGCGCGCAGCTTGGCCATGACCTTGGTCGTCCCGTCCCGGACCCAGTCGACCTCGACATTCGGGTACTTGGCCTTGAAGGCGTCGACCGTCTGCTGGGCATCTTCGTTCGGCTGCGAGGTATAAATCACCAGCGTGCCGGACGGGTCGTCGGCCAGGGCGGCACCGGCGAAGACGCCGGTCAGGGCGAGCGCCGCGGTGGCGGCGAGAAGAAGCTGTTTCATGTGCCAGTGTCCTCTTGCGGATGGGATGACCCGTCAGGGTCGGTAAACGGGCTCGCTACCACGTGCATATGACAGGTCGATATCGCCCGCCGGGCCGGCAGCGACGGTTTTCCCTAACGTGACGTTCGCCGAATCGCGCTAGAGGATTGGCTTGGCTTATCGCACATACAGGCTTGCCGATGGACTACGCCTATTTCGCCAAGGTTCTGGCGGCGCTGTTCGCCATCATGAACCCGATTGCGAACCTGCCGGTCTTCATGTCGCTGACGTCGGACTTCGAAACGGCGGGGCAGCGCAAGGTGGCGCTCACCGTCGTCGGCGGTCTGCTGATTGGCGGGGCCGTCACCGTCTTCGCCGGGGCCGCCATTCTGAAGACGTTCGGGATCGGTATCGACTCGTTCCGCCTCGCCGGCGGGCTGCTCATCCTGTTTATTGCGCTGAACCTCCTGCATGGCGAGGAATCCAAGGCGCACGCCGGATCGGAGCACGAGAAGAAGGCGTTTTCGTCTTCCAACAATCCCGGTGTCTATCCGATGACGGTGCCGATCCTTCTTGGACCCGGCGCCATCTCGACGATCATCATATTCCACCAGCAGGTGGACGACTTCGCGATGCGGCTCGCCTTCGGGCTCGCTATCGGCACCATGGTCCTCCTGCTCGGTGCGACGTTCTTTGCCGCGCCGTTCCTGTCCCGGATCCTGGGGCAGACGGCGATCTCGATCATGAGCCGTCTGATGGGAATGATTCTGGCGGCGATTGCCATGGAGATGATGGTCGAAAGCCTGAAAAACCTGCTGCCCGGTCTCGCCGGATAGACTTCGCGACCCGCTGTGCCGGGTGCCCATTCCCCCGCGCGATGTTTCTGCTACTGTTGCGGCAATCAGTGCGTCACAGGGGAGAACTGGACCGATGAAGCCACTATTCGTTTGCGCCGCGCTTGCGCTGACGGCGGCCGTGACACCGCTTCCGGCCGCGGCCGCGAAGACCGATCTGACGATGGGAACGGTGCTGGAGCCGCCGCATCTCGACCCGACGGGCGGGGCCGCCGCGGCGATCGATGAAATCGTCTACCAGAACGTCTTCGAGGGCCTGACCCGCATCGACAAGACCGGCGCGGTGCAGCCGTCTCTGGCGAAGGAATGGACCATCTCCGACGACGGGCTGACCTACACCTTCACGCTGCACGACGGGGTCACGTTCCACGACGGATCGGACATGACGGCCGAGGACGTGAAGTTCTCGCTCGACCGTGCCATGGCCGAAGACTCCACCAACGCCCAGAAGGCCCTGTTCGAACCCATCGAATCGGTCGAGGCGCCGGATTCGAAGACCGTCGTCGTGACGCTGAAGCGGCCGACGGGCGCCTTCCTGTTCAATCTCGGCTGGGGCGACGCCGTGATCGTCGCGCCGGAGACCGCCGACACCAACAAGGAAAAGCCGGTCGGAACGGGGCCGTTCAGGTTCGTCGAGTGGGTGCCCGGCGATCACATCACGATCGAGAAGAACCCGGATTACTGGGGCGAACCGGTGGCGCTCGACACGGCGACCTTCAAGATCATCCCGGATCCGGCCGCCGCCACCGCGGCCCTGCTGGCCGGCGATGTCGATGCCTTCGCCAACTTCCCGGCGCCCGAGGCGCTGCCGCAGTTCGAGGCCGATCCGCGCTTCGCCGTCGTCAGCGGCTCGACGGAAGGCGAGACCATCCTGTCGACCAACAACGGCAAGGCGCCCTTCGACGATCTGAAGGTCCGGCAGGCCATCGCGCATGCCATCGACCGGCAGGCGATCATCGACGGCGCCATGTTCGGGCAGGGCACGCCGATCGGCAGTCACTTCGCCCCGCATCACCCCGCCTACGTCGATCTGACCGGCACCTACCCGTATGACCCGGAAAAGGCCGAGGCGCTGCTGGCCGAGGCCGGCTATCCCGACGGCTTCGAGGCGACGCTGAAGCTGCCGCCGCCCCCCTATGCCCGCCGCGGCGGCGAGATCATCGCCGACCAGCTCGGCAAGGTCGGCATCAAGCTGGAGATCATTCCCGTCGAGTGGGCGCAGTGGCTGGAGCAGGCGTTCAAGGGCAAGGACTACGATCTGACGATCGTCTCGCACACCGAGCCCATGGACATCGGCATCTACGCGCGGCCCGACTACTATTTCCAGTACGACAATCCCGAGTTCAACGCGGTGATCGAGAAGCTCAACGCCGAGGCCGACACCGAGAAGCGCTATGCCCTGATGGGCGAAGCGCAGAAGATCCTCGCCGAGGACGCGGTGAACGGCTTCCTGTTCGAACTCGCCAAGACCGGCGTGTGGAACTCGAAACTCGAGGGTCTGTGGGAGAACAGCCCGGTGCAGGCCAACGACCTGACCGACGCGCACTGGACCGAGTGAGCGGCTCCGGCTCCGGGAAGGTGGTCGCGTCACAGCGGCTTCGCTTGCCCGGCCGGCGGTGCCCCGCCGCCCGGGCGACCCCCCTCCCTATCCCTCCCCCGCAAGGGGGGAGGGGAGAGCAAGCGGCGCGGCTCGATAATTCTCTCCCCTCCTGCGGGTGGAAGGCTCGGCGCCGTGACCAAGGGCATCGAAATCTCGGTTTTCGAAGGGACGAACGCCGGAAGTCCGACCTGCTAGCGGCTCGGCCGGACAACTCCCTCCCCCCCTGCGGGGGAGGGTTGGGGAGGGGGGTAGCGGCACGGCAAAGCGCTCGAGATCTGCGACCTGACTCCGAAACTACGCCGCTCGCCGTTCCCGCATGAGCCTGCTCCTCGCCAAACGCCTCGTGGCCCTGATCGCGACACTGTTCGCCACGTCCCTGATCGTCTTCCTGGTGATGGCGGTGTTGCCGGGCGATCCGGCGCAGATCATCCTGGGGATCGGCGCGCAGGAGGACACGCTCGCCGCGTTGCGCCACGAGCTCGGCCTCGACCGGCCACTGATCGAGCAATATGTCCTCTGGGTCGGCGGTCTGCTGACCGGCGATCTCGGCACCTCCTACACCTATTCCCGGCCGGTCTCCGAGTTGATCGGCCAGCGCGTCATGGTCAGCCTGCCGCTGGCGATCTTCGCCATTGTCCTGTCGACGGTCATCGCCATTCCCGCCGGCGTCATCGCGGCGGCGCGCCACAACAGGCCGGCCGATGTCGGTGTCTCGGCGGCGGCGCAGATCGGCATCGCGATTCCGAATTTCTGGTTCGCCATGCTCCTGATCCTGTTCTTCGCGGTGAAGCTCGGCTGGTTTCCAGCCGGTGGCTTCGCAGGCTGGGATGAGGGCGTGATCCCCGCGCTGCAGTCGCTCGTGCTGCCGGCCGTCGCGCTGGCCCTGCCGCAGGCGGCGATCCTGACGCGGGTGACCCGGTCCTCCGTCCTCGAGGTGCTGGGCGAGGATCATGTGCGCACCGCCCGCGCCAAGGGGCTGACGCGCGGAGCCGCATTGCGCCGTCACGCGGTGCGCAACGCGTTGATCCCGGTCGTCACGATCATGGGGTTGCAGTTCTCCTTCCTGCTCGCCGGCACCATCGTCATCGAGAACGTCTTCTACCTGCCGGGCCTCGGCCGGCTGCTGTTCCAGGCGATCGCCCAGCGCGACCTGATCGTCGTGCAGTCGCTCGTCGTGCTGCTCGCCGGCGCGGTGGTGATCGTCAATTTCCTCGTCGATCTCGCCTATCTGGGGATCGACCCGCGGCTGAGGAAGGCGGTCCATGGCTGAGGCGGCCGCACTCCGCGAGGTCTTCGGCAAGGGGCTCCGGTCGGGCTCCTTCGTGCTCGGCGGCGCGATCACCGCCCTGTTCGCCGTCGTCGCGATCATCGCCATCGTCTGGACGCCGTGGTCCTACACCGACATGAACATCCCCGAGCGGTTGCAGGCCCCGTCCTGGCAGCACTGGTTCGGCACCGACCAGTATGGCCGCGATGTCCTGTCGATGATCATGAAGGGCACGCACAATTCGGTGCTGGTCGCCGTCGTCGCGGTCGGCATCGGCATGGGGCTCGGCGTGCCGCTCGGCGCGGCGGCGGCGGCCAGACGCGGCTGGGTCGACGAGATCGTCATGCGGTTCTCCGACTTCACCTTCGCGTTTCCCTTCCTCCTGTCGGCGGTGATGATCACCGCGCTGTTCGGCCCCGGCGCGGTGAACTCGATCATCGCCATCGGCATCTTCAACATCCCCGTCTTCGCCCGCCTGACGCGCGGCTCCGGCATGGCGGTGTGGCAGCGCGACTACGTGATGGCGGCGCGGGCGGCCGGCAAGGGCGGCACGCGCATCACGGCGGAACACATCCTGCCCAACATCGCCAGCGTCCTGATCGTCCAGGCGACGATCCAGTTCGCGCTGGCGATCCTCGGCGAGGCGGCGCTGAGTTATCTGGGCCTCGGCACGCAGCCGCCGCAGCCCTCCTGGGGCAAGATGCTGAACGAGGCGCAGACCATGGCCGTCATCGCGCCCTGGCTGGTGATCTTTCCCGGCCTCGCCATCGTCCTGACGGTGCTCGGCCTGAACCTGTTCGGCGACGGCCTGCGCGACGTGCTCGACCCGAGACTGAGGCGGGCGCGATGACGGCGCTGCTCGATATCCGCGATCTCGTCGTGACGTTTCCGCTGGCTGCCGGCGACGCGCGGGTGCTGCACCACGTCGACCTGCAGGTCGGCGCCGGCGAATCCGTCGGCATCGTCGGGGAGTCGGGCTGCGGCAAGTCGATGACGGCGCTTGCCGCCATGGGACTTTTGCCCGACGCGGCCGAGGCGTCCGGCTCGATCCGTCTCGATGGTGAGGACATCCTGGGGCTAGGCGATGCCGTGATGAGCCGGCTGCGCGGCAGGCGCGTCGGGATGATCTTCCAGGAGCCGATGACGGCGCTCAATCCCGTCCGCACCATCGGCGACCAGGTGGCCGAGGGATTGCGCCTGCATCTCGGCCTGTCGGACCGCGAGGCGCTCGACCGGGCCGTCCGGATGCTGGAGCGAGTCGGCCTGCCCAGGTCGCGGTTCTCGCCCGACCTCTACCCCCACCAGCTGTCCGGCGGCCAGCGCCAGCGCGTCGTCATCGCCATCGCGCTCGCCTGCGGCCCGGACCTGTTGATCGCCGACGAGCCGACAACGGCCCTCGACGTGACGATCCAGTCGCAGATCCTCGACCTGATCTGCGAGGTGACGGCCGAGGAGGGCATGGCGCTGCTGATGATCAGCCACGACCTCGGCGTCATCGCCGAGACGACGGACCGGATGCTGGTGATGTATGCCGGCACCGTGGTGGAGGAGGGGCCGACGGCCGAGGTCTTCGCCCATATGGCCCACCCCTATACGCAGGGCCTGTTTGCCGCGATGCCGGTCAACGAGCTTGTCGGGGGGGAGCTGATCGGCGGAGGGCAGGGGCGTCTTGCGACGATCCCGGGTCAGGTGCCCGATCCGCGCTGCCCGCGCACGGGCTGTCCCTTCGAGCCGCGCTGCCCGCGCGCCCGGCCGCGCTGTGCCGCCGAGACCCCGCCGGCCGATCCCTTCGGGCCGGGCCATACGGTCCGCTGCTTCTATCCGGGCAAGGAGGAGACGGCGGCGTGAGCGATACCGCCCCCCTCGTCGAGATCGACAACGTCGTCCGCGACTACGCCCTGCCGCGTCCGGGGCTGTTCAAGCCGCATCCGGTGTTCCGCGCGGTGCATGGCGTGTCGCTGTCGATGGAAAGCGGCCGCAGCCTCGGTCTGATCGGGGAATCCGGCTGCGGGAAGTCGACGCTCGCGCGCATCGTGCTTGGCCTCGACAGGCCGACGGACGGAACGGTCCGGCTCGACGGCGAGGACCTGTTTTCGGTGCCGTCCGCCCGCCTGAAGGATCTGCGCAAGCGCATGCAGATCGTCTTTCAGGACCCTTACGGCTCGCTCGATCCGCGCCACAAGGTCGGCTGGATCGTCGCCGAGCCGATGAGCGTGCTCGCCCCGGACCTGAGCCGCGCCGAACGCCGCGAGCGGGTCGCCGAGGCGCTGGACGCCGTCGGTCTGTCGAAGGTGCATGCCGACCGCTATCCGCACGAGTTTTCCGGCGGGCAGCGCCAGAGGATCGCCATCGCCCGCGCGCTCGTCACCGGACCGGAGCTGATCGTCGCCGACGAGCCCGTCTCCGCGCTGGACGTCTCGGTGCAGGCGCAGGTGCTGAACCTGATGATGGACCTGAGCGAACGGCGCGGCGTCACCTTCCTGTTCATCAGCCACGACCTGACGGTGGTCAATCACGTCACCGACGACGTCGCGGTGATGTATCTCGGCCGGGTGGTGGAGCAGGGGCCGACCGGCGCGGTCTTCGCGCAGCCGGCCCACCCCTATACGCACTTGCTGCTGTCCGCCGTTCCGAAGCCCGATCCCGCCTTTCGGCGGCGGGCGAAGGGGGTCCCCGAAGAGCCGCCCGATCCGCCGCGCGAAGGCGCGTGTCCCTTCGCCCCGCGCTGTCCGCGGGTCACGGAACGGTGCCGGACGGAGGAGCCGATGCTGGAAGGCCGCGGCGAAGGCCGCAAGGTGGCGTGTTTCCATCCGGGGTGAGACGCTTCACCCGCTCTTTCCCGCGAATGCGGAAATCGTCTTCGTCTTCGGTTCCGGATGCGCCACGCGATGCCCGCTGTCGCGGATATGACCGGTATTGGGACTATTCCGCCGGGTGCGGCAGCTCGTCGACGGTGGTGGGTTGCGCCGGCGCTTTCTCGTGCTTCCCGATCTTGCCCGACAGGTACGTGTAGACGACCGGGATCACGAACAGCGTGAAGAAGGTCCCGACAAGGAGGCCGCCGACGATGACGAGGCCGATGTCGCGCCGGCTTTCCGCGCCCGCGCCGGTGGCCATCGCCAGCGGCACCGCGCCGAGCACCATCGCGCCCGTCGTCATCAGGATCGGCCTCAGGCGCAGGACGGAGGCCTCGATCACCGCCTCGCGTTTCTCCGCGCCGTCGGCCCGGAGCTGGTTGGCGAACTCGACGATCAGGATGCCGTGCTTGGTGATCAGGCCGATCAGGGTGACGAGGCCGACCTGGCTGTAGATGTTCAGCGTCGAGCCGTCGAGCCACAGCGCCAGAAGGCCGCCGGTGATCGACAGCGGCACGGTCAGCATGATGATGAAGGGGCTGCGGAAGCTCTCGAACTGGGCCGACAGCACCAGGTAGATGAACGCCAGCGCCAGCCCGAAGGTGATGTAGATCGAGGCGCTCGACGACTGGAATTCGCGCGACTGGCCGCTGTAGTCCGTACGGGCGTCCGGCGGCAGGGTATCGGCGGCCACCTCGTTCATGAAGGCGAGTGCCTCGCCCAGCGAATAGCCCGGCGCGAGATTGGCGCTGATCGTCGCCGAGCGAAGCTGGTTGAAGTGGTTGAGCTGGCGCGGGGCGACCGTCTCCGTGACGGTCACGAGGTTCGACAGCTGCACCATGTCGCCGCGGTCGGACCGCACATAGATACGGCGCAGATCGTCGGGGTCCGTCCGCTCCACATCGGCGATCCGCACCACCACCTCGTACTGGTCGCCGCCGCGCTTGAAGCGGGTCACCTGGCGGCCGCCGAGCAGTGTCTCGAGCGTCCGTCCCAGAACCGCGAGATCGACGCCGATATCGGCCACCTTGTCGCGGTCGACCTGCACCTTGAGCTGCGGCTTGGTCAGCTTCAGGTCCGAATCGACGTTGACGAGGCCCGGATTGTCGGCTGCGCGGGTCACGAAAGCGTCGACGAACTCCTGCAACTCGTCATAGGGGCGCGACGTCTGGATCACGAACTCGACCGGCGAAGACCGGATCGACTGGCCGAGCGGCGCCGGCGTCGAGGGGAATGCGCGCACGCCGGCGACCTGTCCCATCTTCGGCATCATCCGGCCGGCGACCTCCTGCGCGGTCACCGTCCGCTCGTCCCAGGGCTTCAGGCCCAGAAAGGCGATGCCCTGGTTGGCCAGCGGCGTGCCGACGATCACGAAGTAGCGCTGCAGGTCCGGCACCTCGGCGAAGATGCCCTCGATCTCGCGGGCATAGCGATCGGTGTAGGAGACGGTCGCCCCCTCGGGGCCGGAGAAGAACGTGACGATCGTGCCCTGGTCCTCGTAGGGCGCGAGCTCCGAATTGATGTTCTGGATCAGGTAGTAGGAGGATCCGGCAACCGCGAGGCCGATCAGCAGGATCAGCGGCCGCACGCGCATGGCGCCGCGCAGGATCGCCCGGTAGCCGGCCGTCAGGCCGTTCAGCGCGCCCTCGAACAGCCGGTACAGCCAGTTGTGGCTTTCGTGCTGCTTCAGGAGCTTGGCGCACATCATCGGCGTCGCCGTCAGCGCCACGAAGCCGGAGACCAGCACCGCGCCGGCCAGCGCCAGCGCGAATTCGGTGAACAGCCGCCCCGTCGTGCCCTGCATGAAGCCGATCGGCACGTAGACGGCGGCCAGCGTCAGCGTCATGGCGATGATCGCGAAGCCGATCTCGCGCGAGCCCTTGATCGCCGCTTCCGTCGGCGACAGGCCGTTTTCGATGTGCCGGTGGATGTTCTCCAGCATGACGATGGCGTCGTCGACGACGAGGCCGATGGCGAGCACCATGGCGAGCAGCGTCAGCGTGTTGACGGAGAAGTCGAACACGTACATCAGCGCGAAGGCGCCGATCAGCGAGACGGGGATCGTCACCAGCGGAATGATCGTCGCCCTGAGCGAGCGCAGGAACAGGAAGATGATCAGCACGACCAGGACGATCGCCTCGCCGATGGACGTATAGACGTTCTCGATCGACTCCTCGATGAACAGCGTCCGGTCGTAGGAGACCGTCAAGGTCATGCCGTCCGGCAGCGTTTCCAGCACGCGGGGCAGGGCGGCGCGGACTTCCTTGGAGATATCGAGCGGATTGGCGGTCGCCTGCTTGATGACGCCGACCGACACCGCTGTCTGCCCCTTGAACCGGACGTTGCGGTCCTCGTTCAGCGGCCCGATCTCGGCATGGCCGACATCCGACAGCCGGACGAGATAGCCGGAATCGGTCTGCCGGATGACGAGGTCGTTGAACTCCTCGGGCGTTTTCAGGTCCGTTTCGGAGAGAACCGTGAACTCGCGGTCGCGGCTTTCGATCAGGCCCGCCGGGATTTCCACGTTCTGGTTGCGGAGCGCGGTCTCGATGTCCTGGACGGTGACCGAATAGGCCGCCATCCGGGCGCTGTCGAGCCAGATCCGCATGGCGAAGTCGCGCTCGCCGTAGATGCCGATCTGGGCGACGCCGGGAAGGCTCTGGAGCTGGTTCTTGACCACCTTGTCCGCGACCTCGGAGACGTCGAGGGCGCTATGCGAGCCGTCGCTGTAGAGCGACAGGTAGATGATGGCGCGGGCGTCCGCCTCGACCTTGCGGATGGTCGGCTCGTCGATCTCGTCGGGCAGGTTGCGGCGCACCCGGCTGACCCGGTCGCGCACGTCGGCGGCGGCGTCGGCGGGATCGCGATCCAGGTTGAAGGTGATCGAGATCTGGCTGCGGCCCTGCCGGCTCGTCGAGTCCATGAAGTCGATGCCCTCGATGCCGGCGAGCGAATCCTCCAGCACCTTCGTCACCTTGGTCTCGACGATCTCGGCGCTGGCGCCGGGATAATTGGTGTCGACGCTGACGACCGGCGGGTCGATCGCGGGATATTCGCGCACCGACAGCCGGTCGTAGCAGACAAGCCCGACGAGCACGATGACGAGGCTCAGCACGGTCGCGAAGACCGGGCGGCGGATGCAGATCTCCGACAGCGTCATGGCGCGCTCACGAGGCGGACGGTTCGGTGGGGGCGGCCGGATCGCCGGTGTCGTCGATCATCTTCGGCACGACCTCGGCCCCGTCCCTCAGCTTCATCTGGCCGGCGACGACGACGATGTCGTCCTTCGACAGGCCCTTGGTGATCTCCACCGTGCCGTAGCGCCGCTGCCCCAACGTCACCGGGGTGCGGACGGCCTTGTTGTCGACGACACGGAAGACGAAGTTGTCGCCGCCCTGCGTGACGATGGCGTCTTCGGAGATGACGATGGCCTCGTCGCGCTGCGCGGTCTGCAGGGAGACGCGGGCGAACAGGCCGGGCTTCAGGATGCCGTCCGGATTCGGCACCTGGGCGCGCAAGGCGATCGAACGGCCGGCGGGGTCGATCTGCGGGTTGATCGCGTAGACCTTGCCGGTGAAGGACCGGTCGCCGAGCGCATCGACGGTGAGATGCACCTCCGCGCCGCTGCGGACATCCGCCAGGTAGCGTTCCGCGACCGAGAAGTCGACCTTGATCGGATCGATCTTCTCCAGGTTGACCATGGTCTCGCCGGGCTGCACGTAGTCGCCGCGGCTGACGGTGCGGAGGCCGACGATGCCGTCGAAGGGCGCCACGATCTTGGTCTTCTCCAGCCGCACCTCGGCCATCGTCAGCAGCGCCCGCGCCACCTGCCACTCCGACAGCGCCTCGTCGCGGGCGCGCACCGTGCCGACCTTGTTCGAGAGCAGCCCCTCGGCGCGATCGTAATTGGCTTTCTTCACATCGAAATTGGCCTGCGCCTCGACGAGTTGCGCCTCGTAGACGCTCGGATCGAGCTGAAACAGCAGGTCGCCTTCCTCGACCGGCCTACCCTCCTCGAAGGCGATGGTGTCGATTCGGCCGGCGATCTCCGGGCTGATATCGGCGGATTCGGCGGACAGCAGCGTGCCGACGGCGGTCGCGACCTCGGTCACCGTCTGGACGGTGACCGTCCGCGCTTCGACCGTTACCGGGCCACGCTGGCCCGGAGCAGGCGTTGCGCAAAACGCGATAGTCGCGGCCAGCGCGACAGACCGTGCCACCCTCAAGGCGCTACTCGTCAACGGTAAAGTCCTTTCCACAGGCCTCGGGAGGAGGCGGCACCCGGCGCAACGGGATAATCCCTAAGGGCAGGATGGCACCACGCTCCGGCCGGTCAAGAGGTTCGCGATCACGTGTTCGCGGGTGCAGGGGGGGTGTTGCCCGGAAAAATGGCCAAAAAGCGTGCGGCGACGGGTTCCCTCGGCCCGCACATGCCCTAAGACTATCGGACCGACCGAATGCAAAACCGCGCCCCCGGTGACGACAAGGAACGGCTCGGACCGGGGCTCCCGAGGAAATGTCCATGTTCTTTGATCTGGCCGACATCCCGACCGGCAGCTACGCCAAGCTTCTGAACACAACGACGGTTCCGCGGCCGATCGCCTGGGTCGTGTCGCAAACTGCCGAGGGCGCGCTCAACGCGGCGCCGTTCTCCTATTTCAACGTCATGTCCACCGATCCGCCGATCGTCGCGATCGGCATCGGCAACCGGCCCGGCGGCGGGTCGAAGGACAGCCTCGCCAATATTCTGGAGACGCGGCAGTTCGTCGTGAACTTCGTCTCCTACGAGCTGCGGCATCTGATGAACATTTCCGGCGCCGACTACGATGCGGGTATCGACGAGATCGAAAAGGCCGGCCTCACCACAACGGCCTGCGAGAAGATCGCCGTACCGCGCATTGCCGAAAGTCCGGCCGCTTACGAATGTGAACTGTTCGACACGGTCGATCTCGGAAACGGCCGGAAGATAACGCTCGGCCGCGTGCTCGCCGTCCACATCGCCGACGACAAGGTGCTCGATGCCGAAAAGCTCTACATCGATACGCCGAAGCTCGACCTGGTCGGCCGGCTGCACGGCCGAGGCTGGTATTGCCGCCTGAGCGATCTGTTCGATATGCCGCGCCTGACGCCGGAACAGGCGGACAGCCGGTCGGGCGGCGACGCGACCGATTAGCCGGGCCGCCTGCCGGGCATGCCGGCCGCTTTGACGCGCATCCGCTTCGTCGATCGCCTGGACCGATTCGCCTGGCGAGAGAAACCGACAGTGAGGGGGGCCGGAACGACACGACAGCGCCGGTGAACGATACCGGGCGATAGGCCGCCGGGCGGGGGCGGAATTGGTGGGCCTGGCAGGACTCGAACCTGCAACCAGACCGTTATGAGCGGCCGGCTCTAACCAATTGAGCTACAGGCCCGGGCAATTCCGGAAGCGCCTCTTATCGCAGGGTGTTTCCGGACAGGCAACCGTCCGATTGCCCCGCGCGCCGGGGCCGTGGAAAGTTCCCCGGTCCGCACGGCGGGCGCCGGACCGGCCCGCCCGGATCAGGCCGGCGGCTGCTCGTCTTCCGCCCACTTCTTCTCGAAATCCCAGACCCTCTCGAAGCCGATGAGCCTCTGGAACTCGCCGAAATCGAACAGGTCGAGGTTCGGCGAATTGGATGTGCCTTCGGTTTTCAGGACATTCAGTGCGTTCTCGACGGCAGCCGCCGCCGCGAGCGCCGTGATCGAGGGGAAGATCGCCAGTGCATAGCCGATGTCCTTCAGCGTATCGGACGGCAGGATCGGGGTTTTGCCGCCGTCGGCCATGTTGGCCATCATCGGGGCGGGGATTGTCTCGCAGGCAGCGCGCATCTCCTCTTCGCTGTAGAGCGCCTCGAGGAAGACGATGTCGGCGCCCGCGTCGCGATAGGCGAGGCCGCGTTCCACGGCACCCTCGAATCCTTCGCTCTGGCGCGCGTCGGTGCGGGCGATGATCAGGGTTTCCTTCGGCTTCTCGCGCGCCTCGCAGGCGACCTTGATCTTGTTGACCATATCCTTCGTCGGGATCACCCGCTTGTAGGGCGTGTGCCCGCATTTCTTCGGGAATTCCTGATCTTCCATCTGGATCGCGACGACCCCGGCGCGCTCGTAGCCGCGGATCGTATGGTCGACGTTCAGGAGCCCGCCGTAGCCTGTATCGGCGTCGGCGATGACGCTCGCGTCCGCGGTTTCGCACAGCGTCTCCACCCGCGCCAGCATCTCGGTGTAGGTGGCGATCCCGGCGTCGGGCAGGCCCTGCACGGAGGCGGTGCCCCAGAAGCCGGACGAATAGACGAAATCGAAGCCGACCTTGTTGGCGACAACGGCGGCGATCATGTCGTGGATGCCGGGGGCCGCCACGAACGTTCCGCTATCGAGGGCGGCGCGAAGGCTGGCTTTCGTCATGGGTGTCTCCTGTCGTTTCCTTGGCGAACGGTTCGTTCATGAGGTGATTTTGCGGATCGTTTCAAGGCCGCGGTCCGTATGCTCTACGATCCCGTGGTCGTCGGCGAGTGCGTCGAACCGGCTGCGCGGGATCGTCATCCAGGGCAGGGCCGCATGGTGCCGCGCCTCGAACGCCTCGATCGCCTCCCGTTCGTCGGCGAGGATCAGCCCGATCTCGTCGAGGCCGGCCAGGAGCGCGCGTTTCTGATAGGGATCGATGTCGAAGGCGATCGTCCGGCCCGACGGCAGGACGATCGTCTGGCTCTCCAGATCGACGATGATCGCGTCGGCCGCGTGCGCCGCCGCCTCGACGGCGGCCATGTCGTCGCCGTCGAGCCGGACCGGCAGGACGCCGTTCTTGAAGCAGTTGGCGAAGAAGATTTCCCCGAAGCTTCGGGCGATGACGCAGCGGATGCCGAGATCGGCGAGCGCCCAGACCGCCTGTTCGCGGCTCGATCCCGTGCCGAAACTCTCGCCGGTGACAAAGATCTCCGCCTTGTCGTACGGCGGTGTGTCGAGGACGAACGGTTCGGCACCATTGCGCCGCTCGTTGAAGGCGTACCGGCCGATGCCCTCGCGCTCCAGCACCAGCAGGAAGCGCGCCGGAAAGATAACGTCGGTATCGATGCCGTTCTCGAGAAGCGGTGCCGCGACGCTCGTCAGTCGGGTCAGCTTTTTCATGCCGCACCCAGCAGGGTGCGGACATCGGTCAGGTGGCCCGTAACCGCAGCCGCCGCTGCCATTTGCGGGCTCATCAGATGGGTGCGACCGCTCTTGCCCTGCCGGCCTTCGAAATTGCGGTTGGATGTCGAAGCGCAGCGTTCGCCCTCGGCCAGGCGATCGTCGTTCATGGCGACGCACATGGAGCACCCCGATTCCCGCCATTCGAACCCGGCGGAGAGAAAGATCTCGTGCAGGCCCTCCCGTTCGGCGGCGAGCCGGACGGCGGCAGAGCCGGGCACTGCAATGGCCGAAACAGAGTCGGCGACCTTGCGGCCGCGCAGGACATGGGCGGCCGACCTCAGGTCCTCCAGCCGGCCGTTGGTGCAGGATCCGATGAACACCCGGTCCACGGCGATGTCCCGCATCGCCATGCCCGGCTCGAGCCCCATATAGGCGAGGCTTTTCCTGATCCACGCCCGCCGGCTCTCGTCGGCTTCCATCTCCGGATCCGGCACGGCGCCGGTCACCGGGCCGGTCTGCTCCGGTGTCGTGCCCCAAGAGACCTGCGGGGCAAGGCCGCGGGTGTCGAAGGTCACTTCCCGGTCGAAGACGGCATCGTCGTCGCTCGCCAGTATCGACCAGTGATCGACGGCTGCGTCCCATAGCGCCCCCGAGGGGGCCAGAGGCCTGCCTTTGAGGAAGGCGATTGTGGTCTCGTCGGGGGCGACGATGCCGACACGGCTGCCCGCTTCGATTGACATGTTGCACAGGGTCATCCGCGCATCCATCGACAGACCGCGAACCGTGGAGCCGGCGAATTCAAGCGCATAGCCGGTCCCCCCGCCGGTGCCGATATCGGCGATCAGCGCTAGGATCACGTCCTTCACCGTGACTCCGTCGGCCAGCCCGCCTTCGAGCGTGACCCTCATCCGTTTTTGCTTGCGCTGGCGCAGGGTCTGCGTCGCGAGAACGCTGCCGACCTCACTCGATCCGATGCCGAAGGCGATGCAGCCGAAGGCGCCATGCGTGCAGGTGTGGCTGTCGCCGCAGACGAGAACCGCGCCGGGCAGCGTGAAGCCGAGTTCGGGACCCGTCACATGAACGATCCCGTGCCGCGTCCCGTCCATCGGCAGGTAGGGAATGTCATGCCGGGCGACGTTCTTGCGCAGCCGCTCGACCTGGCTCTTCGCCAGACCGTCCTTGAACGGACGGCCCTTTCTCCGTGTCGGAACCGCATGGTCGGCTACCGCCAGATGGGCCTCGGGCCGGCGAACCGTGCGGTCGGCCTGGTCCAGCGCGGCGAAGGCCTGCGGGCTCGACACCTCGTGCACCATGTGCCGGTCGACATAGAGCAGGGCATCGCCATCGCCGAAGTCGGTCACGACGTGCGCGTCCCAGATCTTGTCGTAGAGGGTGCGGCCGGTCATGACCCGTCAGGTCCCTGTCTCCGTCTCATCCGGTGCGCCAACGACGAGCCGGATACGCCGCACGATACAAAAATATGAATACGCATTCAACAACCGTTGCGCATCTCCAGGCGGAGGCGAACCGGACCATGAAGGAGGTATTAGGGGTCGGCGAGCGAGGCGGCGCCCGGTACGGTTTTGCCGGGAATCAGGTCGCCGGGAATGAAATGCATGACCGCGGCCCCCTCCGATCCATCCCCCGGCTTCCCGGAAAGCAGGTCAAGCGTTTCGGCAACCATCGCCTCGATCGGCTGGCGGACCGTTGTCAGGCAGTAGGGCGCGAGCTGGCCCTCACGGATACCGTCGAACCCGGCGAGCATGATGTCGCCGGGTATCGTCAAATAGAAGGTTTCGCGTAACGCGTCGGCGCAGCCGATCGCCATGATATCGTTGACGGCGAAAACGGCGTCCGGGAACCGTGGTGAGGGGCCTGCGAACCGGTTGACGATGGCAGCGCGGGCGCCGGCATAGGTCGAGGCGCCGTCGATCTGTTCTATTTCGCAGCCGCCGAATGCGTTCAGAGCCGACAGGAAGCCGGACACCCGGTCGCCGCTGGTCGTGCCCTGCGGATCGCCGCGCACGATCAGGATGCGGCGCGCGCCTGCGGCATGCATCAGGCGGCCGAGGCGGGCACCGCCGTCAGTGTTGTCGCACTGGACGCCGGCGAGGTCCGCGCCGGGAATGCGGCGATTGAACATGACGATGGGAATGCCGAGACCTTCGCTCATTCGCACGAGTTCCGACGACATCTGTGCCGAGGTGACGACGATCCCGTCGACGGGATAGCGCATCGCCTGCATCATCACGTCGTCGCAGTCGTCGCCGTCTCGAACGGTGAACGCCAGCACCTGCCGGCCCGTCTGCTGGAACCGTTCGACGAAGGCCTGCAGGCTTTCCGAATAGAAGGGATTGTCGAGGTTGCCGCTGATGACGGCGACCATGTTGCTGCGGCTTGACGAAAGGCTGGAGGCGAAGACGTTGGGGACGTAGTTGAGTTCCTTCGCCGCCGCCAGGACCCGGTCGCGCTTCTCCTTGGCGATGCTGGCGCCGGGCGTGAAGGCACGCGACACCGCCGGCTGCGAGACGCCGGCGCGTTTGGCGACATCGAAGGACGTGACCCGCCCGTTTTTCCGCTTCATCGCGCGCTTTCGGCTGATTGTTCCGGCCGGGCTGAACGATTGCGCGCCCGTTTCGATGACTATGGGCCGGGAAGCGACTGTAGGCAACGTAGCGGGGAAGAGAAGTGGCTGGGGGACCTGGATTCGAACCAGGACTAGCGGAGTCAGAGTCCGCGGTTCTACCGTTAAACTATCCCCCAGCAGAAAGCCGTGTGATCTCAACGGCTTGGCTGGAACCCGGCGGCGAGCGGCGAAACCGCGTCTGCGTCGGTGCCGGGTGCGTTGGTGAGATAGCGTTTCGAACTTCCGCTGTCCACCCCCTCGCGCTTCAAAATTGTGACGGTCGGTCCGGCGCGGATTCGTTCAGATCGAGGCCATGAAACCGCCGTCGACATAGATCATCTGGCCGGTCACGTAGGCCGAGGCGCCCGAGGCGAGGTAAATGCAGGTGCCGACGAGATCGTCCAGTTCGCCGAAGCGTCCCATCGGGATCTTGGCGAGCATCGCCTGCTGCCAGGCCGCGTCGCGGTAGAAGGCCTCCGTGAGGTCTGTGCGGTAATAGCCCGGCGCGATGGCGTTGACGCGGATGCCTTTCGGTGACCATTCCGAACTGAGTGCGCGTGTGACGCCGAGCAGACCGGATTTCGAAGCCGTGTAGGGCGTCGCCGTCGGGATGCCCACGCCGGACGTCAGCGAACAGGTGTTGATCACGGCGCCGGACTGGTCGGCCTCCAGCAGCCGGCGGGCAAACCGGGTGGCGACGAAGAAGGCGCCCTTCAGATTGGTGTCGAGGATCCTGTCCCACAGCGCCTCGTCGACGTCGACGGAGGCGCGAACCTCTTCCATGCCCGCATTGTTGATCAGGATGTCCGGGCGGATGCCCTTGTCGTCGAGCGAGGCGAACAGTGCGTCGATGCTCGAAACATCGGACATATCGGCTGCCATGACATGGCAGTGCGCGCCGGCGCGGGCCACGGCCTCTGCCGTCTCTCCGAGCGCCGCCTCGGCACGCGAAACCGCCACAATATCGGCGCCTGCTTCGGCGAGCCCGACCGCGACCGCCTGGCCGATGCCGCGGCTTGCGCCGGTAACGAGGGCCGTGCGGCCGTGTAAATCGAACAGCGACATGCGTTTTCTCCTTCACTCACCGGCGCCGACGGTGCGACGAGTCCGGTGCCGGGGACAAGACGGGCGCGCCGCGCCGTCACAACGCGGCCGACAGGACGTGCGCTTTCGTCGCGCGCGAGGCGCCATGTCGCCGTTGATTTCCGGAGGTACAGCGCATACGTCGTATTCGAAAATTCGAATTTGATTGCCGGCCCGCGTTCGCGGAGGCCGAAGTGGCGTGATATGAGGGAGAAACGACGATGAGCAACGCAAAGCCGGACGTCTACGGCTTCTACCACGAGCCCACCTTTTCGGTGTCCTACATCGTGGTGGACCCGGCGACGAAGGAGGCGGCGATTATCGATCCTGTCCTCGATTACGACGAAAAGGCCGGTCGGGTCTCCACCGCCTTCGCCGACATGCTGATCGAGGAGGTCGGCAAGCTCGGCGTCACAGTAACCTGGATCCTCGATACGCACCCGCACGCCGACCATTTCTCCTCGGCCGCCTATCTGAAAGAAAAGCTCGGCGCGCCGCAGGCGATCGGCGAGCACGTGAAGAAGGTCCAGACGCTGTGGAAGGGCTTCTACAACATGCCCGGGTTCCCGGATGACGGATCGCAGTGGGACCGGCTGTTTGCCGACGGCGATACCTTCAAGGTCGGCGGGATCGACGCCAAGGTGATGCATTCGCCGGGCCATACCCTGGCCTCCATCACCTATGTCATCGGCGACGCCGCCTTCGTACACGACACGCTGTTCCAGCCGGACTTCGGCACCGCCCGCGCCGATTTCCCGGGAGGCGACGCCGCCGAGTTGTACCGGTCCATCCAGGCGATCCTGGCATTGCCGGGCGAGACGCGCCTGTTCACCGGTCACGACTATCAGCCCGGCGGCCGGAAAGTGGAATACGAGTCGACCGTCGCCGAGCAGAAGGCGAAGAACATCCACCTGAAGGACAATCCGGACGAGGCGACCTACGTCGCCCGCCGCAGCGAACGCGATTCCACCCTGCCGATGCCGAAGCTGATCCTGCACGCGCTGCAGGTGAATATCCGCGGCGGACGGCTGCCCGATCCGGAAGACAACGGCCGGGTTTATCTGAAGATTCCGGTCGATCTGCTGTAATCGACGACCCTGGAACGGTACGGATAACAGCATTCCTCAAGGGCGGTTCACCCAAAATCCTTCCGGCAGATTGCGCTTTTCCGACTTCTTGGTACCCTGTCGGGCAACACGTAATCGACGCCGCGCTCCTGGCGCGTCTTTACGACGCGACGGCCGGCGGGAAGGGACAGGGCATTGGACAGTCACGACGGCGGTCCGGGCGCCAGCGCGCCGGGGCTGGCGAACGACGGGCGGTCCCGCAGGCAGGGTCGTCCCCGGCACCGGCCGAAAGGCCCCGATGGCGCACGGGGCAAGCCCGCGAATGGGAGCGGACGCCCACCCGCGGCGCCATCCGGCGGCGCAATGCGGGGCGTCGGCCCGGACGCGCGCGACGGGCATGTCTACGCCGCCCTCGATCTCGGCACCAACAATTGCCGGCTGCTCGTCGCACAGCCGACCCGGCGTGCTTTCCGGGTCGTCGATGCCTTCTCGCGCATCGTCCGGCTTGGCGAGGGCGTGACGCACAGCGGTCGGCTCGCCGACGATGCCATGAAGCGCGCCGTGGATGCGTTGGCCGTCTGCCGCGACAAGATGGTCGCGCGCGGCGTCACGCGCAGCCGGCTGATCGCAACGGAAGCCTGCCGGATCGCCGATAACGGCGAGGACTTTATCGCCCGTGTGCACGAGGCGACGGGGCTGGAGCTCGAAATCGTCAACCGCGAGACAGAAGCCAGGCTCGCCGTGTCGGGATGTGCCTCGCTGGTCGATCCCCTGGCGCACTCGGCCATCGTCTTCGATATCGGTGGGGGCTCGACCGAACTGGTATTGCTGAAGTCGGGAGACTCCGGCTTCCGCAGCCCGTTCAATGTCCAGAACAATGTCGCAGCCTGGACATCGCTGCCCGTCGGCGTCGTGACCATCTCGGAGAAGTTCGGCGGCCGCGATGTCGACCGGCCGCTGTTCGAGCAGATGGTGGCATTCGTGCGCGACGCGCTCGGGCCGTTCGCCGAGGAGGTCGGGCGCCTGAGCGAGTTCGACGAATCCCGCGTGCATCTTCTCGGCACGTCGGGAACGGTGACGACGATCTGCGGCGTTCATCTCGGTCTCGACCGCTACGACCGCCGCCGGGTCGACGGCGCCTGGATGCGGCGCGACGATGTGATCCGCGTCACCGACGAACTCCTGTCCATGGATTATCACCAGCGGGTCGGCAATCCCTGTATCGGCGCGGACCGGGCCGATCTCGTGCTGGCCGGCTGCGCGATCTTCGAGGCGATCCGCCGGATCTGGCCGTGCGACCGCGTTCGTGTCGCCGACCGCGGCCTGCGCGAAGGCATGCTTCTGACGCTGATGTCGGATGACGGCGTGTGGCGCCGCGGACGCCGCGGTGGCCGGCGCCGCGGGCGGGGCGGGCGGGGCGCGTCCGGCCGCGGCGGCGGAGCCGGCAACTCATGAGCGGCAAGGATAGCGGCCGTCAGGACCGCCTCAAGGTCCGCGTCAAGACGGCCAAGCGGCGGTCGACATCGTCGACGCGCTGGCTGCAGCGCCAGTTGAACGATCCCTATGTCGCCAAGGCCCGGGCGGAAGGGTACCGTTCGCGCGCCGCCTACAAGCTTGCCGAAATCGACGACAAGTTCCGCTTCCTGAAGCCCGGCGCGCGGGTGGTCGATCTGGGTGCCGCCCCGGGTGGCTGGTCGCAGGTCGCCGCCGACCGTGTCGGCTCGGCGGAAGGCAAAGGCAAGGTCGTGGGGATCGACATCCTGGAAATGGATCCGGTCGCAGGCGTCGATCTCCTGCATCTCGATTTCCTCGATGAGACGGCGCCGCAGCGACTGAAGGATCTGCTGGGCGGGCCCGCGGACGTGGTCATCTCCGATATCGCCCCGCCGACTACCGGCCACAAGCAGACCGATCATCTGCGCATCATGGGCATGTGCGAGACGGCGCTGCATTTCGCCCGCGAGGTGCTGGCGCCGGGCGGGACATTCCTGGCGAAGGTACTGCGCGGCGGCACCGAGACGCAGCTTCTCAACGACATGAAGCGGGATTTCGATAGCGTCCGGCACATCAAGCCGCCGGCGAGCCGCGCCGATTCCGCCGAGCTCTACGTTCTGGCGATGGGCTTCCGTGGCACCGACGCCGGGCCGGACTCCGAAATCGACGGTCCGTCCGGGGAAGATCCGCTCGGCTGAGCGCGCGAATGTCCGATATCGCGTTCAGTGATTTGGATGTCGCATTGATCTTGCTCGCGGCAGTCGCCCCGGGCCTCATGGGCGGTGCGCTCATTGGCGCGGTTGCCTGGCGCGGCCTGATCGGCAAGAGATGGTGGATCGGATCGCTCCTCGGCGCCGTGATCGGCGCGGTCGTCTGGTTCCTGTTCCAGCGCTACACCTGAGCGCCCGCACAAAATGGGAGGGGAGGCGTAATCCCGTGAACGACATCGACTACGGCGTGTCCGGCGGTGAATTGGCCATCGTCGTCCTCATCTTCGCGTTGCCATGGCTTCTCGGCGGCGCGGTGATCGGCGCCCTCGTATGGCACCTGACATGGCGCAGGCGCTGGTGGATCGGCGCGGTCGGCGGCGCGGTTCTGGGCGCGGCGACCGGGTTCTTCGGCATGCTGCCCTAGCCGAAGCGCGTCACCGACGGCTCGCTTCCCCTAAACGTCTTCGAGTATCTGCTCGTTGCCCCTGGTATCTGACCGGCGGCCTTCGGCCTGTGGACGCTGACGATCCCGGTGTGGTGAGAGCGGATATGGTCTACCGCTCCCGTGCCGCCGTCACCGGGTCGGGCGACAGCCGGCGGCGATGCCCGGAAACCTCGTGCCCCGCGTCCTTGGGCAGCGAGTAGAACAGTGCGACCGATGTTGCCGTAACGAGCCCGATCACGACGAAGGCGGCCGAGAAATCGGCGACCGTCAGGGCGGTTGTGCCGCGCGCGACGCGCGACAGCTCCAGCGTCATCGCGGCGATCGAGATGCCGACCGAGATCGAAAGCTGCTGCAGCACGCTCGACATCGACGTGGCCTTGCTCATCCGATCCGCCTCGATATCGGCGATGGCCAGGCTGTTCGTTGAGGTGAACTGCAACGAGCGGAAGAAGCCGCCGATCAGGAGGACGACCGTGAAGACCATAACCGGCGTCGACAGGTCGAAGGCGGCCGGCAGGCCGATGAAGAGAGCGCAGATCAGACCGTTGACGATCAGGATCGTCCGGAACCCGAGACGACGCAACACCGGCGGGGCAACGAACTTCATGGCGATTGCGCCCAGCGCGCCGGCGAACGTCGTCAGACCGGAGGCGAAAGGGGAGAGGCCGTAGACGAGCTGCAGCATCAGTGGAATCAGGAACGGCGTCGCGCCGACACCGATGCGGAACAGGCTGCCGCCGAGGACGGCCGTGCGGTAGGTCCTCACCGAGAACAATGTGAGGTCGAGAATGGGAGCATCGCTGCGGCGCGCGTGGAAATAGTAGCCGACAAGCAGGACGGTCCCCAGCGCGAGCATCGACCAGATCAGCGAGTCGGGCAGCACCTTGAGGCCGAGGTTCGTTCCTCCCGAGACCACCAGGGCAAGGCCGACCCCGGACAGCAGAAAGCCGAGGGTGTCGAAGCGGGTCCGCGTTTCCGCGCGCACGTCGGGAATGTAGAGCGTCGCCAGGATCAGGCCGGCAATGCCGATCGGGACGTTGACCCAGAAGATCCAGCGCCAGTCGAAATAGGTGGTGATGAAACCGCCGAGTGGCGGACCCATCACCGGACCGGTCAGCGCCGGTACGGTCAGCCACGCCATGGCGCTGATCAGTTCGGCTTTCGGTATCGTCCGCATGATGACGAGCCGGCCGACCGGCACCATCATCGCGCCGCCCATGCCTTGCACAATGCGGGCCGCCACGATCTCGGGGATCGAGTTCGACAGGCCACAGGCGATCGAACCCAGCGTGAAGACGAGGATTGCAAGCCGGAAAATCAGCCGTGCGCCGAACCGGTCGGCGAGCCAGCCGCTGGCCGGGATGAACACGGCAAGCGCGATCAGGTAGGAGGTCAGCGCCAGCTTCAGTCGGATCGGATCTTCGTTGAAATCCTGCGCGATGGCGGGCAGCGCGGTCGAGAGAACCGTCGAGTCGAGGTTCTCCATGAACAGCGCGCAGGCGACGACGAGCAGGACGAGGATGCGGTTCGGCATGGGAGGAGGAGAGGTACCAGAGCCGGCCGCCGCTGGCGAGCCGCCGGACATTGCAATCCGGTATTGGGCCACGGCTTTCCCGGTGCCGGCAAATGCAATACCCGATCATTTAAAATCTTAACTAGTTAACTATGCAGTAACGCATCGCAACATATAGAAAAAAGTGAATATTACTGTTTCAGGCGGTGCTCTCTTGGCTGGGGAAAGCAATCGATTGACGGCAGGCCGGGATCGGCGGCGCGGGCAAGGCCGCCGTCCGTCTGTCGGGCCCGCACACCCCTTCCGGACGCACTGCGACAACCGGGAACACCTGTGATGTTGAAGATGCTGGGACTGAAGACAATGGGACTGCGTCCGCGCCTGGCGCTGGCGCTTGGGCTGGCCTCCGCCGGCACCGGTTTGTTCGTGCTGCTCGGCAATCTCTGGATTATCGATGACATCATCCAGCGCGCCGATGAGCGCGAGCTGATGAGCCACTATGACGTGATGCAGGCGCGCCTTGCGCTGGAATCGCAGCGCGCCGCCGCGATGAGTGAGGTCGTTGCCCAATTGCCGCCCGTACAGGAGGCGATGGCGAACGGCGACAGGGAGGCGCTGGTCGATCTGTTCCAGCCGGGTTTCGCCGCGCTCAAAGCCGATTACGGCGTCCAGCAGTTCCAGTTTCACACCGCTCCGGCAACCTCGTTCCTGCGGGTGCACAAGCCGGAGAAGTTCGGTGACGACCTGTCGTCGTTCCGCAAGACAGTGGTCGAGGCGAATACCGGGGGCACAACGGTAGGCGGCCTGGAAGGTGGTGTCGCGGGCCTCGGGATCCGCGGTGTCGTGCCGATTTCCCGCGCGGGGGCGCCGGTGGGCACCGTCGAATTCGGATTGTCCTTCGGGCAGCCCTTCTTCGATCAGTTCAAGGCGGCGCGCGGCGTCGATCTGGCATTCCACCTTTCGGACGGAGATCAGTTCAAGACGTTTGCTGGAACGCTGGCCGACCGGAGTTTCTTCGATCCCGCCGAATACGCGCAGGCACGCGGTGGCGATTTCCAAATCCGTATGGGCGAGCTCGATGGCTTGCCGGTCGCTGCGATGGTCGCGCCGGTGACGGACTTCTCCGACAAGCCGATCGGCGTCGTTGAGATCGTGATGGACAACAGCGAGTATGTGGCGGCACGCGACCAGGCGCATCTCATCGCCATCGGCCTGACGGTATTCGGGATCCTCGTCGCGAGCCTCGGAGGTCTGATGCTTGCAGGCTCCATCGCGCGTCCGATTCTGGCGATCACCGAAACGATGCGGGCCCTTGCACAGGGCAATCTGACCGTCGACGTGCCGATGCGCAATCGCCGGGACGAGGTCGGGCGTATGGCCCAGGCGGTTGCGGTGTTCAAGGACAATGCCGCCGAGATGGAAGCGCTCAAGGCCGAGCAGGAAGAGCTCGAACGCAACGCCGCGGCTGAAAAGAAGAAGGCGATGGACAAGCTAGTCGCCGAATTCCAGGAAAGCGTCGGCAGCATCGTCGACATCGTCACCTCCGCGGCTGCCGAGATGGAAGCAACCGCCGCCTCGATGACCGAAACGGCCGAACAGACGACGCATCAGGCAACGGTCGTTGCAACCGCGGCGGAGGAGGCCTCTACGAATGTCGAGACCGTTGCCAGCGCCGCCGAGGAACTGTCGAGTTCGGTGGCGGAAATCAGTCGTCAGGCCGGCTCGTCGTCGGAGATCGTCTCCGAGGCCGTCCAGGAGTCGGAGCGGACGAATGTCATGGTGAAGGGGCTCGCCGATGCCGGGCAGAAGATCGGCGCGGTCACCAGTCTGATCCAGGAAATCGCCGAGCAGACCAACCTTCTCGCGCTGAACGCGACCATCGAGGCGGCCCGTGCCGGCGCGGCCGGCCGGGGCTTTGCCGTGGTCGCCTCGGAGGTAAAGGAACTCGCGAGCCAGACCTCCAAGGCGACCGAGGAAATCAGCGGTCAGATCGCGGCGATGCAGGGAGCCACCGGGGAGACGGTGAACGCCATCGAGTCGATCGGATCGACGATCGGCAAGATCAACGGCATCACCACGTCGATCGCCTCGGCGGTGGAAGAGCAGGGGGCGGCGACGCAGGAAATCGCCCGCAACGTCCAGCAGGCGGCCGAGGGGACGCGCAACGTGTCGAGCAATATCGGCGGCGTCAACGAGGCGGCGACCCGCACCGGGGCGGCGGCGAGCCAGGTCCTCGCGGCGGCCGGCGACCTGTCGAAGCAGGCCGCGATGCTGCGACATCAGGTCGATAACTTCCTGAACGCCGTCCGCGCCGCCTGAAGACTCGGCACGCGATCCGGTTGTCCCGAACAGGCGCGGACGCACCGCGTCTGTTTCGATTCCGGGGCATATTGCGCCGGAATCGGGTGGCTTGGCGACGCTGTCTTTCGAAAAGTGCCGACTTCTTCAGGTCAGCACGCATTCGGAGGACAGGAATGCCGATACTCTCAGGCAAGGTCGCGATCGTCACGGGCGCCAGTTCCGGCATCGGGCGGGCAACCGCCAGGCTGATGGCGGAGGAGGGGGCGAAACTGGTCGTTTCCGCCCGCCGCAAGGATGCCCTCGACGAATTGGTGGCCAAAATCGCGGAAAACGGAGGAAAAGCGGTCGCCGTCGCCGGCGATGTTCGCGACGAGTCCTGCGCCCGCGCCCTGGTCGAGACCGCGACGGACCGGTTCGGCGGGCTCGACATCGCCTTCAACAATGCCGGCACGATGGGACAGCTGAAACCGCTGCCGGAGATCGACCTCGACGGCTGGCGCGAGACCGTCGACACCAACCTCACCGCCGCCTTCCTGGGGGCCAAATACCAGGTATCGGCCATGGTCGTTCAAGGCGGCGGATCTATCGTTTTCACCTCCAGTTTCGTCGGTTCGACTGTCGGTTTCCCGGGGACGTCCGACTATGCGGCGAGCAAGGCGGGGCTGACGGGGCTCGTGCAGGTCCTCGCCGCCGAATACGGCACCCGGGGGATCCGGGTGAATGCGCTGCTACCCGGTGGCACCGACACCCCGATGGCCGGTGCGTTCGCCAGCACGCCGGAGGCCCGCGCCTTCGTCGAGAGCCTGTTCGCGATGAAGCGGCTGGCGACGCCGGAGGAGATGGCGCGCGCCGTCCTGTTCCTCGTCTCGGATGCCTCGAGCTTCATGACGGGCGCCTCGCTGCTCGTCGACGGCGGGGTGTCGATCAACCGGACCTGACAAGACCATCGTCGCACCGGCGCGACCGTCGAGGCCGCGCCGGCGCTGCGTCTGGGGCAGATCCGCCCGGACTACTTCAGACGGATGTTCAGGCCTTCGAGATTGAGGGAGAAATCGACGCCCATCTGGGTGCCCGCCACCTCGATGGTCACGCCGTTGCCGTTGACCATGACGGCCGCCTTGCCGCCGGCGGCCACCGCGAGACCGGCGCCGGCCGCCGAGAAGACGCCTTCGATGTCCTCGGGGCGGTTGATGTTTTTCACATTGCCGGAAAGCGTTGCCTTGCTGAGCGCGAGCTGCCAGCCGGCGCTGAGGCCGGTGAGCGCGAGCGGATAGGCCTGGCCCTGGAAGACCAGCGTTCCCTTGCCGCCGGATGCGCCGACGATGAAGGCGGCCTTGTAGATCTCCATCTGGATCGTGCCCGTCCCGGCCCGCGCGGGTACGCTGGCCAATAGTCCCGTTGCCAGCAAAACCGCCGCGCCCGCGGCCATGAGTGCGCGCCTTGTAATCATGTCGTTCGCTCCCTCGAATCGCGTGAAATGAAGCCCTGTGGGCGAACCCGCCTTATACACCTCAGACCGGTGGAGCGCCGAAAATATCCGTGCGGCAGGTTCGGGCATCTGACCGCTCTGCCGGTAACAAATTCACGACCGGTTGCGTGTACACTGTCGCACGAGGCGCCGGTCCGGCCTTGCCCGCAAGGTGCTCCGGCATTCGAAAGAGCAGGAGATCAGGAGTTCACGATGCGGTGTGGTCCTTCAAATCTGTCGTTTCTGGCAAATCTGTCGTTTCTGGTTGTCGCCGGTGCGATTGCGGTCGCCGGCCCCGCCCTTGCCCAGTCCGGCGACCAGTCCGGCGACGACAGTTCCACCGATCAGGCGGCCGCGCCCATCGTCGCGACGCAGCTTCGCGCACAGGGATACAAGTGCGACGATCCCCATAGCGCAGAGCCCGACAAGAACGCGACGACGCCCGGCGAGGAAGCGTGGATCGTCAACTGCGACAACGCCAGCTATGCGGTGAAGCTCGTCCCCGGCCAGGCCGCGAAAGTCGAACAGCTGGACTAGCCGCGCGGGTCCGCTGCGCCATATTCCGTAGCGGAACCGGTTCAAGGCGGGCCGGCTAGCCTGGAGAGTCCCCCATGAGCTGGATGCCCGACAAGGATCCCGTCCTCGGCGACCCGGAATCGTGCGATGCGCTCGATCTCGTCATCGTCCCGCGTGTGCGCGACATCGGCGGGTTCAACGTTCGTCGCGCCCTGCCGCACGGACGCCGGCAGATGGTCGGCCCCTTCATCTTCTTCGACCAGATGGGCCCCGCCCAGTTCCTGGCGGGGCAGGGCATGGACGTGCGGCCGCATCCCCATATCGGGCTGGCGACGGTCACCTATCTGTTCGACGGCCGCGTCATGCACCGCGACTCCGAAGGCAACGCCCTGGAGATCACGCCGGGCGCGATGAACCTGATGACGGCCGGCAGCGGCATCGTCCATTCCGAACGCACGCCCGACGACATGCGCGGCGATGGCGGGCCGATGTACGGCATCCAGAGCTGGATCGCGCTGCCGGAAGGCGATGAGGAGATCGATCCCTCCTTCCAGCATTTCGCCGAGGCCGATCTTCCCATGATCGACTACGGCGGCATCCGGGCGCGCGTGATCGCCGGCTCCGCCTTCGGGCAGGTCTCGCCGGTGCGCACCAGTTCGGAATGGCTCTATGCCGAGGTGGTGCTCGACGACGGAGCCAGCGCGCCGCTCGACGCCGATCACGAGGAACGGGCCATCTACGTCGTAGACGGCACCGTCGAGATCGCCGGCGACACGTTCGAAGGGCCGCGGCTGCTCATCTTCCGCCCCGGCGACCGGATCACCGTGACGGCGAAGGGGCCGGCGCGGCTGATGTTTCTCGGCGGCACGGCCATGGAAGGCCCGCGCTACATCTGGTGGAACTTCGTTTCCTCCTCGAAGGAGCGTATCGAGCAGGCCAAGGAAGACTGGAAGACGGGACGGTTCAAGGCCGTGCCCGGCGAGACCGAGTTCATTCCGCTGCCCGAGCGCTAGTGTTCCCGGACGCGGTTGCTATAAGGACGGAAACGCCGTCGAGGCCGAAAAGGAGGATCGCCATGCCGGTCGGGCTGGTTCTGACCATCATCGCCCGGGACCGCCCCGGGCTGGTGCAGCGCCTTGCAGAGGCAGTCGCCGACCACGGTGGCAACTGGATCGACAGTTCCATGTCGCGGCTGGCCGGCGAATTCGCCGGGATCGTGCTCGTGGAAATCCCGGAAGCCTCGCTAGCCGGACTTGAAACGGCGCTGGACGGCCTCGGCGAAGAGGGAATCTCGGTGGCCTCCCGGCGCACCGGCGACACGGACCCGCCGGCCGGCCGCCAGGCGGTCCTCGAACTGACGGGCGGCGATCACTCGGGCATTGTCCGCGATATCTCCTCGGTCCTGGCGAAGAACGACGTCAGCATCGACGATCTGGAAACCGAGATCTTCACCGGATCGATGTCCGGCGAGAAGCTGTTCCACGCTCGCGCCCGCATTGTCATTCCCGATGCGCTGACCACCGAAGCGCTGAGCGAGGCGCTCGAGGACCTCGCCCAGGACGTGATGGTCGACATCGAAATCACAGAAGCGCTCTAGGGCTGCCGGATGGTCCGCGCCGTCCTCGACACCGCGCCGAGGCAATACGCGAAGGCCGTGTCGCTGCTGCGCCGGAGCGACCGCGGTCCGGCGGCGGCCCCGCCCGTGCGGTCGGTCGAAGATGTCGTCGACTGGCTGCTGACGGACGCGATCCGCCAGGACGACCTGCTGGTGCTGTTCGAGGCGCTGACCTGGGGCATGGTCGCCGCCGGCCTGCCGCTCGACCGCGCCAGCATCCATGTCGGCACGCTGCACCCCCAGATGATCGGTTTCGCCTGGAACTGGGATCGCGCCGACGGGCTGTGCGACGAGGTCCGCGTGGACCGGGAGACGCAGTTGACGCAGGCCTACAGGAAGAGCCCGCTCTATCAGGTCTTCGAGTTCGGCCGCACGGTGCGCGCGCGTGCTGAGGATCCGCGGGACGCGGAGCGGTACCCCCTGTTCAGGGAACTGGTGGGGCAGGGCATAACCGAATATTACGCCATGCCGGTCGGGGGTGGCGGCTACCGCAACGCCATGACGGTGGCGACGCGGCAATCCGGCGGGTTCCGGCAGGAGCAACTGGAGGTGCTGGATCGTATTCTCGGGCTGATGGCCTTGCATGTCGAACGCCATATCGTGCTGCGGATCGCGCGCAATGTCCTCGACACCTATCTGGGATCCGCCGCCGGCGGACGCGTGCTGTCGGGCTCGATCAGGCGCGGTGCCGGCGAGCCAATCCGGGCGGTGATCTGGGCCTCCGACCTGCGCGGCTTCACCGATCTCTCAGACCGCCTGGGAGGCCCGGCCATGATCGCCCTGCTCAACGCCTATTTCGAGCGCATGGCCGGTGCCGTGATCGAGGCGGGCGGCGAGGTTCTGAAGTTCATCGGCGACGGCCTGCTGGCCGTCTTCCCGTTTGACCGGTTCGACAGCGAGGCCGCCGCCGCGGCGGCGTCCGTCCGCGCGGCCCGGACTGCCCTGGCGGCGCTGGAGGACCTGAACGTGGCCCCGCCACCGGACCTTGCGGCAATCGACGGATGGCGGCCGCTGAAGGCCGGTATCGGGCTTCACGAGGGCGAGGTGTTCTTCGGCAATGTCGGGGCGCCGGAGCGGCTGGATTTCACCGTGATCGGGCCGGCGGTCAACCTGGCGAGCCGCGTGGAGGCGCTGACCAAGACGCTGGGGCGGCCGGTTCTGGTGACAGCCGACGTGGCGGACAGGCTGACTTGTCCGCTCGACGATCTCGGCGACCACGCGGTGCGCGGCGTCGCCGGGCCGGTAAGGATCTTCGCGCCGGGGACTGCCCCCGGCTGACGGCAACCGGTTTGCGCGCGGCGCATCGGCCGGCGTGCGAAAGCGCGGCGACCGGATGGCCGCCGCGCCCCCTATGTGCCGGGATTACTTGGGCAGCGGCGCCCGGACGCTGATCTCGAACTGCCGCAGCGGATTGCTCAGCCCGTTGGGGTTCGGGTTGGCGAGCTGGACCGTGTATTCGCACCACTTGCCCGGCGCGACCCAGTTGGTCCCTTTCTTGTCCGGGCAGGACAGCACATTGGGATTGTATTGGCGGGCGCCGCGCGGAGTGTACTTCGGCCAGATCGGCTTCTGCGGAAGCGTGTTGCCCGGCGCCGTGGCCTGCTTGATGATGAACTGGTACTTGCGCCCGGCGGTGTCCTTCAGCGTGATCGGGCAGGGATTGTTCTCGTTGATCCGGGTTCGGGCCGGGTCGATGCCGAATACGAAGCCGCCTTTCTCCTCCGTCGGGAAGGGGGTGTCGGGCTTGTCGCTGCAGATCCCGTATTTCTCCCAGTACGGTCCGTTCTTGTCCGGCGCGCCGAGGCCGACCGAGAAGCCGTACCAGCGGTAGACGGTCGGCGTCGGCGGTGCGTGGCGCTTGCCGTTGACGAGACCCTTCGGCCCGCCGACGGTAAAGATCAGCCCGCCGGCCGTCGATCCGCCATTGTTGCTGAGGAAGCTGGCGTGGTCGTCGATCGAGAAGGCATAGGCGGCGGCTTCGAGACCGCCGTCGTTGGCGTCGGCGTGGACGAGCTGCGTGTACGGGTTGAACCACTTCGGCCGCTGCTTGTCGTTCGGCATCTGCTCGAAATTGTACTGCATTTCGAAGTAGTTGAGCAGGGCACGGCTGGCCGGCGGCGGCGTCTGCGCGACGGGCAGTTCCTCGTTGGCGCACTTCTCATTGAATGGCACCCAGCCGTAGATGTACGTCAGATAGGCCGTCATCTTCGGCCGATTGCCTCCGCCCGCGGGTTTCAGGAAGTCGGGAATGTCGGAGCATTTCTGGACGTACTTCTTGTAATTGGCCTTGAAGGCGTCATCGACGGAATCGTAGAGCTCGGCCTGCTTCTTGTTGCAGTTTTCAGGGTTTTTCTTCGTGCAGTCGCGCCACTGGTCGACCATGTCCTCGACCAGCTTGGGCTGTTTCTTCGGAATGATCGTCGGCGTCTTGCCGTCGGGAAAGTTCGTGGGATTCATGTAGTAGGCGAGCACGGACTGGGCCGACGGCACCCGGATGCCAGCGCTGGGATACATCTTCTTCGACCCGGACTTGGGGTTGTTGTAGACCGGCCAGTCGGGACTGTTCGGGCGCTTGTCGGCCTTGGTGAAGGCCTCGAGCTTCTCCCGGAAATCTTCCACCGTCATCGTCGTGCCCATGTAGCCGACGGTGGCGGGCTTGCGTATCGGCTCCAACGCCAGCGGCAGATACACCTGGTCGACGTTCGACACGTTGTAGTTCTGGTTGAAGTCGATGAACCCGCCGGGATTCGCGCCCTCGCAGATCGGTTCGAACGCGCCGTTGGGCTCCACCTTGCAGACATCGGCAAAGGTGAACTCGTTGAGCTGGAAGGGCAGGTGCGGAGCGATTTCGGCCTTGGGCGTCACCTCGTAGGCCAGCACGTTCTTGCACGCGTTCTTGGCCATGCCCTTTCCGCAATCCGGCCTCGGCGACCCGGCCCGGTAGGGGACGCGCGGATTGCCCTTCAGTTCGTTGAAGATCTCGTTGAAGGCTGTGCGGTCGTCGAAGACGATGACGCGTGCGCCGCGCCACCAGTCGATGTACTTGTCGCCCTTGTCGCTGACCTTGCGCTTCGACCACCAGGGGACCTCGATCGAAACGAAGTCGTTCTTGGCGACGCCGCCGCCGCCGTTGATGAACGCGTAGTAGTTGCTCTTGACCGCGTAGCAATCGTCCGTCTTGCCGAGCGCGACCTGCAGCCAGACGTCGCCACCGCCCTTCGCCGATCCGCGCGGACACGCCACGGCATCGGTCAGCTGGATGCTGGCCTGAAGGACGACCCAGATCCGGCCGGGTGTGTTGTTGTAGACCCGGATCTCCTTGGTGCACTCCTTGGGCAGCTTGCCGCCGTCGTCGGCGCAGACACCCGCGGCCGCTGCCGCGGTGTTCGCGCCGGCGCCCCAGGCGGCAGCCGCTGCGAGAACGGATAGAACCGGCAACGAAATGTACCGATACAATTTAGCAGACATTATGATTTCCCCTAGAGGTTCCCCAACTGGACAGGATCGCCGTTAGAAGCACTCGGCGACTCTGAACATATGTTCAACACAATATGTAAAATAGATGTCTTCTCCAACCGTCGACGTGATTTAATTTTTGCTGTGCCAGGCCGTGCGTGGCCAGGAGTGGCCGGCCGGGCAGGTCCGCTTCGTCCCCCATGGCAGGAAACTTTCCCACTGGAAACGGCCGGCGCCACTGGAAACGGCCGGCGTCACTGGAAACGGTCGGCGCCACTGGAAAATGACGGGGGCATGCTCTAGATGCCTCGCCACCGCGCGGGTCCGGTCCGACCCGTTTCGATCCCCTCCGGCCGAGCCATGCAACCGATAATCGCCATCTCCAACCTGTCGAAGACGTACGACTCCGGCTTTTCGGCGCTGAAAGGCGTCGATCTCGATATCGCGCCCGGCGAGATCTTCGCCCTGCTGGGGCCGAACGGTGCCGGCAAGACGACGCTGATCTCGATCGTCTGCGGCCTCGTCAACGCCACCGGCGGTACCGTGACGGCGGGCGGCCACGACATCGTGCGCGACTACCGTGCCGCCCGCGCGCTGATCGGGCTGGTGCCGCAGGAACTGACGACCGATTCCTTCGAAACCGTACTCGCGACGGTCAGCCTCAGCCGCGGCCTGTTCGGCAAGCCGCGCGATCCCGCCCTTGTCGAGACGCTTCTGAAGAAGCTGTCGCTGTGGGACAAGAAGGACGACAAGATCATCACCCTGTCGGGCGGCATGAAGCGCCGCGTGATGATCGCCAAGGCGCTGTCGCACGAGCCGCGCATCCTGTTCCTCGACGAGCCGACCGCCGGCGTCGACGTGGAACTGCGCCGCGACATGTGGAACGTCGTCCGCGATCTGCGCCGCGACGGGGTCACGGTGATCCTCACCACCCACTACATCGAGGAGGCCGAGGAGATGGCCGACCGGGTCGGCGTCATCAACCACGGCGAACTCGTTCTGGTCGAAAAGACCGCCGACCTGATGCGCAAGCTCGGCAAGAAGCAACTGACGCTGGAGCTGCACACCCCGCTCGACGCCATCCCAGGCACGCTGTCGACATACGATCTGACCCTGTCCGACGACCGCAGCGAACTGACCTACACCTACGACACGCAGGGCGAGCGCACCGGAATCACCGCGCTCCTGACCGACCTGTCGGCCGCCGGCATCCGCTTCCGCGACCTGCACACCGAGCAGAGTTCGCTCGAGGACATCTTCGTCAACCTGGTGAGTAAACGGCAATGAACCTGCACGCGGTCAAGGCGATCTACCTCTACGAAATGCACCGCACCTGGCGCACGCTGTTCCAGAGCATCGTCTCGCCGGTCATTTCCACGTCGCTCTATTTCGTGGTGTTCGGCGCCGCCATCGGCTCGCGCATCACCGAAATCGACGGCATCAGCTACGGCGCCTTCATCGTGCCGGGCCTGATCATGCTGTCGCTGCTCACCCAGTCGATTTCCAACGCCTCCTTCGGCATCTATTTCCCGAAATTCGTCGGCACCATCTACGAGGTCCTGTCGGCGCCTGTGTCGCACCTGGAAATCGTGCTCGCCTATGTCGGCGCAGCGGCGACGAAATCCATCATCCTCGGGCTGATCATCCTGGCGACGGCCGCCCTGTTCGTGCCGCTGCGTGTCGAGCATCCGGTGTGGATGCTGCTGTTCATGGTGCTGACGGCATTCACCTTCGCGCTGTTCGGCTTCATCATCGGCATCTGGGCGGAAAACTTCGAACAGCTCCAGATCGTGCCGCTGCTGGTCGTCACGCCGCTCGCCTTCCTTGGCGGCAGCTTCTATTCGATCACCATGCTGCCGCCGCTGTGGCAGACCATTTCGCTGGCCAATCCCGTCGTCTACCTCGTCTCCGGCTTCCGCTGGAGCTTCTACGAACACGCCGATGTCGGGGTGGGCGTGAGCCTCGCCATGACGCTCGGGTTCCTGGCGCTCTGCCTTGCCGCGGTGTCCTGGATGCTCCGGACGGGGTATAGGCTCAAGCCGTGAACGGGGCCCGTCCCACCCCCCGTCTTCCCACGCCGTCATTGCCGTGATAGAGACCCCCGCCAATCTCTTTCCTCTGACCGCGATTCGCCGGCTGGGGCTTTCACAGCCCGTCCCCAGTAGTCATCGGCGACGCATTCGCTTTTCCGGGAGTTGGCGATGACGGACATACCTGGCCTCAATCTCGAGTCGGCGGTTGGGCCGATCGCGCTCACCTTCGACGACGTTCTGCTGAGGCCCGCGCATTCGGAAGTGATGCCCGGCCAGGTCGATACCTCGACGCGGCTGACGAAGTCCATTTCGCTGAATATCCCGATCCTCTCGTCGGCCATGGACACGGTGACGGAATCCCGCCTCGCCATCGCCATGGCCCAGGCCGGCGGCATCGGCGTCGTGCACCGCAATCTCGAGCCCGAGCAGCAGGCCGAGGAAGTCCGCCAGGTCAAGAAGTTCGAATCCGGCATGGTGGTGAACCCGGTCACCGTCACCCCGCAGGAGACGCTGGCCGAGGCGCTCCAGACCATGAGCCGTTACGGAATCTCGGGCATTCCCGTGGTCGAGCGCAACGCCTCCGGCGAGCAGATCCGCCTTGTCGGCGTCCTCACCAACCGCGATGTTCGCTTCGCCACCAACCCCGACCAGCCGGTCTCCGAACTGATGACGAAGGAGAACCTCGTCACGGTCCGCGACACGGTGAGCCAGGAGGAGGCCAAGAAGCTCCTCCACCAGCACCGCATCGAGAAGCTGCTCGTCGTCGACGAGAACTATCGCTGCGTCGGCCTGATCACGGTGAAGGACATCGAGAAGGCCCGGCTGCACCCCAACGCCGTCAAGGACGAGCAGGGCCGCCTGCGCGTCGCCGCCGCCACCACGGTGGGCGAGGAGGGCTTCACCCGCTCCGAACTGCTGATCGACGCCGGCGTCGACGTCGTCGTGGTCGATACCGCGCATGGCCACTCCCAGAAGGTTCTGGACTCGGTCGGACGCATCAAGAAGCTGTCGAACGCCGTCCAGGTGGTGGCCGGCAATGTCGCGACCGCCGAGGGCACGAAGGCCCTGATCGACGCGGGCGCGGACGCCATCAAGGTCGGCATCGGCCCGGGGTCGATCTGCACCACCCGTATCGTCGCCGGCGTCGGCGTGCCGCAGCTCACCGCGATCCTCGACTCCGTGGAAGAAGCCCGCAAGGCCGACATCCCGGTGATTGCCGACGGCGGCATCAAGTATTCCGGCGATCTCGCCAAGGCCATTGCCGCCGGCGCCGAGTGCTGCATGGTCGGCTCGCTGTTCGCCGGCACCGACGAGAGCCCGGGCGAGGTGTTCCTCTACCAGGGCCGCTCCTACAAGTCGTATCGCGGCATGGGCTCCGTCGGCGCGATGGCGCGCGGCTCCGCCGACCGCTACTTCCAGCAGGAGGTGAAGGACACGCTGAAGCTGGTCCCCGAAGGTGTCGAGGGACAGGTGCCCTATCGCGGCCCGCTGGCCAGTGTGCTGCATCAGCTCGTCGGCGGCTTGCGCGCAGCGATGGGCTATACCGGCTCCAGGACGATTCCCGACTTCCACGAGCGGGCGCAGTTCATCCGAATCTCGCCGTCGTCGCTGAAGGAAAGCCACGCCCACGACGTGACGATCACCCGCGAGAGCCCGAATTATCCCGGCGGCGCGTAGGCGCCGCATCGATGCAGAAGTGTGGCGCGTAGGCGCCGCATCGATGCAGAAGTGTGGCGCGTAGGCGCTGCTTCCTTTGAGAAATGTGGCGCGTAGGCGCCGCGTCCCTTAAATGGACTGGCGCATAGGCGCCGGTTCATCGGATAAGATCGGTGCATAGTCGAGGCTGCCTGTCGCCCAGGCGCCGCTCCCGGAGACCCGAATGCCGCATAACATCGCCTGGATCCTGCTGGCGGCGCTCGTCCAGATCGCGCTGACCATCGTCGTCTACATCGTCCTCGTCCGCGCCCGGATCGCCGGCGTCAAGAGCGGCGAGGTGAAGGCATCGCAGTACGAACTGGTCGAGGGCGAGCCGCGCAAGCTGGCGCTCGTCACCAATCACCTGCGCAACCAGTTCGAACTGCCGGTGCTGTTCTTCGCGCTGGTTGCGTTCCTGATCGCCATCAATCGCGTGACGATGATCGACGTGATCCTGGCCTGGGCCTTCGTCGTCCTGCGCGTGCTGCATTCGGCGGCCGCGCTGAAAGCCGATAACGTGGCGATGCGGATGCGGTTCTTCGGGCTCGGCCTTCTGTGCGTCGCGGCGCTCGCGGTGCATCTGCTGATCATCGTGCTCGGCGAGATGGCGCTATGAAGCACGGCGGTATCGTCGCCGCGGCGATCGAGGTCCTTGCCGATATCGAGTCCCGGCACCGGCCCGCGGCGGAAGCGCTCAGGGACTGGGGCGTGTCGCACCGCTTCGCCGGCTCGGGCGACCGGGCGGCGATCGGCAACCTGGTCTTCGATGCGTTGCGTCACCGCGCCTCCATCGCCTGGCGCATGAAGGCGGACACGCCCCGTGCGCTGGCGCTCGGCGCCTATGTCTTCGGCTGGGAGGTCGGGCTGGACCGCATGGAGGTCGCCTTTGCCGCCGACCGCCACGCGCCCGAACTTGTGACCGACGCAGAAAAGGTGGCCCTGCGGACGGGTACGCTCGACGATGCGCCGGACTGGGTGCGCGGGGACTATCCCGAGTGGCTCGATCCCGCCTTCAAGGCGGCCTTCGGCGGGGATGCGGCAGAGGAGGGGGCGGCTTTGGCGGCCCGCGCGCCCGTCGATCTGCGGGCCAATACCCTGAAGTCGACCCGCGAGAAGGTGATGAAGGCGCTGGCCCGGTTCGAGCCGGAAGAGACGCCCCTGTCACCCGCCGGAATCCGGCTCGCGCCGGGCGCCGCCGCGACGCGCCAGCCCAATGTCGAGGCCGAGGCCGGTTACCGCAAGGGCTGGTTCGAGGTGCAGGACGAGGGCTCGCAGCTCGCCGCCCTGCTGTCCGCCGTGGCGCCGGGCGAGCAGGTCGCCGACGTCTGCGCCGGGGCCGGCGGCAAGACGCTGGCGCTCGCAGCTCTCCTCCAGAACAAGGGCCAGGTCTACGCCTGGGACGCCGACCGGCACCGGCTCGCCGGCATCCACGAGCGCCTGCAGCGCGCCGGTGTGCGCAACGCCCAGGTGCGCCAGGCCGGCGATGCGGACGTCCTGTCCGACCTCACCGGCAAGATGGACATGGTGCTGGTCGACGCGCCGTGCACGGGCACCGGCACATGGCGCCGCCGGCCGGACACGAAGTGGCGGGTCAGCGAGAAGTCGCTCGACGACAGGAAGGCCGATCAGGACGCCGTGCTGGCGCTCGCCGCGCCGCTGGTGAAACCGGGCGGGCGTCTCGTCTACGTCACCTGCTCGGTGCTGCCCGACGAGAACGACGGGCGCGTCGCGGCCTTCCTGGCCGGAAACGCAGACTTTGCGGCTCTCCCGGCGGCCGACGCGGTTGCCGCCTCGGCGCTGCCCGAAGAGGCGACGGCGCGTTTGAGCGATCCCGGCCTGGCGACCGCCCACGGCCTGCAGCTTACGCCGCGCCGCACCGGAACCGACGGGTTCTACGTCTCGGTGATGCTGCGCACCTGAACCGGCGCACCTGACTCAATCTGTCAACGGCTTGAATCAGTTTCTCAAGCAGCCTGCTGAGACTGAATCTGAGCTTCAGAACCTTGGCTCAAGCCGTTGTGAGGACTCCCGTTTTCGCGCGCACCTGACGTGGTTTCGTCAGCAGAAACGCGGCGGCGGAACCCGGCTGCAGGCGATGCCGGGGCCCGGATACGGCTGCGGTGCGCTGGTCGAGATCTGGTAGTCTTCCGGCCGGACCGGATCGCCGCCGGTCGTGCAGGATGGCACGGCCGCAGCGAGAACGAGCGCGGCTGCGATCGGCATCATGACCCGCCGCGGCGTGCGGGACGTTGGCTGACGTTTCTGCATGGATACCTCCCGTATTCGTCTCCTGGAATACGACAGGCGCGGCAAACCGGATCAGCGCGGCGCGACGCGCGGGCGGGCTGATCCGGCGCGGCGGTCACCCGCAGGCGCGGGGCGGCGGCGTACGGCCGCAGATCGGTACGGACTGCTGGATCGTCTCGTCGATCCGCACGATACCGGCACCGGCCGGGTCGGCGCCGGCGGCATGGGCCGCCGGCAGGCCCGCGGCAATGGTCAGCCCGAAGGCGATGGTCGCAAGCGCGGCACGTCTCATTGGTTCGTCTCCTTGTTTTCCGCCTAACCGCTTATGTAGTGCACCGGTCGCGATTCCGCGATACACGACACAGCAAGACGCATAACGCGCGCGTGAGGGTGGACTCGACTCTCGCCAGCGACTAAAGGCTCGCTATGACGGAACCTTCCCACGATAAAGTCCTCATCGTCGACTTCGGCAGCCAGGTCACCCAGCTCATTGCGCGGCGGGTGCGCGAGGCCGGGGTCTATTGCGAAATTCACCCCTTCCAGAAGGCTGAAGCCGCCTTCGAGAGGCTGCAGCCGAAAGGCGTCATCCTGTCGGGCGGTCCGGCCTCGGTCCTCGACGACAATGCCCCGTCGGCGCCTGCCGCCGTGTTCGAGGCGGGACTGCCGGTGATGGGCATCTGCTACGGCCAGCAGACGACGGCGCATCAGCTCGGCGGTACGGTCGAGGGCGGCCATGCCGCCGAATTCGGCCGTGCCTTCGTCGAGATCAACGAGCCCTCGGCGCTGTACGAGGGGATCTGGGAGGTCGGCGAGAAGCATCAGGTGTGGATGAGCCACGGCGACCGGGTGACGAAACTGCCGGAGGGCTTCGCCGTTCGCGCCACCTCGCCGAACGCGCCGTTCGCCATCGCCACCGACGAAGAGCGCAGGATCTACACGACCATGTTCCATCCGGAGGTGTATCACACCCCGGACGGCGCGAGGCTGCTGAAGCACTTCGTCGTCGACATCTGCGGCTGCCGGCCGGACTGGACGATGGCCGCCTTCCGCGACGAGGCGATTGCCCGCATTCGCGAACAGGTCGGCGACGGCCGGGTGATCTGCGGCCTGTCGGGCGGCGTCGATTCCGCCGTTGCCGCCGTGCTGATCCACGAGGCCATCGGCGACCAGCTGACCTGTATCCTGGTCGATCACGGCCTGATGCGGATGAACGAGGCGAAGGAGGTCGTCGACCTGTTCCGCGACCACTACAACATCCCGCTGATCGACGTGGACGCCTCCGACACCTTCATCTCCGCGCTGGAGGGCGTGAGCGATCCCGAGACCAAGCGCAAGATCATCGGCTCGCTGTTCATCGACGTGTTCCAGGCCGAAGCGAACAAGATCGGCTCCGACGGCAAGGGCGAACCGCAGTTCCTCGCCCAGGGCACGCTCTATCCCGACGTGATCGAGTCCGTTTCGTTCACCGGCGGCCCGTCGGTGACGATCAAGTCGCACCACAATGTCGGCGGCCTGCCCGAGAGGATGAATCTCAAACTGGTGGAGCCGCTGCGCGAACTGTTCAAGGACGAGGTGCGGGCGCTCGGCCGGGAGCTTGGGCTCCCCGAGGCCTTCGTCGGCCGCCACCCGTTCCCCGGACCGGGGCTGGCGATCCGCTGCCCGGGCGGCATCTCGCGGGAAAAACTCGAAATCCTGCGCAAGGCCGATGCGATCTATCTCGACGAGATCCGCAAGGCGGGCCTCTACGACGCCATCTGGCAGGCCTTCGCCGTGCTGCTGCCGGTCCAGACCGTCGGCGTCATGGGCGACGGCCGCACCTACGATTTCGTCTGCGCGCTGAGGGCCGTCACCTCCGTCGACGGCATGACGGCAGACTTCTTCCACTACGACATGGATTTCCTCGGCGCCACCGCGACCCGCATCATCAACGAGGTCAAGGGCATCAACCGCGTCGTCTACGACGTGACGTCGAAGCCGCCGGGAACGATCGAGTGGGAATGACGGGTTTCCGACGGTGCTGACGTCAGGACGTCTGCTCCGGCCTTCCCGTGTCGCCATCGATGATCGGTTCGGACCAACACCGCTCCGGCGACCGCGCAGGACCGCCGGTCAAAGCCGGCTTGCCCCGCGGTCACGGCCGGTGTGGCTCGGACCGTACCGGCCGATAGTGCAAGGCGAACCGGCCCGGAAACGTCCGGGCCGGCAGACTATCGGACGAGTGCCGAAGCCTAGCTTTCGATGAACGCCTGGACATCGGCGTTGAAACGCTCGGCCTCGGTCTGCGCCAGGCCGTGCGAACCGCCCTCGTAGATCGTCAGTGTCGCGTCCTTGACGATATCCGCGCTCAGCCTGGCCGACGCGTCGATCGGGACGATCTGGTCGTCATCGCCATGTATGACCAGCGTCGGCACCGCGATGGCCTTCAGGTCGTCGGTGTAATCGACCTCGGAGAACTCGCGGATGCAGTCGTACTGGCCCTTCACGCTGCCGGCCATGCCCTGCAGCCAGAAGCTGTCGCGAAACCCCTCGTTGGTCTCCACGCCGTCCCGGTTGAAGCCGTAGAACGGGACCGTCAACTCCTTGAAGAAGTTCGAGCGGTCGTAGGCGGTTCCCTTGCGGATGCCGTCGAACACCTCCATCGGCGTGCCGTTCGGATTGTCCGCGGTCTTCAGCATCAGCGGCGGAACCGCGCCGACGAGAACCACCCGGGAGACGCGGGCGTTGCCGTGCCGGCCGATGTAACGGGCGACTTCACCGCCCCCGGTGGAGTGGCCGACCAGGACGACATCGCGAAGGTCGAGATGCTCGATCAGTTCGGCCAGATCGTCGGCGTAGCGATCCATGGTGTTGCCGTCGAAGGGTTGCGCCGAGCGCCCGTGGCCGCGCCGGTCATGTGCGATGACGCGATAGCCATTCTGCGAGAAGAACAGCATCTGGGCGTCCCATGCGTCAGCGCTGAGCGGCCAGCCATGAGAAAAGACGATCGGCTGACCGGATCCCCAGTCCTTGTAGAAGATTTCGGTGCCGTCCGAGGTGGTGAAGGTCGTCATTTTCAGGTCTCCATTGTTCATGTTTCCGGTTCCGGCGGCTGCAACAGGCAGAAGCGCCAGGCTCATTCCCGCGATGCCCGAGGCCAGCAGGACCGTGCGGCGGGTCAGGACGATCTGTCCCGGGTTCTCGTTCATGCTATTGGGTTCCGTTATAGATCGCGTCCAATTAGATCGTGCACGAACTAAATAGGGGTGCATCGGGACTATGTCAACCGCTTGCGATTGAATCGCGCACGATTTAAATACGCCGGCTAGGAGGACAGCAAATGAACAAGACGAACACGGAGGCCGCTGCGGGCCTCGAAACGCTGATCTGCTTTTCGGTCTATTCGGCCGAGCACGCCTTCAATCAGCTCTACCGCACGCTTCTCGGGGAACTGGGGCTGACCTATCCGCAATATCTCGTGCTGACGCTTCTTTGGAGCAGGAACGATCGTTCGGTAGGCGAGATCGGAAGCGCCTTGCGGCTGCAATCGAACACGCTGACGCCGCTCCTGAAACGGCTGGAGGCCCTGGACTTCGTGGCGCGCAAACGCGATCCGGAAGACGAGCGCGTCGTCCGGATCACGCTCACACGGCGCGGGCGGGCGCTCGAAGCGAAGGCCGCCGGTGTTCCGCAATGCGTCGGCCAGGCGACCGGGCTGACCGCCGGTGAAATGCAGGATGCGATCGCTCTGCTCGATCGCCTGCGAGGCAATGTCGAAAAGGCTGCGACCTCCGGCGACACCGCGCTCTAGGGTCTTGCGTGCCCGGTGCGACATGGCCGGGCGCACGCGATCGCCGCCTAGAGGCGGCCGGGCAGGTAGAGCGCGATCTCCGGGAACACCGTCAACAAGGCTATGGATGCGACCATCAGCAGGAAATAGGGGAATGCCGCGCGCGCGACCTTCAGGCTGTCATGTCCGGAAATCGCTTGCAGCACGAAGAGGTTGAGACCGACCGGCGGCGTGATGAGCGACATCTCCACCACGATGACGACGTAGATCCCGAACCACACCGGATCGATGCCGGCGGCCTCGACCATCGGGATGACCGTCGACGCCGTGAGCACGATCATGGACAGGCCGTCGAGGAAAAGGCCGAGGACGCCGTAGAGGAGTGTCAGCGCCACGATGAGGACGATCGGGCTCAGCCCCAGGGCGTTGATCTTCGCGGCGATGGCGTCGGGGAGGCCGCTGAAGCCGATGGCGATGGTCATGAAGGCCGCGCCGGCCAGAACGAACAGGATCATGCAGGACGTGCGCACGGACGCTAACGTGGCGTCCTTCAGCAGTTGCCAGGTGAGTCCGCCGGTGGCCGCAAGCAGGATCAGGGCACCAAGCACGCCGAGCGCCGCGGCCTCGGTGGCCGTCGCCCATCCCCTGTACATGGCGACCATGAGGCCGGCGATAAGCAGCAGCATCGGCAGGAAGTGACGGGTGAGAGCCAGCTTCTGGCCGAGCGGGAGGTCCGACGTGTCGCGAGGCGCCATGGACGGATTGAGCAGGGCGCGGATGCCGATGAACGCGCTGAACAGAAGCGCCATCATCACCGCCGGAAGTATCCCCGCCGAAAAGAGCTTGATGACGGATGTCTCGGTGATGAAGGCATAGACGATCATCATGCCCGACGGCGGGACGAGCAGCCCGAAGGTGCCCGACGCCGCGAGGGAACCGATGCTCATGGTCTCGTTATAGCCGGCAGCCTGCAGTTTCGGCAGCGTCATCTTGCCGATGGTGGTCGTCGTCGCGGTCGACGACCCGCTCACGGCCGAGAAGATGCCGCATCCGAAGACGTTCAGGTGCAGCAATCCGCCGGGCAGGTTGCGCATCCACGGGGCGAGCGACATGAAAAGGTATTCGGACAGGCGCGAGCGAAACAGCAGTTCCCCCATCCATACGAACAGCGGCAGCGCCGTCAGGGTCCAGTTGTTGACATAGCCCCAGGTCGAGGTCGCGAGGATCGGACCCGAAGGCATGTCGAGGCCGAACCGTATCAGCGCGAAGCCCGCTATGAAGAGGGAGATCGCGATCCAGACGCCACCGCCGAGCAGGACGAGAAGGCCCAGGAGGGCATACAGGGCTAGATCCCAGGACATGATCAGAATTCTTCCGTGTGGTCGTGTGCTTCTTCGGCGGCCGGTTCGTGCCCGTACAGGAGAAGGTCGGCGAGGCTGCGGACCAGCATCAACCAGTAGAGGCCCGCGCCCAGCCACAGCGTCGACTGCGGAATCCAGAGCGGCACGGGCAGCAGTCCGGATGCCAACGACCCCCGCTTCAGCGACGTCATCGACAGGCCGAACGTGTTCCAGACGAAGACAGACAGGAACGCGATCGCGACGAGAAGCGCCGCGGCCCTGACGGCGACGAGCGTTCTGTTCGTGAAATGCTCGACTACGAGTTCGACACGAAGGTGCGCGCCGTGATGATGGGTGTGGGCGAGGCCGGAAAACAGCATCACGATCATCGCGTAAGTTGCCATCTCGTCGGCGCCGACGATGGACAGACCGGCGGCCCGGCCGAAGATCTGCGCGAGGACCGACGCCGCCATGAAAACGAGCGCGGCCGATGCGACGATCCCCGAGAAGAGCGCCAAGGCATCGAAACATGCATCGGCGCGCCGCATCGATCTGTCCATGCGTCTGGTCACCTGGGCGCTCAGCGTGCTGCGTTGACGGCTGTGCGCACGTCATCCGGCAATGAAACAAGCCAGCTCTCGATCACCTCGTCGGCACCGCCTTTCAGGGCGCTTTCGAGTTCCGGCGAGGGGGCCTCGATCAGCATGCCGTTCTCGGCCATCAGGGCCTTGTTGGCGGCGTCCGCCTCTTTCGATGCGGCCCAGCCGGCTTCTTCGGCGCGCCTGGCGGCGGCGAGAACCTTCGCCTGCAGGGCGGGGTCGAGGGCTTCGAAGGCGTCGAGGTTCATCACCACCGCATTGCGTGTCAGCACCGCACCGAGATCGTAGAAGTACCCGGTGAACTCCCAGGCCTTCACCGCCGGGGCGAGGGCGGATGCCGTGAACATCGCGTCGAGCGCTCCGGTCGCGAAGGCCTGCGCCAGTTCGGGCACCTGGACGACCACGGTCTGCATGTCGAACTTGTCCGTCCATTGCTTGGTGATCGGTGTCGACGAGCGCATGCGCAAACCGTCCAGGTCCGCGGGGGTTGCCAGCGGGCGCGTCGAGTAGAAGCCGGCGGGCGGCCAGGGAACGGTGAAGAGAAGCTTCAGGTTACGGCTTTCGAGATGCTGCGCCAGCAGAACCCGGGTCGCCGCGTCGAACTGCGCGGCCTCGTCGTAGCCGGAGATCAGGTAGGCGACGGCGTCCGCGCCGAAGAGCGGATCCTCGTTCGCGTAGGCGGCCAGGAACACTTCGCCGAAGCCGACTAGGCCGTCGCTGACCGCGCCCATGATCTCCGGCGCCTTGAACACCGACGAGTTGGAAAACAGCGAAACGTCGACCGCGCCGTCGGTGGAGGTCTTCAGGTCGTCGATGAACTTGCGCAGGTTCTGCGTGTGGAAATTGCCGTCCGCATAGGCGCTGACCATCTTGTACTCCTCGGCGCAGGCGAGTCCCGCGGATGCGGCGATCCCGCAGGCAAGCGCGAGCGTGGCGGCCGTGTTAAAGATTGTACGGTACAGTCTATTTTTCATTTCTGTTCTCCCACTGGTTTCTGGTCGTCAAAAAGGTTGGGGACTAGGCGAACTCCCAGGCGAAGCCTGTCCCGTCCCTGTGGATGCGCAGGACGGAACTGCCGGCGATATGCGTGCCGAAGACGGTAATCTCCGGCCGGGCCGCGAGGTCGAGCAGCGTCCTGCGGGCACTGCGGCTGACCTGCGGATCGGCATCGAAGACGGAGTTGATCTCAGGCAGCCGCACCTGAAAGGGGTGGTGCAGCGTGTCACCCGCAAATAGCGCAGTCCCGCCGCCGGCATCGAGGAGGATGGAGCAGTGAAACGGGCTGTGCCCCGGCGTCGGAACGAAGCGGATGTTGGCGACCGGTTCGGCCTCGCCGAACGGGATCATTAGGTCCTGGCCGGCGGCGACGACGGGATCGACACTGTCCTGGCGGGCCATGAAACTTCTGAGGTTTCGCTGGGTGTGGTTCTCCGGCCGCGCATAGAAGCGGTATTCGTCCTGTGTGAAGACGTATTCGGCATTCGGAAAGGTCGGCAGCCAGGCGCCGTCGGCGAGCGTGGTGTTCCAGCCGACATGATCGACGTGAAGATGCGTCAGAAGCACGACGTCGATATCCTCCGGGCGGACGCCCGTCGAAGCGAGGTTCCGGATCAAGGGCGAATTCAGACCGTCGAAATGGGGGGCATGGGGCCTCTGCTTGAATGCGCCGACCCCGGTATCGACAAGCATCCTCCGGCCGTCGGTCTCGATCAGCCAGGAGTGCACCCTGAGGTTGACGTTTCCGCTCTCGTGAAGGGAGGACGCTGGAAACAGTGCCGCGTCGGCGGTCGCGTCGTCCGGCAGGTCGGCAAAGACCTGGCCTGGCGCGAGGCTCGTCAGGTCCATTTCGTCGATGCGGGTAATGCGGGCAGAGCCTATCTGATACGTGGTGCTGGGCATCTCATTCAGTTCCGGATGGTGTTTCGCGCAGTCGGCTCTTCGGCCGGCCTGGCGGCCGCAGTTTTGTCTGCAACAAGCGCAAGCACGTGTTTGCCACCCCAGTCCTCCGGGTTTCGAGCGGATCGCGGATTAAGGTTTGCATCAATGTACTAGACTGTAAAGTCTAAAATTGTTCGCGCCTCAGGAGCGCCATAAATAACTGGAAACAAATGTGAAATTAGAACGATGACGGGAGGAGCCGAAAAAACGGATTGAATTGGGCAGTCCAATCCACTAGCTTTCAGGTGAACTCGTCGCCTCGCATCCGGCCGGAAACGATCACACGGCAATTGCCTGCCCATGAAACAGAAGAGACCTTCTGCACCGACGTCTTCCGAGGCTATCCTGGCCGCGGCACGGAAGCTTTTCGTCCAGCGCGGATATGGCGGCGTGAACCTTGACGCGATCGCGAAGAAGGCGAGCGTGGCGCGCCAGACCCTCTACAACAATTTCGGGAGCAAGGAGGCGCTCTTCCGCGCCATGCTCGATGCGCACTGGGCCGGGTTTTCGGGAGACGACGCCTTCGAGGGGCTGGACGAGGCCGAGAAGGCCGGTGCGACGGCCGAGGAGATCCTGCGCGAAGTGGCGGACCGGATGGTCCGGTTCATCGACGACGCCGACCAGATCTCGTTTACCCGTCTGGTGATCTCGGAATCCCGCCGCCTGCCGTGGATCGGCAAGGAATTCTACGACGCGGGCAAGGGCCCGCTGGTGAACGATCTGGCGGAGATGCTGCGCAGGCTGAGCGAACGCGGGAAACTCGATTGCCCGAACCCGCTTCTTGCCGCGCACCAGTTCTTCGGCCTGATCCTCGAGGTCATCTTCTGGCCCTATGTCATGGCGATCGGTCCCGCGACCGGCGAACTGCCGCTGCCCGAAGAAGCCGTCGACGAAGCCATCAGGATGTTCATGGCGCGTTACGCTCCGGCATAGGCGGCGATGCCTGCCCGTGCCCTTTTCGCGGCCGTGATATGGACTGGACTGTACAATATATTTGATCCGAAAGGGAAAGCGCATGAACAAGATGGACGCCTATGACTGGAGCGCGAAGACGGCGCCCGAACTCAACGATCTCGCGCGGCAGAACGCTCTTGTGCTCGTCCCCGTCGGTTCGGTGGAGCAGCACGGGCCGCATCTGAGCACCGGAACGGACGCGATCCTCGCCAAGGATGTCTGCTACCGCATCGCGCAGATGCTCGACGGGTCCGTCCCGGCGATCGTGACGCCTGCGGTGTGGTTCGGCCTGGCAAGCCATCATCTGTCGTTCGGTGGCACCTTCACCGTATCGCTGGACACGTACAAGGCCGTGCTCGCTGACCTGTGCCGTTCGATCGCTCACGCCGGTTTCAAGCGCGCCGTTCTCGTCAACGGTCATGGCGGCAACATCCAGGGATTGGCCAGTATTGCAAGCGAGCTCAGCTGGCAGCTCGCCGGCGAGGAGATCGAGGTCGCGACCACCACCTATTTCATGGAGGCCTACCGGGAGATCGCCGACATCCTGGAAGACCAGGACTGCATCATGCATGCCTGCGAGGGCGAAACCTCGATGATGATGGCGGTTGCGCCGAACATGGTGCGCCGGGACCGGATCGGGGAGGGGAGCGGCGAAGCCTTCGACATGCTGTCCTCGCTGATGGCGACGCTGAAGACGACGGCTCCGTTTCGGGAACTGACGACGAGCGGCGTATCGGGCATTGCGGCCCGCGCGAGCGCGCAGAAGGGCGAGGCTCTTCTCGACATATGCAGCCGCAGGCTGGCCGAACGCCTCAGAAGCGGCGAGCCCTGGCGCAGCCGCGCGGATGTCGTCCCATCCTGAGGCCCGTCATGATGCAGCCAGCCAACACGCCGCCGCTTTCCGCATTCCGGAACGTCGGGAACCTCGTATTCGTGTCCGGGCAGGTGCCCGTGGTCGGGCCGGACCGTAGCGTGCCGGATGGCTTCGGTGCGCAAGTCACGGCGGCTCTTGAAAACCTGAAAGCCGTCGTAAACGCTGCCGGAGCAGACCTTGGCACGATACTGAAGGTCAACGTCTTCCTGGCCGATCGGCGGCATATCCCCGTTTTCAATCAGGCGTACCGGGCCTTTTTCGACGGTCACGAATTGCCCGCGCGTACGATGCTGATCGCCGAACTGCCCGATCCCCGCTATCTGGTCGAAATCGAGTGTACCGCTTTCACGGCGCGGATCTGATCGTCGACGCCACCGGGAGCGGGGCCTCCGCTATGCCGGCCTGAACTCAGGGGCGCCGCGTGTCCTGTTCGCTGTCCGCATGATCCAGCGCCGATACGACGGCGTCCGTCGTGCGCTGAATATGGGTGGAAATGATACCGACCGCTTTCCCCGCGTCGCGTGCCATCGCCGCCTCGAACAGCGCCTCGTGCTCCTGGTGGATGTCGCGCGTCAGCACGGACTTGATCCGGCTGAAACGGCGGTACCGCTCGTGCTGGCGGAACAGCTGTTCCCGCAGCCTGAGGAGCCATATCGAATCGCAGGCCGATACGGTGGCATCGTGGAACGCGGAATTGTGCTTTTCCCAAAGGTCGAGCTCGTCGATGCCCTGATTTTCACCTGTTTCGAGACGGGACAGCCGATGATAACTGGTGATCAGGCGCTCCTCCCACACCGCATCGCCTCGTGGAATCGAACGCTCCAGAGCCGCGACTTCCAGGAGCTTGCGTAGGTCGCCGATCTCCGCGGCATCGCGCGCCGAAATTGCGGCGACGACGAAGCCGCGCTGTCCCACGACTTGCACGAGATGGTCGCCGGACAGCCGGGACAAGGCCTCGCGCAACGGCGCGGCGCCGAACCCGTAGTGCCGGCGCAAGGTATCGATCTTGAGCTTCGCGCTCGGCTTCAGGCTGCCGGACACGATGTCGTTCCGGATCGTGCGATAGGCCTGTTCCGCGATGGTTTTCGCCGGCGCGTTGTGGTCGACAGCGTTCAAGACCGGGACCTCCTCCATGATCCGGTGGATAGCTTGCCGCGCAGCATATGCCAATCGCATAGAATTGCAAGAATATCGATTTTATGTTTGACATCGGGAAAATATCGATATTCATTTTGTCGAAATCCAACAAGAAACAAGTCGGTAGTGAGGAAACGCGCAATGACCGCACGGTCATTCACAGGCGCGATGGCGGCGACACGCGGCGGACTGCTGCGTTTGAGTGGAGCCATCGCCTGGTTCGAAGCCCGGTTCACCGGCGCGATCGTCGCAGCGATTCTTCTTTTGCTGCTCGCGAACGTGATCTCCCGAACGCTCGGGCGCCCGTTGATCTGGACCGACGAACTGGCCGTGTATCTGATGGTTCTCGGTGCCTTTACCGGGGCATCGCTCGGCGTCGCACGGCGCCAGCACATCGCCGTCAGCCTTGTCGCGGAGGCAATCGGGTTCCGGCGCAGACAGGCGCTGACCTATGTCGTCGATACGACGCTGCTTCTGTTGTTCGCCTGCTTCGCCTGGATGCTGTGGAACTGGTTCGACCCGATCAACGTCCTGATGGCCGAAAGCCTCACGGCCTATTCGCGCGAAAGCTTCAATTTCCTCTATCAGGAACCGACCACGACACTCGGCGTGCGTAAGCTCTGGTTCTGGCTCGTCCTGCCGTTCTTCTGCATCGCCGGCTTCGTCCATGTTCTGGCCCGTTTCGGCGCGATGCAGGACCCGCAGTGATGTCCGGCCTCGTCTTTCTGGTCCTGCTCGTCATCGGCGTTCCGATCGCCTTTGCGCTTGTCGTTCTGGCGGTGGTGATGATCTGGGCGGGCGGCAACACGATCCTGTTCCAGAGCTTCCCGCAGCAGTTCTTCGGTGGCCTGGAAAACTACGGCCTGCTCGCCCTGCCGCTCTTCATCCTTCTGGGTGAATTCATGAACGCCGGTGGAATAGGGCGGCGTTTGATGGCACTCGCCATGGCGCTGCTCGGGCCGGTCCGCGGTGGCCTGGCCTACGTGAACCTCGTCGCGAACATGATGATGGCCTCGATTCTCGGGTCGACGGTGGCGCAAATCACCATCATGTCGCGCATCGCGGTCCCGGAGATGGAACGGTCCGGCTATCCGCGCGATGTCAGTGTCGCCATCACGGCCGCCGGCGGCATGCTCGCCCCGATCATCCCACCGTCAATGCTGTTCATCATCTTTGGCGTCATCGCGCAATTACCGATCGGGGACCTGTTCATCGCGGGCATCGTTCCCGGCGTCATTCTCTTCGTCGTCTTTCTCGCCGTCATCGCCTGGCTGGGCCATCTGTACGGCTTTCCGAAGAGCGAACGGATCACGCTGCGCGAGAGAGCGTCGGCTGCGCGGGACGCGCTGCCCGCGTCGCTGATCCCGATCGTCATCATCGGCTCGATCCTGGGGGGCATCGCAACGCCGACGGAGGCCGCCGCCATCGCCTCGGTCATGGCCGTGCTGATCGGCCTGTTCGTCTACCGGGAAATCGCGCTGAAGGATATCTGGCCGGCTTTCATGCGCGCGGCAGCCTCCTCGGCGATCGTCCTGTTCCTGATCGCCGCAGCCGGGCTCTTCTCCTGGGTCATCACGTTCGACAACATTCCGGCGACCGTCGCCGGCTGGGTGCAATCGCTGACCGCGTCGCCCATCGTGTTTCTGCTGCTGATCAACCTGATGCTGCTGTTCCTCGGCATGATCACGGATCCCATACCCGCGATCATTCTCGTGGTCCCCGTCTTCCTGCCGGTCGCGACCGGTGTCTACGGCATCGACCCGTTCCAGTTCGGCGTCATCGTCTGCCTCAATCTCACCGCAGGCCTTCTCACACCGCCGGTCGGCACCGGGCTGTTCACGGCCGCCTTGATGGGCCAGGTGCGCGCCGAACGGCTGGCCCGCCTGATCATGCCGTTCTTCCTGGCCGTGGCGATCGTCATCGTTGCGCTGGTCTTCTTCCCGGCCCTCAGCCTCGGTCTGATCGAGGCGCTGTCATGACGCGCGTCGTCGTCATCGGCGGCGGCCTGATCGGGGCTGGGTGGGCCGGCGCGTTCGCCGGCGCGGGGCACGAAACCGTGGTGCTCGACCCCGACCCCGCGGCGGCCGATCGCGTCGACGCAGCCTGGCGCGCGGCGCGTGACGTCATGGGCCGTCTCGGCACGCTGTCGAACGCCGCGACCCCGCCGGGCGTCATCGCGAGCGCGGACGCCATCCGCGACCCCGATTTCGTCCAGGAGGCGCTTCCCGAAGTCCTGGCGCTGAAGCGGGATGCGCTGGGCGCCCTTGAGCCGTACCTGGCACCTGGAACGGTCATCGCCTCCTCTTCATCGGGGTTCACCGCAGAGGAGATCGGCCGAAAACTCTTCTGCGAACGCGATCTTCTGATCGGGCATCCGTGCAACCCGCCCTATCTGATGCCGGTCGTGGAAATCGCCGGCGGCCCTGCGACGTCTGACACGGCGCTCGGGTTCGCGCGCGCCATCTACGAAGGCATGGGAAAGACGGTTCTGGAGGTGCGGAAACCGGTGGCCGGCCACCTCGTCAACAGGCTGCAGGCTGCGCTCTGGCGCGAGGCCGTCCATCTTGTCGTCAGCGGCGCGGCGAGCCTGGAAGATACCGAACGTGCCGTCACCGAAGCGCTGGCGCCGCGCTGGTGCCGGATCGGGCCGAGCAGCGTCTTTGCGCTTGCGGGCGCCGACCAGGGAATGGCCGGATTTCTCGATGCGCTCGGACCGCAATTCCAGGCGTTGTGGGATGATCTCGGCACGCCCGCGCTCGATCCGGAGACCTGCACGGCGCTCGTCCGTGCCTATGAAGGCGCGGACCTTCCCCCGCTTGCGGAACAGGCCGCGGATCGCGACGCGACGCTCCCGGTGGTTCTCGACATGGTGACCCGGCTGAACGGTCGAAGCGTCACGGAAGCCTGACGAAACCGGGGAGGCGAGACGTAAGAAAAAATCGATATTTCACTTGAAGAGAGTTTAATATCGATATTTTATGCCAACTGTCCGGCTCGATACGAACAGCGCTGCCGGCGTCAAAAAAGAGGGAGGAAGACCTTGAAACGATATGCTCGCACCGCCTTGGCGGTTTCATTTTTCGCCGCGGCCACCTGCGGCGCGGCGGCCGAGGAATACCGGATGGGGCTGATCACGCCACCGCCGCATCAATGGACCGTCACCGCCAATGCGGCGGCCGACGAGATCCGCGAGAAGACGGATGGACGCGTCGACATTCTCGTCTTCCCGTCAGGCCAGCTCGGCAACGAGGCGCAGATGCTTCAGCAGCTGCAGACGGGAGCTATGGACTTCGCGTTCTTCACCCTCGGCGAGTTCGCCAACCGCGATCCGAACTACGGCATCTTCCTCGCTCCCTATATCGTCGACGACGTCGCCGGCGCCCGCACGTTGCTGAAGGGCGAGACGGCCCAGAAGCTGCTCGACGGCATGGGTGATTTCGGTCTGGTCGGCCTCGGCTGGGGCATGGCCGGGATGCGCATGATCGTGACGTCCGATCCGGTCGAAACGGTCGACGATCTGAAGGGCAAGAAGATCAGGACAATCCCCTTCGCGCCGGAACTCGCTTTCTGGGAGGAACTGGGTGCGGCGCCGACGCCGATGCCGCTTCCTGCCCTCTACGACGCGTTCGCCAACGGCCAGGTCGACGGAATGCAGATCGACGTCGAGGGTACGTGGAACTCGAAATATTACGACCATGCGGACTCCATCATCATTTCCGATCACATGATGTTTCCGATGGCCGCGATCGCGTCGGGCCGCAAATGGGGTACGATCTCCGAGGCCGACCGTGCGATCGTGGAAGAGGTGTTTGCGGAAAAGCTGGATAATCTCGTTGCCGGCTATGCGGATATCGATGCCGACTATCGTGCGAAACTGGAAACGACCGACGTGCCGGTGACGGAAGTGGACCGCGCCTGGTTCGGTCCGGCCGTCGATGCCTGGTATGCGCGCTGGCGCAAGGAAGCGCCCATGCTGAAAGAACTCGAAGCGGAAGCCAACGGCAACTGAGCCTGGAAGATCCGGGAACGCACGGGCGGTCTTCCGCCCGTGCGGGTCAGCACCAGTCAATGACAGGGAGAAGCCCGTGACCCGATATCGCGACCTGCGATACCTGCGAGTATCCGTGGACGACCTTGACGACGCGGCGCGGTTCGCCAGCGACATCTTCGGCCTCCAGGCGGCAGACCGCGACGACAACCACGCCATGTTCCGGTCGGACGCGCGGAACTATTCGATCTGCTTTTCCACCGGTGGTGACGGTGAGGCGGTCGCCCTGACGGTCGCGCGGGAAGAGGATCTGGCGGCGGCGAAGGATCGGCTGGAGAGCGCCGGTTACGCGCCCGCTTACCTGACGGCTGACGAGGCGGCGGTACGCCAGTCGAAATCCGTCCTGGCGGTGACCGCGCCCAACGGCGTCACGGTCGAACTCGTCTGGCGTCCGCTCCATTCGGGCTGGCGCTATCACGGGCCGCGCGATGCCGGGATCGTCGATTTCAGTTCGGTCCAGCTCGCGTGCACCGAAATTGCCGCGGACGAGGCGTTCTGGACGCGCGGCCTCGGCCTTCGCGTCTCCGACTGGGTGGGCGACACCGCCTATCTCGCGCTCGACGACGCCCATCACCAGGTCGTCCTCTATCCCTCCGATCACGACGGAATTCTCGGAGCTAGCTGGGAAGTGGACGAGAAGGACAGCCTGATGCGCAACTGGTACTTCCTGCAGAAGAGCCAGCTTCCGGTCGTGGCCGGTCCCGACCGCCAGGCTGCGTCGGGCGGGATCTACGTCACCACGCGCGGCCCGCGCGGGCTGCTGATGAGCTACATCACCGAAATGGAAAAGGGGCCGCAGATCGAGGCGCGCGGTCCGCGCCAGTTCGCGAACACGGCCCGCAGCCATGGCATCTGGGGATCGATAACCCAACAGCCGGAATTTCTCGGAGGTGATATGCAATGATCGAACTCAGAGATGTCGTCTATTGCCGTCTCGGCACGCGCGACCTCGCCGGCGCGGAATGGTTCGCCACCAACATCCTCGGCCTCGAGATATCGGAGCGGCGCCGGGGCGCGACCTACTTCAAGTCCGACGAACGCGCGCACACGCTGTGCTATTTCGAGGGCGATCCGGAAGACCAGGTCACGGCCTTCGAACTCGGCCGGGGCGAAGATCTGCAGACCGCGGCCTCGACCCTCGAGGCGCTCGGCCATGACGTTCACTATGGCACGCGCGAGGAATGCGAGGCGCGCTTCGTCCGCGAGTTCATCCGCTTCCGCGACCCGACCGGCAACGCCATCGAGTTCGTGGTCCGGCCGGAGACGACCGGCCAAAACTACCACGGTACGCGGGATGCCGGGATCACCGGTTTTTCCCATGTCGGTCTCTGCACCACGGACGCCGCCCGCGACGAGGCCTTCTGGACGAAGGTCTGCAACGCGCGCGTCAGCGACCGGATCGGCGATGCCCCGCTGATGCGCCTCGGCACGATCCATCACTCGATCGCGTTGTTCCCGTTCCACAAGGCCGGCATCCAGCACATCAACCACCAGGTCGGTGGCACGGACGATATCCAGCGCAGCTTCAATTTCGTGCGCGACAATCAGGTCAACATCACGTTCGGTCCCGGCCGGCATCCGACCTCGACGGCGGAGTTCCTCTACTTCACCGGTCCGGACGGAATGACCTACGAGTATTCCAGCGGAGTCAGCGAGATCCACGACGAGCCGCTGTGGCGCGACCGGCAGTTCCACTTCGAGCCCAAGGGGTTCTGCAGGTGGGGCGCGGCGCCGCGGATCGCTGCCTTCGACAAAGGCGAGAACGAATGAGCGACCTCGCCGTGACGGTCCGGCTGGCCGCGCGGGCGCTGGCGCGCGCGAGCCTCGTGCATGCCTACGGCCATTGCTCCGCGCGGATCGACGCAGACCGCTTTCTCGTCTGCCCGCCCGAACCGATGGGGCTGATCGAACCAGGCGCGGCCTGCGTGGAAGTCCCGGTCGAGGGGCCTCTGCCCGACGGCGTTCTCGGCGAAGTCCGGTTGCACCAGCGCATTTATGCGACGCGGCCCGATGCCTGCGGCGTGGTGCGGTTCATGGGGCCGAATGTCATTGCGCTGGGCGCGCTCGGTGTGGTGCCGGCCATGCGGCACGGCTTCGGCACCTATTTCGCGCCGCAGGTCGGCTACTGGAACGACGTGCAGCTCATTCGCGACGACGCGCGCGCGGACGGCGCCATCGCGGCGATGGGCGAGAGCGCCGGGCTCCTGATGCGCGGCAACGGGGCGGTGACCGCCGGCGCGAGCCTCGAGGAGGCGACCGTGTTTGCCTGGTATCTGGACGACATGTGCCGGATCGAACTGGCCGCCCGCGCAGCCGGACTGGCCGATGCCCCGGTCATATCCCCGGGAGATGCACAGGCCCGTGCCACGAAGGCTGGACGGATCGTCGAACGCATGTGGGACCATCTGACGGCAGCCGACCCGGAAAAGCCCAACGAACACAAGGACGGCACACCGTGACCGAGTTCATGAACTTCATCGACGGCCGGTTCGTGTCCGGCCGGGGCGACCGGTTCGCCGACTATTTCCCGACCACCGGCGAGGAGATCGGCGAGATCCGGGCTGCCGACCGGGAGCAGGTCGATGCCGCCGTCGGGGCCGCCCGGGCGGCGCTGAAGGGTCCGTGGGGACGGCTGTCCGTGCCGGAGCGCATCGCGTTGCTGCGCAAGCTCGCGGACGGGATCAACGCCCGGTTCGATGAGTTCCTCGCCGCGGAAATCCGCGATACGGGAAAGCCGCGCTCGATCGCCAGCCACATCGACATTCCCCGCGGCGCGGCGAACTTCAACATCTTCGCCGATCAGGTCGCGGTGCTGGGCGCGGAGAGTTTTCTCCAGCCGACGCCGGACGGAAACGGCGCACTGAACTATGCGATGCGCACACCGCGCGGCGTGATCGCCGTCGTCTGTCCGTGGAACCTGCCGCTCCTGTTGATGACATGGAAGGTCGCGCCTGCGCTTGCCTGCGGCAACACGGTCGTCGTCAAGCCGTCGGAAGAAACGCCGGCGACCGCCACCCTGCTTGCCGAGGTCATGAACGAGGTCGGAATTCCCGCCGGCGTCTACAACGTGGTGCACGGGCGCGGGCCGAACTGCGCGGGCGAATTTCTGACCACCCATCCGGGCGTCGACGGGATCACCTTCACCGGGGAAACCCGCACCGGCGAGGCGATCATGACGGCCGCAGCGCGGGGCATCCGGCCGGTCTCCCTGGAACTCGGCGGCAAGAACGCGGGCATCATCTTCGACGACGCCGATTTCGACAAGACCATGGAGGGCATCGGCCGCGCCTGTTTCGCCAATACCGGGCAGGTCTGCCTCGGTACCGAACGGATCTACGTCCAGCGGGGCATATTCGATCGGGTGGCCGAGGGGCTGGCGCAGAAGGCACGCGGCTACCGGTTCGGCGACCCCTTCGATGAAGCCTCCACCATGGGCCCCGTCATTTCGCAGGAACACCGCACGAAGGTGCTTTCCTACTACGACAAGGCCAGGAAGGAAGGCGCGGAGGTTGTCGTCGGCGGCGGCGTGCCGGATCTTCAGGGCTACGATGGCGGGTACTGGGTCGAGCCGACCGTCTGGACCGGCTTGCCGGAAAGCTCTCCGGTGGTCAGCGAAGAGATCTTCGGCCCCTGCACCCATCTTTGCCCCTTCGACACAGAAGAAGAGGCGATCGAACGCGCCAACGCGTCGCCTTACGGCCTCGCCACCTCGATCTGGACCGAGAACCTCACCCGCGCGCACCGGGTCGCGGCGGCCGTGGAGGTCGGTATTTCCTGGGTCAACTGCTGGTTCCTCCGCGATCTGCGAACCCCGTTCGGCGGCTCGAAAGCCAGCGGCATCGGCCGCGAGGGCGGTGTGCACTCGATGGAATTCTATTCCGAACTCAGAAACGTCTGCGTCAAGCTATAAAGGGTAGTCGCCAAGCGCGGACCGGCGCGCGAAGGGGGACCGCCCCCATCGGCTGGACAGGGTTTGACGTAATCGATGTCACAGCCGTTCGATGAAGATGGTGCCGAGAACGCCTCCGGGAACGACCGAGAGGCGTGAGGACCGGTCCGCGATAGCGGACGAAATGCAGCGAAATTCGAACGTCCCGCACCTGGTTGCCCGATTGAAGCGGCATCCTTGCCGGCCTGCCGCAGGCCGTCGCCTGGTCCAGACTTGATCTTCGATCCGGGCACGCCGTCGGAAAGGCCGGTTTTTCCCGGCGAGCGGCGCGCAACGCCCCGTCGCGACCGCTCGATCGCCCGCGATTCCGGTTGACGTCCGAAGGTTGTCGTTTTAAATATGACTGCTAAAGTCATATTTAGCCGGCGACCCGGAGAACGGTCGTCAATCCGCACCCCGCTTGCCAGCCCGAAGCCCGAAATCACTACTAATGTCGTCGGAGTCCTCGCGTGTGCGGGACCAAGGGCAACGCGTGTTTCGGGGTGATCGTCGGGATTCGAAAGGAGACCCCTATGCCGAGCACCATCAGCCGCGCCGAGTCCAGAACATTGCCCGCGCGTTCATTGCGCCGCGCGGCGGTCAGCCTCCAGATCGCGACCATCGCGCTTGTCGCGGCCGGCGGCGCCTTGGCCGATGACGGGACCCGGACCGTCTCCGGCCTCGATGGCAAGGAGGTCACCATCAAGGATCCGGTCGAGCGGATCGTGACAATCCCCATGCCTTCAGCCTCCATGTTCATTTCGGTGGATGGCAAGGCGGACCGTCTCGTCGGCATGCACGAGCGTTCGAAGGAAGCGCTGCTCGAAGGTGTCCTCGGCGACTACTTCCCGGATGCCAAGGCCATCGCCTCTGACATCACCAAGGAAGGCTTCGTCCCGAACATCGAGAACATCATGCGCCTCTACCCCGATGTCGTGGTGCAGTGGGAGACCATGCCGAAGACGTTCGAGAGCATGGAAGGCGCGGGCCTGAACGTCGCCGCCTTCGTTCGCTACAACAACGAGGAACTGGCCTACAGGAACCTCCGGCTGGTCGCCAGCATCCTGGGACAGGAAGAGAAGCAGGAGGAACTGATCGAGTGGCGGAAAGGGATGGAAGCGGCCGTGCGGAAGAAGGCCGCCCCGATTCCCGATGAAGAGAAGAAGAGCGTCGCCTGGATTCTCTACCACAAGAAGGGCCTGCAGGTTGCCGGCGGCAACAGCTACGTCGACTTCATCTTCGAGACCGGCGGCGGTGTGCTTGCCGGCGACGACATCGACGGCTGGCCGAAGATCGACATGGAGCAGCTTCTCGCCTGGGATCCCGACATCATCGTGATCGGCAACTTCGATCCGCTGGTGCCCGCAGACATCTACAACGATCCGATGTTCTCCGCCCTGAAGGCGGTGAAGAACAAGCGCGTCTACAAGATGCCGCTCGGCGGATACCGCTGGGGACCCGCCAACCAGGAGTCGCCGCTGGCCTGGATGTGGGCCTACAACATCCTGAACCCGGACAGGGACCCATTCGATCTGCGCCAGGAAATCAAGGACCAGTACGCCTTCATCTACGGCTCGGCGCCGACCGAGGACCAGATCGATACGGTCCTGCACCTGGATCTCAACAAGGATTCCGCCGACTACGACCAGTTCGTGCGTTAGGGCCGGGGAAAGATCGATGAAGAAGCTGCACGAACTCGACGCCGACCACGTTCTCCGGATCCGGAACGCCTGGCAGAAGGAAGCCGAAAAGTATGGCGAGGCGGCGGACTATCTCGACGCCGCCGTCTGCCACGCCGGATCGCTCAAGGGCGAGGACGACGGCGCCTATCACGGTGTGCTGAACACCGGCGACGGCTGCCTGATGCTGGCGCATGTCCGGGCGGTGATGCTGCCCGGCGACCATCACCTGACCCTGCGCTGCGGGCCCATCGTCACCTGTCCCGAACTGCAGTTCGAGCGCAACGATCTGTGGGTCCTGAATCGCTTCATGACCGCCTACACCGCGCTGGTGAAGGGCGTCATGCTGGAGGCGCACCGGCGCGGTCTCGACCAGGTGCGGATCTACTCCCCCAAGGAGGTGCATCCGCACTTCTGGAACGGGATGCTCGTGCTGTTCCGCACCGAGGACATCACGGTCAACGACACGGTGCTGCACGAGATCGAGATGCAGGGCAATTGGGCGGTCATCTTCGACAAGAGCCGGCACGACGAGGCGCACGCATGACCTGCCTCAAGCGGCTCAGCGACAATCTCGGACAGACGCTGTGTGAGACTGCGGCGCTGGCCGCCAAGGTCCGGTATTTCTCTTGGAACGTGAAGGGGCATCATGCCTGGTCGCTCCGGGACATGCTGGCGAACCATCATCGCGAGGTCCAGGAGATCGTCGACAACGTCGTCACCTGCGTGTTCCTGAACGGCTACGACTATTGCTACGGCGGGTTCAAGGATATGGCCGGGCGCGCCTCGATCCCCGACGGTACCGTCGAGACCGGGACGGACGACATGATCGCGCAGTTGCTGTCCTCTTACGACGTGGTCCTGATCGCGGTCGAGAAAGTGCATCGGATCGCCATGCAACAAGGCAATTTCGCCGTGGAGAAGCTGCTGGTCGACGGTATCCTCACCCTGAAGCGTCATATGGCGGATTTGAGGGCCGCCCGCTCCTGAGGAGCGGGTGTGCCGCCGGTTCGGGTGCCCATGCAGCGAACGAAACCCCTTCACTATGGCGTGCTTGTCTGCCTGCTTGTCCTGTCGATGCTCTGGGCCATCAGCATGGGCCGGTTCGGCTTGCCGTTCGATAAGGTTCTGGCCGCGCTGAACGTGCCCTTCTTCGGCGGTATCGAGCTGAACCAGATGGAGAAGAGCGTCGTGCTCACCATCCGCCTGCCGCGGGTGCTGACGGCGGCGCTGGTCGGCGCCATGCTGTCCGTGTCCGGTGCCGTGCTGCAGGGGGTGTTTCGCAATCCGCTGGTCGGTCCGCAGATTCTCGGTGTGTCGGGCGGCGCGGCCTTCGGCGGCGTCCTCGCCATCCTTTTCAACGCGTCGGTGGTGGCCATGATGGCGTCTTCCGCGGTGTTCGGCGCCGCCGCCCTGGCCGCTACCCTGGCGATCGAGTATTTCTCCAGGACCAAAGGGACGCTGACGCTCGTGCTTGGCGGCATCGTTGTGGGGGCGCTGTTCGGCGCGCTCGTCTCGGTCGTCAAGTTCGCGGCGGATCCCGACGACAAGCTGCCGGCGATCGTGTTCTGGCTGATGGGCAGTTTCGTCGGCTCGACGTATCGCTACATGGTGCCCCTTATTCCGGTGTTCCTGATCTGCGGCTTCTTCCTCTACCGCTCGCGTTACATCCTCAACGTGCTGGCACTGGGCGACGAGGATGCCCGAATCCTGAAGGTCAACGTCCGCACTGTCCGGCTGTTGTACCTGGTGTCCTCGACCGCGCTGACGGCATCGACGGTGGCAATCGCCGGCATCATCGGCTGGGTCGGGCTGATGATCCCGCATATCTGCCGGTTCGCCTTCGGGTCGGACTACCGTCACCTCCTGAACACGTCGGCCCTGTTTGGCGCGAGCTATATGGTCATCGTCGACACGCTGGCCCGGAACACCGCCTATGGCGAGATACCCGTCGGCGTCATAACGGCTCTGCTGGGCGCGCCGATCTTTGGATACCTGCTGTGTCGGAAGCAAAACTGAGTCGCGCGCGATGATATCCGTCGAAGACCTGAGCCTGGCGTTCGACACCGGCAAGGCGCCTCTGTTCACCGGCCTAGGCTTTACCGTCGGCGGCGGCGAGGTGCTGGCGGTGCTTGGCCCCAACGGTGTCGGCAAGACGACGCTTCTGAAATGCATCCTCGGCCTGACCACGCATTACACCGGGACGGTGAATGCGGTCGACCGCATCGGCTACGTGCCGCAGAAGATCTTCCCGGCGTTCGAGATGCCGTCCGTCGAAATGATCGTCATGGGTCGGATGCCCTATCTCGGGCTGTTCGGCCTTCCCGGCGCGGACGACTATGCGATTGCGGAACAAATCGCCGCGGACCTCGGTATCGCCGATCTCCTGGGCCGCTCCTTCAACGACCTGTCGGGCGGCCAGAAGCAGATGATCCTGATCGCGCGGGCGCTGTGCATGGAGCCGGCCGCCGTCATATTCGACGAACCTATGTCCGCCCTCGACTACAAGAACCAGGACCGGGTCCTGTCGCTGCTGAAGACGATCGCGGGGCAGGGGATGGCGGTCATTTTCTCGACGCATGACCCGACCCATGCCATCCACGTGGCCGACAAGACCCTGTTGCTTAAGGATCGGGACGTGCACTATTTCGGCGCCGCGAACGACATCATCGTCGACGACATCCTCGGCGACGTGTACGGCATGCCGATCTGCGTGCACGACTTGCGCGACAACAGGGTCGTCAACCCGATTTACGGGTAGGTCCCGGTGATTGGCGGCGCGAAGCCGCCCGTCCGCCAACTCAGCGCGTACCGATCTGCTCCAAGGAGATCGTCCGGCCGAACAGTTTCTCGGCGTTCTTGTAGGCGATCTTCTCGGCGACGTCGCGCGGCAGCTTCGACAGCCACAGTCGGTTCGATGCCATGATGTCGGAGTAGCGGTCCCACTGGCTGGTGACCCAGGTGTCGCTGCCGATCATCAGACGGTCCTGAAAGTCGAACACGATCCGCTTCCAGTCCGGATCGAGCCCGTCATCGTCCCCAAGGATCGCGTTTTCGCGCAGCGACGTGTCGGCGTAGAGGGCAGGGAATTCGCTCATCAGCGCGTGTACCTCGTCGGCGGGGGTGCTTAGCCCCGCATGGGCCCATATCATCTTGACGTCCGGATCGAGGCTGTAGAGCCAGCGGACCGGCTCCGCACCCGAGTGGACGTGCAGCGGGATGTCGCGCGCCCTGGCCATCTCTATCACCGCTCTGAACAGCGGCTCGTCGCTGGTGTCCAGGGTGTGGATGTGGAACTCGCCGATCCCCTCGTGCGGATAGTCCTCCAGTCGGCGCTCCAGATAGTCCGTCATGCCCTCGGCCTTGGTCCAGTTCGAGGACCCGGCGCTGCCGTGATACGGCCGCAACTCGGGGACGATCCGGTTCGGCGCGTATTCCAGCAGCATGATCGTGCCCTCATCCGGTGTTGAGGAAACAAGGCCCATGGCGACGCCGTTCGTGTCCATCAGTTCGACAATGCTCTCGACCGGATAGGATGCCCAGGCCGGCTCCTTGTAGTGGATATGGGCGTCGAACAGCGGCAGGTCGTGAACGGCGTCGCCGATCGGGGTGTCGTGCGCGAACGCCGGCTCTGCGAGAGCGGCGAGGCAGGCGGCTGTTGCTGCGGCGAACGCAAACGTTTTCAGGCCGAATGATGTGGGTGTCGGGGGCGGCATCGTCCAACTCCATCGGGGCGGTACGTCGAGTACGGCTGAAGGCGCACTCTAGATCATGAGCCCTCTGGATCAATCTGCCCCGGCGTCTTACAGAAGGCCGTTTTAGAGTTGGCTGCGGCCGACCGGCCCGCTGCCGAACCCGTCTTCGCCAAGGAGCCCCCCATGCCCGTCACGATCTGCGGCATCAGGAATTGCGACACGATGAAGAAGGCCTTCGCCTGGCTTGACGAGCATGGCATCGACTACGCCTTCCACGACTACAAGAAGGCGGGCGTCACGCCTCAGGCCCTGAAGCGCTGGTGCGCCGCGGCCGGCTGGGAGTGCGTGCTCAACACCCGCGGCACGACGTTCCGCAAGTTGCCGGACGCGGCCAAGGCGAACCTGGACGAGGACAAGGCGATCGCGCTGATGGTCGAGCAGCCGTCGATGATCAAGCGTCCGGTGCTGGAAACGGGCGACACGATCGAGGTCGGGTTCAAGCCGGAACACTACGCGGCCTTGTTCGGTTTGTGAGGTAATTATTGCAATAAAATCAGTGGTATACAAAAAGCAACTCGATTGGAATCGGAATCGATTCGCATGGCACAAAAATGTGTAGATAGTCGTGAACCAGCTTTTTCGGCGATTTGCCAAAGGAGATGGTTCAGTGTCCAGAAAGAATCTTCGCCGCACACTCGATGCGGTGCTTGGCGGCGGGGCAATCGATTTCAAAGCCCTGGAACGGCTTCTCGCCGCCTTGGGATTTGAACTGGACCGGGTGCGCGGAAGTCACCACATCTTTCGGCATCCTGTTCACCGGTGTACAGTGAATGTCCAGCGGGATGGCAAGGATGCCAAGCCGTATCAGGTCCGCCAGCGTCGCGATTTGATCCAAGCGCACGGAATGACACTGGGCGACGAATGAGCCGCTACGCCATTATCGTATTCTGGTCCGACGAGGACGGCGCGTGGATTGCGGACGCGCCGGATCTGAGGTCGTGTTCGGCGTTCGGTGATACGCCGGAAGAGGCCGTTTCCGAATTGCAGACCGCAATCGACGCATGGCTCGAAACAGCACGCGAAAATGGTGACTCGATCCCGCAGGCGCGGTTCCAACCGAAGGTGGATGCCGCCGAATAGGCCGACGACCGCGGGATGGACATTTTCCGCCTCCAGCCTGACGGCCAATGGCGGATCGCCCGCTATATCGCCTACGAGATCGGGGACGAGTAATAAAACGGGCGCGCCACCCCCCCCTGTGACGCGCCCGCCTTCTCCCCCAGTAAACACGCCCCGGTAAACGGGCAGTTCTACTTGTCGTAGGAAATCCGGTAGATCACGTTGGCGAAGTCGTCGGTGACGATGAGCGAGCCGTCGGGCAACTCCGCGATGTCGACCGGCCGGCCGATGGCCGAGCCCTCCTCAAGCCAGCCGGTGGCGAAGGGTTCGGCGCTCACAGCGTTGCCGTCATCGTCGAAATTCACGCGCATGATCCGGTAGCCGTCGGGCACCGTCCGGTTCCAGGATCCGTGTTGGGCGACGAAGGCAGTGCCCTTGTAGTCGGCCGGGAACTGGTCGCCGTCATAGAAATGAATGCCGAGATTGGCGGTGTGTGCTCCGAATTCGATCACCGGCGCGATCGGCTCTTCCGGCGGTGTCTTGTCCGTGAAGCCTTCGAGTTTCACGCTTTTTCCGCCGAGATAGGGGAACCCGTAGAATCCGCCGATGCCGTCCACCCTGTTCAATTCGTCCGGCGGAATGTCGTCGCCCATGCCGTCGGCACCGTTGTCGGTGAAGTACATCGTGCCGGTGCCCGGCTGCCAGTCGAAGCCAACCGAATTGCGCACGCCCGTCGCCACCGTCTCGACGTTCTTGCCGTCCGGATCCATGCGGATGATGGTGCCTTCAAGCCCCTTGGTCTCGCAGATGTTGCAGGGCGCGCCGATCGCGACATAGAGCTTGCCGTCCGGCCCGAACTTGGCATAGCGCCAACCGTGCAGGAACTCTGCCGGCAGGCCGGTATAGACGTCGAGCAGCGGCTCAAGCGGAAGGCTGGTGTCGAACTCGGCCGGCACCGGCCATTTCACGACCCTGTCGTTCAGCGCGATGTAGAGCTGGCTGTCCCGGCAGGCGACGCCGTTGGGCACGTTCAGGCCGGTGGCGCGTTCCAGTACCTCGTCTGCGGCGCCGTCCTGATTGGTGTCGCGCAGCGAATGGATGGTGCCGTGCCGGGAACCGATGAAGATGGTGTTGAGCGGCTTGCAGAGGGTGATCGAGCGCGGCTTCGGCAGTTCGGCGAAGACATCGATCTTGAAGCCGTCGGGCAGCTTGATCTTGTCGAGTATGCCGCTGAAGTCTTCCGCGTGCGCCGGATAGACCGCGCCCCCCAGCAGGAGCCCGGCCCCCAGCAGCATGCCCGCAACCGCCCCGACGGCAGGCGGAATCGTCCCCTTGAAACCCATGGTCTTCCTCCCCGTTGCTACAGCGATATTCAGGATCGCTGAATTCGTTTGATCCCAAACTACCACATCGGCGAGAAGAATTCACCATAGGGAAGCGCTGCAGCCGGCAGGTAAGGGGCCGGCGTGTAAGGGGCCCGCCAGGACGGGGCGCCGGGACGGGGCGCCGGGACAGGGACAGGGGCGGGCCGGCCGAGGCCTATGCGCAGTACAGGCGGACGATCACGTTGGACCGGTCGGTCGCGATATTCAGCCGACCGAAGCGGAACTCCTCTGTCACCGCCATGTCGGGGGGAAGGATACGCACCGTGTCGGCGCCGGCTTCGCGACGGAGCCGCTCCGCAAGCTGCGGCGTCGCAGGGCGGCCGATCGCCCATTGCACGGGGTCGGCGTTGCAGGACTGCTTCGGGTCTGGCAGGGCGTCGCTCGTCTTGCTGGAAAAGACGCTGCCGGATGGGCTGCCGCCCGTGCCCTTGTTCGAGGGGCTCGTCTGCCCGGACATCTTCTTTTTGCCTCCCTGGCTGGACCCGGTGGCGCCTGACGAAACGGAGCCGGATGCGCCGCCCGTGGCCGACAGGCTCTGGTCGTCGACGGTTTCGGCGCCGTTGCAGGCGCTGGCGAACAGTGCGGTTGCGAGCAGGGCGGCGGAGGCGGCTGTGTTCATCATGCGGGTCATATTGATCCTTTTCTGTCCCTGCCGGGCTTTGCGGGCGACGGGGCGTGCGCGGTGCGACACTGCTGCCGGTCGCCTTCAACCGCGTTCCCGGTGGTCGTTCCGGGAATCGGCGCTATCATGGTTCAGACTGCTATCATTTCCGTTCAGACGGATCCGTTCAACCGGACCTTGCCCCCGGAGGCCCGAATGATTGTCCTGATCGCCGGACTGGTGATTTTTCTCGGCATACACTCGGTCAGAATCGTGGCGCCGCGGTGGCGCGATGCGATGCTGGCCAGGCTTGGCGAAAACCGCTGGAAAGGCCTCTATTCCCTCGTGTCCGCCGTCGGCCTCGGTCTCATCGTCTGGGGCTACGGCCTGTCGCGGCTCGATCCGGTTATCCTGTACGATCCGCCGGTCTGGGCGCGGCACCTGACGCTGGTGCTGATGATGCCCGTCTTCGTGATGCTGGCGGCGGCCTATATCCCCGGCCGTATCAAGTCGACGTTGAAGCATCCCATGCTGGTCTCGGTGAAGCTCTGGGCGGTGGCCCACCTGATCGCCAACGGAACGCTCGCCGACGTCCTGCTGTTCGGCTCATTTCTCGCCTGGGCGGTCGCCGACCGCATCTCGGTGAAGCGCCGTCCGCAGGTGGCCCAGGTCTCCGACGTCAATCCGCCGGCGGCCAACGACATCATCGCGCTGATCATCGGCGCGACGCTCTATGTCGTCTTCCTCATGTTCCTCCATCAGTGGCTGTTCGGGGTATCGCCGCTCGGCTGACCGGCACGCAATCCTCGGGCTGTCATTGCCGGGCTCGTCCCGGCAATCCATGAACATCGGCCTCGGTGAAAGCGGCGACCGCCGGGGATTTGGATCCCCGGGATAAACCCGGGGATGACGGCCAAGACAAGTGGCGGCTCCCCCGGCCCTCGGGTTCGAGCCTTGGGCGTTCGCCGCTCGAAACGCGATGCGTCTCGCCGCTCGGCTGACCGGGACCGGTGACCTTGGGCGCCGCCGGGTACTCCCATTCGGCGTTCAAGTGGTTTAGAAGGGGCGCGAAACCTCATTCAACGGACGAGCGAACGATGAACGAAGTGGTGCGCGACGTCGCCAAGGCGAAGCTGATCGACGGCATGACGGGACAGTGGGAAGTGGTGATCGGCATGGAGATCCATGCGCAGGTCGCCTCGAATTCCAAGCTGTTTTCCGGCGCCTCGACGGAATTCGGCGGCGATCCGAACAGCCATGTCTCCCTTGTCGACGCGGCGATGCCGGGCATGCTGCCGGTGATCAACGAATTCTGCGTCGAGCAGGCCGTACGCACGGGCCTCGGCCTGAAGGCCGACATCAACCTGCGCAGCGTCTTCGACCGGAAGAACTACTTTTATCCCGACCTGCCGCAAGGGTATCAGATTTCGCAGTTCAAGCACCCGGTGGTCGGCGAGGGGCGTGTGCTCGTCGATCTCGCCGATGGCGAGCAGATCACGGTCGGCATCGAGCGCATCCATCTCGAACAGGATGCGGGCAAGAGCCTGCACGACCAGCACCCGACCAAGTCCTATGTCGACCTGAACCGCTCCGGTGTCGCGCTGATGGAGATCGTGTCGAAACCCGACATCCGCTCCGCCGACGAGGCCAAGGCCTATGTGACGAAGCTGCGCTCGATCCTGCGGTATCTGGGCACCTGCGACGGCAACATGGACCAGGGGTCGCTCCGCGCCGACGTCAACGTTTCCGTGCGCAAGCCGGGCGATCCGCTGGGCACGCGCTGCGAGATCAAGAACGTCAACTCGATCCGCTTCATCGGCCAGGCGATCGACCACGAGGCGCGCCGCCAGATCGACATCATCGAGGACGGCGGCACGATCGACCAGGAAACGCGCCTGTTCGACCCGAAGAACGGCGAGACGCGGTCGATGCGGTCCAAGGAAGAGGCGCACGACTACCGCTACTTCCCCGATCCGGACCTGCTGCCGCTGGAGTTCAAGCAGGACTGGGTCGACGGTATCGCCGCCGACCTGCCGGAGCTGCCCGACGAAAAGAAGGCGCGGCTGATCGCCGACTTCGGCATTACGCCCTATGACGCCAGCATCCTCGTCGCCGAGCGCGAGGTCGCGGATTTCTACGAGAAGGTCGCCGCCGGCCGCGATGCCAAGCTCGCCGCCAACTGGACGATCAACGACCTGCTCGGCGCGCTGAACAAGGCCGGCAAGGGCATTGACGAGAGCCCGGTCAGCGCCGACCAGCTCGGTGCGATCATCGACCTGATCGGCGAGAAGGTGATTTCCGGCAAGATCGCCAAGGACCTGTTCGAGATCGTCTTCACCGAAGGCGGCGATCCGCGCGCGATCGTGGAAGAGCGCGGCATGAAGCAGGTCACCGATACCGGCGCCATCGAGAAGGCCGTCGACGAGGTGATCGCCGCCAATCCCGACAAGGCCGAGCAGGCCAAGGCGAAGCCGAACATGGCCGGCTGGTTCGTCGGCCAAGTCATGAAGGCGACCGGCGGCAAGGCCAACCCGCAGGCCGTCAACGAACTGGTGAAGCAGAAGCTCGGGATCGAATGATCTTCGTTCGCTCGGCGTCGGCCGCCGATCTGGCGGCGGTCCGCGACCTGCTGGTCGAGACGTGGCACGCGACCTATGACCGGCTCTACGGTGCCGACAGGGTGCGCGAGATCACCGACGCGTGGCATTCGATCGCGGCCCTCAGGCGGAACCTCGACGCGCCCAATGCCGAACTCGTCGTCGCCGACGACGGCAAGACGATCTCCGGCATGGCCTTCGCGTATTCCGAGGACGGCGGCAAACGGGTGCTGTTGAAGCAGCTCTACGTCCGGCCGGAGTTCCAGGGACAGGGGCTCGGCAGCCAGCTGATAGCCGAGATCGTCGAGAGCTTTCCCGACGTCACGGCGATCCGCCTCGAGGTCGAGCCCGAGAACGAGGCGGCGGTCGCCTTCTACAAGGCGCGCAGCTTCGTCGAGGTTGGCCGCACCGAAAACTGCGGTGCGGAAGGCTCCGGCATTCCCGCCCTGATCTTCGAACGCCGCTTTTCGTAGGCCGCTTCGCTACGGCGCATACCGGGAGAAAACGGAACTTCGCTCCGGACGGTGCGTTGGTGGGGCGACCATCGTCCCGGCAAAGGACCGAATCCGTGCAGTCCGCCACAATCCTGTCGCTCGCCTTCGGAGTGCTCTGGCTTATCGCGCTTCTGGCGTTCATCCCATATGTAGCGCGAACGCGGCATCCTGAGTCGAAGCCGCTCGGCGCCTATCTGTCGTTCGTGTCGGTCTTCTCGCTGGTCGCTTATGCGATCTTCGGGTCGATACTGGCGATCGAGAATTCGATCTGGCCGTCGTTGGCACTAGGCAATGGAGTCGTCGCCGTCATCGTTCTCATCGCGACCTTCGTGCCGGCCGCCTTCGCTGCCGGATGGATGATCGCGACGAAGCCGCCGCGTGCGCCCTCGCTGGACGGCGCGCCGCCCAATGTAAAGCCGATCGGGACGGAGCCCGAGTTTTCCGGCCGAGACCGATAGGGCCGTACCGTCTGTCGCACACGCATCGCTTGACCGGAAGTCGTCCGTCCGGCCGCCGCTCGACAACACGGTGCCGGGGATCTGAGATCCGGACTTGCCGTTAAGGGACGGCGCGCCATATTGCGACTTCCCCCGCCCACCTCTGCGCCGGGGGCAGGATGCAAGGGAGCGCCGCACCGATGACCAAGCCGATCGATCTCTACTACTGGCCGACGCCGAATGGCTGGAAGGTGACCATCTTCCTGGAGGAAGCCGGGCTTCCCTACGACGTGAAGTATGTCAACATCGGCAAGGGCGAGCAGTTCGAGCCGGCCTTTCTGGAAATCTCCCCCAACAACCGCATGCCGGCCATCGTCGATCCCGACGGTCCGGGCGGTGAGCCGGTCTCGGTCTTCGAATCCGGGGCAATCCTGCAGTATCTCGGCCGCAAGACGGGCAAGTTCTATCCCTCGGACGAACGCGGCCGAATCGCCGTGGAGGAATGGCTGATGTGGCAGATGGGCGGCCTCGGCCCGATGCTCGGCCAGAACCACCATTTCCGAAACTACGCACCGGAAAAGATCCCCTACGCCATCAAGCGCTACGAGGACGAGGCGCATCGGCTCTATGGAGTCCTCGACAAGCGTCTTGCCGGGCGGGAATATGTCGCCGGCGATTACTCTATCGCCGATATGGCGATCTTCTCCTGGACCCGCGGCCACGAGCGGCAGGGCGTCGACAAGGCGGACTTCCCCAATTTCGCGCGCTGGCTCGATGCACTCGCCGCCCGTCCGGCGGTGCAGAAGGCCGTTGCGGTTGGCGAGGACAAGCGCATGAACCTCGCCGACGACAAGGACGCGCAGAAGGTGCTGTTCGGTCAGCGGGCGCGTTGACGCCCGAACCGTCCTCGATCAGGCATCAGAACCGGCTCCATTCCGTGATCCGGAAGGGTTCCGGCACTTGCCGGCAGGCGTCGAATGGTCCGGCACGCGCGGTGCGTACGTCGTCGCGCGTCAGCCCGATATCGGCAAGCAGGTGATCGTCGAGGTCGCGGAGCCGGCGCAGTTGGCGCAGGCGCGACCGGGGTGAGCCCGTGAGATACCTCAGGAGTTCGGCGGCGAAGCCTTCCAGCGCGTCGAAAAGTCTGATCCCGGTCATGATCTCCATCCTGCCCGGCCGCTGATGGCCCTGGGCGGGAACAGGCTCGCGCATTCCAGCCTATTCGTGTAGGTTAGGCTTCTTATGCAATCCATAAGAAAAACTACGGTATGCGCGGGTTCAGCCTCGATCACCTCCAGTCCTTTCTCGACGTCGTCGAGTTCGGCAGCTTCACGGCCGCCGCGGAGCGCGCGGGCCTGAGCCAGCCGGCGATCAGCCAGCAGGTGCGGCAACTGGAACGGAACCTCGGCGTGGCGTTGATCGAACGGGTCGGCAAGCGGGCGCAGCCCACGCCCGCGGGCGAAGAACTGATCGTCCATGCCCGCCAGATCGGCGCCTGTGTCGAGACGGCGCGGCGCAGCATGGCCCCACATTCCGCCGATGAGCTCGGCCGGGTGCGGATCGGCACCAGCGGCACAACGCTCGTCTACGTTTTGCCACGAATCCTGCAGGCGTTGCGCAAGCGCTTCCCGGGCATCGAGATCACCGTCCGTACCGACAGCGCCGTCCGCATCCTTCAGCTCCTTGAAGAGAACGCCATCGACCTCGGCCTGGTGACGCTGCCTGTCTCGGGGCGGCAGTTCGAGGTGACACCCGTCTTCGAGGATCCGCTGGTTGCCATCGCCCCGGCGGACGATACGACGTTGCCCGAAGCGGTGACGCCGGCCGATTTCGAAGACAGGCCCTTCATCCATCACCCGCGGGATTCCAACGGCCGACGCATTATCGACGATTGGTTCCTTGCCGCGGGCCACCCGATACGGCCGTCGATGGAACTGCCCACCACGGAGGCGATCAAGGAAATGGTCGGCGTCGGGCTTGGCTACGCGATTATCCCGAAACTCGCGTTCAGGTTCACCCGGGACCGGTCGCCGCTGCTGTCGCGTCCGCTGAAACCGCATTTGGCCCGGCGGATGGGGCTGGTACTGCGCCGAGACAAGGTGCTCTATCGCGGCCTTCGGGAGACGATGAAGGCCATCAGGGACGTCGGCGACAGGCTGCCCGGATGAAGGGCGCCGGGCGCGTTCGCCTCAGTTCGCCCGCGTCCACGTTTCGGATTTGCAGATCAGGCCGCCGAGCACACATCCGGACAGCTTCAGGGTCGCGCCGTTCAGCTTGATCTTGCCGGTATAGGTCTTGCCGTCGCGCGGGTTGTAGAGCTTGCCCGACCATTCGTCCGTTCCCGACGGCGCCATGCCCGACAGCATCTGCACCCCCACCAGCGGCCGCTCGCGTTTGGCGGGGTCGGGATTGCCGGTGTCGGCCCGCGGTTCCTCCAGCCACACGATAGTGCCGCACAGGTTGGGGCCGCAGTCACTCAGCCGCACCTTTGCATCGCCGGTGCCGGTAAGCCACGTGCCCTTCGGATCGGCGTTTGCCGCGCCGCCGGCGACCATGGTGCCTGCAAGAACAAGACTGAATACGAAAGCCGGCGCCGGAAACCGCATTTGTTCCTCCCTCGAAACGCGCAACATTCTACCCAGACGGGGGCGCATTGCCCGATTGCAACCCGAACAGAAAGCGCGTTTGCCTGAGTCCATGGTGACTGCAACGTAAACGCAAAACAACGCAATCTCTGAATCGACTGTAAATGCCCCAGCAAAACCGGGCCCTGTTGTCGCTAACAGGGTGTGAATTTACCAAGGATTCGGACATTTTTCGTCGAATATTAAGCGAAGTTCTTTACGCCGGATTCAAGCGATCCCGTGAAGCTCTTTCTCGACGGTTGGAGGCCGTTAAACGGACAGGAGCCGCTCGGCGGTTCCGGGGACCAGCGAGATCAGGGAGACAGCACGATGGCTCGCTTTGAAATGCAGAACTACGAAGAGGCCGGTTTGGCGCAGGGCGCCGCGACCGGGGACATTCTCTTCCGTCTGGGCATGATGTATTCGACCGGCCGCACGGTCGAGCCGAACCTCGTGACCGCGCACAAATGGTTCAATATCGCCGCTGCCAAGGGACATCCCGGCGCCGCGCGCTATCGTCAGGAAATCGCCGCCGAATTGTCGGCCGTCGAGGTCGCGGAGGCGCAGCGCGCCGCCCGTGAATGGCTGCACCTGCATTGAGCCGTACCACCCCGGTTCGGGGGCGTATTCAGCGTTCCAGGACTCCGGCCGGCGGGCCGTCGATCGCGTAGACCGTGATCGGTTCCTGCCGGCCGCGAACTTCGCACTGTTCGGGCCTGGCATCGGGCAGCGCGATATCGCCGTGATCCAGCGTTGCCTGCGAGATCACGATGGGCTTGCCGAGGTCTTTTGACAGCCCCTCGAGCCGTGCCGCCGTATTCACCGTATCGCCGATGGCGGAGACGAGCCGCGCATCCGGCGGTCCCATTTCGCCGACGATCGCTTCGCCGGTATGGATGCCAACGCCGATCCGCAGCGGCTGGGCCAGATCGCTCTTCAGCGTCTCGTTGAGCCTCTCGAGCCGGTCGAGCATTTCCCCCGCCCCGCGCAGCGCCTGCCGGCACCCTTCCTGGACCGGGCCGGACAACCCGTACAGCGCCATCAGCCCGTCGCCGGTAAAATTGGCGTAGTGGCCGCCGCTGTCCTTCAGCGCCTGGACCATCTGTGCGAAAAACTGGTTGAGAATGAACAGCGTGTCGAAGGGCAGGCGGGCCTCGCCGAGCCGCGTGGAGCCGCGCAGATCGATGAAGACGGCGGTGACGAGCTGCTCGTGGCCGAGCAGGTGGCCCGGACGCCGGCCATCGGCGGCGGTGGCGTTTGGTGACAGCAACGGGGCGACAGACAACGGCCTCTCCGGCCGGATCTGGCAGGCAAGCCGCACCTGATCCGCCGCGCCGATCCGTTCCAGCGCCGCCCGCTCGGTGGCATCCGGCGGGGGCAGGGCCTCGGCGCCATCGCGCACCATCACCCGGCACGTGGTGCAGCGGCCGCGCCCGCCACAGACGGAGGGGTGCCGCACACCGTTCGCCCACAGGGTCTCCAGTAGCGTCGCGCCTGGCAGCAGGGCTATCGCGCGCCCGTCGCCGTAGATGACGCGGGCCGCCGTCAGGCGCGTGCGCGTGTGCCGCAGCGCCCAGCCGGTCAGGATCACCGCGAAGAACGCCGCATAGATGAGAAGCCCCTCGAGGAACAGTCGGTTGGCCGCGGCGAGCGTTTCCGGCGTGATGTTGGAATCGTCCAGGAGGAACTGCAGGTATTCCGGATCCCCGCGCGCCTCGCGCGCGATCTCTTGACCGCCGGCTATGAAGCCCGCCATCGACAGCGCCGGGATCAGGACGGCCAGCGCCAGCAGCGCGGCTTCGGCGCGCGGGAACCAGCGCTTCACCTTGAGCCAGTGCCAGATGCCGATTGCACCGTGCGTCCAGGCGAGCAGCAGCGCGGTGGCCTGTTTGACGCCGAGCCACGGCGAATCGAGCCAGAACTTCCCCTGGACCAGGTAGTAGTCGGTATTCGTCCGGTAGAACTCGACAAGGACCCGGTTGGCGATCACGTGATCGAGGATCAGCACCGGCACCAGAAGGCCGCTGATGTACTGCACCGCCTGCCAGGGCTTCAGGCGCAGGGTGCGGCGACGCCACAGCGTGTAGAGATTGACGCCGATATGGGTGAGCCCGGCCGTCGTCAGGATCACGACGCCGACCGGATTCGTCCACGGCCACAGCAGGATGTCCACGCCCTGGTTCTGGGCGCGGACGGAGATGATGCCGAGCGCGTGATTGAGCAGGTGACACAGCACGAACGCGAACAGGATCAGCCCCGTCCACAGGCGGGCCTTGCCCAGCGTCACCGTGTCTGCCCCGTCATCGCGCCGGTCTCCTCAATCGCAGCGTTCACCCTGGGTGCCGGACCGGCATCAGGGACGAGCCGCCTGCCACCCGCGTACACCGTCGCCGGTCGTGTCGCCGGGTGCCTTGTCGCGCACCCAAAGATAGAGCGGCTTGCCCTGATAGGCCCACTGGGCGATTCCGTCTTCCCGCGTGACGATCGAAAAATCACCCACGGGGCCGGCGTTTCCTGACACCTTCAGCGGCGGCCAGTTCTCGGCGCACTTGCCGTAGCACGACGAACCGCCGCGCGGGTCCTCGTCGAAGGTATAGAGCGTCATGCCGGACGGGTCGGTGAAGACCGTCCCGATAGCGGTGTCGCCGGTCTTTATGACGTCCGGCGTATCGGACGCGTGTGCCGGCGCGGCGAAGGCGAGCGGAATCGCCAGGGACAGCGCGGCGCGGACGGGAAGGTGCATGGTCAACTCCTGTCGTATGGGGATGCGGACTAACGTGCGCGGACCTTAACAGGGCCAATGTTTCAGAAGTACATCACCTTTGCGTCAGTCCGCAAAGCGTCGCGTTGCGCGCGATATCGCGAAACCCGGCAAGAGGATACGGCGTCAGGTGGCGCTACGCGGCGGTCAGTCCGACGGGCGTGTCGTGACCATCGATCATGTCGCTGTTTCGGCCGCCGTCCTTTGCGCGGTACAGGGCGGAGTCGGCCGCCGCGAGCACACCTGACGGGCTGGCGGCGTCGCCCAGGCCTGCGATGCCGATGCTGATCGTGATGTCGATCACCGCCCCTTTGTAGGGCACGGGGGTTGCGGCGATGGCGCCTCGCATGCGCTCGGCCACGTCCCTGGCGTCGCGGATCGGGGCATTCGGCAGGATCACGCAGAATTCCTCGCCACCGATGCGGAACAGACGGTCGGTTGGTCTGAGCGTCTCCGTCATGACCTTCGCGGCTGCGCGGAGAACCGCGTCGCCGGCCGGATGGCCCCAGGTGTCGTTCACCGTTTTGATGGAATCGAGATTGATCGCCAGCACACGGACCGGCGTTCCCCTTGGACTGTTCCTGTGCCGCCGCAAACCGCTTTTGGTCCCGGCGCCTACGCGATCTGCGTTTTCGTCTGTTGACCGAAAACACCATATGCCCTAGGCATTTCCGGCGCAGGAGCCGTGGCCGAGTGGTCGAAGGCGGCGGTTTGCTAAACCGTTAGGCGGGGTAAACCCGTCTCGAGGGTTCGAATCCCTCCGGCTCCGCCAGTTCTCTTGGTCAGAACGTCCTCCTCAGCTCCGAAGTCGGTGGCAAAACTGCCGGGAAACGCGTGTCACTAGGCACGCACCTGTTGACATTCGGGTCGCTCAATCGGACTTCAGCATTCTCTAAACGCTTCAAATTCTCTGAAGCTAATGACTTTGCTGAAGAGCTACGCATTTAAATAGCCTCGGAATTTCAGCGTCTTCGTGAGGTCAACTTCCTCGCAATTTCGAAACGCTCCCACCGGCCAGCGGCTACCCGGCTTCAACTTCGACAAATTCAAAGCTGTTTTGAAAAAAACAATTGAAAAACCCCGAGTTTTCTAAACACCCTCGGTTCTCATTTCCTGCTGCCGTTCGAACTCGACGGGCGACGACTTTTGCGAATCCTCAGTACCTTGAATCGGATCAAGCAAGTAACATATATATATAGAGGATATTTTGCGGTTTGTGCCTGTTTCGCTGAATATAGGTGACCTAAAGTAAGGTAATGGGGGCGCCGTTCATGTGATACTAAGTTCAGCGCGACGGAAGCACTTAATCTATTTCGGTTCCTAGCCGACAAAAATGCCATGTGGGCGCCGAAATATCGTCAATGACGGGTGGATACGTCTGAATAACGGGAGGGAGTAGATGAGACTTGTTGTCGCAATGGCCGCGGCCTTGGCTTTCGCTGGGCCGCTATCGGCGCAGGAAGCGAAGAAACCAAACATCCTGATCATCTGGGGTGATGATATAGGCTGGATGAATCCATCTGCCTACAACCGTGGAATGATGGGATATAGAACTCCCAATATCGACCGGATCGCCAGCGAAGGAGCTATGTTTACCGACTGGTACGCGCAACAGAGCTGTACGGCCGGGCGTGCAGCCTTCATTACCGGGCAAAGCCCGCTGCGAACCGGCCTGCTCAAGGTTGGATTGCCGGGGGCGCCAGAAGGGCTGTCGGAACTGGATCCGACGATTGCCGGGCTGCTTAAGGAACAGGGCTATGTGACCGGGCAGTACGGCAAGAACCACCTTGGCGACCAAGACGAACACCTGCCGACAAACCACGGTTTCGACGAGTTCTTCGGAAACCTCTATCACCTCAACGCAGAAGAAGAGCCCGAACACCCTGACTATCCCCAGATTCCGGGTTTCCGCGAGCAGTTCGGCCCGCGTGGGGTCATCCGATCGTCTGCAGACGGCCAGATCGAAGACACAGGTCCCCTGACCCGCAATCGGATGGAAACCGTCGACGAGGAGTTCCTTGCCGGCGCCATTGATTTCATGGACCGTGCTGTCGCAGGCGACCAACCGTTCTTTTTGTGGTTCGCCGCAACGCGGATGCATGTGAACACGCACCTGAAGCCCGCTTCTGACGGCGTGACCGGCCTGGGCATCTATGCGGATGGCATGGTCGAACATGATGGCCATGTCGGGAAGCTTCTGGACAAAGTCGACGAGCTCGGCATCGCCGACAACACAATCATCATGTACTCGTCAGACAACGGTGCCGAGGTGTTCAGTTGGCCGGACGGTGGCACAACGCCTTTCAGGAACGAGAAGAACTCGAACTGGGAGGGTGGCTATCGGGTCCCGACCCTGATCAAGTGGCCGGACGTGATTGACCCCGGGACAGTCTATAACGACGTGTTCTCCCACGAAGACATGCTGCCGACGCTTCTGGCGGCCGCAGGCGAGCCGGAGATCAAGGAAAAATTGCTGGAAGGCTATTCCGCGATCGGCCGTGACTATCGAGTCCACCTCGATGGCTACAACCTTCTGCCTTACTTCTCAGGCGAAGTAGACGAAGGCCCGCGCAAAGAGTTCTTTTACTGGACCGACGATGGCGATCTGGCCAACTTGCGCTATGGCCGTTGGAAGATGGTGTTCCTAGAGCAGCGTGGCGAAGGGTTTGACGTCTGGCAGGAACCGTTCTTCGAGTTGCGTTTGCCTAAGCTCTTCGATCTCTTGGGCGATCCGTTCGAAAGGGCAGATCACGAGTCCGCCAACTACGACATGTGGCGGTTCGACCGGGCCTTCATGATCCTGCCTGCGGTCGCCTATGTCTCGCAGCACCTGGCCACCTACGATGAATTCCCGCCTCGGCAAGAGCCAGGCGCGTTCAACCTTGGTGATGCGCTTGAAAAGATCCGGTCGAACCCGGGCCTCAACTAGACCATTAAGGGCTGAAGACCGGCAAGCGTCGCTTGCCGGTCTTTTTCATCGTTATGGGGCTGCCCGATCGGCTGGCCTGCACCTTAGGAGTCACACGGAGAACCGAGTTTGTGATGAAGACAGCTTGTCTCTTTGGAATTGCCGCCGCCTGCATCTCGGTTCCGGCAGCAGCGCAAGAAACCCCGCGTCTGGTTCTGCAAATCACGGTTGACCAGCTGCGAGGCGACATGATCGATCGCTACGGTCGCCATCTGGGCGACGGCGGATTCCGGCGTCTGATCGATGCAGGAATCCACTACGTGGACGCGCATCACCGGCACGCCAACACCGAGACTATCGTCGGCCACACCACACTTGCCACCGGCACCGACCCGGCCATCCACGGGATGGTCGCCAACCTCTGGTTCGACCGGATCGGGGGAACGCAATTCTACAATGTGCAGGATCCCGATTTTCCGCTCGTCGGCGCCGAAGGGGTTGACGCGGATGCAGAGATCGACCCGACGCAGCGCGCGGCGACGACTGACGGGCGCTCGCCACGCAACATCTTCACCTCGACCATCTCCGACGAGATAGCACTGCATTTCGGCCCCGAAGCGAAGATATTCGGCGTCTCTGTCAAGGACCGCGGCGCGATCTCGATGGCCGGGCACGCTGGCACAGCCTACTGGTTTTCGAAATCCGAAGGCCGGTTCGTCACCAGCACGTTCTACCGCGAGGCCTATCCCGACTGGATTGCCGAGTGGGAGGCGAAAGGCATCGTGGCCAGCTACGCCGACACCGCATGGGTGCTTTCGGCGCCTGTCGACAATTACCTGTTCGGCCATCTCGACGATCAGCCGTGGGAAGAAGACTTCCCTGGTTTCGGCCGCACCTTCCCGCATGCATGGGGCACGGCGGACGACCGATTCTTTACTACCCGCCTGACTCTAAGCCCCGCGGGTGACGAGATCACCGCCGATTTCGCAAAGGCCCTGATCGATGCCGAAGGGTTGGGGCAAGACGAGGTCCCTGACTACCTATCCGTCAGCTTTTCGTCGACCGACTACGTCGGCCACATCTTCGGACCTTCCAGCCTCGAGTCCGAGGACAACATTCTGCGGCTCGACCGCGCCCTCGCCGACTTCCTGGCCCATGTCGACGCACGCGTCGGCCTGGACCGTACGCTGGTGGTCCTGTCGTCCGATCACGGCGCGCCGGAGCATCCGGACTACCTCGCCACGCTCGGCATCGAGGCAGGCACCTTCGATTTCGAGCGGGTTGATACCGAGCCTGGCTTCGTCCGCCTGACTGCGGAATTTGGCGAGAGTCGCGACCTGATCCTCAATTTCTCCAACCCCTATCTCTATCTCGACACCGCCGAGATTACGGCGCGCGGTCTAGACCGGGCCGTAGTTGAGCGGGCCGTGGCGGACGAACTTGAACGGCTCCCGGGGATTGCGCACGCCATCGCCAGCTCGGACTTGCGCACAGGCGCGGTGCCGCGCGGCAAGATCCAGGACGCGGTGCTGGCCAACTTCCACCCGGACCGCTCGGGCGATATTTACATCGTCTTCGAACCGCACTGGTTCATCGCCGATTTCGACGGCCTGCACGTCGCCTCCGCGCACGGCTCACCCTGGACCTACGACACGTATGTTCCGATCATAATTGCCGGGCCGGGCATCAAGCCTGCGCGTGTCGCCCGACCGGTCGAAACGGTGGATGTCGCCCCGACGATCGCAGCCTATCTCGGCACCAAGCCACCCTCTGGCGCCCTGGGCCGGCCACTGGTCGAGGCGTTAAGGTAGACGGTTGTGGAAGCCGCGGAGCAGAACGGGCGAGCCGCGCCCAGGGAGCAGATGGACCTGCTTCGGCAGAGGATGGGCGATGCAATAATCGGCCAACGGGACGTTGTAGAGCGGCTGCTGATAGGGTTGCTCGCCAACGGCAACCTACTGGTCGAGGGATTGCCGGGTCTGGCCAAGACCCGTGCAATCAAGGCGCTTGCACGAAACCTAGACTGCCACTTTTCACGCATCCAGTTCACGCCCGACCTTCTGCCCTCCGACGTGACCGGCACCGAGATCTACCATAAGGGCAGTGAGGGTGCCGAGTTCCGCTTCGAGCCCGGGCCGATCTTCGCCAATGTCGTGCTCGCCGACGAGATCAACCGGGCACCCGCGAAGGTGCAAGCCGCGCTGTTGGAGGCGATGGAGGAGCGGCAAGTGACCGTAGCCGGCACGACGCATCGCATGCCGCCGCTGTTCATGGTGATGGCCACGCAAAACCCGGTGGAGCAAGAGGGGACCTATCCGCTGCCTGAGGCGCAGATGGACCGCTTCCTGATGCATGTGTTGATCGACTACCCGCCCGTCGAGGACGAGGTGGAGATTGTCCGCCTCGTGCGCGGCGAGGAGATCGCCGCGCAATCTGGCGATAGACCGGAGCCACCGTTGCCGATCCCCCAAAAGGCCGTGTTCGGCGCGCGGGTGGAGATTGGGCAGATCCATGTGGCCGCAGCGATGGAGCGCTACATGGCTGATCTCGTAAACGCCACACGCCATCGCGACGGATACGGCGACAACCTGAAGCGCTGGATCGAGATTGGCGCTTCGCCCCGGGCCACCCTGGCGCTGGATAAGTGCGGTCGCACCCATGCCTGGCTGCGAGGGCGCGACTATGTCGACCCAGAGGATGTGCGCGCCATCGTGGCCGATGTCCTGCGGCACCGGTTGACGCTGACCTACGAGGCGCAAGGCGACGGTGTCTCGGCCGACGAAGTTGTGGCCGAACTGGTCGCACAGGTGGCACTTCCCTGATGCGCGGACGGGCCGCACGGAGCAGGACGGGAACGCAGCCAAGGCGATTGGCACCCTCGGTCGATTCGCGCATCCATGCCACTTTGCCGCATCTTCTGTCGCTAGAGGGCCGCGCGCGGACGCTCACCTTCCTGCCGCGCCAGCCCGCGCGCTCTGTTCTTAACGGCCGGCACGTATCGAGGCTGCGCGGCCGTGGGCTCAACTTCGAGGAGTTGCGCGGCTACCTGCCGGGCGATGATATCCGGTCCATAGACTGGAAGGTGACCGCGCGTACGGGTGAGCCGCACGTGCGTGTAATGACGGAGGAACGCGACCGGCCAGCCATCCTCGTTGTGGATCAACGCATGTCGATGTTCTTCGGATCGCGGCACGCGATGAAATCTGTTACTGCGGCAGAAGCCGCAGCTCTCGCCGCCTTCCGCATCCTTGACCAAGGCGACCGGGTGGGCGGGATCGTTTTTGGCGATGCCCTGATCGCCGAGGTCCGGCCCCGGCGTTCCAGTGCCGCCGTTCATCGGTTCCTCACTGCGCTCGCCCAAGCCAATAGCCTTCTGCATGCCAACGCGCAGGCAGAGCAGCCGATGCCACTGTCCCGAGTGCTTCGCGCGGTTCTGCGGATCGCGCGAAAAGACCATCTCGTCATCGTCCTGTCTGACTTCGACGGGATCGACGCCGAGGCAGAAACCCTCATCTCCGGTATCGCGCGCCACAACGATCTCGTGCTCGTCGCCGTGAGCGACCCGCTCGCACAGGAGGTGCCGGAAGGGCTGAGCCTCATCGTCTCTGACGGAGAGCTGCAGGGGCAAATCGATACAGGCGACCGCCAGACGCGGCAGGCGCTCGCCGAGATGACACGAGGGCGGCTCGCCCAGGTGCTGCACTTGCAGCGGCGCTTCGGCGTGCCGGTGCTGCCGCTGTCGTCCGGGGAGGAGACGTTGCCGCAGATCCGGCAGCTCATGGGGCTCGCGCCGCAATGAACGAGGATGGTACACCAACCGATCTCGTCGACCTGATCGGCCGTCTCGCCGAGCCGCCGCTGCCGGAGCCTATATCGCTGGCGCCGCAGACCGCGGGCTGGTCGGTGCTGGGCGTGTTCGTGCTATCTGCGTTGGCATACGGGCTCTGGCGCGCGTGGCTGCACTGGCGGTCCAACGCTTACCGACGCGCCGCGCTGCGGGAGCTAGCCAGTGCAGGCGAGGAGCCAGCGCAGGTCGCGACCATCCTGCGCCGCACGGCGCTTGCCGTGTATCCACGCCGAAAGGTGGCAGGCCTGACAGGGACCGACTGGTTCGACTTCCTGCGCGCTACGGGCACTTTTCCCGACGAGGCCGCAGACGCATTGCGACGCGCGCCTTATGCGCTGGACAGCCGAGCCGCTGGGCTGAACATGGCCGCAGAACAATGGATTCGCACGCATCGGCGGCCGCGATGATCCAGTTCGGCCTGCCTTGGGCGCTCGCCCTTCTCCCGCTTCCCTTTCTGGTCTGGCGCTTCGCTCCGCCGCACCGCGAGCGCGAAGAGAGCCTGCGCTTTCCGTTCTTTCGCCAGATCGCCCAGGCCGCGGACGCCGAAGTGCGTCCTGGAGCGGTCGTTCTTTCCCGCTCGCAGCTCCAGATGGGCGCGGCGGTCGTGATTTGGTCGCTGGTCGTGTTGGCGCTGGCACAGCCCCAGCGTGTCGGTGCGCCCGTCGAACGGGTGAACGCGGCACGCGACGTCGTGCTCGCCATCGACATTTCCGGTTCGATGGACGCCCGGGACTTCGAAGGTACTACCGGGCAGAGGCTGCAGCGGCTCGCCGCCGTCAAGCAGGTCGTGGCAGAGTTCGTCGCTGGCCGCGAGGGTGACCGGATGGGCCTGATCGTGTTCGGGACCAAGGCCTACGTCCAAGCTCCGCTCACCGAGGATCTTGAGACGATCCTCGCCCTGCTAGAGCGGACCGAGGTTGGCATGGCCGGCCCGAAGACCGCGCTGGGCGATGCAATCGGCCTAGCGCTTCGCACCTTCGAGGCCTCGGAGATCGAGCAGAGGCTGCTGATCCTGCTCTCTGACGGTTCCGACACGAGTTCGGCCATGTCTCCTGTCAATGCGGCCGAGATTGCTGCACGCGAGGGCGTGGAGATCTTCACCATCGGCGTGGGAGATCCCGCGGCGTCGGGTGAGAACAGGGTTGACCTTGCCGCCCTCCAGGACATCGCAGGACGAACGGGCGGCGCCTATTTCTATGCCGCCGACGCCGCGGGGCTGACCGGAGTCTACGACCGGATCGACGCGCTCGCACCCCGCGAGACCGAGACCCTCAGCTACCGCCCGAGGTGGTCTCTCGCCCATTGGCCGCTCGGGATCGCGTTGCTTGTCGGTCTGTGCGCAACCTTTGCGCTGCAGCGTTCAAGCCGCTCACGTGGCGCAGGGGCCGGAAAACGGGAGGTCTGCGCATGACGGCTCTTTCCCTCGCGATCGAGGCTTTTCATTTCCTGCGACCGCTGTGGCTGCTGGCGCTGGCACCGATCGTGATGTTGTGGTGGACCGTGCGATGGAGCCGACCGCCGCTGGCTTCAGCGCGTACCGGGATCGCGCCCCATCTTCGCGCTGCCCTCGCCGTGCGCGGTGCCGCGCGGCACCGGATCAAACCGATTGACGGCGTGGCGCTTGCCCTCGTACTGCTCGCCGTCGGCACGGCCGGTCCCACATGGTCGCGGCAGCCCGACCCCTTCGCGGCACAGGCTGCACCCCTCGTCATCGCGCTCAAGGTTACACCGTCGATGGAGGCGTCCGATGTCGCGCCTACGCGCCTGGAACGCTCGAAGCAAAAGATCCGTGACCTGCTGGACCTGCGCGCCGGTTCCCGAACGGCGCTCGTCGCCTATTCGGGGTCGGCTCATCTCGCGGTGCCGATGACGGAAGATCCCGGCGTAGTGCTGCCCTATCTGGAAGGGCTCTCGCCCGACGTCATGCCATTGGAGGGCAATCGCGCCGCGGAGGCACTGGCCCTTGCCACCGAACTACTCGCCCGTGAAACCGGACCGGGCGGCGTCCTGTTCGTCGCCGACGGTCTCGATCCCGCAGACACAGCGGCTCTGACGGCCTTCGCCGATCGGCTCGCAGTTCTCGCTGTGCTGCCCGTTGGACAGGGCGATCGCGGTTTCGATGCGCTTTCGTTGGCGCCGGTGGTACCACTTTCTGCCGATGCGTCCGACGTAGCGCGGATCGACCGAATGTTGACGGCGGCGCTGATCCGGGCTGCCCTCTCTGAAAGTGACCAGCCTTGGCAGGATCAAGGGGAATGGCTGGCCTGGCCGGCGGCAATCCTGATCCTGCTCTGGTTCCGCCGGGGGTGGACGACGCGATGGGCCGCGATCGTGGCCCTGGCGCTGTCGTTGCCTGCTTACGATGCCCATGCCCAAGGGATCTCGGACTGGTTCTTCACGCCTGACCAGCAGGGTCGACTGGCATTCCAGCGGAATGATTTTCGAGGGGCGGCCGAACTATTCGAAGAACCGCTCTGGCGTGGCTACGCACTCTACCGTACCGGGCAGTACGAAGCGGCGATCGAGGCGCTCGACCGGGTGGAGACTGCACAGGCAGCCTTCATCCAGGGCATGGCCCATGTTAAATCGCGCGGCTACCGCGATGGCGTAAGGGCTTTTGAGACCGCCCTTTCCCGTGATCCTGCCTATCCCGCCGCCGCTGAAAACCTCGCGGTCGCGCGGGAGATCGTCATCTATGTCGAATCGTTGCGGGAGCAATCGGACACCGGAGAAGATTCTGGCATCGGTGCCGACGAGATCGTGTTTGACAACGAGGCAAACCGGGGACCGGAATCGCAGATCGAAGTGCCACAAAACTCTGGCGCAGAGATGCTGACGGCCGCGCAGTGGATGGCGACGGTCGACACACGAACCGGCGACTTTCTCAAAAGCAGGTTTGCGCTCGAAGCCGCACGCGAGTTCTCGGCAGGCGGCGCCGGAGTGGAGGCTGCCGAATGAGACGTTTCTCGTTTCTTCCCTGCTTGCTTGGCCTGCCGGTCTTCTTGCTTGGCCTGCCGGCAGCGGCGCAGGAGCCGGTGGTGCGCGCCGCGTTGGACGAGGTCGAGGCGATTCCGGGGCAAGCCGTCTCTCTCCGACTCACGTTGCTGGCTCCCACGTTCCTGCCCGAACCGCCGGTCTGGCCGAGCTACGAGGCACCGAACCTTCTGGTGCGCGTTGCTTCATCAGGGCCGGTTAGCGAGCGGATCGACGGCGCGACCTGGGCGGGCGTTTCGCGCCGCTACCTCATCACCCCAATGCTGCCTGGCAAAGTGTTGCTGCCTGCAAGTGAAATCATTGTCACCTGGTCCGATCCCAATGGTGGAGGGCTCCGGCAAACGTCCCTTCACACAAAAGCGCTGACCATCACCGGCAGAGTACCCGACGGCGCCGAAGGGCTTCAGCCCTTCATCGCCGCCACTGAGGTGGCGCTCGAGCAAACCTTCGAAGGTGCGCCGGAGGACATGGCGCCGGGCGATAGCGTGACCCGCTCTGTCACAGCGACGATAGAAGGCGCTTCGCCGATGTTCCTGCCACCGCTGCTGCCGACCCATGCTATAGAAGGGGTCCGAGCCTATCCAGCCACCCCCGTTCTTGAGGAAACGGAGAACAGGGGCGTCGTGCGCGGTACGCGAACCGAGCGGGTGACGCTGGCGGCGGAGGCAGGCGGCGCAGGCAAGGCGCCCGCCGTGTCGCTTTCATGGTACAACCTTCAAACCGGCACGGTGGAGACGGCTGAGCTTCCCGCCGTCTCGATTTCGGTGGTTGGCCCGCGGTCCGGATCGACAGGGTCCGAAACGCATGACTGGCGCACAATCGGGTTCATTTTGTTTGCGGGAGCACTTTTGCTTGTCCTTCTCGCGAGCGTGCTGAGACGGGCCGCGCCAACGCTGGGGTCTTGGGCGAGCCGGCTCTGTGCCAGATGGTTTCGTTCGGAAGTCATGGCTTGGTTCCAGCTGCGCAGGACCGTCGCGGCACGCGACCACTCTGCTCTCCGGGCGGCTATCGATAGATGGACGTCCCGTCTGCCAGGCGCCGATCCGCGTGGAGACCCACGCCTGTACTCGGCCCTCACAACGCTTGGGGCCGCCAGGTACGGACCTGAAGGAGCGAAAGTCGGCAACGAATGGCGCGCGCTGATACCGACCCTCACGGAGCTTCGACAGGAGGCGCTGAGAAGACGCCGAAGCCCGAAGTTGCCACCGCTCAATGCGAGGTGTGGCCTGTTCCCCGGAAAGTAGCCATTTGAATAGCCCCGAGTTTCGTGGACACCCTCGGGTTACATTTCCCGCTACCGCTCGAACTCGACGGGCGACAGCATCCCGTTCCTGACGTGCTTGCGCTTCGGGTTGTAGAACATCTCGATGTAGTCGAACACGTCCTTCCTTTCCTCCTCGCGTGTTCGGTAGGTCCTGCGCCGAATCCTCTCGCGCTTGAGGAGATTGAAGAAGCTCGCCGCCACAGCATTGTCATGGCAGTTGCCGCGACGGCTCATCGAGGGGTCAAGATTGTGGTGCTTCAGGAACGCCGCCCAGTCCATGCTGGTGAACTGCGAGCCCTGATCGGAATGGACCAGAACCTTGCTCTTCGGCTTTCGACGCCACACCGCCATGAGCAACGCCTGCAGCACGACATCGGTGGTTTGCCGGCTCTGCTGCGACCCGTTGCCCGGCAGGCGTTACTTGGCAACGCCGAGAGGGGCCCGATGACGCGGCGCGAAAACAGATCGATCACTACGGCTAGATAGGCAAAGCCCTCCTGGGTCCGGATGTAGGTGATGTCAGTCACCCACGCCCTGTCCGGCGCACCGACATCGAACTGCCGGGCAAGGGTGTTGTCGACCACGGCCGACGGCTTGCCGCCATAGGAACCAGGCCGACGCTTGTAGCCGATCTGCGCCTTGATCCCGGCCAGCCTGGCAAGACGAGCAATGCGGTTGGGGCAACTGGTCTCTCCCTGATCCAGCAGATCATCGTGGAGCTTGCGATACCCATACACCCTGCCGCTTTCCCTCCAGGCCCTCCGGAGGAGCTCGGTCTGGCGGACGTCTTCCTTCGCCCGTTTGCTCAGCGGGGTCTTCAGCCAGGCACAAAAACCACTGGGCCGGATACGCAGGCAACGACACATCGTCCGCACCGAGAACAGCGGACGATGCTCGGCCACGAACGCGTATCTCACTTTGCATCCTTGGCGAAATACGCGGTGGCTTTTCTTAGGATGTCGCGCTCCTCGGTAACGCGCGTCAGTTCCTTCTTCAGACGACGTATCTCTGCCGCCTGATCCCCATCGCTTCCTGATGGCTTCGAAAACTTCTTCTTCCACGCATACAGCGAGTGCTGGCTGACGCCGAGCCGCTTCGAAACCTCCGCGACTGGATAGCCACGCTCAGTAATCTGCGCCACTGCATCGCGCTTGAAGTCGTCACTGAAATTGCCGGTCCCCATCATGGACTCCTTGCCTCAAAATCAGGGAAGAAGGCATCCACGAATCTAGGGGCTATTCAGTCCATGTATCCGCACTCAGTCCAATGCGTTGGCCAAGGTCTCCGCGGAGCAGCGTTCGATCGCCTCGCCCTAGAACCGATCCTGCATCGCGGTGGGAACCTCGATCGAGCGTTTGGCCACGTGATACGATAGGGGCGTGTTGGACACCCTCAGGCGCTCGACCAGACCATTGCGGGTTCAGTTGCGCCGGAATGGAGGGTATAAGAGACCGGAACGTGTCGAAATGGCGCGGCGCGGCGGGAGAAACGCCGCGCCGCGTTTTTTGTGGTGAACCACGGGGATGAAGCAGTGACGGCATTTCAGAAGATTCTCGTCGCCAACCGCGGCGAGATCGCCATCCGGGTCATGCGTGCGGCGAACGAGCTCGGCAAGAAGACCGTCGCGGTCTACGCCGAGGAAGACAAGCTCTCGCTGCACCGGTTCAAATCGGACGAGGCCTACAGGATCGGCGAGGGCCTGTCTCCAGTCGGCGCCTATCTTTCGATCCCCGAAATCATCCGTGTGGCGAAGGAATCCGGGGCGGATGCAATTCATCCAGGCTATGGCCTCCTGTCAGAGAACCCCGACTTCGTCGAAGCCTGTGAAAGGAACGGCATCACCTTCATCGGCCCGAGGGCCGAGACGATGCGGGCGCTTGGCGACAAGGCGTCGGCGCGCAGGGTGGCGATCGATGCGGGCGTACCGGTTATCCCGGCGACGGATGTGCTGGGCGACGATTTCGATGCGATCAAGGCGGAGGCCGCGGAGATCGGCTATCCGCTGATGCTGAAGGCGAGCTGGGGCGGCGGCGGACGCGGCATGCGCCCGATCGACGGCCCCGACGACCTTGTCGAAAAGGTCCGGGAAGGTCGTCGCGAGGCCGAGGCAGCCTTTGGCAACGGCGAAGGCTATCTGGAGAAGATGATTACCCGGGCCCGCCATGTCGAGGTGCAACTCCTCGGCGATAGCTATGGCAGCCTCTATCATCTCTACGAGCGCGACTGCACCGTCCAGCGGCGTAACCAGAAGGTCGTCGAGCGCGCGCCGGCTCCCTATCTGAGCGATGCACAGCGGGCCGAAGTCTGCGCCCTGGCACTGAAGATCGGCAACGCCGTCGGTTACCAGAACGCAGGCACCGTCGAGTTCCTGATGGATATGGAAACCGGTGCCTTCTACTTCATCGAGGTAAACCCGCGCGTACAGGTCGAGCACACGGTGACCGAGGAAGTCACCGGCATCGATATCGTCCAGTCGCAGATCCGGATCGCCGAGGGCGCCACGCTTGCGGAGGCCACCGGCGTCGACTGCCAGGCGGACGTGAAACTTTCCGGGCACGCCCTGCAGTCGCGCGTCACGACGGAAGACCCGCAGAACAACTTCATTCCCGACTATGGCCGTCTCACCGCCTATCGCTCGGCGACCGGCATGGGAATCCGCCTCGACGGCGGTACCGCCTATGCCGGCGGCGTGATCACCCGCTATTACGACTCGCTGCTGGTGAAGGTCACCGCCTGGGCGCAGACGCCGGATCAGGCGATCCGCCGCATGGACCGGGCGCTGCGCGAGTTCCGGATTCGCGGCGTGAGTACGAATATCGACTTCGTCATCAACCTGCTCAGGCATCCGACCTTTCTGGACATGAGCTACACGACGACGTTCATCGACACGACGCCGTCGCTGTTCGAGTTCAGCAAGCGCCGCGACCGGGCAACCCGGATCCTGACCTACATTGCCGACATCACGGTGAACGGGCATCCGGAGACCGCAGGACAGGAGAAGCCGCGCGTCGAGGGCAAGCTGCCGCGGGTGCCGCAGCCCGAAGGCACGATCCAGCCCGGAACGCGGGACCTGCTGGAAAAGGACGGCGCGCAGGCCGTCGCCGACTGGATGAAGGCGCAGACGCGCGTGCTGGTCACGGACACGACCATGCGCGACGGTCACCAGTCGCTGCTGGCGACGCGGATGCGTTCGATCGACATGATCAAGGCGGCACCCGTCTATGCCGCCGATCTCGGCGGTCTGTTCTCGGTCGAATGCTGGGGCGGGGCAACCTTCGACGTGGCCTATCGCTTCCTGCAGGAATGCCCCTGGCAACGTCTGCGAGACATCCGGGCCGCGATGCCCAACATCATGACGCAGATGCTGCTGCGCGCCTCGAATGCGGTTGGCTATACGAACTACCCTGACAACGTTGTGCAGTTCTTCGTCAAGCAGGCCGCCGAGACCGGTGTCGATGTCTTTCGCGTGTTCGACTCGCTCAACTGGATCGAGAACATGCGTGTCGCCATGGATGCGGTGATCGAGACCGGCAAGGTCTGCGAGGGCACGATCTGCTACACCGGCGACCTGCTCGATCCCGATCGCGCGAAATACGACCTCAATTACTATGTCGGCATGGCGAAGGAGCTTGAGGCCGCCGGCGCCCATATCCTGGGGCTGAAGGACATGGCGGGGCTCATGAAGCCCGCGGCCGCGAAGGTCCTGATCGGTGCGCTGAAGGACGAGGTCGGCCTGCCGATCCACTTCCACACGCACGATACCAGCGGTCTGTCGGCAGCGACCGTGCTGGCGGCGGCGGATGCAGGCGTCGACGCCGTGGACGCGGCGATGGACTCCTTTTCTGGCGGCACCTCGCAGCCCTGCCTCGGCTCCATCGTCGAGGCGCTGGCCCGTTCGGAGCGCGATACCGGGCTCGATATCGGGGCGATCCGGCGCCTGTCGAACTACTGGGAGGCCGTGCGCCACCAGTATGCCGCCTTCGAGTCCGGACTGGAGGCGCCGGCCTCGGAAGTCTATCTGCACGAGATGCCGGGCGGGCAGTTCACAAACCTCAAGGCGCAGGCGCGCTCGCTGGGACTGGAAGAGCGCTGGCACGAGGTCGCACAGGCCTATGCGGATGCGAACCAGATCTTCGGCGACATTGTCAAGGTGACGCCGAGTTCAAAGGTTGTCGGCGATATGGCGCTGATGATGGTCGCCCAGGACCTGACCCGCGACGACGTGCTCGATCCGGCGAAGGACATCGCCTTTCCGGACTCGGTCGTCGATATGCTGCGCGGCAATCTCGGCCAGCCGCCTGGCGGCTGGCCCGAAGCGATCGTCCGGAAGGTGCTGAAGGACGAGGTCCCCTCGACCACGCGCCCGGGCGCGCACATGGAGCCGGCCGATCTGGACGCGGCCCGCGAGGCGCTGTCGGCCGAGCTGGAGGAACGGTCCGCCGAGGACAGCGAAGTGGCCGGCTACCTGATGTATCCGAAGGTGTTTCTCGACTACGTCAAGCGGCATATCCAGTATGGGCCCGTCAGGACGCTGCCGACGCCCGTCTTTTTCTACGGGATGGAGCCGGGCGAGGAAATCTCCGTGGAGATCGATCCTGGCAAGACGCTCGAGATCCTCTACCAGACCAAGGGCGAGACCGACGAATCCGGGGAGGTGAAGGTCTTCTTCGAGCTCAACGGACAACCCCGTGCGGTCCGGGTGCCGAACCGGGCGGCGAAGTCTTCGGCCAGGGCGCAGCCCAAGGCGGAAGCGGGCAACGCGAACCATATCGGCGCGCCGATGCCGGGTGCCGTCGCGACGGTCGCGGTCGTGGCGGGGCAGAAGGTGAAGGCGAGCGATCTCCTGGTCACCATCGAGGCCATGAAGATGGAAACCGGCATCCACGCCGACCGCGACGCCACCGTGAAGGCGGTCCATGTCGCGCCGGGCCAGCAGGTCGACGCGAAGGACCTGCTCGTCGAACTCGAATGACTGACGGCGACCCGTTCCGGTTGCCCGATTGCCGATCGGAACAAGGCGAGAGAGAGGTGCTCGCCGCAAAGAGGCGGCGGCGGGCTGGGGCGCGATGCTTCCTCCGCATGATCTCGAACGAGCATCAGTGCCCGGCCTGCTGGAGAAGGTGCTCATAACCCGACCCGATCATGTAGAGACCGATCAGGCCGATCAGGGCCGCCGAGAGATAGGGGGCCGCGTCGAGAAACGCGTCGAAGCGGTTCGTTCGGGTCGAGACGTAGCGCAGACCGAGCGCGGCGACGACGCCCACTGCGACCAGCGTGACCGCCAGTCCCACGCTGAACGCGGCGACCAGCGTCACGCCGAGCGTTAGTTTGCCGAGCTGGATGCAGATCAGCAAAACGGTGATGGCGGCGGGGCAGGGGATCAGCCCGCCCGACAGGCCGAAGAGGATCGTCTGGACGGTCGATGTCCGACCGGAGCCGATGCGGGCCTCTATCTCGCGCGCATGGGCGAGGGCATGCGCGTCCAAATCTCCGTGCCCGTGTTCATGCCCGTGCCCGTGTTCATGCCCGTGCCCGTGTTCATGCCCGTGATCGTGTTCATGCCTATGTTCGTGGCTGGGATTCTGGCCATGATCATGCGCGTGCTCGTGGTCACGATGGTGATGGTCGTGGCCGCCGTATCGGGCCGTTGTCGCGGCGCGTGACCGGATCGACTGCCGCAGGACCCACAAGCCGATCATGGTGATGAGGACGCCCGACAGGATCATGAACCAGGGTTCCATCGCCTCGCCGATCACCTCGTTGCCGTACAGCACGCCAAGGATGCCGAGCACCCAGACGATGACCGAGTGCGAAAGCGCCGCCGAAACACCGAGCAGGATCGCCTGGGAGATCGTCCCCCGGATGGCGATGAGGTAGGCCGCCATCATCGTCTTGCTGTGGCCGGGCTCGAGCCCGTGCAACGCGCCCAGCGCAAACGCCATCACGGCGAGAATGAGCGGATTGGCGCCTTCCGAGGCGATGAGGTCGGTGATTGTCATGGTGGCCGGCTCTTCAAAGGTACTTCGAGATATCCCGGAACTCGGCGATCAGATCTTTGCGTCGAGACGGCTCGTCGAAGCCCTCGTTCAGGCAGTGATCGATGTGATCGTGGATGAATATCCGCTTTGCCTGCTCTAGCGCCTTGGACACGGCGTGCAGTTGCTGGGCCACATCCGGGCAGGGGCGCCCGTCCTCGATCATGGCGATCGTGCTGGTGAGATGACCATTGGCGCGCTTCAGCCGCTTGACGACGTCGGGATGGCTTTCGTGCTTCATATCCTATCCTCCGGGAGGGGATACATAGCGCGAAAGCGCTGCCCGTCATAGCGCGGTTTCGGGTGGGTCAGGCTGGGGTAAGGGTTCCGTCTGAAAGCCGCACCGCGCGGGTGCCGATCCGGTCACGGAAGCGGAGATCGTGGGAGATGACGATCATCGCCTGCGGCAGGGAGAGAAGCGTCTCCGTCAGGCGCGCCTCGTTCGCTTCGTCGAGCGCGTTGGTCGGTTCGTCCAGCAGGAGCACCTTCGGTTCCATCGCGAGTACCGCGGCAAGGGTCACGATCCGCTTCTCTCCGCCGGAGAGCTTGTGCGTCACCCGGTCCCTGAAGCCAATGAGGTCCAGGTCCGAGAGAACCGAGTCGACGATCGCCATCGCCTCGTCCCGGCTCTTGCCCAGGTTCAGGGGCCCGAAGGCGATATCCTCCGCGACCGTCGGGCAGAAGAGCTGGTCGTCGGGATCCTGAAAGACGAGGCCCGCCAGTTGCCGCACCTCGTGGAAGTCGGCCTCGTCGGCCCGCTCCCGGCCGAACGCGACGAGGCGGCCGCGGCTGGGCCGCAACAGACCCACGATGATATGCAGCAGGGTGCTCTTCCCCGCGCCGTTGTGGCCTGTCACACAGAGCCGCTCTGTCTCATTCAAGGCCAGGGTCGCGCCCGACAGCACCGCCGGGCGGCCCGGATAGGCAAAATGCACATCCGTCATCTCGATCAGCGACGCTGGTGCCGGCGCGACGTCGGCGGCCCCGGTCATTGCAGCACCTGAAGCGTGGCGAACACAGTCAGCATCGCTGCGAACGACACCGCGAACAGAGCGTCCCGACTCGTGAAGGCCAGATCGTCGATGAGGGGGATGCGGCCGTTGAAGCCCCTGCATTTCATGGCCGCGAGGATACGCTCCGACCGTTCAATGGCCCGCACCAGCATCATGCCGACCAGATATCCGAAGCACCTGTAGGTGTGCCGGGTGTTCGACGGACGGAAGCCCCGCGCCTTCATGGCGATCCGCAGGCGCAAATACTCCTGCTGCAGCACGTCGACATAGCGGATCGTGAACATCAGGAGGTAGACGAGCGCTTCAGGAACCCGCAACCGGTTGAGCGCATGGGCGAGCGTGACCGGTTCGACCGAGCCGACCAGCGCCATCAGCGCCAGAATGACGGCATTGGCCTTCAGCCCGATCTCGACCGCTTGGCGCAGCCCCTGCCAGGACGCCGGAAAGCCGAGCACCGAGAACATAGCGTCGCCGGGCACAGTGAACGGCAACATCAGCAGCATGAAGATGATGAAACTGTCCATCATCGCCATGCGCTTCAGGGTCGGTCCTGTCGGAAGACGCGCCATGACCATCAGGACGATGGCTACCGCAAGGCCGCAGGCCAGGATGCGAAGGTCGTGCAGCGAGACGATCACGACCGCAAAACAAACAGCCGCCACGATCCGGGTCCTCGGATCGACCGTGTCGAGAAACACCCCGGGGACCGGGGCACCCGTATCGCGCAGGGCGCGTCGTTCCGCTCCCAGGATATGCCCCACGTGTCAGCCCTTCTGCAGCTTGCGCCGTGCGGCGACGTAGAAGCCGAGGCCGAACAGGCCGAAGATGTAGCCGATCCCGCCGATGATGCTCTGCAGGTCGTTTTTCTCCTTGTAGGCGTCGATGTCGCGGCGCAACGGTATGATCTGCTTCTGGACGGCTTCGGCGATTATCCGCCGCTGTTCGGCCATCAGCGCCTCGAGGTCGACGGTGGCTGCAACCGGACGCGTTTCATCTTCGGTGTCGGTGGCCCTTGCGTCCGGCGCTGACGAGAGCTTGTCGACCGCTGCCGCACCGGCGATTTCGGGCAGCTCGTCGATTTCCATGCGGATATCGGCGACATGCCCGGCGCCGAGATTGGAGCGAAAGATGTGCACGACGGGCTCGGCCGGCTGGAACGTGAAGAAGCCATCCGCATCGGTCGTCGTCTCGCCGAGCTTGTTGCCATCGTCGTCGAACACCTCGACGAGCGCGTTCGGAGCCATGTCGCCGTTCGAGAATCCGATTTCGCCCTCGATGACGTCTCCGCTGGCGTAGACGGCTGCGACGACCTTGTGGGCCAGCGCCGGAGCGGCCGGGAACAGGAGCAGGGCGACGAGCGAAAGCCGTACGGTTTTCATGAAAGGACTTCCCCGGCCGGATCTAACCCGCCACAACACCGAAGAGCTCCGGCTTCACCCGGTGCGCCAGATAGACCGCCGCGCCCGTGATGAGCGCTTCGATGACCATTATCGGTATGTGGGCAAAGAAAACCAGCTTGGCGGCGGGCACAAACTCGTCGCCGGTGAGAGCGAGCGAAATCGCGACGCATACCGTGGTGAGGGCGATCGCCAATGCGCCGCCGATCGCGCCCCAGACTGCGGCGACCGTTGTCGACGGCGATCTGATGCCGGCCCGGCACAGATAATAGACCGCGACTGCGGGTAGCGCGATGTTGAGTGTATTGACGCCGAGGACCGTCAGTCCGCCAAACCCGAAGAAAACCGCTTGTAGCAGGAGGCCGACGAAGAGGGCGGGAAAGGCGGCCCAGCCAAGCACAAGCCCGGCTAGGCCGTTCATGATAAGGTGAACGCTGGACGGGCCGATGGGGACATGGATGAGCGAGGCCACGAAAAAGGTGGCGCTCAGAACGCCCGCCGCCGGCATTTTTTCTGCCGGTAGCGATCTCAGACCGAGGGCGATGCCCCCGACGGCCAGTACGGTGCTGCCGATGACGACCTCGTTGGCAAGCGCTCCATCCACGATATGCATCGCTCCGCCCCCGCGTTCCGTTTCCGATCAGTCCACAACGTCCGCCTACTTCATCTCGTAGGCGCGGATCCAGATGACGGCGTCCTGGGACAGCTCCTTGCCCTCGTGCTCGGTGTCGGGTCCCGAGCCGAGCGCGGCGAAGCCCCAGAAACCGGCCTTCGGGATGCCGAAGGAGAACATGCCGTTGTCGTCGGTGAAGGCGACGACGGCCCCCCCGGGCATCGGTGACGCCGTCGGCTCGCTCGCCTTGTTGGTTTCCATGCTTGGGGCGGCGGCCATGTACTCGATCTCGATCTCCGCGCCGGGCACCGGTTTGCCATCGGACAGCAGCTGGCCGGTAAAGGTCGAGCCGGCGATGATGTTGGTCGGCTTGTTCAGCGGCACGATTTCGGTAGCGAAGCCCACCGGCTCTTCCCAGCCGCTAGGGATGCCGCCTTTGTTGACGAAGGCCTTGGTCAACTGCTGGATGTAGATGTCCTCGGATTCCTCGTAATAGGGTGCTGGCACCAGGCCGAGTATGTAGTCGCCGTTGCGCTTCACCGGTACGGTCACCTCGAAGGCTTTCGCCTCGTTTTCCGGGCCGTGGAAAGTGATCGGCTTGAGACTGTCGGCCAGGTCGGTCTTCTCGCCCTTGAAGACGTAGAAAACGTCTTCGGGCAGGCTCATGTCCATGGCGTGGCCGTTCTCGAAGGGATGCCAGAAGATCAACTTGAACGGCATGTCCCCGGGTTTTTCCGGATTGGCCTCCGGGTTGTAGAACAGCTGGAAATGCGCCGTTGCCGCCATCGGCGACAGGAGCAGTGTGGCGCCGAGCGCGGCGCCGATCAGGTTGCGTAGGTAGGTCACGTCGTCTCTCCCGATCGTCCGGCACGGGGATTGCCCCGGCGCGAACGGTTCTGAAAGGACGATCGGGGAGTTTGGCGCCTTGAGCTGCAGCGAAGCCGATAACAGACCCGCCCCTGACTCAACCGCCAGACGCTCACCCCGGCGTCCGGTTGCTGAAAACGCCGGAAAAAGCCGGCGTCTTGTGTCAGCGGCAGGTCTCCTGGCTCACGGGTGATAACGCCGGCTTCGCCTTCCCAGGGTCTCTGCGACCCCAGTGGCATCGATTAGCCGGACACACCGTTCACAGTTGCGGGGGCAGCCACGGATTCGGTACCGGACAGGTAGCCTCACCGTGTTCCCTCTTAGTCCCGGCCGCTGGCGCAACCGGGAACCGATGACCGAACAAACAGGCAGGAAATCGAGGGCCATGTCAACACGGTCGATACCAAGCGCCGTTTGGAGCCCGTACCGGCGCGGATCTGCCGGTCGGATGCTTCGGTGTCGTCCGTCCGTATCATACCGCTCGGGTCGGCACAGCTGCGTTCGGCGGGACTACTCCGCTAGCCAACCACGATCGTCCTCGCTTGCCGGGATACGAGCCAGAGCAGGCCGACGGCGGCGACATTGAACAGGCCCAAAACCGCGAGCAGGGCAAGGGCGGCCGAACTGCCGAGCGTATCGATGACCAACGCCCCTATCGAGGGCGCGACGGACTGTGCGATCAGGGCCGGCATGGCCAACCGCCCCATCAGGACCGCGTAGTCGTGCCCTCCGAAAATCGCCAGCGGTAACGTCCCCTTCGCGATCGAGAATATACCGTTTCCGGCACCGTAACTGATCAGCGCGACCGCAGGGACCGGGAAGCCTCCCCACAGAAGCGCAAAACCGGTTGCGATCAGCAGAACGGCCGCACTCATGGTCCAGATCGGATGGTGCCGGTTTCCCGCCAGCATCTCGACGATACGCGCACCGACCTGCGAGGGCCCGATCAGGGCGCCGAGGCCAACCGCGGCGGCCAGGCTGGTTCCGCCCGCCTGCAAGATCGTGATGAGGTGGACGGACCACATTGTCGCGATGGTGCCCGCCGTTGTCAGGATGAAGGCCAGCAACCCGAAGATCAGGGCGCCGTGCGGCACGACACCGGGCGAGACGTCTTGTCCGGCCTGTGTGACCGGTGTCGGTCCGTGCCGATCACGACGCGCCTCGCGGGGCAGAGCGAAGAGATGCAGAGGCAGCGTCACGGTCACGTGCAGCGCGGCATACACGAGGCATGTGTCGCGCCAGCCCACGGTTTCCACAAGATACGCCGATAAGGGCCAGCATACGGTGCTGGCGAAACCGCCCCACAAAGTCAGCGAGGTTATCGCGCTTCTGGCACCGCGCCCGTAGAGCCGACCCAGCGTCGAAAACGCCGCATCGTAGAGGCCGGCACCCATGCCCAGGCCCATGACGAGCCAGGCGGCCACGTAGACCGGGACAGACTGCGCGGTGGCCAGTCCGACCAGCCCCAGTGCAAGCAGGATGGAACTCGCGGCCAGCACGGGACGTCCGCCGTATCGGTCGATAAGGCGGCCGATCCGGATCGACGCGAGACCCGCAGTCAAAAGCCCGAACGACAGGCCGCCGATCACCCAGGCCAAAGGCCAGCCGGTCGCCTCGGCGACCGGCTTTGCCAGAACGGCCGGCAGGTAGAAGGACGATCCCCACGCAAGGATCTGCGTGATGCCCAGAGCGGATATGGTGACGCGCCGTCGGCCCGGCGTTTCCGTCGGGCCGACGGCGATGCTGTCAGACGGATGTGACGTCACACAGTGGCTCCAGGCACTCTCTCCGGTACGACCGCCTCTGCCGCGCGCGACGAGCAGCCGCAGCCGTCCAGGCCGGCATCCTTGGCATCCGCGTCGGCGACGCAGCAGGCATCGCGCCCCTCAGGTGCCGGTCCGCCGCAGCAGCCCGCGGCCTCCGTCGCACCCGGCACCGATCCGGAATTGCACACGCCCGTTTCCGGGAGCACCAGCCGAGTTTCGCGTGCGGCCGCGTGATCGCCGTCGATCTCCGCCACGACCGACCGGACCTGCTCGTAGCCCGTCGCCATCAGGAATGTCGGTGCACGACCGTACGACTTGGAACCAACGATGTAGAATCCAGGCTCGGGGTGCGCCAGTTCGACGGCGCCATGGGGCGGCACCGTTCCGCACGAATGCAGGTTCGGGTCGATGAGAGGCGCCAGTGCCGGCGGGGCTTCCGTGGCCGGATCGAGCGCCACGCGCAGTTCTCGAAGCATGTCGAGGTTCGGCCGCAGCCCGGTGGCGACGATGATCCGGTCCACCTCGATTGTTACGGGATCTCCGGCATGCCGTGCCGTGACGATCAGGGCTTCGCCATCCCGGTCTATGCGCTCCGCGGCAAACGGTGCGAGCATTTCGAGCCGGTTTTCGTCGATCGCCTGTTTCGCCGCCAGGCCCAGGGCCCCGCGTTCGGGAAGCTGATCGTTCAACCCGCCACCCAGAAGCTTGTCGATGCGGTTGCGCCGCAGGGCCCAAAGGACCCGCGTCCCGGGTGAGGCATCCTGGAGCGAAAGCAGGTCTAGGACGGCATTGATGGCGGAATGTCCGCCGCCGACGACAAGCGTGCGGTGGCCGGCATAGGCGCCGCGTTCCCGGCCGGTAATGTCCGGGATGCCATAGGCGATCCGATCCGCCGCATCGCGCTCTCCGGGAACCGGCAGCCCGTCGGTTCCCATCGGGTTCGGCTGATCCCACGTTCCGGACGCATCGATCACTGCGCGTGCCCATGCACGGTTCTCGAACCCCTCGGGCGCGCGCCAACGGATCACGAAGGGTGCCGCGTCACGATTGTCGGAAACGACCTTGTCGTGACCGGATCGGGTGATCGCCGTGACGGTTGCATTGTACCTGACATGGGGGGCGATGGCGGGGTGTCCCGCGAGCGGCGTGAGGTACTCCCGTATCAGATCGCGACCGGTCGGAAGGGTTTCCGGATCGGGCGCGACCCAACCAGCACCGGCCAGAAGGGACGCTGCCGCGCCGTCGATATTGAATTCCCAGGGCGAAAAGACCCGGACATGCGCCCATGCCTCCAGAGAGGATCCGGCGGCCGGCCCCTTCTCGAACACCATTGGCTCGATACCGCGCTCAACGAGACGGGCCGCGGCGGCGAGGCCAACCGGACCCGCACCTATGATCGCTACTGGCAACTGCTCGATCTTGTCCATGTGCTTGGCTTTCCGATGGTATGAACGATCCGAAACGTCAGGGCGGCAGGCGACCGCGTCTTACTTAGCCGCACCGCGCGCAACGGCACGCCACCAGACACTTCGAACCCAAGGGTAGGGATAATTCGAACTTCATGGAAATAAAATAGGTGGATGCTATCCGCCGGTCAAACATTATTTCGAAAAAAGTCGAAATAAAGCTGTTTTCCTATCTCGACCAGTCGGTTTGCGTGTTGGCCGATATCCAGAAAATTCCAAGGGCTCGTCAATGACAGGTGCCGGGCGAGCCGGCTTGGCCGGCTCCGCCTTCCAGCCACGCCTCATGTGTGGGGTGTTAATTGCAGCGTCTCACGCATCGGAGGCCGCCCCACCTCCACTGTCGAGGTCGGCGCCCATGCGCTCGGACAGCTTTGAGGCGATCCGACGCACGTTGGCGATGATCCTTTCCCGATCGCTATCGGTGACATCGTCCACAAGCAGGCTGACCGCGACACCGGCAATCGGCGTGTTTCGGGAATCGAGTACGGAAGCACCGAAACAGACGAGCCCTTCGGCGACCTGCTGGTTGTCCACCGAGTAACGGTTCTTGCGTGTTTCCCGGAGTTCACTCAGGAGCTTGTCCACGGACTGGACGCTGTTTGCCGTACGCGGCTCGGGCAGCCCCTCGCTGTAGAGCCGCTTGACCTCGAAGTCGCTCATGTGGCTGAGAAATGCTTTTCCGGTCGCGGTGAAGGCGGCAGGCAGGCGCATCCCGGCACGGAAATCCATGAGCGGATGACTGACGTCGGAGTTGCGCGCCGCGATGTAGACCACTTCGCTACCCTCCAGCACGGAGAGGGTGATCGTCGCCCCCGGCATCTCCGTTTCCTTGTCCCAGATCGAGGCGAATTCGGTCGCGACGTCGGATCGATGTGTGAATGCATTCGACCACCGCATCAGATGGGGCCCGAGTTGGTAGGACTGATCGTCGCGGCGGATGAGCAGGTTCAGTTCGACCAGGGTCCGGCACAGTGTGTGAACGGTGCTCTTTGCAATGCGGAGTTCGCGGGAAATGTCGGATAGGGTCGGCGACGCGCGATTCCGGGCCACAAGATCAAGAATCCGGGTCGCTCTTTCAACGGCAGGAACAAGTTTGACGTCTTTTTCGGTCATTTTTCAGTTCTGAACATCTGAAGTGGCTCAAATTCCAGCTTGACTCCCACCGTCACACCTATTTACCTTTCAGTCCACTGAATTGCGTTCATAATGCTGAACAAATGACATAACCATGAATTGATTTCAAGGTTGTGGCTCAACGAAAACGCAATTCATTGGAATAACCAGCGTAGCTTCGGGAGGATACGCATGGTGATGAGCGTGAAGGACTGGGCCATCCGGTTCAGTGAAGCCTCGGATCGCGATCCGACAATCGGCGCGATGGCCAGGTATTTTACCTGCACCTACCTCTGGGACATGGGCCTGCAGAAGGTCATCGTCCGGATGGTCGACGGCAAGGTTCACGAAATCAACATCGATCCGGCTCCGATGGACGCCTTCGACTTCGCGCTGCGCGCGAGTCCGGAGACGTGGCGCGAGTTTGCCCGGCCCGTTCCGGAACCGATGTACCACGGCATCTGGTCGGCCAGCTTCCGGCGCGACCTCAAGCTCGAGGGCAATCTCCTCGTGCTGATGCAGAACCTGCGCAACTTCACCGTCCAGTTCGAGCTTCTTCGAAAAGTCGGCGTGCCGGTGTGAGCCGGCCGACGCCGAAGGCCTGCGCCTTCAGCGCCCCCGAAACGTCACGGAGTCCCTAATGGCCAAGCATTCGCCGGTAATCGGGCGCTATGTCACGATCGATGTCGACGGATACGAGTACAAGGTTTTCTACCTCCGCAACGGAGAGGGAATTCCGCTCGTTTGCCAGCACACCGCAGGGTGCCACAATCACCAGTGGCGCGATCTCCTCGAAGATCCGGAGATCACGGCCAACTACGACGTAATCGCCTACGACCTGGCGCGCCACGGCAAGTCCGATCCGCCCCTCAACACCGAGTGGTGGAAGGAGGAGTACCGGCTGACCGCCGACCACTACATGAAGTTCATCGTGGCGTTCTGCGATGCGCTCGAATTGGAAAACCCGATCTTCATGGGATCGTCGTTCGGCGGAAATGTCGCTCTGCAGCTTGCGCTCCACCACCCCGATCGGTTCAGGGCGGTCATCCCCGTCGAGGCGGCCGAGCATGCGCCCGGCTTCTTCCTCGACTGGTGGCACCATCCGCACGCCAACGCGGCGCAGGTCTGCGCCTCCGGTGTCTGGGACCTGATGGCGCCGCAGAGCCCCGACAAGGACCGCTGGCTGACCTGGCACTACTACACGCAGGGCTCGGAGACCTTCAAAGGCGACTTGTTCTTCTACTCGGTGGACCACGATCTGCGCGGCAAGCTCGGCGCGATCGATACCAAGCGCTGCCCGGTGATCATGATGACGGGCACGTACGACTATCTGACGCCGCCGGAGGCGACCGAATCGACCGCGCGGCAGATCCCGGGCGGCATCTACATCGAGATGGAGGACATCGGGCACTTCCCGATGTCCGAGAACTATCCGCTTTTCGCCGTCTACCTGAAAGAGGCCCTGCGCCTCGTTGACGAGAGGACGTGAAGTGGCATCGCGACGCTGCGCCCAAACTGGATTACGGCCGGGGACATCGGAATGAAGATCATTGAATTCGACGACAAGGGGCAGCGCGTCGAGGCCGACAGCTCATCGGTGCGGTCGGATATCGGCGCCAGCAGCCTGGCGCCGCGGCCCGAGCGACGGCCCTCTGCGGCGGAGACGCCCGGCCGCCGGCGGGGAGACTCCTCCGGCATCGAACTGCACATGTTCCAGACTGGAACGCTGAGGACCAAGCTCAAGTACATCAAGATGAACCAGGGGGACAGCGACTTCGAAATCCCCGTTCCCTGGTTCCTCATCAAGCATCCCGCCGGCAACGTCGTCATCGACGGCGGCAATGCCGTGGAGGCCGCCATCGACAAGCGCGGCCACTGGGGCGATGTGGTCGACGCCTACGACCCGGTCATGGACGTCGCGGACAATTGCGTCGACCAGCTGAAGATGGTCGACGTCGATCCGCACTCTGTCCGCTACGTGGTCCAGTCGCATCTGCATCTCGATCACACCGGCGCAATCGGCCATTTCCCCAAGGCACAGATCATCTGCCAGCGCGCCGAGTATGAGTACGCCTTCAATCCGCACTGGTTCTCGGCGGGCGCCTACATCCGCGCCGATTTCGATCGGCCGGGCCTGAACTGGAAACTGCTCGGCGGCGAATACACCGACAACTACGACTTGTTCGGCGACGGAACGATCCGGATGATCTTCACGCCCGGCCACGCGCCCGGCCACCAGTCGTTTCTGGTCACGCTGCCGCGAACCGGACCTGTCCTTCTCACGATCGATGCGGCCTACACGCAGGACCACTGGGACAACAAGGCGTTGCCCGGCCTCGTCGTGTCCTCGGCCGATGCGGCGGATTCCGTCGCCAAGCTGCGCCGGATCGCCAGCGACACCAACGCGATGGTCGTCACCGGACACGATCCGGACAACTGGGAGGCATTCCGCAAGGCGCCTCACGATTTCTACGATTGAACCCGGCGGGTTTCGGCGGACAGCTGAAAAAACGAAAGGGAGGAAACGCAGGACGATATGGGGTCGCCAGAAATGCCCTCGGTGCGGTGGAAGCCCACTCGAGAATAACCACCAAGGAGGAATATCAGATGAGAATTCGAAGTCGTTTGACACTAGCCGCCGGCATACTCGCCGTCGGCGCATTGGCCGCCCAGGCCGAAGGTGTTGATGAAATCAATCCCGACGTCGCCGAGCGTCTCTACAATCCCGAAATGCTCGATCCCTCCCAGCCGGTCGGCCCCAGCCCACTGCGGGACTTCAAGGCGAAGAATCCGCCGCCATGGAAGATCGGCTACGCCTCGTCCTACGCCGGTAACACCTGGCGCGCCAACGCAATGGCCGAGTTGCAGGACAACATCATTCCCAAGTGGAAGGAACTCGGGCTTCTCGACGAGGTCATCATCACGCAGTCCAACCTGAACGACTCGACGCAGATCCAGCAGATGCGTCAGCTCGTCGATCAGGGTGTCGATGCCATTATCGTCTGCTGTTCGAATCCGACGGCCCTGAACCAGACGGTCCAGTACGCCTACGACAAGGGCGTGCCGGTCTTCTCGTTCACCGGGTACCTGACGGCGCCGACCGCGATGAACTCGTCGGTCAACTATCAGGTGGCCGGTTTCGACATCGGCAAGGCAATGGCCGACGAACTCGGCGGCAAGGGCAACGTCCTCGTTGTCGAGGGCATCCCCGGAACGTCTGGTTCCGACAGTCAGGACCGCGGCGTGAAGGCGGGCCTGGCGACGGCGCCGGATATCAATGTTGTCGGGTCGATCGCCGGCATGTGGACCGACCAGGTTGCGCAGGGCGAAGTCCAGAAGTGGCTCGCGACCCACCCGGGCAAGCTTGATGGTATCGTCGTCCAGTCGGCCGCTGAGATGGGCGTCCTGCGGGCGCTGAAGCAGTCCGGCCGTGAGGGCGTCAAGGTCGCCATCGGCGGCGAACTCGGTGCCCTGTGCACCTGGCGCAAGAACCCGGACCTGATCGACGTGGCGATCCAGACGTGGCCGCCCGGTGACGACATCGCGCTGATCTGGGACATCATGATGCGCACGCTTCAGGGGCAGGGTCCGAAGGTCCAGTCGGTTCTGGTCGATCCTGTTGTCGTCACCTACGAGGAGGTCCAGGAACTTCTCCCCGAGGATTGCGACGAGAACGCGCAGAACTGGCTGAATGTCGGGAAGGACAAGTGGGGCTCGACCGAGTACCTCAACCAGTTCTTCGTCAATCCGGCCGATCCGACCGCGTACAAGCCCTGATCTCCTGACCAGGGCCCGGGGCCGCCGCCTGCCCGCGGCGGCCCTCCAATCCTCTCCGGAAACGAAGACCCGATGTCGAGCGAAGCCACCGAAAAGTCACAGGGCGCACATGGTCGCGAGACCATCATCGTGCGCAATGTGAAGAAGTTTTTCGGGCCGACACGGGCGCTGGACGGCGTTACCTTTTCGGCGCGCGCCGGCGAGATCCACGCCATCGTGGGCGGCAACGGCTGTGGCAAGAGCACGATGGCCAAGGTGGTCTCCGGTGTCCTGCCGGTCGACTCCGGGTCCGTCTCGATCCTCGGCGAAACGCCATCGACCCCCGCCGAAAGCAAGGCGATCGGCATTTCGACGGTCTATCAGGAAGTTCTCGTCGCCGATGAGAGCACCGTCGTCGACAATATCTTCATGGGCGCGGATGCGCTGTTCTCGAAGTCGCTGTCCCAGGAAAAGAAGGTCGCCCGTGCTGCGCAACTGATGCACGACCTGGCCGGCGAGCCCGTTGACCCCTTCGCCATCGTCGGCACGCTGCCGCTCGGGTTGAAGCAATGGATCACGATCGCGCGCGCGCTCGTCAGCGAGCCGAAGATCCTCATCCTCGACGAAAGCTCGGCCGCCCTCGATTTCGACAGCACGGAGCGCCTGTTTGCCAAGATGCGTAGCCTGCGCGACGAGGGCACGACCATCCTCATCGTCACCCACCGCATCGCCGAACTGATCCGCATATCAGACCGCGCGACCGTTCTGCGCGACGGTCGCGACGTGGGTGTCCTCGAGAAGGAACAGATCACCGAAAAGAACCTGCTCGCCCTGATGACGGGCGACGAGGACGCAGGCGCCGATCACGGTCACGAGGCACCGCAGCCAGTCGACGATACGCTTGCGATGCATGCGGGGCGGATATCCGTCTGGCCGGATGCGGGCACATTCGATTTCGAACTGCGCCGCGGCGAGATCGTCGGCATCGCCGGTCTCGACGGGCAGGGGCAGGACGACTTCGTGCGCGCCGTCGCCGGCGTCGAACCGGTGCGGTCCGGCCTGATTCAGGTTGCCGACCGGCACGGCGAGTATCACCCCGTCCGGAACCTGACGGATGCTGTCGAAAACAAGGTCGTCTACGTGTCCGGCGATCGCAAGCGCGAAGGAATCTTCGCCTCCCTGTCGATCTTCGAGAACATGGTCATGCCGTTGTACCGCGAGAAGAAGCGCGGCGGCATCCTCGGCTTTATCGATTGGGCGACGCTGGGCACCATCTTCAAGCGCGAAGCCGAAAACCTGCTCATCAAGTACGGCATGCGGGAAGACCGCATCACGTCGCTGTCGGGCGGCAACCAGCAGAAGGTTCTCATTGGCCGTGGGTTCGCGATGCGGCCTGACATTATCGTGCTCAATGACCCGGCCCGCGGTATCGACGTGGGCGCCAAGACCGAACTCTACAAGCACCTGCGCACCTTCGCGCAGGAGGGCAAGTCCGTCGTATACATGTCGTCCGAGCTCGAGGAGTTTCTCGGGTTCGCGACGCGGGTGATTGTGTTCCGACACGGAGAACCGTTCGACGCCTTCGACGGCCGCACGCTCGATCCCAAGACCGTGCTCGAGGCCATGTTCGGCCAGACCGACGGAAGCGGCCTCAACGCCCCATGGGGGCTGAAGCCTATCGGAAACTGGCCTGCCTCCGAAGCCGGCGGTCGCGACCGGGTCGCGCCGGTTGTCGACAGGTCCGACGCGGTCCGCGTCGAGGTCGAGGTGCCCGCCGACATCCGCGAAGAGATGGATCGGCGCGTGCGCGCCCGTACGGCGCCTCCGGCTGTGCGTGAGCCCCGAGACGAACGCGTCGAAAGGGAACGGCCGTCCAGGCGTGGTCCGGCGAAGATGCCGGGGGGCGTCCGGATTGTCGAGTTTGACGCGGACACGGGCGAAGCCAGGAGCATCGGCCGATGACCGACGTGACCGCCGATCTCGAACGGGACGCCGGCCGCAGTCACGGCGGGCGCGCGAACCCGTTCCTGCTGGTCCCGATCACGCTGTTCTTCCTGCTGCTTGGGCTTGCGGTGCTGCGCTCCCCGAGCCTGATGACGAGCGCGGGCATCGGCAGCGCGATCATCGTCGCGACGCCGCTCATTCTGGCGACCTATGCCCTGATGGCCTCGGTCATCTCGGGCCGCGGGACCGTGGACTTGTCGATCGGCCCGCTGATCGGCTTCATCAACGTAACGCTGATCCAGCTTTACGCCATGGGCATCCTGACCAATCCCATCGCGATCTTCGTCTACGCCATCCTGCTGGGCGCGCTGTACCAGTTCCTCTTCGCGCTGATCGTGATCTATGTGCGTGTGCAGCCGATCATCGTGTCGCTGTCGGGCTATCTCGCACTGTCCGGCATGAACCTCGTCATACTGCCGCGACCGGGCGGCATGGCGCCGGCCTTCATGGCCGACTGGGGACTGGGGACGTCGATCTTTTCGCCCGTCTTCGTTATCCTGGTTCTGGCAACCATCGCCTGGATGCTGTTCACGCGCACCGCGTTCTACACACATCTGCGCCTGATGGGATCGGACGAACGCGCGGCCTACACGAGCGGCGTTCCGATCTACGTCGTGCGGATCGGCGCGCACATTATCTCCGGCGGCTTTGCGGGCCTTGCGGCGATCACCTTTACGGCGCTGATCTCGTCGGGTGACCCCTCGCAGGGAACGACCTACACGCTGATCGCCGTGACGGCGCTGGTGCTTGGCGGGGCATCGCTCGCCGGCGGGCGGGCCGGTATCTTCGGATCATTCCTGGGGGCGGTGAACCTCTATCTGATCACCTTCGTACTGGCGACGTTCAACTTCGGCGCCGTGCAAAGCTTCGTGACCAATCTCGCCTACGGGTCGATTCTGGTCATTTCGCTGCTGCTGACGCTGATCATTCCCTTCATCCAGCGCCACATCCACAATTTCTCGCCGGTCCTCTACTTCGTGGTACTTGGCGTCGGGGTCCTCGGCGTGATCCTGCACGCGACCAACGATCGTGATCCACGCGCGCGAACCCCTGTGGAAACCGAGGCCGCGGTCGTGCGGATGCTCGAACCGATAGAGCCCGGGAGCCTCTACGTCGGACCGCTGGAAGTCGCACGGCCGAACGCCACTGACATGGAACTTCGGACGCGGGCGGCGCCGTTCGTGCTCTCGGCGCTGCTGCTCATCGTCATTGCCGTCTTCGTCCGCGTCGCGGTTACGCAGTCGGACCGCAAGACGATCGCGCCCGCCGTCGCCATCGTCGTGGCCGCGCTCGTCCTGCTCGGGGCCTATCTGATGCGCAATGAGGGTGCGGCAACCCCGCCGGTCGGGCAGACGGAGAATACGCAATGAGTTCCACCCTGCCTCCGCCGCCACCGATGCCGAAGCTCGGACTGCCGGCCACGATCATCGGGCTCGTCGCAGGCCTCATACTGACCGCGATTGGCGTCGCCTATGGTTTCGCGCAGGGGCTTTCGGTCCAGATCGTCATTCTGGCGGCGATTGCGACGCTTGGCGCGTTCGTCTGGGGCTGGCACTTCGTGATCGGTCAGTTCATCAGCGGCGCGCCGCCGGTGGCCGAGGGCGAGATCAGCGAGGGACGTCGCGTCTGGCTCAAGTTTCGGCCGGCGATCTACGGACTCCTCGCGATCCTCGCCCTGTTCCTCGTCCTGTCCCTGACGATCGAAGGCTTCTTCAACGTCTGGAATATCGTCTCGCTGCTGATCATCCTGACGATCATCGTTCTGACCCGGACGCTCGGGCGGCACTTCCAGGAGAACCGCTCGGCCTTCATCGGCATCATGGTGCTGTCCGGCCTGTTCTCCATCGGGTCGATGAACATCGAGGGCTTCGCGTCGGCGAACAACATCAAGTCGATGCTGCTGTTTGCCTCGTTCCTCGGCATCGCGTCGGTGGGCCAGACGCTCGTGGCCCTGCTCGGCGGGCTCGACCTGTCGATCCCCTTTATCATCGGCGCGGCCAATGTCGGGCTTCTATATCTGATCAGCCTTGGCGTTCCGCCGTGGCTCGCCGCGATTATCGTGCTGGCTATCGGCACAATCCTCGGCGTGATCAACGGTTTTCTGAGCTTCCGTCTACAAGGGCAGGCGCTGATCGTCACGCTGGGGACGGGGTTCGCGATCTCCGGTGGCGTGCAGATCGTGACCTCTATCGGAACGGCCTACGGCGGCAACGTCTTCGGCACCGTGCCGCCTTGGCTGTCGAATCTGGCGGCGATGAACGGATCAACCTTCGGTCTGCCGTTCCCGCCGGTCATCGCGATCTGGGTTGCAATTGTCGTCATCCTGATCGCCGGCATGCGGCTGACGGTCTACGGGCGCTATCTGTATGCCCTCGGGGTAAACCGGACGTCGGCGAAGCGGATCAGGGTCTCGGAACTCACCTACTGGGTGATGATGTACGCCATTTCCGGCTTCTTCGCCGCGCTCACCGGTGGGCTGCTGCTGGGCTGGTCCGGGGGAGGATTTATCGGGGTCGGGGATCAGTACCTGTTCCTGACGCTCGCTGCCGTCGTCGTCGGCGGCACGTCGCTTCTCGGAGGTCAGGGGGGATACGGGTTCACCGTCATCGGCGTGCTGGTCCTCCAGGTCCTGTCCTCGTTCCTCATCGGGATCGGCCTCGATTTCGAATGGCAGCAATTCATCTTCGGACTGATGATCTTGCCGATGGTCGCGCTCTACGCGCGCTCGCCGCACATCAGAACGCAAATCTAGGAAGGTTTGAAATGAACACGAACGTGCTGGTCGCGGGGAGGGGCTGAAATGGCGGTATACGAAACGGCGGATCTGACTGCCGCGAGCTACTCCACGGCGGTGTTCGGTCTCCTCGCGACGAGCGTTCTGCTGCTCTTGGGAACCGGCTGGGTCAACCGGAACTGGAAGATACCGGTCGCGCTTTGCGCGTTGGCGGCGCTCGTCGGTGTCGGCGCGGTCTACGAGGCGCGCGCCGCCTGGGAAGCGAGCGGGTCCGTGCCGGTCGTCTACCACTATGTCGGCTGGGCGGTCTCGATGCCGCTGCAGGTGCTGGCGCTGTTCTTCTTCGCGCTTAGCTGCGGCAAGCTCGGGATCGGGCTGTTCTGGCGTCTGGTCGTTGTGTCGGTGCTGATGGTCTTCGTCCGCTATCTGGGCGAGGCGCAATACATGCACGCCACGCTGGCCTTCCTGATCGGACTCGTCTTCTGGCTCTACATCCTCGGGGAACTGTTTTTCGGCCGTATGGACGAAGTGATCCGCGGGTCGCTCAACGAGCCGGTCCAGCGCGGCTACTTCTGGCTTCGCCTCATCGTTACGGTCGGCTGGGCGATCTATCCGCTCGGCAACTTCATCACCTCGTTCGGCGGCTATGTCGACGACGGCGCACTGTCCGTTGCCTACAACATCGCCGATTTCCTGAACCGGATGGCGTTCGGGGTCGCCGTGCTGGCGACCGCGATGATCGACACCGAGGCGAAGACAGATGACTGATCCCCGTCGCAACCCGCGCGTTCGCGGCAACGTTTTTCAAAGTGAGGGAACACTCCAATGAAGGGTGCAGATTTCATCGCAATCATCATCCTGGCGGCGATCGTCATCGCGGTCTGCGCCTACCTGCTGCACTGGCTGTATCGCCGGTCGACGAAAGACATCTCGTTCGTCCGAACCGGTTTTGGCGGGGAAAAGGTCGTCATGGGCGGGGGCGCCTTCGTGCTGCCGATCCTGCATGACATCACCGAGGTGAACATGAACACCCTGCGGCTGGAGATCCTCCGGGCGCGGGAGAAGTCGCTGATCACCAAGGACAGGATGCGAGTCGAACTGACGGTCGAGTTCTACGTCCGGGTGCAGCCGGAGATAGATGCGGTGGCGACGGCCGCCCGGTCGCTCGGTAATCGAACGATGCATGCCGAGCAGCTCAAGGATCTCATCCAGGGCCGGTTCGTCGACGCGATGGGCGGGGCGGCCGCGAAGATGACGCTCGAACATATCCACGAGCATCGTCAGGACTTCGTGAAGGAAGTTCGCAAGGAGGTGGCCGAAAGCCTGGCGCTGGACGGGCTGGAGCTCGAATCCGTGTCGCTGACATCGCTCGACCAGACCGATATCTCGCTGTTCGATCCCTCCAACACCTTCGATGCCGAAGGCCTGACGATCCTTACCGAGCAGATCGAGAGCCGAAAGAAGAAGCGTAACGACATCGAGAAGGACACCTTGATCGCCGTTCGCGAGAAGAATCTGGAGGCCGAGCGCCGCTCGCTGGAGATCGAGCGGGATACGGAATACGCCCGGCTGTCGCACGATGCCGAGGTGTCTATCCAGAGGGCTCAGCGCAAGGCGGAGATCGCGAACGAGAACGCGGCGCGCGAGCGCGAGATCGAGTCCACGAAGCTCAAGGAACGCGAGGCCGTCGAACGCGCGCGCATCGAGATGGAGCAGGAGATCGAGCGCATCGACATCAAGCGCAAGGAAGCGCTGCAGATCGAGGAGCAGGCCCGCGAGATCGCGGTTGCGATGAAGTCGAAGGAACGCTCCGAGGCTCAGGCGCTGGCCGAAGAGGCGCGGTCGAAGATGATCGAGGCGCAGGAGCGCGTCCAGACGATCCGCGATACCGAGATCGCCAACCGCCAGAAGACCGTCGAGATGCTGGAAGCCCAGAAGGTCGCGGAGGCCGAGGCCGCACGCGTGCGCATTCTCGCCGAAGCCGAGGCTGCCGCAGCGAAGGACCGGGCGGATGCGGACCGGATCACCGTGGCCGCGCTCGCCGAACGCTACAAGGTAGAGGCTGCGGGCAAGCAGGCCCTCAACGAGGCGGAGAACCTGCGCTCGGATGCGAGCCGCCGCAGCGGTCTGCACAGGGCGCTGGTCGAAAACCTGCCGGCGATCATTCGCGAAAGCGTCAAGCCGATGGAGAAGATCGACGAAATCAAGATCCTGCATGTCGACGGCATGCCGGGCTTCTCCGGCGCCGGTCCCGCCGGTGGCGGCGGTGGTGCCGGGAGCGGCGAGGGGGACGGGTCCGGTCCGCGCGAAGGCAACCTGGCCGACCAGGTGGTGTCGTCCGCGCTGCGGTACCGGTCGCAGGCGCCGTTCGTTGACCAGTTGCTCGGCGAAATCGGGCTCAGCGCCGACAACGTCCACCGAACGCATACGCTGCAGGACCTCTCCAAGATCGTCTACACGGAACCAAGCGCACCCGAGGCGAAGTCCGAGAAAGGCAAGGCGAAGGGGCAGGGGAAGCCCCCGGCCGGGCAGTGAGGCCGCGAGCGGCGGGGCCTATGGCCCTGTCGCGCGGGAGAGGGCGTGCGGGAAAGGTATGCGGTGAATGTCTAGGCCAGCGATGATCGAGCGCGATCTTCTCGTCTTCGCGATCTGGGCCGTGCTCGGCTTCGGCGGACTTGCCTTGCTTCTCGAGGGCTTCTCGCGCGATTCATACTGGATCTCGCTTGCCGGCATAGCGGCGATCGTCGCCGGATTCGTCGCCCATATTGTTGTCAACGGGGTGTTCGACTGTACGTTCCGCCCGGGCGAGGCGGCACTGGGCATCGGTACGTTCGGCGTGATGGCGCTCGCGTTTATCGTGGGTTGGTTGTCCGGCGGCATGTCGCAGGCTGACTACCTGGCCGGCTTGACCCTGTTCGCGGTACTGGCATTCGGGTTCCTGGCCTACCTGTCGACACGATACGGTCTCAGGGGGGCGTTCTCGCACTTCCACCACAAGCATGCCGACGGCGGGGACCCGACCTCATGACAGGCGTCGCCTATTCCGTCTGGCTGCCGCTCTTCACGCTCTTCTACGTGGCGGTGATGCTCTACTGGGTGCGCGTGGCGGCCCGGCAGGTCTCCGGCGACGACGGCTTCTTCTCGGCCGGCCACAGCCTGGCGCCGTGGATTTCCGCTTTGGTGACCGCCGGCGCGAGCCTGTCGGGCTGGTTCGTGCTCGGTGGCAGCCGCCAGATCGCCGAATACGGGTTCCAGATGCCGGCCGTGCTGGTCGCCGGCGTCACGCTCGCGTTGCCGGGCGTCGTCTTCTTCAAACGCCTGTGGTACGTCGCCGAGCGGCTGCGCGTGTCCTCGCAGGCCGACATCTTCCGGGTCTATTACAAGAGCCCGTTCCTCGTGGTGGTCTCCACGATTGTGGCGGTGCTGTTCGCCGTCGGGTTTTCCGGTCTGCAGCTTCGCGCGCTGTCGCAGGCGGTCGTGCTCCTGACGGACGGGGCCGTCACGCAACTGACGGCCAGCGTGATCTTCGGCTTCGTCCTCTTCGCGGGCGCCGGGATCGGCGGCATGCGGGCGATCAGCTATTTCGGGGTCATCCAGACGGTGATCGCCTTCGCCGCAATTGTGGTGCTGGCGGGATTTGCCCTGATCTGGAGCGGCGGCTTCGGCGCCCTCAATGCCGGTCTTCTCGCGCTGTCGAATACGCCCGACGCGATGGCGCTGTTCACCGTCAACGGTGTCATTCACTTCACCTCGGGGCTCGGACGGGGCGGCGACCCGGCGACGGCCAGCACGGCGCTCGCGAACCTCAGCATGGCGCTCGCGTTCATGGGCTTCCAGGCGAGCCCGATGGTGCTGAAGGTGGTGTTGTCGACGCGCAGCCCGAACGCATTCGCGGCCGGGCAGACCTGGGTCGTCGCGGGTTTCTGCGGAGCGTTGATCGCCTTCGCCATCGCGCTGATCGGCGCGGCGGGGCTGGTCGATCCCGGACTCGCGCTTGAGGGCATTCTCATCAGGCTGCAGACCCAGTCACCGTGGTTTGCGGCGTGGATCTTCATCGGCGTCGCCGCCGGCGTGCAACTGCTGGCGGGACTGTCCCTTTTCGTCGCCGGCGAAGGGCTCGTCCGCCACGTCTACAAGCCGTATTTCAACGCACGGCTCTCCAAGCACGGTTCCGTCACGCTGACGCGCATCGCCATCGCGGTTCTGGCCGTGTTGGTCATGGTGCTCCAGAATCTTGCCCCGGTAACGCCGTCGGCCCTCGCCGCGCTGGCCCTGCCGATGGCGTTCCAGCTCTGGACGCCGCTGCTCGGCGTTACGTGGCTCGGCTGGATCACCCGGCCGGCGGCCATCACCGGTGTCGGGTTCGGGATTGCCGGCGTGATCCTCACCGAGCCGCTCGGCTACGAAGTCCTGTCCTTTTTCGGCCTGGAACTGCCGTGGGGACGCTGGCCCTGGACGATTCACTCGGCGTTGTGGGGGATGGCGGCAAACGTCGCGGCGGTGCTGATCATCTCGGCCATCACCAACCGCAAGGCCCTCGGACCTGAAGCAATCGAGATCCGCAAGCTGTTGTCGGGCGTCCTGTCGACCGGCCCGGATGTCAGGACACTGCGATCGACGGCCTGGTCGGTCGTGCTCGCCTGGTTCTTCCTCGCGGTCGGGCCGGGTCTCATCTTCGGCAACTACGCCTTTGTCCAGTCGGGCGAGGACACCACGACTTGGCTCGTCGGCATGCCGTCGTTGTGGGCGTGGTCGCTCGGGGCGTGGGTTTGCGGGGTCGGGCTCGTCTGGTTCCTCGGCTACAAGATGGAGATGGCGAGCCCGTCGCATGTCGCGATCCCGCCCTACGAGCCGCCTTTGCGCCTGAAACAGGACCAGTCCGACCTGGAGCGCGAGCGGCTTCGCGCCCTGATCATCACGGGGGCTGCCGGCTTCGTCCTCGCTGTCCTCGTCGCCTTCAGCTTCGGTGGCTGAGACACCATCACAACAGTGGAGTAGTCGATGAACCCGTTTGCCTTCAACACGACGAAATCGATCCAGTTTGGCGTCGGCGCCATATCCCGCCTCGGCGAACTGGTCAGCGGGCAGATCGGATCCCGCGTTATGGTGGTCACCGACCCTGGCATGATCGCGACCGGGCTCGTCGACAAGGCGCTGGCGTCGCTCTCGGACGCGGGCGTTTCGGTCGAATTGTTCAAGGACGTCGAAGCCGACCCGCCGGAGCATGTCGTGCTGGCCGCCGCCGCACAGGCGAGCGACGCCGGGGTGCAGGGGATCGTCGGTTTCGGCGGCGGTTCGTCGCTCGACGTCGCCAAGCTGGTGGCGCTGCTGGCATCGGGCAATGAAGAGTTGAAGGATGCTTACGGCGTCGGCAATGCGAAGGGACCGCGCCTTCCGCTCATTCTCGTCCCGACGACGGCGGGCACCGGATCCGAGGTCACGCCGATCTCGATCGTGACCACCGGCACCAACGAGAAGATGGGCGTGGTCTCTCCGGTCATCCTGCCGGACGTGGCGCTGCTTGATCCCGAACTCACCTACGGGCTGCCGCCCCACATCACGGCGGCGACCGGCATCGACGCGATGGTGCACGCCATCGAGGCCTACGCATCGGCCAGCCCCAACAACAACCCGGTTTCCCGGATCCTCGCCACCCAGGCGCTGACGCTGATGGGCCGGTCGATCCTCAAGGCGGTGCATGAAGGCACGGACACGGATGCCCGCTCCGATATGCTGCTCGGATCGATGTTAGCGGGGCAGGCATTCGCCAATTCGCCGGTCGCAGCGGTTCACGCGCTCGCCTATCCGCTGGGTGGCCATTTCCACATTCCGCATGGGTTGTCGAACGCGCTGGTGCTGCCCCATGTGCTCCGCTTCAACGTGGTGGTCTCGCCGCAGCCCTATGCGGAACTGGCGCCGTTCGCGTTTCCCGAACTGGCGAAGTTCGAGGGCCAGGAGCGGGCGGCCGCCTTCTGCGACCGCCTCGCCGAGTTGTCGAAAGAGTGCGGCCTGCAGCCCAATCTGCGGGCCATGGATATCCCCGAGGATATCCTGCCGAAGCTCGCGTCCGACGCGATGAACCAGACCCGTCTCCTCGTTAACAATCCGCGCCCCCTAACCGAGGCCGACGCGCTCGCCATCTACCGCGCAGCCTACTGACCGGCTTCGCAAGGGAGGAACAACAAGATGTCGCTGAATCTCACTGATCCGAGCCTGCTCGAAAATCGCGCGTTTCTGGGAGGCGATTGGGTTGAAACAGGCAAGACGTTTCCCGTCACAAATCCCGCGACCGGCGAAGTGGTCGCCAATGTCGCCGACCTGACGGCCGAGGACACTAAGAAGGCTATCGACATCGCCTTCGAGGCGCAGAAGGAATGGCGCGCGAAGACGGCCAAGGAACGCTGTGCGATCCTGCTCAAGTGGAACGACCTGATGCTCGAGAACCAGGAGGATCTGGCAAAGATCCTTACGGCCGAGATGGGCAAGCCGCTTGCCGAGGCGCGCGGCGAGATCGTCTATGGCGCCTCCTTCATCCAGTGGTTCGCCGAAGAGGCGCGGCGGGTCTATGGCGACGTCATTCCCGGTCATCAGGCCGACAAGCGGATCATGGTAATCAAGCAGCCGATCGGGGTGGTCGGGTCGATCACGCCGTGGAACTTTCCCAACGCGATGATCGCGCGCAAGGTCGGCCCGGCGCTCGCCGCCGGCTGCAGCTTCGTCGGACGCCCGGCGGAGAAGACGCCGCTGTCGGCCCTTGCCATGGCGGTGCTGGGCGAACGGGCCGGCATTCCCAAGGGTGTGCTGTCGATCGTGACCGGCTCGGACGCCAGAGGCATCGGGTTGGAACTGTGCACCAATCCTAAGGTACGCAAGCTTACCTTCACCGGCTCCACGGAAGTGGGCCGCATCCTGATGCAGCAGTGCGCGCACGACATCAAGAAGCTGTCGCTGGAGCTTGGCGGCAACGCGCCTTTCCTGGTTTTCGATGATGCCAATCTCGACAAGGCCGTCGAGGGCGCGATGATCGCCAAATACCGCAATTCCGGCCAGACTTGCGTTTGCGCCAACCGCATCTATGCGCAAAGCGGCGTCGCCGAGGAGTTCGCGGCGAAACTGGCGGAGGCCAGCAGCAAGCTCAAGGTCGGTGACGGCATGAGTGAGGGCGTGTCCATCGGTCCGCTGATCGATGAGGAGGCGCTGGCCAAGGTCGAGGACCATGTGTCGGACGCCCTCTCCAAGGGCGCGAAAGTCCTGGTTGGCGGCAAGCGATCCGATCTTGGCGGCACTTACTACGAGCCGACCGTGCTCACCGGGGTTACCAGGGGCATGAAGATCCTGACGGAGGAGACCTTCGGCCCGGTGGCACCTGTTATCGCCTTCGATACGATCGACGAAGGCATTGCGCTTGCAAACGATACGGAGTTCGGCCTCGCCGCCTATTTCTATGCGCGCGATATCTCGACGGTCTGGAAGGCGGCCGAGGAGATCGAAAGCGGCATGGTCGGTGTCAATACGGGTCTAATCTCGACGGCCGAGGTGCCGTTCGGCGGCATCAAGTCCTCCGGGCTCGGCCGTGAAGGCTCGAAGTACGGAATCGATGAGTACCTCGAGATGAAATACGTCTGCATGAGCGTCGAGGGGGCATAGCGTCCGCAGGGCGAGGTTAGAGCGGCAAGGCGCTGTGAAGCGGAATGTTGCCGTTGAAGCCTGAGCAGCTCGGAACAAGAACCTGCGGACCGCCGGCAACAAGTCTGCGTCGTTCGACGTAGACGCACTTTGCGATGTCGCATTGTGGCGGTGAACCAAGCCGCTCCGATAACCGGGTATCGTACACGGTTGTCGACGATCTGACCGGGCCGCTTCCCCCAACAGAAGAATACGCCGTTCGACCGTGGTGGCACATCAGTCATTGCGGTATCGGCTGAAATCGGCGTTTCGTCTAGCTTGGCCTCATCGATCATCGCAACGACATCCGAGTGGGGCCGCGCGCCGGCATCCGCCAACCGTCCCGGCATCGAATAGGTCAGAAAGCTAGTCCCGGGGTTCAGCCTGTTGGATGAATCCCGGGCTTCGAACCGGTGTCCGAGCGGCTTCAGGAACACTTCGTCGCCGACTCGGTGGTGTCGCGACTGCAGATGCCGCTGCGGATGTATTTGAAAACAGGGCACCCTAGTTTGGACGCATCGCGATCACAATGCGGCGGCGTCACGTTTCCGGGATATTCTCGCGGAAGATCGCCTGAATGCGGATCTGCGGCAGGTTCGGCTGGTCCTCGCCACGCGCCGCCGCCAACAGCCTGTCGATTGCGTCGCGAGCCTCGACGCGCGGGTTCTGGTCTATGACCGCGTCCATCGTCCCCGATAGCAGGAAGCGGCGGGTGTACTCTGTCAGCTCATGACCAACGAAGACGACGTCGCCGGAACGACCGCGTTCCTCCAGCGCCTGGGCAATGCCGCGATTGCCTGCCCCGATATTGTAAATTCCGCCGATGTCGTCATAGGCCTCCAGCAGGGCCGTCGCCTCGGCATAGCTGCGCTGGGTATCGTCCTTGACCTCGCGCAGCTCGACGATGCGCAGGTGCGGGAACTCTTCGGCGAGGATATGCCGAAATCCCATCTCGCGCTCCTCGTGGCCGCGATAGCTGAGCGAGCCGGCGAACAGTGCGACTTTGCTGCGATCCGGCCGGATAAATCGGCCAAGCAGATGGCCGGCCAGTCGTCCAGCCGCGCGGTTGTCGATGCCGATATAACTCAGCCGGGGCACATTCGAGATATCCGAGACCATCGTCAGGACCGGCGGGCCGTTACCGCCGACTTCGCGGATAGCCTCGCGGACCGTCGGGTGGTCGATTGCGATGACACCGACGCCTTCCGTCTCCGATCGGATGTCGAGCAGGGCACGCGCGAGGGCGTTTGGGTCGAAGCCTTCGATTAAGTGAACGCGAGCATCGACATCAGCGCCGCGCGCCTCCGCATTGACCGTGAGGTGATGCGCGAGCGTGTTCATGAAAGTATTCGTGCCGCCCGGCAGCAGGAAATCGATGCGGGTAGCCGCGCCCCTGTGTGCGGCGCCGTTCACGCCGGCCGACGGGGCCAAATAGCCCAGCCGCTCCGCGGCGACCATGACCCGATTGCGGGTGCGGCTGTGCACGCCCGCGCGATTGTTGAGCACGCGATCGACGGTCGCGGTGCTGACGCCGGCTTCCCTAGCGATATCGCTTATTTTCGCACGCATCTACGCTCGTCTTTCGCACCCGGATCGGGAGGGCATAGTGGTACGCCATCATTGGCCCGTCAACAATAATGATGTGTTTTGATGTATTTCCGATCATGTGAATGTGACTCCTTCCGCCTGGATCGGCGGACTGTCTGCTGGCGAGGCCGCACGGCACCGGCGACGTGAAGCTGAGGGGTTCCCGGATCGGTTCAGGCGCGTCCTCGCGGCAGCAAAGGTTACTAGGTAGAATCTGTAAATATCTAATAAGCATGGAAAAAATGAACATGTGGCGCGTTCGTGTCTAGCACAGGGATTCGCTTAACCGTTGAAATCCTGCGGGGGTTAAACCGATACAAAGGTGCCTTGCGATCGGCTTTGGTGCGCGGCGATACCGGAGATTGGGAAAAAAATCGAAACGAGTTTTGATGTTTTCGTTGACAGAAATCAATCAACATGCATCATTCATCGTCATAAGGCATCAAAAACGATGCCGTTGGGAGAAAACGGGAGGGACGCTGGCCATGGCTAGCCGGATACTCACTACACGCACGTCTCGTCGTGCCGTGCTCCATGCGGGCACGGCCTTTGCCGCTACGGCCGCCGTCGGCATTGCGCCGCGCTTCCTCGGCCTCGGCAGCGCGTATGCACAAGACAAGCTAGCGCCGGGCATGACCGGCGGCCCATGGGGCTTCGACGGTGCAGAGCGCTACCAGTACGGGCCGGACACACCGGAAGGCCGCGCGATCGAGGGAATCAAGACCCTGAAGGGCGACGGCAAGGCGCCGGACAAGATCGTGTTGATGCTTTCGGAAGGTTCCGTCGGGCAGCTCACCAAGCCGTATCCGGCAGGCGGTCCGACCGTGAAGGAGGTTTTCGAGAAGGAGACCGGCGTCACGCTCGAGATTGTCGGCGTACCGTCGGGCCAGGAATTCACCAAGACGATGCAGGACATCGCCACCAAGGCCGGCTCGCTCGACATCTACGCGGTCGAGTGGAACCGCCTCGGCGACCTCGCCGAGACCGGTGGTCTCGTCAATCTGGACGACTACGTCGCGCAGTACCGGCCCGAGTGGGACGATCCCGAGCGCGGCTATTTCGGCGGCGCGCAGGGCGTCAACCTCCTCAACAAGTACCGCGGGTCGGTCTACGGCGTGTCGCTCGACGGCGACTTCCAGACCTGGATCGTGCGCAAGGACCTGTTCGAGAACCCCGATGAGCAGAAGGCCTTCGAGGACAAGTACGGCTATCCGCTGCGCTATCCCCGGACATTCAAGGAGCTCGACGAGGTCGCGACCTTCTTCAACCGTCCCGACAAAGGCCTGTTCGGGTGCACCGATCTGCGCAACCAGGGCTGGGGCTACACCAACTGGTACCAGCGCTACTGCTCGCTCGGCCAGCCGAACCAGATGCTGTTCGACCTGGAAGCCAACCCGCTGATCAATTCACCGGAAGGGCTGCAGGCGACGAACGAGTACATTTCAACGCTCAGCTATCACTCGCCGGATGCGATCAGCTGGGGCTGGCCCGAACAGTACGGCAACATGGCCGAGGGCGGTGCGGCAATGACTTGCGCCTTCTCGAACATGCCCAAGTTCCTCGACAACAAGGCCAACACCGGCTCCAAGGTCACAGGCAAGATGGACTCCATGCTGCCGCCTGGCCGCGAGCACGGGTCGGACCTGGTGCGCCGCAGTGTCCTGTGGCTGAATCTGTCGGCGAGCGTGTCGAGCCAGTCGGAGCATCCGGAAGCCTGCTATCTGCTGCTGCAGTGGCTCGGCTCCAGCCGTATCTATTCTTGGATGACGGCCAACCCGGCGGGCTATTTCGATCCCTTCCAGCTGGCCAACTTCGACGATCCGCTGGTGCGCGAGACCTACCACGACTACCAGGTCGACACGATCCGCGAGACGGCGGCGCGCAGCGTCCCGACCATCAACTATCCTGGTGCGACGGCTTTCCACAACGCGCTGGACGAGAACCTGATGGCGGCGTTGACGAAGTCGAAGACGCCGGAGCAGGCGATGGCCGACACCGCAGAGGAGTGGAAGCGGATCACGGGGAAGATCGGCGAAGACAAGATCGTCGACGCCATCCGCAACAACGCCGAAGCCTGGCCGACGGTCCTCGATCCGGTCAACGGCGGCTGACAGCCTCCCTCAAGACGACCTGCCGGCGGGGCCTCGCGGCCCCGTCCGCCACCCTTATGTCCGAATCCGAGTGCACGATGTCGAGTCGTACGATCTATTCGCTGATCCGCCAGGCCCTCGTTCTGGCCGCCGTGGCCATCACGCTGATCCCTACGGTGTGGATGGTGTCCATGGCCTTCAAGCCGATCGCCGAATGGACGGCGAGCGGCGCCGATCTGCACTGGTGGCCCGAGAACCCGACTCTCGACAACTTTCGTTTCCTGTTCGGTTCATCGAACTCCGATCTTATCGTCGCGCTCGACCGCACCGCATGGCACCCGATCCTCGCAAGCCTGCTGGCGTCGATCTTCGGTACGCTGATCGCGATGGTCTGCGGAACCGCGGCCGCGTATGCCGTGTCGCGCTTCAAGGTCGGCAATAACCTGCCGTTGTCCCTCATCCAACTCCGGATCTTTCCGCCGATGGCGGTTCTGATCCCCGTGATGATCATGTGGACCTTCCTCGATCTCACCGACACCTGGTACGGCCTGGCGCTGATCTACGGCATCGTGACACTGCCCTTCTCGTTCTGGCTGATGAAGACCTTCTTCGACGAAATGCCGCACGAAATCGAGGAGGCGGCGCTGGTCGAGGGATGCTCTCGGCTGCGCGTGTTCCAGAAGATCACGCTGCCGATGATGCTCGCCCCCTTCGCCAGTTCCGCCCTGTTCGTCTTCATCCTGAACTGGAGCGACTACCTGATCGCGTTGCTGCTCACCACCAAGGACTGGGTCACGATCCCCGTATTCATGGCGAGCCTGTCATCCTCGATGACCGGCCAGCTCTATGGCGCCAAGGCCGCCCTTGGCCTGATCGCCGCACTGCCTCCGGTCGTCCTCGGCATTGCCATCCAGCGCTATCTGGTCCGCGGCCTGACGTTCGGGGCTCTCAAACAATGACAATGGAGAGCTCGATGACCCGCCCGGCCGAGGCGCCCGTGACCGACAAGACGCCCGCCGCTGTCCCGGCCGAATCCCCGCTCGAGGCGGAGGGCCGCAGGCTTGGCCTATGGATGGCGCTGCCGACCCAGATTCTGCTGGTCTTCATCGTGGTGTTCCCGCTGCTGATGCAGCTCTACATCTCGATGACGGACTGGACACCGCTTTACGGCGAGAGCTGGGTGCAGGCCTGGCGATCGTGGAACATGTTCGGGAACTACGGAGATGTCCTGTCGAACGGCCGATTCTGGTCGGCTCTTTGGCGCACCCTCCTTGTCATCCTCGTCTGCGTTCCCGCACAGTTCCTGCTGGGTCTCGGCCTCGCCGTACTTTTCATCGACAATTTCCCGGGCAAGCGCGTCTTCTATTCGGTGCTGCTGACGCCGATGATGGTTGTGCCTGCGGTCGCCGGTTACATGTTCTTCATGCTGTTCCAGAGTGGCGGCCCCATCAACAATATCCTGTCGATGCTGTCGGGTACCACCGTCTCGACGGCCTGGCTGTCGAGCCCGACGCTGGCGCTTGTCGCGGTGATGATCGCAGACATCTGGCAGTGGACGCCACTGATGTTCCTGATCCTGCTCGCCGGCCTGATCGGCGTTCCGGAGGACCAGCTCAAGGCGGCAACGCTCCTCGGCGCCTCCTGGTGGCAGCGTTTCGTCACGATCATGCTGCCGCGGATCAAGACCGTGATCATCATCGCGCTCGTCATCCGCACCGTCGAGATCTTCAAGATCTTCGACAACCTCTACATCATGACCGGGGGCGGCCCGGGCGTCTCCACCGAGACGATCTCGGTCTACATCTACAAGGTCACGCTGCAGAACCTCGAATGGTCTTATGTCGCGACGGTCGCGCTGATCATCCTGGTGTCGCTCAGCGTGGTTACCGCGCTCGGCCTCAAGTTCATGGAAAAAAGGTGAGGCCATGGCGTCGATAACCCTCTCTGGCCTGACCAAGCGGTTCGGCACGTTCACCGCAGTCGACAGCCTCGACCTCGAAATCCGCGACAAGGAATTTGTCGCCCTGCTCGGTCCGTCGGGCTGCGGCAAGTCGACCACGATGAACATCATCGCCGGCATGGAAGAGCCGAGCGAAGGCACCGTGCGCTTCGGCGAGCGCGACATGGCGCATGTGCCGATGGGCAGCCGCGGGGTCGGCTTCGTGTTCCAGAACTACGCGATCTTCACGCACATGTCGGTCTACGACAATCTCGCCTACGGCCTGAAGGTGCGCCGGCTGCCGAAGACGGAGGTCGAAGCCCGCGTGAAGCAGGTCGCCGAACTGCTCGGGCTCACACCCTTCCTCGATAGCAAGTCGGCAGGGCTGTCCGTCAACATTCTGCAACGCCTGGCGATCGGCCGCTCGGCGGCGGTGAACCCGCAGATCTTCCTGCTCGATGAACCGCTGTCGAATGTCGACGCGGCGTTCAGGGCGGTGATGCGTACCGAGCTCAAGCACCTGCAGCGCGAGTTTGGCCAGACGATGGTCTACGTCACCCACGACCAGCTCGAGGCGATGACGATGGCCGACCGCATCGCTGTCATGAACAAAGGCGTGCTGCAGCAGGTCGGATCGCCGATCGAGGTCTACAACAATCCAGTCAACACCTTCGTCGCCCGCTTCCTCGGCAGCCCGTCGATGAACCTGCTGGACGCGACGATGGAAACGCAGGACGGCGCGCCCGGCATCCGCGTCGGCGCGCTCGGCCAGGTCCCGGCACCGGACGGACTCGACGGGCCGAGCGACATCCTGTTCGGCATCCGTCCCGAAGACCTGACGGTCGGTGCGGTCGACGCGCCGGGCGCCTTCGTCATGGAAGTCGTGTTTGTCGAGCGGGTGGGCCCGCGCACGATCCTGCATCTCGAAGCCGACGGACAAGAACTGAAGGCGCTGGAAGGCAACGGCTACCCGGTCGCGATCGGCGACCGTCTCGGAGTCGTGCCGCAGGCCGGTAAGGTCAGACTGTTCGACCGCGTGTCGGGAGACGCCCTGCCGGTTGCGGGCCGGGGAACGGAGTAGAGCAATGGCCGAGATCGCCTTCGTCAACGTTACGAAACGCTTCGGCGACACGGTTGCGGTGAACGACGTCTCGTTCACCGTCGCCGACAACGAGTTCTTCTGCATCTTCGGCCCGCCGACGAGCGGCAAGTCGACGATCCTGCGCCTGCTGCTGGGTCTCGATACGCCAGACGCGGGCGACATCCTGATCGATGGGCGTTCGGTGCTCGCGGAGCCGCCTGCGGCCCGTAACGTGGCGATGGTGTTCCAGAACCTGGCGCTGTTCCCGCACATGAGTGCCGGCGACAACATCCGCTTTCCGCTCTCCGAGCGCCGCCGCCCGGCCGGCGAGATCGAGGCGCGCGTTTCTGAAGTCGCAGCAAAGCTGCACATTGCACCGCTCCTGAACAAGATGCCGTCGCAGCTTTCCGGCGGCGAGCGCCAGCGGGTCGCAATTGCCCGCGCGCTTGTCCGCGATCCCGTGGCCTATCTGATGGACGACCCGATCTCGGCGTTGGACGCGCGCTTGCGCGAAGAAACTCGCGTCGAGCTGAAGCGCATCCAGCGCGAACTCGGCCACACGCTGATCTACGTCACCCACGACCAGGAGGAGGCGATGTCGGTCGCCGACCGCATGGCGATCCTCGAGGAGGGGCACGTGCGCCAGGTGGACGCGCCGGCGACGATCTATGACCGGCCGGCGAGCCGCTATGTCGCGAGCCTCGTCGGCTCTCCGCCAATCAACCTCATTCCCGGCATCGTGCGCGGCGGACGGTTCGAGACCGAGGACGGGGCGTTGCATATCGGGCTCGACCGGGGCGGCTTCGCCCATGACGGGCCGGTGGAACTTGGCGTCAGGCCGGAGGACGTGGCGATCTCGGCGCCCGACGCGGATGGCGTGGCGCCGGCTCGCGTTTACGAGGTCGAGCCTCTCGGCGGCTTCACCATTGTCGACGTCGAAATGTCCGGCCAGATCCTGCGCGCCATGCTGCGCGGCCAGCCGCCGATACGCGCCAAGGAACCGATCGGATTGTCCATTGCGCCGTCAAGCATCCATCTGTTCGCCCGCGACAGCGGAGACGCGCTCTTTGCCAGCGCGGGCGGCTGAGAAACGAACCAAGAAAAGAGACCTCAGGGAGAAACCGAATGGCCGACAGCAAAGGGTTCACGCCGGATCCGCAGGTGCGCTGCCGCGAATTCCGGATCGGCTGCATCGGGGCGGGTATGATCATGGCCGAGTGCCATCTGGCCGCCTATAAGGAGGCGGGTTTTCCCGTTGCCGCAATCGCGTCGCGCACGAAGGCGAATGCAGCAGGTGTCGCGGAGCGCTGGAGCATCGCCACGGTGCACGACACGCCCGAGGCACTGATCGAGGATCCCGGGATCGAGATCCTCGACATCGCCTACCCGCCGGACCAGCAGCCGGACCTGATCCGCGCCGCTTTGAAGCAGCCGCACATCAAGGGGATCCTGGCCCAGAAGCCGCTATCTCTGACGCTGGAAGAGGCGGTTGCGCTGCGCGATGAGGCGAAGGCGGCCGGGAAGATCCTCTCAGTCAATCAGAACATGCGCTACGATCAGTCGATGCGCGTGCTCAAGGAGATCCTCGACTCAGGCGCCATCGGCGATCCGGTCTTCGCCGAGATCGATATGCACGCGATCCCGCACTGGCAGACTTTCCTGGCCGACTACGACCGGCTCACGCTCGCCAACATGAGCGTCCATCACCTCGACGTGCTGCGATTCCTGTTCGGCGACCCCGACGAGATCTACACCACCGCGCGCCATGACCCGCGCACCGCCTTCGACCACTCCGACGGCATCACCGTATCGACGCTGAAGTTCCCGTCAGGCGTTCTCGCCGTCTCGCTGGAGGACGTCTGGTCGGGGCCGCGCGAGGAGGGCTACGAGGACGACCAGCACATCCGCTGGCGCGTCGACGGCACGGAAGGCGTCGCCAAAGGGACGATCGGCTGGCCGACAGGGGCCGCGTCGACGCTCAGCTACGCCTCGACGAAGACGACCGGCGGCAAGTGGGTGACGCCCACTTGGGACACGATGTGGTTCCCGCACGCCTTCATCGGTGTGATGGAACAACTCCAGCATGCTGTGAAGACCGGCGAGCCGCCCGCCCTGTCGGTCGCCGACAATGTGAAGACGGTGGCCCTCATCGAGGCCGGCTACCGCTCGATGGCCGAGAACCGTGCGGTCCGGCTGTCCGAGATTCCGGTCTGACAACAAACACCAACGCGAACACCACCAACGGGAGAGAAACACCATGATGCAGGTTGGCATTTTTTCGGGGTACTTCCCCTACGAGCTCGAGACCACGGCAAAGAAGATCCGCGAGCTCGGCTTCAACACCGTCCAGCTCGACATGCACTTCAAGGACATGGACCTGTCCGCCGGGCAGATCACCAAGGACAAGTGCGTGAAGATCCGCGAGACCTTCCGCGACCACAACCTCCCGATCTGCTGCATTTCGGGCTACACGAACATCATCCATCCGGATCCCGCCGAACGTGAAAAGCGCGTCGGCTATCTGAAGGAGATCATCGCGAACGCGCAGTACCTAGGCACGCCCTACGTGATCTCGGAGACGGGGACGTACAATACCGAGAGCGACTGGGTGCACCATCCCAAGAACAAGACCGAGGAAGGTTTCGAGGAGTGCCGGAAGGTCATCGCCGACCTGTCGCAGCATGCCTACGATCACGGCGCCGTGTTCCTCCTCGAGACCTACGTCAACAATGTCGTCGGCTCGGTCGAGGAGACGGTGAAGATGTTCGCCCAGGTCGACCATCCGGGTCTTGGCTTGCTGATGGATCCGACAAACTACTTCGAGAGCCACAACATCGACGACATGGACCAGATCCTGAACCAGGTCTTCGACACGCTGTCGGACAAGATCCGGATCGGGCACGCCAAGGACGTGAAGCGCTCGGGCGACGACAAGACCGAGAAGCATGCCGATATCGGCGACGACGAAGCGATGGAGTCGCACACCTTCCGCGGTGTCGGCGAGATCGAACTACCGGCGCCCGGCCTCGGCGAGCTGAACTACGACCTTTACCTGCAGCGGCTGGCGCAGAAGCACCCGAACATCCCGATGATCATCGAGCATCTGGATGAATCCGACGTGCCGCGCGCCAAGAAGTTCCTCGACGGGAAGCTCCGCGCCAACGGCTTGTGATGCGGGAAACGCATGATCGCGGGCTTCGCAGCGCCTTCACACGCGGCGCCCGCGGTCAGTCACCGATGGTGGCGATCAAACACCCGATGTCATGCCCGGACGTGTTCCGGGCATCCACGAACATCGCCGCTGGCGGTCGTGTTCATGGATTGCCGGGACGAGCCCGGCAATGACTTCTGAGGGGAAGTCGACGGCAATGCGAAAGCGAAAGACGGACCGGCTGGCCGAGTAGCGAACGAAAGACCTGGAGACGTCGAAATGGTGGAACTTTACGGGCGCACGGTGTCGCGACGCGACATCTCGCGCCACGCAGGAATGTTGTCTCAATTTGCCGGTGTCAGGCTGGTCACGCTTGGCGACGGTGTGGAGCGCGGCATCCGCATGCTGGAGTTCCGGACCGGTACCGGATTCCGCTTCACGGTCCTGATCGACCGGGCTCTCGACGTCGCCGACTGCGAGTATCGGGGGGCGGCGATCGGCTGGCATTCGCCGGCCGGCTTCCGCAATCCGGCCCTGCACGACTACGAGGGCGAGGGCGGTCTGGCATGGCTGCGCTCGTTCTCGGGGCTGATGGTGACTTGCGGGCTCGACCACATCCTGTTCATGGATTCCGATCCCGCCGACCACTACCACTATGTTCACCGCAAGACGGTTGACAGTTCCATTCACGGCCGCATCGGAACCATTCCAGGCCGGCTGACCGGTTACGGCGAAACATGGAACGGCGACGAGTGCACGCTGTGGTGTGAGGGAATCGTCCAGCAGTCGACCGTTTTCGGCGAGGACCTGCACCTGATCCGCCGCATCGAGGCGAAGGTCGGGTCCAGCGAATTCGTGTTGAAGGACCGCGTCGTCAACCACGGCTTCTACAAGACGCCGCACATGTATCTCTATCACATCAATCTCGGCCATCCGGTTCTGGCCGAGGGCAGCCGCTATCTGGCGCCCGTGCGCCAGACCGTCTGGGCCGCGCATGCCGACGACTATCGCGGCCAGGATACCGGTTACCGGACTCTGCCGGGGCCGAAACAGAACTTCCACGAGCAGGTCTGGCAGCACGAGATGGCCGCCGATACGAACGGCAAGGTACCGGTCGCCGTCGTCAACGACGGCTTCGACGGCGGGCGCGGGATCGGCTTCATGGTCGAGACCAACAAGTCCGAGTTCCCCTGCCAGTACGAGTGGCAGAACTTCCAGGAAGGCCAGTACGCGATCGGCATCGAACCATCGACCAACCACGTGATGGGCAAGCCGTTCGCGCGGGAGCGCGGCGAACTGACCTGGCTCGAGCACGGCGAAGGGCGCGACTACACGACCCGCTTCGCGGTTCTCGACGGAGCAAACGAGATCGCCGCGGCGGAGACGCGCATTACGTCGATCGCGCGCCAGCCCGACGATGACTATCCGGCCCCGACCGACGAATGGGAGGCGATTGCGCGATGAATGTCACCGCACAGGCCGATACCGGTTCGGCAAGGGAGGCGCAGATGGATTTCACAGGCAAGACGGTCCTCCTGACGGGCGGCGCGGGTGGCCTCGGAATCGATACCGCGCTCGGGTTCGCCGGTGCGGGAGCCAAGGTGATCGCCGTCGATATCCGTGACGATCGCGGCGGCGAACTCCTGTCGCGTGCCGGTGGCGTGACCCGCGGATCGGTGGTCTACGAGCATGTCGACCTGTCCGACCAGGCACACCTGAAATGCGAACTCGATCGGATCGTGTTGGAACACGGTGGTGTCGACATCCTGATCAACAATGCGGCGATCTATCCCGCAAAACCGTTCGACACGTTCACCGTCGACGAGTTCCGCGCTGTTCAGGCGGTCAACGTGGATGCGCACGTGCAGTGTGCCCTGTCGCTGGTGCCGGGCATGCGCGAGCGTGGCTGGGGCCGCATCGTCAACGTCGCGAGCATCACCTTCTACGGCGGCTGGGACAAGCTGTTCCCCTATGTGTCGTCCAAGGGGGCGCTGGTCGGCCTCACAAGAGCCTGGGCGCGCGAATTCGGCGCTTTCGGGGTCACGGTGAACGCCATAGCACCGGGTGCCTTCCCGACGGACGCAGAGAAGATCCATCCGGACCCGGAAGGCTACACGCGCTTCGTGCTCGACCATCAGGCCCTGAAGCGCCGGGGCAGTCCGCAGGATATCGCCAGCACGATGATGTTCCTGGCCTCCGACCATGCCTCGTTCATCACGGGCCAGACGATCAATGTCGACGGCGGCTGGGTGATGAAGTGAGGCGCGATGCAGCGTGGCCTCAGGTTTCAGGGAAAAGATGAAATGGGCGTACTCGACGGTTACCGCGTGCTCGACTGCTCAATTGCCATGGCGGGGCCCTTTGCCGCGCAACGGCTGGGCGATCTGGGCGCCGATGTCATCAAGGTGGAGCCGGTCACCGGCGAGTGGCAGCGCCACACGGCGGCGGGCGGGGCGCGCGGCAACCGGGTCAACGTCTCTTTCCTGTCGCTGAACCGCAACAAGCGCAGCCTCGCCGTCGACCTGAAGAGCGATGAAGGCAAGGCGATCCTGCTGGAGCTGGTGAAGACGGCGGACGTGTTCCTGCAGAACTACCGGCCCGGCGTCGCCGAACGGCTCGGCGTCGACTACCTCACCCTGTCGGCGATCAATCCGAAGCTCGTCTACGTGTCGATGTCGGGCTACGGCGAGGAAGGGCCCTATCGCGACCGGCCGGGGCAGGACCTCGTGCTCCAGGGTATGAGCGGCGCCATGCTGTCGGCGGGGCGCGAGGGCGAGCCTCCGACGGCGGCGGGCCAGTATCTCGTCGACGCGGTGACGGCCTATACCGCCTTCGAGGGTGTACTGGCCGCCCTGCTGCATCGCGAGCGCACCGGCGAGGGTCAGCGCGTCGACGTCAACATGCTTGACGCGATCACCACCCTGCAGATGCAGGAACTGTCCGTCTTCACGGTCGCCGGCAAGCCGCAGGAGCGATCTGCCGAGCCGCACGCTCACGTCTACATCCGCGCGCCATATGGCGCGTTCGCGACCAGCGACGGCTTCATCATCGTCGCCTTTCCGCCCTTGAAGACACTCGGCGAGGTGATCGGCGAGCCGTCATTCCTGACCATGAACGAGGAGGTCGATGGCTGGGAGAAGCGCGACGAGATCTTCGCGAAGACGCGGGCGAAGCTGAAGGACCGCACCAGTGCGGAATGGCTGGCGGCATTCTCCGAGGCCGACATCTGGGCCGGGCCGGTCTACGGCTATGCCGATCTCGTGGACGATCCGCAGATCCGCCACAACGGAACGTTCATCGAGTACGACCATCCCACCGAAGGCCGGGTGAAGACGCCTGGCTTCCCCTTCCGGATGTCCCGGACGCCGCCGGAAGTCCGGCGCGGCGCACCCGTCACCGGCGAGAACACCCGCCAGATCCTGTCCGAGATCGGCTACGGTGACGAAGCAATAGACGCCCTGCTGTCGAGCCGTATCGTGAACGAGGAAAAGCCGTGACGGTTCGCTATACCGGTCTCACCTGGGACCACCCGCGCGGCTACAATGCCTTGGCCGCGGCGGCGGCCCGCTTGGATCCCGTGCGCGACGGGCTGCGCATAGACTGGGAGACGCAGCCGCTCGAGGGTTTCGAATCCCACCCCATTGCCGATCTCGCCAGCCGCTATGATCTCGTGGTCATCGACCATCCGCACCTCGGCGAGGCAACGAGCGCGGATTGCTTCATTCCGATGGAGGACCTCTTCTCCGCCGCGGAAATCGCAGCGTGGGGCGCCGCGACCATCGGTCCCGGCCTGTCGTGCTATTTCTATGCGGGCCGTCACTGGGCGCTGCCGCTCGACGCGGCGACACAGGTTCTCGCCTGTGTCCCCGATCTGCTGGGGCCGGATCATCCGGACGGTACGCCACCGGCCGACTGGGCGTCGGTGATCGCCTTGTCCAAGCGCCATCCGGTCGCCCTGTCGCTTGCCGGCCCGCACGCAGTGCTGTCGTTCATGAGCCTTTGCGTGGCGCTGGGTGAACCGCCCGCCGATCGCGATCCTGACGTGCTGGTCTCGCGCGATACCGGGTGCGGCGCGCTCGAGATCATGCGCGAACTGTCGGCGAGCACGCCGGAATGGTCACGAGCGCTCAATCCCATCGGCCTGCTGGAGGCGATGGCCGGTGGCGAGGCGCTTGCGCTGGTTCCGCTGATCTATGGATACGTAAACTACGCCGCCCCGCGCCGGACAACCGGCGGGGCAGGTCGGCGCGCGGTCCGGTTCGCCGATGCGCCGACGGCCGGCGGTTTCGGGATCCACGGCTCCACCTTCGGCAGCACCGGCCTTGCCGTCAGCCGCCGCGCTACCGTGACGCCGGCCCTGCTCGACCACATTCGCTGGCTGATGGCGGAGCAGACGCAGCGCCGTTTCATTCCCGACCACGAGGGCCAGCCGAGCAACCGCGCCGCCTGGCACGATGCGGACGTCAATGCGACCTGGGGGAATTTCTATCTCGGCACCGCGGCGACGCTGGAGTCTGCATGGGTGCGTCCGCGCCATGACGGCTACATCGGTTTCCAGAGCGGGGCGTCGGCGCTTCTTCGCGACAGCCTGACGGGCGGTCTGCGTGCCGGAACGGTGCTGTCGCAGTTGCAGGATCTCTATTCGGCGAGTCGCCGGACCGCGTCGCCGGGCGAGGTCCAGGCAGGCGGCTGCAGAGGCGGCACCGACACGCCCCATACCGACACGTCCCGCAGGGGCTGCGAAAGGATCGAGGGATGAGCACCAACGTCACATGCGAAACCGACGGCCACGTCGCCGTGATCACCCTGGATCGGCCGGACAAGCTGAACGCCATGACGCCGGAGATGACGGACGCCCTGCGCGCCTGCGTCGCCGATGTCAACGCGGATGCCGCAATCCGGGCGGTTGTCCTGACCGGCGCGGGACAGAAGGCATTCTGCGCGGGAAGCGATATTCGGGAGCTCGATACCTACCCGACCGCCTGGTCGTTTCGCGGCCGGCCGGATTATTGCGATGCGGTGCGCGGGCTGATCAAGCCGTCGATCGCGGCGATAAACGGCTATGCCTTCGGCGGCGGCCTGGAGATGGCGATGTCCTGCGACATCCGCATCGCTTCGCCGAATGCCCGTTTCGCGGCACCCGAGATCAAGCTTGGATGGATCGGCGGCGGCGGTATGACCGCGCTGCTGGCGCACTCCATTGGTCCGAGCAACGCCGCACTGATGGTGATGACGGGCGATCCGGTGCCGGCCGAGCAGGGCCTGTCCTGGGGGCTGGTCAGCGAGATCGTCGCCCCGGACGGTCTCGTGGCCCGCGCCAGGAAGATCGCTGCGACGATCGCCGCGCGCGCGCCTATCGCCGCGGAGACGGCGAAACTGAACCTGAAGGCCGCCTACGCGATGCCGCTTGAAAATGCCGTTCAGTACGAGCGGGACCTGCAGACGATCTGCTTCGCGACCGAAGACGCTGAAGAGGGCCGGCGCGCCTTCAAGGAAAAGCGGACACCGGATTTCCGGCGCAAATAACCAGCCGGGGATCGGGACCAGCCGGGGCGGCGCGGACTTGCGCGCTCGGCCAACCTCCGGGAGGAGAACTCGATGAGACACAGTACCGATCGCATTCTGACCACCCATGTCGGCAGCCTGCCGCGGCCGCACGACCTGCTCGACATGCTCAAGGCGCGGCTCGCCGGCGCGTCAGTGGACGAGGCCGCCTTCCACGCGAAGCTCGCACAGTCGGTGGACGACATGGTCGGCCGCCAGACCGAAGTCGGTCTCGATATTGTCGCCGACGGGGAAATGTCGAAGCCCGGTCACGCCGTTTACATCAACGACCGCCTCGAAGGTTTCGAAGCGCGGCCTGATGTCACGTCGCAGGTCTATATCGAGGAGCGCGAGGCGTTTCCCGAGTACTACGAGGACTATTTCGAGCGCGCCATGCTGGGTGGCGCAATCGCGCCCTCCGCGCCAATGGCCTGCGTCGGTCCGATCAGTTATGTCGGCCACGACGACCTGCGCATCGATCTGGAGAATCTGCGGGCCGCCGTCGACCGGCACGGCTGCGCCGAGGCGTTCGTGCCGTCTGCTGCGGTCACCGGCGTCGGTTTCAACGACTACTACGCTACCGAAGAGGAGTATGCCTTCGCCGTCGCCGATGCTCTTCACGAGGAATATACGGCTGTAATCGGCGCGGGTTTCCTGCTGCAGGTCGACGATCCGTTCCTGCCGAACCTCTACATGGACAAGTCGATGGACGAGGCGGCGCGGGTGGCCAAGGCGGCGATGTATGTCGATGCGGTCAACCACAGCCTCAGGGGCATCCCCGAGGAGAAAGTGCGCTTTCACACCTGTTACGGCATCAACCAGGGGCCGCGCATCTTCGAGCCGGATCTTCCCGACATGATCGATCAGGTGTTGCGCGTGAATGCGGGGGCCTATTCCTTCGAGGCGGGTAACCCGCGGCACGAACACGAATACCATCTGTGGGAGCACGTGAAGCTGCCCGAGGGCAAGCTGATCGTCCCCGGGGTGATCACGCACGCCTCGAGCGTGGTGGAGCACCCGCAACTCGTCGCCGAGCGCATCGTCCGATTCGCCGAGCGGGTCGGGCGGGAGAACGTGATTGCCAGCGCAGATTGCGGCTTCTCTTCGCAGGCGATGTATAAGACCGAGGTCGAACCGCGCATCGTCTGGGCGAAGTTCGCGGCGCTGTGCGAAGGTGCCAGGATTGCCAGCGCCACCCTGTGGCGCTGATCCGGATCCCGCCCGAACAGGAAAGTCCAAGAGTATGCGCGATCCCGATCTTCCCGAAGACGGCCTGTTCGTTGGCCGCGTGTGGCGGCCGGATACGGCCGGCCCGTCGATTGTCGTCGTACGCGACGGCGAGATCGTCGACATCACCGCGCGCGCGGCGCCCACTATGCGCGACCTGCTGGAACTGGATGACCCGGCCGGCCATGTGCGCCAGGCTGGCGGCGAGGCGCTGGGCTCCCTTGCCGACATCGCCGCCTCAAGCCGTGCGGCGGCCGCACCGGGTGCCGACCCGCACGCGCATCTGCACCTGCTCGCCCCCTGCGACCTTCAGGCGGTTAAGGCCTGCGGCGTGACCTTCGCCCGCTCGATGGTGGAACGGGTCATCGAGGAGCGGGCCGCCGGCGACCCGAAGCGGGCACTTGAGCTGCGCGAACGCATCGGCGCGTTGATCGGCGAGAAGCTGTCCGATATCGTGCCGGGCTCCGACAACGCAATGGCTGTGAAGGCGGCCTTGCAGGGGGAGGGGCTGTGGTCGCAGTATCTGGAGGTTGGTATCGGGCCGGACGCGGAAGTGTTCTCCAAGGCACCGCCGATGTCGGCGGTCGGCTGGGGCGCCGATATCGGGCTGCATCCGATTTCCAACTGGAACAATCCCGAACCGGAAGTCGTGCTGGCGGTGAATTCGTCGGGCCGGATCACAGGCGTTACGTTGGGCAACGACGTCAATTTACGTGACGTCGAGGGCCGTTCGGCGCTTCTGCTTGGCAAGGCCAAGGACAACAATGCGTCCGCCGCCGTCGGGCCGTTCATCAGGCTGTTGGACGACACCTATACACTGAACGACGTGCGCGGGGCCGAACTGACCCTGCGTGTCGAGGGTGAGGACGGATTCGTTCTCGATGGCAGCTCGTCGATGTCGGAAATCAGCCGGGATCCGAAGGACCTCGTGGCGCAGACCATCGGTCGGCATCACCAGTATCCCGACGGATTCGTGCTATATCTGGGAACGCTTTTTGCTCCGACGCAGGACCGTGACGTTGCGGGCGAAGGCTTCACGCACAAGACCGGAGACGTCGTTACGATCGCGGCCTCGGGCCTCGGGGCACTAACGAACACCGTGCGGCTGTCGACCGAATGTCCGCCCTGGACCTTCGGGACGGCGGCGCTGATGCGCAATCTCGCCGCGCGCAACCTGATTTGAACAAGGAGAACTGAATGCCAACGGGAAAGCACCTGATCGCGGGAAACTGGGTCATGGGCGAGGCAACCTTTCTGAGTGAACCCGCGCACGGGGAGGCTCATGCCTACTCGATCGGTACGCCGAATGATGTCGACGCGGCTGCGCGGGCAGCCGAAGAGGCGTTCTGGACCTACGGCTATTCGACGCGCGAGGACCGCGCCGCCTTCCTGAACGCGATCGCCGACGAGATCGAGGCGCGCGGGTCCGCGATCACTGCGATCGGCACATCCGAGAGCGGCCTGCCGGACGCGCGACTGGAGGGCGAGCGCGGCCGCACGACGGGCCAGCTCCGGCTGTTCGCGACCCACATCCTGAAAGGCGATTATCTCGACCGGCGGCACGACGAGGCGCTGCCCGACCGCCAGCCGTTGCCGCGCCCCGACCTGAAGATGGTGCAGCGTCCCATCGGCCCGGTCGCCGTCTTCGGCGCGTCGAACTTTCCGCTTGCCTTCTCGACGGCGGGTGGCGACACGGCCGCGGCGCTCGCCGCCGGTTGCCCCGTCGTGGTGAAGGGCCATTCCGCCCATCCCGGCACCGGCGAAATCGTCGCGGAGGCGATCCATGCGGCCATCGTCAAGTGCGGTGTCCATCCAGGCGTCTTCTCGTTCATCCAGGGCGGCCGGCGCGATGTCGGCCAGAGTCTCGTCCAGCATCCGCTGATCCGTGCCGTCGGCTTCACCGGGTCGCTTGCAGGCGGGCGTGCGCTGTTCGATCTGTGCGCGGCTCGCCCCGATCCGATCCCCTTCTTCGGGGAACTCGGCTCCGTCAATCCGATGTTCCTTTTGCCCGAGGCGCTTAAGGCGCGCGGTGGCGCGATCGCCGCCGGATGGGCCGGATCGCTCACGATGGGCGCGGGACAGTTCTGCACCAATCCGGGCATCGCCGTCGTGATCGACGGCCCGGACGCCGATGCCTTCGTCGCCGCCGCCAAGGACGCGCTCGAACCGATGGGCGCCCAGACCATGCTCACCGACGGGATTGCGGCGGCCTATCGCGCCGGGCGCGACCGGATTGCGGGGTCGAATGGCGTACAGGCGGTGATGACCAGCACCTGCGATCTGCGCAATGCGACGCCCTACCTGTTCGAGACGACCGGCAAGGCCTGGCTTGCCAACGAGGAACTCGGGGAAGAGGTGTTCGGCCCGCTCGGTCTCGTTGTGCGGGTCGACGACGAGGCGGAAATGCAGGCGGTGGCGCGCAGCCTGCAGGGCCAGCTTACGTGCACGCTGCACATGGACGACGCCGACACACAGCTTGCCGGCACCCTGATGCCGGTCCTCGAGCGCAAGGCCGGCCGCGTTCTCGCCAACGGCTTTCCGACGGGCGTCGAGGTCTGCGACAGCATGGTTCACGGCGGGCCGTATCCGGCCTCGACCAATTTCGGCGCGACGTCGGTGGGGACGCTCTCCATCCGGCGGTTCCTGCGCCCGGTCTGCTATCAGAACCTGCCGGATGCGATCCTGCCCGGCGATTTGCAGTGACGGTGGCCGTCAGCTCGTAACCATCGTCCGGACGGCATCGGCCAGCGATAGGCCGATGCCGATACCGCAGTCCCGGGCTCTGTCGTTCGCCGCGGAGACGATGCCGGACTTCAGGGCCGAGGCAGCGCTGCCGATCTCGCAGGTCATGCAGTCGATTGTTACGGCAGCAATGGCGCGGGCATCCAGAGCGGGCAGGCGGGAGAGGCCGATATCGTTCTTGCCCCGTCCCGCATCGGAGAAGCTGACGAACCGGGCATCCGCCTTGCATGCGCGCGCCGGTTCGCCGCCGATCAGGCCGCCATGCGATCCCGTCACGATGATCCGTCCGGCATCATCCGGTTTTATCAGCGATGCGGAGTCGACGCACAGGACCATCGTCCCCGCAACGTCTTCCTCCCAGCGCGCTTCGGGCACCGCGTCCAGCATGCTGGCGGGCGCGGGCGCGGCGCGGAGGAGGGCGAGCGCGTCACGGACCGATTGTCCGGGTGTCACGCCCTGTTCTGACGCAACCGCGTTTGCATAGGAAATAACGCCGGTTTCGAAGGCGTCCCGGGCCGAACCGATCTCCGCGCTCATGCAGTCGACCGCGCAGGCAGCCATGCCGACACCGGCCAGCGCTGTGACACCGGCCACGCCCGCATCGTTCAGACCGCGGCCCGCGTCGTTGAGGATCACGGCCCGTAGACCCGCGCGCGACGCCACGGCCGCCGCATAGAGGCCGCCGTGCGATCCGGAGACGGCGATACAGCCCGCCGTCTCTGCGGTGGCATCGGTTATGGAGTCGAGGAACTGAACGTCTTTCGCCATGGCCTGTTGATAATTCGTTTGACACTCCAGTGCAATCTGTCCCAATAATCAAAACTATAGTTCCGATTAAAGGAACAGATCAGGGAGGATATCTGGTGGACGCCGAAGCCCCGGGGGGGTCGCCGGTCGGGTCTATTGCACGCGCCCAGAGCGTGCTCAGCGCGTTGGCGCGGACACCGCTCGGCGCGACCTTTACCGAAATCATGGCGCAGACGGAGTTCACCAAGACGACGACGCACCGCGTCCTCGCCTCCCTCATGGACGTCCACTACGTTTATCAGGATCCCGGCAGCCGGAAGTACCATCTCGGCAGCGCGCTGGCGGCACTCGCGCGTATCGCCAATCGCTCCGATCTCGCGGCGCTTGCGAAGCGAAGCATGATGCGGATTGCCGAGGCCTCCCAGGACACGGTCTTTCTGTCCGCTCCCGAAGGCGCGGCGTCTATCTGTGTCTGCCGTGAACTCGGAGCCTTCCCGATCCGGACGCTGACACTCGATGCGGGTTCGCGCGTGCCGCTGGGAGTCGGTGCTACCGGGCAGGCGCTCTATGCCGTGACGCCCAAGCCGAAACGGATGGCTGCCGCGCGGGCGAACGAGGCGTGGATGGCGGAATACAATTACACCCTGGAGCGCGCCGAGGAGCTTGCCGAGGATTTCACGCGCCGGGGCTACGCGCTCAACCCCTCGATTCCCGTGCCGGGAATGAGCGCCGTTGGACTTCCGATCGTCACGCGGGGCGGCCGCCTCGTCGCCGCGATCGGCACCGGGGCGATCAACGACAGGATGACCGAGACGCGGATCGAGAAAGAACTCGTTCCGCTTCTGCGCAAGGAAGCGGCGATCCTGTCCGACAAATTCAGTGAGTTGGAGAAGGAGGGGCTGTTTTGAGCCAGCCGAATTTCGATAGGGAGGCCGCACTGGCCCGCCTCAGCCTGATGGAGCGCATCCGCGCTTTCGAGGAGACCGCGCGTCGTGCGGCGGTCGATGAAGGGCTGGTGCTCGGCGCCATCCACCTGTCCATAGGGCAGGAAGCGGTTGCCGCGGCGGTGATGGAGCCGCTGCGCCGCGACGACTACATCCTCTCGACTCATCGCGGCCATGGCCACACGCTTGCCAAGGGCGCCGACGCGGTGGCGATGATGAAGGAACTGCTCGGCCGCGAAGGCGGTTGCTGTGGCGGCAAGGGCGGCTCGATGCATATCGCCGATTTCGGTGTCCGGATGCTCGGCGCCAACGGTGTTGTCAGCGCCAACATCACCATCGCGGCCGGCGCCGCCCATGGCATCAAGCTGCTCGGCGGCGATCAGGTCGTCGTCTGCTTCTTCGGCGATGGCGCGGCGAACCGCGGCCCCTTCCTGGAAGGGCTGAACTGGGCCGGCGTCTTCGACCTGCCGATCCTGTTCGTCTGCGAGGACAACCGGTATTCCGCCTCGACCCTGACGTCGGCCATGACGTCCGGCAATGTCGCCGACCGTGCCCGCGCCATCGGCCTGCGCACCACCGAGGCCGACGGCAACGACGTGACCGCGCTGGCGGCGACAGCGGCTGAGATCATCGACCGGATCCGCTCGACCGGTACGCCGGAATTCCTGCACACCAAAACCTATCGTCTCAGCGGCCACACCTATTTCGATCCGGCCGCCTATCGCCCCGAGGGCGAGGCGGACCGTATGCGCAAGACGACCTGTCCGATCATGCGCGTCAGGAGCGAACTGGAAGAAGCCGGTGTAAGCGTTTCCGAGCTCGACGCGATCCGTCAGGCCGCTGCCGACGAGATGGAGGCGGCCCTCGATGCCGCGCGCGCCGCGCCGTGGCCGGCCGACGAGACCGTTTTCGCCGATATCCAGGATATCGGCTCTCCCGCGCAGGAGGCGTTCTGATGGCTGTGATGACCTACGCCGAGGCCGCCAGGCTCGCCGTCGCCGAGGCGATGCGCGCCGATCCGACCGTCTGGTGCGTCGGAGAGGATCTCGGCCGCGGCGGCGTCTTCCGCCAGTATGCCGGACTCGCCGAGGAATTCGGCCCGAAGCGCATTTCGGACGCACCGATCTCGGAGGCCGCGATCATGGGCGGGGCGTTCGGTGCCGCCATGGCCGGCACGCGGCCGATCGTCGAGATGCGGTTCGCCGACTTCGCCCTGTGCGCCACCGACGAACTGGTCAACCAGATCGCCAAGGCGCGGTTCATGTTCGGCGGCCAGAGCCGCGCGCCGATGGTGATCCGCAAGCCGATGGGCATGTGGCGTTCGTCGGCCGCCCAGCACAGCCAGTCGCTGGAAAGCTGGTACGCCCATATTCCCGGCCTCGTCGTCTGCTGCCCGGCGACGCCGCAGGACAATTATTCGATGATGAAGGCGGCGATCGCCTGCGACGATCCCGTCGTCTATCTCGAGCACAAGAACAATTGGGAGATGAAGGGCGAGGTCGATACATCGCTTACCGGCGAGTTCGGCAAGGCACATGTTCGCCGCGCCGGTTCGGACGTGACGCTGGTATCGTGGTCGCACACGGCCAATCTCTGCCTGGAAGCTGCCGACGCCCTGGCGAAGGACGGCATCGACGCCGAGGTGATCGATCTCGTCAGCCTCTGGCCCTGGGACAAGCAGGCCGTTCTCGACAGCGTGACCAAGACCGGCCGGCTCGTCGTCGCCCATGAATCGGTTTCGGTCGCCGGGTTCGGTGCCGAGGTCGTCGCCACCGTGGCGCAGACCGTCCGGCTCAAGGCGTTGCCCCAGCGGCTGGGCAGCCCCCGTTCGCTGATTGCCTATGCCCCCAACCTGGAAGACCAGTTACGCGTGACGCCGGCGATGATCGCGGCGGCCGCAACGAAGACAATGGAGCGCGAAGACGCATGAGCGGACCTGACCAGACACCTCCGGCCAACGAGATGACGGGCGGCGAAGCGCTCGTGCGCATGCTGCTCGCCCACGGGGCGGGGCCGATGTTCGGCATGGGCGGCTTCCAGCTCCTGCCGTTCTACGACGCAGCCAGGCGGCTTGGCCTGAACCATAATCTGATCAACGACGAGCGCTGCGCGGTGTTCGCCGCCGACGCCTACGCCAAGGTGTCGGGCCGGGTCGGCCTGGTCGACGCGACGCTTGGCCCGGGCGCGACCAATCTCGTGACCGGCCTCGTCGAGGCGCTCAACGCCGGCTCGCCCATCGTCGCGATCATCGGCGACGCGCAGCGCGACCATGCCGGAAAGAACATGACGCAGGAGACCGACCAGGTGTCGATCCTGCGGCCCGCCTGCAAGGAACTGCTCCGCATCGAGGCGATCCACCGGATTCCGGAAATCATGCGCCGCGCTTTCGCCGTCGCCACCTCGGGACGGCCCGGCCCGGTGATCGTCGACGTGCCGGAAGATATCGCCCACGGCCTCTGGGGCTTCGAGGACGGCGACTTCGACGTCGATCCGGCGCACGAGGCCGCACCCGCGCTGCGCTGCCGGCCCGACCGGGCAGGCGTCGCGAAGGCTGCGGAGATGATTGCGGCCGCGGAGCGTCCGATCCTGCTGTGCGGCGGCGGCATCCATATCAGCCAGGCGACCGAGGCGGTCACCCGGTTCGCCGAGGAAAACGGCATCCCCGTCGCCCACACGATGAGCGGCAAGGGCGCGATTGCCTGCACCTCGCCGCTGAGTGCCGGCCTGTTCGGCCGCTACGACCGGATCGCCAACGACCTGATCGCAGCCTCCGACTGCATCATCGTCGCCGGCTGCAAGCTGGGCGAGATTGCCACCAAGCGGTTCACCATTCCGCAGAAGGGTCAGACCGTTATCCATCTCGATAACGTCGCCGAGGAGATGGGCCGCACCTACGATCCGACGGTCAAGCTGTGGGGCGACGCGCGCGAGGGGCTGAACGACCTGACCGACGCGCTGGCCTCGAGCGCGGCGGCCCAGCGCGAGAAGCGCGTCGCCTATCTGGCCGAGATCCCGGCGAAGATGCAGACATGGCACGACGAGGTGGCGGCCGAGCGGCTCTACTCGGACGAGACGCCCGTCAACATGGCGCGCCTCATCACCGAACTGAACAATCTGCTGCCGGAAGACGGGCATCTGATCGCCGACGGCGGCTTCGCCGCGCACTGGGGCGGCCTGCTGTTCAACTCGAAGCGGGCCCGGCGCACCTTCGTGCCCGACCGCGGCTTCGCTTCCATCGGCTACGGTCTGCCCGGCGCGATGGGCGCGCAGCTCGCGTCTCCGGACGCGGTCGTTGTCGGTCTGACCGGTGACGGCGGCTTCAACATGGTGCTCGGCGAACTGGAGACCGCGCGGCGGATGAAGCTTGGCGTTACCGTGATCGTCGTCAACAATGCAGCGTCCGGGTACGTCAAGGCGCTGCAGCATCTGATGTACGGCCAGGACAATTACCAGAGCTCGGATCTTGCCGAGACGAACTACGCGAAGCTGGCCGAAGCGATGGGCTGCCACGGCGTGCGGGTCGAGAAGCCCGAAGAACTTGCCGCCGCGCTGACAGCGGCTTTCAACGAGAAGGATCGGCCAAGCGTCATCGACGTGATGGTCACCCGCGACCCGGCCAAAATGCTGCCGGCAGTCGATAACCGGACCGTGCAGGTTCGAAAAGGCGACCGCGTGGCCTGAGACACGCGAAAAACGGAGGAACGACAATGAACCCGAAATTCATCCTGACGGCCTGTGCCGCGGCGTTGATGGCCACATCGGTCAGCGCCAAGGACATCGAGATGCAGGCCGTCTTCCCCGAAACCCTGCCGCTGCTTGGCAAGCCCGCCTGGGATGTCTCGCAGAGGGTCGACACGCTCACCGCCGGCGCGGTCAAGTTCGACGTCAAGAATCCCGGCGAAATCGTCTCGACCGGCGAGGTCTGGGACGCCGTCTCCACCGGTGCGGTCGAAAGCGCCTGGTACTCGATCGGATTCGCGGAAGGCGTGGTGCCGTCGGCGCCGCTGTTCACCACCTTCCCGTTCGGTCCGGACATCAAGGAATACGCGGCCTGGTGGTACTACGGCGGCGGCAAGGAGCTCTGGGCCGAGATCACCGAGCAGAAGTACAACATCAAGACGCTGCACTGCTCGACGCTGGTGCCGGAAGCCTCCGGCTGGTTTCGTGAGGAGATCAAGTCGGTCGACGATCTGAAGGGCAAGAAGATGCGCTTCTTCGGCCTGGGCGCGTCGGTCATGGGCAAGCTCGGCGTCGAAGCGCAGTCGATGGGCCTGGCCGACACAATGTCGGCGCTGAACACCGGCGCGATCGATTCTGCCGAGCTCGGCTTCCCGTATCTCGACAACAAGATCGGCATGTACGAGCACGCCAAGCATTACTACTTCCCGGGCTGGCACCAGCAGACCAGCTTCCTCTCGGTGATCATCAACCTCGATACCTGGAACGACCTGACCGATCAGGAGCGCGCCATCATCGAGACCGCCTGCGAGGCGCAGGTCATGATGACGATGGCCGAGGGCGAGGCGGTGCAGCTCGAGCCGCTGAAGGAGATGCAGGAGAAGCACGGCGTCCAGGTCCACCAGTGGCCGCCGGAGATCCTGGCCGCCTACGCGCAGGCGTGGGACGAGGTCGCCGCTGAAAAGTCGGCCCAGGACGCCGACTTCAAGCGTGCCTGGGACAGCCTGCAGAACTTCCGCGACAGCTATTCGGAATGGAAGAGCATCGGCTACCTGGACTAAGGTCCTGATATCGCGCGGCCCGACAGTGATCTGCCGGGCCGCAAACCTGCCCGGTGATGGGCAAATGCCCTGTCGATGGCACATGCTGAATGGGGGGCACATGCTCGGGGGAGGGGCATGCAGGCAAGCTTGAAAATCGCGTCGGCACTCACATGGGTGTGCGACTTGGCGGCGAAGATTGCAGCGGTCTTCCTGTTCGTGCTGGTCGGCGTGATCATCTACGACGTGATCGGCCGGAAGTTCTTCGCCACCGGCTCGTTCGTTCTGCAGGAACTCGAATGGCACATCCACGGGGTGATCGCCGTCTTCGCGTTCGGATACGCCTATACCCGCAATGCCCATGTCCGCATCGACGTGCTGGCGGGCGCGATGAGCGCGCGCTTCCGCCTGTGGCTGGAATTCTGTGCGATTGTCCTGCTGGTTATCCCCTTCTTCCTGTTCATTGCCTGGTACGGCTACGAATTCGCGCTCCGCGCCTTTGAAAACGGCGAGGGCGCCAATGGCGGCCGCGGCCTGCCGCATCGCTTCATAATCAAGTCCGCCGTGCCGATCTCGGCCCTGCTGACGATAGCCGGCTGCACGGCGGTGGCCCTGCGGATTATAGTGGTGCTCCGGCGTCCCGACCTCCTCGGCAACCCCTTTCTCGAGAGAGGCCTATGGAAACGCTGACGGAGTTTCTCCCGGCGCTGATGTTCCTGAGCCTGATCGCCGGGCTCTTCACCGCGCTCCCCGTGCCCGTCGTGCTTGCCTCGGTCACGCTGATCTTCGCCTTCATCGCCCTGGCGCTCGGCGAGATGCGCTTGGTTCATCTCTCGCTGGTCCCGACCCGTATCTACGGCGGGGTGATCGACAATACGGTCCTTGTCGCCGCGCCCATGTTCATCTTCATGGGCGTGGTGATGGAAAAGACCCGCATCGCCGAGGACCTGCTGCTGACGCTCCAGAAGCTTCTGGCGCGGGTGCCCGGCGGCCTGGCGCTCGCGGTCGTGCTGATGGGGACGATCCTCGCGGCGGCGACCGGCATCATCGGCGCCTCCGTCGTCATGCTGACCGTCATGGCCTTGCCGACGATGATGCGGGCCGGCTACGCCGCGCCGATCGCCACCGGCACGGTCGCCAGCGCCGGTACGCTCGGGATCCTCATTCCGCCGTCGGTGATGCTGGTCTTCATGTCGGACCTGCTGACCCTCAATCTCGCCAAGGTCTTCGTGGCCGCCTTCCTGCCGGGCCTGTTCCTGGCCGGCGTCTATCTCGTCTATCTGATCGGCCGGTCGATCCTGCGGCCCGACGAGACGCCGACGGCCGAGCCGCTGACGGAGGACGAGAAGAAGGGGCTGTGGCGCGAGGCGCTGGTCTCCGTATCCTTCCCGCTGATCATGATCATCGCCGTGCTGGGATCGATCATCGGCGGCTTCGCAAGCCCGACCGAGGCATCCGGCGTCGGCGCCTTCGCCGCCCTGCTGCTCGGATTCGTGCGCGGCCGGCTGAGCTGGAAGGTGCTGGGCGACTCGACCGACGGCTCCCTGCGGACCATTGCGCTGCTGTTCTTCATCTTTGTGGCGGCGACGGCCTTCTCCTACGTCTTCCGCAAGATCGGCGGCGACGATTTCATCATCGACCTCGCGCGCAGCCTGAACCTAGGCGACTGGGCGCTGCTGTTCGCCATGATGCTGCTCGTTTTCCTGATGGGCTTCTTCTTCGACTGGATCGAGATCACCCTGATCCTGCTGCCGATCTTCGCCCCGATCGTCGGCTTGATGGATCTTGGCGATCACATCTCCAAGGCCGACCTCGTCTACTGGTTCACCATCCTCGTGGCCGTCAACCTGCAGACGTCCTTCCTGACGCCTCCCTTCGGCTTCGCGCTCTTCTACATGAAGGGGGCGGCCGGGAACCTCGTCGAGATGCGCGACATCTACCGCGGCATCGTTCCCTTCGTGCTGCTGCAGGTGATCGTTCTGTTCATCCTGATCTGGCAGCCGGAAATCGCCATGTGGCTGCCCAACAAGGTTCTCGAAAATTGACCAGGTTGCCAGAGACCAGGCTGAAGAACAGGCGCGCGGCGATCATCGGTGCGGGATCGGTGGGCGAGGGGGTGGGCAACGGCAAGGCCACTGCCCTGACATTTGCCCGCGAAGGCGCCCGGGTCCTTTGCGTCGACCGCGACGAGGCTGCCGCGACCGTTACCGCCGAACTCATCCGCAGCGAAGGCGGCACGGCGGAGGTGGCCGTTGCCGACGTCGTCGACCCGGAGGCCGGCGACACGGTGATGGCCGCGATGGCCGAACACTGGGGCGGCATCGATATCCTCGACTACAATGTCGGCATCAGCCGGCCGGGCGGGGTGCTCGAGACCACCGACGCCGACTGGGACGCGATCTTCGAGATCAACCTGACCGGCGCCATGCGCCTGACCCGGGCCGTCCTGCCGTCGATGCGCGCGCAGAGCGGCGGGGCGTTGATCTACGTGTCGTCGCTCGCGGCGGTCTACTCGGCACCCTACAGCTACCTCTCCTATGAGGTGTCGAAGATGGCGCTGGTGCGGTTCGCCAGGTCGGTCGCCAAGGAAAACGCGCCGTACCAGATCCGCTCGAATGCGATCCTGCCGGGCCTCATCGACACGCCGCATGTCTCCGCCTTCGTCGACAGCGAAACCGACCCGGCGGACCTCGCCGCCCGCCGCGCCGCGATGGTGCCGATGGGCCGGCAGGGAACAGCCTGGGACGTGGCGCGTGCCGCGCTGTTCTTCGCGTCAGTCGAGTCCGCCTATGTCACCGGCGTCGATCTGCGCGTGGACGGTGGCCTGACCGCCTGATCGATCTACAGCGAGGCGATGAAGCCCCTGAACTCGCGGCCTGAGGGCCACCGGCCGCAGCCACGTTTTTGCCGCAACGCAGCATCTGCCGTATTGCCGATATCGGCAGGAGTGTGCTTAGCTGATCGCGTCTTCGCCGTCCGGCGAAGTCGACCGGCTACCAGCGACGTTGGCCGGTCCCGGCACAGGAGCCCGCTCGCGCCTTCCCGCGCAGCGGGTTTTTTTGTGCCGTTTCCACCGTTGGCATTGCGGTTTTGCGAGGAGTGGCATGGATATCGACGCCTACCGGATCACCGAGGAGCCCTACTATCTGCCGTCCGGCAGTGAGTTGACGCAGTTCGAGGCGGCCTATGCCGAGCGCATGCCGATGATGCTGAAGGGCCCGACAGGCTGCGGCAAGACGCGTTTCGTCGAGCACATGGCGTGGAAGCTCGGCAAGCCGCTGGTGACGGTCGCCTGTCACGAGGATATGACGGCGTCCGATCTTGTCGGCCGCTACCTGCTCGACGAGACCGGAACCGTCTGGCACGACGGGCCGCTCACCATCGCGGTGAAGGCCGGCGCCATCTGCTATCTCGACGAGATCGTCGAGGCGCGGCAGGACACCACGGTCGTGATCCATCCGCTGACCGACGAACGCCGCCTGCTGCCGCTGGAAAAGAAGAATGAGCTGGTCAAGGCGCATCCCGATTTCCAGCTCGTGATCTCCTACAATCCCGGCTACCAGAGCGCTATCAAGGACCTGAAGGAGTCGACCAAGCAGCGCTTCGGCGCGATCGACTTCGACTATCCCGAAAAGGCGCTGGAAGCCGCCATCGTCGCGCACGAGGCGAAGATCGATACCGCGCTTGCCGAAACGCTGATCGATATCGCCGGCCGGTCGCGCAACCTGCGCGGCGCCGGTCTCGACGAAGGCGCCTCGACGCGCATGCTGATCTATGCGGGCCGGCTGATTTCGCGCGGCATTCCCATATCGGAAGCCTGCGAGGTGGCGCTGATCACCCCCGTCACGGATGACGCCGATATCCGCGACGCCCTGCGCTCCGCCGTCTCGGCCTGCCTGCAGTAAACCGATGGCAGAGGTCGCGCGCGCCGCCCTGACGCTGATCGAGAGCGAAGCGGACACGAATGTCGTCCGGCTTCACCGGCTCGTCGCCCAGCGCGAGACACTGCGACCTGTCTTCCAGGATGTCTGGCGCCGCTTCGAGGCGTCGGTCGATCTCACCGACCGCGAGACGTGGGCGGGCGTATCGCTGGCGTTGCTCAACGCCAATGCCGGTCCCGCCTGCCTGCAGGCCTACTGGCGGACCAGCCTCGATACGGTCGAGATGCTCGGCGCCGACCGGCTGGCGGAGGCGGGAACGTGCGGCCTGCAGATCTGCCGGGAGGCAGGCGCATCTGCGGCCGCGGCCACCTTCGCCGCACTGCCGGACGCCCTGCGCAAGGGCAACCCGGATAAGGCCGGCGCCTGGCTGCGGGAGCTCGTCGCCGTCGCAGAAGTGGGCCCGGAGTGCATTCCCGAAATTCTGTCGCGCACAAGCCTGCTGCTCGGCGAGCTCGACGCCGCCGGGATCGAGACCTGGGTCGCGACCGGCCTACGCATCGGCGCGAAGGACAAGGCCCGGCGGCTTGCCTGGTTCATGCTGGAGGACCCGCTCGCCCGGCGCATGCTGTATCGCCGCCGCGACGGGCTGACGCTCGCCGATGTCGAGCGGCCGATGAAGGCCTATCTGAAGGCGCTCTGGGACATCCGCCCGCCGGTTCGCGGGGTCGAGCCCGCCGCCGCCATGGCGCCGCAGAAGCGCCCGGCGATCGCCGGCGGTATCCTGCTGGTGCCCGAAAGCGTCCGCGGCCTGACGGCGGATCAGGCGCGCGTCTATTTCCAGGCCGCCTTCGCGCATATGGGCGCGCATCTGGTCTTCACGACGGAGAAGTTCCCGGTCGGCCAGCTCAAGCCCATGCAGATCGCCCTGATCGGCCTGATCGAGGATGCCCGTGTGGAACGCCTCGCGATCCGGCAGTTCCCGGGGCTGCGCGGGCTGTGGCACCGCTATCACGTGGCCGAGCCCGGCACCGTACAGACGGCATCCGCGCTGTTCGCCCGGCTCTCGCGCGCCCTGATCGATCCGGCCTATGAGGACGGCGACGGGTGGGTGCAGAAGGGCAGGGCGCTGTTCGAGGACGCCTTCGCCGCGCGTCCGCACGATCAGAACCTGTCGCGGGAGATTGGCGGACTGCTCGGCAATGACCTCGGCCAGCTTCGCATCCAGTTCAACGCCAAGGACTACGTCGTCGAGCCCTTCTACCGGGACGACGGTCTGGGGCTGTGGGACTTCGCCGACGATATGGAAGTTCCGCCCGAGACGATCGAGATGATGACGGACTCCATGCGCGTCGAGCAGCAGGAGTCGGACTCCGACGGCGACCGGCAGGAGGAGGCGCCGGAGGAGGAGACGTCGAGCCGCGCCCGCGCCAGCGAGGTGGTGGCCGACGACGGCATCGTGGTCGCGACCTATCCCGAATGGGATCGGGCTGCCGGCGTCGAGCGCCCCGACTGGGTGACGGTCCGCGACTATGCGCCGACGCCGGGGCGGCCCGGCACCATGACCGATCTGCTCGCCGAGCAGGCCGATGTCGCGAACCGGGTCATGGCGCTTGTGCGATCCGTGAAGGTTGGCCGCCCGCAGCGCCTGAAGCGCCGGCCGGAGGGCGACCAGCTCGACCTCGACGCCACTATCGAGGCGGAAATCGCGCGCCGGGTCGGCGAGATGCCGGACGCCCGTATCCACCAGTCCAAGGTGCGCCGTCATCGCGACGTGGCGACGATGCTGCTGCTCGATACTTCCCAGTCCACGGGCGACCGCGTCCCCGGCAACGGGCGGACCGTTCTCGACATGGAACGGGCGGCGACGGCGGTGCTCTCCGAGGCGATGGCAACGCTCGGCGATCCCTTCGCCGTCTGGGCCTTCGCCTCCGATGGCCGCGAGGATGTTCGCTTCACGCGGATCAAGGACTTTCGCGATCCCTACGCGCCGTTCGTCGGGGATCGGCTGGCGGGCCTTGCGCCCGGTCTCTCCACGCGGCTCGGCGCTGCCGTCCGTCACGCCACATCGGAACTCTCGGGGCAGCGAAATTTCCGCCGGCTCCTGATCGTCCTGACCGACGGGGAGCCGTCCGATATCGACGCGCGCGATCCGGGCTATCTAACCGAGGACTGTCGTCGCGCCGTTCTCGCTGCGCGGGCGCGCGGCATCGACGTCTTCTGCGTCGGTCTCGATCCTGCCGGCCACGGTTCGGGTTCGGCGATCTTCGGGCGCGGCAACTACATTCCCGTCAACCGTCTCGCCGATCTCCCGGCCCGCCTCGCGTCGCTCTATTTCCGGCTGGCGGTGCGGTAGGAGAGTTCGGGCTGATCCGCCATCCTTCGAGACGGCCGCGTCGCGGTCTCCTCAGGATGAGGCCGAGTTTTCTGCTAGGTTCGTCTAACGTAAGGAAATCGCGTACGCGTTTGCGTTTGTCGTATCCGCGATAGGGCGCGAGGAATGACCGCTTTCGTCTGCATCCTGTTGTGCGCCGACGGCAGCTACTACACGGGCTCGACACGGACCAGCCTTGAACGCCGTGTGGCCGAACACAACCAGGGAACCTTTCCCGGATACACGACGTCCAGAACGCCCGTTTCTCTCGTCTACGCCAGTGAATTTGAACGCATCGAGGATGCGATCGCAGCCGAGCGGCAGATCAAGGGGTGGAGCAGGGCGAAGAAAGACGCTCTGATCCGCGGGGATCCCGCGGCTTTGCCGTCGCTTTCCCGAAGACGGACCTAAGTCTGTCCCAACCAAGCCCTCGTCCTGAGGAGCGGCGAAGCCGCGTCTCGAAGGGCGCGGGCGGGCGCGAGTTCGCTGATTACTTCCGGCGCCGTCCGGGGTTCGACCCGAACCGGGCGGCAAAAACGACGGTGAAGACGGCGTCCAGCGCCTTCGCGAGCGACACCCCGCCATCCGCGAGAATGCGCATGCCGAGACCGGCGTTATTGGGCAGCGGGGAGGCGCCGCACAGGATGCCCGGCGCTTCGACGGCGGCTTCCATCGCGTCCGGCGACAGAACTTCCGGCGATAGGCCCGCGGCGAAGACGCTGGCTGCCGCCGGATACGGCCCCTGCGGCGAAAGAGACCCGGCGAGATCGATGCCCAGAACGCGGGATCGGTCGACGGCCAGCCGGCGGCCGCCATCGTCGGCGATGTCGACGATGCTGCCATACGTGCCGAAGGGCCGGCTCTCGCCCGCCGGATCGTGGCTGAGGATGGCGTCGATCACTAGTGCCGCCGCGCCGGGCGCGAGCGTGACGTTCACACTCTGCTCGATCTCCGCGCCGGGAAACAGGATCAGCGGATCGGTCGCATAGGCGACGAAGGCGTTATCGCCGACGGATACATCGACGGACTGGACCGCGGCCACACCTCGTGTGTCATGGACGATGGCCGACGCCTGGCTGGTGACATGCACCGCGGTTTCCGGCGCGGCGTCGATCTCGATGGAAAGGTCGTCAGCGGAATAGATCCCGCCCGAGCAGGATTGCAGGTAGAGCGTCGCCAGATGCGCGGGGTCGGTGTCGAAATAGAACGGTCGCGTGACGTGGAACGGGTAGCCGACATGCTGCCGGGTCACGAAGGTGCGCGCCGGAATGCGTCCGAACGCGAAGGCTGCGCGGCCCTGCCGGCCCGACGGGCGAGGGGACGTCCCGTATCCCGGACCGGCCTGCTCCGCGAGTGCCCTCATCGGATCATCAGGACATCGTGGGCGATCGCGTCGGCGACCGCCTCGACGCCGTCGCCGCTGCGGCAGGCTGTGAACTGCAGCGGCTTTCCGGCGCGCACCTCCGTCGCCTCCCGCCGCATCGCGTCGATATCGACGCCGACATGCGGGGCCAGGTCCGCCTTGTTGATGACGAGCAGGTCGCACTGAAGGATGCCGGGTCCGCGCTTGCGCGGGATATCGTCGCCGCCGGCCACGTCGATGACGAAGATCCACCAGTCGACGAGGTCGAGCGAGAATGTCGAGGCGAGGTTGTCGCCACCGGATTCGATGATGATCAGGTCGAGGCCCGGAATCCGGGCCTCGAGGTCGTCGGCCGCCGCGATGTTCAGGGTCGGATCCTCGCGGATGACCGTGTGCGGGCAGGCCCCGGCTTCCACGGCGGACACCCGCATCGGGTCGATCAGCCCGCTGCGTTTCAGCCGTTCGGCGTCCTCGCGGGTGACGAGATCGTTGGTGACGACGGCGAGCGACACGCCGCGCTCGGAGAGCACCGGGATCAGCGTCTCGATCAGCGCCGTCTTGCCGGAGCCGACCGGGCCGCCGATGCCGATCCGGGCGGCTCCCGGTGACGAACCGGCCTCTGTGGCGACTATCGGGGTGGTTTCGTTCATCGCGATCACCTCAGCATGTAGCGTTGGGCGAGCGGCAGCTCGCTCGCCGGCTCGCAGGTCGCGACTTCGCCGTTGACATAGACGTCGAATGTCTGCGGATCGACGCGCATCTCGGGCAGAGCCGAATTGTGCAGCATATCGGCTTTTGTGATCCCGCGCGTGCCGCGCGCCGGCAGCAGGGGCTTCGACAGGCCGAGCGTTTCGGACAGGCCCGCTTCGATCGCCCGCGGGTTGACGAAACAGGCGGACAGGGCCTGTCTCGCCTTCCCGAAGGCGCCCCATTGGGGACGAAGCTGAAGCGGTTCGCAGGTCATCAGCGAGGCGGCGCTGTCGCCCATCGCGCCCCAGGCGATGAAACCGCCCTTGATCACGAGTTCGGGCTTGGAGCCGAAGAAGGCCGGGCGCCAGACGACGATATCCGCCATCTTGCCGGCCTCCAGCGAACCGACATGCTCGTGGATGCCGAAGGTGCGGGCGGCGTTGATCGTGTACTTGGCGATGTAGCGCTTGATCCGCTCGTTGTCGCCGAAGGTCTGTTCTTCCGACAGGCGGCCGCGCTGGTCCTTCATCTTCGAGGCAAGCTGCCACGTCCGGCAGATCACCTCGTTGATGCGGCCCATGCCCTGGCTGTCGGATCCGAGCATCGAGATTGCGCCGATGTCGTGCAGGATGTCCTCCGCCGCGATGGTCTGCGCCCGGATACGGCTTTCCGCGAAGGCCACGTCCTCGGGGATCGCCGGGTTGAGGTGATGGCACACCATCGTCATGTCGAGGTGTTCGTCGAAGGTGTTCACCGTGTAGGGATTGGTCGGGTTTGTCGACGAGGGCAGGCAGTTGGCGACGCCGGCGACCGTGATGATGTCCGGCGCGTGACCGCCGCCGGCGCCCTCGGTGTGATACATGTGGATCGTGCGGCCGCCGATCGCGGCCAGCGTATCCTCGACGAAACCGGACTCGTTCAGCGTGTCGGTGTGGAGCTGGACCGGGAAATCGAGCTCGTCGGCGACCGACAGGCACATGTCGATGGCCGCCGGCATCGAGCCCCAGTCCTCGTGCAGCTTCAGGCCGAGGCACCCCGTCTCGATCTGCTCGACGAGGGAGGCGGGCTTGTGCGAGTTGCCGCGCCCCAGAAACCCGAAATTGATCGGCCAGGCCTCGGACGCCTGGATCATCTTGCCGACATTGAACGGCCCGCCGGAATCGATGCCGACCGTGATCGGGCCGAGCGATCCGCCGAGCATCGTCGTGATGCCGGACGAGATGGCGTGCTCGCACAGCTGTGCGGAATCGAAATGGACGTGCACGTCGAGGGCGCCGGGCGTCGCGATCAGGCCCTCGCAGTCGCGCACGGTGGTCGCCGACGAGACGATCAGTCGCTCGTCGACGCCGTCCATGATGCCGGGATTGCCGGCCTTGCCGATGCCGACGATCTTGCCGTCGCGGATGCCGAGGTCGCCCTTGACGATGCCGATGACGGGATCGATCACCAGGACATTGCACAGGAGCATGTCCAGCGCGCCCTCGGCGCTGGTGACGCCGGCGACGAGGCCGATGCCGTCGCGAAGCGTCTTGCCGCCGCCGTGCAGGTTCTCGTCGCCGTAGGACGCATGGTCCGTCTCGACCACGGCAATCAGCGACGTGTCGCCGAGCCTGACGCCGTCGCCGGTCGTCGGGCCGTACATGGCGGCGTAGTCCTTGCGGCTCATTGTGACCATGGCTCAGGCTCCCTTGAATCCGGCGGCGCGGGCTTTCTCCAGCGCTGCGGTCTTGGCGTCCGCGCCCTCGGTCGTGCCATCGGTCAGCCGGTGCAGGCCGGAGACCTCGCGCTTTCCTCCGAAGGTGACAAGCGTCACCTCCTTCGACTGTCCGGGCTCGAACCGCACAGCCGTGCCGGCGGGGATGTCGAGCCGCAGGCCGAAGGCGGCGCCGCGGTCGAAGTCGAGAGCCTTGTTGACCTCGAAGAAATGGTAATGGCTGCCGATCTGGACCGGGCGGTCGCCGGTATTGACGACCGTCAGCGTCGTCCGCTCGCGGCCGGGATTGAGCTCGATCTCGCCGTCGCCCGCGATGATCTCGCCGGGAACGGGGAGCGTGGATGCGCTGCCGGGCACCGGCCGGATCGGATCGTGCACCGTCACCAGCTTGGTGCCGTCGGGAAACGTGCCCTCGACCTGTAGCATGGGAAGCATCTCCGGCACGCCCTCCATCACGTCCTCGCTGGTGAGGATCGTCGCGCCGAAGGACATCAGGTCGGCCACCGACCTGCCCTCGCGCGCGCCCATCAGGATCTCGTCGGAGATCAGCGCGACAGCCTCGGGATAGTTGAGTTTCAGCCCCTTCGCCCGGTGCTTCCGGGCAAGCTCGGCGGCGGTGTAGATCGTCAGTCGTTCGAGTTCGGTCGGGGTCAGCAGCATGTAGTGTCCGTTTGGGTCAGCGGGTCAGTTTCCGAAAAGCCTTGTCTCCTGCCGTGTGTGGCGCATGGCGGCGATGTCGATCAGCGGCGTGTAGCCCTGGAGAACCGCGTCGTCGGCAACCGAGTCCGTGATCGCTTCGGCGATGTCGTCGCGAACGGCGCTCAGGATGCGCTGCGCGTCGAGCGCTCCGAGGATCCCGAGGCGGACCGCGGCCTGTGTCTGGCCGGCGGCGAACTGGTAACCGGCAATTGTCTGTGCGTGTGCTTCCGCGACCCCGTGGGCCTTCCAGACGAGGCCCTGTGCGACCGGCAGGTGTCCGTGTCCGGCTCCGCCGGTGATGCGGGCCCGGTACGCGGTGGCGACGTCGAGCTGCAGGCGCGCATGGGCGGCGAGAAAGGCCGCGCCCTGGCGGCGTGAGCCGGATCGCAGCGGTTCGGAAAGCGTCGCCGCTTCCATCTCGGCGTCGATGTCGGCGACGGCGTCGAGATCCGGCGCCCGCCGATGGGCCAGAACCAGGGCGACCCGGTCGGATGTTGCCCAGCGCAGGCGGATCTGCGTGCGGATCGTCGTCAGGACGTCCTGAGACTTAAGCGGCCCGCACAGCGTCGCGTAGCCTTCCAACCCCTGTGAAAACGAGACGCCGCCGCCCGGAAAGGCGCTGTCGGCATATTGCAGCGCTGTCAGAAGGGCGTCGGGCGCGCTGTTCATCTCAATCGTCCACGGGCGTTATGCGCCCGGCCTCGATCATCGGCGCCACACGGGCGAGATAGCCTTCCACCGGACCTTCCAGCGCGACGAGCAGGTCGGCACCGTCGAAGCGCACGCGCCAGTGCAGGTTGCCGGCGTTGTAGCCGAGTTCCAGGGCATCGGCGTCGGATGCGGGCCTGAGCCGCAGCCAGCGTTCCTCCATGACGCGCAGGACGATGGCCCGGTCGGCGTCGAGCGACAGGACCGCCCCGTCGAAGAGCGACTGCGCGCGCGGAATGGCGATGGCGCAGTCGGTGCCGCGATCGGTGGTGACCCGAAGCCGCTTGCGGGCGGTATCGGCGGTCGGCAGCCGGACGTATTCCACCGCATCGTGATGCTCGAGGTGGTGGATCTTCTCGGAAAGGTCTGGGTCGAGGCGGCTGCCAATGACGGTCTCGATACGAAGCATGGAAAACCTGCCGTGTCAGGAGAACGGGGAGGGCGCCGGACGGCGCCGCCCCCATCCACTTCTCAAGTGGGCCCGGTCCTAGCGGTGCGCGGTCTTCTCGGTCGGAATGCCTTCGATCGGGCATTCCTCGGTGCCGACGGTGGCCCGCGTCATCTGCTCCACCATATCGCGGGTGCCTTCCGGATCGGTGACCCAGTTCTTGTAGAACTCGAACGGGCAGACCGCATGGCCCCGGATCTCGTCGCCGGAATTGATGGTGCCGGTGTAGCCGCGATGCATGAGCTTGAAGAGGTGGTTCTGCGACTGCATGTTCTTGCGCGCGTCGCGGATCAGGTTCAGCGACAACTGGGCATACTGGATGCCCATGTCCTCCTCGCCGCATTCGCCCAGCGTGCGGCCGTCGAATCCGACGATCGCGGAGTGGCCGAAGTAGGAATAGACGCCGTCGAATCCGGCCGCGTTGGCGACCGCAACGTAGACATTGTTTGCCCAGGCCATGGCCTTGGCCATGACCACCTGCTGCTCCTTGGCGGGGTACATGTAGCCCTGGCAGCGGACGACCAACTCGGCACCGCGCATGGCGCAGTCGCGCCAGATCTCCGGATAGTTGCCGTCATCGCAGATGATCAGGCTGATCTTCATGCCCTTCGGGCCTTCGGAGACGTAGGTGCAGTTGCCCGGATACCAGCCCTCGATCGGCACCCACGGCATGATCTTGCGGTACTTCTGGACGATCTCGCCCTTGTCGTTCATCAGGATCAGGGTGTTGTAGGGCGCCTTGTTGGGGTGCTCCTCGTGGCGCTCGCCGGTCAGCGAGAACACGCCCCAGACCTTCGCCTTGCGGCAGGCTTCCGCGAAGATCTCCGTCTCCTCGCCGGGGATGGTCGCAGCGGTTTCGTACATCTCCTTGGGGTCGTACATGATCCCGTGGGTCGAGTACTCGGGGAAGATCACCAGATCCATGCCCGGCAGGCCGCGCTTCATGCCGACCAGCATGTCGGCGATCTTGCGGGCGTTGTCGAGAACCTCGGCTTTGGTATGCAGCCGCGGCATCTTGTAGTTCACGACAGCCACGCCGACGGTATCGTTCGATGAGGAAATATCACCGTGTAACATATTGAACTCCCTTGACGTTCGTCCTGTGTTGAAGCCGCGCCCTTGCGGCCGGATATCGGCTCACACAGCCAGATGCCGGTGCACCAGATCGTCCGTCAGGTCTTCGATCGGTCCCGAGGCCACAACCCGGCCCTTCTCCATCATGGCGAAGGTGCGGGCGGCCCGGCGCGCGAAGCCGACGTTCTGCTCGACCAGGATGACGGTCAGCTGCGTCTCCCGGTTCAGGCGGATGATGATGTTCTCGATTTCCTCGACGATGTTCGGCTGGATGCCTTCGGTCGGCTCGTCCAGCAGCAGCACCTTCGGGTCGGCGGTCAGCGCCCGGGCGATGGCAAGCTGCTGCTGCTGCCCGCCCGACAGGACGCCGCCGGGGCGGTCGAGGTTCTCGATCAGGTAGGGAAACAGTTCCGGCACGAGGTCGGGGATCGCGTGCTTGCCGTCCTGGCGCGCGAACGAGCCCATCAGGATGTTCTCGCGGATCGTGAAATCCGGGATGATCTCGCGGCCCTGCGGCACGTAGGCGATGCCGGACCGCGCGCGTATATGGGTGGGGGCCGCGCCGATTTCGGCATCGTCCAGGCGGATGCCGCCGGTCATCTTGTCGGTCAGCCCCATAAGCGTCTTCAACAGCGTCGTCTTGCCGGTGCCATTGCGGCCGAGGATCGCCGTGAAACTGGCGTCGGGCGCCTCGAGCGACACGTCGTGCAGGATGTGGCTGCGGTCGTAATAACTGTCGACGTTGGAAAGCGTCAGCATGTGCCGCCTCTCAAGCCTGGATACCGTGGGAGCCGAGATAGGCCTGCTTGACCTTCTCGTTCGTCTCGATCTGCTCGACGGAGCCTTCCGCCAGCACCTGGCCGAGATGCAGGACGGTGATGCGCTCGGCGATCTCCCGCACGAACGTCATGTCGTGCTCGACGACGAGGATCGTGTGCTTGCCGCGCAGCGCATTGATCAGCTGCGCGGTCTTCTGCGTTTCCGCCTGCGTCATGCCGGCGGTCGGCTCGTCGAGCAGCAGGACCTTGGGGTCCTGCACCATCAGCATGCCGAGTTCGAGCCACTGCGTCTGGCCGTGGGACAGAACGGCGGCCGTCAGGTTGGCCTCCTCGGTCAGGCCGATCAGTTCCAGCGTCTCGTCGACCCTGTCGCGCGACTCCGTCGGGAAGCCGAAACCCAGATTGGCGAAGACGCTCGGGCTCGGGCAGCTCGCGACCTCCAGGTTGCGGCGCACCGAAAGCTCCTTGAAGACGCTCGGGATCTGGAACTTGCGCCCGACGCCGGCCTGGGCGATCGCGTGTTCCGGCTTGTTGGTGATGTCGGTGTCGTAGAGGTAGACGTGGCCGGCGGTGGATTCCGTCTTGCCGCTGATCAGGTCCATCAGCGTCGTCTTGCCGGCGCCGTTGGCGCCTATCAGGACGCGCAGCTCGCCTTCGTCGACGATCATGGAAACCCCGTCGACGGCCTTGAAGCCGGAGAAATCGACGCCGATCGAGTCGATTGTCAGTGCCGCGGTGGCCATCGCGCCCTCCCTATTCGGCCGGCTGGGCGCTGTCGGCGCCGGATTTGTTCAGATCGCCCTCGACAGCCGGGGTGGTGCCGTTCGCCTTGGCGACGATCCAGTCGGCGATGTCGCTGGCCAGCCCGGCCAGGCCGCGCGGCAGGAACAGCACCACCAGAACGAAGATCAGGCCGATGATCGCCTTCCAGGCCTCTACGAAGGCCTCGGTCTCGGAAACCGTTGCCTCGATCGTGTTGATCAGGATCGCGCCGATGCAGGCGCCGAGCAGCGACGACCGCCCGCCGACGGCGGCCCAGACCACCATGGTGATCGAGAAGGCGAGGTCCATGAATGTCGGCGAGGCGAACTCGGCGACGATGACGTAGAGCATCCCGGCGATCCCGGCGATGCCGGCCGACACCGAGAAGAAGAAGATCTGATAGACCGGGACATCGAAGCCCAGGTACCGGGCGCGGCTGTCGCTATCGCGGATCGACTGCAGGATCAGGCCGGCGCGGGTCTCGATCAAAAGCCTGACGAGCACCAGCATCACCGACAGAGCGATAGCGACGAGATAGTAGGTCTCGACCAGATAGGGATCGAACTCGAAACCACCGATGGTCAGCCAGGCGAGGTCGGTCAGGCCGTTGAAGCCGTTGGTGATCGGCTGCGCGTCGATGACGATCAGGCGGACCAGCAGCACGAGGGCGAGCGTGATGATCGCCACGAACACGCCCGAGACGCGCTTCTTGAAGATGATCGTTCCGACAATCGCGGCGACGACGACCGGCAGGATGATGCCCATGAGCGCGCCGAACCACGTCGCCTGAAAGGGGATCCAGAGAAACGAGCCCTTATTGATGCAGCACAGGTCCGTCATGGCGCCGGGCTCGGCGTTCCACAGCATGAAATCGGGAACCGGCGTATCCGAGCCCTGCGCCAGGCTCGTCGGGCTGGCGAGCTTCAGCGACATAGCCAGCATGTAGGCCCCGAGCCCGAAGAACAGGCCCTGGCCGAGATTGAGGATGCCCGCGTAGCCCCAGGACAGCGCGATGGCGATGCCGAGCATGCCGTAGACGAGGTACTTGGCGAAGCGGTTCAGCCAGAACTCGTCGAAGTACAGCGGCAGCGCCAGGATCACGACGATGAAGATCGCGTAGGCCAGAAAGTCGAGGCGCCGCTTGGTGATCAGGGGCTTGGTGATCAGGGGCTTGGTGCTTTGGGGCTTTGTGGCCATCGGTCTAGCGGCCCTTGTAGGAGAACAGGCCCTGGGGCTTCAGCACGATGATCAGGATCACCACGCCGAACACGACCGCCCGGGCGAGAATGTCGTTGGTAACCGAGGCGATGACGCCGTTGATCTCGCCGAGGATGCCGGCCGACGCCACCGAGCCGAGCAGGCTGCCGACGCCGCCCATGACGACGACCATGAAGCCGTCGACCACCATCGACGTGCCCATGTCCGGGAACACGGTCTTGAAGCCCGACATCATGACGCCGGCGACGCCGGCGAGGCCGGAGCCATAGGCGAAAGTCAGCGCGTTGACGCGGTCGACGTCGATGCCGCAGGCCGCCGCCATCGACGGGTTGCGGATGATCGCACGGACCTGCGTGCCGATCGGTGTTCGGTACATCAGGTACCACGTGATCAGCGTCAGGATCGCCGTCACGCCGATGATGAAGGTGCGGTAGGTATTGATCTCGACGGTGCCGATCGAGAAGGCGCCCTGCAGGAAGTCGGGAACGGTGACGTTCTGCAGGCCCGGCCCCAGCCCCTCGACGTGGATCCCGAGGAACGACAGGCCGAATTCGAGGCGCACGGCCTGCTGGATCAGGATGGCGACGCCCCAGGTGGCCAGAAGCGTATCGAGCAGCCGGCCGTACAGCCGTTTGACGACCACACGCTCGATCACCCAGCCGAGGAGAGCGGTGACGATGAACGCCAGCAGGATGGAGGGAATAAGCCCGATGCCGAGCCAGATGCTCGACATCACGGTGGTATAGGCCCCGATCATCACCATCTCGCCGTGCGCCATGTTGATGACGCCCATCGCGCCGTAGGTGATGGCCAGCCCGAGGGCCACGAGCAGCAGGATGGACCCCAGGCTCAGGCCTATGAAGAGAACGTCGATCATGTCGGCACCGCGTGATGAAATGGGGCCGCCGCGCGGGGGGACTCGGTCCGCGCGGCGGTGTTGCCTCAGCCCTTGAGCTTCGAGGTGTCGAGGCCCTTTTCGGTGCAGAACAGCGTGTCCGCCGTCTCGCCGTAGGCGACGTAGGGCAGGGGACGGATCGGCTCGCCGTAGTCGTCGACGATCTTGCCCTGGCCGTCGGCCTGCCATTCGGCGATGCGCGGCGTCAGCCAGGTATGCAGGTTTTCCGGATCCACCTTCACGTTGCCGTTCGGTGCGGAATACTCCTGGCCCATCACCCCGGCGCGGATCGCGTCGGGCGTCGCCTCGCCGGCCTTCTCCAGCGCCTGCTTCCACAGGAACACCTGGAAGTAGGAGGATTCCAGCGCGTGGTGCGTCACCGCCTTCGGATCGTTGACGAACATCCGGTAGCGCTCGATGAACTCGTGGTTGATGTCGGTGTCGATCGCCTGGAAGTAGGGGAACGAGGTGTAGCTCCCGACCGCGTATTCCGGTCCCATGGCGGCGATCTCGATTTCCGAGGTCACCGTCGCGCAGATCGGCAGCTTGTCGTGGGTCAGGCCCTGGTTCTTGAACTCCCGGTAGAAGGCGACGACCGAGTCGCCGACGACGTTGGAAAGCACCACGTCGCAGCCCGACGACTTGATCTTGTTGACCATGGCGCCCCACTCGGAGTGGCCGAGCTCGAGATACTCGTCGGCCACCCATTCGCCGCCGTTGGCCTCGATCAGGATCTTGCAGACCTTGGCCATCTCGCGCGGGTAGATGTAGTTCGAGCCGACGATGAAGAACTTCTTCTTGCCCAGGTTCTCGATGATCCAGGGGATGAAGTTGGAGAGCTGCTGGTTGGGAACGGCGCCGGTGTAGACGACGTTCTTCGAGCACTCGTAGCCCTCGTAGTAGGTCGGGTAGAAGTACAGGTTCTTGCGCTTCTCGAAGACCGGAAGCACCGCCTTGCGGCTGGCCGAGGTGTAGGAGCCGAACACGGTCGGCACCCGGTCCTTGATGACCAGCTTGGAGGCCTTCTCGTTGTAGGTCTTGGGATCGGACGCGCCGTCCTCGACGATCGGATTGATCTGCTTGCCGAGCACGCCGCCGGCATCGTTGATCTCCTGGATCGCCATCAGCGTGGCGTCGGCCAGCGATTTCTCGATGATCGACAGGCCGCCGGTCTGCGAGAACAGCACGCCGACGTCGACGGTGTCGGCAGCAAGGGCGGCACGGTGAAAGAAGTAGGGTGTCGCCAGGGCACCCGCGGTGCCGGCGAGGGTGGACTTGAGGAAGTCGCGACGGTTGATGGTCATGGTTCTAGAACCTCCCGTTCTGAATGGCGCCGGCGTCCTCTGTTCCGCGGGCGCAAGAAATCCCGTTCGCACGATGGCAAGCCACCGTTCGCTGCAGTCCCCGAACTTTCCTCCGGGTGCCGCGGACACGGCCGCGGCTACGCTTGTTTTTCTGGTGTGACGGGCGCCGGCTCCCCTGACGACGCCTTAGGGCTAGGCACAAAAAAACCCGCCAGGTTCGCAAGAACCTGTCGGGCCGCTTCGCCGTGCCGCGTCCAACATCCCTGGTGGGGCGGCGGTGTGATCCCGAGGAGCATTGCTCAACGATTGATCACGACAAAAATCTAACCACGCTTCGGACCGGAGTTCAAGAGGTTTTGCACATTGAGAAGGTCGTGGGCGTTGATTATGGCCGTCGCCATCTCGTCCATGGGGATGCGCTTCGACATCGCCTGCTTACGGATCACCTGATAGGCCTCGTCCTCGCTCAACCCCTGGTTTTCCATCAGGATCGACTTGGCCTTCTGGATCTTCTGGACGCCGGCGAGCTTGCGTTCCACCTTGGCCAGCCGCTTGGCGTGCTCGGCGCGTTCGAGCCACAGGCTGCGGGCGAGCGTCAGGTTCGTCAGCAGGCCGAACGGACGCACCGGCCGCTCGACCACCGCCAGCGCGCCGATCTCCAGGACAACCTGCAGCGTGCTCGGGTTTTCGTAGTCGACCATGGCGATGATCGTCGGCGGCGCGCCATCGTAGTTGCGCGCGAAGCGCAGCACCTTGTCCCGGTTTTCCTGCTCGACGACCAGCATAACCACGTCGCACTGCGAGGGGATGCGGTCGGGCACCGGCCATTGCGCGTCGACCCGGCAGCCGATCCGGCGCAGGTGCTCGGTGACGGTCCGGCCTTCCGCGTCGGCGGGGTGAACGACGAGAACGTTCAGCCCTTTCAGGTCGCGCAGGATCTGGAGTGCCATGCCGGGCCGGCCCTTACAGTCCTGCCGGGGCTGCTGCCGCATGCCACCAGTCGTCCAGGCTGGGGGCGATGAAATAGGGATCGGGCTTCACCCGGATGCCCGGGTCCCAGATGATCTCGAACCGCCGGTCGGCGCCGACGCGGGCCACCTTCGGCCACAGGTAGGTATGGTTGTTCTCGGGGTCGATCTTCACGGATCCCTGCGGTGCCTCGAAGTCGCTGCCGCGCAAGGCATCGAGCACGGCAGCGGGACGATCGGTTCCCGCCAGTGCCAGCGCGTTGGCGGCGAGATGGACCTGGAAATAGGCGGCTTCGGCGCAGGCCGTCACCGGAGCTTCGGCTCCGTACCGTGCCTTGAAAGCCTTGACGAAGCGTGCATTCGCCGCCGTCTCCAGCACCTCGAAATAGGGCGCGGCGGTGATATGGCCTTCCGCTGCCTCGGGCGTCATCTCGGCGATCTCCGCCTCGCTCGTCGTCAGGCTGGCGATCGGCATCGTCGCCGGATCGAACCCGGCCTGCCGGTAGGCCTCGTAGAACAGGGCGGTGCCGGAGCCGACGACGGTCGAGAGGATGACGTCCGGCTCCAGTTTCCCGATATCGGCGATGACCCGGTCGAAATCGTCGATCTTTGCCGACAGCGGCACGTAGATCTCGTCGAGCACCTTGCCGCGCGCCTCCACCACGAGATCGCTCATGATGCGGTTGGATTCGTAGGGGTAGATGTAGTTCGAACCGACCAGCAGGAAGCGGTTGCCGTAGGTCTCCAGCAGCAGCTTGGCGAGCGGAACGGAATTCTGGTTCGGCGCCGCACCCGTGTAGATGCAGTTCTTCGAGTACTCGAACCCCTCGTAAAGGGTCGGATAGAACAACAGCCCGTCGCGCGCCTCGACCACCGGCAGGACCGCCTTGCGCGTGCTCGACATGTAGCAGCCGAAGATCAGCCGGACGCCGTCCTCGGTCAGAAGTTCCTCCGCCAGCCGCCGGTAGGTCTTCGGGTCCGAGGCCGGATCGTAGACGATGGGATCGAGCGGCCTGCCGAGAACACCGCCGGCCGCATTGACTTCTTCTATGGCAAGCAACGTGGCGTTCAGTTCCGTGCGCTCGATGGCGGCGGTGACACCGCTTTGCGAGAACAGGACCCCGACGGGCCACCCGTCGCCATTTCCTTTCCCGAACGGCCGATCGCCGCTGCTGTCCATAGAAACGTCTCCAAAAAAAAACGGCCTCGTCCCCGCACGGGGGTCGAGAGCCGCTCTGCTCGCTTTCCGGAAGCAATGTCGATTCCGGACCTTCGAACCTTATAGCCGGTCGCTAAATGAACGCAATGGGGGATGGCGCGGATAGCCCGGACCGACCAGCGGTGGAGTGCGTTCGTGGGTGACAATCAGCGAACCCGCCTCTAGCCTGACGCGATGTCGAATAGGGATTGGACGGACGCGGAGAATGACCGGATCGTCGCGGATTACTTCGCGATGTTGGCGGACGACGTGGCCGGTCGATCTTATAACAAAGCGGCTCATCGACGAGCGCTTCAGCCGCTCCTGAATAACCGATCGGAGGGCTCAATTGAATTTAAGCACCAGAACATCAGCGCAGTTCTCATAGGCCTCGGTGAAGACCGGATTCCCGGATACAAACCCGCCTTTAATTTTCAGGAGTCTTTGGAAGACGCGGTTGCGCGGTGGTTGGTATCGAATCCGGCTTGGCTGGAACGGCAACCGTCCGCGCATTCGACGAATGGGCTCCAGGAAGTTGAGCAGATTTGGATCGCTCCGCCTCCAACTTTGTCAAACCAACCGCCCCCACAGGAACTGGAACAAATGCAGCGGCTCGCCCGAAAGTTCGATGTGGCAGGCAGGGATGAGCGCAATCGTGTCATAGGCCGCGCTGGAGAGGAACGCGTTTTGGCACACGAGCGGTCGACGCTGAAGGCGAATGGGCGTGACGATTTGGCCCGTAAGGTTCGATGGGTCTCCGATGAGGACGGGGACGGCGCAGGGTACGACATCCACAGTTTCGCCCCAGATGGTCGTCCCCGGCTGATTGAGGTGAAGACGACGAACGGCTGGGAGCGAACCCCTTTTTCCATCACTCGAAACGAACTTGCCGCCGCAAATGAAAGACGAGCCGAATGGTGTCTATTCCGACTTTGGAATTTCTCGCGAGATCCGAAGGCGTTCGAACTCTATCCGCCGCTCGAGGCCCACGTTTCGCTGATGCCGACGACCTTCCTGGCGAGCTTCCAATAAGTACTTCCTTGACCGTTGTTCAGGGGTATCGCAGCGACAGATCATGGTGGCCTAGACGCGGATATCGATGTTCAGCGGATTAGGTTCGGTTCCAAAAAGCTGAGCGCAGAGCAGCGGCAGATCGGATCGATAAACCTAAAATCGTGTCGAATATTCAAAAACGATCTTTCGCTCGTCCCTGACATTGGAGGACGCTGTTCACGGTCCAGTCCGACGGAGGGTCATCGGTGAAGTTCCAACTCGCGATCAACCTTGAGCGCCTTGCCGACGACATCGGTATGGACGAGGTCACCCGGCACACGCTCGACATGGTGCAGATGGCCGACCGCGGCGGTTTCCGCAGCGTATGGGCCGCCGAGCACCACGCGCTGGAAATGACCATCGCGCCGAACCCGTTCCAGCTGCTGACCTGGTGGGGCGAGAACACCGACCGGATCCGCCTGGGAACCGCCGTCGCGGTGGCCGCCTACTGGCATCCGATCCGGCTGGCCGGCGAGGCGGCGATGACCGACCTCCTGAGCGGCGGACGGCTCGAGTTCGGCATCGGCTCGGGCGCCTACCAGCGCGAGTTCGACCGCATGCATGCCGGACTGAAGCAGAGCGACGCCTGGAAGTACATGCAGGAGATGCTGCCGGCCGTCCTCGCCCTGTGGCAGGGCGACTACGCCCATGACGGCGAGTACTGGCAGTTTCCGGTATCCACCTCGGTGCCCAAGCCGGTGCAGACGCCGCATCCGCCGGTCTGGGTCGCCGCCCGCGCCCCCGTCACCTACGATTTCGCGGTCAAGAACGGATACAACATCCTGTCCTGGCCGCTGACCCGGCCGATGTCGGAGGCCGAACTCTACAAGCAGCGTCTCGACGACGCGCTGGCCGCGAACCCCGGCAAGCCGAAACCCGTCTTCGCGATGATGCGCCACGCCTGCGTCTACGACAAGAAGGACGACTGGATGGTGCCGGTGCGCGCCGCGCAGCGCCAGTACGGCCAGTTCGAAAACCTGTTCAAGAACCTCGACGACGTCGTCAACGGCTTCCCGAAGGCGGCGGATCTGGAGTCGATCGAGAACCGCAGCGAATACGATCCGCAGATGCTGAGCGAGAACCTGATGTTCGGCACGCCGGACGAGGTGATCGCCAAGCTGAAGCTTTACGAGGCGCTCGGCGTCGACGAGTTCACCTACTACGCCAGCATGGGCCTTGGTCTGAAGGAGCAGAAGCGCTCTCTCGAGCTGTTCTGCAACGAAGTCATTCCGGCGTTTTCCTGACGCCCCTAATCCAGACGCCGAACGTCTCCTGAGAATACGCGCACGGGAAGCAATCATGTCCGAATTCGTCGAAGTCACCCGCGACGGCCACGTCCTCGAGGTCAAGCTCAACAAGCCCAAGGTCAACGCCATCGACATCCAGATGAGCCAGGAGATCGCTGCGGCCTTCGCCGAATTCCGGGACGATCCGGAGCTGCGCGTGGCGATCCTGACGGCGGCCGGCGAGAAGGTGTTTTCCGCCGGCTGGGACCTGAAGGCGCTGAATGCCGGAGAGACCCAGCTCGACAACTGGTGGGACGACGCCGACTACGGCGAGGGCGGCTTTGCCGGACTGACCGAGAACTGGTCGCTGAACAAGCCGGTCATCGCCGCGCTCAACGGTCTCGTCATCGGCGGCGGTCTGGAACTGGCGATCGCCTGCGACCTGCTGATCGCCGCCGACCACGTCGAGTTCGCCCTGCCGGAGATGCCGCTCGGCATCGTGCCGGATGCCGGCGCGCTGCAGCGGCTGCCGCGGCGCCTGCCGCACAACATCGCGATGGAAATGTTCTTTCTTGGCCGGCGTATGGGGGCTGCGGAAGCCGCCCACTACGGCCTCGTGAACAAGGTCGTGCCCTACGACGACCTCATGACGACAGCCCGGCAATGGGCGCATCAACTGGCCAAGGCGGCACCCCTTGCGTTGCAGTCCGTGAAGGAGGTCATTCGCGGCATCGAATGCGTTCCTCTCGAACAGGCGTTTGCCAAGATGCGGACCGATGAGATGACGACCTACCGCGCCATGCTCAAGTCCGAAGACTCGGCGGAAGGCGTGCGCGCCTTCGTCGAGAAGCGCGAGCCGGTCTTCACCGGCCGCTGACGTCACCGACATAACCCACAGGACACACGACGATGGCGCGGGTGAAGCCGAGCGAAGTCGAGCGCGTAACGACGCTCGGCGCGGGACCGATCGGGGCGGGCTGGGCCGCCTTCTTCCTGGCCCGCGGGTTCAAGGTCACGGCCTATCTCCACTCGCTGGAGGAGACGGCGGCCTTCAACGAAATTCTCGATACCGGCTGGATCAGCCTTGCCGCGCTCGGCCTCGCCGAGGGCGCCTCGCGCGACAATCTCGTCCTCACCGACGATCTTGCCGGGGCCGTGGCCGACGCGCAGTTCGTGCAGGAGAGCGCGCCGGAGCGCATCGATCTGAAACAGGGCCTCTACGCGAGACTCGGCGATCTCGTGCCGGACGATGTGGTGATCGCGTCCTCCACGTCGGGGCTGACCATGACGGAGATCCAGACGGAGTGCCCCTCGGCCGGCCGCACGGTCATCGCGCATCCCTTCAACCCGCCCTACCTTTTACCGCTGGTCGAGATCGTCGGCGGTGTGAAGACGTCGCCGGACGCCGTTGACTGGACTCGCGATTTCTTCGCCCATGTCGGCAAGTCGCCGCTGGTGATGAAGAAGGAGATCCCCGGCTTCGTCGCGACCCGTCTGCAAGAGGCGCTGTGGCGCGAGGCGCTGCACATGGTCGCCAACGGCGAGGCGACGCCGCAGGACATCGACAACGCGCTGATCAACGGTCCCGGCCCGCGCATGGCGGTGCAGGGGCAGTGCATGGCCTTCCACGTCGCCTGCGGCGAGGGCGGCATGGCGACCAATCTCGACCAGTTCGGCCCGGCCCTGAAACTGCCCTGGACGCGCCTCGAGGCGCCCGAGCTGACGAAGGATCTGAGGGATCGCATGGTCGACGGGTGCAACGAGGCCGCCGCCGGCCGGCACTTCGCCGACATGGCCGCCGAGCGCGACCGGGCGATCGTCGGCATCCTCAAAGCCGTCGAGGCGGCCCGCGACGCCACCTAGGTCCGGGGTCAGGCCTTCTCCACGGGTTTCTCGACCTTCGGCTTGTTGATGAACGAGTAGGCCGTACCCGGCCAGGACGGTGCGGGATCGGCCTCCGGCCACGCCTGTCGGTACTCGCTCGGCTTCTTGTCGAACATCCGGCTGAAGCACTGCGAGAAATACGACAGCGAACTGAAGCCGCAGGCCACCGAGACCTCGCGCACCGACATGCGGGTGCTCGCCAGCAGCACCCGCGCGTATTGCAATCTCAGCAGTTTCGAGAACTGCACGATCGTGCAGCCGGTATCGCGCACGAACAGGCGCTCCAGTGTCCGCTGCGAGACGCCGAGGGTCTCGCACAGTTCGGGGATCGGCACCGGGTCCTCGATGTGGCGCTCGAGAAACGTCATCGCCCGGTGGACGTCGGGATGGATGTCGCGGGAGATGCTGCCCGTCGCCTGCCGCTGCGGTGCCTCCGCAAGCCGGCGCGGGTAGTGCATGATCTGGTTCGCGACCTCGATGGCGAGCTGCTCGCCGCAATGGGTCGAGACGAGCTGCAGCATGAGATCGAGCCCCGAGGTCCCGCCGGCGCAGGACATGATGTTGCCGTCGATGCAGAAGAGCTGCTCGCAGACCTCCACGTTGGGGAATTCCTCGGCGAAGCCCGGCCGCCACGACCAGTGCGTGGTGACCTTGCGGCCCGACAGCACGCCGGCGCGGGCGAGCGCGTAGACGCCCAGTTCGATCCCGATCAGGTTCGTGCCGCGGCGCGCGTGCAGATGCAGCCAGCTGTTCAGGCTCTTGTAGTCGTAGTGCTCCGCGCCCCAGCTCGCGAAGACGACGATGAGATCGGGCTGCACGCTGTCGGGATCGGACAGGCCGTTGCACGCGATCCCCATGCCGTTGCTGGCATGGACGTCGCCGGCCTGCACCGCCCGGTACTCCCACTCGTAGAGCGTCTCGGAGGCGAGGTAGTTGGCGATGCGCATCGGTTCGATGAACGTCGTCAGCGTCATCATGTTGAACCGCGGCAACAACACAAGGCATACGCGCAAAGGCTGGTGACTCATCGCTTCCGCACCGTCGGTCAGTCTGTCATGCCGGATCACGCTATTTGACAATTCGCAAACCGAGTATCGAAAAAAAGACAATAAGTTCGAAAAATTTATAAGTGACGCCTCTCGCATCGCGAATGATTTTGACAACATCGCGATGAACGCGGAGGGGATGACGTGAACTACGAAGTGATTGTGACATGCGCGGTGACCGGTGCCGGTGACACCGTCGACCGCAACCCCCACGTCCCGGTGACACCGCGACAGATCGCCGATGCCGCCATCGAGGCGGCGAAGGCCGGCGCCGCCGTCGCCCACGTCCATGTGCGCGATCCCGAGACCGGCAAGGGCTCCCGCGATCCCGAGCTGTTCCGGCAGACCGTCGACCTCATCCGCGACAGCGACACCGACGTCGTCATCAACCTGACGGCGGGCATGGGTGGCGACTGGGTGCCGCATCCCGACGATCCGTCCATGCCCGGCCCGGGCACGGACATGATCGGCGCCGACGAGCGCCTCACGCACATAAAGGACTGCCTGCCCGAAATCTGCTCGCTCGACTGCGGCACGCTGAATTTCGGCAACGACAACAACATCTACATCTCGACGCCGCCGATCCTCCGGCGTATGGCGGCCCTGACCAGGGAATGGGGCGTCAAGCCGGAGATGGAGGTTTTCGATCTGGGACACATCCGGTTCGCCCGCCAGATGGTCCAGGAGGGGCTCATCGCCGATCCGCCCATGTTCCAGATCTGCCTCGGCATTCCGTGGGGCGCCGACCAGAGTGTCGACACGATGAAGGTCATGAAGGACCACCTGCCGGCCGATGCGAGCTGGGCCAGTTTCGGTATTTCGCGGATGCAGATGCCGATGGCCGCCGCCGCCGTCGCGATGGGCGGCAACGTCCGCGTCGGCCTTGAGGACAACATCTTCCTGGACCGCGGCGTGCCGGCGACGAACGGCCAGCTCGTCGAGCGCGTCGTCGAGATCATCGAGCGGATGGGCGCCCGCGTGCTCACGCCGCAGGAGGCCCGCAACAAGCTCAAACTTCGCGGCGCGGCGGCCTGACCCGGTGGGAAGCGACACCATGAAATCCGGACTGTCGATCAGGAGCGTGACGAAACGCTACGGCCCCGTCGTCGCGGTCGACAACGTCAGCCTCGATATCCAGACCGGCGAGTTCCTGACGCTTCTCGGTCCGTCCGGATCGGGCAAGACCACGCTCCTGATGATGATCGCCGGCTTCGGCGACGTGACCGAGGGCGACATCGTCCTCGACGGGCAGTCGATCGCCGACGTGCCCGCCGAGAAGCGCGACTTCGGCATGGTCTTCCAGGGCTATGCGCTGTTCCCGCACATGACCGTGCACCAGAACGTCGCCTATCCGCTGTCGGTGCGGAAGCGGCCGCGCGCCGAGATCGATGCGCGCGTCGCCGAGATGCTGGAGCTGGTTCAGCTCCAGCAGTTCGCCGATCGCAAGCCCGCCCAGTTGTCCGGCGGCCAGCAGCAGCGCGTCGCGCTCGCCCGCGCACTGTGCTTCGCCCCGAAGCTCCTGCTTCTGGACGAGCCGCTCGGCGCCCTCGACAAGAAGCTGCGCGTCGACGTGCAGGCGCAGCTCAAGGATATCCACACCCGCGTCGGCACCACCTTCATCTACGTGACCCACGATCAGGAGGAGGCGCTGTCCATGTCGGACCGCGTCGTGATCATGGACCACGGCAAGGTGGTCCAGGTCGGCACGCCCGAAGAGCTTTACGAAAAGCCGAACTCCGTCTTTTCGGCCGGCTTCCTGGGCAAGAGCAACTTCCTCCGGGACGGCACGGGCGTGCGCGCCCTGCGCCCGGAAAAGATCGAGATCGCCGCCGCCGGCACCGGCACCCATCCGGTCCGCGCCTCCGGCACGGTCGTCTCGGTCACGTATTTCGGTTCCGTGATTTCGTTCCTCGTCGATACCCGCGAGTTCGGGCAGCTCGAAGTGGCTGCCGACTCGTGGCGCTCGCCGGCCCGCTTCTCCGAAGGTCAGTCCGTCGACCTGTCGTGGACGGCGGAGGCGGCGGTCGCCGTCGAGGAATGAGCAAGACTGCGACGTCGCAGACAACAGAGGGGAGAGCGCGGGACTACCGCGCCGAGAAACCTGATCGCTCCACCGAGAGAGGAGAAACAATGCAGGACAATCAGTTCATGAAAGAGACGGTCTACGAGGCCGCTCTCAACTTCAAGCGGGGCAAGCTCGACCGTCGCAGCTTCCTCGTTCTGTGCGGGCTGGCGGGGGTCGCGACCGCGGCCGTCTCCGTCGGCGACGCCCACGCCGCCGCCGACCAGATCGTCTTGTGGAACTGGGGCGGCTCGTCCGAACAGTGCCACGGCGCGGCGATCGGCGAGCCGTTCACGGCCGCCACCGGCATTCCGCTCAAGTTCGACACCTCCGGTCCGCTCCAGGGCAAGATCAAGGAGATGGTGAACAGCGGCAACGTCACAGCCGACATCTGCGACGCCGATGCCTTCGACGCCATCGCGCTGGGCGACGCCGGCTTCCTGACGCCGATCGACTACGGCGTCGTCTCCAAGGACAAGGTCCTCAAGGGCTTCGCCTGGGAGTTCGGCGTCTCCGTGATCTTCTACGGCTATGCCTTCATGTACGACACCGAGGCCTTCGGCGACGCGCCGCCGGCCGACTGGAAGGACTTCTTCGACACCGCGAAGTTCCCCGGCAAGCGTTCGCTCTACAAGTGGGCCAACGGGGCCATCGAGGGCGCGCTTCTCGCCGATGGCGTCTCCAAGGACGACCTTTATCCCTGCGACGTGCCGCGCGCGCTCGAGAAGATCAAGTCGATCAAGGACGACAGCCTGTACTGGGGCTCCGGCTCGGAAGCCCACGACATGATCGTCAATGGCGAGGTGGCGCTGGGCATGGTCTGGCAGAATCGCGGCAAGGCCATCGAGGAAGACACCAACGGCCGCTACAAGCTCGTCATGAACGAGGCGATCGCGATGCCGGGCGCCTATATCGTCCTGCGCGACAACCCGGCCGGCGCCGAGGCGGCGATGAAGTTCATCGCCACGGCGCAGAGCGTGAAGGCCCAGCTCGGGCTGCTCGATTGCCTCGGCATGACGCCGTCCAATCCGGAAGCGTTCCCGGACATCCCGGCCAACATGCTCGACTACGCCATCACCTCCAGCAAGAACATCGACAAGGTCGTTTTCAACGATCCGAAGTGGTGGGCGGAGCACGGCGGCGACACCGTCAACGAGTACCTCGACGCGATCAGTTGATCGCGTGAGCACAGCGGGCCGCGCGGTCTCTTGTCCTTCCGCGCGGCCCAGTCACCCGGAATCCGTTTGGCAGGACTGCCGTGAGAGCGTTTCGTCGCATCAATCCGTACTGGCTGCTGGTATTGCCGTTCCTGGCGATCGTCGTCGTCCTGTATCTCGGGCCGATCGCCAACATCCTGTGGCTCAGCGTCACGGAGCCGCGTCCGGGGCTGGGCAACTACCAGAAACTGTTCGAGAGCGACTCTCTGGCGCGCATCCTGTGGACCACCCTGCGCGTCTGTGTGCTGACGACCATCTTCAGCGTCATTTTCGGCTACATCCTCGCCTACGTGGTCATTCACGCCATCGGCAGCCAGAGCCGCTGGATGCTGAAGCTGATCCTGATTTCCTTCTGGATCTCGGTGCTGGTGCGCACCTTCGCCTGGCTGATGCTTCTCGGCCATAACGGCGTCGTCAACAACGCGCTCCTGTCGATCGGCCTGATCTCCGAACCGGTGCCATTCATGCGCAACGAGATCGGCGTGCTGATCGGCATGGTCCAGTACATGATCCCCTATGCCGTGCTGCCGCTGCTGACCAACATGCAGGGGCTCGACCAGCGCGTCATGAACGCCTCGCGCAGCCTCGGCGCCAGCAATGCGCAGACCTTCTGGCGCGTGTATTTCCCGCTGACCAAGCCCGGGATCGTCGCTGCCTGCCTGCTCGTCTTTATCCTGAGCCTCGGCTTCTACGTTACGCCGGCGATCCTCGGCGGCGGCAAGGTTCTGATGATCGCCGAATACGTCTCGGTGCAGCTCCTCGTGACCCTCCGATGGGGCCTCGCGGCGATGCTCGCCACGCTGCTGCTGGTCGGGGTGCTCGTGCTGCTGTTCATCATGAACCGCTTCATGAAGCTGTCGACCATCTACGGGGGGGCGGGGCGATGAGCGGCAAGCCGGCCTCGCTGCTTCTCCAGGTCGTCGCGTGGATCGTGGTGATCTTCCTCGTCGCGCCGGGTCTGGTCGCGATCCCCGTGTCGTTCACGCCGAACGACTACCTGTCGATGCCCCAGGGCGAGTACTCGCTCCGGCACTTCGCGACCTTCTTCACCGACGGCGGCTGGCTCGGCTCGCTGTGGCAGAGCACGGTGATCGCGCTCCTGACCGCGCTCCTGTCGACCGTCGTCGGCACGCTGTGCGCCGTCGGCCTGTGGCGCATCTCCTCGCGGGCGTCGGAACTGATCCGCGCCTTCCTGCTGCTGCCGCTGATCATTCCGCCGATCGTCTCGGCGATGGCGTTCTACCGGATGTGGATCCCGCTCGGCATCCTCGACTCCTATCCTGGCCTGGTGCTCGCCGACACGATCCTGGCGACGCCGATCGTGCTGATCACGGTGTCGGCGTCGCTGGCGACCTTCGATCCGCGTCTCGAACAGGCGTCGCGCAACCTCGGCGCCTCGATGGGCACGACGCTGTGGCGCGTGATCCTGCCGTCGATACGGCCGGGCATCCTCGCCGGCGCGGTCTTCGCCTTCATCCTGTCGTGGGACGAGGTCGTCGTCGCGCTCTTCATCTCGAAATTCTCCGTCTACACGCTGCCGCGCCGCATGTGGAACGGCATTCGCGAGAACACGGACCCGACCGTCGCGGCGGCCGCCGTCTTCCTGATCGCCATAACGATCATCGTCTTCGTCGTCCTCTCGGTGATGAGCCGAAAACGCGCACCTTCCTAGATCGCAGGGACAGTCACATGAGCATTGCAATCTCGCACGAGAACGAAATCCTGTTGTCTACCGTCCGCTCCTTCATGGAGCAGGAGCTCTTCCCTCACGAGGACGACGTCGACAAGAAAGGCGAGGTTCCAGAAGAGCTTGGCCGCCAGATCGAGGCGCGCGCCAAGGAGGTCGGCCTGTACGCCTCCAACCTGCCCGAGGAGGTCGGCGGCGGCGGCCTGGACAAGACGGCGATGGCGCTTATGGAGCGCGAGTTCGGCAAGACCAGCCACGCGCTGCATTCCTGGATCGCGCGGCCGACCGAGATCCTGCTCGCCTGCGAGGGCGACCAGAAGGAGAAATACCTGCTGCCCTGCGTCACGGGCGAGAAGCGCGAACTGTTCGCCCTGACCGAGCCGGAAGCCGGCTCCGATGTCATGGGCATGAAGTCGAACGCCCGGCGCGACGGTGACGACTGGATCCTCAACGGCTCCAAGCACTTCATTTCCGGCCCCTGCATGGCCGATTTCGCCATCGTCTTCGCCGCGACCGGTGTCGACGAGACGCCGCGCGGGCCGCGCAAGCGGATCACCGCCTTTCTCGTCGACACCGGCACGCCCGGCTTCACCCTGCGCGAGGGCACAAAGAGCGTTAGCTATCGCGGCTACAAGACCTACGAACTGTTCTTCGAGGACGTCCGCCTCGGCCCCGGCCAGATCCTCGGGGAGGAGGGCAAGGGGCTGGAACTGTCCGGCAAGTGGCTCGGCATGGGCCGCATCTGGGTCGGCGCGAGCTGCTGCGGCAAGGCCGAGCGGCTGTCGCAGATCGCCACCGAATGGGCGGCGACCCGCAAGCAGTTCAAGCAGCCGATCGGCCGCTTCCAGGCGATCGGATTCAAGCTCGCCGACATGGCGATCGGCATCCGCACCGGCGACCTGATGGTGATGGATGCGGTGGCCCGTGCCGAGGCCGGCACCATGAGCGATTCCGACGCCGCGATGGTGAAGGTCTACTGCTCGGAAATGCTGAACCGCGTCGCCGACGACACGGTGCAGATCTACGGCGGCATGGGCCTCATGGAGGAATTCCCGGTGCAGCGCCTGTGGCGCGATTCCCGGCTGGAGCGCATCTGGGACGGCACGTCCGAGATCCAGCGCCACATCATTTCCCGCACCATGCTCAGGCCCTATGGCGCATGACCCCGGAGCAGCGTTCGAATTTCGCGCGCCTGCTGTCGCCCCGGCACATCGCCTTCATCGGCGGCCGGGACGCCGAGGTGGCGATCGGCGAGGCGAAGCGGATCGGCTACCGGGGCCGGATCTGGCCGGTCAATCCGCGGCGCGAGACGCTCGGCGGGGAGGCCTGCTTCGCCTCCCTCGATGAGCTGCCCGAGGTGCCGGATGCGGCCTTTGTCGCCGTCCCCGTGGGACCGGCCATCGAGGTCATCGACACGCTGCGCCGGCGCGGGGCAGGGGGCATCGTCTGCTACACGGCGGGTTTCGGCGAGGCCGGGCCGGAAGGCCGCGCCGCCCAGGAGGCGCTCGTCGAGGCGGCCGGCGACATGGCCCTGATCGGCCCCAATTGCTACGGCGTCATCAACTATCTGGACGACGTCGCGCTGTGGCCGTTCGCGCAGGGCGGCCGCTCGCCGGGATACGGCTGCGCGATCATCACCCAGAGCGGCATGCTGTCGTCCGACCTGACCATGAGCGACCGGTCCGTGCCGCTGTCGCACATGATCTCGATCGGCAACCAGGCCGTCCTCACCATGGAGGACGTGATCGACGTCCTGTGCGAGGACGACCGGGTCCGCGCCATCGGCCTGCATATCGAGGGCCTGCGCGATATCGACAAGTTCGCGAGCGCCGCCGTGAAGGCCGCCGGGCTGGGAAAACCCATCGTCGCCCTGAAGACGGGCTCCTCGCAGGTCGGCAAGGCGCTGACATCGAGCCATACCGGGTCGCTGTCGGGAGAGGACGACCTCTACGACGCCCTGTTCGACCGCGTCGGCATCGTCCGGGTCTATTCGCCCGCGCACCTGCTGGAGACCCTGAAGTTCCTGTCGATCGCAGGCGCCCCGAAAGGCAACCGGATCGCCGGGTTCACCTGTTCGGGCGGCGGCGCGACGATGCTCGCCGACCACGCCGAGGAGATCGGGCTCGATTTCCCCGCCCACCCGCCGCAGATCGCGGAGCGCCTGACCGGCCTGCTGCCGCCGATCGCGACGGTGTCGAACCCGCTCGACTACACCACGCCGATCTGGGGGCAGCCGGACGTCACGCGGCCCGTCTTCGAGTCCGCCATCGGGGCCGGCGTCGACGCCGCCGTTCTGGTGCAGGACTACCCGGCCGCCGGGCTGGATGAATCGAAACCCTTCTATCTCGCCGACGGCGACGCCTTCGCCGACGCGGTGCTCGCTGCCGGCGTTCCCGGCGCGATCTGCAGCACGCTTCCCGAGAACTTGGATCGGGCCTCCCGCGACCATTTCATCGGCCGCGGCATCGCCCCGATGCAGGGGCTTCTGGAAACGCTCGACGCGATGAAGGCGGCCGCCCGGTGGGCGGCGATCCGCGACCGGATTGCCCGGGACGTGCCCGGCGCGTTGACGATCCGGCCGGTCCCGGAGCGGCGCAGGCCGATCGACGAAAGCGCGGCGAAGGCGCGGCTCGCCGCCGCCGCCGTGCCGGTTCCCCGGTCGCAGACCTGCGGCGGGGCCGATGCGCCCCGCGCGGCGTCATCGATCGGCTTTCCGGTCGTGGTGAAGATGGTCCACCGCGATCTCCTGCACAAGACGGACGCCGGCGCGGTGCGGCTCGGTCTCGGCTCGGAAGCCGAGGTCGCCGACGCCGTCGCGCACATGCGGACGGCCGTCTCCGCCCGGCAGCCCGACGCGCTGAGCGACATCTTCCTCGTCGAGGAGATGTGCCCGAAGCCGATTGCCGAACTGATCGTCTCGGTGCGCCGCGACCCGCAGTTCGGGCTCGCCTTGACCATCGGCAGCGGCGGCATCCTGGTCGAACTGCTGAAGGACGCGGTGTCGCTGCTGCTGCCGGCCAGCCGCCGCGAGCTTCTCGGGGCGCTGGAGCGCCTGAAGCTCAGCCCGCTGCTCGACGGCTACCGGGGCGGCGGCGCCGCCAACCGCGAGGCCGTCGTCGACGGCCTGCTCGCCATCGCCGGCCTGATGGAGAAGGACGATGGCCGGATCGCCGAGATCGAGATCAATCCGCTGTTCGTCCACGAGGACGGCCTCTGCGCCGTCGACGCCCTGATCCACATGGCAGACGGGCCGTGACGGCAAGCGCCGCACGGCCCGTGTCGGGTCGAAGACCGGAGCGTGCGCCCTAGCGCATCACGAACGGGTTCGCCATCGGCTCCGACGACGTGTTGAGCCACAGCGTCTTCGGCCGGGTGTAATCGTAGATCGCCTGCATGCCGCTCTCGCGACCGTAGCCGGACTCCTTGAAGCCGCCGAATTCGGCCACCGGCGACACGGTACGGTAGGTGTTGACCCAAACGATGCCGGCGCGGACCTGCTTGGCGACGCGGATGGCGCGCGCGCCGTCCTTCGTGAAGATGCCCGCCGCAAGCCCGTGCTTGGTGTCGTTGGCAAGCGCCACCACTTCGTCCTCGTCGCGGAAGCGCAGCACGCTCAGCACCGGGCCGAACATCTCGGTGTCGACGATCTCCATCGACTGGTCGGGGCAGGCGACGATGGTCGGCTCGTAGTACCAGCCTTCCCCAACACCCTCCGGCCGCTTGCCGCCGGTGAGCACGGTGCCGCCCTGTTCGATGGCGCGGGCGACCTGCTCCTCGCAGCAGGCGAGCTGGCCGGTGGTCGCCAGCGGCCCCATCTGGGTTTCCTCGGCCAGCGGATCGCCGATGCGGATGTCCCTGGCAATCGCGATCATCCGCTCCAGGAAGGCGTCGGCGATGTCCTCGTGCAGGTAGAGACGGGAGCCGGCGACGCAGCTCTGGCCGCTGGCGCCGAAGATGCCGGCGATCGACCCGTTCACGGCGCTTTCGATGTCGGCGTCCTCGAACACGATGAAGGGCGACTTGCCACCGAGCTCCAGCGAGACCTGCGCGAAGTTCTCCGCCGAGTTGCGCACGATCTGGCGGGCGGCGTTCGGCCCGCCGGTGAAGCTGATGCGCGCGACCAGGGGATGCGAGGTCAGCACCCGGCCGCACGGGTCGCCGTGGCCGCTGATGATATTGACGACGCCGGGCGGAAATCCGGCTTCCTCGAACAGCTTGCCGAATTCGAGCAGCGGCGTGGAGGCCTGCTCGGAGGTCTTCAGGACGACGGTGTTGCCGGCGGCCAGAGCCGGGCCGATCTTCACCGCGATCAGGAACATCTGCGAGTTCCACGGCACGATCGACGCGCAGACGCCGAGCGGTTCGCGCAGCGTCATGGCCAGCATGTCCGGCTTGTCGATCGGCAGGGTCTCGCCGTGCACCTTGTCGGCGCAGCCCGCGTAGAACTGGAAGAACTCGGCGATGTATTTCGCCTGCCAGCGGGTTTCCTTCAGCATCTTGCCGGTGTCGATCGTCTCGACCCGTCCGAGTTCCTCCGACCGGTCGGCCAGCAACTCGGCGAGCCTGCGCAGGATCTTGCCGCGCTCGACCGGCAGCATCCGGCTCCACGGGCCGGTGGTGAAGGCCTCGTGCGCCGCGCGCACCGCGCGGTCGACATCCTCTTCGGTTGCCTCTGGAACCGTGGCCCACACCGCGCCGGTGGCCGGGTTGATGCTTTCGAAGGCCCCGCCGTCGCTTGCGTCCACCCATTCGCCGTTGATCAGCATCCTGTAGTGCTTGAGTTCGCTCATGCCGGTCTCCCTCGGTCTTCGACCGGAAAAGGCTAGACCCGGCGGCGCCTGGTCCTTGTGATTTTTCGCCACCGGGTGACGCAAAAAATACACTTGTCGCCCGCCGTAACTGGCTAGCTTCATGGGTCAAGGCAGCGAGCGACGGAGGATTGACAGTGTCCGCGAAGAAAACGATTGGCGATCCGATTGTCATCGGCGGCCGGACGTTGTCCCTGTCGCGCGCCGTGCGCGCCGGCGATTTCGTCTATCTGACGGGCCAGATTCCCTTCCGCGACGGCGCCGTGATGACCGACGGCACGGTGGAGGATCAGACCCGCGTGGTGCTGGAGGCGATCCGCGAGACGCTGGCGCTCGCCGGCTGCGGGCTGGAGGACGTCGTCAAGACCATGGTCTGGCTGCCGGATCCCGCCGATTTCCCCGGCTTCGACACCGTCTACGCCGAGTATTTCCCGAAGGACCCGCCGGCCCGGTCGGCGGTCGTCTCAAAGCTTCTCGTCGACGTCCGCGTCGAGGTGGAAGTCGTCGCCTACAAGCCCGAGGGCGCCTGAGATGGGGGACGCCTCGGGTCTCGTCGAGGGGTTTGCCGCCGATGGCACGCGATACCGGTTGCAGCCGGGGCCGGGCCCGGTCGTCGTCCTCGTCCACGGTCTCGGCCTCGACCTCGACATGTGGCGCTTCCAGCGCGACGTCCTGGCCGAAGACTTTACGGTTCTGACCTACGATCTGGTCGGCAGCGGAAAGAGCGCGAAGCCGGCGGAAACGCCCTCGCTGTCGCTGTTCTCCGACCAGCTTGCGCGCCTGCTCGACGCGTTGGGGATCGACAGGGCGGCGGTCGCCGGCTTTTCGCTTGGCGGCATGATCGCCCGCCGTTTCGCGATGGACCATCCCGACCGCCTCTGGGCGCTGGCGATCCTGCATTCCGCCTACAAGCGCGACCAGGCCGCGCACGACGCGATTCAGGCCCGCGTCCACCAGGCGCGGGAGAACGGTCCCCAGGCGACCGTCGAGGCGGCGCTGGGGCGCTGGTTTTCCGAGGCCTATCGTGAGGCCAATCCGGCCGTGATGGACTGGGTGCGCGACACGATCCTCGCCAATGACAAGGCGGTCTATCCCGGCCTCTATCAGGTGCTGGTCGACGGCGTGGACGAACTGGCGGCGCCCGAGCCGCCGATCGCGACCCGCACGCTGGTCATGACCGGGGACGAGGACTACGGCAATTCGGTCGAGATGGCCAACGCGATCGCCGCCGAAATTCCGGACTGCTCCACCGTCATATTGCGCGGTCTCAGGCACATGGCGATGGTCGAGGCGCCGGTGTCCTTCAACGACGTGCTGCTGACCTTCCTGCGTGACGCGAACGGCGCGGTCGCGGCGTGACGGCCACGGTTCCCGAGACCGGACCGGGCGACACGCTGGACGTCGCCAGCCTGCGCAAGGCGTTCGGGCGGTTCGCGACCGGCGTCACGGTCGTCACCGCCCGGCAGCCGGACGGCACGCCGCGCGGCTTCACGGCGAACTCCTTTACCTCGGTGTCGATGGACCCGCCGCTGCTGCTGGTGTGTATCGGCAAGTCGGCGGCAAGCCTGGACACGTTTCTTCAGGCCGGGACCTTCGCGGTCAACATCCTGGCCGAGAGCCAGAAGGACGTCTCGGGCCTCTTCGCCTCGCGCCGGCCGGACAAGTTCGAGACCTGTGCCTGGCGGCCCGGCCCGGCCGGTACGCCGCTGGTCGAGGGGGCGCTCGCCTGGTTCGAGTGTTCGCGCCATGACGCGGTCGATGCGGGGGATCACGTCATCCTGATCGGCCGGATCACGCGGTTCGATCACGCCGACGGCAATCCGCTCGGCTTCTACCAGGGCGGCTACTTCACCATCGGCGTCGAGGACCGGCTCGTCGAGGCCATCGGCCACGGCGCGCATCCGCTGATCGGTGCGGTCTACGAAAAGGATGGCGGCGTCCTGCTCGAGGAGGCCGGCGGGCAGGGCGGGCTCAGGGTGCCCGCCGTGGGCCGCGACGGCCGGCCCGGCACGCTCGCCGAACTGCATCGCCGCTACGCCGGCGCGCCGCTCAGCGGCACGATCGAGTTCGTCTACGCGGTCTTCGAGGACCGCCGCTCGCATTCGGTCGGGATCTTCTATCGCGGCAGCGCCGAGGGCGATGCGCCGGAGGGAACGCGCTTCTACGCCTTCGACGACATCCCGTGGGAGCGGCTGACCGACAGCGCGGAGAAATCGATGCTCGAGCGCTACGTCCGCGAGGCGCGGGCCGCCGGCTTCGCGATCTATGTCGGCGACGAAACGCAGGGCGCCGTGCGCGCCGTTCGATGATTGCTTTGCCGCCGGGCGTGGGACCCGGCGAAGATCACAGACCCGAGGAGTAGAGCGGAATGGACCTGATTATCCGGAAGATCGTCACCTTCGACGAGGACATCCTGCACGAGGGCGAACGTCCGGCGGATCCGCCGCTGCGGATGATCGGCGTCGCCGCCGTCGTCAAGAACCCCTGGGCCGGCCGCGGCTATGTCGCGGACCTGAAGCCGGAGATCAAGGCGTTCGGCCCCAGGCTCGGCTCGATGCTGACCGACCGGATGATCGCGCTTGCCGGAGGCGGCGACAGGATCGAGGCCTACGGCAAGGCGTGCATGGCCGGCACCGACTGCGAGATCGAACACGCCTCGGCGCTGATCCACACGCTGCATTTCGGCAATTTCTACCGCCAGGCGGTGGGCGCCAAGAGCTATCTCGGCTTCACCAACACGCGCGGTCCCGCCAATTCGCAGCTTCAGATCCCGCTGATGGACAAGAACGACACCGGCCGGCGCTCGCACTACCTGACGATCCAGATGTCGATCTACGACGCGCCCGCGCATGACGAACTCGTCGTCGCCTTCGGTGGCGCCACGGGCGGGCGGCCGCACCATCGCATCGGCGATCGTTACCAGGATCTCGCCGAGATCGGCGCGGACATCGAGAACCCCGCCGGCGTTCAATAGGCGGGGGACACGGACCGGCGCCGCACGACGCCGCCAATCAATTCGGATCGAACCGGACGCCGGCGACAATTCTGTCGCCGGCGTTGTCGTATGGGGAGGCCGTCTATCCCCGGCGGCATGCGGACTTGCGGCGATTTCGGAATTTTGTCGATCTATCGGAATATGCCGTTGTGCAGGTGCCGATGAAAATTATTCAGAAAAAACAACGGTATATGTAATTTTCGCATGTATGGGCGCCTGTCCTCCGTCGAAAAAATGTGCTTTTCGTGCGCATAAAATTATGCAAGCGTAGTGCCGCTACGGACAAGCTGTTCTGGGCGGATGGCGCGGCCGTTCCGGCCGGGACCCGGCTCTCACCCTGGGGATGCAGATCCCGACGACCAAACAGCCGAGCGGTCCGGGCGACCTGGCGCCAACGACAAGGCCATAGACAATAACGGAGGTGGACATGGCACTGAAATTCGCCGCTCTCGCGGCTGCAGTCGGGCTCGCAGCAGGAGGGCTCACGGTCGGGATGACCGCGCTGCCGGCCGGCTCCGCGCATGCTGCCGATCCCAAGCCCGGCGGATCGCTCGTCATCCGGATGAACTCGGACATCCGCGGTACCGACGGCTTCAACCGCGATTCCAACACCGACACGATCCTGCACCACATCTTCGAGTCGCTGGTCGGATACCGCGCCGATCTCACCGTCGGCCCGGCGCTCGCCGATCCCTGGGAGATCTCGGACGACGGCAAGACCTATACCTTCACGCTGCGCGACGGCGCCCCCTTCCACGATGGCACGCCGGTGACCGCAGCCGACGTGAAGCGGAGCTGGGAGTGGCGGATGAACCCGGAGAAGGAGTGGCGCTGCGCCTCGGCCTTCGACGGATCGCAGGGCATCGAAGTCGTTTCCGTCGAGCCGGTGGACGACGGCACGGTCGCCTTCACACTCGCCGAGCCGAGCGGCCTGTTCCTGATGCAGATGGCCAATTTCCAGTGCAACAACTGGGTCGCGTCGGAAAAGAACTTCGACGCCGACGGCAACTGGATCGCCGATTCCGCAATCGGCACCGGTCCCTTCACGCTGAAGGACTGGCGCAAGGGCGAATCCATCACGCTCGCCAAATACGGCGACTACACGCCGCTGCCGGAGCCGGCGAGCGGCTATGCCGGTGACCGGACCGCGTATGTCGACGAGGTGAAGTTCCAGATCATTCCGGATACGGCGGTGGCGGAAACCGCGCTCTATGCCGGCGAGGTCGACATCCTGCCCGGCCTGGACGGACAGAAGATCGAGGAAGCCAAGGGCAACGGCATCAAGGTGCTGACGAGCGAAGGCCTGCAGTGGACGCCGATCCTGTTCCAGACCCGCGACGAGCTGATGAGCGATCCGAAGTTCCGCAAGGCGATCGCCCACGCCGTCGACATCAATCAGATCGCGGATGCTCGCACCGGCGGTCTCGTCAAGGGCAACCCGTCCGTCGTCGGCCGCGCGATGGCCTTCTTCGACGAGGATTTCCTTGTCTGGCCGGAGTATGACCCGGCGAAGACGAAGGCCCTTCTCGAGGAGATCGGCTATGACGGCGCCCCGCTGAAGATCCAGACCAACACCAAGTACCAGGGCATGTACGAGAACTCGGTCCTGCTGCAGGCGATGCTGGCCGCCGCCGGCATCAACGCCGAGCTGGAAGTGCTCGACTGGGGCGCCCAGCTCGACAACTACCTGTCCGGCGACTTCCAGGTGCAGTCCTTCGGCTACTCGGCCCGGCTCGATCCCTCGCTGATGTACGGCAAGCTGATCGGCAACAAGGACGATTCCGCCACCCGCCAGTGGGAGAACGACGAGGCCTACGAGCTCTATCTGAAGACGCTCAAGACCACGGACTTCGAAGAGCGCAAGGCGCTGTTCAAGAAGATCCACGCCCTGATGGCGGAGGATGTTCCGATCCTCGGCCTCTACTTCGAGCCGGTCGTCGAGGCGGTCCAGCCCGAGGTCGAGGGCTACGAAGCCTGGGCCGGTGACAAGACGCGCGCCTGGGGCGTCTGGCTCAACGACTGATCGCGGCGGTCTCCTTCGGCCGAAGGCAGTCGAGACGGCGGGCGGTCCTTTCGCCCGCCGTTTTTTTTGTTCATCTAAAATACAAAAAGGAGGCCGTCGCGCGGTCCGATCCCGGAACCGACACGGACGGGGGGCGAACCGAGGGAAATTCAGGCCGGACCGATACGGCCCGAGCCTCGCGCGACGGCGTTTCCAGCAGACGCGTTACGCCCGGGCGAAGGTGCGGTCGAGCAGCATCGCGGCGTCCAGAAGCGAACGGGTATAGGGATGCTGCGGCCGGTCGAAAACGTCGTCGCGGTCGCCGAATTCGACGATTCTGCCGTTCTCCATCACCGCCACCCGGTCGGCGATCTGTTCCACCGCACCGAGATCGTGCGAGACGAACAGGCAGGCGAAGCCGTAGCGGGCCTGCAGGTCGCGGAACAGCGTCAGGATCTGCTTCTGCACCGTCATGTCGAGCGCCGAGACGGGCTCGTCGGCAACCACGAAGGCCGGCCGCCGGACGATCGCGCGCGCAATCGCTACGCGCTGCCGCTGGCCGCCGGAAAGCTGGTGCGGCAGCCGCGCGGCGAAATCCGGCCCGAGCCCAACTTCCTCAAGCGTTTCGCGCACTCTGGCGGCTCGCTCGGCGGCCGTCACACCGGCCTCCAGACGCAAGGGTTCGCCGACGATATCGGCCACCCGCTGGCGCGGATCGAGCGAGGAAAACGGGTCCTGGAAGATGATCTGGACGTCGCGGCGACGCTGTTTCGCGGCCGCATCCGTGCGGTCGCCGAGGGCCGTGCCACGAAAGCGTATCTCGCCGCCGCTCGGCGTCACCAGGCCGACGATTGCCCGGCCGAGCGTGGTTTTGCCTGATCCCGACGCACCGACCAGCGCTAGCGTCTCGCCGGCTGCGACCTGAAGGGAAACGCCGTCGACGGCGCGTTTCGGCCCGGCGCTCGCGAACAGTGTCCGGCGGCCGGGATAATCGATGACGATGTTCTCAAGCGAAATCAGCGGCGCGCCGCCGGCCTTTTCCGGGGCCGCCGGGCCGCGCCGGGGCAGGGCGTCGATCAGGCGGCGCGTGTAGGCGTTCTGCGGATGGCTCAGCACGTCGCGGGTCAGCCCCGTCTCGACGGCATCCCCCTCCTGCATCACCACCACGCGGTTGGCGTAGTGCGAAACCATGCCGAGATCGTGGCTGATCAGCAGCACCGCCGTGCCGTTCTCGCGCGTCAGTTCCACCATTAGATCAAGCACTTCGCGCTGCACCAGTGTATCGAGAGCCGTCGTCGGCTCGTCGGCGATCAGCAGGCGCGGCTTCAGCAGCATGACGGATGCCAGCATGATGCGCTGGCGCATGCCGCCGGAGAATTCGTGCGGATAGGCGGCCAGGCAGCGCTCGGGATCGGGGATCCTGATCCGCTCCAGCATCGCGATGATCCGGGCGCGGATCTCGGCCGCCGACAGCCGCGTATGCAGTTTCAGGCCCTCGGCCATTTGCCGGCCGATCGTCATCGAGGGGTTGAGCGAGACCATCGGTTCCTGGAACACCATGCCGATCTCGGCGCCGCGGATCTTGCGCAGCGCCGCCGGGGGCAGGGCGGCGACGTCGCGAGCCCCGGACCCGGAACCGGGTCCGGCTTCGAACCGGATCGCGCCGGCCGTGACCCGGAGCGGCGGCGGCAGCAGGCCGAGCACGGCGCGCGCCGCCATCGTCTTGCCGGAACCGGATTCGCCAACGATCGCAACGATTTCACCGGACCCGACGGAGAAGTCGAGGCCGCGGACGACGGTTGTCGGCGTATCGCCGACCCCGACGGTGAGGCCCTGGACGTCGAGGATCGTCCGGCCCGGTTCTTCGGCCTTGTCGATCACGCCGCCATCCTCGGGTCGAGCCAGTCGCGCAACGCGTCGCCGAACATGTTGACGCCCAGAAGCGTCACGGAAATGCACAGGCCCGGGAAGATCACCAGGAACGGGGCCTGGCCGATATAGGGGCGGCCGGTCGCCAGCATGTTGCCCCAGCTCGGCGCGGGCGGCGGAACGCCGAGCCCGAGAAAGCTGAGCGCGCTTTCCGACAGGACGATCCAGCCGAACATGGTGGTCGCCAGCACCAGAACCGGTGCGGCGCAATTGGGCAGCACGTGCCGGATCATGGTGGTCGCCTCGGGGTTCCCCATCACCTGCGAGGCCTCGACATATTCGCTTTCGCGGATCGACATCACCGTGCCGCGCACGACACGGACCACCACGGGTGTGTAGGCGATCCCGAGCGCGACGATGATGCCCCAGCGGCTCGCCCCGAACACCGCCATGAAGCCGAGCGCCAGCAGCAGGCCCGGAAAGGCCAGCAGGGCGTCGTTGACCATCATCAGCAACCGGTCGGTCCAGCCGCGGAAATACCCCGCCGCGATGCCGATCGCGAGGCCGAGGGTGATCGAGAAGGCGACCGTGGCGAAGGCGATCCAGGCGCTGGTGCGCGCGCCGTAGAGGAGGCGGCTGAGGACGTCGCGCCCGAACTCGTCGGCACCCAGCCAATGCGCGGTAGAGGGCCCCTGCAGGCGGGCCTTGAGGTCGAGCGCCAGCGGATCATACGGCGCAAGGTACGGACCGAAGACGGCAACCGCGATCAACAGCGCCACGATGGTCCCGCCGAGAACCCGGTTGACGCGCAGACGGGGAAGATTGAAGGCGGTCGCGATCATGCCGTCACCCGCGGGTCGAGCAGCGGATAGACGAGATCCACCAGCAGGTTGACCGCCACATAGACGAAGGCGATGTAGAGCATGCAGCCCTGAACGACGGGATAGTCGCGGGCATAGATGCCGTCGACGAGCAGGCGGCCGAGACCGGGGATAGTGAAGACCGTCTCGATGACGGCGATGTTGGCGAGCAGGCTGCCCAGGATCAGGCCGATCATCGTCCAGGTCGGCGCAAACGCGTTCTTGAAGGCGTGGCGCCAGATCACCGCGGGTTCCGACAGGCCCTTCGCGCGGGCATGGGTGATGTAATCGAGGCGAGCGACCTCGATGGTGCTCGCCCGCGCCATGCGTGTCAGCGGTCCGCTCTCGTGCAGGATCAGGGTCCCCACCGGCATCAGGATCGCCAGCAGGGCATCGCCGAAGTTCTCCGAAAACGGCACGTAGCCGACGATCGGCAGCCAGCCGAGCTTGAGGCCGAAGATCAGCAGGAACATCAGCCCGAGCCAGAAGCTCGGGATCGACAGGAACAGCGTCGAGGCGGCGATCACCGTGTAGTCCGGCCAGCGATCCTGACGCCAGGCGGCGACCATGCCGGCGGGAACGGCGATCAGCACGGCGAAGAACACCGCGATCAGCACGATTGTCGCGCTGATCCGGAACTTGTCGATAATCAGCGGCAGGACCGCCTGTCCCGTTGTGATGGAATGGCCGAAATCGCCGGTCAGGACGTTGCCGAGCCAGACGCCGAACTGCACGACGATGGGCTCGTCCAGCCCCATGCGGTGCTTCATCGCCGCGACCTGCTCGGGCTCGGCCAGATCGCCCAGCATCAGCGATGCCGGGTCGCCGGGCACCATCCGCATCAATACGAAGACGGTGATCGCGACGATCAGCAGGGTCGGGATGGCAGTTGCCAGTCGCGCAAGGATGAAGCGGCCCATCGGCGTGTGTCCGCTGTCGAAGGCCGGGCCGCCGCTCAGGCGGCGGCCCGGACGCCTTCGTCCATTTCGAGGGTGTAGGTCGTGAACGTGTCGTTGATCGCCGGCAGCGGCGCAACCTCCAGTCTGCCCAGCGCCGGCTCCATAACGATCATGGCGACGGTGGCCGACAGATTGCCGCGCTTGTTTGGCAGCGGCGGACGGCAGACGGCGTAGGGGCTTGCGAAGGAATCGAATAGCGCGGTCTTCAGGTCGGCCGCGGTGATCTTGCCGAGCCGCGGCGTCAGGTGGCCGGCGACGCGGGCGTCGCGATACAGGCTGTCCGGCGTCGCCTCGATACCGGTTTCCTTCACCTTGACCCGCGCGGTCGGGCTCAGCCAGTGGTTGGCGTGCACGATCAGGCCATTCTCCGGATAGAGTGGAAAGGCCTCGTCGGGCGCGCATTCGAGGTCGATCCCGTAGCCCTCGGCCGTGCTCATCATCATGTTGTTGGAGCCCGATTTCGGCGTGATCGCAATGACCTTGAGCGCCATGGCGAAATGCTGCGCCTCCAGCGCCCGGCGGCGGATCAGCGGCAGCGGAATGCCCAGCTCCCGGTAGTCGCGCTCGCATTCGAGGTAATTGGCCGTGATCGCCAGCCCGGCGGAGTTGAAGCCGCTGCGCGCAAGGCCGCCGGCTTCCGTATAGGTCAGGATATCCGGCCCATCGTCGCGCCTGATCCTCAGTACGATCGAGGTCTCGGCGCATTCGGCCCGCCAGTCCCAGTTCTGCCCGTGGATCAGGTTGCCGTCGCGCGTTGCCTCGGGAAGGATCAGCGCGCCGGTACAGCCGTCCGGCTCTTCCTCCGAGACGCCCTTCTGCCGGTGGGCGAGCTGCAGCACCTCGGTGCGCGCGTTGACCAGTGCAACGTCGTGCAATCCGCAGCCCGCCCCTTCGGCGATCCCCCGCATCTCCTCGATCAGATCCGGCGCCCAGTCTTCCATGCGCGGCAGGAACTCCTCGACCAGCGCATCGACCTCTGTCTTCGAGAATCCGATGTCGCCGAGCTGCTCCGTGTACAATGCGACAGACCCCAGAACGCGCTCGCGGGCCCCCTCGCCATGCTGACGACCGCGTTCCCGGATGCTGCCGCTCACGTCGACAAGCGGTATTGAATTAGGCTGTGACATCGATTCCTGAAGCTCTTGCTGACACTGAAAGTGACTATAACGCATTTTGATTGACTGAAAAGCGTAATGTTATGTGTGTTGATCCTCAAGGTGGGGGTGTGCACAGGATTATTCGGGCATAAAAAGCATTCGGGCGCGCCTGGGCAGATTGGGGCGACGCCCGAGACGGGAATGGACAGGAGCCGAGATGGCCGAGCGGAACCGGACGGGTGGGCATGAGATCGAGGCCGCGAGCCCGCTGCAGCGGGAACTGGCCCGCAAGGTGCTGGAAAAGATGCGCGACGAAGCCTGGCCGGTCGGAACGCGCGTTTCGGAACAGGACCTGGCGCAGGAATTCGGAGTCTCGCGATCGCCCGTCCGCGCCGCCCTCGACCTGCTGGCGGGGCAGGGTGTATTGGCAGCGATGGGCAAGCGCGGTCTCAGCGTCGCCGAAGATGTGTCCAGGCTCGATATCGAGCAACTCGTCCCGACCTCACCGCTGGAACAGCTGTTCGAGACGATGATGCGCGATCGCGCCACGGGGAAGTTGCCGCAGGATATCTCCGAGGCCGAGCTCATTCCCCGCTACGGGGTCTCACGCGGCGTTGTCCGAAAGCTGCTGATGCGCTTCGCGGCAGAAGGCCTCGCTCAGCGCATGCCCGGCCACGGCTGGCGCTTCGTCGATACGCTCGAAAGCGACGACGCGGCCAACGAGAGCTACGAGTTCCGGATCGTTGTCGAATGCGCGGCCCTGCGGTCGCCGGGCTTCTCCGCCGACCCGGAAAAGATCGCGCAGATCCGACGCGCGCACGAACGTATCATGAAGGCCGGCCGCAAGGACGTCGGCGGCGACGAGTGGTTTCGCGCCAACGCGTCCTTCCACGAGTTTCTGGCGCAGTGTTCCGGCAACCGCTTCTTCCTGCAGGCGGTGCGTCAGCAGAACAGCCTGCGGCGGATGCGCGAGCATTCCGTCTACTACGACCTGCCGCGCGCGCGCATCGAGCAGTCCTGCCGCGAGCACCTGCAGGTGCTCGATGCGATCGAGGCGGGTGATCTGGACTGGGCGGAATCGCTCCTGCGCCACCATCTGCGCCAGGCGGCTGACTAACCCGGGAGTGCCGGATCGGCGGTCCAGTAACGGATCGTATCCGCAAGGTCGTAGGTACACGTGAAGCCGAGGTCCCGCTCGGCCGCGGCGGTCGAGGAAGGGGCCGGGCGCAGATGCGGAAAACCGGCGAAGCCAGTCGAGACGGGCTCGGGAACCGAGACCTCCAGGTCCGGATAGACGGCGCGCGTCGCCTCTACGAATTGGTCGAGAGTGACCATCGAGCCGGGCGCAACATTGTAGATGCCTTGGGTGATATCGGTTGCGTCGAGCGCTGCGACGGCGGCGCGGGCGCAATCGCGCGCATCGACGAACTCCTCTGCGCCCGCCCATAACAGGAACGGATCGTCGAGAATGACCGGGATGCCTTTGCGTCCGCCCTCGGCCAGACGTGCCAGAAGTTGTCCCGGAACGCTGGTCGGCGGGTCGGCTCGTCCACCAAGGACGGCGGCGAAACGCAGGGCCACAGCGTCGACGCCGTAGAGCGCGCGATAGAGCAGGGTCAGGTGCTCGCCGAACAGCTTCGTTGCCGCATAGATGCTCGCCGGCCGTTCCGATACGAGGTGCAGCGGCAGGTCCTCCTCGATCGGGCTGGCATCATGTCCGGCGAACGCGGTGTAGCCGACCGTTGTCGAGCTGGCACACACAACGCGCCGGATCCCGTGCTTGCGTGCGGTTTCGAGGATGGTCGCGGTGCCGACGGCGTTCACGTCGACACCACGCACCGGCGCGCGCCGGATGCCCGTCGAGAGCATCGCGGCGGTGTGGACAATCCGGGTCACCGAATACTCCGCGATCAGCGAGTCCAGCCGTCGCGCGTCGGTGACGTCGGCTTCCTGGAATATGATTCCGCCGGCGTCGTCATGCGTGGTGTCGGATCGAACGATGTCGCTGAGCACGACCTTTTCGCCGCGCGCCGCCAGCAGCTCCGCCGTCAGGCTGCCGATTACGCCGGCACCGGTGATGAGCGTGGTCATCTGGACGACCGGTCAGCCGACGGCCACGTCGAAGACGACGTGATAGACGCGGCCCTCGAAGTCGCCCATTCCCTCCTTGATCTTCTCGCGAACGGCCGTCCGCGTCTCGCTCGCCAGTGCCGCGTTCATCGCCTCGATCGAGTCGAAGTAGAGGTCGAAGATCATGTAAAGCGACGGTGCACCGTCGTCCTTCTCCGCAATCTTGCGCAGTGTCACGGTGCGGATGCCGGGATACGTGCCGATCGCCGGAACCACGACATCGCGCATATGGGCGTCGAAGCGCGGCTGCGCGGCCTCCTGGACCGTACCTTCGAGGATCGCGGAGCGGATGATCATGCGGGTGTCCCTTCGTCTGCCTCGCCGTCGAGTGCCATCAGCCGCGCCACGGCGGCCTCCGTCCGCGACAGGTGTTCGTCCATCAGGGCGGTCGCCTTGCCGACGTCGCGCGCCAGCACGGCTTCCATGATGCGTTCGTGCTCCGCGTTGAGATCGCGCACGTCGGCGGCGATTTCGCGGTGGAATAGCAGGCGCACCTTCCGGTAGCGCTCCGAATGGTCCACCAGCGTGTTCCAGAAGTTGAGAAGCCAGCCGGAATCGCAGGCCGATACCAGCGACAGGTGGAACTGGCGATGCCGCGCCTCCCAGTCGGTGGCCGTCTCCCGGTCGTCCGGGGATGTCGGCAGCGCCGCGCGCGACAGCAGGTGCATCGAACTGATCACCTGCGCCTCCCAGGTCTCGTCGCCCAGCGCCATCGAGCGCTCGAGGCAGAGCCGCTCGATCGACCGGCGCGTCTCCATCAGGTCGGCGAACTCGGCCATCGACGTTTCGCGCACCCGCGCGCCGCGATGGCTCTCGTTCAGCACGAGGCCTTCGGTCGCCAGCCGCATCAGCGCTTCGCGGATCGGCGTCAGCCCGAGATGGTAGCGCGCGTTCAGCTCCGCAACGCGCAACCGCTCGCCGGGCATCAGGTCGCCATAGAGGATCTCGCTACGCAGCATCTCGTAGGCATTGGCGGTTTGGGGGACGGTCTGCGGTTTCCCGGCGGATGTCATAGAAGACTCATTTTTCATATTGACTTCCGGATTTTATAAAATCATCGTTGTTTCATATCAAGTGAATTCCGGCGAACGGGCCCGACGGCGACAGCAGGGAGTATGCATGGCTTCTCGGTTCGAACAGGTTTCTCCCTGGGCTCTGGCGACGGTCGGCGATACTGCCGCGCCGATCGCCTGTCTGGAAGTCGGTGGCCGCCTCTACAGGCTCGACAAGACGCTCGAGCGAGCGGGCGCTCCTGCGGTCTCGTCCGTCGTCGAGCTGTTCCAGGACTGGGAGACCGCGAGCGCCGCGCTCGACCGCGCCGCGGCGATGGTCGATGAGGCGGACCTGGTTGAGGCCGGTACCCGGCTCGCTCCGCTGCTCTATCCCGGCAAGGTGCTGTGCGCCGGCGCCAACTACTACCGCCACCTCGCCGAAATGGGTGTCGAGGACCTGAGCAAGGAGGGGCAGCGCCTGTTCTTCTTCTTCAAGCCGGCCCGGAACGCGGTGGTCGGCGAAGGGGAGACGGTTGCGATGCCGCTCGACACGAAAGCGTTCGACTGGGAAGTCGAACTCGCCGTCGTCATCGGCAAGACGGCCCGCGCGGTGACACCGGAGGAAGCGCTGTCGCATGTCGCCGGCTACACGGTGGCCGTCGATTTCTGCGCCCGCGACCTGAATCGCGCACCCGAAACCTTCTACAAGCTCGACTGGGTCGCCGGTAAGGCACAGGAGACCTGCTGTCCGCTCGGCCCCCGCCTGATACCGGCGTCCGCCGTCAGCGATCCCCAGGCGCTGGCGCTGCGTCTGGCCGTCAATGGCGAGACCAAGCAGGACGACACGACAGGCGACATGATCTTCTCGGTCGCCGAGCAGATCGCGACGGCCTCGCGGATCATGACGCTCGATCCCGGCGACGTGCTGCTGACAGGAACGCCCGCCGGCGTCGGTGCGCCGAAGCAGACCTTCCTGTCGGTCGGCGACACGGTCGAGGCGGAGATCGAGGGTATCGGCACGTTGATCAACATCATCCAGCAGCCCCAAACGGCCTGACGGCAAAGACGGCCTGAAGACAACGACGGCCGGACGCCGTCAGCCTTCGGAAAGGCGCCCGGGACAAGGGCGCGACAAACCCGACGAACGACATCGAAGAACCAGAGAGAGGACGATATGGAACACCACCGCACCCCGAAAAGCAGGAACCTGGTACGGCGCGCGACGGCGCTCGCCTTCGGCGCAGCCCTCGTAGGCCTGCTGCCGCTCGCCGCGACCGCGGCTGATGCGGTCAAGATCCGCATCTCGTCGCCGGCTCCGCCCAGCGAGATTCTGTCGCAGTCGATGACCATCCTTAAGGCCATCCTCGACACGACGGCGCCGGGCGAATTCGACGTCTCGACGCATCCTGGCGGCACGCTGTTCAAGCAGGGCACCGAAATCCCGGCCATGCAGCGCGGCAATCTCGAGATGAACACGCTGGCCACCTTCGAGGTCGCGCAGTTCGTCGACGAACTGTCCGTCTTCAACGCAGGCTACCTGTTCGACGACTACGACCACCTGCGCAAGGTCTGGAGCGGCCCGATCGGCGACGACTACAAGGCAAAGGTTCTCGAGGAGATGGATGTCCGCATCCTCGCCGACTGCTACCTCGGCACCCGCGAGGTCGCCATCAATCAGGTCCGCAACGTCAAGACGCCGGAAGACCTGAAGGGCGTGAAGCTCAGGATGCCCGGTGCGCCGGACTTCCTGCTGCTCGGCAAAGGCCTCGGCGTCGATCCGACCCCGATGGCGATGTCCGAAGTCTATCTCGGGATGAAGGCGGGCACCGTCGACGGCCAGGACAACCCGCTGACGATCACCCGCGCCGCCAAGCTTGACGAGGTGACCAAGGAAGTCGTGCTGACTGACCATATGGTGCAGAACATTTTCTACGCCATCGCCGAGTCGGCCTACCAGAAGATGACCGCGGACCAGCAAGGCAAGCTCACGGCAGCGGCGACTGCTGCCTGCGCGTGGAACGATGCCATGCGTCTTGCGGACGAGAAGAAGCAGGCCGAGTACTTCGCCAGCGAAGGCATCGTCGTCAGCAAGCCGGACCTCGAGACCTTCCGCGCCAATATGGCCAAGGTCTATGAAGAGGAAGGCCGCATGGCCGACTGGCCGGCCGACCTGATGCAGAAGATCCGCGACACGAAGTAAGCCGCGGATTCGGAATGAACCGACGGGAGGGGGAAGCGACATGACCGGCAAGCGTGCTTCCCCCTTTCGCGTCATCGGAAAGCTCGCCGAGATCGTAGGCGTCGTCATGTACGCGACGATCTTCCTGACCTTTCTCCTGCAGATCGCCGCCCGTTACGTGTTCAGCTGGCCGCTCGGCTGGCCCGACGAACTGATCCAGACGCTTTTTGTCTGGGTCGTCTTCTGGGGCGCGGCGTTCATGGTCCCGTACCAGAAGCAGATCTCTTTCGACCTGCTACACCGAGCCGTTCCGGCCCGCCTGCAGCGGCTTGGCGACTATGTATCCATCGCCGTCAGCATCGCGTTGCTTGTCGCGGCCATGCCGGTAACCGTCGATTTCATCATGTTCTCGAACAACCAGGAAACGCCGGTGCTGGATATCCCGTTAAGCTGGGTCTACGCGCCGATGGCCCTGTTCCTCGCCGCAACCGCCGTGCGTATGGCGCTGGCGATCCGCGACATCGCCCGCGGCGAAACGCCCGCGGCGCCGGCGGAATGAGAGGGAGGCACAGGCGATGACCACCGGCATGCTCGTCCTTCTGTGTGTCTTCGCGGGCCTCGCCGTCCTGCGGATTCCCATCGGCATCGCCATGATGTGCGGCGGGATCTCCTACCTGCTCTGGACGGGGCAGGATGTCGGCCTTCTGGTCGATCAGGTCGCCGGACGGCTTTATTCCAGCTACACGCTGATCGCGATTCCGATGTTCATCTTCGCCGCCAACGTAATGAACGCCGGCACGATCACCGACCGGATCGTCCGGGTCGCCGCCTTCGTCTTCGGCCGGCTGCCGGGCGGCGTCGCCCACGCAAACGTCGCCAGCTCCGTCGTCTTTTCCGGAATGAGCGGCAGCGCCGTTGCCGATGTCGCCGGGCCGGGCCGGGTCATGATGGAGATGATGACCCGCGACAAGCGTTACACGCCCGGCTTCGCCGGCGCATTGACTGCCGCCTCTGCCACGATCGGGCCGATCATCCCGCCGTCGATCCCCGTCGTGCTCTATGCTGTCGTCTCCAACGCCTCCGTCGGCGCGTTGTTCCTGGGCGGCATCATCCCCGGCGTTCTGATGGCCTTCGGGCTGATGGTGGTCATCGCCTTGATCGCACGCCGACGCGGTTACGAGACGGCGCCAAAGGCGAGCCTGAGGGAGTATGGCCGGGCGTTCCTCGATGCGGCTCTGCCGTTGATGATGCCGGTGATCCTGCTTGGCGGCATCTACCTGGGCGTGACGACGGCGACCGAAGCCGCGTCCGTTGCGGCGCTCTATGCCCTGTTGCTCGCGATCTTCGTCTATCGCACGCTCTCCTGGCGCGGCCTCTACGACAATCTTGTCATGACGGTACGCGACAGCTCGATCGTGGCGATCACCATCGCAGGCGCTTTCATCGTCAATTTCGCCGTCACGAACGAAAGGCTGCCTGACGCGCTGGCCGGCTGGCTGCTCGGACTGGACCTGCCGCCCCTGGCGCTGCTGGTCGTGATCAATATCCTGTTCCTGTTGCTCGGCTGCCTTCTCGACGTCTCGGTGATGCTGCTCGTGCTGGTGCCGCTGCTCGTGCCCGCCGTCATCCTGTCGGGCATCGACCTCGTGCATTTCGGCATCGTCATCATCATCAACATCATGATCGGGCTGGTGACGCCGCCCTACGGCATGCTGCTCTTCGTCATCTCGTCACTGACCGGCGCGGACCTGAAGGACATCATTTCCGAGATCTGGCCCTTCCTGGGCGTTCTGGTCCTCGTTCTGTTCCTGCTCGTCCTGTTCCCCGGCCTCGTGCTCTGGTTGCCGCAGACGCTCGGGTTCTGACGGCAAAAGGCAGGCCATGACCGACACGCGCAAACGCACCGCTTTCGTGACCGGCGCCGCTCAGGGGATCGGCCTGGCCATCGTCGAGGCGCTGGCGCGGGACGGGATCCGGACCGTCGGCATCGATCGCAATGCCGAGCGACTCGCCGCGGCCGTCGCCGATCTGACCGCACATGGCCTCGACGTCGTCGCCGGGCCCGCCGACGTGTGCGACCGGGAGGCGATCGCCGCCATCCTCGATGCCGAAGAGCGCGTCGACATCGTCGTCACCGCAGCCGGCGCCTACTGGGACCGGGCGTTTGCCGACGTCACCGAGGATGACTTCCGCAAGATGATGGAGGTGAACGTGATCGGCACCTTCGTCATCGCGCAGGAGGCGGCGAGGCGCATGGGGGAGGGTGGCCGCGTCATCACGATCTCCTCGCGCGGCGCGCTGGGGGGAACACGGTTCGCCCATTACGTGGCGTCGAAGGCGGCGGTCGTCGGCCTGACCCGGGCAATGGCGATGGAGCTTCGCGACAGGGGCATCACGGTGAATTCCGTCGCACCCGGCTTCACCGACACGCCGATGACCCGCTCGGCGCCGGACGAAATATTCGCCGCCTGGGAGAAGCTGGAACCGCGCGGCCGCGCCGCCAGCCCCGCTGAAATCGCCTCCGCCGTCGTCTATCTGGCCTCCGATCAGGCGGGATTCGTGACCGGGCAGTGTCTGTTCGTGGACGGCGGCAAGTCGCTCGGCGGACTGTCTCTCTAACCATCCCGCCAGGCGGATGCCGCCGATAGACTCCAGATTCCCCTCCCGTCTTGTTTGACGGGTGGCGGAAGCGGTCTCCCGCGCCTCGCGCAAGGACTGGTTCTTTGGTATCGACGCGCTACGTCTGGTTGTAGGACTGGCAATCAGCTAAGCCCGGGTCAAACCCGATTGGCGATAGGCTCTTCGCGGTCGGGCCTCTCCGGCTGACCGGAACCGGGTAAACCCGCCCGTAAGACTATTCGGCGGAGGATCGAACGAAACCAGTTCGTCAGCGTTGTCCAGCAGGAGAACGGCAATGAGTGCGACCATGTCCCGAAAGAACCTCCTGACAAAGCCGATTTTCGCTTGGGCGAAGTCGGCTTTACCGTCCATGTCCGAAACCGAACGAGCCGCAATCGAGGCGGGAGAGGTCTGGTGGGAAGCCGACCTCTTCTCCGGCAACCCGGACTGGGGCAGGCTCCTCGACGTGGCGCCGGCGACGCTGAGCGAACGGGAACAGGCCTTTCTCGACGGTCCGGTCCGCGACCTGTGCGCGATGATCGACGACTGGAAGGTGACCTGGGAAGATGGCGACCTGCCGCCCGAGGTCTGGGATTTCCTGAAGAAAGAGAAGTTCTTCGGGATGATCATTCCCGAGGAATACGGCGGTCTCGATTTCTCCGCCTACGCCCAGTCGGAAGTGATCCGCATGCTGTCGACGCGCTCCGTTACGGCGGCGGTGACGGCGATGGTGCCCAACTCGCTCGGGCCGGGTGAACTGCTGATGATGTTCGGCACCGAGGCGCAGCGGAAGCACTGGCTTCCCCGGCTCGCAGACGGGCGCGAGGTGCCCTGTTTCGGCCTGACCAGCCGGGAAGCCGGCTCGGACGCGGCGGCCATGGTCGACAGCGGCGTCGTCTGCCGCGGCACGTTCGACGGCAAGGACGTGCTGGGCATCCGCCTGAACTTCCGCAAGCGCTACATCACCCTGTCGCCGGTCGCCAGCGTGCTGGGGCTAGCGTTCAAACTCTACGATCCCGAAGGACTGCTCGGCGGCGAGAAGGAGCGTGGGATCACCGTCGCGCTGGTTCCCACCGACCTGCCAGGCGTCAAGCGTGGCCGACGTCATTTGCCTGGTTTCCAGTTCTTCCAGAACGGGCCGATCGAAGGCGAGGACGTCTTCGTGCCGATCGACAACATCATCGGCGGCGAGGTGCAGGCCGGCAACGGCTGGCCCATGCTGATGGCGGCGCTGGCCGCCGGGCGCGGCATCTCGCTGCCGTCGCTGTCGGCGGCCGGTGCGGCCTTCGCCGCCCGCACCACCGGCGCCTATGCCCGGGTCCGCACCCAGTTCGGCCTGCCGGTCGGCAAGTTCGAGGGGGTGCAGGACCGCATCGGCAAACTCGCCGGCACCGCCTATCTGCTCGACGCCGCCCGCCGCCTGACCTGCGCCGGCATCGACGAGGGCCACGCGCCCGCCGTCGTCTCGGCGATCATGAAGGCGCACGCGACATACCGCATGCGCGACGCCGTCATCGACGCGCTCGACGTCCATTCCGGCAAGACCGTGATCGACGGTCCGCGCAACTATCTCGGCAGCCTGTGGCGCGCGATCCCGATCGGCATCACCGTCGAGGGCGCCAATATCGTCACCCGCAACCTGATCATCTTCGGGCAGGGCTCTATCCGCTGCCATCCCTGGCTCCTGAAGGAGATGGAGGCGCTGCAGGAACCTGACCAGGACAAGGCGCTCGAGGCCTTCGACACGGCATTCTGGGGCCATGTCGGGCACTCGACGAAGACCTTCTTCCGCGCCGTCGGCCGCAGCTTCACCGGCGGTCTCTTTGCCCCGGCACCGGATGCCGGTGCGGTGACGGCGCACTACCGGCAGCTTGCCCGCTACGCCGCCTGCTTCGCGCTGACGTCCGACATCGCGCTGCTGACGCTCGGCGGCGGTCTCAAGCGCAAGGAGACGATCTCCGCCCGCCTCGGCGATATCCTGTCGGAGCTCTACCTGCTTTCCGCCGTCCTCAAGCGCTGGCAGGACGAGGGCCGCCAGGATGCCGACCTGCCGCTCGTCGAGTGGTGCATGGCCGAGGGCATCGCCCGCATCCAGCGCGCCTTCGACGAGGTGCTCGCCAACTTCCCGAACCGGTTCGCCGCCGGCACGTTACGCGCGGTCATGCCGATGGGCCACGGCCGCGGCGCCTCCGACGCGGTCACGCAGGCCTGCGCGCAGATCCTCATGGAGCCGTCGGCCACCCGCGACCGCCTGACGTCGGGCCTGTTCCTCGGCCTGGAAGGCGACAGCGTCCACACGTTGGAACTGGCCTTCGACGCTGTCATCGCGACAGAACCGGCGCGCCGCAAACTCAAGGACGCGAAGGTCGATCTCGACGAGGGCCTGTCGCAGGGCATCGTCACCGAGGCCGAGGCCAAGGCCCTGCGCGAGGCGCAGGCGCTGGTCGACGAGGTCATCGAGGTCGACGACTTCCCCGGTGACGAACTCGCCGGCGCGAAGCCCGGATCGCACCGCAAGGAAGCGCGGAAGACGGCCACCACGAAGAAGTCAGCCGTGAAGAAGGCGCCCGCGGCCAGGACATCGGCGCGCAAGCCGACCACGACGTTGAAACCGAAGGTGGCGGCGAAGTCCCGATCCACGCCGAAGCGGCAATCGGCTGACGAGGTGGACAACGCATGATGACCGACCGGCCCGTCTTCATCGTCGACGGGGCCCGCACCCCGTTCCTCAAGGCCCGCGGCGGACCCGGCCCCTTTACGCCGGTCGATCTTGCCGTCCAGTGTGGCCGCCCGCTGCTACTGCGCCAGCCTTTCGAGCCTGAGGAGATCGACGAGGTCATCCTCGGCTGTGTCAATGTCATCGCCGACGAGATGAATCCCGCCCGCGTCGCCGCCTTGCGGCTCGGCATGGGCATGCAGATGACCGCCTATACGGTGCAGATCAACTGCGGCTCGGGCATGCAGTCGATCGACAGCGGCTACCGCAACATCCGCGAGGGCAAGTCCGAGCTGGTTCTCGCCGGCGGCGCCGAGGCGCTCAGCCATTCGCCGCTTGTCTTCAGTAACGACGCGGTCGAGTGGTTCGCCGGGCTGTACGGCGCGAAATCCACGATGGCCAAGATCAAGGCGGTCTCGGACTTCCGCCCGGGCTACTTCAAGCCGATCATCGGCCTCGAGCGGGGGCTCACCGACCCGATTGTCGACCTCAACATGGGTCAGACGGCCGAAATCGTCGCCCACCTGTTCGATGTCACCCGCGAGGAGGCTGACACCTACGCAGTGGAAAGCCATGAGCGTCTTGCCCGCGCGCAGGACGAAGGCTGGCTCGCCGACGAGGTCGAGCCCATGTTCGACCGTGAAGGCGAGGTGCACGACCACGACGACGGCGTGCGCCGCAACTCCTCGGTCGAGAAGCTGGCGACGCTGAAACCGGTGTTCGAACGGCCGTGGGGCAAGGTCACGCCCGGCAACTCCTCGCAGATCACCGATGGCGCGTCCTGGGTGATCCTGGCCTCCGAAAAGGCGGTGAAGGAACACGGCCTGACGCCGCGCGCGGTGATCCGCGACAGTGCCTGGTCGGCGCTCGATCCCGCGATCATGGGCCTCGGCCCAGTCATGTGCGGCACCGAACTGCTCGACCGCAATGGCCTGGCGCTCGACGACATCGAGCTGTGGGAGTTGAACGAGGCCTTCGCCGCCCAGGTGCTCGGTTGTCTCCGGGCCTGGAACGACGCGGATTTCTGCAGCCGTGTGCTCGGCCGGGACACGCCGATGGGGCAGATCGACCGCGACCGGCTCAATGTCGACGGCGGCGCCATCAGCCTCGGCCATCCCGTCGGCACAAGCGGCAACCGGATCGTTCTGCATCTCGTCAACGCCATGCACCGTCTGGGGCACAAGGTCGGCATCGCGACCGAGTGCATCGGCGGCGGGCAGGGCGGCGCGATGCTGATCGAGGCGGCATAGGGAACAGGTACGATGCCGAAGAAATCGGAGCCCGCGAGCAAGACCATGCAGGGCAGCGTCTGGTCGGTCCTCGAACCGCGCAACCTCGAACTCGGCCCCGCGCACGATGCCGACAGCCGCTGGACGAACTGGCGGCTGGCGCTCGACGGCGACGGTATCGCCTGGCTCGTCATCGACAATCCCGAGTCCACCACCAACACGCTGTCGGAGGAGGTGCTGCGGGAACTCGACGACGTTCTGGCCACGCTCGAAGCGGACAACCCGAAGGGCCTGGTGATCCGTTCGGCGAAGCCCGGCAGTTTCATCGTTGGTGCCGATGTGAAGATGTTCCGCGGCATGCACGATCTCGCCGAGGTCGAGGACGCCGTACGTCAGGCCCATGAGGTGGTCGACCGGCTGGAGCGGCTCAAGTTCACGACGCTCGCCGTGCCGCACGGCCATTGCCTTGGCGGCGGACTGGAGATTGCGCTGGCCTGCGACCATCGCATCGCCATATCGGGCGCGAAACTCGGTTTCCCGGAGATCATGCTCGGCCTGCATCCCGGCCTCGGGGGTACGGCGCGGTCGACGCATCTGATCGATCCGACGGAAGCCATGACGATGATGCTCACCGGCAAGGCCGTCGACGCCCGAAAGGCAAAGCGGATGGGTCTCGTCGATGCTGTCACCGAGGAGCGCCATGTCCTCAACGCCGTCCGCGCGACGATGACGGGTGGCCTTCGCACGGCGCGGCGCGGCCTCAAGGCGGCGGCCTTGTCGAGCTATCCCGCCCGCGCCATCGCGGCGCGCCAGATGCGGTCCAAGGCGCACGAGAAGGCGGATCCACGCCATTATCCCGCGCCGAACGCCCTGATCGACCTGTGGCTCGAGCATGGCGGCAGCCTCACCGACATGAAAAAGGCGGAGCAGAGGTCGTTCGCTAAGCTGGTGCTCACCGACACGGCGCAGAACTTGGTCCGCGTTTTCTTCCTGCGGTCGGCCCTGAAGGACACAGCGACGGCACCGTCGACGATCCGCCACGTCCATGTCGTCGGCGCCGGCGCCATGGGCGGCGATATCGCCGCGTGGTGCGCGCTGCGGGGGCTTCGCGTCACGCTGGCCGATCTCGATCCCAAGGCGCTGGGCAAGGCCTTCGGCCGAGCCCATACGCTCTACGGTAAGATCCTGAAGGACAGCGGCAAGGTGCGCGACGCGCTCGACCGGCTGATCCCGGACCTGCCGGGCGACGGCGCCGCGCGGGCCGATCTCGTCATCGAGGCGGTGCCCGAGAAGATCGACCTGAAGCGCAAGGTCTATTCCGGTCTCGAGGCGCGGATGAAGCCCGGCGCGGTGCTCGCCACCAACACGTCGAGCATCCGTCTGGAGGATCTGGCCGCGAACCTGAAGAGTCCGGGCCGTTTCGTCGGCCTGCACTTCTTCAATCCGGTATCCCGGATGCAGCTCGTCGAGGTCGTCCGCCACGACAGCCTCGATGCCGCCACTCTGAAAACGGCCGAGGCCTTCTGCGGCCAGATCGACCGCCTCCCCGTGCCGGTGAAGAGCGCCCCGGGCTTCCTGGTCAATCGCGCCCTCACGCCGTACCTCGTGGAGGCGATCTCCCTGATCGACGAAGGCGTCGACAAGGAGGTCATCGACAAGGCCGCCGAGGACTTCGGAATGCCGATGGGCCCGGTCGAACTGGCCGACCAGGTCGGTCTCGACATCTGCATCGAGGTCGCCGCCATGCTGCGCGCCGAACTCGATCCCGCAATGCCCGAGATCCCGGACTGGCTGAAGAAGCTGGTCGAGGAGGGCAAGCTCGGCCGCAAGACAGGGCAGGGGCTCTACGTCTGGAAGGGCGACACGCCGCAGAAGTCCGAGACGGACGAGGCGCCCCCGGATGGAGTACAGGATCGCCTGATCCTGCCGATGCTGAACGCCTGTGTCGCCTGTCTGCGCGAAGGCGTCGTCGCCGATGCCGAGACCGCCGACGGCGCGATGGTCTTCGGTACCGGGTTCGCGCCTTTCCGCGGCGGTCCGATGCATTATGCCCGGACGCGGGGGGTGAGCGATATCGTCGAGCGCCTGCGGGCACTGGAGAATAAGCTCGGCCTCAGATTCGCCCCCGATGACGGATGGTCGTCGCTCGCGGAGACGGAGCAGCGGAAAGAGCACCAAGCCGAGGCCAAACCGGTGTGACACCGAGCTTTCATACGTCCGCCGAGACCATCGCGGACGCCATCATCGACACTGTCGGCACACGCATCGTCCTTGCTCTCCCGCTTGGGTTGGGCAAGGCGAACCACGTCGCCAATGCGCTGTACGAGCGCGCAGCCGCCGATTCCTCCCTGTCGCTGACCATCGTTACGGCCCTGTCGCTGGAAAAGCCGCGCGGCGGAAACCTGCTTGCGCGCCGCTTCATGGATCCGGTTATCGAGCGGCTGTTCGGCGATTACCCAGATCTCACCTATGTGCGCGGTCTGCGCGACGGAACGTTGCCCGCGAATGTCGAAGTCATCCAGTTCTTCCTCATGGCCGGACGTTGGCTGTCCGTCGATGCGGCCCAGCAGGACTTCATTCCGGCCAATTACACGCACGCCTGGCGCTATGCGATCGACCGCGGCATCAACGTTGTGGCGCAACTCGTCGCCCCCTCGCCGGACGGTTCGCGTTACAGCCTGTCCTGCAACACCGACGTGACGCTCGACCTTCTGAAGGCCCGTGAGAAAGGGGACGCCGAGTTCCTGTTTGTCGGCCAGACGAACAGTGAACTGCCCTACATGCAGGGGCCGGCCGAAGTCGAGGCCGCCGAATTCGGCCATATCCTGGATGCGCCAGCATACGACTTTCCACTGTTCGCGCCGCCCAAGCAGCCCGTTTCGCTACGGGATTATGCCATCGGCCTGAACGCGGCGCGGCTTGTGCCGGACGGCGGGACGCTGCAGATCGGTATCGGATCGGTTGGCGACGCGTTGGCGCATGCGCTGATCCTCCGGCACCGGCACGCCGACGTGTACCGCGACGCGGTTGCCGCGTTGGGTGGCACGACCCATCTCGACCACGACACGCCGTTCGAGCAGGGGCTCTATGGGCTCAGCGAGATGTTCGTCGACGGTTTCCTGGAGTTGGCCGAGGCCGGGATCCTGAAGCGGAAGGTGGATGGCGCCGTCCTGCACGGCGCGTTCTTTCTCGGCCCGAAACCCTTCTACGAGCGGCTGCGGACGATGCCGGCCGAGGAGCGCGCCCGCTTCCGCATGGAAAGCGTGTCCTTTGTCAACCAGCTTTACGGCGGCGAGGTCGAGCGCCGCATCGGCCGCAAGAATGCCCGTTTCGTCAACAACGCGATGATGGTGACGCTGCTCGGAGACGTGATCTCCGACGGGCTGGAAGACGGCAAGGTGGTGAGCGGCGTCGGCGGACAGTACAATTTCGTCGCCCAGGCCTTCGCCCTGCCCGGCGCACGCTCCGTGATAACCCTGCCGGCGACGCGCCGGTCGGGTGGCGAGACCGTATCCAACATCCGCTGGTCCTACGCCAACACGACGGTGCCCCGTCACCTCAGAGATATCGTCGTGACCGAATACGGCATGGCGGACCTGCGCGGCAGCACCGATGCCGAGGCGATCGCCGCCGTCCTCACGATCACGGACTCCCGGTTTCAGGACGCGTTGTTGTCGAAGGCGAAGGCGGCCGGCAAGATCGCGCGCGATCACGAGATACCGGCAGCGTTTCGACGCAACACGCCCGAAGCCATCGAGACCGCGCTTCGACCGGTGCACGATCTCGGCCATCTGCCAGCTTATCCATTCGGCACGGACTTCACCGAGGCCGAGCAGAGGCTGCTGCCTGCGTTGGATACGATGAAGGAGGCGGCTGGCTCCTATCGTGCGCTTGCGCGCTTGCTGGCGGCCGGACTGCGCGCCCGCCGTTCCGCCGATATCGATGCCTGTCTGGATCGCGTCAGGCTTTCCGCTCCGGTGTCCTTGCAGGAGCGCCTGTACGCCTTGCTGCTCAAGGGCGCACTGTCGGGCAGGGCGTCATAAAGTCCGGCCGGGGACAAGCGATCCGGTTCACATCGCGATGCGGCCGGGTCCGGTAAAAACCTCGAATCCGTCGTCTCGTGCAACCCCGATCAGCGTGATACCCGCAGCTTCGGCTATCCGGATGGCGAGCGCGGTCGGTGCGGAGATTGCCACGACGAGCGGGGCGCCGGCGATGGCGGCCTTCTGGACGATCTCCAGCGATACCCGGCTGGTCAGAACGACAATGCCGCCCGCAGCGGAACGCCCGGTCCGTGCCATTGCCCCGATGAGCTTGTCCAGGGCGTTGTGGCGACCGAGGTCCTCGCGAACGGCGATCAGCCCCTGATCCGGGGTCCAGCATCCCGCTCCGTGAACGGCGCGTGTGGCCCGATGCAGCACCTGCGCCTCGCTGACGGCCGTCAGCGCGTCCATGATCTGACCGGGTGTGAAGGTCGCCCGGTCTTCCACGCGTGGCGGAGGCGGCACGGCTTCGGCCAGGCTTTCCACGCCGCACAGGCCACAGCCGGTCGGCCCGGCCATGAACCGCCGACGCTCCAGCAGGCGCGAGATCCGCGGTTCGGCGATCCAGGCCCGGGCCTCGATGCCGTCGTCAAGTTCGACGATCTCGACCTTGTCGATCTCGTCGACGTCCTCAACGATGCGTTCCGTCAGGCTGAAGCCGTATGTGAAGTCCTCGAGATCGGCCGGTGTCGCCATCATCACGGCCTGCGATGTGCCGTTGAAGGTGAGGGCGATTGCCGTCTCCTCCGGTACCGCGCGATCGTCTTCGTTGAACGCGGCGCCGCGCCAGCTCGTTCGCGGCACGTGTCGGATCGTTATCGGCACTCGAACTCCTCCCGCCTCACTGTCGCACGCGCGTCGGAAGCTGTGCAACAAAGCAGACGCGCGTGTGCGGCAGGGCGGGATAGACGGACACGGCGTGGCGGATTATCGCGGATTGAAGCGAACGCGCCCGAGCCCCGACACGTCGTATCCGGGCATGGCCGCCGCTCGTTCCGCGAAGGCGGCGGTTCGCGCGAAATCCATCACCCGCTGGAACGGCGGATCGAACCAGTCGGCCCGGTTCACCAGCAGGTCGAACCGCTCCCGGACAACGGGAACGAAATCGAGCCGGAGCTGGTGAGCGACAGACTGAAGGCCGAAAGCGACGTCCGCCTGCCCTTCGGCCACGGCGAGCGCCGCATCGACCTCGGTACGCGCCACGGCCGCCAGGTCGAGTGTCTGCGGGCCGATGCCGTCCGTTTCCAGCAGGCTCTGCAAAAGCTGCTGGCTGCCAGCGGACGATTGGCGCGGAACGATCCGGTGTTTCGTGATGTCGACGATACGCTCGATCTTCTTCGGATTGCCTGGCGCCACAATCAGTCCGCGCTGCCGCCAGGCCCATTCGACCAGAACGACATTCTGCCCCGCGAACCGGTCCGTCACCGCCGGGACGTTCCAGTCGTCGGCCCCGGGCGAATAGATGTGGAGGCCCGTCCCGATCCCTTCCGAGCGTCCGAAGCGCTCCAGCCCGTCCAGACTGCCGTCGAAGAAGGTGGCGAGGCCGGATTCCGACTCCCGCAACACCCAGTCGAGAAGCGGATCGTGACTTCCCAGGAAGACCCTGGGAGCCCGCGGGGAAGCGTCCACCGCGACGCCGGAATCGTGGCTGGAAAGCCATGCCTCGATCTTCGAGCGCCGGAACAGCAACTTGCCGAGCGCGCGCGTACAGGGGATCTCGCCGGCCGACGCCAGGTCGTAGACGCGCCGCTCCTTCAGGCGGAGCAGGTCGGCGACTTCCTTCGTCGTCATGTATTCGGGGCTGGGATGCACGGCTGGGGTCCCGGGTTCCGGCGGACACGTCTGGCCGTGCCGCAGCGACTGGGGCCAATTCATCGTCAATTTCGCGCGCGCGATCAAGCATGCGGCGGCTGACTCGTCTGCAGCTGAAGGATAGAGCCGACGGCTATGCGGCTTCCGCCTGCAGGCGCCCGAGGGCCTCGATCACGAGCGGATCGAGGCCGTCCGGCCCCTCGGCGACCCGCGCCGCAAGCTGTTCACGCATTCGGGGTGTCCAGAAATCCCGGATATGGCCGGCAACGCCGGCGACCGCCTCGTCGTGCGGATAGACGCGGAAGAAGTCTGCGATTTGCTTCGCCATCCGCTCGAGGTCGTTGTCTTCGCTCATTCCGCGGCCTCGATGGTGCTCCGGTAATGGGTGCGCTTCAGCCGCTCGTATTCAATCTGCCAATCCGACGGCTGGTTGGAGATCGCGACCTGCACCGCGGTCACCTTGTATTCCGGACAGTTCGTCGCCCAGTCCGAGAACTCGGTGGTGATGACGTTGGTGCCCGAGACCGGATGATGGAATGTCGTGTAGACGACGCCCTGCGGCATCCGGTCCGAGATCATCGCCGGCAGGCTGACGGCGCCCTTGCGGCTCTGGATCGACACCATGTCGCCATCGCCGATGCCGCGTTCCTCTGCGTCGAAGGGATGGATCTCCAGAACGTCGCTCTCGTGCCAGCGCACGTTCTCGGTCCGCCGGGTCTGGGCGCCCACATTGTATTGCGACAGGATCCGGCCGGTCGTCAGGATCAGCGGATAGCTGCGGTTCGTCCGCTCTTCGGTGGGCACGAACTCGGTGATCATGAACCGGCCCTTGCCTCGCACGAACTGATTGACGTGCATGGTCGGCGTGCCGTCCGGCGCGGCATCGTTCACCGGCCATTGCAGCGAGCCTTCCGCGTCGAGGCGGGCGAAGCTGACACCGGTGAAGGTCGGCGTCAGGCGGGCGATTTCGTCCATGATCTCGGCGGCCGAGCCGTAGTGCATGTCGTAGCCCATGGCGCGGGCCAGCCGGCAGACGGTTTCCCATTCCGACAGGCCGCTGCGTTCGGGCATCACCGGGCGCACGCGGTTGATGCGGCGCTCGGCGTTGGTGAAGGTGCCGTCCTTCTCCAGGAACGAGGTGCCCGGCAGGAAGACATGGGCGTAGGCGGCCGTCTCGTTCAGGAACAGGTCCTGCACGACGACGCATTCCATCGCCTCAAGCGCCGCTGTCACGTGGCGAGTGTTGGGATCGGACTGGGCGATGTCCTCGCCCTGCACGAACATTCCCTTGAAGGTGCCGTCGACCGCCTCGGCCAGCATGTTGGGAATGCGCATGCCCGGTTCGGCAGAGAGCGGCAGGCCCCAGTCGGCTTCGAACAGCGAGCGCACGGCCGTATCGCTGACATGACGGTAGCCCGGAAACTCGTGCGGGAACGAGCCCATGTCGCAGGAGCCCTGCACGTTGTTCTGGCCGCGCAGAGGATTGATGCCGACGCCCTCGCGGCCGATATTCCCCGTGGCCATCGCCAGGTTGGCCATGGCCATCACCATGGTCGAACCCTGGCTGTGCTCGGTAACGCCGAGGCCGTAATAGATCGCGGCGTTGCCGCCCGTTGCGTAAAGCCGGGCAGCCGCCCGGAGGTCCTCGGCCTCCACGCCGATCTTGTCGCTCAGGTACTCCGGAGAGTTGCGGTCCTCGGAAACGAAGGCCCGCCAGCGGTCGAATTCGAGCGTATCGCAGCGCTCGGCCACGTAGGCCTCGTCCACCAGCCCCTCGGTCACGACGACGTGTGCCAGGGCGTTCATCAGCGCGACGTTGGTGCCGGGCTGGAGCTGCAGATGGTATGCGGCGGCAATATGCGGCGATTTCACCAGATCGATCCGGCGCGGATCGGCGACGATAAGGCGCGCGCCTTCGCGCAGGCGCTTCTTCAGCCGCGAGCCGAACACCGGGTGCCCGTCGGTCGGATTTGCGCCGATAACCAGGATGACGTCGGCCTTTTCGACCGACTTGAAGTTCTGCGTTCCCGCCGACGTGCCGAGTGTCGTCTTCAACCCGTAGCCGGTCGGCGAGTGGCAGACGCGCGCGCAGGTGTCGACATTGTTGTTGCGGAAGGCGGCCCGGATCATCTTCTGGACGACATAGACTTCCTCGTTGGTGCAGCGCGAGGAGGTGACGCCACCGATGGCATCGCGGCCGTAGGTCTGCTGGATCGCCTTGAAGCGCTCCGCGGCGAATGCGATTGCCTCGTCCCAGGTCGCCTCGCGCCACGGATCGGTGATCTTGTCCCGCACCATCGGGGTCGTCACGCGGTCCTTGTGGGTAGCGTAGCCCCAGGCGAAGCGACCCTTGACGCAGGAATGGCCTTCGTTGGCCCCGCCACTCTTCTCCGGCACCATGCGGATCACCTGGTCGCCCTGCATCTCGGCGCGGAACGAACAGCCGACGCCGCAATACGCGCAAGTGGTCGATACCGAACGGGTCGGCAGGCCGTGCTCGTGGACAGACTTCTCCATCAGCGTCGCCGTCGGGCAGGCCTGGACGCAGGCGCCGCAGGAGACGCACTCGGACGAGAAGAAATCGTCGAGGCCGAGGCCGGGCGAGACCTTGGAGTCGAAGCCGCGGCCCTGGATCGTCAGCGCGAAGGTGCCCTGCTGCTCCTCGCAGGCGCGCACGCAGCGCGAGCAGACGATACACTTCGCCGGATCGAAGTCGAAATAGGGGTTCGAGGTGTCCTTCGCCTCGGCGTTCGCGCCGAAATGGGTCTCGCCCTCGAACCCGTAGCGCACTTCGCGCAGGCCCACTTCGCCGGCGGTGTCCTGCAGTTCACAGTCACCGTTCGCCGCGCAGGTGAGGCAGTCGAGCGGGTGGTCGGAGATATAGAGTTCCATCACGCCACGCCGGATCTTCTCCAGCCGCGCCGTCTGGGTCTTCACCTTCATGCCCTCGCGCACCGGCGTCGTGCAGGATGACGGCGTGCCCCGCACACCCTCGATCTCGACGAGGCACATGCGGCACGAGCCCCACGGCTCCAGCGAATCCGTGGCGCAGAGCTTCGGGATCGGCTGTCCGACCTCGCTCGCCGCCCGCATGATCGACGTGCCCTCGGGGACCGTGACGGTCTGACCGTCGATCTCCAGCGAGACCGTCTTGTCCGTTTCGCGTTCCGGGGTACCGAAATCGGGTTCCGCCGCTACCGCCATGATGCTCTCCCTGATCCGCTATTCCGCCGCCACGGCGGGCGCGGTGTCGAAGTCTTCCGGAAACAGCCTGAGGGCGCTCATCACGGGCATCGGCGTCAGGCCGCCCATGGCGCACAGGGATCCGTCGGTCATGACCTCGCAGAGGTCCTCGACGAGCGCGACATTCCGCGCCACGTCGACCCCGTTCAGGATCTTCTCGACCGTTTCCTTGCCGCGTACCGCACCAACCCGGCACGGCGTGCATTTCCCGCAGCTCTCGATGGCGCAGAATTCGAACGCGAACCGCGCCATCTCGGCCATGTCGACCGTATCGTCGAAGACCACGATGCCACCGTGGCCGACCATCGCCGAATTGTCGGCCAGGGTCTCGTAGTCCATCGGCAGGTCCAGCATCGCCTCGTTGACATAGGCGCCGAGAGGGCCGCCGAGCTGGGCGGCCCTGAAGGGCCGTCCGGAAGCGGTGCCGCCGCCGAAATCTTCGATCAGTTCGCGCAGGGTGACGCCGAAGGCCAGTTCGATGAGGCCGCCGTACCGGATGTTGCCCGCAAGCTGGAACGGCTTTGTGCCGCGCGACCGTCCCATCCCATAGTCGCGATAGGCGGCTCCGCCCTGCGCCAGGATGAAGGGCACCGCGGCGAGCGACAGCACGTTATTGACGACCGTCGGCTTGCCGAACAGGCCGGAAATCGCCGGGATCGGCGGCTTCGAGCGGACCGTACCGCGTTTGCCTTCGAGGCTCTCGAGCATCGAGGATTCCTCGCCGCAGATGTAGGCGCCGGCGCCGCGGCGGACATGCAGGCGGAACGCGCGGCCGGAGCCTGCGACGTTGTCGCCAAGCAGATCGGCCTTCTCCCAAACCGCTACGGCCGCTTTCATTGTCTCGATCGCCAGCGGATATTCGGAGCGGATGTAGAGGTAGCCCTCGGTCGCGCCGGCGGCGAGGCCGGCGATTGCCATGCCTTCGATGATGCAGAAGGGGTCGCCCTCCATCAGCATCCGGTCGGCGAACGTGCCGGAATCGCCTTCATCCGCATTGCAGCAGATGTATTTCTGCGCGTCGGGAAGTTCCGAGACCGTCTTCCACTTGATCCCGGTCGGGAAGCCGGCTCCGCCACGGCCGCGCAGGCCGGACTCTGTGACCTGTTCCACGATCTCGGCGGGCGTCATCGCGGCGGCCCGGCGCAACCCCGTCAGCCCCCCATGCGCCTCGTAGGCGGCGAGATCGAGCGGATCGATGATACCGACACGGGCAAAGGTGAGGCGCTGTTGCCTCTTCAGGTATGGAATGTCCTCGGTCGCTCCCAGCGCAAGGCGATGCGAGCCGGCCGTCAGAAGGCCGGTTTCCAGAAGCGAAGGGACGTCCGCCGGAGACACCGGACCGTAAGCGTAGCGGACACCGTCGTGCTCGACTTCGACAAGAGGCTCGAGCCAGAACATGCCGCGCGATCCGTTGCGGACGATTTTGATGTCAGCGCCACGGGCGGTCGCTTCCCGGCAAATAGCGTCGGCGACGTCGTCGGCGCCAAGCGACAGGGCTGCCGTGTCGCGGGGAACGTAGACGGTGGTGGTCATGCCAGCGCGCTCCCGATGGCGGCGTCGAGGCGTTCCGCGTCGACCCGGCCGAGGGGTTTGTCATTGACCAGCGCGGCGGGCGAAAGCGCGCAGTTTCCGAGACAATAGACAGGCTCGACGGTGACACCCGAGGCGCTGGTCTCGCCAAGCGTGATTCCATGGCGCCGGCAGACAGCTTCGATCAGGTCCAGCGCGCCCATCGACTGACAGGCTTCGGCCCGGCAGATCTTGACGGTGACGGTACCGGCGGGGGCCTGGCGGAAGTCGTGGTAGAAGCTGACGACGCCGTGGATTTCCGCGCGCGAACGGTTCACGGCCTTGGCGATCACCGGCAGCGCGGACTGGGGAACATGGCCGATATCCTCCTGCAGGTCGTGCAGGATCTCGATCAGGTTCGCGGGATCATTGTGGTGCGTTCGACAGGCATGCGTGGCTGCCGCTTCGATAATCGACGAATGGTCGCTTTGCGCAGACCGCGCCTGTTCTACACTCACGATGTCTCCTCCTCCAGGAAGGGGGACTGTCACGAGCGGACCAGTGTTTCGCAAATCGATTTTGTCTATGACCCCATCGACGGGAAGAATGTTTCGAACGCTGTGGCCGAAACGCCGGAATTCGTCGGTCTAATCGAGGCGTTCGGCGAAATACTCGGGCAGTTCGAAAGATTTCGCGACGTCCATCAGCGATTTCGTAACTGGAGGCAACGGGTCCCGGTCGTTGGTGATCAGCCCGATCGCGTTTTCCGTGTGCGGCTCTACGAGCGGTACCGCGCAGATCCTGTCGGCGCGGTCCAAAACCAGCAGGAAGTGTTCCGGCAGGATGCAGGCAAGGCCGTGCAGCCGAATATGCGAATACAGACTGACGACCGAATTCGACTCGATCTCCGGGATCGGGGCACAGTCGAGCCTGGCGAAGATGCTGTCGACGATGCGCCGGTTCTGCATGTCGGGGCTGAGAAGGCCGAGCGGATGGCCCGCCGCTTCCGCCCATCCGACCGTCTCCCGGTCGGCGAGGGGATGGTCGTCGCGGACGAACAGGCGGTAACGCTCCTTGTAGAGCGGGACGGTCAGGGCGCGGCCGATCGGTTCGTTCTCCAGATAGCTCACCCCGGCATCGATCGAGTAGTCGCCGAGATTGCGCAGGATCTCCCGCGAGGTCTGCGACAGGATCGAGAACGTGATCCCGGGATAGAGCTGCCTGACCGCATCGGTCAGGATGGACACGGAGGGCAGCGCGGAGGGAATGACGCCGAGCGTGATGCGCGCGGCGAGGTCGCCCTTCAGCGTGGCGAGTTCCTGTTCGAGGGAGGCGCAGTTCTCGAGGATGGAATGCGCCCATTTCAGCACCCGTTCGCCCTCGGGCGTCAGGCCTTCGTAGCGCTGGCCGCGCTTCACGATCGCCACGCCGAGCTCCTGTTCGAGCTGGTGGATGCGGCCGGACAGCGTCGGCTGGGTGACATGGCAGGCCGTCGCCGCTCGCGTGAAATGCTTTTCGCGGGCAAGCGCCACCAGATATTGAAGCTGCCGGATATCCATGAGCCGATCTCGTTTGGCCGTTTCCCCCGAAAGCCTTTTCGCACTCGGCGGTTACAGTCAAGCGAGGCCTGCAGGCGAGGTCCGGGATTATCGGATCATCCGGCGTCCGGCAGGACCGGCCAGCGGGCGGCGTTCGTCCACAGATCCGTGGTTTCCAGCTGCGCGGCCAGTCGCAGCACCATGTCGTCGCGGCCGAAATGGCCGATCGCCTGGACGCCGACCGGGAGATTGCCCGCGCGGCCCATGGGCAGGTTCGCGGCAGGTTGTCCCGACGCGTTGATGATCGCGAGAAACGGCGTGTACTGCCCGGCGCGGGTCCGGAACGCCACGAAATCGGGTTCGGCCATCGACAGCCAGCCCAGTTCGAGCGGCAGCTTCGTCAGCGTCGGGGTCAGGATGAAATCGTAGTCCGCGATCATCCGCGCCATCATCCGGGCGGTGGCGTGCGACAGGTTGATCGCGTCGATATAGTCCGGAGCCTTCAGGGCGATACCGCGCCTGTAGGCGTCCAGGATGGCCGGCTCGAGATCGTCTTCCGTCGCCTCCCGGTTCTCGCCCGCGAGCTTGTTGCGGACCGATACGGCGGCGTTGGCCGACATGACCGTGATCATGACAGTGACGAAGGCGTCGTAGTCGAACTCCGGCGGCGATATGCGGACCACCTCGTGGCCGAGCGCTTCGCAGGCTCGAGCCGTCGCGGCGAGAACCGCACGCGGTTCCTCGGCGACCGGCCGGCCCCAGGGGTCGTCCCACACGGCAATGCGCAGCGGGCGGTCGAACGCCTTCGTCAGGCCGGCCTCGAAGCCGTCGTCCCAGCCCGGTGCGGCATAGGGGGCTCCCGGCTCCATGCCGCCGACGAGATCGAACACCCGGGCCGTATCGCGGACGCTGCGCGACAGGACGCCGTCGCAGGCGAGCCCGCCCCAGCCTTCGCCGCGGAACGGCCCCATCGGGATGCGGCCGCGGCTCGGCTTCAGGCCGAAGACCCCGCAACACGCAGCCGGGATGCGGATCGAGCCGCCGCCGTCGCTGCCATGGGCGACCGGCACGATTCCCGACGCGACCGCCACACCGGCACCGCCCGACGAACCGCCCGAGGAGCGGGTGAGATCGAACGGATTGCGTGTCGGGCCGCCGTAGCGCACCGCCTCCGTCGTCGGCGCCATCCCCATTTCCGGCGAGGTCGTCCGTCCGAAGGTGATGAAGCCTGCCTCCCGGAAGCGCTTCGTCAGCGTCGCGTCGGCCGGCGAGGTGGTTCCCTCGAACAGCCGCGAGCCGATGCTGGTGGGCAGGTCGGTCGATGCCAGCCCGGCGTCCTTCAAGAGGAACGGCACACCGTCGAACCTGCCGGCACCCGGTGTCCGCTTTCCTGCTTCGGCGAGTGCGGCCTCGTAGCGCGGATAGGTGATGGCGTTGCAGGCCTTGCCATAGGTCTCCGCGCCGTCGATGGCGCACGCCATTGCCTCGCGCGGCGAAATCTCGCCTTTGGCCAGAAGCTCGGCGAGGGCGATTCCGTCGTGTGACCGGTAGTCCGAAAAGTCCATTGTCCGTGATGTCCCGCTTGCCGGCGTCACGCGTGGGTGACCCTGGGACACCCTACGGGGCCGCGGGCGAAGGTCCAGCGATTTCCGAGCGGAACGGCGAAGCGGATCGGACCGGGATGCCCGGACCGCCTGTTCCGGTCAGGAGATGCGGCCGGCGACGGCCTTGGTGCGGCAGTAACTGAGCAGGCCTTCCATGCCTTTCTCCCGGCCGAAACCGGACTTGCGGTTGCCGCCGAAGGGGACCTCGATGCCGCCCGCGAAATACTCGTTGATGAAGACCTGTCCGGCATCGATCCGCCGCGCCATGCGATGGGCGAGTCCGAAATTGCTCGTGTAGACGCCGGCGACCAGCGCGTATTCCGTCGAGTTCGCCAATGCGATCGCATGCTCCGCGTCGTCGGCAGTCTGGACTGCCAGCACCGGGCCGAAGATCTCCTGCTGGACGAGTTCGTCGCTCCCGTCGCGGCACACGGCGATGGTCGGCTCGAAGAACCAGCCGAGGCCCGTTTCCGGGTCGGTGGTGATCTTGCCGCCGGTCGCGACCGATACGTCGCGGTTGCTCGCCCGGTCGATGAAGCCGGCGATCTTTTCGAGCTGCTGGGCGGAATTCACAGGCCCGATCTGCGGATCGGTCAGCCCGTGGCCGAGCTTCAGCGCCTCGGCGCGCTGGCACAGCCGGTCTATCAGCGCATCCTGGATCTCGGCCTCGACCACGAGCCGCGAACCCGCCGAACAGATCTGCCCGGCATTCTCGTAGATGGCGCCAATGATGCCGTCGACGGCCTGGTCGAGGTCGCAGTCGTCCATCACGACGACCGGCGACTTGCCGCCGAGTTCGAGGACCAGCCGCGTCACGTTGTCGGCAGCGGCCCGCATCACGGCCTGTCCGGTCGGTACGGAGCCGGTGAAGGTGATGTGGTTGACGAGCGGATGGGAAACGAGTGCCTGGCCGGCCTCCGCCCCGACGCCGGTGACGACGTTGCAGACACCCGACGGAAGGCCTGCGTCGCTCAGGAGCTTCGCCAGCATCAGCGCGGTAAAGGGCGTCTGCTCGGCCGGCTTCGCCACGACGGCGCAACCGGCCGCCAACGCCGGTGCGATGCCGCGCGCGGCCGTCGAGATCGGGAAGTTCCACGGCAGGATGTGCGCTGTGACGCCGACCGGCTCGTTGATGCTGTAGCCGAGATAGTCGGGCCCGAGCGGAAAGGTGTCGCCCTGCAGCTTGTCGCAGGCACCCGCGTAGTATTCGAAGGCCCGCGCCGCGCCCTTAACGTCGCCGAGCGCTTCCGAATAAGGCTTGCCGCTGTCGAGGCTTTCCACGACGGCGAACTCGCCGGCGCGATCGCTGAGTGCCGCTGAGGCCCGCATCAGGATGCGCCCGCGCTCCGCCGGTGCCATGTCCCTCCAGACGGTATCGAAAGCCCTGGACGCGCTTTCCACGGCGGCCGCCACGTCGTCGGCGCTACCGCGTGCGAACGTCGCGAAGGGCTTTGCGGAGCCTGGATCGTAGCTCTCCATCGTCCGGCCGTCGGCGGAGGGGACGAAGCGGCCATCGATAAAATGGCCGTCGGGCAGGCCGGGAACCGTGCCGGTCGTCCGGGCGGTCTCGAGGAGCGGATTGTGGTCGGTCATGATCAGGCCTCCAGTCGGCTTTCCCGATGCGTCGCCGCGGAAAGCCAGTCCGGTGAAATTTCGATGCCCCAGCCCGGCATGTCGGTGACGGTAACGCGCCCGCCGTCCACTTTGTAGGGATCCCCGACGAACAGTCCGTACTGCCACGGGTAGTAGTCTTCCACCTCGATGGAGAACTCGAGATAGGGCCCGGCGTTCGGAATCGCACGCAGATAGTGCATGGTGAACATCGTGACCATGGACAGGTTCGCGGCGTGCGGGGTGCAGGGCAGTCCGTGCTCGGCCCCCATCGCGGCGACGCGCAGCGCCCGCGTCAGGCCGCCGACATAGCAGAGGTCCGGCTGGATGACATCGACGACGTGATCTTTCGTCATCCGCCGCCAGTCGACCAGCGAGCAGTCCTGTTCCCCGCCAGTGACGTCGAGCGACAGCGCCTCGGTCACCAGCTTGGTCTGGTCGTATTCCCAGTAGGGGCAGGGTTCTTCGAAATGCACGATGCCGTTGTCCTCGAGCAGACGCCCGACCTCGATGGCGCGGGCCGGCGAGAAGCCCGAATTGCCGTCGACCAGAAGTGTCGCGTCGTCACCGAGCGCCTTGCGCATCGTCGGGATGATTTCCTCGGTGCGGCCGGGCCATTCGTCGATATCCTGGCCGCATTCGGCGCCGACACGGAACTTGAAGGCGTCGTAACCCAGGTCGTCGGCGAGCGCCTTCATCCGCACCGCCTCCTCTGCCGGCGTGATGTCGCGTTTCATCGAGGAGGCGTAGGTGCGCAAAGTGCCGGGCGTTCCGCCGATCAGCGCGCAGACGGGCTTCCCCTCGAGCTTGCCGCGCAGGTCCCACAGTGCCGTATCTAGGCCGCCGATAGCGCGGGCGATATAGGAGCCGGGGAACTTGTGCTCGCGGCGCGGCACATCGTCGACGATGGAGTCGATGTCGAGAGCATCCTTGCCGAGCGCATAGGGCGCCACCTGCCGGTGCAGCACGGCGGCAGTGATGTCCGCGTTGTAGGGCGCGACCTGTCCCCAGCCTTCCGAACCGTCATCGGTGAGGACCCGGACGAAACAGACGAACTCGGTGGTGAACGTCTCGATAGAAGCAATACGCATTGGACCCGATGCCGGCGCAGTGTTGTCGGAGGAGGCAGACCTTGACCAAAAATTGGACTTGAACGAAGAGCCATTATCGTTTGGGCTAAGGTCCAATTTTCTCTCGGGGCGTACGATGAAGACCAACGGCGGGGCGCTGCTGTCGTCCATCCACATCGACCGGAGTTCCAACCGGAAAATCAGCGTCCAGTTGTATATGGGCCTGAAGGACCTGCTTCTCAACGAGGGCCTGAAGCCAGGCGAGCGCCTGCCGGCGAGCCGGACGCTTGCCGCGGAGATCGGCGTTTCCCGCACGACCGTGGTCGATGCGATCGACCGGCTGATTTCGGAAGGGCTTCTGGAGGCCCGCGTCGGATCGGGTACCTATGTCAGTTCGGCACTGTCGCGGCGCCGGCCGTCGGGGCCCGCAGACCGTGTCGCCGACAAGGCGGTGGCGGAGCCGCGCCTGTCCCATGCCGCCCATCACGCCGAGCGCTTTTTCGCGCCGAGATCCTGGCTGCCGCACCAGGCGAGACCGTTCATCACGGCACTTCCGGCCCTAGACCTGTTTCCGATGGCGCATTGGTCGCGGATCTGCTCGCGCCACTGGCGCGGCGGCCGCGAGGAGGTGATGGGCTATGGCCATCCCTTCGGGCATCAGGGGCTGCGGGAGGCGATCGCCACGCATCTGAACGCCGTTCGGGGCATCCGTTCCGATCCCGACCAGATCCTGATCGTCAGCGGCGCACAGCAGGCTTTCTTCCTGATCGCCTCCCTGCTGCTCAATCCGGGCGAAGACGTCTGGTTCGAGAACCCCGGCGCGATCGGGGCGCGGAATGCCTTCGTTGCGACCGGCGCCGATCTCGTTCCCGTAAAGGTCGACGGGGAGGGGCTCAACGTCGAGGACGGTATGCGCAAGGCGCCGCATTTCCGGCTGGCCTTCGTGACGCCATCGCACCAGCAGCCGCTCGGTCACGTGATGAGCCTGTCGCGCCGGTTGGCGCTGTTGCAGGCGGCGGAAGAGGCCGATGCGCTGATCGTCGAGGACGACTACGACGGGGAGTTCTACTACGGCGACAAGCCGCTGCCCCCACTCAAGAGCATCGATACGCAGGAGCGGGTCATCTATGTCGGCACGTTTTCCAAATCGCTGTTTCCCTCGCTCAGGCTCGGATTCATCCTGGTTCCACGCGGTCTGGTGGACGTCTTCGCGCAGATCAGCGCCAACTGGCTGAGCGGCGTTCCGACAGATAACCAGGCGATTGTCGCCGACTTTATGAACGAGGGGCTGTTCGCGACCCATATCCGGCTGATGCGTCAGGCCTATCGCAGCCGTCATGCCGCGCTCGTGGATGCCTTCGCCAGCCTCTCCGGACGTATCGACATCTCCCCGACGTCGAGCGGCTTTCACGCGATCGGTCTGCTTGGCTCCGGCCTTGACGAGACCGAGACTGCCGATCAGGCTGCGCAACGCGGTGTTATACTGGCGCCGCTGTCCCGGTATTGCCTCGAGCCGATCGACCAGAAGGGCGTGGTTCTCGGTTTCGGCGCGGTGGGGGAGGAAAAGATCAGGGCCGGTGTCGAGGCGCTGGCCGACATGCCGATATTTGGAAGAGGGAAATTGGACTGTGGCCGTGTTGAAAATGGATATACGGCCCAGTCCAATAGCAACGTAGCCTCATAGACAGATTGCCCGGCCTGCCAACACCGGCGGGCCGAACCTGAACGGGAGGTGTTCGACTATGCGAAAGAGTTCCAGACGTAGTTTCGGTTTTCCGACGCTGACGGCGATTGCCCTTGCGACCGCCAGCATGGCCGCGGCGTCGGGGGGCGCCCAGGCCGAGACACTCAGACTTCTGACCTGGGGGTCCTATGCGCCGGAAGAACTGATCCAGAAATTCGAGGATAAGTATCCCGACATCGACGTCGAGGTAACGTTCTCCAACAACGAGGAAATGATCGCCAAGCTTCGGGCGACCGGCGGCGCGGGGTTCGATCTGGCTCAGCCGAGCCATGACCGCATCTACGCGGCGCAGCTCGAATACGAGATCTACAAGCCGCTGGATATCAGCAAGATCGACACGTCGAACATGGAGCCGAGCCTGCTCGAGGGCGTGAAGGCCAACACGACGATCGACGGCGAAGTCTACGCCGTGCCGCACCAGTGGGGCACGTCCGGCCTGATGGCTGACAAGACAAAGGCGCCGGATCTCAAGAGCTGGGCCGATCTGTGCGATCCCCAGTACAAGGGCAAGACCTCGATGCGCCTGAAGCGCACGATCCTGCTCGGCACCGCCTTCGCGATGGGCGAGAACCCGTTCGAGGCCTATTCCGATCTCGAAAAGTACCAGACGATCCTCGACCAGGTGGCCGAGAAGCTGATCGCCTGCAAGGAGAACATCAAGGCGTACTGGAATGGCGGCGACGATCTTGCCGCGATGATGCTGTCGGGTGAAATCGTGGGGTCGGAGACGTGGGATTCGACCGCCTACAAGCTCTACAACGAGAACAAGAACATCGTCTTCGTTCCCCCGGAGACCGGTGCTCTGGCCTGGATCGACACGTTTGCCCTGCCCGCCAAGGGTGAGGCCGACGACGCCGCCTACAAATGGATCAACTTCGTGCTGCAGCCGGAAAACGTGAAGATCATGTCGGCCAGCACCGGGTCCATGGCGGCGATCAAGGGCAGCAAGGATCTGCTTCCCGAGGACAAGCGCGCAGCGGTCAACGCGGCCTTCACCGACGCTGACATCGCCAACCTGAAATTCTTCGCCAACATCCCGCCCGGCGTCGAGGACATGGAAGGCAAGACGCTCGAGAAGATCAAGGCGGCCACTGGCGGCTGAGCCGTTACTTCCGGGTCGGGGAAGGCATGGTTCGCGCCAGCCTTCCCCGGCAAGTCAGGTTTTCTCCGGCTGTGACGGATCACGTGATGACTGCGCCTGAAGATACCGATCTCCAGTGCCTGGGCGTTTGCAAGAATTTCGGCTCCGTCAAGGCCGTCCAGGACGTATCGCTCGAAATCGCGAGCGGATCCTTTTTCTCCATTCTGGGACCCTCGGGGTGCGGCAAGACCACCCTGATGCGGATGATCGCCGGCTTTGAGGAACCGAGCGCAGGCGACATCCGCATCAAAGGGCGGTCGGTGCTCAACGTGCCGCCGAACAGGCGCAACGTGAAAATGGTGTTCCAGCACCTGGCGCTGTTCCCGATGATGAACGTCTTCGAAAACATTGCCTACGGCCTGCGCTGTCAGGGCCTGGACAAGGCCGAGATCCGGCGCAGGGTGCATGATGTGCTCGAGCGCATCGCCCTGCCGGATGTCGCCGACCGCGAAATCCATCAGCTTTCCGGCGGCCAGAAGCAGCGCATCGCGATCGCGCGCTGCATGGTGCTCGATCCCGACGTGCTGCTGCTCGACGAACCCCTCGGTGCGCTCGATCTGAAGCTGCGCGAGGCGATGAAGATCGAGCTCAAGCTGCTGCAGCACCAGTTCAACACGACCTTCGTCTACATCACCCACGATCAGTCAGAAGCGCTGGTGATGTCCGATAACGTCGCGGTGATGAACAACGGCCGCTTTGAGCAGGTCGGCACGCCGCAGGAACTGTACCACAAACCGGCTTCCGCCTTCGTCGCCGGCTTTGTCGGCGATGCGAACCGCTGGAACGGCCGGTTGGAAGCAATCAGCGGGCAAACCGCCACGGTCGGCACCGATGGCGGCCTGTCGGTGCGCTGCAGCGTGGCGAACGGCGAGACGCTGCGGGCGGGAAGCCCGGTCGAACTGTTTGTCCGCCCGGAATTCATCCATCTCGAACGCACCGCGAAGACGGGCGGCAAGGACGCGCTGTCGGGTGTCGTCGACAGTCTTCTCTTCAACGGCGCCAACAGCCGCGCGCTGGTGCGCGCGGAATCGTCGGATCTTATCGAGGCCGACATCACGCTGACCGGCGGGACGGACGACATCAAGCCGGGCGAACGGGTGCATCTGTCGTGGGCGCCCGAGAACGCCTTGTGCTTTCCGGCATCGGGACCTGCTGCATGAAGCACAGGGATGCCCGGCGCCTGTCGCTTATCCTCTTGTTCACGCCTTTCGCGTTGTGGATCGCGCTGCTCATCATTCTGCCGCACATCGGCATGGGCGTCCTGTCGCTGCGCGAGAAGGTGGGGCCGCGCCAGTACGAATTCGGGTTTGGCAACTACATCGAATTCGCGATGGAGCCGATCTACTGGAACACGCTCCTGCGCACCGGCTGGATGTCGCTTTTCGTCACCGCGATCACGCTGGTTATCGGATTTCCGATCGCCTATTACATCGCCAAGATCGCCGGACGCCGGTCGCGCGGCGCGCTGTTCCTCCTCTGTCTGGTTCCGCTGTGGGTCAGCGACCTGATCCGAGCCTACGGCTGGATTCTGCTCCTGCGCGAAACCGGAATCATTTCGGGATTGCTCCAGTGGGCGGGGCTGGCCTCCCAGCCCGTCGAGATGCTCTATAACGATGCGGCCGTAATCGTCGGCCTCGTATACACCGTCATGCTGTTCATGATCGTCCCGCTGACATCGACGCTGGACGGCATGGACGACGCAATGATCGAAGCGGGCTACAATCTCGGCGGCAGCCGGTTGACCGTGTTGCGACGGATCATCATTCCCTATGCCATGCCGGGAATTGTCTCGGGCTGCATCATTGTCTTCATGCTGACCGCCGGCAGCTATCTGACGCCCATCCTGCTTGGTGGCAAGAACTCGAGCTGGTTCACCGAGACGATCTACGACCAGTTTATCACCCGGTACAACTGGGAGTCCGGGGCCGCCTTCGGCTTCCTCCTTCTCGCCTTCACCTCGATCGTGGTGTGGCTCGGTCTCCGGCTGTCCGGCCAGTCGCTGGCGACCACGATGGCCCGGGACTGAGGGGGAGGTCGGCATGCGCGTCAACACCGCTTACATGATCGGTTACCGGCTCTATCTCGCCGCCTTCTTCATCTTCCTCGTCGCGCCGCTGTTCGCGGCCGGCATGTTCGCCTTCAACGATTCCATGTTTCCGTCGTTGCCGTGGAAGGGATTCACGTTCGACTGGTTCTTTAACGACACCGAGCCGAAGCTCGGCATGTTCCACGACAAGCGCCTCCTGCGCGGGCTGTATTATTCCTTCGTGATCGCCTGCTGGGTGTCCGTGCTGTCTGTGACGGTGGGAACCTGCAACGCCTTCCTGTTCGTGCGCAGCCGACTGCCGTTCAAGAACGTCTTCTACATCATGATGATCGTGCCACTGGTCATCCCCGGCGTGATCCTCGGAATCTCGATCCTGGTGCTGGCGAGCACGATCGCGAACGGGCTGGACGATGCCTACGATATCGACCTCGGATTCCTGCGGCCCGGCCTGCTCCTCGTCGTGCTCGGGCAGTTCTCCTTCATCACGACCATCAGCTCGCTGGTTATTACCGCGCGGCTTCGCAAGTTCGACGCCTCGATGGAGGAAGCCGCCTTCAATCTCGGCGCCAGCCGGCTGCGCGTGCTGCTGACGGTGACGCTGCCCTATCTGCGGCCGGCGATGATCGCTGCGGGTATCGTTGCCTTCCTCGTTTCCTTCGAGAACTTCAACACGACCCTGTTCCTCGTCGGGTCGGAATCGCCTCTGACGATCACGATGTTCGACCGCATGGCCAAGGTCGGTTCGACGCCGGTCCTGAACGCCGTGTCGCTGTTCCTTATGGTCGCGTCCGGCCTGCTGGCGCTCGTGTCCGTGCTCGTGCAGCGGGACAAATCCACCGGCTGACCCCCATGCCAGAGTTCGACTACATCGTCGTCGGCGCCGGCTCGGCCGGCTGCGTCATCGCCGCCCGTCTGAGCGAGAGCGGCCGCTACAGAGTACTTTTGCTCGAGGCCGGTCCGGACGATCGCCGGTTCTGGATACAGGTGCCCGTCGGGTACGGGAAGTCCTTTTACGACAAGCGCGTCAACTGGATGTTCTCGACGGAGCCGGTCGAGGCCGTCGGCGGGCGCATCAGCTATTGGCCACGCGGCAAGGTGCTCGGCGGATCGAGCTCGATCAACGCCATGGTCTATGTCCGTGGTCAGGCGGAGGACTACGACGACTGGCGCGACGCAGGAAATCCCGGCTGGGGGTTCGATGACATCCTGCCGCTCTACAAACGGATGGAAAGTCACGCCTGGGGCGAGAGCGCCTGGCACGGCGGCTCCGGGCCGATCGGCGTGATGGCACCGTCGAAGGAGCTGCATTCGAGTTGTGAGTACTTCTTCAAGGGCTGCGATGAGGCAGGTCTCGAGCGCAATGCCGACTTCAACGGTGAAAGGCAGGCCGGCGCCGGACCGTTCCACCTGACCATCAAGGACGGCCGGCGCATGTCGGCCTCGCGCGGCTATCTCTGGCCCGCCCGCAGGCGGGCGAACCTGAAAATCGAGACCGGTGCCGACGTACAGCGCCTCCTGTTCGAGGGAAAGCGCGCGGTCGGCGTTGAATACCGCAAGAACGGCGCGCTGCATCGGCCGGCCGCGAAGGCTGAGGTCATTGTCTGCGGCGGTGCTGTCAGCTCGCCCAAGCTGTTGATGCTCTCCGGTGTCGGTCCGGCGCAGGAACTCAACAAGGTCGGGATCGACCAGGTTGTCGACAGTCCGGCTGTCGGCCTCAACTTGCAGGACCACTTGGACGTCAGCCTGATCTATCGCGCCACGGTGCCGACACTGAACAACGTGCTGTATCCATGGTACGGCAAACTCCTGGCCGGCATGCAGTACGTTTTGCTGCGGCAGGGGCCACTGGCCTTGAGCGTCAATCAGGCCGGCGCGTTCATCCGCACGGAGCCGGATCTCGTCCGGCCGAACGTGCAGGTCTACTATTCGCCGCTGAGCTATACGAAGGCTCCGCTGGGAAAGCGGCCTCTGATGAGTCCCGACCCCTATGCCGCCTTCATCGTCAGCGTGTCACCGTGCCGGCCGACGAGCCGCGGTTTCCTCGGGCTGAGATCGCCGGATCCGGACGACGCGCCGGAGATCAATCCGAACTATCTCGCGACCGAGCACGACCGGGCCGATGTCATTGGCGGCCTGAAGTTTCTGCTGAGGCTTGCCGAAACGCCCTCGATGAAGGCGATGATCGAGGCGCCGGTCGACCCGTTTCCCGTCTCTGCCGAAGACGGGGCGCTGCTCGATTATGCCCGGAACGTCGGTGTTACCGTGTTTCACCCTGCGGGAACCTGCGCGATGGGTCCGGACCCGCGCCAATCCGTCGTCGATCCGACATTGAAGGTCCACGGCGCCGAGGGGCTTAGGGTTGCGGATGCGTCGATCTTCCCCGCGCTGCCGTCGGGCAACACGAACGCCCCGTCGATGGTCGTCGGCGAGAAGGCCAGCGACCTGATCCTCGCCGACGCGCGGTAGGGTGTCCTACCAGCCCCGGTTGTCGCGGAAGCGGTACCAGGCGACGGCGCTGGCCAGGAACCACGGCGTGCCGTTGTAAAGCGGGCGTGTGCGGAACGGGACGGCATCGAAGGCTGTCCTGCCTTCCGGCTTGCCGAGCACCTGCTGGCCGATGCGGGTGCCGAGATAGCCGGCCATCGAGACACCGGAGCCGCAATAGCCCATCGCGTAGTGGATTCCGTCGTGGCAGCCGACATTCGCGAGTTCGTCGAATGTGTAGGCGACGGTGCCGCTCCAGGAATGCGAGATGCCGACGTCGCGGAGTTCCGGAAACAGCCGCACCAGTTCCTCATGGAGTAGGACACCACTCCGGCGCAGGTCGGCTTCCGTGTTGGTGACACGGCCGCCGAACAGGATGCGCGTCCGGTCCGGTGAGGCGCGGTAGTAGTAGACCACCTTGCGGCTGTCGCTGACGATCCGCTCCGTCGGCATCAAGCGATCCATCACGTCTGCCCGCAGCGGCTCGGTGGCGATGATGTAGCTGCCGATCGGGATGACGCGCCGACGCAGCCACGGTATCGGCGCGCCCGTATAGCCGTTGGTGGCGACCACCACATTGCGTGCGGCAATCTCTCCACGATCTGTTTTTAACCTGAAAAAGCCGCCTTCGCGCGCGATTGCGGTGACAGCGCAGTGCGGAACGACCTGGGCCCCGGCCTCCATCGCACGGTCGAGGAACCCCTTGTGCAGCCTGCCCGGATCGACGGACGCGTGTGCCTCGAAGACGACCCCGCCGTGATAGTAGTCGGTGCCGAGTTCACGGTGCTGCTCGGCGCGCGGAACGACATGGACCGGCACTTCGAGACCGGACGGCTGGCTCTCGGCGTCGTGCACCAGTTTCTCGAAATGCTTCGGTGTATGCGCGGCGTGGAACCGGCCGACCACCTTGAAGTCGCAGTCGATCTTCTCGCGGGCGACAAAATCGGCAATCCAGGACAGCGCATTTCGGCCTTCCTTCTGGATCGCGAAGGCCGCATCCGGGCCATACTTGCGGCTAAGGTCGCCATAGGTGGGCTTGATGCTCGTACTGATCTGCCCGCCATTGCGGCTGGAGCAGCCGTATCCGGCATCCCCGGCGTCGAACACGAGGGTAGACCGTCCGCCGCGGGCGATTTCGAGCGCCGCTCCGAGGCCGGTATATCCCGAGCCGACGATGGCAACGTCGACACTGGCCGGCAGGGGGGAGCGAGGCAAAACGGGGCGCGGGGTCGCCTCCCACCAGTAGGGATAGGGCGCGAAGTCTCCGGTACCGGTTCTGTCCATGGGTATATCCGTTCGTTCATCGTCGTCAGGTATCGGACGGGCGAGGATGAATGGAGAGGGCCATTCTGCGAAAACCGCAAGGCCAGACCGGTCAATCTGATCCGTTGTGTTGTACAGACCGGACCCGTCGGATGCCGGAGCCGGTTTTTGCCGGTCGTTTTGGCGGAAGCGGGTCCACGCCGAGTTGCGCGATGATGTCCGGCATCGCATTTACGATAGCGCTCCGGAACGCCTCGGTGACGGGGCTGCGGATCGTCCCGCGACGCTCCAGCAATCCGACCGTGCGCTGAGCGTCGGTATCGCGTAGCTCCAGCGCGATGACGCCGTCGGGCAGTTCTGCCGTCGCCAGTGCGGGCAGTAGCGTAATGCCCAGGCCCGACTTCGTCAGAGCGAACAGCGACGTCACATTGCGGACGGTCAGGGTGGCGCGGCCGGCTATGGCGCGGTAGCCCGGCGCCGTTATGGTCTCCGACGCGCCATTTCGGATCAGCGGCTGGCTCTCGATGTCGGTCCAGCGCAAGGGCTCGCCGGCTTCGCACAGAGGCGACGCGGCGCTGCAGACGATCTTGAAGCGGTCGCGAAATAGCGGCGTGAAGGACACAAGCGCGTCCGACTCCGGTTGGCCGGCAAATCCGAGGTCGGCCTGATCGGCCTCGACCATTGCTTTAACGCTGCGGCTGTCGATGTCGAGCAGTTCCACCTCGAGGCCCGGTCTCGCGCCGACGAAGTCCGGCAGAAACAGGGGCAGCAGGTGCGTCGCGACGGATGGCACCGACGCGAGGCTGAGACGGCCGATCCGATTCTGTGCGTAGGCCCGGATTCGGCCGATCGACTTGTCGAAGCTGCGGATCTGCATTTGCGCGGTTTCGAAGATAAACCTGCCGAGCGCCGTCAGGTTGCTCTTCCTGTCGGTTGCAAAAAGCGACCCGCCGACCTCCTCTTCGAGTTGCTTGAGCGTCATGGAAATGGCCGACGAGGTCCGGCCGAGCTGATCGGCGGCGTCCTTTATGTTTCCAACTTCGGCGACGGTGACGAACACTCGCAGCGCTTCCAGCTTGATCATGTCGGCTCCGTTTCAGAATTCCTGAAATTCGTAACAGAAATTTCTGTTTGATTGAAGCACCTGGTTCGCCGAACGTGCCGCAAAACGGAGACTGGAATGACCGAAATGTACGGCAATCTGATCGCCGACGCATGGACGCCGGGCGTGGACACTGTCACCAACATCAACCCGTCCGACCTGTCGGATATCATCGGCACCTATGCCCAGGCGGCGCCGGCACAACTCGATGAGGCGGTGGCGGCTGCCCGCGCAGCGCTGCCAGCCTGCCGGGCGCTCGGGCTGGAAGCGCGCCAGACTGCGCTCGAGATGATCGGCCGCGAACTGATGGCGCGCGCCGATGACCTGGGAACGCTACTCAGCCGAGAGGAAGGCAAGCCCTTCGCGGAAGGGCGCGGCGAGGTCTATCGCGCCGGTCAGTTCTTCACCTATTTCGCCGCCGAGACGCTGCGCCAGATCGGCCAGAACGCCGATTCCGTCCGGCCCGGTGTCGAAATCGACATGCGCCGCGAGCCGATGGGCGTCGTCGCGGTCATCTCGCCGTGGAATTTCCCGACCGCGACGGCCAGCTGGAAGATCGCGCCGGCGCTCGCCTTCGGCAACGCGGTGATCTGGAAGCCCGCCAACGAGACGCCGGCGTCCGCCTGGGCGCTGGCCGAGATCATCTCGCGGTCCGGCCTGCCCGCGGGCGCGTTCCAGCTTCTCATGGGACCGGGAAGCTCAATTGGCAACGGCCTTGCCGGCCATCGCGGCGTCGATGCCGTCACCTTCACCGGTTCTTATTCGGTGGGCTGTCAGGTCGCTGCGGCGGCCGCCGCCAACCTCACGAAATTCCAGCTCGAACTCGGATCAAAGAACGCGCTGGTCGTGATGGACGACGCCGATATCGACCTTGCAGTCGCTGCGGCGGTGGCCGGCGGCTATTCGGGAACAGGTCAGAAATGCACCGCGTCCTCGCGTCTGCTCGTTCACAGCGCTGTCCACGATGAATTTGTCGACAAACTGTCCACCGCGCTGTCGGGGATGAAGGTCGGCCATGCGCTGGAGGAGGGGACCCAGATCGGCCCCGTCGTCAGCGCGGCACAGCTACAGTCGAATCTCGACTGGATCGACAAGGCGCGGGCGTCCGGTGCCGAAGTCGTCACCGGTGGAGACCGCGTGACGCTGAATCACGATGGCTACTACATGACGCCGGCGCTGCTGACCAACACCACGAACGACATGGACCTCAACCGCGAGGAAATGTTCGCGCCGGTCGCCGCCGTGCAGAAGATCGACTCCTACGCGCAGGGGCTGGCGATCGCCAACGACACGGATTACGGGCTCGTCGCCGGCATTTTCACGGCCTCGCTGGCGCGCGCGACGCATTTCCGGCGCAATGTCGAGACCGGGTGTGTGACGGTGAACCTGCCGACGGCGGGAACCGACTATCACGTGCCCTTCGGCGGCCGGAAGAATTCGAGCTTCGGGCCCCGTGAGCAGGGACCGGCCGCGGTCGAGTTCTACACACAGGTCAAGACGACCTATAGTCGGGCCGGCGAGCCGGAGTGAAGACCGTGGCCGATACGCCTCTTATCGATTGTCTTCAGTATGCGAACTGGTCGGAAAAGATCTTCCGCCAGATGCGCGATGGCGGTGTCGACGCGGTGCACGTGACGATCGCCTATCACGAGACGTTCCGGGAGATGGTGCTCAACATCGAGCGCTTCAATCGCTGGTTCGGGCTCTATCCCGACATGATCTTCCAGGGGCGGACCGGCGACGACGTGCGACGCGCTCGGGACGAGGGTCGGACCGCGATCATCTTCGGCTTCCAGAACCCGTCGCCGATCGAGGATGACATCGGCCTCGTCGAGATCTGCCATACGCTCGGCGTCCGGTTCATGCAACTCACCTACAACAACCAGTCGCTGCTCGCGGCCGGCTGCTATGAGGAAAAGGATACGGGGATCACCCGGTTCGGCCGGCAGGTGATCGCCGAGATGAACCGCGTCGGCATGGTGATCGACATGAGCCATTCGGCCGAGCGCTCGACGCTGGAGGCAATCGAGACATCGTCGCGCCCGATCGCTATCACCCACGCCAACCCCGCCTGGTGGCATCCCGCCCTGCGCAACAAGTCCGACGAGGTGCTGAAGGCGCTGACCGGGGCAGGCGGCATGCTCGGCTTCTCGCTCTACCCGCACCATCTGAAAGGCGGAACGGCCTGCACGATGCAGGAGTTCTGCGCGATGGTCGCTGAAACCGCCGAGCGGTACGGTGTGGAGCATCTCGGGATCGGGTCGGACCTTTGCCAGGACCATTCCGACAGTGTGGTGACCTGGATGCGGAACGGACGCTGGTCGAAGGAAACCGACTATGGCGAGGGATCGGCGGCGGCGCCCGGCTTTCCCGACCAGCCGGACTGGTTCCGCGACAATCGCGATCTTCCCGGTCTCGCGGACGGCCTGAGAGCCGTCGGGTTTTCCGAGGCCGAGACCGCCGGAATCATGGGCGGCAACTGGCTTCGGTTCTATGACGCCTCGTTCGGACCGGAGAGCACCCTATGACGGCCGCGGCTTCGTCGCCGACGAAAACACAGGTGGCTTTGCGTCCGCCCGACGACGTGATGCGGCTTGCCCGGATGGGAGCGTTCTTTCCAACCCGCCTGAGTTTCATGCGCACGCTGATCCGGCGGCTTTCGGCGGAACAGGCGTCGGTCAGCCGCCCGGTCTGGGACATTGACGACGACGGCTACGGGCGCGCGGTGTATTCGGTCGACCTCGGCGGCTACACCTATTCACTCGTCGCCTTTTCGACACCGCTCGATCCGGAGAACCGCACCGACCGTGTCATTGCCGAAGCCTGGGACACGAGTTACGTCCTGTACGACGGCACGCCGACGCCGCAGGAACTCGACCGGCTCGAGGCCAATGCACCGAGGCAGGAGGCGGGACGCTTCGCCGCGACCGATCTGGTGCTGTGCCGGGCCAACAAATCGGTTCGGATCTTCGAACACGTGACCGATTGTCTCTCCCGCGGCGTTCAGCCCTCCGCGGATAGGATCGACGGTATCGGCTACCTGATGCGCACGACGGCGGTCTACGGCAACGGCAAGTTCGGTATCGCCGATCGCTCCCGTATCGCGGAGCGGCCCGGTCTCTCGGGTCCGTTTGCTGCGGAGATGTTGGCGGTCTGGCTCGTCCGTGGTTTCACGCTCGACCTTGTCGAACATATCGCCCGGCGCCGCGCCCCCGCGACGGCCGTTCCGCTCGACCGCGACCTCAAGCGCCATCTGGGCATTGGCAATGCCACCGGTCTCGGCATGGCGCCGTTTCTCGTCAGCCATCCGATCCTGCTCGACCGCTGGATGGTGGCGCGCGAAACGGCGCTCGCCCGCTTACGGGCCCGTCAGACGGCGACGCCGGAGGAGATCGAAACGCTCCGCAGACTGATTGCCCGGGCCCGACGCCATCTCGACCAGTGGAGGGTTGAGGATACCGTCCAGGTACAGCGGATCGAGACTCTCAAGGGCGAACTGGCACGCCTCGAGGCTCTGGCGACGCCGAATTGGCTGTCGCAGCCGTATCCCTGGGACCGGCTTGTCGACGTCTCTCGGGACTTCTCGCTCGAAGGGCAGGAACTGGTTGTCGCGCTCGTACTCGAGCCGAACGCCGTTCTCGTCGACGAGCTGGCCGACCGTATGGCGAGCAGCGAGCGGCCCGACCTCGATCCGTCGATGCCCCTCACTGAACTCCAGGCGCAGGTCTCGACCGCCTTCGGCTGGGCGATGGAGTTCGATTTCGCCGACCCCGAAAGCGAACGGCAGTTCTGGTATGTCTCCGAGGAAAAGCTGGAGCCACGGCTCGGCCAGCGGTTTAGCGAGCCCGGTGCAGAACTGGAGATGCCACTGGATATCGCCCGTCGCGCCCAGGCGATGTGCCGGGACCTCGAGAACAGTCCAGGTGACCGAACCGTCGCCGAGTTCCTGCTGGCCTATCCCGAACACCGCTATTGTGTCCGGCGCGTACAGACGGCCGCCGCGCATCCTTATTCCGAGATCCGGGACAATCTGATCGGCGCGCAGTGCCTGCCCATCGACATGCTCCGGTGCAAGCTGTCGTTCTTCGGAGCATCGAAATTCGATCCGAAGTCCGACCGCTGGACGCGCATCACCATGTATCAGGGCGCCCCGCTCTTCGACGAGATCGCGGAGGAGGGCGCGGACGATTGGTGGCTGCCGGTGCTGGAGGACGCGTCGTGAGTCATTCGCTCCCCGTCAGGCATTCGATCAACGAGATCGAAGTTGCCCTCCGCAAGGCCGCCACGGGTGCGGGCTATCCCTATGGCCTCGCAGAGGATATCGGCCAGGCCGCCGGCTGGCTCTGTGCGCGCGGGCAGGATGGCGTCCGGGCCTGCCTCGCTGGGATCGGTTACGGCTACCGGCCGCCGTTGATGGCGGCAGACGGAAAAACATTCTCCGATGCCCGCGTTGCCGCGTGCGGCCCGTCCGCGCTGGATCTGCTCTTTGCGTCGGAACCGGGCGGAGGCGTTAGGCTCACGGCCGTGGATGCGCCACTCCTGCTGGTCGGACTGGCCGGTGCGAGGGCCGAGGCCTGGTCAGCCGCGATCGAACTGGCCTTCTCCGATGGATGTACATTTCATGTCGCGCCGGCCGGTTTCGAGGCCACAGCGTCGATCCCGAACGCCGGCGTGGACGTCGTGATATCGCACGCAGGCGGGGCGGGGACTTCCGACATCCGCGCGGCGACCGCCAATGGTGTCGAGGTCGAACCCGGCCTCTGGGCACGCGTACAGGCGCTTGCAGCGAAGACCTATGTGACGGCAAGCGAAACCTCGCGCGAAAGCGGCGCCGGTGCCGGCAATATCGACAACGATTGAGAGGCTATTCGTGACGGAAACGACGATGACGCTCGCCGAGGTCGAGGACCTCGCCCGCCAGACCCTGGAGGCTGCCGGGGCGACTTCCGGAAACGCCGCCGCGGTCGCGCGCTCGACGCGGCTTGCCGAGCGCGACGGTATTCGCAGTCACGGTCTGATGTATGTGCCGATTTACGCCGAGCATCTGGCCTGTGGAAAGGTGGACGGGCAAGCGGTGCCTGTAGTCGAACAGACGCGGCCAGGCGCAATCAGGGTCGATGCGAAATCGGGTTTCGCCCACCCCGCAATCGACGCCGGCTGGGAGGCGTTCACCGGTGCAGTGCGGACCTGCGGTGTCGCAGCGATGACGATCCACAACTCCTACAATTGCGGTGTGCTCGGCCATCACGCCGAACGCCTCGCCGAGGACGGCTTTATCGGTCTCTGTTTCACTCACGCACCCGCATCGATCGCGCCGGTCGGTGGATCGAAGCCGGTCATCGGAACCAACCCGTTCGCGCTGGCCGTTCCCGGGGACGAAGGCCGCGCGGCGCTGGTCATCGACCAGTCGGCGAGCGTTGTCGCGAAATCGGAAATCATGCTGCGGTCGAGAACCGGGGAGCCGATCGAGCCGGGCTGGGCGCTGGACGAGGCCGGTAACCCGACGACTGACGCGGCGGCGGCCCTGAAGGGCTCGATGGCCCCGTCCGGCGGTTACAAGGGATTCGGCGTTGGGATGATGGTCGAGATCCTTGCCTCCTGCCTCGCCGGCGCCGTCCCCAGTCGCGCGGCGAGCCCGTTTTCGGGCACCGCCGGCGGCCCGCCGCGGACGGGACAGTGCTTCATCGGGTTCGATCCCGGTGCGTTCAGCGGAAGCGGTTTCGGCGGCCAAATTTCCGGCCTCGTCGAAGCCATTGAAGAGCAGCAAGGTGCCCGCGTCCCGGGGGAAAGACGCCGCGCCAACAGGCTCCGGATCGAGCGCGACGGGGTCGTCCTGGATTCCGCGCTGATGGCCCGGATTCAAGCGTTTCTCGAGATATGAATTCAGGGAAATTGAAATAAGGCTAAATTGTTTCGATTTGCCTGAAATTTGCGTTTACCCGACACTCCCTGTTAGGACCACGGGGTCGGTGCCCCGCACCGATCTAAATTCGAGCTCAGAACACAGGGAGCTTCCTTATGAGAATTTCGAAACCGACCCTTGTCGCGGCTGCGGCATCGGTCGCTCTGACGATGGGACTGACGGCGCCGGCCGCGGCTACCGAATGCGGCACGGACGACGAGATCACCATCGCCGAGATGACCTGGCTGTCTGCCAGCACGCTGGCGCATGTCGCCCAGAAGATCCTCGCCGACGGCTACGGCTGCAACGCCAAGGTGGTGCCGGGCGACACGGTGCCGACCGCGACGTCGATGCTGACCAAGGGCCAGCCCGACATTGCGCCGGAACTTTGGGTTTCCACCGCCCAGTCGATCTGGGACCAGATGATCGAGAAGGGCAACGTCTACAAGGCCGGCGACATCTTCGCCAACGGCGGCGAAGAAGGCTGGTGGATCCCCGACTACGTCGCCGAGGAGAATCCGGAGATCAAGTCGATCACCGACCTCAAGGACAATGCCAAGGTCTTCGCCGACATCTCCAACCCGGACATGGGCCGACTCTATGGCTGTCCGCCTGGCTGGGGCTGCGAGATCATCACAAACAACCTGTTCGAGGCCCTCGGCCTGGGCGAAACCTTCGAGCTGTTTTCGCCGGGGTCCGGCGAGAACCTGAAGGCCTCCTTCGCCCGCCAGGTGACGCGCAAGAAGCCGATCGTCGGCTACTACTGGGGGCCGACCGCCGTGATCGGCAAATACAACCTCGTGCGGCTCGACATGCCCGAGTACGACGCGGCGAAATTCAAGTGCCTGACCGACAAGAACTGCGAGGACCCGCAGGTGACGGGCTGGGCCGTCGGCGAAGTTGCGGTAGCCGCCACAACCGACCTCAAGGACAAGGCGCCGAACGTCGCCGATTTCCTGTCAAAGATGCAGGTGCCCAACGACAAGATCTCTGCCGTGCTCGCGTGGGGCGACGACAACAGTGCCAGCCCTGACGAGGTCGCCGAGTACTTCCTGAAGAACGACGAGGACGTCTGGACGGCTTGGGTGCCGGACGACGTGGCCGAGAAGGTGAAGGCCAGCCTCTGACGCTCAGGCCGTTAGGCCTGACGCTGTGACGCTTCGGGGGACGGGTACACAACGTGTCCGTCCCCTCTCCGGTTATGCCTCCCGGCACCGGTTCGAAAGTCCGGGAGAACTCGGGGCAACACGAGCCCAGATGGGGATAGATGGCTGAGTCCTTTCCCGAAATGATCGATACCCGCGCCCTGCGGATTTCGATCGACGACGGTTTCAACTGGATTGTCGCCCACTATGGCGAAGCCTTGGAAATCGCGTTCCTGCCGGTTCTGCGCGCGCTGATCGCAACGGAAAACTTCCTGCAGTGGCTGCCCTGGTGGGTTGTGATTATTGCCCTGTCGGCGCTGACATACCTTGCGGCGAAGAGCTGGAAGGCGGCGGCCGGGACGGCGGTCATGCTATTCCTCGTCGGCGTGCTCGGCATATGGGAGCCAGCGATGGCGACCATCGCCCTGATGCTGATCGCCACGATCCTCGCTGTCCTGATCGGTATCCCGATCGGCGTGCTGATGTCGCGCTCCGACACCATGCAGTCGGTGACGCTTCCGGTGCTCGACATCATGCAGACGATGCCGATCTTCGTGTATCTCATCCCCTTCGTCATGCTGTTCGGCCCGGGCAAGATTCCCGCGCTGCTCGCGACGATAGTGTTCGCCATTCCTCCCGTGATCCGGCTGACCAATCTCGGCATCCGTCATGTCGACGCCGAGGTAATGGAAGCGGTGACGGCCTTCGGCGCGACGCCGCGCCAGCGCCTCTTCACGACGCAGATTCCACTCGCCATGCCGACGATCATGGCCGGCATCAACCAGACGACCATGATGGCGCTGTCGATGGTGGTGATCGCCTCGATGATCGGCGCCGGCGGCCTCGGCTACCAGGTGCTGCAGGGTATTCAGCGGCTGGAAGTGAGCCGCGGTCTGTTCGCCGGCCTCGGTATCGTGTTCCTGGCCATTATCTTCGACCGCATCGCCCAGTCCTACGGCCGGCGCATGCAGCAGCACCTCAATATCGGGTCGTAAGCGATGGCGGACGCCGAAACGAAAATCGCCGTCGAGAATATCTACAAGATCTTCGGCTCCAACCCCGCGTTGGTCATGGACAAGGTCCGCGACGGGATCAGCAAGGCGGACCTGCTCGACCAGACGGGCCACGTCATCGGCATTCGCGACGTCAGCCTAGACATCAAGGCCGGCGAGACTTTCGTCATCATGGGGCTGTCGGGCTCCGGCAAGTCGACGCTGATCCGACACTTCAACCGGCTGATCGAACCGACTGCGGGCAAGATCCTTGTCGACGGCGAGGACGTGCTCAGACTCAGTCCCGGCGAATTGCGCGAGTTCCGGCGTCACAAGGTGTCGATGGTTTTCCAGCGCTTCGCGCTGCTGCCGCACAAGACCGTGCTCGACAACGTCATCTACGGGCTCATCGTCAGCGGCATGAGCAAGGCGAAGGCGAGGGAAATCGGCATGCAGCAGATCGAACTCGTCGGCCTCGACGGGTTCGAGAACCAGTATCCCAAGCAGTTGTCCGGCGGTATGCAGCAGCGCGTCGGTTTGGCCCGCGCTCTTGCGACGGAGTCCGAGATCCTGCTCATGGACGAGGCCTTCTCCGCGCTCGATCCGCTGATCCGCAATGACATGCAGGACCAGCTCAAGGATCTGCAATCGCGCCTTCACAAGACCATCGTCTTTATCACCCACGATCTCGACGAGGCGCTGCGGATCGGAGATCACATCGTGATCCTGAAGGACGGCGAACTGCGCCAGGTCGGAACCGGGCCCGAAATCCTGCTCGATCCCGCCGACGACTACGTCGACCGCTTCGTGCGGGACGTGAATCGCGCACGTGTCGTAACGGTGGGGTCGGTCGCCCTGCCGTTGACCTCGATTTCGCTCGATACCGCCTCGTCCGAGACAGTCGGCGCGCTGCTTGCGGACACCCCGGCGGTGGTCCTGATGGATGGGAAGAAGACCCGCTCCGTGATTACGCGGGAGATGGCCGCCGACGGGAAGCTGGGTACGCTTCTCGGCGACAAGGCAGCGCTTCCCGATGTCGTCAGTGTCGACCAGAACGCGACGCTTGAGGAGAGCTTTCCGTCGCTGTCCGGCGACACCGAGGCCGTGGTCGTCGAAAATGCCGAGGCAGTTCCTGTCGGCGTCCTTGAGAGAAAGACCATCCTGAAGGCCATGGTTCGCGACCACGCCTGACGTCGTTTCGGAACTGCTGTTCTACGCCGGATCGAGCGCGTAGGCGGCAATCGCCCTGGCGAGCAGGGTGGCGCCGTGCTCGATGTCGTCCCACGCGGTCCATTCGTCCGGAGCATGGCTTATGCCGCCGACGGAAGGGACGAAGATCAGTCCCGCCGGGCAATGGCGCGCGAAGGTCTGGACATCATGGCCTGCCCCTGACGGCATGATGCGGCTGTTCAGGCCGGCCTGCCGGGCGATCTCCGTCAACCGGTCGGCGACGGCCGGGTCGAGGCGTGTCGGCGGCAACCAGCTCTGCTCGGCGATCTCGACGTCGAGGCCATGCGTCCCGGCGGCTGCGTCGATCGCGTCGCGACAGGAATCCGCCAGAGCACGCATCACCGACTCGTCGACATCGCGGCCGATGATCGAGAATGTCGCTCGTCCCGCGATGCTGTGCGGGAAGTTCGGGTCGAGCGTTACCTTGCCGACGGTGAGGCGGGTATCCTCGGCGCCAGCGCTGTCGAGGATCGACGGGATCGCGGCGCCGAAATCGGCCAGCCCGCGAAATGCGTCGCGGCGACAATCCATCGGCGTCGTGCCGGAATGATTGGCCGCGCCGGTCAGCGTCACGGTCCAGTTGAACACGCCGGAGATCGCGTCGACGATCCCGACCGGGAGGCCCGCTTGTTCCAGGACCGGCCCCTGTTCGACGTGAAGCTCCAGGAAGACGGCGATGTCGGCGGGATCCCGGGCAACCGTCGCGCGCGGGTCAAGGCCCTGCGCCAGCATGGCCTGAGAAAGGGGCATGCCCGTGTCGTCGACCGCCCGGGCGATCCAGTCGGGACCGACTTCTCCACAGATCGCCTGACTGCCCAACATGCCGCCGAACCTGCCTTCCTCGTCCGCCGTGCAGACGACCTCGATCGGACGGACCGGCGAGAGCCCTGCGTCTTTCATCGCACGGACGGCTTCGAGTGCTGCCAGGACGCCCAACGTCCCGTCGAGCGGGCCGCCCTGGGGTACGGAATCGAGATGGGAGCCTGACATGACGACCGGTCCGGCACCGGCGGGCCAGCGTCCGAACACGTTCCCGTTGGCATCCATTCGGCTGTCGAGGCCGGCATCCGACATGCGGTCCATCAACCAGCGCCGGCCCGCCATGTCAGCGTCTGAAAAGCTGACGCGATTGATACCGGGGACGCCTTCGATCACCCCGATCGCGTTGACCGCTTCGATATCATTCCGCAGGCGCGCGCTATCGATCCGCAGAGTGTCGAAACCGCTTTGTCCTTTTATTTCAACCATTAAGCCCTTCCGGATGGAGCCCGGTTTTCTGCTCCTAATTTAATCATGATCAATTTTTGACTATCCGTTTTTTATCATGAATAATTGGCGAAAGTCCAACAGGGAACAGTACGCGTCACATCGCCCGTCATACCGATTGACTGACAGACCGACAGGAGGACAAGTCATGCTTTCCCATCTTCGCCGGATTGCCGCAGCCGCGGCAGTCGCGTTTTCCACCGTGGGCGCGCTTGCCGCCTCGGGTGGCGGAGCTGCCGCCCAGACGCCGCCGGGCGTTCTGGTGGTCGCCCAGATCGCCGAACCGAAATCGCTCGATCCGCATGCCGTCACGGCGGTCAATGATTTCCGCATCCTGATGAACATTTACGACGGGCTGGTGCGCTACAAGTCGGGCACGCTCGAGGTCGAGCCGGCGCTGGCGACCGAATGGACGATCAGCGAGGACGGCAAGACCTACACGTTCACGCTGCGCGACGGCGTGACGTTCCACGACGGCTCGCCGCTGACCGCCGAGGCGGTGAAGTTCAACTTCGACCGGATGCTCGACGAGAGCCATCCCTTCCACGACACCGGGCCGTTCCCGCTGAGCTTCTTCTTCTCGGCCATCGACACCGTCGAGGCGCCGGACGAGAAGACCGTCGTCTTCAACCTGAAGGATCCCTATGCGCCGTTCCTGTCGAACCTGGCCTACCCGACGGGGTTGATCGTCTCGCCGGAGGCGGTGAAGGAACACGGGAAGGACTTCGGCCGCCATCCCTCGGGTACCGGTCCGTTCAAGTTCGCCGAGTGGGAATCGAACGCCAAGGTCGTGGTCGAGGGCAATCCGGACTACTGGGACGGCGCGCCGTCGCTCCAGGCGGTCGTATTCCGGCCGATCACGGACGCCAACACGCGCGTCGCCGAGATGCTTTCGGGCGGCGTCGACGTGATGGTCGAGGTGCCGCCGGACAACGTCGCGACCTTTGCCGACGACGCCGGCTTCAAGGTCTACGAACAGGCCGGCCCGCACCTTTGGTTCCTGATCCTGAACGCCAAGGAAGGCCCGATGGCCGACAAGCGCGTGCGTCAGGCCGTAAACTACGCCATCGACAAGAAAGCTCTGGTCGACAACGTGCTGCAGGGCACCGCCGAAGTGGCCTCCGGCCCGACGCCGCCGGCCTTCGCCTGGGCCTACAACGAGGCCCTCGAGCCGTATCCCTACGATCCGGAAAAGGCCAAGGCGCTCCTGAAGGAAGCCGGTGCGGAAGGCGCGGATCTGACCTTCTACGTTACCGAGGGCGGCTCCGGTATGCTCGATCCAGTGGCCATGGGCGCTGCAATCCAGGCGGACCTCGCCAAGGTCGGCCTCAACGCCAAGATCGAGACCTACGAGTGGAACACCTTCCTCGGCAAGGTGAACCCGGGCCTCGAGGGCAAGGCGGACATGGCGGAAATGGCCTGGATGACCAACGATCCGGACACGCTGCCGTATCTTGCCCTGCGCACCGGGGCTTTCCCGGACGAGGGCGGCTTCAATTCCGGCTACTACTCGAATCCGGAGGTCGACACGCTGCTCGAGGAAGCCCGCCGCCAGACCGATCAGGCCAAGCGCGCGGAGCTCTACAAGAAGATGCAGGAGATCGTCTACGAGGATGCGCCCTGGGCCTTCATCGCCAACTGGAAGCAGAACGCGGCGACGAACGACCGGGTCGAGGGCTTCGCGCTGCAGCCGTCCTTCTTCCTGCTGCTGCACGACGTGACGAAGAACTAGAGGCGGGGCCGAGGCGATGTGGGCGTATGTCGGAAAACGCCTGATCGCGACCGTGCCGATCCTGCTCGGGCTCTCGGTCATCGTCTTCGGGATGATGGCCCTGATCCCGGGCGACCCGGCAACCGCGATCCTGGGCAGCTACGCGACGCCTGAAAACGTCGCGCGGCTCAACAGCCAGCTCGGCCTCGACAAGCCTCTCGTCGAGCAATACTTCATCTGGCTCGGCAACCTGCTGCACGGCGACATGGGGCGCAGCTACGCCCTCAACCGCCCGGTCGCCGACGAGGTCTTCGAGCGCTTCGGCGCAACGCTTATCCTCGCCGGCGCCTCTCTCATTCTCTGTTCGATCTTCGGCCTGATCGCCGGGATCGCGGCCGCGGTCCGCCAGTTCGGCTGGACCGACCGGATCGTTACCTTCCTCGTCCTCATCGGCATCTCGACCCCGTCCTTCTGGCTGGGGCTCCTGCTGATCATGCTCTTCGCCGTGGAGCTGCAATGGCTGCCGGCATCCGGCATGTACGCGATCTACGGGGGAGGGGGGGCGGTTGATCTCCTCAAGCATCTCGCCATGCCGGCCGTGACGCTCGCCGTCGTCGCGACGGCCGTGATCGCCCGCCTGACACGGGCGGCGATGCTCGAGGTGCTGCGGCAGGATTACATGCGCACCGCCCGCGCCAAGGGCGTCTCCGAGCGCCGCGTGATCTACCGCCACGCCTTCAAGGCGGCGCTCGTCTCCGTCATTCCGGTGATCGGCATCCAGGCCGGCTTCGTGCTCGGCGGCGCCGTCTACATCGAAACGGTATTCCAGTGGCCGGGCATCGGCCGGATGCTGGTCAACGCCATTTCCACGCGCGACCTGCTGCTCGTCCAGGGCGGCGTCCTCGTGGTCGCGGCGAGCTATGTGTTCTTCAACCTGCTCGCCGACGTCGCCCAGACGATCGTCGATCCGAGGCTGCGCTGATGGTCGCCATTCCGCTCACCGGCAGGAAGGCCGCGGATCGCGGTGGCCGTCCGTCCGCCTTCAGGCTGCTGGTCGCCAACCGCCTGTCGGCGGCAGGACTTATCCTCCTGGCCGTGATCGTGCTGCTGGCGCTGCTGACGCCGATCCTGCCGCTGCCCGATCCCGATATCACAGACCCGGCGCAACGGCTGCTCAGGCCCGGCGCGCCCGGCCATCTGCTCGGCACCGATCACCTCGGCCGCGATCTGCTGTCGCGCCTCCTGTGGGGCACCCGCGTCTCCATCGTCGTCGGCCTGTCCGCGACCGTGATCGCCGCCGTCGTCGGGTCGCTGATCGGCCTGACGGCGGGCTATGCCGGCGGGCGTACCGACTCGATCCTGATGCGCGGCATCGATCTCGTCATGGCGTTTCCCTACATCCTGCTGGCGCTCGGCATCGTCGCGGTGCTCGGCCCGGGGCTCCTGAACGCACTCTATGCGATCGCCGTCGTCAACATTCCCTTCTTCGCCCGCAACATCCGCGGCATGACGCTCGGCCTCTCGCGGCGCGAGTTCGTAGACGCCGCGCGGCTGTCGGGCGCCTCCCATCCCGTCATCCTGTTCGGCGACGTCCTGCCAAATGTGCTGCCGACCATCGTCGTCACCATGTCGACCACGGTCGGATGGATGATCCTCGAGACGGCGGGGCTGTCGTTTCTCGGCCTCGGCGCGCAGCCGCCGCAGGCCGATCTCGGCTCGATGCTCGGCGAAGGTCGTAAGCTGCTGTTCACCGCGCCGCATGTCTCCGTCATTCCCGGCCTGATGATCTTCGTGCTGGTGATGAGCATCAATCTCGTCGGCGACGGCATCCGCGACGTGCTGGACCCGCGCCTGAAGTCCGGCGCGCTGGCCGCCCCCGGCGCCGCGACGGCGGTGAAGCGGGACGCGGTCCCCGAGGGCAACGGCGACGACGCGGTTCTTTCGGTGCAGGGGCTGAAAACGCAGTTTCAGACCGGATCGCGGGTCTACAAGGCCGTCGGTGGCGTCGATCTGGATCTCGCGCCCGGCGAGCGGGTCGGCCTCGTCGGCGAATCGGGCTCGGGCAAGTCGGTGACGGCCCTGTCGCTGCTCCGCCTGGTTCCCACGCCGCCGGGGACGATCACCGCCGGACGCGTCCTGGTGCACGGAAAGGACCAGCTTTCGGCGTCGGAGGACCAGCTCCGCACACTGCGCGGCGGTCAGGTCGCCTACGTCTTCCAGGACCCGCTGACGACGCTGCATCCGTTGTTCACCGTCGGCAAGCAGATCGTCGAAGCGCTGCAGGCGCACCGGCCGTTGTCAGGACGCGAGGCCGAGGCGCGGGCGATCGAACTGCTGGAGCGCGTTCAAATCCCCTCGGCGAAAGCCCGCTTCGACGCCTATCCGCACGAGCTCTCCGGCGGCATGCGACAGCGCGTCTGCATCGCCATGGCACTCGCCAACGATCCCGAGCTGATCATCGCCGACGAGCCGACGACGGCGCTCGACGTCACCGTGCAGGCACAGGTTCTGAAGCTGATGCGCGGCCTGTCGGAAGCACAGGGCTCCGCGGTGCTGTTCATCACCCACGATTTCGGCGTCGTCTCGGAGCTCTGCGACCGCGTCGCCGTGATGTATGCCGGCCGGATTGTCGAGATCGGGCCGACGCAGGATGTGCTCGACGCCCCGGCCCATCCCTATACGCGCAAGCTGATCGACTGCGTGCCCGTACTGGGCGAACCGGACCGGCGGCTCGACGCCATCGAGGGCCTGCCGCCCCCCGTCGACCGCCTGCCGCCCGGCTGCGCCTTCGCCGACCGCTGTCCGATTGTCGAGGCAACCTGCCGGGAAGGGGACATCCCGCTCGAAGCCCTCGGCGAGGATCGAGCCGTGCGCTGCATCAAGCCGTACGGGAGGACGTCATGACTGTCGCGGTGGAAGCCGATGGCCTGACGCGCACCTTCGGCGGTGGCCGAGGCCTCTTCGGTGGGCGACGCCCTGCGGTCCACGCGGTGCAGAGCGCCGATCTCGTCGTGCAGGAAGGCGAGACGCTCGGCGTGGTCGGCGAATCCGGCTGCGGCAAGTCCACACTGGCGCGCATGCTCGTGGGGCTCGACCACCCGACAGCCGGCTCGATCCGGCTCGAAGGGCGGGACGCGACAGAACTCGCGCGCCGGGACTCGAAGGCGCTTGCCAAGCATATACAGTACGTCTTCCAGGATCCCGTTGCCTCCCTGAACCCGCGCAAGACGATCCGCCAGACACTGGAAGCCCCGATGCGGCGCCTTCTGGGGCTCGACGCGAAGGCGCGGCAGGCCAGGCTCGGCGAGCTGATGCAAGCCGTCAGCCTGCGCGAAGAGTTTCTCGACCGCTATCCGCACGAGTTTTCCGGCGGGCAGGCCCAGCGCATCGGCATCGCCCGGGCGCTGGCGGCCGATGCCCGCGTGATCGTCCTCGACGAACCGGTGTCCGCCCTCGATGTCTCGGTGCAGGCTCAGGTTCTGAACCTGCTTGACCGGCTCAAGCACGATTTCGGCTTGACCTACATCTTCATCAGCCACGATCTGAGCGTCATCGAAAGTGTCTGCGACAGGGTGGCGGTGATGTATTTCGGACGGATCGTGGAAGTGGGGCACGCCCGGGATCTCTACGCCCATCCGCGACACCCCTACACGGCGCTTCTCATGCGCTCGGCCCCGGCGCCCGGCAAGCGCCGTATCGAGGCGGAGGAAAAACCGGCCGAACTGCCGGATCCGCTCAATCCGCCGCCCGGCTGCGCCTTCACCTCCCGGTGTCCGTATGCCGACGACACCTGCCGCGCGGAGCGCCCGCCGCTCGAAACGGTCGCTGCGACCTCGATGGAACCGCAGCAGGCCGCGTGCTGGCATCCGCTTCTCGACGACGGGTCCGCAAAACCATGACCGAGATGACCGGGCCGGACCTGCCGTTCGTTCCTGCTCGCCGGGTACGACGCCGCGAAACGATCAGCGAGCAGATCAAGGAGATGATCGTCGCGCGCAACCTGCAGCCCGGCGATCGGCTTCCGGCCGAGCGCGAGTTGATGGAGCAGTTCCAGGCGTCGAAGGGATCGATCCGCGAGGCGCTGAGCGCGCTGCGGTCGCAAGGTCTGATCCGAACGCGGACCGGGCCGGGTGGCGGGGTCTTTCTGAGCCAGATCGCGCCGACGCGGGCGATGGCGCTGCTGTCGAACTATTTCCTGTTCCGCACGCCGTCGATCACCGACATCTACGCGGTACGTTGCGAACTGGAGCCCGAATTGGCCGCTTCCGTCGCCGGACATCTGAACGAGGATGATTTCGCCAGGCTGGAACGGACCATGCGCCTCTACGACGCGCCGCCCGAGACGGCGGAGGAAGAGTACCAGCAGCGGATGGCCGAGCTCGACTTCCACAGCGTGCTCGCCGAACTGTGTCCGAATCCGGTGCTGGCCCTCTATTGCGGGTTCCTGCAGACGCTGCTGCGCGAAATGGTGGTCTGCCAGCGCATCTACGACGTGCCGCATCCGGAACTGCGCGATACGGCGCTCCACTATCAGGTGCGGCTGATGCGGGCCCTGAAAGCCGGTGACGCCGATGCCGCGCGGCAGATCATGGCGGAGCACATGGAAGCCGCCCAGGCCTACATGGTGAAGATGGAAGCGTCGATCGCCGGCGGCTTCCTGCGCGCCGCCGACGAATAATCGCGATCCAGTTCCGGCGTCAGAAGACCGCGCCGACGGCCTTGGCCATACGGTCGGCGATCTGGTCGGCCTCCTCGCGGGTGAGGCAAAGCGGCGGGGCGAAGCCGATGATGTCGCCTTCCGGCATGGCGCGGCCGATGACGCCTTCGCCAAGCAGGGCCGCGGCGACCTTCGGGCCGATCTTGTCTCCAGCGTCGAAGAAGGTCCGGCTGTCGCGATCCTTGACGAATTCGACGGCACACAGCAGGCCTTCGCCGCGGATATCGCCGACATGCGGATGGTCTCCGAGGCGGTCGCGCAGGGCGGAAAGGAAATAGGCGCCGGTCTCGCCGGCGTTCTTCACCAGCCCGAGGCTGTCGATCAGGTTCAGGTTGGCGACGCCGGCGGCCGCGCCGATCGGATGGGCCGAGTAGGTCCAGCCGTGGCCGATCGGACCGGTCTCGTCGGTGCCCTTCATCAGCACGTCCCAGACCTTGTCGCCGATGATCGAGCCGGACAGCGGCGCATAGGCCGAGGTCAGGCCCTTGGCGATGGTGATGATGTCGGGCCGCATGCCGTAATGGTCTGAGCCGAACATGGTGCCGAGCCGGCCGAAACCCGTGACCACCTCGTCGGCGATCAAGAGGACGTCGTGCTTGTCGAGGACGGCCTGGATCGCCTGCCAGTAGCCGGCAGGCGGCGGCACGAGGCCGCCGGTGCCAAGCGCCGGCTCGCCGATGAAGGCGGCAATCGTGTCCGACCCTTCCTTCTCGATCAGCGCTTCTAGTTCGGCCGAGCAGTGAGCGACGAAATCAGCCTCGCTCATCGAGAGATCCGCGCGCCGGTAGTAGTACGGCGCTTCGGTGTGGATCACCTGCGCGAGCGGCAGATCGAACTTCTTGTGGAACAGGCCCAGCCCCGTCAGCGAGCCGGTCATCAGGCCGGAACCGTGATAGCCGCGCCAGCGCGAGATGATCTTCTTCTTCTCCGGCCGGCCGAGGATGTTGTTGTAGTACCAGACAAGCTTGACGTTGGTCTCGTTGGCGTCCGATCCGCCGAGGCCGAAATAGACCTTCGACATGCCTTTGGGCGCGCGGTCGAGGATCATCTTCGACAGCGTGATCGAGGCTTCCGTGCCGTGGCCGACATAGGCGTGGTAGTAGGCGAGCTCCTTCGCCTGCGCGGCGATGGCGTCGGCGATCTCGGTGCGACCGTACCCGACATTGACGCAGTAGAGGCCGGCGAAGGCGTCGATCAGCTTCTTGCCGTCGCGATCCTCGATCCAGACGCCCTTGCCGCCGGTGATGATCCGCGACGGCGTCTCGCCGCGCGCGTGCTGTGCCAGATGGGTGGAGGGGTGGAAGAAGTTCTCCCGGTCCCATTGTGCCAGAACGTCATTGGTCAGCATCGGACTTCCTTTCTCGTGCCCGTTCTTCGGATCCGCCGGCCTCAGGCCCAGTCGCGGCAGACGTACTTGATATCGGTGAAGGCCTCCAGCCCGTGGCGGGCGCCTTCCCGCGCCAGACCCGACTGCTTCATGCCGCCGAAGGGGATTGGCGCGCCGGTGACCTTGGTGCGGTTGACCGCGACCATGCCGAACTGCAATGCCCGGCTCAGCCGATAGATTCGGCGCGGATCCTGGGTGTGCAGGTAGGCGACGAGGCCGTACTCGGTGGCGTTGGCACGGGCAACGGCGTCGTCTTCGGAATCGAACGGAGCGATCGCGGCGACCGGACCGAAGGTTTCCTCGTGAAAGATCAACGCGTCCGGATCGACGTCGGCGAGCACCGTTGCCTCGTAGAACAGCGGCCCGAGGTCCGAGCGTTTGCCGCCGGTGAGCAAGCGCGCACCGCGTTTCAGGGCGTCTGCAACATGCTCCTCCTGCTTGGCGACGGCGCGCGCGTTCATCAGCGGTCCGAGATCGGGATCGTCGCGGCCGTGGCCGAGGCGCAGGGCGGCGGTCGCTTCGGCGAAACGGGCGCAGAAGTCGTCGTAGACGGACCGCTCCACCAGGAACCGGTTGGCACCGAGGCAGTCCTGGCCGGTGGTGGCGAACTTCGCCTTGATCGCCTCGTCGACGGCGAGGTCGAGATCGGCATCGGCGAATACGAGGAACGGCGCATGCCCGCCCAGTTCCAGCACCAGCCGCTTCACGGTCCCCGCCGAGCGCGCATAGAGGAACTTTCCGATCTCGGTGGATCCGGTAAAGGACAGCGCCCGGACGCGCGGGTCGGTCAGCCAGGGCTCGACGATCTCCGGCGCGTTACCCGTCACCACGTTGACGACGCCGGGCGGAAAGCTGGCGCGGTCGGCAAGTTCGGCGAGCGCGAGAGCGGAGAAGGGCGTCTCGGACGAGGGGTGGATCAGCACCGTGCAGCCGGCGGCCAGTGCGGCGGCGGCCTTGCGGGTGATCATCGCGCAGGGAAAGTTCCACGGCGTGATTAGCGCGGCGACGCCCACCGGTTCCCGCCACAGTTCGACTTCGGCATCGGGCAGGTGCGAGGTCACACCCTCGATGTTCGGGCGCTTGGCTTCCTCGGCATAGAATTCGATGAAGGAGGCGGCGTAGTCGATCTCGCCGCGCGATTCCGAGATCGGCTTGCCCTGTTCGGCGGTCATGATCTGCGCCAGGTCCTCGCGCGCCGCGACGATCAGGTCGTGCCAGCGGCGCAGAAGGCTCGAGCGGTGCTGCGGCAATGCGGCGGCCCAGTCCGGGAACGCTTCGTGGGCGACGTCGACCGCGCGTGCGCTCTCTTCCGTCGACAGGCACGCGACCTCGCACAGGAGCGCGCCGTCGGCGGGGTCCGTCACCGCGATGGCGTTGCCGGTCTCCGCTCCCGTCCAGCGGTTTCCGATATAGGCGAAGCCCTTGAACAGGGCGGGGTCGGACAGCGTAATCCCTTTGGGGCTGCCGTCGGCCGTCTTCGCAAGCGCGCTCATGGATCCTCCCGCGATCTCGAGGTGTCGCTGCGACGAGGATAGGCGCTGCGCGGCAGAGGAATTTTCCGAAGACGGGCGGTGCGCGGGAGAGTTCCTCTGAAATGCCTCAGCGGGAGCGTCAGTCTTCCTGCCGGCCGAGCAGGATACCGAACGGCGGCGCGCCGCTGCTCTTTACGTCCTTGGTGACGATGTAGGTGAAGTACCGTTTCAACCCGATCCGCTCGGAGAGCAGGGCGTCGACGAGGCGCTGGTAGGCGTTGATGTCGGACGTGACGACCTGAAGCAGATAGTCGAACCCGCCGCCGATCGCCCAGCAGGAAACGATCTCTTCGCGCCGGTGGACGGCGGCCTCGAAGGCCTGGAAGTCGGACGTGCGATGGGATTCGAGTTCAGCGACAACGAAGATCGTCACCGAGGGGGCGACCTTCGACAGTTCGATCTCGGCCCGGTAGCCGCGGATCAGGCCCTGCTTCTCCAGCCGCTGCAGCCGCTCCCAGCAGGGCGTCGCCGACAGGTTGACCCGCCGCGCCAGCGCGCTCTTCGAAATCCGCCCCTCTTCACTGAGGATCTGCAGGATGCGGATATCGCGGTCGTCGAGGGCTGTCGGCATGGTCCGGACGTTCGGTCAACGGCCGGGACTTGTCAATTGCCTCATTTCAAGGCACTCATGTTTCATGACAATATGGCCCCCAAAAAAGGACGCTTTGAAGCGGCCGGCCTACAGGTCGCTGGCGCAATGCCTGATCGATGCGATCGCGGCCGGCGAGGTGCGGCCCGGCCAGAGGCTGCCGACTCACCGTGCGCTCGCCTTCGACCTCGGCGTCAGCGTGCAGACGGTCAGCCGCGCCTACGACGAGCTGGGCCGTCTGGGGGTGATTTCGGGCGAGATCGGCCGTGGCAGCTTCGTGCGGTCCGGCCGCCCGGACGCGCGCATGCCGTGGCACCGGCTGGGCGGCGCCGAAGACGTCATCGACTGCTCCATGCTGGTGCCGGTTACCGGTGACATCCATTCCGAAGCCATGTCGGCGACATTCGACGCGCTCGCCCACGACCTGCCACAGAGCGCCATTCTGTCCTTCCGGCCGAGGGCGACGCTGGAAGGCCATTGCGGCGCCGCGCTGGACTGGCTTGCCGGCTGCGGTGTCGTCGTTCCGCGCGACCAGGTCCTGCCGACGAACGGAAACACGGCCGCGATGACGGTCGCGCTGATGACGGCGGCCCGTCCCGGCGATCTGGTTCTGACGGAAGAGCTCGGTCATCACACGCTGAAGTCGCTCGCGAATGCGTTGGGATTGCGCATTTCCGGGCTGCCGGTCGACGGCGAGGGCATCGTTCCCGACGCCTTCGAACGCGCCTGCCGGGCCTCTGTCGTCAAGGTTTTGTTCGTCCTTCCGACCGGGCTGGGGCCGACGGCGGCGATGATGGGGACCGACCGGCGGCGCGCGCTTGTGGAGATCGCCCGTCGCCATGATGTGATGATCGTCGAGAACGACGCCTGGGGTCCCGTCCAGCCCGACCGGCCGGACCCGATCTTCGCGATCGCGCCGGAACGCACGTTCTATTTCACCGGCCTGACGAAATGCCTGCTGCCGGGCCTGCGCATCGCCTGGCTTGTTCCGCCGGAGACGATGGTCTCGGCTGCCCGGACGCGGCATCTGGTGACGAACTGGATGGCCACGCCTCTGATGGCGGAGATCGCCACCCGCTGGCTCGACGACGGGACCGCGGACACTCTGCTGGCCTGGCAGAAGAAACACCTGGCGCGCCGCAACAAGATCGCCGCGCGTACGTTGCACGGGCTGTCCTGGCGCGGCTCGCCGAACGGCATGCACGTCTGGCTGACACTTCCCGAGCCCTGGCGCGAGGACGCGTTTGTCACGCATGCCCGCAACGACGGTGTCGCCGTTGCCGCCGGCAACAATTTCGCGGTTTCCGGGGACCCGCAGGATGCCGCCATCCGCATCTGCCTCGGGGCCGGTTCGGAAGAGGATCTCGAACGCGGCCTGTCGGTCGTCGCCCGGCTGGTTCGCAGTTCTCCGGAACCCGCGCTCCTCGCGATCTGACCGAAGCCCGGCCGGGATCGGGCCGATCGATCAGATTGTCATGGTTCAATAAACCGATTGACTTGGTTTTGGGTTTCCCCAACGCTACATCGCGTCGGAAGCGGGTGCTCGCGCCCGGCTGACGGTCGCAATCGGCCGCATCCGACACAAGAACACGGGCGGACTATCCGCCGACCGGACCGTGCGCGCCGCCAGGCGATACGCACAGGGGACACTGACGACAGGAAGGAGTCATTCAATGACGATCACGCGGATTCTGGCCGGCGTAGCCTTCGCCGCACTCACGGCCGGCTCGACCGCCGCCATGGCCGACACCTGGCGCTACGCCTTCGAGGAAGCGATGGACGAGGTGCAGGGCAAGTTCGCCCAGAAGTTCAAGGAGGAGGTCGAGGCGAATACAGACCACACGATCCAGCTCTTCCCGTATGGGACGCTGGGCGAGTCTGCCGACATCATGGAGCAGACGCAGGCCGGCATTCTTCAGTTCGTCGACCAGTCGCCGGGCTTCACCGGCTCGCTCATCCCCGAGGCGCAGGTCTTCTTCGTGCCGTACCTGTTGCCCACCGATCAGGAGCAGCTCGCCCGCTTCTACAAGAACTCGAAGGCGATCAACGAGGACTTTCAGGGCCTCTATGCCGATCAGGGCCTCGAGCTTCTGACCATGTTCCCGGAAGGCGAGGTCGCCATGACCACGAAGGATCCGGTCAAGAGCTGCGCCGATCTCAATGAGGTGAAGTTCCGGGTGATGACCAACCCGCTGCTCGTGGAATCCTACAAGGCCTTCGGCGCCACACCGACGCCGCTGCCGTGGGGCGAGGTCTATGGCGGCCTGCAGACCAATATCATCCAGGGCCAGGAGAACCCGACGTTCTACCTCTACTCGACCAAGATCTATGAGGTCACCGACCACATCACTTACACGGGCCACAACAATTTCACCACGGCGGTGATGGCCAACAAGGACTTCTATGACGGCCTGAGCGATGACGACAAGAAGGCGATCCAGGCCGCTTCGGATGCCGCTTACGACTACATCGTCGATTACCAGAAGGGCCTCGCCGACTCGGAACTCGAGAAGATCAAGAAGGCCAAGCCGGAAATGACGGTCACGGTCCTGACCGAGGACGAGCGCAAGTGCTTCAAGGATGCGGCCGCCGAAGTCGAGAAGAAGTTCATCGAGATGACCGGTGACAGCGGCAAGAAGATCCTCGACCAGATGAAGGCCGACCTGCAGGCTGCCGCGCAGTAGTGCGGTCCGGACGGGATTGCCGGGCGGGGCAGTCCCGCCCGGAGCATCTTGCGAACGCCCCGGAACACCGGACGGGCCCAAGGCGCCCGGCGCTCGCAGCGGAGGGGGACAGCCGTTGACCGACAAGCCGCAAGCTTCCGAGCACGCGTCGTCGCTGCCGGGCCCGCTCGGGCTCATCGACAGCCTGATCAGCCGCATCGAGTCCGCGATGCTGGCGGTCGGCGTCCTGCTGATGGCGGCCAACACGATCGCCAACGTCGTTGGCCGCTACGTCTTCCAGTCGAGCATCTTCTTCTCCGAAGAGCTCAACCGGATCCTGATCATCCTGATCACATTCGCCGGCATCAGCTATGCCGCCCGCCAGGGGCGGCATATCCGCATGTCGGCGATCTACGACGCCATGCCGCCGTCGATGCGCAAGCCGATGATGATCATCATCGCGCTCGTGACGGCCGCCTTCATGTTCGGCCTGTGCTGGTACTCCTACGGCTACATCGTCACCCAGGCGGGTCGCGGCCGCGTGCTGCCGGCGCTGCAGATCCCGGTCTGGTGGACGCTGGTCTGGGTGCCGGTCGGCTTCTTCATGACCGGCATGCAGTACCTCCTGACCGCCATCAAGAACCTGCAGGAGAAGGACATCTACCTCTCCACCAATGTGCTTGAAGGCTACGACGCCGACGAGCAGGAAGTCTGAGGAAGACAGGTCATGGCTCTTACGATCTTCGCAATCATGATCGTGCTTCTGCTGCTCGGATTTCCGATGATGATTCCGCTCATCGTCGGCGCCTTCGTCGGCTTTTACATGATGCTGGGCGGCTTCGGGCAGATGGAAACCATGGTCCAGCAGTTCATGGCCGGCATCCGGCCGGCCTCGCTGATCGCGGTTCCGATGTTCATCTTCGCAGCCGACATCATGACGCGCGGCCAGTCGGCGAACCGGCTGATCGACATGGTCATGGCGTTCGTCGGGCACATCAAGGGCGGGCTGGCGGTCTCGACGGCGGCCGCCTGCACCATGTTCGGCGCCGTTTCCGGGTCGACCCAGGCCACCGTCGTTGCCGTCGGCGGCCCGCTGCGGCCGCGCATGCTGAAGGCCGGCTACAAAGACAGCTTCGTCCTCGCGCTGATCGTCAATTCGTCCGACATCGCCTTCCTGATTCCGCCATCGATCGGCATGATCATTTACGGCGTCGTGTCGAATACCTCGATTTCCGAACTGTTCATCGCCGGCATCGGACCGGGGCTGCTGATCCTCGCGCTGTTCTCGATCTACAGCGTCATCTACGCCCTGAAGAACGATGTGCCGACCGAAGAGCGCGCGGGTTGGGGCGCGCGCCTGCGCGCCGTGCAGAGCGCACTGTGGCCGCTCGGTTTCCCGGTCATCATCATCGGCGGTATCTACGGCGGCATCTTCTCGCCGACCGAGGCCGCCGCCGCCTGCGTTCTCTACGCGCTGGTCCTGGAGGTCGTCGTCTTCCGCTCCATGAGCGTTGCCGACGTCTACGCGACGGCGAAGTCGACGGGGCTGATCACGGCGGTGGTGTTCATCCTCGTGGCCGCGGGCGCCGCATTTTCCTGGATCATCTCCTTCGCGCAGATCCCGCAGGCGATCCTCGGCGGCATCGGCATCGACGCGATGGGCCCCATCGGCGTCCTGTTCGTCATCTCCATCGCGTTCTTCGTCGGGTGCATGTTCGTCGATCCGATCGTGGTGATCCTGGTGCTGGTGCCGATCTTTGCTCCCGTCGTCCAGTCGGTCGGGCTGGATCCGGTACTGGTGGGAACCGTCATCACGCTTCAGGTCGCGATCGGCTCGGCAACGCCACCGTTCGGCTGCGATATCTTCACCGCGATAGCGGTGTTCAAGCGCCCCTATATCGAGGTCATCCGGGGCACGCCGCCGTTCATCGTCATCCTGCTGGGCGTTTCGGTTGCGCTGATCTTCTTCCCGCAGATCGCGCTGTTCCTGCGTGATCTGGCCTTCGCGAAATAAGGGAGAGGACCGTGTTCGATCATATACTCGTCCCCGTCGACGGCTCGGATAACGCGCTTCTCGCGCTGGAGAAGGCGGTCGAGCTGCAGAAGCTGACGGGCGCCAAACTGACCGTCCTGACGATCTACCGGCATCATTCGATGCTGGAGGCATCCTTCTCCATGGTCCGGCCGCAGGACCCCGGCAACATGGACGACATCATGCGCGGGGCAGCGAAGGAGGTGGCCGAGGCAGCCAAGGCACGTGCCGTGGAACTCGGCGCCGTGGAGGCGAGAGCCTTCGTCAAGAACGGCCCGGTTGCGCGGAACATCGTGTCTTTCGCCGAGGAACACGATGTCGACTTGATCGTCATCGGCAGCCGCGGCATGGGCTCTATCGAGAGCTATCTGCTTGGCAGCGTATCCCACAAGGTGACGGGCACGGCGAAGTGCCCGGTTCTCGTCGTGTGACCCAATGACCAAACCGCTCGTTACCCAGCGCTCGCCGGTCTCCCCCGAACTGGAGGACGCCGGCGTTACGCGCTTTGGCCTGATCGCTCTTGCCACCGATCTCACCTCGGAGCGCGACGCCTGGCGCGTCCTCCCGGTGGAGCGGACGGCGCTGCATGTGGCCCGCGTTCCCTACGAGAACCCGACCACACCGGAAAACCTCGCCCGCATGGCACCGACGTTGACGCAGGCCGCAGACCTCCTGGTGCCCGGCGTCGACCTTGCGGCGATCTGCTACAGCTGCACCGCCGCCTCCGTCGAGATCGGCGACGCGGCGATTGCCGGGGCGATCGGCAAGGCCCGTCCCGGCGTTCCCGTGGTCACGCCGCCGGACGCCGCCGTCGCCGCCTTCGCCGCGCTCGGGGTCGGCCGGATCGCACTCGTGACGCCCTATCTGGTCGAGACGACCGAACCGATGGCCGACTATTTCACCGGCCGCGGGCTGCAGATCGTCCGGGCCCAGTGCCTGGGCATGTCGGACGACCGCGAGATGGCGCGCGTCTCCGGCGACAGCATTCTGGATGCGGTCAAGGCCGCCGATGGGCCCGACGTCGAGGGCGTTTTCCTGTCCTGCACGGCCCTGCCGGCGCTCTCCGTCATCGACATGATCGAGGAGCACATCGGCAAGCCGGTGGTCTCCTCGAACCAGGCGAGCTTCTGGCAGATGACACAACATGCGCGACTGGCGCCCGTACCCACCGCACCAGGACGGCTGTTCCGGCTCAAGCACACCACGCGGGCGGCATGACCCACGCGGCCTTTGTCACGGTTGACGAGATCGAAGCGGCCCGGGATGCGATCGCCGGCAGGATCCGCCACACGCCCGTTGAGGCTTCGACGAGCCTGAGCGAGCGCACCGGTGTGCCCGTCAGACTCAAGCTCGAGCACCACCAGCATAGCGGCAGCTTCAAGTTCCGCGGGGCGACCAACGCGATCCTGTCGCTTTCCGAGGCCGAGCGGGCCGCCGGTGTCGTCGGCGTGTCGACCGGCAATCACGGCCGCGGCCTGGCGCGTGCCGCGGCGAATGCCGGCGTTCACTGCGTTATCGCCATGTCCGAGCTCGTACCGCAGAACAAGATCGACGCGATCCGCGGCGAGGGCGCCGAGGTGCTGATCAGCGGCCGCAGCCAGGATGAGGCGCAGCGCGAGGTCGACAGTCTGGTGGGGCAGGGCATGACCATGGTCCCGCCCTTCGACGATCGCCGCATCATCGCCGGCCAGGGGACGCTCGGGCTGGAAATGCTGGAGGATATGCCCGACGTCGAGACCGTGCTGATCCAGCTATCCGGCGGTGGTCTGATCGCGGGCGTCGCGGCGGCGCTGAAGGCGCGGAAGCCGGATGTCCGCGTCGTCGGCGTCTCGATGGAGCGCGGCGCGGCGATGCACGAGAGCCTGAAGGCGGGGCATCCCGTCGCGGTGGAGGAACTGCCGACGCTCGCCGACAGTCTCGGCGGCGGGATCGGGCTTGAAAACCGCCATACCTTCGCGATGGTTCGCGATCTCGTCGACGAGACCGTGCTTCTGACCGAACCGGAGATCGCGGCCGGGATCCACCATTGCTACTGGCAGGAGCGCCAGATCGTCGAGGGATCGGGCGGCGTCGGGGTCGCGGCCGTGCTGGCCGGCAAGGTCGGCCTCACCGGCCCGACACTGCTGCTGCTGAGTGGCGGGAACATCGACATGGCGCTGCACCACCGGGTGATCTCCGGCGAACCGGTCGATGTTGCCGAGGAGGCCGCCTGATGCCGACGATCCGCATCCTGACCGAGGGCGAGCTCCGGTCCGCCGTTACGCTCGACGAAGCCGCCGTCGATTGCGTCGAGACCGCGTTTTGCGCGCTCGCCCGTGGCGGTGTGGTGATGCCGCCGATCCTGTCCATGGCGATCGAGGATTATAACGGCGAGGTCGACGTGAAGACGGCCTATGTGCCCGGCATCGACAGCTTCGCCCTGAAAGTCTCGCCGGGCTTCTTCGACAACCCGAAGATCGGCCTGCCATCGACATCGGGGCTGATGATCCTGTTTTCCGCGAAAACCGGCCAGCTCGAGGCGCTGCTGCTCGACAACGGCTATCTGACCGACATCCGCACCGCCGCCGCCGGCGCGGTGGCCGCCCGCCATCTCGCGCACCGCGACGCCCGCTCGGCTGCGATCCTCGGCGCCGGCATGCAGGCGCGGCTGCAGCTGCAGGCCCTGACGCTGGTCAGGCCGATCGAACGCGCGGTGGTCTGGGCGCGCGATGTCGACAAGGCGGCGGCCTTCGCGGACAGGGCGACCACCGACCTGGGGATACCCGTCTCCGCCGAAGCGGATCCGCAGAGAGCGGTTTCCGCCGCCGACATAATCGTCACCACGACGCCGGCGACGATGCCGATCCTGAAGGCCGAATGGCTGCGTCCCGGACAGCACATCACCGCCATGGGCTCCGACCAGCATACCAAGAACGAGATCGAGCCCGCCTGCCTGACCCGTGCCGATCTCTACGTGCCCGATCGCCTCAGCCAGACCCGGGCGCTGGGCGAATTGCGCAGCGCCATCGAGGTTGGGCTCGTTTCCGCGGACGCGGACTTCCCCGAACTCGGCGCGGTTGCCGACGGCCAGGCGCCGGGCCGGACGGCCGATACCCAGATCACGATTGCCGATCTTACCGGGACCGGAGTACAGGACACGGCGATCGCCACCCTCGCGCGTCAGCGCGCCGCGGCCAGCGGTTCTGGAACCGATTTCACAAGCTGATACGAGCCCGACATGCCGACGCCGACCCTTCATTTCACACGCCAGGAATACGACGCCCGCATTGCAAGGACACGAAAGGCCATGCAGGCCAGGGGTGTCGACCTGATCATCGTCACGGACCCCTCGAACATGGCCTGGCTGACGGGCTATGACGGCTGGTCGTTCTACGTGCATCAGTGCGTGGTGCTGGCGATGGACGGCGAGCCGGTCTGGTTCGGCCGGGGCCAGGACGCCAACGGCGCGCTGCGCACCGCCTTCATGGACGCCGCCAACATCATCGGCTATCCCGATCACTACGTTCAGTCGACCGAGCGTCACCCGATGGACTACCTCTCCGCCAAGCTCGCCGAGCGGGGCTGGGACAAGGGGACTATCGGCGTCGAGATGGACAATTACTGGTTCACTGCCGCCGCCTTCGCCGCGCTCCAGCGCAACCTGCCGAATGCCCGGTTCTTTGATACGACCGCGCTGGTCAACTGGCAGCGCGCGGTGAAGTCCGAGCAGGAACTGGACTACATGCGCACCGCCGCCCGCTTCGTCGAGCGCATGCACGCGCGCATCTTCGACACGATCGAGCCGGGCCTGCCGAAGAGCAGTCTGGTCGCCGAGATCTACGACGCCGGCCTGCGTTACGATCCGGAAATCGGGGCGGGTGGCGACTATCCCGCCATCGTGCCGCTGCTGCCCTCGGGCAGCGATGCAGCCGCGCCGCATCTGACCTGGGATGACCGGCCAATGCAGGCTGGCGAGGGCACCTTCTTCGAGATCGCCGGCGCCTTTCACCGCTATCACTGCCCGTTGTCGCGCACGATCTATCTCGGCAAGCCCAGCCAGACTTTCCTCGATGCCGAGAAGGCGATCCTCGAAGGTATGGACGCGGGGCTTGAAGCGGCACGGGCAGGCAACCTCTGCGAGGATGTCGCCAACGCCTTCTTCGCCGTCCTGAAGAAACACGGCATCACCAAGGACAACCGTACCGGCTATCCGATCGGCCTCTCCTATCCCCCCGACTGGGGCGAGCGCACCATGAGCCTCCGGCCCGGCGACCGGACGGTGCTGGAGCCGAACATGACCTTTCACTTCATGACCGGCCTGTGGATGGACGACTGGGGCTTCGAGATCACGGAGAGCATCGTCATTGGCGAGGGCGCTCCGGAATGCCTTGCCGATGTACCGCGCAAGCTGCTGGTGAAAGACTGATGAACGCGCCGCTGCCGCCAAACCCGATCGTTCCCACCATACCCTTCGACGAGGACGGTGCCCATTTCGGCTATCTGCGCCTGCCGGCCAGCCGCGACGAGTCGGCGTGGGGCGCGGTGATGATCCCCATCGCGGTGATCCGCAACGGCGAGGGGCCGACCGCTCTCCTGACAGGCGCCAATCACGGCGACGAGTACGAAGGCCCTATCGCCCTGCAGGCGCTCGCGCATGAACTGAAGCCCGACGAGATCGCCGGCCGCGTCATCATCGTGCCGTTCATGAACACCCCGGCGTTTCACGCCGCGCGGCGCACGTCCCCGCTCGACGGCGTCAACCTCAACCGGTGCTTCCCGGGCCGTCCCGACGGGTCGACGACGGAGAAGATCGCCGATTATTTCCTGCGCACCCTCGTGCCGCTGGCCGACATCGTTCTCGATTACCATTCTGGCGGCAAGACACTCGACTTCGTGCCGTTTGCCGCCGCCCATCTGCTCGACTCGACCGTGCAGCAGGAGGCCTGCATCGCGGCGATGCAGGCGTTCAACGCGCCCTATTCGATGACGCTGCGCGAAATCGATCCGGTCGGCATGTACGACACGGTGGTGGAGGAAGCCGGCAAGACGTTCGTCACCACGGAACTCGGCGGGGGCGGCAGTGCCACCGCCCGGTCGGCCGGCATTGCAAGGCGCGGCGTTCGCAACCTCCTGAAACACGCCGGGATCCTGTGCGGAGACCCGGAAATCGGTCCGAGCATCGCCATCGATACGACGGAAGGCGATTGCTTCCACTTCTGCGAGATGCGGGGCATGCTGGAGCTGCTGTGCGATCTCGGCGATCCGGTCGCGAAGGGCGATCCGCTGGCGCTGATCTGGCCGACCGATCGGGTCGGTGCCAATCCGGTTGCGATCCAGGCGCGCACGTCCGGCATACTCGCCGCGCGCCATTTCCCGGGCCTCATCAATCCGGGTGACTGCCTCGCGGTGGTCGCGACGGTCCTGTAAGGGCGGGTCGGACCGTAACGGCCGTCGCGCAACGCGTCGCATCCCGGACCTGAACGCGAATACCTGCTGCGCGAGGCCGCCCGGGGTGTCAGGGTTCGAACGCGAACTCGGCAGCGTCCGCAAGACCGGTTTCGGCCTCTGTGGCCGAAACGGTACGCGGAGTCTCGAACAGCGTATCGGCCAGGTCCAGGCGCCGCAGCAGGCCGGCCCGCAGGGCCAGGCGTACGCGATGCGCAGGCCAGCAGTGCGATCTCCTGAACAGCCGCAAGGCCTTGCCGCGATCGGCGCTGTCCAGCGCCGTCGCGACGGCGGTCCGGAGCTCCGGCGGGAGCGGGCTGCCGTCTTTCGCGCCGGCGCTCTGGTCAAGCAGGCGCGTCCACATCGCCCGCCACAGCTCGAAGGAGCCCGTGCCGAACTCGAGCACGTGGAAATTGTCGCGAAGTATCGTCGTGCCGCTCGATATGATCCCGTCGGAGACGTTTTCGCGGACCTGTCCGATATCTTCGGTGTTGCGGATCATGTACCCGTCGGCGGCGACACGCAGGGCTTCCATGTCGGGCACAGCACGCGTCTCCCAGCCAATCAGGTGACGCATCAGGCGTTGCCGAACGCTGGCCGGCGGTGCGGTTTCGGCGGCCTTCGTCTTGAAACAGCGCTGAGCGAACGGCTTCGCGTCGATATCGGCCTCGCAGATCGCTTCCAGAGATGCGAACCGCACGACTGCGACGTCGCTCGGGACCTGTCGAAGATTCCGCACCGCCGGCCATTGTGCGTGCAGGAGTTGGTCCGGCCGCAACGGCACGGTCCACTCGACGCGGTGGTCTCGCAGAATCTGCTGTCCGAGCCTGTCGTTGACGAGGAGTTTTTCCCGGGCGCTGCGCGGTGCGCGTCCGAGCTGCTCCATCCAGTGCGACCGGGTGCAGGGGACGCAGGTCACGTCGGCCCGATCGCCGAACCGCGCCGGCAGGTCGCTGTCCGGATCGGTGCAGAACACCACGACGTGAGAAGCGCCGAGATTGAGATGGTAGTTGGCGAATGCCTCGGCCGTGTCGAGAGTGTCGTCGATCGTCGTGACCACGCCGAAGGAACCGGGCGCCGGGGCCGCGTCCCCGTCCCCGCGGCGGACGACGAACGCCTCCGGGGCGAAATCGATGCGTTCGACGAGACCGAGCTTCTCCGCGTCCCGCAGCCGCCTGGGCGGCAGGTAGTTCCAGGCCGTGAACAGTTCCTCGACGGCCTGTTCGCCGTTTTCGAACGCGGCGCGGATCCGGTCTGTCTGCGTTTTGCGCTTGTCGCCGATATTGACGGCTTTCGTGGCGCCGAAAATCCGCCGGTGCCACTTGTTCGACCAGGACTCGAACGAGATGCAGTCGAAATGCAGGAGGCGCAGATCATCGTAGGTCTCGATGATGTCGCCATCGCCGCTGTATCCGGGCATGTGCTGCTTGTAGTCGTCGATCTCGGCATCGGCGCGGAAGAACGCCTTGCCGGCGACATGACCGAAGAAACCGGATTTCGTGAGAGCGTTCGTGCCGGAATAGATCCGGTTCATGTCCTTTTTCTTCACGCTGCCGTCTTCCGGAGGCAGCTTCTTGAAGTACGCCGACTTGAAGGCGCGGCCCACGGCCATGCCGTCGTGCTGGATCGCTTCCAGCGGGCGGACCTGGACGATGGCGATGCCGGGGCTGAAGGAGCCGAGCACGCGCGAAATCGACCGGCCCGGCGCGTGCAGCAGTTCGTCTGCATCGATACAGATGATCCAGTCGACACCCGCCTTCCGGAGCAATGCGCTGCCGTGCTCCAGGTTCGTGTGCTGCTTGACCGGCATGTTTTCCGGCATCCGGCCGAGTGTGCGTTGCCAGTAGGCGTCCGTGCAGCGGATCGCCGTGACGCGCGCATCGTTCGCGAAGGTGGCCGCAGCCGGGTCGTCCTCGTTGTCGAAGAAGACCACCATATGATGCGCGCCCTGGGCGAGATGGTAGGCGATGAACTCTTCGGTCTGGCGCTGCGACTCGTTGACGGTCGTCACGATGCCGAAGCGTGCCGCGGTGCCTCCGCTGGCCGCGCCGAACAAAGACCGTGCCGTCTCGTATCCGATCCGCTGTGTTGCCGGAGGACAGGGTGGCCGGGCATCGCCGAACAGGAAGCCTTCGCTGGGCCCCGACATGTAGCGTTCCGCGAAGTTGGCATTGGCGGTGCGATAGGTGTCCGCGAGCGTCGTCCAGAACGCGTCGTCGATCAGCGTACCCTTCAGGGCGTCGATTGGCGGCTCGCTTTCCAGCAACGTGCGGATTGCAAAGGTCTTCTGCTCGTCGGTAAGCGTCGCGACGGCGTTGAGCCCGCGCACGAGGTCCGTGAACGAGGGGTCGAGGGATGGATTGACCGGTCGTCCGGTGTCGGCGGGCAGGTCCGGCGGGACGTCGTCGATCCCCAGCGCGGAGAGGAAGTCGCTCAGCAGGCCGCCGTCGTGCATGGCGTCGTCATAGGAGCGGACAATCACGTTGTCTTCGCCGAAGGTCTTCACCCACGGCTTCAGCCGCGCCTCGAAGTCGAGCCACGTTTTGCCATCGGCCTCGAAGAACGCCGGCAGGCTCTCGGTAATGCGCTGCCGGCTCCAGCCGAGGATTTCGCGATAGAAGGACTCCAGCCACCAGTCCTGCCGCCGAACATAGGCAATGACGGTGACGTCCGCCGATACGCCGAGATAGGAGCGGAACCCCTTGGCGCAGCGCGCGGTGTGCATGGGGGCCGCAAACAGCTCGGAGGAGAACATCAGGCGCTCGACGCCGGCCGCCTCCTGTTCGGCCTTGAGGGCCTCCCGCAGCGCCCTGGCCTTGTCCGACATCGGGACTTTGAGCAGCGGCATCAGGCCGCCATGGCCATGACTGGCAAGGGCGCTGGATGCGTTCTTCGGCCGACGCAGCCCCGTCTGGGGAAACAGGATGCCTCTGTCGTGCAGCCACGCGTCCCGGGCGGTGAAGACCTGCTGCAGGTAGGTGGTGCCGGTCTTGTGGAGGCCCACGTGGATGATGGCTTTCGGCGAGTTCATCAGCCCATTTGGCGCAGTGGGACGCTACCGCGAATCTGGTTCTTTAAGACGGATTGTACGGCAAATAGCGGCGGCCATTCCGAATTGCAATGTCCGGAGTGGCTCGGTTCCTGCCGCCTGCGGGGGGCTGCCGGGGGCCACTGTCTGGTCCGATAAGATGCCGCGCGGACGTAGCGGCAGGATGGCAGCCGTCCCCGCACTGTCATCGCCGACTTGCCGGACACACGGCGGCGACGCCCGGAAACCGATGATTTAAGCCTGTTTTTCCGGCTTGATAGCCATAGATCACCCTGTATTGTGCGGGCTTCCGTTTTTGATCGAATCGCCCGAGACATTTCCGTAAAGTCAATATGACCGCCGAGATCACCGAGACATCCGAAACCGCTGGGAAGACCGAAAAACCGAACCGCATGGTTCGCATCCTGGTCGCGTGCATGCCGAAGAGCGGCTCGACCTTTCTGTCGACCGTCATCTCCGAGCTTCCCGGCATGCGCCGCGAGATCCTCGTTCCCGGCTTCGAGCGCCGCGAGCAGGAACTCAGCGCGCAAAAGATCGAGGAAGCGATCCTGGTGACGAAGGCGCTCAGGACGATCCGGCGTCAGAAGGGGCAGACGGACAGCGATTTCCCGCTCGGCTTCGTTGCCCAGCATCACGTGCGGTATTCGCAGCCCACGGCCCAGCTCATCGGCGAGCACAATATCCGGTCCGTCGTCCTCGTGCGGAATATCTTCGACGCGATCGTCAGCATCTACGACCATTTCCACTCGGGAAACCGTCCGATGTCGATGGCCTATATCGGCGACGATTTCTACAATCTGGACAAGGACGTCGCCTACGAGTTCATCGCCGAGATGGTCATACCCTGGTACATGAACTTCTACGTCAGCTGGAAGCACTGCAACAAACGAAAGATCATGATCCGCTACGAGGATCTCCTCGAAAATCCGGAAAAGACGGTTGCCAGGATCTGCAAGCGGCACGCCGACACGATCTTCTCGAAGGATGACATCACTGCCGCGCTGGATCGGGCGCAGGGCCGCAACACGCGCCGGAACCAGGCGATCGCGGGGCGCGGCGAGGAGATCCCCGAGCGCGTGCGCGATAAGGTGCGCGCCTACACGACCTACTATCCCAGCATCGACTTCACGCCGATCGGGCTGTAGGTCGGGCCGTCGCGCCGGTTTCGGGCCGGTTCGAGACGGTCCTGTCCTGACAGGACGCATTGACGACGTAGCCATCCCAGATAAGTTAGCGCGGCCGTGATCGGCTGCCGGTCCGGCCGGGCACGGCCAGACATCACCGATGATGGGCAATCCGGTCCGATACCGTCTATACCGGCTGCCGCGCGTCGGTTGCGGCTCTCTGGGGTGGCTGTACCGGCCACGGGGGGAGGCCCGGTGGCGCGTTTGTTCGAAGCCTGTGGGGGCGAAGAGAGTATTTTGGATGTGTGACGCGACGGATAGCTTCGAAGACTGGCGGACTTCCCTGAAAGATCTGGCGAAGAAGCAGGACCCGAAGGTCGGCCGGCTCCTGAAGCTCCTCGCGACCGGCGACTGGAGCGACGACCAGCTCGATCTCCTCTACAACGCCTTGAAGGCGGACAGAGGTGTCGATGCAATCGGCAGCAAGACCTTCAAGGTTCTGCGGAACAATCGGCACCTGAGGGACCTCGACGCCAATCTCTCGAAACTGCTTCGCGCAGTGGGAAGCGCGGAATTGTCCGAAGCGGAGGTCGACTATCTCTCCAGCTTTGTGCGCCTGGACCGGTCGGACTGGAAGAAACTGCTGGCCCTGTTCTCGCGCGAGCCGCATATGCCCGAGAAGGTGCGCCAGGTCTTCCGCGAGATCATCCGCGACGAGAGCGAGAACCTCGACAAGATCCGCTTCTTCACGCTCCAGATGCAGCAGGCGCCCTACTGGGAAGACCTGCTCGCGTCGCGGGCGGCCGCCCACTGGCTTGAGGAGGAGGACTTCGAGGCCGACTACCAGGCCGGCGCCTCGATCTCGGCCTGGGGCCACGCCATCCGCTGGCGGGTCTACACCCTGCTGAAAAGCGCGGCGCTCGCCAACCGGGTCGAGGGCGATTTTGTCGAGTGCGGCGTCGACCGCGGCGGCACGGCGATGTGCGTCCTTCACCACCTGACGCCGGAGGCCTTCGCGAACCGGAAATTCTACCTCTTCGACACCTACGAGGGGCTGAACACGGCCCAGCAGAGCGAAGAGGAATCCCGCCTCAGCAAGCTGATGGACGGGCGGTATCTGCCGGTCCTCGACACCGTGCGCGAGACCTTCAGCCCCTATCCCTTCGTCGAGATCGTGCCGGGAACGGTGCCGGAAACGCTTGGCGCGTACACCGGAGACCGCGTCGCCTACCTGCATATCGACATGAACGTGTCGCTGCCCGAGCGCGAGGCGCTGCGCTTTTTCTGGCCGAAGCTGTCGCCCGGCGCCCCGGTCATCTTCGACGATTACGGCTTTCCCTTCCATGTCGAACAGCGCAAGGCGCTCGACGCCACGGCTGCCGATCTCGGCGCCGAGATCATGATGCTGCCCACGGGGCAGGGCATCATGTGGAAATAGCCGGTCGAAGACGCCCCTCCGACCGCTCCCGGACCCCGGCCCGGAGCCGCTTTCCCGCGTCCGGGGGCGAGGCCCCGGGAATGCCTCGTGGACGGCCCGCTGACGGCCCGGCGGCGAGTTGACATGGCGCGCGGATGCAGGCTATTCGGGAGCCGCCTTTGGAAGGGGGAACCTCGTTTTTCCGCTCCGTGATTTTGTAAATTGCGTTCGTCGTCCATGGACGGGAGCCACGGTGACGCGGTTCGCCCGGTCTCGGAAAAATCCGCCTCATCATTTTAGAGAGAAACGGCAGTGAAAGCAGTCTTGCTGGCTGGCGGTTTGGGAACACGCATAAGCGAAGAGTCCCACACCAGGCCCAAGCCCATGATCGAGATCGGCGATCGCCCGATCCTGTGGCACATCATGAAGATCTACTCCCATTACGGAGTGAACGACTTCATCATCTGCCTCGGCTACAAGGGCTATGTCATCAAGGAATATTTCGCCAACTATTTCCTGCATACGTCCGACCTGACCTTCCATCTCGATAGCAACAAGATGGAAGTCCACCACCAGCGCGCCGAGCCGTGGACCGTCACGCTGGTCGATACCGGGCCGGACACGATGACCGGCGGCCGCCTGAAGCGGGTCGCCAAGTATCTCGGTGACGAGGATTTCTGCTTCACCTACGGCGACGGCGTCGCCGATATCGACATTTCGGCGCTGCTCGCCGCCCACAGGGATGGCGGCCGGCTGGCGACGGTAACGGCGGTGCGACCGCCGGGACGCTACGGCGCGCTGGTGCTCGACGACGATCAGCGCGGCGTCAGCGGTTTCACCGAGAAGCCGCGCGGCGATGGCGGCTTCATCAACGGCGGATTCTTCGTGCTGTCGCCCAAGGTCATCGACTATATCCCCGGCGACTCGACCCCGTGGGAGGCCGAGCCGATGACCCGGCTGGCGGCCGAGGGCCATCTGCAGGCCTACCATCACGAGGGCTTCTGGCAGCCGATGGACACCCTGCGCGACAAGACCCTGCTCGAGGGGCTCGTGCAGTCCGGAAAGGCGCCGTGGATCACGTGGGGCGACCGGTGAACTGGCGACCGGCGAACTTCTGGAGAGGGAAGCGGGTCTTCCTGACCGGCCACACCGGGTTCAAGGGCGCCTGGCTGTCGATCTGGCTGAACGAACTCGGCGCCGAGGTGCATGGCTTCTCGCTGGCGCCGCCGACCGAGCCGAGCCTGTTCGACGAGGCCGGCGTGGCGGCGTGCCTGGCGAGCGACCGGCGCGGCGACATCCGCGAACTCGACGACATGGTCGACGCGGTGGTCCAGGCGAAGCCTGATATCGTCATCCACATGGCCGCCCAGGCGCTCGTGCGCGACAGCTACCGCGACCCGATCACCACCTATGCGACCAACGTGATGGGCACCGCCCACCTGCTCGAAGGGGTGCGCAAGGCGGATTCGGCCGAGGCTTGCCTGATCATCACCACCGATAAGTGCTACGAGAACCGCAACTGGCCCTATCCGTATCGGGAAACCGACGCGATGGGCGGCGCCGATCCCTATAGCGCCAGCAAGGCCTGCGCGGAGCTCGTGACGGCCTCCTACCGCTCCAGCTTCCTGGCCGCCGACGGCAGCGGCCCGATGCTCGCCAGCGCGCGTGCGGGCAACGTCATCGGCGGCGGCGACTGGGCGACGGACCGTCTGGTTCCCGATTGCGTCCGGGCCTTCCGCGCCGGCGATCCCGTCGTCCTGCGCTACCCGCAGGCGGTGCGGCCGTGGCAGCACGTCCTGGCTCCGCTCGAAGGCTACATGCGTCTCGTCGAAAAGCTTTGCGGGACGGGCGGCGCGGACATGGCCGAGGGCTGGAACTTCGGCCCGACGACGGCCGGCGAAGACAATGTCCTGAAGGTCGCGCAGCTTGCCGCGCAGACCTGGGGCGAGGGCGCGAAGGTGGTGACGGCCACCGAACAGGTGGAGTTCAAGGAAGCCCAGCTCCTCAGGCTCGACTCCACCAAGGCGCGGGTGGCGCTCGGCTGGGACGAGCGCTGGCCGCTGGAGACCGCCGTTCAGCGCACCATCGAGTGGTATCGCGCCTGGCACGACGGCCAGGACATGAACGCCTTCACGCGCCGCCAGATCCGGGACTATTGCGACCAGCCGTCATGAGCCGCCGTTTCGACCCCGTAGTGACGCCCTTCGAGGGCCTGACCGTGCTCGGATTGCAGCGGCTCGGCGATTCCCGCGGCTATCTGGAGCGCATGTTCTGCGCCGGGGAACTGGAACAGTATGGCGTCACCGACCCGATCCGGCAGATTTCCCATACGCTGACCCATAAGCCGGGCACGGTGCGGGGCATCCATTACCGTCGTCCCGAGCGCGACGAGGTGAAGATCGTGACCTGCCTGAAGGGGCGGGTTTTCGACGTTACCATCGACCTGCGCCCGGACTCGCCGACGGCCTTCCAGTGGCACGGCGAGGAGCTCAGCGAGGAAAACCACCGGATGATCATCATTCCGAAGGGGTTTGCCCACGCCTTCCAGACGCTCGAGCCCGATTGCGAGATCCTCTACTTCCACACCGTCGACTATGATCCCGCCTACGAGGAAGGTATACACGCGACCGACCCTCGACTGGCGATCACCTGGCCCGAGCCGATTTCGGAGCTGTCGGCCAAGGATGCCGCCTTCGGTGCAATCACACCGGACTTCAAAGGACTGCCAACGTGAAATGCCGGCATTGCGGAGCCCCGCTTACACACGTTTTCGCTGATCTGGCGACGTCGCCGCCGTCGAACGCCTTCCTCAAGGCGGACGAATTGCAGAGGCCTGAGCGGTACTACCCGCTGCGCGTCTTCGTCTGCGATTCCTGCTGGCTGGTTCAGACCGAGGATTACGCCGAGGCAGACGAGCTGTTTTCCAGCGAGTACGTCTATTTCAGCTCGTTCTCCGCAAGCTGGCTCGCCCACTGCAAGCGCTACGCCGATGCCATGATCGACCGGTTCGGTCTTGGCGCCGACGCCATGGTGGTCGAGGTGGCCGCCAACGACGGCGCGCTCCTGAAATGGTTCAAGGAACGTGCGGTTCCCTGCTACGGCGTCGAGCCGACGCATTCGACCGCCGAGGCGGCCCGGCAGCAGGGGATCGACATCGTCGAGGAGTTCTTCGGCGTCGAGCAGGCCGAAAAGCTGGCTGCCGCAGGGCGCCAGGCCGATCTGACCGCGGCCAATAACGTGTTGGCGCATGTGCCCGACATCAACGATTTCGTCGGCGGCTTCGCCAAATTGCTCAAGCCGAACGGCGTATCCACCTTCGAGTTCCCGCATCTGCTCGAACTCGTCACGCACGCCCAGTTCGACACGATCTATCACGAACACTATTCGTATCTGTCGCTGACGGCGGTGAAGGCGGCCTTCGCCGACAACGGCCTGTCGGTCTTCGACGTCGAGACGCTGCCAACCCACGGCGGCAGCCTCCGGGTCTTCGCCCAGCGCGCCGATACCGGCGTCCGCCCCGTGACGCAAGCCGTCGCCGACGTGCTGGCGGCGGAGCAGGCGGCGGGCATGGACAGCCTGGCCTTCTACCAGGGCTTCCAGCCGCGCATCGACACGATCAAGAACGACTTCGTCCGCTTCCTGCTGGACGCGCAGCGCGACGGCAAGACGGTTGCCGGCTACGGCGCGGCGGCGAAGGGCAACACGCTCCTGAACTATGCCGGCGTGCGCTCCGATCTCGTCTCCTTCGTCGTCGACAAGAACCCGAACAAGCAGGACAAGTTCCTGCCGGGCTCGCGCATTCCCGTCGTCGATGAGGCGCGCCTGAAGGCCGAAAAGCCGGATTACGTCGTCATCCTGCCGTGGAACCTGACCGACGAGATCACCGGCCAGCTCGCCTATATTGGCGAGTGGGGCGGCAAGTTCGTCCGCGCAATCCCCGAGCTGAGCGTCTTCGAGGCGTGAGCCGATGCCGATCGAGATCCACCCCGAGGCGCGCGTGTCGCCGCTTGCCGACATCGAGGAGAGCGTTCGCGGCTCGCGCTTCGTGCTGGGGGCGGGATCCGTCGTCGACAGTTTCGTCAAGGTGAAGCCGGCCGCCGGGCCGGGCGACGTCGTCATCGGCGAGCGCACCGTCATCAATTCCGGCTGCGTCCTCTACACCGGCTACGGCATCTCGATCGGCAACGACGTGGCGATCGCGGCGAACTGCACCTTCGCGCCGGTCAACCACGCCTACGCCAAGAAGGATCAGCTGATCCGCGAGCAGCGGTTCAAGCCCTCGCGCGGCGGCATCGTCATCGAGGACGATGTCTGGATCGGCGCCGGCTGCGTCTTCCTCGATGGCGCCATCGTGCGCAGGGGCGCGGTGATCGGCGCCATGTCGCTGGTGCGCGGCGAGATCGCCGCCTATTCGATCAACGCGGGCAACCCGCTCCGGCAGTACGGGTTCCGCGAATGAAGTTCACCGTCTTCGGCGGCAGCGGCTTCGTCGGCACGAACCTGATCCGCCACCTCGAAGGGCTCGGCCACGATGTCGCCGTTCCGGCACGGGCCGTGGCGGCCGCCGATCTGGCCGAGGCCGGCGATCTGGGTCACGTGATCTACGCCATTGGCGTCACCGGAAACTTCCGCGGCAACCCCGGCCCGACCATCGACGCGCATGTGAACAGGCTCGTCGAACTGATTGGCGCGACTCGTTTTTCCTCCTGGACCTACCTGTCGAGCACGCGCCTTTACGGCGGCCTCGGACCGGACGCACGGGCCACCGAGACGGACGCGATCCCGGTGGTGCCGTCGGGCGACAGCACCTACGATCTGAGCAAGCTGCTCGGCGAGGCGCTGTGCCTGTCGCAGGATACGCCCACCGTCCGGATCGCCCGGCTCTCCAACGTCTACGGTCCCGGCCAGAGCACGGCCACGTTCCTCGGCGCGGTCCTGAAGGAACTCCGCGAAACCGGGTCCGTGACCATCGGCGAGGCGCCGCAATCCTCGAAGGACTACGTTTCGATCGACGATGTCTGCGCGCTGCTGCCCGAAATCGCTATCGCCGGCAGCGAGCGGATCTACAATGTCGCCAGCGGCAGCCCGACGACCCATGAAGCCATTGCCGACGTCCTCACCGCCGAAACGGGGCAGGCCGTATCGTTTGCGCCCGGCGGCAAGGTGCGTCGTTTTCCCACCATCGCTATAAACCGTATAAGAGACGAGTTCGGGTTCCGTCCGCGGACCCTGATCGAGGACCTGCCAGGCCTGATCGCCCGGACGCCCGAAGAAAGGACCCCCAATGAGTGAGAAGCCAGCCGATCCGATTGCCGCGTTCTTTGCCGAAAACCGCGAGCGGATTTCGACCTATCCCGGAAACGATGCGCTGCAGAAGACCTCGAACGAGTGGCTGACGCTCGCCTTCCGCAATCGCTACATGTACCACTTCACGTGGCTCGGCCGTCCGATCATCCAGATCCCGTGCGACATGGCCGCGATCCAGGAGGCCGTCTATCGGGTCCGTCCGGACCTGATCATCGAAACCGGCATCGCGCATGGCGGTTCGCTGGTGTTCAGCGCCTCGCTGCTGGCGCTGCTCGACATGGAAGACGCGCTGGCCGAGGGCAAGGCGATCGACCCGCGCCAGACGAAGCGCAAGGTGCTCGGCGTCGACATCGACATCCGCCAGCACAACCGCGACGCCATCGAGGCGCATCCGATGGCCAACTGGATCCAGATGATCCAGGGCTCGGCGATCGGCGCCGACGTCCTCGACCAGGTCCGCGCGGTCGCCAAGGACTACAAGCGCATCCTCGTCGTGCTCGATTCCAACCACACCCACGAGCATGTGCTCGAGGAACTGGAACTCTACGGCCCGCTGGTGTCCGAGGGCAGCTACTGCCTCGTCCTCGACACCGCCGTCGAGGACCTGCCGGCGGACATGTTCCCGGATCGTCCCTGGGCGCCGGGCGACAACCCGAAGACCGCCGTCCACGCCTTCCAGAAGATCCTGGCTGAGGAAGGCCGCACCGCCGCCGACGGCAAGCCGCTGAAGTTCGAGCTCGACCGCGAGCTCAACGACAAGCTTCTGGTCTCGGCCGCGCCGGACGGCTGGCTGAAGCGCGTCTGACCGGCGGGATCATCGCAGAAACACGAAAGGGCGCACGACGGTGCGCCCTTTTTCTGTGTCCCGGTCCGGGCGGATCGGGCTCAGGCGGAAACGCCCTTCACCGTGACGGGAATCGGCGCCACCGCCAGCTGGTCCACCAGCGCCTCGGCGAAGCGGCTCAGGCCCTCGTCGTTCATGTGTGTGCCGTCGCGCCGGTAGGCGGGGCCGATCAGATCGGTATTCGGCCCGGGAAAGCAGTTCGCGTAGGTCGCGATGATCGCGTTCTGCGCCTTGATCACCTGACGGCTCGTCACGCCGGCGCGCAGCGACGCCCGGCAGATTAGCCACACCGCGTCGGGGTAGTACTCCGAGACGAGGGCGTGCAGGCTCTTGAAGGACGCCTCGTAGGCGTCGGATTTGGTCTCCAGCAGCGTGTCGCGCTCGCCCTGGTGCCAGACGACGCAGTTGATCTCGGCGCCGTCGGACCGCATCCGCTCCAGCGCCGCGCGCAGGTCGTCGTATTTCTTGCCGCCCGCGCTCCAGTCGGCGACCGCCGTGCCCGAATGGGCCAGCAGGTACAGGTTCATGTCGTCGAAGGCCTTGCTGATCGCGATCTTGTCGGCGACCCGCGGCCAGATCGAGCCGGTCTCGCCCGTCCCGCCCGGGATCGGGTCCTGGATCGGGTGCGTCTCGCCGTTGAAGATCGCGCGGCCGAAATCCGACGCGCCGGTCGAGCGGCCGTGGTTCGACAGGTTCGACTGGCCGATCCCCAGCACGTTCAGGGTGCCGCCGGGCATGTTCCGCCACAGCCACGTCTTCGGCACGACCCAGCCCTGGAACCAGTTGTTGCGCCGCTGCGGGCGGTTGGCGGGCGCCCCGTCGTCGTCCTGCTGGTCGTCCTCCGTGCCGCCCGCGTCGGCGTCGGGAACGTGCTTGCGCTGCTCCTCCAGCGAGGCGACGAAATGCGGCTCGCCGGCATTGTCCTGAGAGCCGATGACGTCGCTGAGCGCGGCGCCGATATACTCCAGATAGCCCAGCATCTTCGTCCGCGACGGGCTGTCGGGCATGAACAGGGTGCGGAAGTTCTCGAACTGCGTCTGCACGATCGGCTTCTGGAAGTTCGCCGTCAGCTCGAAGCCCTTCTGCTGATGCACGCCGGCGCCCAGCAGTTCGGCGAGGCGATGGCGCAGCAACTGCTCGGCAAGCCGCCGGCGCTCGTCCTCCGGCACCCCGCAATAGGTGCCGAGATCCGCGGCGATCTGGTCGAGCAGCGCGACCACGTCGTCGGCGAATTCGAGGAACTGCAGCTTGCTCGCCGCGCGCAGGTAATTGTGGTTGTAGTTGCGCGTGCCGATGAAGGTCACGTCGGGAACGGTGGCGATCTTCCCGCACATGCAGTCGTAAAGGCCGACGCCGAAGTCGAAGAAGCCGGGAACGAACAGGGAGCGCGCCCGCTTGTAGCGCTCGATCAGCACCTCGCGCTTGGTCACCGAGTACGTGGTCGAGAACGGCCAGACCGAGTATTGCCGTGCACGGGGCAGGGGACGCCGGGCGTCGATCGGGCGGACCACGCCGAGGCGCGCATTGGCCAGTCCGTCCGGATACCAGAACAGATGCAGCGTCGGCCCCATGGCGGTCGAAGCCAGGGAATCGTCCTTCAGCTTCTGCTCAGCCGCCTGCAGCGCGTCCATCAGCGGATAGTCATCGTCCGATCCCATGATGAAATAGGGATCCGCTTCGTTCTCCAGAACGTCGAGAAGCCGGTCGAAGAACGGCATGTCATAGGGATAGCGCCGGTAGTCGATGCCGATCCGGTAGTTGCCGCCCTTGATATTGGCGTCGTTGGCGGCCGCGTGCTCGTCGGAACTGCCATCGGCGATGATCAGCTCGGTGTCCGGAAAGCAGCGGTCGAGGAACCGGAGGACGGCCGCCAGCGATGTCGGGCGATTGCGCGTCGGGATCAGGATGCGTGCCATGGGTCCTTTGGGGAAGCTGCAGTCATGAGAGGCGGCGAAATTAGCAATGCGACAGACTTCTAGTCCCGGGGCGCGGGTCAAGTAAAGTTTACAGGCGGCATCGGCTGGACGGACATCGTAAACGCCTGATGCGCTGGTCTTTCCGAAGCGCTGCGATCTCTTGCAATCTGGTGCTTACGCGGGGTCGTTGGCGAAGGTGAGCGAGGCATAGAAATCGCAGATCGCCTTCAGTTTCGGCAGCGTCGCGATCAGGTCCTCGCCGCCGGCATGCGCGATCGCCGGCGATTCGTTGCGCGTTTCCGGGGTGTAATCCTCCAGGCCGAGTTTGCTGGCCGTGTAGTCGTCGATGGACGGCCTTCCCTTGTAGTGGAACAGCTTGATGTTCCCCAGTTCGCCGTTGTTGCGGCACAGGAAGCTCTTGTAGTCGCCCGTGTCCTGCGCGAACGGGGCCGGGTCGTCGGAGGCCCACTGCCGGACGAATTCCTCGAACGTGACGCCCTTGGTCGATCGCTCCGTCCCGTCCAGCGCCTCGCGCTGCCGGTACCGGTACCAGGAGGACAAGGTGTCGAGCGGCGCGCGCACGCAGGTGATCACCTCGAAATTGTTCGCGAAGAAGCGGAACTTCCGCTCCAGCTTGTAATAAGGCAGGTGCTTGATCTTGGATTTGCCCGGCGTCGTCCGGTAGTCCGAGTACTGGCCGAACTGCTGCTCGAACGCGCTCGTCCCTGTTTTCGGGTTGGCGAGGTAGACGAGTTTCGCCCGTTCAAAAATCAACATGACTCGATTGCGCTCCCAGGCCCTGGTCTGTGCGGGCCGCGACCCGACGTGTCCCGACCGCTTCCGTGAACCGGAGAGACGACATCTGGCCGGTGCGGCCGAGGCGGGCTTGTAGCGTATTTCGGCCGGCTGCGGCACCGGAATTCGTGTAGCAGACCCCGGACATCGCCCCAGGCTAGCGGTCGCAGGCCTCGCCGATGAAGGCCGAGAACGCCGTATTGAAGGCGTCCGGTTTGCGGACGAACGGCGCATGGCCCCCGTCGGCGATATCGTGTGGCTGGCCGGTCCAGATCGCCCCGTAGGTCAGTCCGGCGATATAGCCGTGGTTGAGGAAGGGATCGTCCGATCCGTTGAGGATCGCGAACGGCACGGCGCCCTCGCGCAGCATCCGCATCTGGCGCGGCCAGTTCACCACCATCAGCTTGGTGATCATGTAGAAACGCGCGCGCCCGTCGGTGCGGTTCACCGCCTCGTGCAGATAGGCGGTGCCGGGCGTTTTCTCGCCGGCGGTGGCGGTGGCGAAGTTCCGCATCTCCATCGGCGACAGATACTGCTTGCCGGCGAGGATGAAGTGGCTGGTGGCGTCATAGGCCTGTCCCACGTCGTCCGGGGCGACGGCAAGCGGCGGCGTGCCGGCGATGGCGACGCCGCGCACGGCGCGACCGCTGGCGGCAAGCTCCAGCGCGATGTAGCCGCCGAGCGACCAGCCGAAGACGATCGGGCGCTCGACACCGTAGAAGTCCAGCACATCCTCGGCGATCTCGGCATAGGCCGGGACGTTGTAGACCTTCTCCGGATCCGCGTTGGCGGAGACGCCATGCCCGGGCAGGTCGAACGAAATCATCCGGTGGGTTTTGCCAAAGGCCTTGAACTGGTTGGCGAAGACCTCCTTGCACGACGAATTGCCGTGGATCATCAGGATCGGCGGTCCCGCTTCGCCGTCAGGCTCTCCGGAATCGGCCGCGGCGATCAGGCCGTGCCGGGTTCGGATCATTGTCTCTGTGGCGTTGAGGCGCGCCTCGCGGGCTGCCTTCTCGCGGCTGCGGCGCAACCGCGCGATCAGGCCCGTGCGGACGGTATCGAAGACCTCGCGCAGCTCCTGGAAGGCGGCCCACAGCCCGCCGGGATAGAACACCAGCACGAGGACGATCGTCACGGCTATGATGATGTTCCGCCACGGGCCGAGGTCGCCCATCGCCTCGGACAGCACCGTGATGATCAGGGCGGCGATCAGCGGCCCCCAGATCGTCGCCGCGCCGCCGAGCAGCAGGATCGACAGGAGCAGCGTCAGGAAGCCGAGGCCGAAGGCGTCGGGCGAGGCGACGCGCACATAGGAACCGTAGAAGCCGCCGGCAATGCCGGTGAACAGACCGCTGGCCATCAGCGCCAGCAGCCGCGTCCGCGCCTCGGAGACGCCGCGCGACATGGCGTAATACTTGTTGTCGCGCATGGCGACGATCGCCCGTCCGAAGCGCGAGCGCGTCAGCGTGTAGAGGAAGGCGGTTGCGGCGATCAGCAGGGCGAGGGCGGTGTAGTAGTAGCCGATCCGGTGGTTCTTGATGAACCGGTAGTCGAACAGCTCCAGCGACGGGAGCGTCACCATGCCCGACGTGCCGCCGGTGATATCCGACTGCGAGATGATCACCTGGTAGATGAGCTGCGAAAAGGCGATGGTCACCAGGATCACGTAGATCCCCGATAATCGCAGCACGGGCAGCGCGATCAGCCCGGCCAGCGCCATCGCGGTGATACCCCCGGCGGGCATGGCGATCCACGGCGAGACGCCTAGTGTCTTGGCGAGAATGCCGTAGGTGTAGACGCCGACGGCGAACAGCGCCACGTGGGCGAAGTTGAACAGCCCGCCGAAGCCGAGGCTCAGATCCCAGCTCGCCGCGACGATGGCGAAGACGAAGGCGAGGATCAGGATGTGGCGGGAATAGGAATCCGTGAAGATGAACGGCAGCACCGCCAGCACGGCCAGCGCGATCAGCGTCGGCCGGAAGCCGTTGGATTTCGGGAACGGCGGATCGTATCTCACTGCACCGTCCTCTGGTATTTCCCGAACAGGCCTTCCGGCTTGATGATGAGGACGACGATCATGATCGCGAACAGCACCGCCGGCGCCCAGTAGAGGCCGGCATAGAACGTCGCGAAGGCCTCGATCAGGCCGACGATGAAGGCCGCGAAGATCGGGCTGGTGAAGCGGGCGACGCCGCCGAAGATGACGACGATCAGCGCCTTCATCAGCGGATCGGACCCCATGGTCGGCGTCATGAAGCGGATCGAGCCGACGAACACGCCCGCAAACGCCGCAAGCGCCGCCGACAGCCCGAAGGCGATGGCGTAGAGCCTGGGGACGTCGAGGCCCATGAGCTGCGCGGACTCGCGGTTCTGGGCGACGGCCCGCATGGCGCGTCCCGCCGGCGCGCGGCGCAGGAACAGGCCGAGCACCGTCAGGATCACGAGGACGAAGACCATCAGCACCGCCTCGTTGGCGGAAATCGTCACGCCGGCGAGGCTGACGTCCCCGTCGACGATGCGCGGCAGCTGCTTCGAGCGCGAGCCCCAGAGAATGTCGATGCCGCTCTCCAGCACCGACGCGCCGGCGAGCGTGGTGATCACCGACAGCAGCACCAGGTTCGGCTGCCGCTCGAACGGCTTCACCAGCAGCGCGTAGCAGGCGACCCCGACGAAGAACATGCCGACGACCGAGCCGAGCGCCCCGGCGGCGTAGCCGAGCCCCGAGGCTTCCGCGCTGGAGATCTGCCAGGCGATATAGGCGCCCGCCGCGATGAAGGCGCCATGGGCGAAGTTGAAGATGCCGAGCGTCGTCCAGACGACGGCGAGGCCAGTCGCCATCAGCGCGTAGAGCGCGCCGAGCACGAGTCCGCCGGTGATGACGAAGAGCAGGGTGTCGGCGCTCATGCGGGATGCTCCCCGAACAGCATGGCCATGATCTCCGCGTGCGAGGGCATCTCGGCCTGTTCGATCTTTCGCGAGATCGAGCCGTGATCGAACAGGTAGAGGGTGTCGATCAGCGACTGCAGGAACTCCACGTCCTGATCGACGACGATCAGCGGCACGCCCGAACTCTTGATGGTCCGGATCGCGGCGCTCAGCTCGTGGCGGAGCTTGGGAGACAGGCCGAGGGTCGGCTCATCGAGGATGAGCAGTTTGGGTGCCGCCATGAGGCCTGCCCCGATCGCCACCATCTGCCGCTCGCCGCCCGACAGGAAACGGATCTTGTGATGGCGGCGTTCGTGGACGCGGGGGAAAAGGGTGTGGACCTGCTCCAGCATGTCCTTCGGCCGGGCCCGCCCGGCGCTCGCAGCCGGCGCGACCGACAGGGTCTCCTCGACGGTCATCTCCGGAAACAGCAGGTTGCCCTGCGGCACGTGGATCAGGCCGGCGCGGGCGACGCGCTTCGGGTTCATCCGCCGGCGCGTCACCGCGTCGTAGTTGAAGTTGCGGAACCGGCGGCTGCCGCGCTCTCCGGGGCGGTTCATCTGCTCGCCCTGAAACAGGATGTCGCCGCGCCACGGATCGATGATGCCCGACACGGTCCTCAGCAACGTCGTCTTGCCGTGGCCGTTGGGGCCGAACAGGCCGATGCTGGTATCCGCCGACATTGTCAGGCTGACGTTCTGGAAGATCTGCACCGGCTCGTAACCGCCGGCAAGCGCGCGCAGTTCGAGAAGCGGCGTGGTCATGCGGCGCCTCCCAGATAGGCTTCCACGACGCGCGGGTCGGCGATTACGTCGGCCGGTTTGCCCTGGCTGATCAGCGTGCCTTGGTCGAGCACGATCAGGCGGTCGGAGACGCTGGTGAGAAGCGGCAGCACGTGCTCGATCAAAAGGATCGTCGTGCCGGCCTCGCGCAGCCTCAGGATCAGGTGGCGCATGCGGTCGATCTCGCCCTCGGTGAGGCTCGCCGCCGGTTCGTCGAGCAGCACGACCGTCGGGTCGAGCGCCAGCGCGCCGGCGATCATCACGAGCTTGCGATAGAACACAGGCAGTCCGCCAGCCGGCGTGTTGTGCATCGTCGCGGGGAAGCCGGCGAGGTCGAGGGCGGCTTCGGCGCGCCTCTCGTTGTCGGTCTGCGATCCCGCCCGCGGGCCGTTCTCCACGGCCAGCAGCACGTTGTCGATCGACCTGAGCGTGGGGAACACGGTCTCGCGCTGGAACGTGCGCGCCAGCCCCATGCGGGCGATGTCGTGGCTCGCCTTGCCCTGGATGTCCCGGCCCCTGAACACGGTGCGGCCGGAATCCGCGCGGAACGGGATGTTCGTGATGATGTTGAACAGCGTGCTCTTGCCGCTGCCGTTCGGCCCGGCGATGCCGAGGATTTCCCCCTCGCTGACCGTGAAACTCACCCCGTTCACGGCCTTCAGCGCGCCGAAGGACTTGGTCAGCCTGTCGATTTCGAGGGTGGGCGTGGGGGTGGCGGTCATGCGGTCGACGGTACTCGAACGGTCGAAGGTGTAGCTACCAGGGGAACCTCATGCAGAAGAGCGCGCGCAAGAGCGCGTCTCGAAGCATGGGCGACAGGCGCGGCCGCGAAGCGCGGTCCCGCCGCCGGATATCGGCGGCGGGACCGGTGGTGCAGCGACTGCTTACTGCTCCATCCACGGCGGCAGCTTGAACTCGCCGTCGGCGTACTTGTCCGGCTTGATCAGGAAGCGCTCGCCGTCCCAGATCTGCCAGAAGGTCACCGGCACGTGGTCATCGTCCTGCAGCGCGACGTGGGTCGCCGGATCGAAGGCGATGGGGCCGGCGACGGAGTCGACCTCCAGCGCGCCAATCGCGTTGCCGATCGCCTCGTGATCGGTCGGATCGCCGACGATCTCGAGCGCCTTGAAGTACATGTTGGCCATCTCGTAGAGGCCGACGCCGTAGGCGCCCGACGTCACGCCGTAGCGCTTCTCGAATTCCCGCATCAGCTCCTGCCCGCGCGGCCAGCCGGGCGAGTCGATCGGGCCGCCGATCAGGTTGTAGAGGACGCCGTTGGACTTCTCTCCGGTCAGCTTGACGAATTCCGGCACCGACGGGGCGTACTGCAGGAATACGACGCTGTCGGTCGGCTGCTCGAGAAACTGGTTCAGGAACAGCGCCGAATTGCCGGGCAGGTAGTCGGTGTTGATGACGAGGTCCGGCGGATCCTGGCGGATCTTGGCGAGGCTCGCGCGCCAGTCGCTGACTTCGCCGTAGGGTACCAGCTCGTCGACCGTGATCGTCCAGCCGGCATCCTCGAACACCGTCTTCATGCCTTCCGAGATCGTCTTCGAATAGGGGTTGTCCGACGAGATGATCGCGACCTTCTTGTCGTCGATCGAGATCTTGCCGTCGGCGGCGAGGCTCTCGATGGTCGGCAGCACGTCGGTCTCGTAGCCCTTGAACGAGGCCGTGTACGACCAGCAGCACCAGTAGTCCTCGGGCGCCTGCGAGGTGATCGCGGCGAAGGACGGCGAGGGGCCGGCCGCGATATACGGCATGTCCGCCTCCATCATCAGGTCGACCTCGAACATCGACAGGCTGGCATAGCCGGTGAGGATGATTTCGACGCCGTCGGTGCCGAGCAGGCGTTCCACCGCGCTCGAGACGTTGGCGGCCGAGCCGTCCTTCACGTCGGCGACCTCGGCCTCGAAGGTGTAGCCGGCGACGCCGCCCTTCTCGTTGGCTTCCTCGATGGCCCACTCGACGCCACGGACGAATTCCTCGCCGTCGGACGCCGCCGGGCCGGTCAGCGGCGCCAGCACGCCGATCTTGACGGTTTCGGCCGCCGCGGCGAAGTGCATTGGAAGCGCCAGTCCGGCGCAGACCGTTACCGCCCCCGCAACGGGCCGGTACCAGTTGGAAAGAATCGACATTGCAGAACCCCTCATCGGCCTTGGATCGATTTGCAAACATGAAACAAAGCACCGGCAGCGGAGGCGGGTACACTGCAAGATCTTGCAAAAAGAACGGACCACGCTGTCCGGTAGCTGCCCGGCCCGGACGCTGCCTCGACGGGAGGTCCGCTGTCCCCGCGCACGGTTTTGGCGCTTGAGCGGGCAATCGCGGAAATGCTAACCTTTTAAGCGAGGCGGCCGGAATTCTAATACGTTACGCGACCTTGAATTTACCGGGATATCGGGCGTCACATGGCGATGACCTTGAATGTTGTTGAGGAGAACCGCTTCGGCCATTGCGCCGATGCGAACGCTCTCGAAGACGCGCTCGGCGACTACGCCAACAGCCTCGGGTTGCCCTATTTCTCCTACATCCTGATGCGTGCGCCCCGCGGGATCGATATCGGCACCGATCCGATCCTGCTGACGAACTATCCCGACGAGTGGCGCGACCGGTATCTCGACCGCTTCTATCAGCTCTACGATCCCGTCGTGGTTCTCGGCCAGAGTGCGCGCCTGCCGTTCCGGTGGAACAGCGGCCCGTTCCTGCGCCCCTTCAAGAAGAACCAGAAACGCGTTTTCCACGAGGCCCGCGAGTTTCGCATCAACAGCGGCTACTCTGTGCCCCTTTACGGCCCGGAGGGCGACGTCGGGCTGTTCACCATCGTCGGCGCCCGCGACGCGGACCTGCTCGATGCGGTCCGGGCGAAGACGGCGGCGCTGCAGCTCGCCGCCGTCCAGATGCACGACCAGATCGTGCAGCAGGTTCGTGGCGGCCGCGCGGCGGAACTGCCCGCGCTGACGGCGCGGGAAGTCGAGTGCCTTGCCTGGACGGCGGAAGGCCTGACGACCGAGGAGATCGCCGACAAGGTCTGCCTGTCGGAATCGGCCGTCACCTATCATCTCGGCAAGGTGGTCCGGAAGCTCGGCGCGTCGAACCGCCATCACGCGGCGATCCTGGCGATCCGCGCCGGCCGTATCTGACCGCGCAGCCTCCGGCCGCTCCCCGTATCGACAGAACGCCCTACGGCGCCGACATGTCCGTGGACAGGATCTGAAGCGCCGTTTTCAGGCGTTTCAGATCAACGGCGCCGAGCGCACCGAGTTGCTCGGTCTCGAACGCCTGCGCGATCGCGATCAGCCGCGAGAGCCGGTCGCCGCCCGCCGCCGTCAGGGTCAGGCCGGCGGCCTTGTCGCCCGTGACCAGACCGCCCTCGAGAAGGACGGCCAGCGCGTCGTCGGCGGTCTGCTCCCCCAGATAGGTGGAGCGCATCAGCCGGTCGAAATCGATGCCCGGACGGATCGACAGGACGGCCAGGATACGCATCTGCGCGCCGTTGGTGCCGGCCGCCTCCAGGTGTTCGGAAAACTTGGCGAACAGGGTCTCGTAGGCGCGAAACAGCAGCGGGATCAGGAAGTCGTCATAGGGGTGCGGTTCGCCTGCTGCCGTCTCGGCAGACCGGTCTTCGGCGAGCAGGGGATGGTCGGCGACCAGCCCGTAGCGCCCCTCGGCGAAGACCAGGCCCGGACGGTCGGATCGCGAGAACCGCTCGACCTTGCCCACGATGATCGTGTGGTCGCCGCCCTCATGCGTGGCGTGAAGGCTGCACTCGAACACGGCGGAGACCTCCGGCAGGACCGGCACGCCGCCGATGCCCGGCGTCCAGTCGACCCCGGCGAACTTGTCGGCCCCGGATTTCGCGAACCGCGACGACAGGTCGATCTGGTCGCCGGACAGGATGTTCACCGCGAAATGCGGGGCGGCCGTATAGGCCGGGGCGGCGGCCGAGGACCGGCTGATCGACCACAGCACCAGGGGCGGGTCGAGGGAGACGGAGGAAAACGAGTTCGCCGTCCGGCCGATCGGTGCGCCGCTGTGCGGATCGAGCGCCGTGATGATCGTCACCCCGGTGGCGAACTGGCCGAGCGTCTTGCGCAGGTCGTGGGTGTCGAGAGCGGGCATGTCGCTCATGATGCCGGTCGCACCTCGAAACGGCAAACGTCCTGGTCCGCCATGGCCGCGCACGCGACCTCGGCGACGGACACGTCGGTGCCGAACACCATCCGCCCGACCGCGGTGAGCATGCCCACGATCGGATAGCACACCGGCGTTTCGCTTGGCCCGAACCCTTGCACGAAGGGGCTGTTCTCGACGGTCAGGTCGAGCCCGGCGTCGACGCGGCGGAGTGTCCAGCGGCCCCAGCCGAGCTCGGGCGCCGTGCCCTGGATCGTCGTCAGCAGCGCGTCGGCGTCGGCTGCGCCCATGCTCTGGTAGCTTGCCGCCGACTTGCCGCCTGCCTTCGTGATCGACCGGGCGAAGGCCTCCAGCACCGGCTGGCGCATTGCCGGATCGAGTTCGTGCAGGATGCCCATCACCGCATCGGGGCGGATCATCATGTAGCGCATCCCGTTGTCGAGATATTCGCCGCGCTCCGCGTCGAAGACCACCCGGTCGCGAAAGGTCTGCATCGGTGTCTCTCCCGGTCTCAGGATGTCCGAAGGTCCGCGTCGCGCATCAGCGGCAGGACCTTTTCGATGAAGAAGGGCAGTTCGTCCTTGTAGTTCACGAAGGAAACCGTCGTGCCGGCGAACCCGGCATCGGCCATGCGCACCATCTCCGACACGATCTTCTCCGGCGAGCCGATCAGCGGATAGGTGCCCGCACCCCCGGCGAAGCGCTTGCGATAGGCGCGGAAGGTCTCCGGATCGTGCGATCCCGCGTGCTTTTGCTTCTGGCTCGTATGGTAGTCGAGCGCGCCTTCGTCGGCATTGGTGACGGCGTAGTGCTCGTAATAGGCCTCGGCCTCGTCGTCGCTCGGACGGCAGACGACGTGGCAGGTCGTGTAGACGCTGACATCGCGGCCCGTCGCCGCGGCGCGGTCCTTCATGTCGCTCACATGGCTCGCGCCGGACTCGATGTCCACGAAGGTCGTGAACAGGGCGTCGGCAGCCCTGGCGGCGAAATCGCGGCCGGGCGGCGAGAAGGCGGCGTTCAGCGTCACGGGGCGCGGCGTCTGGATCGGCTTGGGCTGCGTCGCCGCCCCCTTGAGCGAGTAGAACGTGCCGTCGAAGTCGAACGGGTCCGTTTCCGTGTAGAGGCGGTTGATGATCTCGAACCACTCGAGCGCCTGGCCGTAGCGGTCGTCGGTGCCATTGATGCCGAACATGGCGAATTCGTCCGGGTTCCAGCCCGCCACGATGTTCAGACCGGCGCGGCCGTTCGAGGCGTGATCGACGGTCGCCAGCGCCTTCGCCGCGAAGACGGGATGCACCATCGGCACGTGGACGGTCGAGAACAGCGCGATGGTCTCGGTAACGCCGGCCAGCCCGGCGGCGAAGGTGAAGGTCTCGAACGAGTGCTGGCGCGAGTTCGTCTCGCCCTCGAAGCCCTTCCACCGGGCGATCGGCAGGAAGAACTCGATGCCCGCCTTGTCGGCCATCTGTGCCACCTCGACGATTTCCGGCCAGCGGGCGGGCCAGCGCTCGGGAACCTTGGTCAGCGTCAGCCCGCCATCGGCATTGGCGGAAAAGATGCCGAGCTTGAAGCGGTTCGGGCCGTGTAGCGGATGAGTCATGGGTCGCTCTCCTTCAGTCTCCCCCGCGAGGGGACGACCATCGTTTCCCCGGTCAGGATGTCGTCGAGGCGTCGAAGGCCTCTTTTGCCTCTTTCGTCGTCAGGCGCAGTGCCTCGTTGTCGGCGGCGAGGATCGTCATCTGCGCGCCCCGCGCGCGCCACTGGGGGCCCGCCGCCTCCGAGCCGGTGAACACGCCGGCACTGCGGCCGGCGGCCTTGGCCGCGTCGATGATCGTCTGCACCGCTGCGGTATGGGTGTCGTCGAAGGCCGGAAACGTGCCCAGCGACAAGGCGAGGTCGCCGGTGCCGACGAAGATCATGTCTATGCCCTCGGTCGCGCAGATTTCGGCGGCGGCGTCGAGGCCTTTGGCGGTCTCGATCATCAGCGCGACGAAGGGCGGGTTCTTCCGCTCCTCGGCGATGTAGGCCGGCAGGTCGTAGAGGGGACGCACGCCCCCTCCCGACCGCTCGCCATGCGGGGGAAAGCGGCTCGCGGAAACGGCGGCGCGGGCCATCTCCGCGCTTTCGATCAGCGGCACGATCACGCCGGCTGCGCCGGCCTCCAGCGCCGGGCCGATATGCTCGGGCTTCTCCGACATCGTCCGCGCCAGCGGGATCGTGTAGGGCCGCACGGCGGCGATGCCGGCCTCCAGGCTCTCGCGCGACCAGAAGCCGTGCTGCAGGTCGAAGACGGCGACGTCGGGACGGGCCACGGCCATGCATTCGGCCGCCGCCGGCGATCCGAGCGATAGCCAGACCGCGCCGACGGCCCCTCCGGCGGAGAGACGCTGGCGCAAGCCGGCCTGTCCGGGCCCGAATCCGAGGTGATCAGTCATGCGGTTCGCCTTTTCTTGTGCATTGTTGCGAGCCTCGTCACATCCGGCTCGGCAACCACGTCGCAAGATCCGGGATCAGGATCAAGAGCGCGATCAGCAGGAAGACGCAGAGGATGTAGGGAAGGGCCGCGTAGGATACCTCCGACAGCCGCGTTCCCTTCGGCGCCACGCCCTGCATGACGAACAGGAGCAGGCCGAACGGCGGCGTCGTGAAGGAGACCTCCAGCGCCAGCAGAGTCACCAGCCCCCACCAGACCATGTCGTAGTTGAGCGACAGGGCGATCGGTACGAAGACGGGCAGGGTGATGAGCATCATCGACACCTGGTCCATGAACATGCCGAGCAGCAGCAGCACCAGCAGCATGGCGATCAGCATCATGGTGGCATCCATCTCGATGCCGGTGGCCCAGCGCACCAGGCCGGAGCTCGCCCCCGAGAAGGCGAGAAGCTGGGCGAAGGTGGAGGATGCGGTGATCAGCAGGAAGGTCATCCCGGTGACCCGGGTCGCGTCGGTGATGGTCTTCTTCAGCGCCTCCCAGGACAGCGCGCGGAAGACGGCGGCGAGGAGGAACACGGCGATCGCACCGAGCGCGCCCGACTCCGTCGGTGTGGCGATGCCGGTCAGGATCGAACCGACAACGGCGGCGACAATGACGCCCATCGGAACGACATCCCGGACCACGATACCGATCCTGTGCGATAGCGGCACCGGCGGCACGTCGTAGAACGGCGCGGCGTCGGGATCGAGCTTCACCTGCCCGTAGATGAGAATGGCGTAGAAGGTCGCCAGGATCACGCCGGGGATCAGGCCGGCGATCAGGAGCGCGCCGATATCGATGCGCGCCAGCGATCCGAGCAGGACCGCGAGCGTTGACGGCGGGATGATGACCGCCAGTCCGCCGGAGCCCAGGATCGGCCCGAGCGCCATGTGTTTCTTGTAGCCGCGCCGCATCATTTCCGGCACCAGCAGGGAGCCGAGCATGCCGGTATTGGCGAGGCTCGAGCCCGACAGCGCCGCGAAGACGGTGCCGCTGGTGACGGTCAGATAGGACAGGCGGCCCGGCACCCTGCCGATCAGCATGTCGATCGCATCGAGCACCCGCCGGGCCAGGCCCGAGTGGAAGAACAATGACCCCATGACGAGGAAAAGCGGAACCGGCGCAAGGGCATAGGTCGTCACGGCCGTCGTCGCATTCGACAGCATCTGGCCGATTCCGACGTCGCCGCCCATCAGGATGAAGACGCCGATCAGGTTGATCAGGAAGAAGGCGAGCGCGACCGGCAGGCCGATGCCCATGAAGACGAGCAGGCCGCCGACGAGGGCGATAAAGGAAACGAGCCAGGGGGCCATGGACTACAGGCCTCCCTTCGAGTCGGCGGGGCCGGTGAAGAAGCTGTCGCCGCGCAGCGGAAAGGCGATGAACTGCAGGCCGCCAAGCAGGAACCCGAACGGCATCGACAGGAACAGCGCCCACATCGGCATGTCGAAGGAGCGGACCTCGTAGGAGCCGCTCTGGATCGTCTTCCACAATTCCACGCCCGAGCGCCACGCCAGATAGAGGCAGATCAGCGCGGCGAGAACGTGCAGGCCCTTCTCGAGATGCTTGCGCGCGGTGCTGCCGATCGCGACCAGAAGCAGCTCGACGCAGACATGGCCGCGGGTCCGGACGAGCTCGGGCAAGGCGAGGAACGTCACGTAAAGCATTGCGTACTCGACGGAATTCACCGCCCATATGGGCGGTCTCATGCCGAGATTGCGCGTCCCGACGTCATAGGCGACGACGAGGACCATCGCGGCCACCAGAAGGCAGGCGAGGAAGAACAGGGCGCGGGACAGCCCGTCGATCAGGGAGATAAAGGCAGCCATCGGCGTCACCGGTTTTGGCGAGCGGGAGAGGGGCCGTGCCAGATCGAGCGGATCCGGCACGGCCGTGTCGTGTGGCCTCGCTGAGGGCTTACTCGATCGGCGTGAAGAAGATCTCGCGGAGCTTCTCGTAGTGCGTCGGGTCACGCTCCTTGAGACGGTTCCAGGTCACTTCGTAGGCGTTCTTGAGATAGGTCTCGCGGGCCTTTCCGGTCAGCTCGATCACCTCGATGCCGCCTTCACGCAGGGCCTTGTCCTCGGACTCGGTCGCCGCGGCCATGATGTCGTAGCTTTCCTTCTCCCATTCGATGGCCACCTCATTGAGGATCTGCTTGGCCTCGTCCGACAGGCTCTGCCATTTGTCGTAGTTCATGGAGATCAGCACGTCGGTCTGGAAGAAGCCCGGATCGATGCGGTATTTCACGAACTTGTCCCAGTTGAAGTCGCGCATCCCGACGATCGTGTAGCCGGTGCCGTCGACGACGCCGCGTTCCAGCGAGGTGTAGACCTCGGACGGCGACTGCACGACGTTGGTCGCGCCCAGCGACTCGACGAACGCGCGATAGAGCGGCGCGGTCCGGATACGGAAGCCGTCCAGATTGACGCCGCCGTCGTCCGTCACCTCTGGCTTCTTGGTCAGGTACAGGTGGAAGCCGGTGCCGGCATCGACATGAGCCAGGATGTGGGCGTTGCCCTTCTCGTGGAAGATCTCGTTGATGTAGTCGAGACCGCCCGCGTCACGGTTCACCCACGGCGTGTGGTTGGAGCCGGCGAACGCTTCGCCTTCCGGCACCATGTTGAGGTAGAGGCCGGCCGGCAGGTCGAACATGTCGGCCACGCCGTTTTTCTGGGATTCGCCCAGACGCAGCGGCGGAATGACTTCCGGGCCACCAATGATCTCGATACGGACGACGCCCTTGCCCTTCTCGTTGACCTTGTCGGCGAAGGTCTGGAAGTGCTTGGCATAGATGACCTGCGCGGGCGTGAAGGTGACCGCACGGATGACCTCCTCGTCCGCCGAAGCGGGTGCGGATACGATACCCGACAGGCACGCGGCGCCTGCCAGGGTGGCGAGTATCGAACGCCTTGTAAGCATGTGACTTATCCCTCTGCTGATTGAGTTTCTGTCATTGTGGTAGTCCCGCGTTCTTCGGCACGGGTTTGCCCGTTTTCGTCGAAGAGACGCGAAAACGAGCCAAAGGCGGCATCGACGAAATCGGTCATGGAGGCCAGAGCGGCGTCTCCGTCATTCGTCTGGAAAGCACGGGCAATGTGGCGCAGGCCGTCATGGGCCGCGGCGCGCGACACCGGGTCCACCAGCGTCATGCGGCGGACCATCGATACCTGGTCATCGAACCGGTGCAGCGTGTCGCGCATGCGCCGGTTCGGGATGCGTTCCACCCACGCGGCGCGGAAGGCGATGTTGGCGTCGGCGAACGCCGCGAGGTCATCTGCGGCATAGCCGCGCTCGGCGGCATCGAGCGCCGCCGCGACATCCGCCTTGCCGGCCTCGTCGAGATGCTCTGCCACGCCGCGGGCCGCGCTCGGCTCGAGCAACCGGCGGATCTCGAAGATCTCCTGAACGTCCGACAATCCGAGGCGGGGAACGAGGAAGCCGCGCTCCTGCGACTCGATGAGGCCATCGGCGGCCAGCCGCATCAGGGCCTCTCGGACGGGCGTGCGGGACACGTCGAGGCGCTTGGCGATGGACGAATCGACGAGGCGTTCGCCCGGCTCGAACTCGCGGGCGCGCAGCATCCGTCGGAGGGCATCGTAGACCTGATCGGCAAGCGGAGCCGCCCGCTTGAGCGGTGCCAGGCCGGATCCCCCGGAAGTCACGCCAATCGAAGCCGCCTGCACCAAGTCCCGTCTCCCGATCGTTCCCGATCTCCGGTCTTGCGAGGCACCGAGCCCCTTGTCGACCGTCTACCGTACACCGTATACAAGAGTGGATTGTTAAGGTTTCGTCAAGGGGCTGATCAGGGAATGGGCATGGCGAATTTGGGTGCAGCGGGCCGGTGCCTGGACGATGCGGCGTTTGAGGCCCTGGCGGGCGAGATCGAGAAAGTCGTCGGGTCACAAGGATTTAGCCGGGATCCGGACGTTTGCGAGAGCCATGCCCGGGACTGGAGCGGCATGGCTGCCGCTGCGCCCCGCGCGGTCGTTCGCCCGTCGTCCACCGAGGAAGTCTCGCAGATCCTGCGTCTCTGCAATGGGGCGGGGCAGCCCGTCGCCCTGCAAGGGGGACGGACGGGACTCGCCGGCGGCGCCTCCACGGACGCCCGCGAGATCGCGCTGTCGCTCGACCGCATGACGGCTGTCGGTGCCGTCGACACGATGGCGGGTACGGTGACCGTGGACGCCGGCGCGACGCTGCAGGCCGTGCAGGAGGCCGCCGATGACCACGACCTCTTCTATGCCGTCGATCTTGGCGCACGCGGCACGGCGGCGATTGGCGGGACGATCGCGACTAATGCCGGCGGCATCCGCGTGGTGCGCTACGGCATGACCCGGGCCCAGGTGCTCGGGCTCGAGGCGGTTCTGGCCGACGGAACGGTGCTGACGGACATGAGCGGCATCATCAAGAACAATACCGGCCTCGACCTGAAGCAGCTCTTCATCGGCAGCGAGGGCGCGTTCGGCGTCATCACCCGTGCCGTCCTCAAACTGCATCCGAAGCAGCCTTGTCGCGTCACCGCCTGGATCAGCCTGGCGTCCGACAACGCGCTGCCCGAGGTGCTCACGGCGGCCCGCAAGAGCCTCGGGTCCTCGCTCAGCGCCTTCGAACCGATGTGGCCGGACTATCTCGATACCGTCTCGCGCCGCATGCCGAAATTTCCGATCCCGCTTCCCGCCGGCGACGGCCCCGCGGTGATCCTCGAACTGCTCGGCGACGATCAGGATGCCGAGCGGCAGCGGATGGAGGCGTTCCTGGGGGGGCTGCTGGAGACCGGTCTCGTCGCCGACGCGGTGCTGGCCGAGACGATCGATCAGGAGCGGCGCATCTGGGCGGTGCGCGACGAGGTGCCCGCCGAGTACCAGACCACGTTTCAGGGCATGATCGCCTTCGACGTCTCGATCCCGGTGTCCCGGATGGTCGGGGCCGTGCGCGCGCTGCGGGCAGAGCTGATCGACCGGGTTCCGGACGCAGACCGGTTGATCTACGGCCATCTCGGCGACGACAACCTGCATCTGGTCCTCGGGTTTCAGCAGCCGGTGGGCAAGGACCTGAAGAACACCGTCGAGACCCTGGTCTACGACCTTGTCCGCGAGCTCGGCGGCTCGGTTTCGGCCGAACACGGGATCGGCCGATGGAAGCGCCCCTGGCTCGGCCATACGCGCTCTCCGGCCGAAATCGAGACAATGCGGCGGCTGAAGACGGCGCTGGACCCGAACGGGATCCTCAATCCGGGCCGCATCCTGCCCGATTGAACGGCCGCGGAGGGGTGCCTAAGGCGCAGCCGTCCAGCCCGCGTCCACCGGCGTTCTGTCCCGGACGGCACCCGATTCCGCCGGCCCCTTGGCCGGATTGACGCCATGCCGAAATCGGAAGCACGGCGCGTTGACTCGCATTATTTTAAGTGTAAAATTTTTTCCCGAGGTCGTCCGGATCGGGTCATTGCGCCCGTCCGTCGCGACACGCGGACGCCGGATTTCGTCTCTCGAAACGCCCGGCCAATGACGAATAACGCCACCTTCCAGAGCGGAGAAGTACAAATGAAGTTGATGGGGAAAGCAGCGCTCGGCGCGCTGATGACCACGGTTCTGGCGACGTCGTCGTACGCCCAGGACAGCGACGACAAGCTCAAGATCGGCCTGATGTTCACGCTCAGCGGCCCTGCCGCCGTGCTCGGCGAGCATGGCCGGGACGGCTTCCTGCAGGCGGTCGAGAAGCTCGGCGGCAAGCTCGGCGGGATGGAGACCGAAGTCATCGTCATCGACGACGAACGCAAGCCCGACGTCGCCGTCAACAAGGCCAAGGAACTGGTCGAGCGCGACGGCGTCGATTTCGTCGTCGGCCCGATCTTTTCCAACATCCTGATCGCCATGATGAAGCCCGTTACCGAAGGCGGCGCGATCCTGATCAGCCCGAATGCCGGCACCTCGAATTTCGCCGGCAAGGAATGCAACAAGAACTTCTTCGTCACCTCCTACCAGAATGACCAGGTGCACGAAGTGCTCGGCAAGTACGCCCAGGACAAGGGCTACAAGAGCATGTTCCTCATGGCCCCGAACTATCAGGCCGGCAAGGACGCGATCGCCGGCGTGAAGCATTCCTTCAAGGGCGATGTCGTCGGCGAGGCCTACACGCCGCTCGGCAACATGGATTTCTCCGCCGAGCTGGCGCAGATCGCCGCCATGCAGCCGGATGCGGTCTATGCCTTCATGCCCGGCGGCATGGGCGTGAACCTCGTCAAGCAGTATCGGCAGGCGGGCCTGGAAGGCATTCCGTTCCTGTCCGCGTTTACGGTCGACGAGTCGACCCTGCCGGCGCAGAAGGATGCCGCCGTCGGGTTCTTCGGCGGCTCCAACTGGGCGCCGAACATGGACAACCCGGCGAACAAGGAGTTCGTCGCCGGCTTCGAGGAGAAGACCGGCCGGGTTCCGGCCACCTACGCCATGCAGGCCTATGACGCCGCCCTGCTGATCGACTCGGCCGTCAAGGCCGTCGGCGGCGACCTCTCCGACAAGGACGCGCTGATCGCGGCCATGGAAAAGGCCGACTTCGAGTCCGTCCGCGGCGACTTCAGCTTCGGTGCGAACCACTATCCGATCCAGGACTTCTACCTGGTCGAGGTGGCCAAGCGCGACGACGGCAAGTACCAGACGGAAATCGTCGAGAAGATCTTCGACGACTATCAGGACAACTACGTCGACCAGTGCCAGATGTAAGCACGTCCGTGCTTCTTCCGGTCGCGCCTGAAGGCGCGGCCGGACCGTTCTGATCGGTGAAGTCCCGCTCGGGGTAAACGGCGTCTCGCTGATGGCGTATGGTGATCCCTCACCATCGAAGCGGGCGTGATCCGTGCCCGGCGCCCGGGGTCGATAGCGCACATGTTCAATCTGTTTCTCCTGCAGGCGCTCAACGGGGTCCAGTTCGGGATCCTGCTGTTCCTGGTCGCCGCCGGCCTGACGCTGATCTTCGGCATCATGGACCTGATCAATCTGGCCCATGGCGTGCTGTACATGGTCGGTGCCTATCTGGCCGCGACCTTCACCGCCTATACGGGGAACTTCTTCCTCGGCGTCCTGATCGCGCTTCCCGTGACGCTCGTCTTCGGGATCGTCCTCGAGGTCCTCGTTTTCAGAAGGCTGTACGAGCGCGACCACCTGGACCAGGTGCTGGCGACGTTCGGCCTGATCCTGATCCTCAACGAGAGCGTCAAGATCATCTGGGGCGCCGCGCCGCTCAGCGTGCCGACGCCGGACCTCCTGTCCGGTTCGATCCCGCTGATCGGCCCGCTGCGCTATCCCCTGTTCCGCTTCGCGATCATCGCCGCCGGCCTGCTGACCGCGATCGGGCTCTACGTGATGGTCAATCATACCCGCGTGGGCATGCTGCTGCGCGCCGGCGCGGTCAACGGTCCGATGGTGTCGGCGCTCGGCGTCAACATCAAGCGGCTCTTCATGGTCGTCTTCGGCCTCGGCGCGATGCTGGCGGGCTTTGCCGGCGCCATGGTCGCGCCGATCCTGTCGGTCGAGCCCGGCATGGGCGATTCCGTCCTGATCCTTACCTTCGTCGTCATCGTCATCGGCGGCGTGGGGTCGATCCGGGGCGCCTTCGTGGCCGCGATCCTCGTGGGCCTTGTCGACACGTTGGGACGCACCTTCGGCCCGATCCTGCTGCGCTCCCTGATGGATCCGTCGGCGGCATCGCAGACCGGCCGCACGATGGCGCCAATGCTGATCTACATCCTGATGGCCGCCGTCCTGTTCTTCCGGCCCTCCGGCCTGTTCCCGGCGAAGGGGAACGCCTGATGAATGCGGACGCTGAAAACGCCGCTGCCGCCGTCCCGACCGGTACCGCGCCCGGCCGGAAACCGCTGGTCGCGCGCGGCGGGGCGAACCTCGCCGCGCTGATCATGTTCGGCGTGCTGGCTCTGCTGCCCGTTCTGGCGGGGCTGATCGACGATCCATTCCTCGTCGTGACGTTTACCCGCGTGCTCGTCTTCGCCATTGCGGTGCTGTCGCTCGACTTCATCCTGGGCTACGGCGCGATGGTGTCCTTCGGCCATGCCGCGTTTCTCGGTCTCGGCGCGTATGCCGCCGCCATTCCCGCCGCGCACGGGGTGACCGACCTGTTCCTGCAGGTCGCGATCGCGGCCGTCGCCTGCGGGCTGTTCGCGCTCGTCACCGGGGCCATCTCGCTCAGGACGCGCGGCGTCTATTTCATCATGATCACGCTGGCCTTCGGGCAGATGGCCTATTTCTTCATGACGTCGCTGTCGGCGTATGGCGGCGATGACGGCATCACGCTCGCGACCCGCTCGACCGTGCTGGGATCGGGGATCCTCGAGAACGACGTGGTGTTCTTTTACGTCGTCCTTGGCACCGTTGCCGCATCCTACGCGGTCCTCCGGGCAATCATCGGGTCCCGCTTCGGGCGTGTGCTGAGCGGCACGCGCGAGAACGCGACACGCATGCAGGCGATCGGCTTTCCCCCGTTCCCCTATCAGCTTACCGCCTACGTGATCGCCGGGATCATTGCCGGCATCGCCGGTGTGTTGCTCGCCAACCAGACCGAGTTTGTTTCGCCCGCCTACATGAGCTGGCAGCGCTCGGGCGAACTGATCGTCATGGTCGTGCTCGGCGGCATGGGAACGATGATCGGCGCCGTTCCCGGTGCGCTCGCCTTTCTGCTGCTGGAAGAGTGGCTCGCCTATTTCTCCGAGCACTGGAAGCTGGGTCTGGGCGTCATCCTCGTCCTGATCGTGCTGTTCACCCGGGGCGGCATCGCCGGCTTCGTCTCGAAGTATCTCGGGGGAGGCCGCGCATGAACGAGCCGATACTGCGCATCGAGGCGCTTCGGAAGAGTTTCGGCGCGCTCGTTGTCACCGACGACGTATCGGTCGACATCGAGCCGGGCGAACTGCACGCGATCATCGGCCCGAACGGTGCAGGCAAGACCACGCTGATCCATCAGCTTTCCGGCAGCCTGAAGAGCGATGCCGGGACGGTGACGTTCCGCGGCAGGGACATTACCGGCCTCGGCATGGTGGAGCGGGTGCGGCTGGGGCTGGCGCGGTCCTTCCAGATCACCTCGATCCTCGACGGGTTCACGGTTCTGGAGAACGCCGCGATGGCCGTGCAGGCCCGGTCCGGCTCCAGCTTCCGGTTCTTCCGCCAGGCATCGGGCGAGACGGCACTGAACGAGCAGGCGATGGCCGCCCTTGCCAAGGTCGGGCTCGACGACCGCGCGCACCGGCGCGCCGGCAGCCTGTCGCACGGCGAGAAGCGCCAGCTCGAGATCGCCATCGCGCTGGCGACGAACGCCGGCATGCTGCTGCTCGACGAGCCGCTGGCGGGCACCGGGCGCGAGGAATCCGCCGTGCTGGTCGATCTGATGGCGTCGCTGAAGAGCACGCACACGATCGTCCTGATCGAGCATGACATGGAGGCGGTGTTCTCGCTGGCCGATCGGGTCAGCGTTCTCGTCTACGGCCGGCTGATCGCGACGGGACGGCCGGAGGAGGTCCGCAACGATCCGGACGTCCGGGCCGCCTATCTCGGAGAGGAGGCTGCCTGATGCTCAAGGTCGAGGGCCTCGAAAGCGCCTATGGCGACTCCCGGATCCTGTTCGGGATCGACCTGAAGGTCGGCGCCGGCGAGGCGGTCACGCTGCTCGGCCGCAACGGCATGGGCAAGACGACGACGGTCAATTCGATCTTCGGGCTTTTGAAGCCGCGCGGCGGCCGCATCGAGATCGACGGCGAGGACGTCACCGGCCGCGAGCCGCATGTCATCGCGCAGCACGGCCTCGGCCTCGTGCCGGAGGGCCGGCAGGTGTTCCCGAACCTCTCGGTGGAGGAAAACCTCGTCGCCACCCATCGCACGACGAAGGACCGGAAGCGCTGGACGCTGTCGGCGATCTACCAGCTTTTCCCGCGCCTGCAGGAGCGGCGGCGGAACATGGGTAACCAACTTTCCGGAGGCGAGCAGCAAATGCTTGCCATCGGCCGCGCCCTGATGACGAATCCGAGGCTCGTGGTGCTGGACGAGGCGACGGAAGGCCTCGCCCCGCTGATCCGCGAGGAGATCTGGACGTGCCTGCGCAGGATCAAGGAGGAAGGCGAGGCCATTCTCGTGATCGACAAGAACGTCGACGCGCTGGCCCGCTTCGCCGACCGCCACGTGGTGATCGAGAAGGGCAGGGTCGTCTGGTCCGGCACGACGGCGGACCTCGAACAGATTCCGGACATCAAGGACCGGTACCTGCATGTCTGAGACATGGCCCGCTTCATAATCCCGCGCTTCCTGGACTGGCGGCGGAAGGGCCGCGATGAAGTCAGGCCGCAAGAGACCGACGCGCCGCAGAACCCCGGCGAACCCGAACAAACCGACAGTACGCGTAACAAGCAGCCAACGGAGACAACCATGAAACCAATGACCCCGGGCATCACCAAGGCCGGCGACGGCATGGAAGGGATCACCTGGAACATTCTCGGCCAGATCTACGTGCCGAAGCAGCTCTGCGAGGCCTCGTTCTCCTGGCATGCGACGTTTCCGACGGGCACCTTCGTTCCGCCCCACATCCATCCGACCCAGGACGAGTTCATCTACATGCTCGAGGGGCGTCTGGACCTGATCCTCGACGGCCAGAAGACCTTCGCCGAGCCGGGCGACACGATCCGCTTGCCGCGCGGCATTCCGCACGGCATCTTCAATCACTCCGAGGACAAGGCGAAGTGCGTCTTCTGGGTCGCGCCGAGTCAGCGGCTTTACGATCTGTTCTGGGCGCTCCACAATCTCGGTCCGGAGGCCGATCCGGCAGAGGTCGTGGCCGTATCCGCCCAGCACGAGGTGGATTTCCTGCCCCCTCCAGAAGAAGAATAAGCCGAAAATTAAAGCGGTGCGGCGTAGCCTGTTGAAAAAGCGTAGGCGTTAACGGGAGTCCGAACATGAAGGTGATTGTTGTTGGAGCCGGCATCGGCGGTCTGACAACCGCCCTGATGCTGCACAAGGCTGGCATCAAGGCGGAGGTTTACGAGCAGTCGCCGGAGGTCCGCGAGGTCGGGGTGGGCATCAACACGCTGCCCCACGCCATCAAGGAGCTCAGCGATATCGGTCTCCTGCCGGCGCTCGACAATGTCGGCGTGCGCACCCGCGAGCTCTACTACTACAACCGCTACGGCCAGGAAGTGTGGAACGAGCCGCGCGGCATCGACGCCGGCCACCCCGTGCCGCAGTTCTCGATCCATCGCGGCCGCCTGCAGAAGGTGATCTACGACGCGGTGCTCGCCCAGCTCGGCCCGGACTCGGTGAAGACGGGCCTGAGCCTCTCGGGCTTCATCCAGGACGAGGGCGGTGTGACCGCGCACTTCACCGACTCCCGCTCCGGCGGACCCGGCCTGACGGTGCGCGGCGATGTCCTGATCTGCGCGGACGGCATTCATTCCGTCGGCCGGCGGACGTTCTTCCCGAACGAAGGCGCGCCGAACTGGACGGGCGTCGTCATGTGGCGCGGGGCGGCCGACTGGACCCCGTGGCGCGACGGTCGCACGATGGCGATCGGCGGCGGCATGGGCGCGAAGTTCGTGCTCTATCCGATCGCCCACCCGGAAGGCGGCAGGCAGCTCATGAACTGGGTCGTCAACATCAAGGTTGCCGACGACAAGGCGCCGCCGCCGCGCGAGAGCTGGTCGCGCCCGGCCAACCGCGCCCAGGTCATCCCCTATGCCAGGCGGTTCACGATCCCCGGCTTCGATGTCACCGGGCTGGTCGAGGCGACGCAGCAGATCTTCGAGTATCCGATGGCCGATCGCGATCCGCTGCCGCGCTGGACGCATGGCCGCGTGACGCTGCTCGGCGATGCGGCCCATCCGATGTACCCGGTGGGCTCGAACGGCGCCTCGCAGGCGATCCTCGACGCCCGCGCACTGGCCGACAAGCTGATGAAGGCCGAGCATCCCTGCCAGGGCCTGCGCGAATACGAGCACGAGCGCCTGCCGAAGACCGCCGAGGTCGTCCGTCTCAACCGCAAGGGCGGTCCCGAGCGGGTGATCGACGAGGCCGAAAAGAAGGCCCCGGCCGGCTTCGAGAAGATCGACGACGTCATGACCGTTGCCGAGCGCAAGGCGATCGTCGGCGGCTATGCCGGTACCGCCGGGTTCTCGACGGCCGATACCCAGCGCTCCGCCGAACTGCGGGTCGCCAGCAGCAACTGATCCCCGTGCCGGGACCGCGGCACGCGGCCCCGGCATCGCGGTGGCCCCGGCGCGGCCGGCTTTCTCGGCCGGGCGCTTTCGTGCTTACTGACCGCCATGGCTTTCACGCTTCGCCAACTCCAGTATTTCATCGCCGTCGCCGAGCAGGGCACCGTGTCGGGGGCCGCGCACAATCTGTCGATTTCCCAGTCGTCGGTGACGGAGGCGATCAAGGATCTCGAAAGCGATCTCGGCGTTGCCCTGTTCGACCGTCACCCGCGCGGTCTGTCGCTCACCCACAAGGGTCAGCAGTTCCTGCGCCATGCGACCAAGATCCTGGCCGACGTCTCCGATGCGCGGCACTCGTTCGCCGAGGACGCCTCGCCGGAGACGGGCACGCTGCAGCTTGGCGTGACGTCGCTGGTCGCGGGCTACGTCCTGTCCGACCTGCTGGCCCGCTATCGCCGCGCCTATCCGGGCATCGAGGTCTCGGCGATCGAGGACAACGGCGATTATCTGGAACACCTCCTGATCGGCGGCGAACTCGATGTTGCGGTCATGGTCATATCCAACCTGCGCGACCGCATGGCGCTGCAGGCGGAGATCCTCGAGGTCTCGCCCTATCGGCTCTGGCTGCCGCTCGGCCACGATCTCGTCGGCGCCGACATCATCGGCCTTGCCGACATCGCCGACGCGCCGCTGATCATGCTGACCGTCGACGAGATCGAGGAGGCGACCGGCAAGCTGCTGTCGGCCTTCGGCGCGCGGCCGCACGTCGCCTTCCGGACCCGGTCGGTGGAAGCCGTCCGCAGTCTCGTCGCCACGGGGGCGGGTGTCGCGCTGCTGCCCGATCTCGTCTACCGGCCCTGGTCCCTGGAAGGCGACCGGATCGAATCCCGCGATGTGTCGGGCGCCCTGCCGGTGGTGCAGGTCGGGGTCGTCTGGCGGCGCGGCTCGCATCTGCCGCAATCCGCCCGCGATTTCATCGGGATCGCCCAGTCGCAGCGCAGCATGCGGCAGCGCTGATCGAAATGTATCGGAAAAACCGATAGCAACCTTCTGACAAATGAAATTGCGAAACCGCGTCTATGTCGTGACCATACGATCCCGGGAGCGCGCCGTCGGGTGGATGGCGGCGCCTTGACCGGGAGAAAAATCATGAAATCCGTTCTGAAATCCTGCACGGCCGTCGCGGTGGTCCTGAGCTTTTCGGCTCAGGCGGCGACTGCCGAGATGCTGACCGAGATCGGCGAGGGCGAGGGCCAGGTCGATATCGTCGCGTGGCCGGGCTACATCGAGCGCGGCGAGACCGATCCGAACTTCGACTGGGTGACCAAGTTCGAGGAAGCGACCGGCTGCAAGGTCAACATCAAGACCGCCAACACATCGGACGAGATGGTGGCGCTGATGAACGAGGGCGGCTTCGACCTCGTGACCGCGTCGGGAGACGCCTCGCTGCGTCTGATCGCCGGCAAGCGCGTCCAGCCGGTGAATATCGACCTGATCGAGAGCTGGGACACCGTCGACGATCGCCTCAAGAATGCGCCGTGGCACACCGTCGACGGCACGCACTACGGCGTTCCCTACATGTGGGGGCCGAACGTGCTGATGTACAACACCGAGGTCTTCAAGGAGGCCCCGACGAGCTGGAACGTGGTCTTCGAGGAGATGGACCTGCCGGACGGCAAGTCGAATGTCGGCCGCGTCCAGGCCTATGACGGCCCGATCCATGTCGCCGACGCCGCCAATTACCTGATGGCGCATAAGCCCGAACTCGGCATCAAGAGCCCCTACGAGCTCAACGACGAGCAGTATGCCGCCGCCCTCGATCTGTTGCGGGCGCAGCGCAAGCTCGTGTCGCGCTACTGGCACGACGCCTTCATCCAGATGGACGACTTCAAGAACGAGGGCGTTGTCGCCTCGGGCTCGTGGCCGTTCCAGGTGAATATCCTCAAGAGCGAGGGCGAGCCGATCGCCTCGACGATCCCCGAGGAAGGCGCCACCGGCTGGGCCGACACCACGATGATGCATGTCGACGCCGCGCACCCCAACTGCGCCTACATGTGGATGGAGCACACGCTGTCCTCGAACCTGCAGTCCGACCTGTCGGTCTGGTTCGGCGCGAACCCCAGCGTTCCCGCCGCCTGCACCGACGGCCGCGGCATGCAGACCGCAGAGGGCTGCACGGCCAATGGCATGGACGACTTCGAGAAGATCAAGTTCTGGCAGACGCCGGTCTCGAAGTGCGACAGCCAGGGCACCTGCGTCCCGTACTATCGCTGGGTTTCCGACTACATCGGCGTGATCGGCGGCCGCTGACGGGCTAGCCCGCACTCACTGTCGTCATCCCGGACGGTTCTTCCACGGAGAATCGTCCGGGCCTGACGGAAATGGCGGATCTCAAGAGGGGGCGTTCCGGGCACGACGTCTCGTCCTTCCCCGCTCATTCCCGCCTTCGCGGGAATGAGCGGAAAACGGATTAGGTGTGGCAGGGCGGAGGGCGCAACGACCCGTCCGGTCGGTCAAGGAACGAATACGGCAATAGCGTCCATGACAGCGGCGGTTACCTTCCAGAACGTCTCGCGCCATTTCGGCGACGTGCGCGCGGTCGATGCGGTCGACCTGTCGATCGCCGAGGGCGAGTTCTTCGCCATGCTCGGTCCGTCCGGCTCCGGCAAGACGACCTGCCTGCGCCTGATCGCCGGCTTCGAGCAGCCGACAACCGGCCACATCGAGATATTCGGCGAGACCGCCGAGGGCGTGCCGCCCTACCGGCGTAACGTGAATACCGTTTTCCAGGATTACGCGCTGTTCCCGCATCTGAATGTCGTCGACAACGTCGCCTACGGGCTGATGGTGCGCGGCGTCGGCAAGGCGGAGCGCCGCAAGGTCGCCGAGGAGGCGCTGGACCTCGTCCAGCTTCCCGGATACGGCGCGCGCAAGCCGGGCCAGTTGTCCGGCGGCCAGCGGCAGCGCGTCGCGCTCGCCCGCGCGCTCGTCAACAAGCCCAAGGTCCTGCTCCTCGACGAGCCGCTCGGCGCGCTCGACCTGAAGCTTCGCGAGCAGATGCAGGAAGAACTCAAGGCGCTGCAGAAGCGGCTTGCGATCACCTTCGTCTTTGTCACCCACGATCAGGGCGAGGCGCTGTCGATGGCCGACCGGATCGCGGTCTTCAACGACGGCAGGATCATGCAGCTCGGGTCGCCGGAGGAAATCTATCAGCGCCCGGCATCGCGCTTCGTCGCCGATTTCGTCGGCTCCTCCAACGTGCTGCCGCCGGACTTCGTCGAGAGGGTCGCCGGCCAAAGGCGGTGGGCAAGCCTCAGACCGGAATCCGTGACCGTCGGCAACGGCGCGACCGGACCGGTCACGGGAACCGTCTATGCCCGAAACTTCCTTGGCGCCTCGACCCGCTTGGCGGTCGATGTCGACGGTCTTCGGCTTCACGCGGTGCTGCCGGCCTCCGACACCGCGCCGGCCGAGGGCGAGACCGTGACGCTTGGCTGGGATCCGGCGCAGCTTCACCTGATGGATGAAGACTGATGAGCGCGCCCGCCGTCAGCAACGCCATCCTGCCGGGCCGGGGCGGTCTGTTCGGCTCCGTGTCCGACGTTCTCTGGCGGCGGCCGGGCCTGCTGCTGTTGATGATGCTCGCACCGCCGGTGCTCTGGCTCGGCATCATCTATCTCGGTTCGCTTTTCGCGTTGCTCGCCCAGAGCTTCTTCTCGATCGACGAATTCTCCGGGCTGATCAAGTACGAGTTGACGCTGAAGACCTACGGCGAGCTGTTTCGCCCCTCCAACCTCGACATCATCGTCCGCTCGGTGAGCATGGCCGCCATCGTGACGCTCGCCGCCGCGGTGGTCGCATTCCCGATCGCGTACTACGCGGCCCGCTATGCGCGCGGAAAATGGAAGGCGCTGTTCTATCTCGGCGCCATGCTGCCGCTGTGGTCGAGCTATCTGGTCAAGGTCTATGCGTGGAAACTGATCCTCGCCAAGGAAGGCATCCTGACCTGGCTGTTCACGAAACTGCATCTCATGTGGCTGCTCGAAGGCGTGCTCGCGATCCCGGTCGTCGGCGGCAATTCGCTGTCGGTGAGTTACATCGGCACCTTCCTCGTCTTCCTCTATGTCTGGCTGCCCTTCATGATCCTGCCGACGCAGGCTGCGCTCGAACGGGTTCCCGTCAGCCTGCTCGAGGCCTCGTCCGATCTCGGCGCGCATCCCGGAGTCACGTTCCGCAAAGTCGTCCTCCCGCTGGCGTTGCCGGGCATCGTTGCCGGCTCGATCTTCACCTTCTCGCTGACACTCGGCGACTACATCATCCCGCAGATCGTCGGCTCCTCGCGCCTGTTCATCGGCCAGGCCGTCTACGCCCAGCAGGGTACGGCGGGCAATATCCCGCTGGCGGCCGCCTTCACGGTCGTGCCGATCGTCATCATGGGCTTCTACCTGTGGGGCGCCAAACGCCTGGGGGCCTTCGATGCGCTCTAGCGGCGAGGCATGCCCCCTCCATCGTCATCCCGGCCAGCCGAAGGCTGATCCGGGATCGGAGAGCTACAGGACGGGCGGGGGGACTCCGATCCCGGCTCTGCGCTGCGCTGCGGCCGGGACGACGACGGATAGGCAGGTGCTCGGTGGGACCTGGAGGCGCCAGCCATGAGCGCCCGAACCGACAATGACGGCCGCGCGCCTCTGGGGCTGAAGATCGCTGCCGCGGCGGGCCTCCTGTTCCTGCACCTGCCGATCCTGCTGATCTTCGCCTACGCCTTCACCACCGAAGAGCGCAGCTACCAGTGGCCGCCGCCCGGCTTCACGCTGCAATGGTTCGCCGTGACGTGGAACCGGCCGGACGTCTGGGAGGCGCTTGGCCTGTCGCTCCGGGTCGCGAGCATCTCGACGGTGGTCGCGATGGTGCTGGGAACGCTGTGCGCGGCGGCGATCTCCGGATCGCGCTTCTTCGGCCGCGAGACCATATCGCTGCTCATCATCCTGCCGATCGCGCTGCCGGGCATCATCACCGGTATCGCGCTCAGGTCGGCGTTCTCGCTTGCCGACATCCCGTTCTCGTTCTGGACGATCGTGCTCGGTCACGCGACCTTCTGCGTGGTCGTTGTCTACAACAACGCGGTGGCGCGCTTCCGGCGCACGTCCGGCTCGCTGATCGAAGCCTCGATGGATCTCGGGGCGGACGGTTTTCAGACCCTGCGCCACGTCATCCTGCCCAATATCGGCACGGCGCTGGTCGCCGGCGGCATGCTGGCCTTCGCCCTGTCCTTCGACGAGGTGATCGTCACCACCTTCACCGCCGGCCAGCAGGCGACGCTGCCGATCTGGATGCTCGAGGAACTGGTCCGTCCGCGCCAGCGCCCCGTCACCAATGTCGTCGCGATGGTCGTCGTCCTCGTGACGCTTCTGCCCATCATCGCCGCCTATTACCTGACCCGCGACGGCGCCGACATCGCCGGCAGCGGCAAATGAGCTTCTTCAAAGAAGGGAGTGCCCCCATGGATACCGAAATGCTGATCGGCTCCGGCTTCGCAGCCGGCACGGAAACGCCTGAAACGATCCTCAACCCGAAGACCGGCGAGGCGATCCTGGACCTGCCGGAAGCGTCGTCGGCTCAGATCGAGGCGGCCGTCGCCGCCGCGGAGAAGGCCTTCGCGACATGGTCGCGCACGACGCCGGCCGAGCGCTCGTCCTATCTCCTCAAGATCGCCGACCGGATCGAGGCGGAGGCCGACGGCTTCGCCGCGCTCGAAGCGCTGAACTGCGGCAAGCCGATCAACGCGGTCAAGGACGACGAGATCCCCGCGATCGTGGACTGCTACCGCTTCTTCGCCGGGGCCGTGCGCTGTGTGCCGGGCTCGGCGGCGGGCGAGTACATGGAGGGCTTCACCTCCATGATCCGGCGCGATCCGATCGGCATCGTCGCCTCCATCGCGCCGTGGAACTATCCGCTGATGATGATGGCCTGGAAGCTGGCGCCGGCGATCGGCGGCGGCAACTCGGTCATCTTCAAACCGTCCGAGCAGACGCCGCTGACGGCGCTGAAACTGGCGAAGATCCTGGCCGACGTGCTGCCCGAGGGCGTTGTCAACGTCGTGCTTGGCCGCGGCGAGAGCGTTGGCAACGCGCTGATCAATCACCCCAAGGTCAACATGATCTCGATCACCGGCGATGTGGCGACCGGCAAGAAGGTTCTGCAGGCCGCCGCCAAGTCGGTGAAGCGCACGCATCTGGAACTCGGCGGCAAGGCGCCGGTCATCGTCTTCGACGACGCCGATATCGGCGAGGTCGTCGAGGGGCTCCGGGCCTTCGGCTATTACAATGCCGGTCAGGACTGCACCGCTGCCTGCCGCATCTATGCGGGCGACAAGGTCTACGACAAGCTCGTTGCCGACCTGTCGTCGGCCGTCTCGTCGATCAAGTACAACGACGCCGACGACACCGTGAACGAGATCGGTCCGCTGATCTCGAAGCGCCAGCGCGAGCGGGTGTCGAGCTTCGTCGAGCGCGCGTCCGAACTGAGCCATATCGAGATCACCACAGGCGGCAAGCCGGGTGAGGGCAACGGCTTCTTCTATCAGCCGACCGTCGTCGCCGGTGCGCTGCAGACCGACGAGATCGTGCAGCGCGAGGTGTTCGGCCCGGTCGTGTCCGTGACCCGGTTTTCCGAGGTCGAGGAGGCCGTCGCCTGGGCGAACGATTCCGACTATGGCCTGGCCTCGTCGGTGTGGACGGGCGACGTGTCGAGGGCGATGGCGACCGCGGCGCGGCTTCAGTACGGCTGCACCTGGATCAACACCCACTTCATGCTGGTCAACGAGATGCCGCATGGCGGCCTGAAGCAGTCCGGCTACGGCAAGGACATGTCGCACTACGCGCTCGAGGACTACACGGCGGTACGCCACGTCATGGTCAAGCACGGCTGACAGACCGGTCACATGAATTTCGGAATAGCCGCGCCGGGACCTCCCGGTGCGGCTTTATTCTGTCTGGGATGCCCTAAGGGCATGCTCTTGTACAAACGAACCTGATTTCGTGCGACAACGAGGTTCGAACCGGACGAAACGATCCGGACGTGATGCCAACGAACCAATCCGGGAGCTCTCTCGATGCCAGGGTCAAGACCGCCCTTTCGTGCCGATCAGGTCGGCAGCCTTTTGCGGCCGCAGGCAATCAGGGAGGCGCGGGAGAAACGCGCCCGCGGCGAGATCGACGCCGAGGCCCTGCGCGACATCGAGGATGAAGAGATACGCAAGGTGGTCGCCAAGCAGGAGTCGATCGGCCTGAGGGCCGTCACCGACGGCGAGTTCCGCCGGGCCTTCTGGCACCTCGATTTCCTCGAGCGTCTTGGCGGCGTCGAATCCTACGAGGGCGAACAGCCGCCCATGTTCAAGGGCGTTCAGCACAAGCCGGTCATGCTGCGGACGGTAGCGAGGGTCGGACCGATGCTGGACCACCCCATGATCGAGCATTTTCGCTTCCTAAACGATACGACGAACGCGGTCGCGAAGATGACGATTCCGAGTCCGACATCGCTGCATTTCCGCTACGGCCGCGCCTCCATCGATGCCGGCGTATACCCCGATCTCGATGCGTTCTTCGACGATCTCGGGAAAGCCTACGCGCAGATGATCCAGGCGTTCTACGATGCCGGCTGCCGCTATCTGCAGCTCGACGAGGTCAATATGGCCTATCTCTGCGACCCCGAGCAGCGCGCGGGCGTTCGCGAGCGCGGCGCCGATCCGGAAACGCTTCCAGAGACTTACGCCGCCCTGATGGACGCCGCCATCCGCGGCCGCCCGGCCGACATGGCCGTCACCGCCCATCTGTGCCGCGGCAATTTCCGCTCGACCTTCGTCGCCAGCGGCGGCTACGAGCCGGTCGCCGAGATCCTGTTTAACGACATCGGTTTCGACGGGTATTTCCTGGAATACGACACCGACCGTGCCGGCGGCTTCGAGCCGTTGCGGTTCGTCCCGACGGGCAAGACGGTCGTACTCGGCCTCGTGACATCGAAATCCGGCGACCTGGAATCGAAAGACGACGTCAGGCGACGCATCGACGAGGCAACGAAATACGTGCCCCTCGACCAGCTCGCGCTCAGCCCGCAATGCGGCTTCTCTTCCACGGAGGATGGCAACGTGCTGACGGAAGACGACCAGTGGCGCAAGCTGGAGATGATCGTCGAGATCGCCGGGGAGGTATGGGGCGGGGTGTGACCCCGCCGCCATGAACCGGTCCTAGAGGATCGGCGCGCTTTCGCCGGCGGTCGGCAGTCCCTTTCGATACCGGGCGATCGGCGCCTCCAATCGCAGGGAGATGGACGCGTCGTCGGCCGCCGCCAG